>Ga0255338_1000450_pt1 | contig 136194 bp, 124 predicted proteins | sample MeOH1_35cm_T4_19_FD_203715 | JGI IMG/M metagenome (GOLD analysis project Ga0255338, IMG submission 203715) | Sandy soil microbial communities from University of British Columbia, Vancouver, Canada - MeOH1_35cm_T4_195 | ecosystem: Engineered > Artificial ecosystem > Sand microcosm >... | reverse complement strand
GACCACCGCGAAGAAATTCCTGACCGAGAACGAGTGGGACTACTGGTACGAGGGCAAGCCGGCCACCGACGAAATCATGGACCCCTACGGCGTGCCGATGGAGCCGGCCGGAGCGAAGCGCGACGGCGGCTCGTTCATCGAGCGGGTGACCAACATCTCCTGCTGGAACACCCTGATGGACGAGGCGGTCTACATGAACAAGCGCTGGAACGACTTCAAGGTCGCCTGATCCGGCAGCTTCAAGGGCGGCGGGCGAGCGTGCCCGCCGCCCGCTCCCGTCCGACCCGCCCAGCCCATCAGGCCGTGCCAGACCGACCGTGCCCGACGAGGTGCCAGCCATGTCCTCCCCAGCCGCCTCGACCGACGCCCTCGGCGCGCTCGCCACGGCGCGCGGCGCATCGGCGCCCGCGGCGCGGCGCCGCGCGCAGTCGCCGCTGGCGCGCACCGGCTGGCGCCGTGGCCTCGTCGGCTGGCTGCTCGTCGCCCCGCTGGTGCTGGTGCTGGTGCCGTTCTTCGTCGCCCCGATCATCGGCGTCGTGATCGCGAGCTTCCTCGAGGGCGACGGCTTCGGCGGCATCCTGCCGGTGTTCACCCTCGACAACTACGCCGGGGTGTTCGGCTCCGCCCTCACCTACAACCTCTACTACGAAACGCTGAAGTTCACGCTGCTGACGTGGATCTTCACGCTCGTCATCGGCTTCTGGGTCTCCTACTTCCTCGTCTTCCACGTCCGCAGCAAGCTCCTGGCGATCGGCCTGTTCCTGCTCTGCACCGTGCCGTTCTGGACCTCGAACATCATCCGGATGATTTCCTGGATCCCGCTGCTCGGCAAGGAAGGCCTGATCAACTCGGTGCTGGTCGGCACGGGACTTGCGTCGCAGCCGGTGGAATTCCTGCTGTTCTCGAGCTTCGCGGTCGTCGTCGCCTATGTCCACCAGCTGACGATCTTCATGATCGTGCCGATCTTCAACGCCATGGCGCGCATCGACAAGCGGGTGCTCGAGGCCGCGGTCGACGCCGGCGCCAGCCGCTTCGCGGTAGTCTCCCGCATCGTCCTGCCGCTGTCGAAGAGCGGCATCGCGCTCGGCTCGATCTTCGTCGTCTCGATCGTCATGGGCGACTTCTTCGTCGTGAAGGTGATGTCCGGCGGCGGCTCGGCCTCGGTGGTCGGCGCCTTCTACGAGGACATCGCCGTCCTGCAGTACCCGACCGCCGCGGCGAGCGCCTGCGTGTTGACGGCGGTCGTCATGCTGATCGTCGCGCTCATCCTGCGCACGGTCGACATCCGCCGAGAGATCGCCCGATGACCACCGCCCCCGCCGCTCCCTCCCGTCGCCGCGCCGCCCGCAGCAGCAACGCCCGGCCCTGGACCTTCTACGTGCTGGCGACGCTGTTCACCCTCTACGTCGTCGCCCTCTACGGCCCGATGGCCTGCATCTACGTGCTGTCGTTCCAGGATATCCGCGGCGGCCTCGTGTTCCCGATGAAGGGGCTGTCGCTGCACTGGTTCGTCGACCTGTTCACCCAGGTCCGCACCGGCGACGTCGCCGGCTCCTTCGATCGCTCGATCAAGCTCGCGGTGATCGTCACGATCATCACCGTCGTCGCCTCGTTCCTCGCCGGGCTCGCCTTCCGGCGGCGCTTCCCGGGCGACAGCGTGCTGTTCTACCTGATGATCGCGAGCCTGGTGGCGCCGGGCCTGGTGCTCGGCATCGGCGTCGGCCTGATCTTCCAGTTCCTCGGCCTCGAGCCGTCCTGGTACACCTCCGCCCTCGGCGCGCAGCTCTCCTGGACGCTGCCCTTCGGCGTGCTGGTGATGTTCGCGGTGATGTCGCGCTTCGACCGCTCGTGGGAGGAGGCCGCGCGCGACCTCGGCGCCAGCGCCTTGCAGACGGTGCGCCGCGTGGTGGTGCCGATCCTGGCGCCCGGCATCGTCGCCGTCGCGCTCTTCGGCTTCACCCTCTCCTACGACGAGTTCGCCCGCACGCTGCAGACCTCCGGCTCGCTCAACACGCTGCCGCTGGAGATCTGGAGCATGACGCTGAACGTCACCTCGCCGTCGCTCTACGCGCTCGGCACCGTCACCACCATCGTCTCGTTCGTGATCATCGGCGCCTGCCTCGGGGCGATCGCCTACCTCCAGCGCCGACGTGCCGGCGCCTCCGCCAACCACTGAGAGGCCCCGGCATGTCGACGAACCACGCCCCCACCCGCCGCGGCGACATCGAGCTCGCCGGCGTCTGCAAGAGCTACGACGACGGCGACACCCTCGCCGTCGACGGGGTGAACCTAAAGATCCCGGACGGCGCCTACTGCTGCTTCCTCGGCCCCTCGGGCTGCGGCAAGACGACGATCCTGCGGATGATCGCCGGCCATGAGGACCCGACCGCCGGTGAGATCCTGATCGGCGGCGAGGACGTCGTCGGCCTCGCGCCCGTCGAGCGGCGGACCGCGATGATGTTCCAGTCCTACGCGCTCTTCCCGCACCTCACCGTGCGCGACAACATCGGCTTCGCCCTCAGCGTGCGCGGCCTCGGCAAGGCGGAGTGCCGCCGCGCCGCCGACGCGATGATGGAGAAGGTGCGCCTGACCGAGCTCGCCGGCCGCCTGCCGGCGCAGCTTTCGGGCGGCCAGCAGCAGCGCGTGGCGCTGGCGCGGGCGGCGATCACCGAGCCCCGGGTGCTCCTCCTCGACGAGCCGCTGTCGGCGCTCGACGAGCAGCTCCGGGTGCAGATGCGCCAGGAGCTCCGCCGCATGCAGCGCGAGCTCGGCATCACCTTCGTCCACGTCACCCACACCCAGCTCGAGGCGATCGCCCTCGCCGACCTCGTGGTCGTGATGGAGAAGGGCAAGATCAAGCAGGCCGGCTCGGCGCGCGAGATCTACGACCACCCGCGCGACCGCTACGTCGCGGAGTTCCTCGGCGGCCAGAACGTGCTGTCGGCGCGCGTCGACACCGTCCACGACGAGGTGGCGGTGGTGAGCGGGCCGGCGCTCCGGACGGTCGAGATCCCGCTCGGTCCGCGGCGCGGACTTTCGGCCGGCGACGCCATCGACTTCGCGGTGCGCCGCGACGACGTGCGCCTCGCCCGCCCTGACGGCGGCCTGCCCGACGGCCTCGCCGCGGTGACGAGCCGGGTGCAGGCGATCGAATACCAGGGCTCGTTCGTGAAGGTGATGCTCGACCAGGTCGGCCGGGACGACTTCGTCGCCTACGTGCCCGAGCGGACCTTCTTCGAGAACCCCTTCGACGTCGGCGACGTGGTGCTGGCCGCCTGGGCGCGCGACCGCGCCCGCCTGCTCGCCTGACGCCCGCGCCCACCGCCTGCCGAGGAGACGACCGATGAGACTGACCCTGACGCTGAACGGCCGGCCCGTCACCGCCGACGTCGAGCCGGCGATGCTGCTCGCCGACTTCCTGCGCGAGGAGATGGGGCTGACCGGCACCCACGTCGGCTGCGACACCTCGCAGTGCGGCGCCTGCGTCGTCCACGTCGACGGCGCGGCGGTGAAGAGCTGCACCATGCTGGCGGTCGCCTGCGACGGCGCCAGCGTCACCTCGATCGAGGGCCTCGCCGGGCCGGGCGCCAACGCGCTCCACCCGATGCAGGAGGCCTTCCGCGAGCACCACGGCCTGCAGTGCGGCTTCTGCACGCCGGGCATGATCATGACCGCCGTCGCCCTCGCGGCACGCAACGACGACCCGAGCGAAAGCGACGTGCGGCACGGGCTCGAGGGCAACATCTGCCGCTGTACCGGCTACCAGAACATCGTCGCCTCGGTGATCGCCGGCGCAGCGGCGATGCGCGGCGCCGCGGCCGCGGCGAAGGGGGAGTGACGCCATGTCCAAGGTGACCGGAATGTCGAAGGTGACCGGGATCGGGGCCGCGCCGCGGCGCAAGGAGGACCTGCGCTTCATCTCCGGGCGCGGCAACTACGTGGCCGACATCAAGCGCCCCGACATGACCTACGGCGCGTTCGTGCGCTCGCCGCACGCCCACGCGACGATCCTCTCGATCGACGCGGCGCCGGCGCTCGCCGTGCCGGGCGTCGTGACCGTGCTGACCGGGGCCGACCTCGCCATCGACGGCGTCGGCGGCATTCCGTGCGGCTGGGGCATCGTCGGCAAGGACGGCCAGCCGATGAAGGAGCCGCCGCACCCGGCGCTGGCGCAGGGCAAGGTGCGCTATGTCGGCGATGCGGCGGCGTTCGTCGTCGCCGAGACGCTGGAGGCCGCCCGCGAGGGCGCCGAGGCGCTCGTCGTCGACTACGACATCCTGCCGGCGGTGGTCGGCGTGCTCGACGCGGTGAAGCCGGGCGCGCCCGCCCTCTTCGACGACGTGCCGGGCAACCTCTGCTGCGACTGGGCGCTCGGCGACGAGGCGGCGGTCGAGGCGGCGTTCGCCAAGGCGGCGCACGTCGCCCGCATCAGCCTCGTCAACAACCGCCTCGTCGGCAACCCGATGGAGCCGCGCGCGGCGATCGGCGAGTACGACCGCTCGCGCGGCCAGTACACGCTGTGGACGACGAGTCAGTTCCCGCACGTCGTGCGCCTCTTGATGGGCAACTTCGTGCTCAACATTCCGCAGCACAAGCTGCGCGTGGTGGCGCCCGACGTCGGCGGCGGCTTCGGCGTCAAGCAGTTCCACTACGCCGAGGAGGCGGTCGTCACCTGGGCCGCGGGCAAGCTCGGCCGGCCGGTGAAGTGGGTGTGCGAGCGCAGCGAGGGCTTCATCTCCGACGCGCACGGCCGCGACCACGTGACCGAGGCCGAGCTCGCCCTCGACGAGACCGGAAAGTTCCTGGGGCTCCGGGTCGACACGCTCGCCAACATGGGCGGCTATCTCTCGACCTTCGGGCCGAACATTCCGACCAACCTCTACGCGCCGCTGCTCGCCGGCGTGTACCAGACCCCGGCGATCTACTGCGAGGTGAAGTGCGTCTTCACCAACACCGTGCCGGTCGACGCCTATCGCGGCGCCGGGCGGCCGGAGGCGACCTTCGTGCTGGAGCGGCTGGTCGACGTCGCCGCCGCCGAGATGGGGCTCGACCGCACCGAGATCCGCCGCCGCAACATGATCCCCAAGGAGGCCTACCCCTACCAGACGCCGGTGATGATGCTCTACGACAGCGGCGACCCGCTCGGCTGCATGGACAAGGTGCTGGAGGCGGCCGACTGGGCGGGCTTCCCGGCCCGCAAGGCGCAGTCGGCACGCGACGGCAAGCTGCGCGGCATCGGCATCGCCACTTATGTCGAGGCCTGCGGCCTCGCCCCCTCGCGCATCGCCGGCCAGCTCGGCGCCCGCGGCGGCCTCTACGAGAGCGCCACCGTGCGCGTCCACCCGACCGGCCAGGTCACGGTGCTCATCGGCACCCACAGCCACGGCCAGGGGCACGAGACGACTTTCGCGCAGATCGTCTCCGAACAGCTCGGCGTCGCCTTCGAGAACGTCGACATCGTGTTCGGCGACACCGACCGGGTGCAGTTCGGCATGGGCACCTACGGCTCGCGCTCGCTCGTCGTCGGCGGCTCGGCGCTCGCCAAGGCGGGCGGCAAGGTGATCACCAAGGCGCGCAAGATCGCCGCCCACATGCTGGAGGCGGGCGAGGAGGACATCGTGTTCGAGGCCGGCGTGTTCTCGGTCGCCGGCACCGACCGCAGCAAGACCTTCGAGGAGGTGGCGCTCGCCGCCTACATCCCGCACGACTACCCGCTCGAGACGCTGGAGCCAGGCCTCGAGGAGCAGGCCTACTACGACCCGGTCAACTTCACCTTCCCCGGCGGCGCCCATGTCGCCGAGGTCGAGGTCGACCCGGACACCGGCGTCGTGACGCTTCTGGCCTACACCGGCGTCGACGACATCGGCACGGTGATCAACCCGATGATCGTCGAGGGCCAGCTGCACGGCGGCATCGTCCAGGGCATCGGCCAGGCGCTGTTCGAGAACTGCGTCTACGACGACGGCTCCGGCCAGCTCGTCTCCGGCTCGTTCATGGACTACGCGATGCCGCGCGCCGACGTGCTGCCGACGATGACCGTCGCCACCCACTCGACCGAGTGCACCCACACCGCCTTCGGCGTGAAGGGCTGCGGCGAAGTGGGTACGATCGGCTCGCCGGCGACCGTGATGAACGCCGTCGTCGACGCGCTGTCGCACCTCGGTGTCACCCATGTCGACATGCCGGCGGCGCCGAACCGCGTCTGGCGCGTGATTCAGAGCGCCGGCGTGCTGAAGGCGGCGGAGTGAGGAGGAAACAATGAGAAGCTTCGCCTACCACAAGCCAGAAACGCTCGCCGACGCGGCCGCGCTGATCGGCACCGGCGACGAGGTCCGCCCGATCGCCGGCGGCATGACGCTGCTGCCGGTGATGAAGCAGCGCCTCTCGGCGCCCGAGGGCCTCGTCGACCTCTCGGCCATCGCCGAGCTCGCCGGCATCGCCCGCGACGGCGACGCCCTCGTCGTCGGCGCGATGACCCGGCACGCCGCGGTCGCCGCCTCGCCGGTGGTGCGCGCCGCGATCCCCGCGCTCGCCGCCCTCGCCGGCGGCATCGGCGACCCGGCGGTGAGGAACCGCGGCACCCTCGGCGGCTCGATCGCCAACGCCGACCCGGCCGCCGACTATCCGGCGGCGGTGCTCGGCCTCGGCGCCACGGTCGTCACCCCGGGCCGCACGATCGCCGCCGACGAGTTCTTCGCCGGCCTGTTCGAGACGGCGCTCGCGCCCGGCGAGCTCGTGACGGCCGTGCGGTTCCCCGTGCCGCTCGCCGCCGGCTACGCGAAGTTCGCGAGCCCGGCCTCACGCTTCGCCCTCGTCGGGGTGTTCGTCGCCCGCTTCGCCGACGGCGTCCGCGTCGCCGTCACCGGGGCCGGGGCGTCGGTGTTCCGGGTGCCGGAGATGGAGCGGGCGCTCGCCGGCCGCTTCGAGCCCGCCGCCCTCGACGGCCTCTCGGTGCCGGCCGACGGGCTCAACAGCGACATCCATGCCGACGCGCAGTACCGCGCGCACCTCGTCGGCGTCATGGCGAGGCGAGCCGTCGCCACCGCGAACGGAAGCGCCGGGAGAGCGTGATGACCGCGACATCGGAGGACACGCGCCGTCCGGGCGCCACGGAGGCGCTCGCGCGATCCGCCGGCGGGGACGACCTCGCCCGCCAGCCGGCGACCGAGCTCCTCGCCGGCTACCGCGCCGGGCGCTTCACCCCGACGGACGTGATCGAGGCGGTGATCGCCGCGCTCCAGGCCGCCGACGCGGCCTGCAACGTCGTCGTGACCGACACCTACGCGGCGGCGCGCGCCGCCGCCGCGGCGGCGACCGAGGACTGGCGCGCCGGCCGCGCCGACGGCGCGCTCGCCGGCGTTCCCGTCACCGTCAAGGACCTCGTCTACGTCGCCGGCGTGCCGGCGCAGGGCGGCGCCCCCGCCCTCGCCGGCTTCGTGCCCGACACCGACGCCGCCGTGGTGTCGTCGCTCAAGGCGGCCGGCGCCATCGTCACCTGCAAGACCACCACCTGCGAGTCGGGCTACAAGCTCACCGCCGACAGCCCGCTCACCGGCATCACCCGCAATCCCTGGCGGCTCGGCCGGACGAGCGGCGGCTCGAGCGGCGGCGCCGCCGCGGCGGTGGCGGCCGGCTGCGGCCCGCTCGCCATCGGTACCGACGGCGTCGGCTCGATCCGCGTGCCGTCGTCGTTCTGCGGCGTCTTCGGCATCAAGCCGACCTTCGGCCTGGTGCCGCGCTCGCCCGGCTTCTCGCCGCCCTCGTGGGCCTCGCTCGCCCACACCGGGCCGATCGCCCGCACGGTCGCCGACGCGGCGCTGATGCTCGGCATCATCGGTGGGCAGGACCTGCGCGACGGCGCCAGCCTGCCGCTCGCGCCGCGTCGCTACGACGCCGCGCCCGGCCGCCTCGAGGGGCTGCGCATCGGCGCCAGCTCCGACCTCGGCTACGCCGCCGTCGACCCCGAGGTGCGGGCGGCCTTCCTCGCGGCCGTCGACGACCTCGCCGACCTCGGCGCCGCGGTGACGGCGGACCATCCGGGCCTCGACCCCGGCATCCTCGACAGCGTGCTGAAGCCGATCGCCTACACCGAGCAGGCGGCGGCGGTGGCCGGCCGCGACGAGGCGCTGCTGTCGCTCTCGGAGCCCGAGTACGTGGCGATGATCGACGCGGGCCGCCGCTACAGCGGCACCGACTACATCGCCGCCACCTACCGCCGCGCAGCGCTGCGCGCCCGCTTCCTGGCGCTGTTCGGCCGCGTCGACGTGCTGGTGACGCCGACGGTGGCGGTGACCGCCTTCCCGGCCGGCACCCTCGGCGCCGGCGAGATCGACGGGCGGGCGGTCGACCCGCACCTCGGCTGGTCGCCCTTCACCTGGCCGATCAACCTCGCCGGGCTGCCGGCCGCCACCGTGCCGTGCGGCTTCGACCGCGACGGGCTGCCCATCGGCCTGCAGATCGTCGCGCCGTGGCTCGGCGAGGCGGCGATCCTGCGCGTCGCGGCGGCCTTCGAGGCGGCGCGGCCGTGGCACGACCGCTGGCCGACGCTCGCCGGCTGAACGCACCCTCCCCCGAGAGGCGGACGACGCCCGCCGCTACTCGGCGGCGTCGCTGTCGTCGGCCGCCGGCTCGACGCCGTGCAGGTCGGGGTCGAGGTTGAGGTAATGCATGATGTAGTCGTGCAGGGCGTTGGCGGCCGCCGAGGCGGCGCCCGGCGCCTTGTAGAGCAGCAGGTCGATCTTCGGCAGCGGCGGAAAGCCCTCGGCGGGCAGGATCTGCCGCATGCCGGCGACCTTGGCGCTCATGCCGAGCACCGTCACCGCCATGCCGGCGAACACCGCCGCCTGCAGCCCGCCAACGCTCTCGCTGACGCAAGCGATGCGCCACGGCCGGCCGGCCCGCTCGAGCATCTCGATGGCGTGGTCGCGGTAGATGTTGCCGGGCGGCAGCAGGGCGAGCGGCACCGGGTTCTCGAGGTGGACGGTGGCGTTGTCGGCCATCAGCCAGACGAGCTGCTCCTGGCGCACCACCCGGCCGCCGCTGAAGTTGCGCATCCGCGTCACCAGCGCGATGTCGACCTCGCCCTTCTGCACGAGCCCGACGAGCGGTGTCGAGAGCGCGCAGCGGAGCTCCACCTGGATGCGCGGGAAGGACTTTCGGAACAAGGCGAGGATCGAGGGCAGCACGTAGGCGGCGTAGAGATCGGGCGTCGCCAGCACCACGTGGCCCTCGATGTCGGGCGAGGAGAGGCGGGCGAGGAGCTCGTCGTGCAGCCGGAGGATCGACTTCGCGTAGGACAGCACCATGTCGCCGTCCTCGGTCGGCGTCAGCCGACGGCCGGCGTTCGACAGGAGGGATTTGCCGGTCAGCTCCTCGAGCCGCTGGATCTGCAGGCTGATCGCCGGCTGGGTGCGCCCGAGGCGCCGGGCCGTCTCTGTGATGCTGCCGGTCTCGACCACCGAGATCAGCGAGCGCAGCATGCGGACGTCGAGGCTGATCAGGTTCATCCGGGGTCTCCCGCGCTGCCCGCTCGCAGCGGCACGCTGCAGAGAAGATGCAAGTCCGGCGCCACTCCGGGGCGGCTCGGCAGGCGCGACGCGGACGCGGCGGCTCGGCACAGGGGCGGCGCGGCAGGGGCGGCTGCAAGGCGGGAACCGAGCCGCGAGGCGCACGAGGCGAGGGCGCGGCCGAGGCCGTCCGCGCCGATGTCGGATCGCGCGGCGAGCCCGGACGACAGGGCACCGCGCAATCGAGCGATTGTAAAGGGGTTTTGGCGCTCCCTAGGGGACTCGAACCCCTGTTTTCGCCGTGAGAGGGCGACGTCCTAGACCGCTAGACGAAGGGAGCGGCGCCGCCGAAGCGGCGTAGACGCGCCTATCTAGCGGCTCGCGATCGGCATTGCAACTGCCCCCGCGCGGCCTCGTCGCCGACCCCCGCGGCGGCCGCCCGATGCCGGGGCCGGGCCGTGCCGGGAGCGGCGATGGCGGCGGGCGGCGCTTTTCCGGTTTGGAACGGTTCTCAAGCGTTGACAGCCTCGGCGGGTTTTGATCAGATGGTCAAAATTTGAGCCTGCCGCGCCGGAGGGCAGCGGCGGCCGGGAACAGCCACGACACGCGCAGTCTCCGGCGCCCTCCCCCGCGCCGGGCCGGCCGCGCACACGGGAGACGGCGATGACGGCGGACATCGACATCCGCGCCGGACGGCTTGCCGCCGGCGACTACGCGGCGAACTTCGGCGACCTGCACCCCCTCCTCGCCGACCACGAGGCGCGCCTCGCCGCCGAGCGCTGCCTGTTCTGCTACGACCCGCCGTGCCAGACGGCCTGTCCGACGGCGATCGACGTGCCGCTGTTCATCCGCCAGATCGCGACCGGCAACCGCCTCGGCGCGGCGAAGACGATCCTCGCCGCCAACCCGCTCGGCGCGATGTGCGCCCGTGTCTGCCCGACCGAGACGCTGTGCCAGGAGGCGTGCGTGCGCACCGCCGAGGGCGAGCCGGTCGAGATCGGCCGGCTGCAGCGCTACGCCACCGAGCCGGTGATCGACGGCAGCCGGCCGCTGTTCCGGCGCGCGCCGCCGACCGGCCACAGCGTGGCGGTGGTCGGCGCCGGCCCGGCCGGCCTCGCCTGCGCCCACCGGCTCGCCGTGGCCGGCCACGACGTGACGATCTTCGAGGCGCGGCCGAAGCCCGGCGGCCTCGACGAGTACGGCATCGCCTCCTACAAGGCGACCGACGACATTGCCCAGCGCGAGGTCGCCTGGCTTCTCTCGGTGGGCGGCATCACGCTGAAGGCCGGCGCGGCGCTCGGCCGCGACGTGACGCTCGCCGAGCTGCGCTCGACGTTCGACGCGGTGTTCCTCGGCCTCGGGTTGCAGGCCGTCAACGGCCTCGGGCTCGACGACCGCGGCATCGCCGGCATCGAGGACGCCGTCGCCTTCATCGCCCGGCTGCGCGAGGCGCAGGCGGAGGGCCGACTCGACACCGTGCCGGTCGGCCGCCGCGTCGTCGTGATCGGCGGCGGCATGACGGCGATCGACGCCGCGGTGCAGGCGAAGAAGCTCGGCGCCGAGGAGGTGACGCTCGTCTACCGCCGCGGGCCGGAGGCGATGGGCGCCTCGCGCTTCGAGCAGGAGCTGGCGCTGACCGAGGGCGTCGCGATCCGCCACTTCGCCCGCCCGGCCGCCCTCCTCGCCGACGAAGGCCGCCTGACTGGCGTCGAGTTCTGCCAGACGCGGATCGAGGACGGGCGCCTCGCCGACGGCGACGACCTCTTCGTCCTGCCCGCCGACATGCTGCTGCGGGCGATCGGCCAGGCCTTCGCGCCGGCGGCGCTCGACGGCGCGGCCGACGTGATCGCGCTCGACGGCGGCCGCATCGCCGTTGACGCCGAGCGGCGCACCAGCCTCGAGCGCGTCTATGCCGGCGGCGACTGCATCGCCGGCGGCTCCGACCTCACGGTCGTCGCCGTCGAGGATGGCAAGATCGCCGCCGCCGCCATCGACCGGATGCTGAAGGGCTCGGTCGCCGCCGCCGCCGAGTAGCCGGCCGCGCCGCCCCCGCCCACCCCTACGCCGTGGGCCGCCGACCGGGCGGCTCGACGCTCCAGGAGGAGACCATGGCCGACCTCTCCGTGAACTTCTGCGGCATCAAGGCGCCGAACCCGTTCTGGCTCGCCTCGGCGCCGCCGACCGACAAGGCCTACAACATCGAGCGCGCCTTCCGCGCCGGCTGGGGCGGCGTCGTGTGGAAGACGCTGGGCGAGGACGGGCCGCCGATCGTCAACGTCTCCGGCCCGCGCTACGGCGCCACCTACGGGTCCGACCGCAAGGTGGTCGGCTTCAACAACATCGAGCTCATCACCGACCGGCCGCTGCAGATCAACCTCGACGAGATCAAGGCGGTGAAGTCGCGCTGGCCCGACCGGGCGATCCTCGTCTCGCTGATGGTGCCGTGCGAGGAGGAGGCCTGGAAGACGATCCTGCGCAAGGTCGAGGACACCGGCGCGGACGGCGTCGAGCTCAACTTCGGCTGCCCGCACGGCATGTCGGAGCGCGGCATGGGCGCCGCGGTCGGCCAGGTGCCGGAATACATCGAGATGGTGACGCGCTGGTGCAAGGCGAACTCGCGCCTGCCGGTCGTCGTCAAGCTCACTCCGAACGTCACCGACATCCGCAAGCCGGCCGAGGCGGCGAAGCGCGGCGGCGCCGACGCGGTGTCGCTGATCAACACCGTCAACTCGATCCTCGCCGTCGACCTCGACGCGATGGCGCCCGCCCCGCACACCGACGGCAAGGCGACGCACGGCGGCTACTGCGGCCCGGCGGTCAAGCCGATCTGCCTGCACATGGTGGCCGAGATCGCCCGCAACCGCGAGACGCACGGCGTGCCGCTCTCCGGCATCGGCGGCATCGAGACCTGGCGCGACGCGGCGGAATACATCGCCCTCGGCTGCGGCACCGTGCAGGTGTGCACGGCGGCGATGGTCTACGGCTTCAAGATCGTCCAGGAGATGATCTCCGGCCTCGAGGCGTGGATGGACGAGAAGGGCTACGCGACGATCGACGACTTCCGCGGCCGCGCCGTCGCCAACACCACCGACTGGCAGTACCTCAACCTCGACTACGTCGTGAAGGCGCGCATCGACCAAGACCTCTGCATCAAGTGCGGCCGCTGCCACATCGCCTGCGAGGACACCTCGCACCAGGCGATCTCGGCGATGAAGGACGGGGTGCGCCACTTCGAGGTGATCGACGCCGAGTGCGTCGGCTGCAACCTGTGCGCCTCGGTCTGCCCGGTCGAGCACTGCATCGAGATGGTGCCGCTCGTGAACGAGGTGGACGCCCGCACCGGCCGCCTGGTCGACGGCTCCTACCGCAACTGGACGCAGCACCCGAACAACCCGGCGGTGCGACAGGCGGCGGAGTGAGGACGCGGGCGCGCGGGACTCGTCCCTCCCCTGCCAGGAGGAGGGACAGCCGGCGAAGCCGGCAGGGTGGGGCCAGTCGATCAGAGCCTCGACGCTGATCGACTGGCCCCTACCTGCCTTCGCTGACGCGAAGGCTGTCCTTCCCCCTGGCAGGGGGAGGACGAAGCGGGCGTCCGCGTCACCCGCGCGGCACCAGCCCCCCGAGCAGGATCGTCAGGAGAGAATCGAGCGTGCGCCGATGGAACCCCTCGTCGGACAGGTCGCTGCCGGCGACCGCCCGCACCTGCACCGCGAAGTCGGCGTAGTGCTGCGTCGTCGCCCAGATCGCGAAGATGAGGTGGCGCGGGTCGACCGGCACCAGCCGGCCATCGGCGATCCAGCGCTCGATGGTCGCCACCTTGGCGTCGACGAGGAGGCGCAGCGGCCCCTGGAGGATCGGCATCAGGTGCGGCGCGCCCTGCATCACCTCCATCGCGAACATCCGCGAGGCCTCGGGCTGGGCGCGCGAGGCCTCGAGCTTGCGCCGCACGTAGTCGGAGAGCTCCTCGATCGGGTCGCGGTCGACCTCGAGCTCCGCGAGCGGCACCAGCCACATCGTCAGCGTGCGCTCGAGCACCGCCGTGTAGAGCGCGTCCTTGGAGCGGAAATAGTAGAGGAGGTTCGGCTTCGACATGCCGGCCGCCGCGGCGATCTGCTCGATGCGGGCGCCGTGGAAGCCGTAGGCGGCGAACTGGCCGAGCGCCGCGTCGAGGATCCTCTCGGCGTTCGCCTCGCCGATCCTCGTCTTGCGGCCGACCGGCGCCCCGCCGCCGGCCTCGACCGGCTCGATGCGCCCGGCGCCGTCGTGCTCGTCCATCCGTTCCTCCCCGCGCGACCCCGCCGCCGGCCGGCGCGTTCCGGCGCGCCCGTGATGACGCCTCGGCGAGCCGGATGCAAGGCGCGGCCGACACCACGATCGCCGGCCCGGGGCACGCTTCGCCGACCGAGGTTGCCCATTCCTTGTCCATCCGGTCAAATGTTGCGCGGTTCGCCGAGCCGGCAAGGCTTGGCCGGGTCCACCGCGCGTCTCGCCGCGGGGCGCGCCCTCGCGCTAGGATGGCGGCCGCGCGGGCATGGCGCGGTGGGCATGGCATGACGCTTGCGACCCGACGGCGCGAAGCGGCCGGGTCCGCCGCGGTCAGCCCGCGGCGCGCCGGGGAAGGATCAGACGTTGGACGAGGCGATGCGTAGCCAGGCGAGCGAATCGGCGGGCGGGGCGGGTCCGGGGGCGAGCCCCCCGGCGATCCGCATCGACGGCGTGAACCTCACCTTCGAGACCGGCGACGGGCCGGTCTATGCCCTGTCCGACATCGACCTGACGGTCGGCGACGGCGAGTTCGTGTCGCTGATCGGGCCCTCGGGCTGCGGCAAGACCACCCTCCTCCGCGTGATCGCCGACCTCGAGCGGCCGACCGCCGGCAGCGTCGTCGTCAACGGCCTGCCGGCCGGCGAGGCGCGCGAGCGGCTGCAGTACGGCTACGTGTTCCAGGCGCCGGCGCTGTTTCCGTGGCGCACGATCGAGAAGAACGTGATGCTGCCGCTCGAGCTCATGGGCCTTTCGGCCGAGGAGCGGCGCGAACGGGCGCACCGCCAGCTCGAGCTCGTCGAGCTCACCGGCTTCGAGCGGAAATTCCCCTGGCAGCTCTCCGGCGGCATGCAGCAGCGCGCCTCGATCGCCCGCGCGCTCGCCGTCGACGCCAAGCTCCTCCTGATGGACGAGCCGTTCGGCGCCCTCGACGAGATCGTGCGCGACCACCTGAACGAGCAGCTGCTGAAGCTCTGGGGCAAAACCGGCAAGACCGTCGTCTTCGTCACCCACTCGATCCAGGAGGCGGTGTTCCTGTCGACGCGGATCATCGTCATGTCGCCGCGGCCGGGCCGGATCATCGACGTCATCCCCTGCGACTTTCCGCGCGACCGCACCCTCGACATCCGCGAGACGCCGGCCTTCCTCGAGGTCGCCCACCGGGTGCGCGACGGGCTCAGGGCGGGGCACGCCTATGGCGACTGAGGCCCCCGCCGCCCGCCCACCGTCGGGCCGGACATGGCCGAGCGCGCTCGACGACGCCGGGCCGATCGCCGCCGTCGTCATCGTGCTGATCGTGCTCTGGTACATCGCGGCGGTGGTGCTCAACGCCGCGATCGTGCGCGACGCCTTCGAGCGCGCCGGCACGCCCTACGACACCGCCGAGCTGGTGGAGGCGACGCTGGCGCAAGACCGGCCGCTGCTGCCGGCGCCGCACCAGGTGGTGGAGGAGATCGGCAAGTCGGTGTTCGGGGTGCTGCCGACCTCGAAGCGCAGCCTCGTCTACCACGGCTGGGTGACGATCTCCTCGACGCTGCTCGGCTTCGTGTTCGGCACGCTGCTCGGCGTCGCGCTGGCGGTCGCGATCGTGCACGTGAAGGCGCTCGAGAAGAGCCTGATGCCGTGGATCGTCTCGTCGCAGACGATCCCGATCCTCGCCATCGCGCCGATCGTCATCGTGGTGATGGGCTCAATCGGCATCCGCGGGCTGGTGCCGAAGGCGATCATCTCGACCTATCTCTGCTTCTTTCCGGTGGCGATCGGCATGGTGAAGGGGCTCACGTCGCCGGACGTGCTGGCGCGCGACCTGATGCGCACCTATTCGGCGACCGCGGCGCAGACCTTCTGGAAACTGCGGATGCCGGCCTCGGTGCCGTTCCTGTTCGCGAGCCTCAAGGTGGCGGTCGCCATCGCCCTCGTCGGCGCCATCGTGGCGGAACTCCCGACCGGCGCCCAGGCCGGCCTCGGGGCGCGGCTGCTGTCCGGTTCCTACTACGGCCAGACGGTGCAGATCTGGGCGGCCTTGTTCGCCGCCGCCTTCCTCGCCGCCGTGCTCGTCGGCCTCGTCGGCCTCGCCGAGCGCGTGACGGCCGCGCTGATGGGAGCGCGGGCATGAGCGCCGCCGTCACCGCCGCGGCGGCCGAGCCGCCGGCCGCCGAGCGCGCCGACGTCGACCGCGTCCGCGCGTGGGTGTGGATGGCGGCCGGGGTGCTGCTGATCGCCTCCCTCGCCTTCCCGCTCACCTCCGACCCCGCCGGCACGCCGCTCATCATGCTCGCCGCGCTCCGGGTGGTGGTGGGCGCCCTCGCCTTCGCCGTCGGGGCGACGCGGCGGATCGAGGGCGGGCGCCAGTGGCTGATGCTGGCGATGCTGGCGCTGACCGCCGTCGGCCTCCTCTACACCGTCCATGTGCCGGCGATCGCCGGCGTCGCCGACGACGGGTTCTGGATGGCGGTGGTCGGGCTGTGGCTCGCCGCCTGGATGGCGAACGACGCGCTGGCGGCGCTCGAGCCGAAGAGTCCGGGGCTGCGCCGCCTCCTCGCGGTGGCGGTGCCGGCGATCTTCGGGCTCTTCCTGTTCTTCCTGTGGGAGGTGGCGATCGTCGGGTTCGGCGTCTCGCCGGTGCTGATGCCGCCGCCCTCGGCGATCGTCGCCCGCATCGCCGGCTCGCTGCCGATCCTCGGCGAGGACTTCGTGCAGACCTTCGTGCGCGGCGTCTTGTCGGGCTACGTCATCGGCTGCGCCGCCGGCTTCGTCGTCGCGATCCTCGCCGACCGGGTGCCGTTCCTGCGCCGCGGCCTCTTGCCGCTCGGCAACTTCGTCTCGGCGCTGCCGATCGTCGGCATCGCCCCGATCATGGTGATGTGGTTCGGCTTCGACTGGCACTCGAAGGCGGCGGTCGTCGTCGTCATGACGTTCTTCCCGATGCTGGTGAACACCGTCGCCGGGCTTTCCGCCGCCGGCCACCTGGAGCGCGACCTGATGCGCTCCTACGGCGCCTCGTGGAGCGCGACGCTCCTGAAGCTCCGGCTGCCGGCGGCGATGCCGTTCGTCTTCAATGCGCTCAAGATCAATTCCACGCTGGCGCTGATCGGCGCCATCGTGGCGGAGTTCTTCGGCACGCCGATCGTCGGCATGGGCTTCCGCATCTCGATCGAGGCGGCGCGCATGTCCCTCGACATGGTGTGGGCGGAGATCGCGGTCGCGGCGATCGCCGGGACCGCCTTCTACGGGATCGTCGCTCTGATTGAGCGTGCGACGACCTTCTGGCACCCGTCGTACCGCGCCTAGGCGGTTCCCGGCGGGCAATGTTCACGGGGTGGAGGACAACATGAAAGCTTCCAGACTGCTCGTCGCCGCCGGGCTCGCCCTGGGCGCCACGTTCGGGGCGGCCGAGGCCGCCGAGACCGTGACGCTCCAGCTGAAGTGGGTCACTCAGGCCCAGTTCGCCGGCTACTACGTCGCCAAGGACAAGGGCTTCTACGAGGAGGAAGGCCTCGACGTGACGATCAATCCGGGCGGGCCGGACGTCGCCCCGCCGCAGGTGATCGCCGGCGGCGGCGCCGACGTCGTCATCGACTGGATGCCGTCCGCCCTCGCCTCGCGCGAGAAGGGCGTGCCGCTCGTCAACATCTCCCAGCCGTTCAAGCGCTCCGGCCTGATGCTGACCTGCCGCAAGGATTCCGGCATCAAGACGCCGGCCGACTTCAAGGGCAAGACGCTCGGCGTGTGGTTCGGCGGCAACGAGTATCCGTTCCTCTCCTGGATGTCGAAGCTCGGCCTGAAGACCGACGGTGGGCCGGACGGCGTCACCGTGATCAAGCAGGGCTTCAACGTCGACCCCTTGATCCAGAAGCAGGCCGACTGCGTGTCGACGATGACCTACAACGAGTACTGGCAGGTGATCGACGCCGGCTTCAAGCCCGAGGAGCTCGTCGTCTTCAAGTACGACGAGCAGGGTGAAGGCACGATGGAGGACGGCCTCTACGTGATCGAGAGCAAGCTGAAGGACCCGGCCTTCGTCGCGACGATGGCGAAGTTCGTCAAGGCGTCGATGAAGGGCTGGGACTACGCGCGCCAGCACCCCGACGAGGCGGCGATGATCGTGCTCGACAACGACGCCACCGGCGCCCAGACCGAGGCGCACCAGAAGCGGATGATGGGCGAGATCGCGAAACTCCTCGACACCAAGGCCAACGGCAAGCTCGACCCGGCCGACTACGACCGCACCGTCGCGATCCTGATGGGCGGTGGCTCCGACCCGGTGATCACCAAGAAGCCGGAAGGCGCCACCTCGACGGCGGTCTACGACGCCATGAAGTGAGGAGCGGCAATCGCGCAGCGACTACCCTCCCCTCGAGGGGGAGGGTCGGAACGCGGTACGCGTTCCGGGGTGGGGTGACGTGCCCGGCAGGGCACGGAAGAGGTCCGTCCGCGGACACGCCGCGCGGAGGGGATTTCTCGCGGGCTGCCGCCCGCGCCACCCCGCCCCGCCGGACCCTCGGTCCGCCGACCCGCCCCCTCGAGGGGCGGGTGAGTGCCTAGAGAAGCCGGCGAGCAACCACGGATAGCGGCTCGGTGTCGGCACTTCGAAGGAGGGTGCACGTGGATCGGAAGCGTCCTCTCGACCAGTTCAAGCGCGCCGCCGCCGGACGCCTGCGCAGGCGCACGACGGCGGCGGAAGATCGTCTTTGGCGAGACCTCCGACGGGTTCCCGTCATCGGCAGCCACTTTCGACGCCAGGTGCCGATCGGCCCCTACGTGGCCGACTTCGCCTGCCTGTCGGAGCGGTTGGTCGTCGAGCTCGACGGCGGCCACCACGGCGAGGACGCCCAGAGCAGGCGCGACGGCGAAAGGACCGCATGGCTCGAAGGGGAGGGCTATCGCGTCCTGCGGTTCTGGAACCGGGAGGTCCTCGAAAACCTCGAAGGCGTCCTCGATACGATCTACGCCGCGGTGCATGGCTCACTCGCTGCCGAGCCGGGCGAGCGACGACGCTCGGTGCCCGCGGCCCACCCCACCCCGCCGCCACGCGACGTCCCTCCCTCTCGAAGGGAGAGTGACGGCTCCGCCGGCACCGTCGACAAGAACGCGAACGTCTAGCTTCCGGGAGACCCAGCCATGCCCATCCTGATCCGCGGCGGTACCGTGGTGAACCACGACTTTTCCGCCAAGGCCGACGTGCTCGTCGACGGCGGCACCATCGTCGCCGTCGGGCCGGGGCTCGAGGCGCCGGCCGGGGTGGAGATCATCGACGCCGGCGGCGCCTACGTGCTGCCGGGCGGCATCGACCCGCACACCCACCTCGAATTCCAGTTCATGGGCACGGTGTCGGCCGACGACTTCGAGTGGGGCACCAAGGCCGCCGTCTCGGGCGGCACGACGATGGTGATCGACTTCTGCATCCCCGGCCCCGGCCAGTCGATGCTCGCCGCCTACCAGGACTGGCGGCGGAAGTCGGAGGCGGCGGCCTGCGACTACGGCTTCCACATGGCCGTGACCTGGTGGGACAAGCAGGTCTACGACGAGATGGAAACCGTCGTCAGGACCTACGGCATCAACACCTTCAAGCACTTCCTCGCCTACAAGGGCGCCTTGATGGTGAACGACGACGAGCTCTACAACTCGTTCTCGCGCTGCGCCGGGATCGGCGCGATGCCGCTCGTGCACGCCGAGAACGGCGACGTCGTCTTCCGCATGCAGCAGCACTTCCTGGAGACGGGGTTGACCGGCCCGGAGGGCCACGCCTATTCGCGGCCGCCCGAGGTCGAGGGCGAGGCGACCAACCGGGCGATCATGATCGCCGACATGGCCGGCTGCCCGCTCTATGTGGTCCACACCTCCTGCAAGCCCTCGCACGAGGCCATCGCGCGGGCCCGCGCCGCGGGCAAGCGCGTCTTCGGCGAGCCGCTGATCCAGCACCTCGTGCTCGACGAGGACGAGTACCGCAACCCCGACTGGACCTACGCCGCCCGCCGGGTGATGTCGCCGCCGTTCCGCCCGAAGGAGCACCAGGCGAGCCTGTGGGCCGGACTGCAGTCGGGCTCGCTGCAGGTGGTGGCGACCGACCACTGCGCCTTCACGAGCGAGCAGAAGCGGATGGGCGTCGGCGACTTCACCAAGATCCCGAACGGCACCGGCGGCCTGGAAGACCGGATGCCGGTGCTGTGGACGGCGGGCGTCGGCACCGGGCGCCTCACCAAGGAGGAGTTCGTCGCCGCGACGTCGGCCAACATCGCCCGCATCCTCAACGTCTACCCGCGCAAGGGCCGCGTCGCCCCGGGCTCCGACGCCGACCTCGTCGTCTGGGACCCGGCGGCCACAAAGACGATCTCGGCCAAGTCCCAGGTGAGCCGCATCGACTACAACGTCTTCGAGGGCTACCGGTGCACCGGCCTGCCGGCGGTGGTGATCTCGCGCGGCAAGATCGCCTGGGCGGACAACGACCTGCGCGCAGAGCGCGGCGACGGCGACTATGTCGCCCGCGACCCCTTCCCGGCCGTCCATGTGGCGAACGCCAAGTGGCGCGAGCTGACGGCGCCGCGCCCGGTGGAGCGCACGGTGGAGGTGACGCCGTGAGGGGCGTTGGCCTCCTGGCGCGCTTCGACTATATGTAGTGACAAGCACTACATGGGAGCGCCGACATGAAGACGGTGTCCGCGGCAGAGGCTAATCGGAACTTTTCCAAGCTCCTCGGAGAGGCGAAGGCCGGGAGGCGGATTGCGATCACGTCGCGGGGCGAACCCGTAGCGGCCCTGGTCCCGATCGCCGACGTGAGCGACAAGGAGCGCCGCGAACGAGCGCTCGCGGACCTCGAGGCTCACTGGCAGAGCCGCCCGAGCTTCCCTGCCGTGAAGTGGACGCGTGACGAACTCTACGACGACGGTCCGCTGCCCGGCGAGAAGCCGTGAAGTTCGCCGTCGACACCAATATTCTCGTCTACGCGGAAGGACAGGAAAACTCGTCCCATTCCGAAACGGCCCGCCGACTATTGACGCTGCGGCCACCGCGGGCGGTCGTACCCTTCCAGGTTCTCGGAGAATTCTTCCGGGTCATGACAGGAAAATTCTCCTGGCGCCGGGACGAGGCACGAGCCAGCATTCTGCGTTACGCGGCCGCCTTCGATACCCTGCCGACCACCTCGACCGCATTCGATGCGGCGCTGGCGCTCGCCGATGAGCATCGCTTCCAGATATGGGACGCGATCATTCTGGCTGTCGCGGCCGAGGCCGGGTGCTCACTCCTGCTCTCCGAGGATCTGCACGACGGCTTTTCATGGTCGGGCGTGACCGTCGTCAATCCGTTCGTCGAACCGATGCCTGCGAAATTGCTGCGGGCGATCCAGTCTTGAGAGGGCACCGTCCATGACCACCCCCACCAACCTCGCCATCAACCCGCAGCGGCTGTGGGACATGCTGATGGAGACCGCGGCGTTCGGCGGCACGGCGAAGGGCGGCATCTGCCGGCTGACGCTGACCGACCTCGACCGGCAGGTGCGCGACTGGTTCAAGGGCGAGTGCGAGGCGCTCGGCTGCACGGTGACCGTCGACGAGGTCGGCAACATGTTCGCCGTCCGCCCCGGCAAGCGGGCCGACCTTGCGCCGATCGCCATGGGCAGCCACCTCGACACCCAGCCGACCGGCGGCAAGTTCGACGGCGTGCTCGGCGTCCTCGGCGGCCTCGAGGCGATGAAGACCCTCGTCGACCTCGGCTATGAGACCAACGCGCCGGTGATGCTGGTCAACTGGACCAACGAGGAGGGCTCGCGCTTCGCCCCGGCGATGCTCGGCTCCGGCGTCTTCGCCGGGGTGTTCGACCGCGCCTATGCCGACAGCCGCGAGGACCGCCAGGGCGAGACCTTCGCCGCCGCCATCGAGGCGATCGGCTACCGCGGCGACGTCGAGGCCGGCACCGTGCCGATGAGCGCGATGTTCGAACTGCACATCGAGCAGGGCCCGATCCTCGAGGCGGAGGGCAAGGTGATCGGCATCGTCGAGGGCGTGCAGGGCATGCGCTGGTACGAGGCGACCGTCACCGGCAAGGAGGCGCACACCGGCTCGACGCCGATGGGCCTGCGCAAGAACGCCCTCCTCGGGGCGACCCGACTGTTCGAGGCGGTCGACCGCATCGCCAAGGCGCACCTGCCGGGCGTCGGCACCGTCGGCCTCGTCGAGGTGAAGCCGAACTCGCGCAACGTCATTCCGGGCGAGGTGTTCTTCGCGATCGACTTCCGCCATCCGGACGACGCGGTGCTGGGCGAAATGGAGGCCGAGTTCGCCGCCGCCGTCGAGGCGGTGAAGGCCGAGACCGGGCTCGAGGTCGCCTGGAAGAAGATCTGGGATTCGCCGCCCGTCGTCTTCGACTCGGCCTGCGTCGCGAGCGTCGCCGAGGGCGCCCAGACGGCAGGCCTCCAGGCCCGCCGCATCATCTCCGGCCCCGGCCACGACGCCGCCTACATCGCCCGCGTCTGCCCGACCTCGATGATCTTCGTGCCGTGCAAGGACGGCATCAGCCACAACGAGGCGGAATCGACGACCTTCGAGGAGTGCGCCGCCGGCGCGCAGGTGCTCCTCAACGCCGTCCTCGCGTACGACCGCCGCTTCGCCGCCTGACCGGCGGGCGTCACTCGGCCGGGGCGAGCTCCGGCCGGCCGGGGACCGTCGTCTCGCGGCCGGGCCCCGGGTGGCGCGGCACGAAGCGGGCGAGCACCAGCGAGACGACCGCCATGCCCGCGCCGGCCAGGAACACCGCCTTCGGCGAGACGAGCCACAGGGCGCCGAAGGCGACCGGGATCACCACCGCGGCGATGTGGTTGATGGTCGACGACACGCCGGAGGTCGGCGCAATGTCGGCCGGATCGGCGATCTTCTGCAGGTAGGTGCGGTAGGAGATCGCGAGCGCGAAGAACAGGTGGTCGACGACGTAGAGCCCGCCGGCGACCCAGGCGTTCGAGACGAAGGCATAGGCGACGAAGACCAGGATGAGCCCGACATACTCGACCGTCAGCGCCTGGCGCTCGCCGACGCGGCCGATGAAGTCGCCGATGCGCGGCGCGAGCACCATGTTGGCGACGCAGTTGATCAGGAACAGCGCGGCGATTTCGTCGACGGCGAAGCCGAAGCGCTCGACCATCAGGAAGCCGGCGAAGACGACGAAGATCTGCCGGCGCGCGCCGGCCATGAACACCAGCGCGTAGTAAAGCCAGTAGCGCCGGCGGAGCACCAGCGACTTGCGCTGCGGCACGAGCTGCTCGAAGCGCGGGAAGACCGCCCAGGCGAACACAGCCACCGCGACGGTGGCGAGTCCGGCGACGAGGAAAACGACCTCGAACGACAGGTCGAGCCACTTCCAGCACAGGAAGATCAGCCCGTAGGCGACGAGCTGCGCGACCGCGCCGGCGGCGAGCACGCGCCCGAGGATCGACGGCGCCTCGGTCTTCGGCAGCCATTGCAGCGCCAGCGACTGCGCCACCGTCTCGTAGTAGTGGAAGCCGATCGACATCAGGAGCGTCGTCGCCAGGATGCCGGCGAAGGACGGGAAGAAGCCGGTGAGCGCCACCCCGACGCCGAGCAGCACCAGCGACAGATAGGCGAGCCGCTGCTCGCGCACGACGAGCAGCACGGCGACCACCGAGAAGGCGAGCAGCCCCGGAATCTCGCGCACCGACTGCTGGATGCCGATCTCGAGGCCGGTGAAGCCCGCCATCGACACCGCGAAGTTGTTGATCGCGGTGCTCCACGAGGCGAAGCCGAGCTGCGTCGCCGCCGCCATCACCATCAGGAGCATGGCCGGGGAGCGCCAGGAGGCGGAGAGCGACGGGGTGAGCCGGGTGACGGGAGCGGACATCGGGCGCCTGATCGGCAGAGGGCGGATCGGTTCTTCTACAGGCCCGCGTTGCCCGACGTCACCGATTTTGCGACATCGGGGACGGGCCGCCGCTCCGGCCGCCCCCCGACGACCCCGACGAGGAGACGGCCGTGCCCGACGCCATCAGCGACCTCGTGTCGCCGCCGATCGCCATCGACGCCGCCTGGATCGACGCCTACGGCCACATGAACATGGCCGAGTACGTCCGTCTGTTCGACACGCAGTGCGGCCGCCTCCTCGACCGGCTCGACATCGGCGACGCCTACACCGCCCGCGCCCGGCGCGGCCTCTTCGTGCTCGACGTCGCCGTCAACTACCGGCGCGAGCTCGTCGTCGGCGACGTCGTGCGCGTCGAACTGCGCCTCATCGAGGCCGACGACAAGCGGCTCGTGTCGCTGATGGCGCTGCGCGACCAGGCCGACGGCGAGATCGTCGCGACGCAGGAGCAGCTCGCGATCCACACCGACCTCGACGCCCGCCGCGTCACCGCCTTCACGCCCGAGCAGCGCGAGCGGCTCGCGGCCGCCGTGGCGCGCCAGGCAGCGCTGCCGCTGCCGGCGCGGCACGTGCGCCGCTTCCGGGCCGGGCCGCGGCAGGCGGGCTGACGCCGGCGGCGGGACGGCCGGCGCCGGTCCCCCGTTCGGACCGGCTTCCCTTTCGCGGCCGATCGGCTAATCTCCGCCTCGCCTTGGGGTGCCGTCGATCATCGACGGCTGAGATGACACCCATCGAACCTGATCCGGGTCGTGCCGGCGAAGGGAATGGCGTCCGGCGGCCGAGCGGCTGTCGTCTCCGGTTCCTCCTCCGCACGCGCCAGGACCTCTGCGAGGAGACCGCCCATGACCGCAGCCACTCCCCCGTCCGCCGCCGGCCTCGACACCATGCCCGGCGCCGCGCTCGCGCGGATGCGCGCGGCGACGCCGCTCGTGCACAACATCACCAACTACGTGGTGATGACGCCGACAGCGAACGCCTTGATCGCCGCCGGCGCCTCGCCGGCGATGATCCACGCGCCGGAGGAGGCGGCGGAGTTCGCCGTCATCGCCTCCGCCCTCGTCGTGAACATCGGCACCCTGTCGACGCCGTGGGTGACGGCGATGACCGCCGCCGCCGAGGCGGCCGTCGCCGCCGGCAAGCCGTGGATCCTCGATCCCGTCGGCGTCGGCGCCACCGCGTTCCGGCGTGCCACGGTGGCCGCCCTCGTCGAGCGCAAGCCGACGGTGATCCGCGGCAACGCCTCGGAGATCCTGGCGGTCGCCGGCACGCAGGAGGCCGGACGCGGCGTCGATTCGACCGCCTCTGTGGCGACCGCCGAGACGGCCGCCGTGTCGCTCGCCCGCGCCACGGGTGCCGTCGTCGTCGTCTCCGGGCCGATCGACCTCGCGACCGATGGGGAGCGCCTGGCGCGCATCGCCAACGGCGTGCCGCTGCTCGCCATGGTGACCGGGACGGGCTGCACGGCGACGGCGCTGATCGGCGCCTTCCTCGGTGCCGGCATCGAGCCGCTCGCCGCGGCGGTGGCGGGGATGGTGTTCCTCGGCGTCGCCGGCGAGGTGGCGGCGGAAGGGGCGCCGGGTCCCGGCACCTTCGCCGTGCGCCTCATCGATGCGCTGAACTCGCTTCAGCCGGCCGACCTCGACGCCCGCGCACGCCTCTCCTGACCGAGCGGCTCAGGGCGGCGAGGCTCAGGGCGCCGGAACGAGCTGCAGCGGCGCGGTGCCCGGCGCCACCGCGCCGGGCGGCCGATCGATGACGACCGGCGGCGGCAGCGGCGGCAGCGGCTCGCCGGCCTCCAGCGCCCGGCGCCCGGCTTCGATGGCGTCCCTGTACTGGCGCATTCCCTCTTCGGCGCGTCGCGTCGCCTCGTCCTCGCGGCGCGCCTCTTCTGCGCGCGCCGCCTCTTCCGCGCGCCGCGCCGCCTCGGCACGCTGCTTCGCCTCGTGCGCGCGGAGGCGCGTCGCCTCGGCCTCGCGGGCGCGCTGCTCGGCCTCGAGCCGGCGGCGGGCCTCCTCGGCCCGCGCCTGCCGCTCGCGGATCTCGGCCTCCAGCGCCTCGATGCGGCGGGCCTCGCGGTCGGACTGGCGCAGCGTCAGGAACACGAGCAGCGAGGTCACGTCGACGCTTCGCCGCGGCGCCGCGACCGGCCCGGCGAAGGTGACGTCGACCGACGGCACCGTGCCGGCGACGCCGTCGCCGGCCGGATCGACCGTGATGGTCGCCGACGCGGCGACCTCGTCGCGGACGACGTCGTAGGACGCGGTCGCCCGCACGCCCGCATCCGGCGCGGTGACGGCGGCGTTCGCGACGGCGACCTTGCCGTCGGTGACGGCGATCGAGCCGGCGATGCGGTCGACGTCGAGCGCGCCGGCGTCGAAGACCGGCAGGAACACCCCGGCGACGCTCGCCTCGTCGAGCTTGAGGTCGTGGTCGGCGGCCGCCATCGCCGCCCGGAAGGCGGCCGGGTCGAGGCCCGCCAGGGCGGCGTTGCGGAGATCGAAGCTGCCGGTTCCCTTCAGCGTCGCGGCGAGGCCGGCGGCGGAGCGGCCGGTGGCGCCCGCCTCGATGGCGAAGTCGAGGCTGCCGGTGGCGGCCGGGCGGCCGTCGGGCGCCCAGACGAGGGCGGCGGCATCGCCGTCGGCGAGGCTCGCGCGGCCGTCGACCGTCGCCGTGCCGTCCTCGACGCGGATCGCGAGGCCGCCGTCGAGCCGCCCGCCGGCAAGCCGGCCGGTCACCTCGTCGAGCCGGAAGGAGCCGGGCGCGCTGCGCAGCCCGAACTTGGCGGCCTGCACCGCCCACGGGCCGGCCCAGAGGGTATCGGCGGTCACCGACACCGTCATGTCGAGGCCGTCGGTCACCGGCGGCGAGAAGGCGCGCTCGGGCCACACACCCTTGTCGCGGCTCGTCGCGACCCAGACGTCGGTGCCGAGCCCGACCTCGGTCAGCGTCGCGAGGTCGGCCTCGGAGAGCGTCAGCTCGCCGGTCAGCAGCGGCCGCGGCCCGGAGAAATCGAGCGCGCCCTGGCCGGAGATCGTGACGCCGGCGAGCGTGCCCTCGGCGCTGCGGATGGCGAGGCCGCTGCCGAGGCCCTCGAAGCGGGCCTGCAGCTCGGCCGGCAGGCCGCCGTCGAGCATCGGCGTCACCCGGCCGGCGGCAAGCGCGATGTCGCCGAGATCCTGGCTCTCGATGGCGATGCGGCCGCCGCTCTCGACCGGCCCGCCCTCGGGCAAGGTGAGGTTGCCGTCGATCGTCAGCCGGGTCTTCGCCGCCTCCGCCGAAAGCGTCGCCGCGAGGCCCTGGTCGGGATGGCCGGAGAGGCTCGCCGAAAGCGAGCCAGGCCCGATCGGCACCGGCAGGACGGGAAGGCCGAGCTGCGCCAGCATCTGCGTCGCGTCGCCCCCGGTCACGGCGAGCGAGCTCGCGACCTCGCCCTCGCGCCAGGCGGCCGGCTTGCCGGCGAAGGAGGCCGACCCCTTGATGGTTGACCCGGCGGCCGTGCCGTCGAGGGCGAGCGTGGCGGCGACCGCGTCGCCGTCCGGCGTCGCGCCGAAGGTGATCGCGAGGTCTGCCGGGGCGAGCGCCGGCGCGGCGGCGGCGAGCCAGCGCGCGAAGGCGGTGTCCGGCAGCAGCTCGCCGACGAGGGTGGCGAGGCCCTCGAGTCGGCTCGCGACGACCGTCGCGTCGAGCCGCCCGGCGGGCGCCGAGCCGAGGCCCTCGATGCGGCCGGCACCCTCGACGCGCGCCCCGGCGAGGTCGGCGAGGGCGAGCCGGTCGATCGCCAGCGCGCCGTCGGCAAAGGTGGCGGAGACGTCGAAGCCGCCGCCCTCGACCCCGCCGATGCGGACCTTGTCGCCGGCGATCTTGACCGACGCCTCGGCGCCGAGGCCGCCGAGGCCGGCGAGCGGATCGGGCGCGACGAGGCGGGCGAGCGCGGCCAGCGCGTCGAGGTCGACGACCGGGCCGCCGAGATCGACCTCGAAGCGCCCGGGGGTGCCGTCGCCGGCCCGCCGCCAGCCGAAGTCGCCGGAGAGCGCGGTGCCGCCCGAGGCGATGCGGAGCGACGGCAGGCGCACGCCGCCGGCGGTGGCGGAGACGGTGGCGTCGACGCTGAGCGGCTGCGCCGCGACGCCGGAGCGCGGCGCGCCGCGCCACCAGGCCGCGAGGGTGGTGGGCTGCTCGGAGGAGAGCGCCACCGTGCCCTCGAAGCCGGCCCGCGCGCCGGTCGAGAGGTCGCCGGTCAAGCTGAAGGTCGAGCGGCCCGGCGCGGCGACCGAGAAGGTGCGGATGCGCCAGCCGACGGCGGTCGTCTCGGCGTCGAGGAGCGCCCCCTGCAGCACCGCGCCGCCGGCGACGAGCGCCGGCGCCTCGAGCCGCAGGCTGCCGCCGACGGTCGGCAGCGGCGCCGCGGCGATGGCGGCGAAGAGGGCGTCGAGCGCGGCGGTCGGCGGCTCCGGCCGGTCGGCGGGGACGCCGGCGAGCCGGTCGAGATCGAGCTGGCGGGTCGACAGGGCGGCATCGAAACGCAGCACCGGCGCGAAGGTGAGGCTCGCCTGGCCGGTGAGCCCGATCGGCCGCTCGGCCGGGCCGTAGGAGACCGCGACCTCGGTGAGCTCGAGCCGGTCCTCGCCGAGGGCGAACTTGCCCTCGAGCCGCGCCGGTTCGGCGGCGCCCTGCCCCGCCGCCGGCCGATCCGCCGGCTGCGGCGCAGGCGGGGGCGTGGCGCCGTCCAGGATGCGCGTCACGACGACGGTGCCGTGGTAGCCGGGAACGCCGTCGACGAGGCCGGCGAGGCCGTCGGCGGTGATGGTGATCGGGGCGCGCTCGGGGCTGAGCTGCGTCAGCACCCGGACGCCGCCGGCCTCGGCCGCGCCGGTGCCGATGCGGACCGCGGTGCGCACGCCCGCGACGACCGCCGTGCCGTCGGCCTTGTAGGGGCCGGCGAGGCTGCGCGCGTCGAGCGTGAGGTCGATGTCCTCGGCGCGGGGCTGGAACACGCCGTCCGGGCCGGCGATCGCCACGGTTCCGTCGGTGATCGTCACCGCATCGAGGCTGACGGTGGCCGGGTCGACCGTCGCCCCCGTCGCCGCCGCCTCGGCGAGGCGGCCGTCGGCGGCGAGCGACAAGTTGACCACCGGCGCATCGACGCCGAGCGACAGGACGTGGATCTCGCCCTTGAGGAGGCTCGGCAGGTCGATCTCGGCATAGACCCGGCGGGCGGTGACGAGCGGCGCGTCGACGGCGCCGACGCGCACCTCGTCGAGGGTGATCCACGGCGTCGGCAGCAGGCGCACCTCGGCGCCGCCGAGCACCCGGACGCGCATGCCGGCGAGGCGCGAGGCTTCGGCCTCGATCTGCGGGCGGTACGCGGTCCAGTCGACGAAATAGGGGCCGACGAAGGCCGCCAGGATCGCCAGGATCACGGCACCCCCGACCGTGAGAAAGATCGCGTTCAGCGTGCGCCTCCGTTGCCCGCGGCAGCCTGCCCCTCTCGGCCTCTATAGCGCGAAAATCTTGCCCGGGTTGAGGATGTTGTCGGGATCGAGCGCCCGCTTGACCGCCCGCATCATGTCGACGGCGGGGCCGAGCTCGGCCGGGAGATACTTCATCTTGCCCTGGCCGACGCCGTGCTCGCCGGTGCAGGTGCCGTCCATGGCGATCGCCCGGTGGGCGAGGCGCTCCAGGAAGCGCTCGGTGGCGGGGACCTCGGCGGGCGAGGCCATGTCGACCATGACCAGGACGTGGAAATTGCCGTCGCCGACGTGGCCGACGATCGTCGTGACGAGGCCGAGCTCGGCGATGTCGGCGGCGGTCTCGGCGACGCAGTCGGCGAGCCGCGAGATCGGCACGCAGACGTCGGTCGACAGCGGCATGGTGCCCGGCCGGAGCGACCGCCCGGCCCAGTAGGCGTCGTGGCGGGCCTGCCAGAGCCGGGTGCGATCCTCGGGCCGGGAGGCCGAGACGAACGGGCCGCCGCCGATCTCGGCGGCGATCTCGCCGAAGCGCTCCGCGTCGGCCGCCGCCCCGGCCGGCGAGCCGTGGAACTCGACGAACAGCGTCGGCGTCTCGTCGAGCGAGAGCTTGGAGTAGCCGTTGGTGGCGCGGATCGCATCGGCGTCGAGGAGCTCGATGCGGGCGACCGGAATGCCCGACTGGATGGTCAGGATGACCGCGTCGCAGGCCTGCCGCACCGTCGGGAACGGGCAGATGCCGGAGACGATCGCCTCCGGGATGCCCTGCAGCCGCAGCGTCAGCTCGGTGATGATGCCGAGCGTGCCCTCCGAGCCGATCAGGAGCCGGGTCAGGTCGTAGCCGGCGGAGGTCTTGCGCGCCCGCCGGGCGGTGCGGACGACGGTGCCGTCGGCGGTGACCGCGGTCAGCGACACGACGTTGTCGCGCATCGTGCCGTAGCGCACCGCGTTGGTGCCCGAGGCGCGCGTCGCCGCCATGCCGCCGAGGCTCGCATCGGCGCCCGGATCGATGGGGAAGAACAGGCCGACGTCGCGCAGGTGCTCGTTCAGCGCCTTGCGGGTGATGCCCGCCTCGACGACGCAGTCGAGGTCCTCGGCGTGGACCGCGACGACGCGGTTCATCCGCGCGAGGTCGATCGAGATGCCGCCCGACGGCGCGTTGAGGTGGCCCTCGAGCGAGGTGCCGGTGCCGAACGGGATCACCGGCACGCGCTCGGCGGCGCAGATCCGCACGATCTCGGCGACCTCCTCGGTGGTCTCGGCGAACACCACCGCGTCGGGCGGCTGGTTGGCGAGCCAGGACGTGGTGTGTCCGTGCTGCTCGCGCACCGCGAGCCCGACCGACAGCCGGTCGCCGAAGCGCGCCGCGAGGCGGCCGATCGCCGCCTCCACCGCCGCCCGCTCCCGCCCGGTCCGCGCCACCGCGCCGATCGCCATGTCCCACTCCTGTCGTCGCCACCCGGATCGGCGGCACCCTAGAGCATATCCCGTTCCGATCGAAGCGGCCCGAACGGCGCGAATTTCCTCAAGCCCATGACCCGCGGGCGATTTCCGACCGGCCGGCGCGGAGAACGCCGGCCACGCCCTTTTTTGCACGACGCGCCGTCTTGAGGCAGGGTGACGAAATGACCGCCGCCCAGTCCCAGCAGCGGGCGATCGAGGAGACGCCGATCGCCGCCGGCGAAGAGGCCCGCTTCTTCCGCGCCCGCCGCCAGCACGACCTCGAGTGCCTGACCGCGCGCTTCCGCACGCACGCCTACGCGCCGCATAGCCACGACACCTTCGCCATCGGCGTCATCGAGGCCGGCTGCGAGGCCTACACGGTGCGCGGCGAGCGCCACTATGCGAGGTCAGGCGACGTGGTGCTGGTCAATCCCGGCGAGGTGCACGACGGCGCCCCGCTCGGCGCCGGCTACGCCTACCGGATGAGCTATCCCGACCCGGCGCTGATTCAGGCGATCGCCGCCGACCTCGCCGAGCGCCGGCCGGGCGGCACGGTCCACTTCGCCGCGTCGCGGGTGCCGGACCCGATCATCGCCGCGCGCTTCGCCGCCGCCCACCGCGCCCTCGAAGGTCGAGCGGGCGCCCTCGAGGGCGACGAGCGGATGCACCTCGCCCTCGCCGCGATCATCGCCCGGCACGCCGGCGTCGCGCCCGCCGCGCGCGAGGGCCGCGAGGGCGGGCCGGTCGCCCGCGCCCTCGCCTTCCTCGACGGCCACTACGGCGAGGACGTCGACCTCGCCCGCCTCGCCGCGGTCGCCGGGCTGCCGCGGACGCGGCTCATCCGGGCGGTGCGCCGGGAGACCGGACTCACCCCGCACGCCTGGCTGACCGACCGCCGCATCCGCGCCGCCCGCCGCCGCCTCGCCGCCGGCGAGCCGCCGGCCGAGGTGGCCGCCGCCTGTGGCTTCTGCGACCAGAGCCACCTCAACCGCGCCTTCAAGGCCCGCCTCGGCGTGACGCCGGGCGCCTTCCGGGCCGGTTAGCGGGGGAGGGACGAGCCCCCTTCCCCTCGCGCGCCCGGGCTTGCCTCGGGCGGCCGGGTCGAGCAGGGTCTCGCGCCATGCCCCGCTACAAGCTCACCCTCGAATACGACGGCTCGCCCTTCGTCGGCTGGCAGCGCCAGGCGGTCGGCCATTCCGTGCAGGCGGCGCTCGAGGCCGCGGCGGAGCGGCTCGCCGGCGTGCCGACCGCGGTGCGCGGCGCCGGGCGCACCGACGCCGGCGTGCACGCGACCGGCCAGGTGGCGCACCTCGACTTCGAGCGCGCGTGGCCGACCGACACAGTGCGCGACGCGCTCAACGCGCACCTGCGACCCGACCCGGTCGCGATCCTTGCCGCCGAGGCCGTCGCCGACGACTTCGACGCCCGCTTCTCGGCGCGGCGGCGCGCCTACACCTACCGCATCGTCAACCGGCGGCCGCCGCTCGCCCTCGACCGCGGGCGGGCGTGGCAGGTGATCCGGCCGCTCGACGCGGCGGCGATGCACCGGGCGGCGCAGGCGCTCGTCGGGCGGCACGACTTCACCACCTTCCGCGCCGCCGAGTGCCAGGCGAAGAGCCCGGAGCGGACGCTCGAGCGGCTCGACGTCGTCGCCGCGGGCGAGGCAATCGAGATCCGCGCGGCGGCGCGCTCGTTCCTGCACAGCCAGGTGCGCTCGATGGTCGGCTCGCTGGTGCAGGTCGGGCTCGGCCGCTGGCCGGAGGGCGAGATGGCAGCGGCGCTCGGCGCGCGCGACCGCGCCCGCTGCGGCCCGATCGCCCCGCCGGACGGGCTCTACCTGACGGGCGTCGACTACTGACCGCCGCGCAAACGAGAACGCCGCCGCGGATCGCTCCACGGCGGCGCTGAACGTGGCCGGGGAACCCGGCCGCCCCGCCCTCAGTGGGCGAGGACGGCGAGGAGCAGCAGCGCCACGATGTTGGCGATCTTGATCATCGGGTTCACCGCCGGGCCGGCGGTGTCCTTGTAGGGGTCGCCGACGGTGTCGCCGGTGACCGAGGCCTTGTGCGCCTCGGAGCCCTTGACGTGGCGGACGCCGTCCTTGTCGACGAAGCCGTCCTCGAAGGACTTCTTGGCGTTGTCCCAGGCGCCGCCGCCGGCCGTCATCGAGATGGCGACGAAGAGGCCGGTGACGATGACGCCGAGCAGCATGGCGCCGAGGGCGGCGAGCGCGTTCGCCTTGCCGGCGATGGCGAGCACGACGAAGTAGCAGACGAACGGCGACAGCACCGGCAGCAGCGACGGCACGATCATCTCGCGGATCGCCGCCTTGGTCAGCATGTCGACGGCGCGGCCGTAGTCCGGCCGGTCCTTGCCGGTCATGATGCCCGGCTTCTCGCGGAACTGCCGGCGCACCTCCTCGACGACGGCGCCGGCCGCCCGGCCGACCGCTGTCATGGCGATGCCGCCGAAGAGGTAGGGCAGGAGGCCGCCGAAGAAGAGGCCGACGACGACGTAGGGGTTGGTGAGCGAGAAGTCGATCGCCCCCACCCCGGCGAAGTAGGGGAACTCCGTCGGGTTGGCCGAGAAGAACTTGATGTCCTCGGTGTAGGCGGCGAACAGCACCAGCGCGCCGAGGCCGGCCGAGCCGATGGCGTAGCCCTTGGTGACCGCCTTGGTGGTGTTGCCGACGGCGTCGAGCGCGTCGGTGGTGACGCGCACTTCCTTCGGCAGGTCGGCCATCTCGGCGATGCCGCCGGCGTTGTCGGTGACCGGCCCGAAGGCGTCGAGCGCCACCACCATGCCGGCGAGCGAGAGCATCGTCGTGACCGCGATGGCGATGCCGTAGAGGCCGGCGAGCGAGTAGCCGCAGATGATGCCCGCGATGATCACGAGCGCCGGCAGGGCGGTCGCCTCGAGGGAGATGGCGAGGCCCTGGATGACGTTGGTGCCGTGGCCGGTGACCGAGGCCTGGGCGATCGACCGCACGGGGCGGAAGCCGATGCCGGTGTAGTACTCGGTGATCCAGATGATGAGGCCGGTCACCACCAGGCCGACCGCGCCGCAGAGGAAGAGGTCGAGCGCGGTGAAGCTGAGGCCGCCGCTCGTCGTCAGCACCGTCGAGAGCCCGCCGAAGACGTACATGGTGAGCGGCAGGAGGACGATCAGCGAGAGCACCGCGGTGGCGATGAAGCCCTTGTAGAGGGCGCCCATGATCGAGTTGTTGGCGCCGAGCTTGACGAAGAAGGTGCCGATGATCGAGGTGACGACGCAGGCGCCGCAGATCATCAGCGGGTAGATCATGGTCTCGACGGCGAGCGTGCTGCCGGCGAAGAAGATCGAGCCGAGCACCATGGTGGCGACGATCGTCACCGCGTAGGTCTCGAACAGGTCGGCCGCCATGCCGGCGCAGTCGCCGACGTTGTCGCCGACGTTGTCGGCGATGGTGGCCGGGTTGCGCGGGTCGTCCTCCGGGATGCCGGCCTCGACCTTGCCGACGAGATCGCCGCCGACGTCGGCGCCCTTGGTGAAGATGCCGCCGCCGAGGCGGGCGAAGATCGAGATCAGCGACGCACCGAAGCCGAGGGCGACGAGCGCGTCGATGACGACGCGGTCGCTCGGCGCGTAGCCGGCGCCGGCCGTCAGAACGGTGAAGTAGACGACGACGCCGAGAAGGGCGAGGCCGGCGACCAGCATTCCGGTGACCGCGCCGGACTTGAAGGCGATGTCGAGGCCGGCGGCGAGGCTCTTGCTGGAGGCCTGCGCGGTGCGGACGTTGGCCCGGACCGACACCAGCATGCCGATGAAGCCGGCGGCGGCCGAGAGGAACGCGCCGACCGCGAAGCCGATCGCCACCGGGATCGACAGCAGGAACGCCACGATGATGAAGATGACGACCCCGACGATGCCGATCGTCGTGTACTGGCGGGTCAGGTAGGCCTGGGCGCCTTCCTGGATGGCACCGGCGATCTCCTGCATCCGCGCCGAGCCGGCGTCGGAGGCGAGGACGGATCGGACCGCCCATATCCCGTAGGCGATCGATAGCAGACCGCAGATGATGACGAAGACGAGTGCGCCCATGGTTCCTCCGTAACGGGGCGCCGTTCTTGTTGTCCGGGTCGAAGCCCGGGACGCCCGCTTTTGATGGTCGACCGATTCGGAAATTTCTTTGCGACCGACGGTCGCGGCCGCCGAGAACGTGCCCGCCGTCCCGTGGGGCGTCAAGGGGTGTCGAAAGGCCATTTCGCACCGCCCGCGGCGGATCGCTCGACGCGCGGGCGCGGCTCGGCTAGTCGAGGAAGACCGTCCACCGAGAGAGCGGCCCCGCGATGACGTCCACCCCCGCCCCCGTCCCGTCGACCGTCGTCTTCGACCTCGGCCAGGTGCTGCTCGCCTGGGACCGCGCCGCGCTCTACCGCGACGACTTCGCCGAGCCCGGCCACGTCGACCGCTTCCTCGACGAGGTGCTGCCGATGGCCTGGCACACCGAGCTCGACCGCGGCCGCGACTGGGAGGAGGCGCTCGCCGAGCGGATCGCCCTCTACCCGCAGCACGAGGCGCTGATCCGCGCCTACCAGACAGGCTTCGGCAGGACCATTCCCGCCGCCATCGAGGGCTCGGTGGCGATCCTCGAGGCGCTGCACGCCGGCGGCGTCGACCTCCTCGGCCTCACCAACTTCCCGGTCGGCGTCTACGAGGAGACGCGCGACCGCTTCGCCTTCTTCCGGCGCTTCCGCGGCGTCGTCGTCTCCGGCCATGAGAAGGTGATCAAGCCCGACCCGGAGATCTACCGCCGCCTCGTCGCCCGCTACGGCGTCGACCCGGCGAGGACCGTGTTCATCGACGACCGCCTCGACAACATCGAGGCGGCGCGGGCGCTCGGCTTCACCGGCATCGTGTTCGAGGGTCCGGAGCCGCTGGCGCGGGACCTCGCCGCGCTCGGCCTGCCGGTGGGGATCGCATAGGCGACCAGCGACGCATCGCCCCCCGACCGCCCCTCCCCGCCCGCGGCACGAGCGGCGCGCCCCTGGAAGGACCACCGGCGACGCAACGCTCGCGCAACCGCTGGTGCGCTACCCTCGGCGGCTACAGGTGGCGCAGACCACCGGGACCTTCCGAGGAGGATTCCATGGACACAGGAGCATCCGGGAGCATTCGGGCGGGCGGGGCGGCGGCCACCGGAGGCGATGCCGACCTCATCGCCAATCTCGAAGCGGACGTGCGCCGCACCCGCGCCCGCCTCGCCGCCGCCGCGCGCGACGTTGAGGCCGCCGCCGCCACCGGCACCGAGCGCGTCGGCGCCATCGTCGGCGACAGCGAGCACCTCGCCGGCGAGACGGGCGAGGCGCACGGCAACGCCCGCCGGCTCGCCGCCGCGCTCGACGAGTTCGCCGGCACGAACGCTGAGATCGGCCGCACCGCGCAATCCTCGGACCGCCTCGTCAGCGCCGCCGAGGGGGCCGCGGCGGAGGCGACCGCGGCGATCGGCGAGCTCAGCGCCGCGATCGGGGAGATCGGCGCCACCGCCGGCCAGATCGCCAAGATCGCCCGCCAGACCAACCTGCTCGCGCTCAACGCCTCGATCGAGGCGGCGCGGGCGGGCGCCGCCGGCGCCGGCTTCGCGGTCGTGGCGAGCGAGGTGAAGGCGCTCGCCGCCGAGACCCAGAGCGCCACCGCCGCGATCGCCGCCCGCATCGAGCGCCTCGGCAGCGTCGCCGCCGCGAGCACCGGCGCCGTCGACCGGGTGATCGCCATCATCGGCGAGATCCGGCCCGTCGCCTCGGCCGTCGCGGAGGCGGTCGAGGGCCAGGTCGGCACGCTCGCCGAGATCGGCCGCGCCGCGGGCGAGGCCGCGGGCTTCGCCGACGACGTCGCCGGCCGCGCCCGCTCGATCCGCGACGCCGCCGGGGCCGCCGAAGGGGCCTGCGCGGCGATCGGCCGGACGAGCGCGGCGATGACCGAGGGCGTCGACGACATGACGCGGCGGCTCCTCACCGTGCTGCGCCAGACGCCGATGGGCGACCGCCGCCGCCACGACCGCTGGCCGGTGGAGATCGCCGGCCGTCTCACGATCGGCGGGCGGCGGGTGGCGACGCGGACCATCGACCTGTCGCTCGGCGGCGCCCTCGTCGCGCCGGTCGAGGGGGCTGCGGCGGGAGCGCGCGGCCGGCTGGAGCTCGACGGCGTCGGCGGCGTCGGCTGCCGCGTCGTCGCCGTGAGCCCGCTCGGCTGCCACCTCGCCTTCGACGAGGAGGGGCTGCCGTCCGTCGCCGCCAGGGTCGCCGCCGTCGCCGAGGCGAACGGGCCGGCGATCGAGCGGGCGACGCGGGCGGCGGGCCGGGTCGCGGCGATCCTCGAAAAGGCGATCGCCGCCGGCCGCCTCGACCTCGCGGCGCTGTTCGATACCGACTACCGGCCGATCCCCGGCACCGACCCGCAGCAATACGAGACGCCGGCGCTCGCGGCGCTCGACGACCTGCTGCCGCCGGTGCAGGAGCCGATCCTCGCCGAGGACGGCAAGATCGCCTTCGCCTGCGCCGTCGACATCAACGGCTACCTGCCGGTACACAATGCCCGCTACTCGCGGCCGCAGCGGCCGGGCGAGCCTGCCTGGAACATCGCGAACTGCCGCAACCGCCGCATCTTCGACGACCGCGCCGGGCTGCTCGCGGCGCGCAATGCCCGCCCTCACCTCGTCCAGACCTACGCCCGCGACCTCGGCGACCGGGTGGTGATGATGAAGGAGGTCGACGTGCCGATCCACGTCGCCGGCCGCCACTGGGGCGGCTTCCGCACGGCCTACGAGATGTGAGGGGCGGCGGAGGCCGCCCCCCGCCTCACATCGCCTTGACGATCTCTTCGGTCATCTTCTTGGCGTCGCCGAACAGCATCATCGTGTTGTCGCGGAAGAACAGCTCGTTCTCGACGCCGGCGTAGCCCGAGCCCATGCCGCGCTTGATGAACAGCACGGTCTTCGCCTTCTCCACGTCGAGCACCGGCATGCCGTAGATCGGCGAGGACTTGTCGGTCTTGGCGGCCGGGTTCGTGACGTCGTTGGCGCCGATGACGTAGGCGACGTCGGCCTGGGCGAACTCGTTGTTGATGTCCTCGAGCTCGAAGACTTCGTCGTAGGGCACGTTCGCCTCGGCGAGCAGCACGTTCATGTGGCCCGGCATGCGGCCGGCCACGGGATGGATGGCGTACTTCACCTCCACCCCTTCCTTCTTCAGCGTGTCGGCGAGCTCGCGGAGCGCGTGCTGCGCCTGGGCGACCGCCATGCCGTAGCCCGGCACGATGATCACCTTGGCGGCGTTCTTCATGATGAACGCCGCGTCCTCGGCCGAGCCCTGCTTCACCGGCCGCGCCTCGCCGCCGCCCGCCGCGGGGCCGGCGGTCTCGCCGCCGAAGCCGCCGAGGATGACGGAGACGAACGAGCGGTTCATCCCCTTGCACATGATGTAGGAGAGGATCGCGCCCGACGAGCCGACGAGCGCGCCGGTGATGATGAGCGCGGTGTTGCCGAGGGTGAAGCCGATGCCCGCCGCCGCCCAGCCGGAGTAGGAGTTCAGCATCGACACGACGACCGGCATGTCGGCGCCGCCGATCGGCACGATCATCAGGCCGCCGAAGACGAGCGCGGCGATGACGATCACCCAGAACAGCGCGTGGCTCTCGGTGATCACGAAGACGACGATCAGCACCACCAGCAGGAGCGCCAGGGCGGCGTTGATGACGTGGCGCATCGGCAGCAGGATCGGCTTGCCGCTCATCCGCCCGTCGAGCTTCAGGAAGGCGATGATCGAGCCGGTGAAGGTGATCGCGCCGATGGCGACGCCGATCGACATCTCGACGAGGCTCGCCCCATGGATGTGGCCGGGATCGCCGATGCCGAAGGCGGCCGGGGCGTAGAGCGCGCCGGCGGCGACGAACACCGCGGCGAGGCCGACCAGCGAGTGGAAGGCCGCGACGAGCTGCGGCATCGCCGTCATCGGGATGCGGCGGGCGACCACCGCGCCGATGCCGCCGCCGACCGCGAGGCCGAGGATGATCAGCCCCCAGGCGCCCGGCGAGGGCGCCGCGACGGCGAGCGTGGTCAGGATGGCGATCGCCATGCCGACCATGCCCATGATGTTGCCGCGGCGCGAGGTCGCCGGGCTCGACAGGCCCCGGAGCGCCAGGATGAAGAGAACCCCGGAGACGAGGTAGAGAAGGGCGGCGATATCGGCGTTCATCCGCTCAGCCCTTCTTCTTGTACATGGCGAGCATGCGGCTCGTGACGAGGAAGCCGCCGAAGATGTTGACCGCGGCCATGACGAGGGCGAGGAAGCCGAAGCCGCGCGCCCAGATCGCGCCGTCGCCGGCGACGAGGTCGACGCCGACCGCGGCGAGCGCGCCGACGACGATGACCGAGGAGATGGCGTTCGTCACCGACATCAGCGGCGTGTGCAGCGCCGGGGTGACCGACCAGACGACGTAGTAGCCGACGAAGATCGCCATCACGAAGATCGACAGGCGGAAGACGAACGGGTCGATGACGCCGCCGCTCGCCGCGTGCACCGCCGCGCCGATGGCGTCGCCGACGCCGGTCGCGGTCGCGTCGACATAGGCCTGCGCGGCATCGGCGGCGTGCTTGGCGGCCTCGGCCGCGGAGCGCGCGGCGTCGGCGGCGGCCTGCGCCTTCTCGAGCGCCTCGGCCGGAGAAAGATCGCTCATTTCCAGTCCCTCCCTCAGCCGACGAAGTTCGGATGGACGACCTGACCGTCGCGGGTCAGCAGCGTCGCCTTGACGAGCTCGTCGTCCCAGTTCACGGCCAGCGTCTTCGCCGCCTTGTCGACCAGCGTCTCGACGAAGGCGTAAAGGTTGCGCGCGTAGAGCTGCGAGGCGGACGCGGCGATCCGGCCGGCGACGTTGAGGTGGCCGACGATGCGGACGTCGCCGACGGTGACGACCTCGCCCGCGACCGCGCCCTCGACGTTGCCGCCGCGCTCGACCGCGAGGTCGACGATCACCGAGCCGGGCTTCATCGAGGCGACCATCGCGGCGGTGACGAGCCTGGGCGCCGGCCGGCCGGGGATCAGCGCCGTGGTGATGACGATGTCCTGCTTCTTGATGTGCTCGGCGACGAGCGCCGCCTGCTTCGCCTGGTACTCGGCCGACATCGGCTTGGCGTAGCCGGCGGCCGTCTCGGCCTGCTTGAACTCCTCGTCCTCGACGGCGACGAACTTGCCGCCGAGGCTCTCGACCTGCTCCTTGGCGGCCGGACGCACGTCGGTCGCCGAGACGACGGCGCCGAGGCGGCGGGCGGTCGCGATCGCCTGCAGGCCGGCGACGCCGGCGCCCATGACGAAGACGCGGGCGGCCGGCACGGTGCCGGCGGCGGTCATCATCATCGGCATGGCGCGGTCGTACACGTAGGCGGCGTCGAGCACCGCCTGGTAGCCGGCGAGGTTCGCCTGCGAGGAGAGCACGTCCATCACCTGGGCGCGGGTGATGCGCGGCATCAGCTCCATGGCGAAGGCGGCGACGCCGGCGGCGGCGATCTCGTCGAGCGCCTCCTTGTTGCCGTAGGGGTCCATGATGCCGATGGCGAGGGCGCCGCGCTTCATCAGCACCGTCTCGGCGCCGGTCGGCCGGCGGACCTTGAGGACGACGTCGGCATCGGCGAGGGCCGCGGCGGCGTCCGGAACGATCGACGCCCCGGCGGCCTCGTACTCGGCGTCGAGGATGCGCGAGCGGACGCCCGCGCCCGTCTCGACCGCGACGGTGGCGCCGAGACCCACGAGCCGCTTCACGGTATCGGGCGTCGCCGCCACCCGCGGCTCGTCGGCGACCGTCTCGCGCGGCACTGCGACCTTCATGCGACTGCTCCCTGGCTCGGTCCGGCGGCGCACGCCGGCATACGGGTCACTCGACCGGCCGGGACGCCCCGGCGGCCGTCAGGATCGGGATGGCCCGCGGGACGCGCGGACGCCGTCGCTCAGGTGAGGAAATAGCCCATGAGCGCGAGCAGGACGACGAGGCCGATGATCACCCACTTCATCAGCGCCATGAAGCCGCTGTAGGTGCGCTCGTGCTCGGCGTAGTCCATCTTCGTCATGTTGTCGTGCGTCTCGGCCATCTGCCCCTCCCGGTCGCCCGCCCGAACTGACGCGGGCAGCCTCGCATACCGTCGTCCTTAGCCGCGCGCGCGCCAGCCCGCAATGCGGCACCCGCGCCACTGTTTAGTGGCGTCGGCGGCGACCGGCAAGCCGGCGGCGTCGCGTCGATCGGGCGATCTGGGCAAAAGCGTTCCGGCGGCGGCTCAGGCGGCCGGGTCGATCAACCCCGCGCCGCCGAGCGCGGCGAGCTGGCGCTGCGCCACGAGCCCTTCCGTGTAGCCCTCGATGGCCGCGTTGAAGAGGTCGTGGAAATTGAGCTCCGCGGCGAGGTGGATGAAAACCCCGCCGAGGCCGATCGCCGCGCGGTCCATGAACACGAACTCGCGCGGCACCGTGACCGGGCCGTGCTGCTTCAGCGCCTGGGCGACGCGGAACGCCTCGCGCCGGCCGTACTGGGCCGGGCTGACGCCGTCGGCGATCTGGCGGACACGGTCGTCGAGCAGCGGGCCGTAGATGAAGCCCGCCCAGATGTTGAGCGCCTCGATCAGCTCGTTCGACAGGTTCTTGAAGCCCCAGGTCTCGTAGGCCGAGACGACGCGGTCGCGGTCGCCGTGCTGCAGGCCGCGGTAGAGATCGATGACGCCGGTGACGAAGGGCGGCGGGAAGATGCGGATGCAGCCGTAGTCGAGCAGGTTGATGCCGCCGGGGCGGCCGTCCTCCTCGTAGACGGTGTAGTTGCCGAGGTGCGGGTCGCCGTGGATGACGCCGAAGCGCGAGAACGGGTGCCACCAGGCGCGGAACATCGTCTCGGCGAGGCGGTTGCGCTCGTCCTGGCCGTGCTCCTTGAAGGCGAGCATCGGCCGGCCCTCGAGCCAGGTCATGGCGAGGAGGCGCTTCGTCGAGAGCTCCGGCCGGATCGCCGGCACGCGGATGCCCGGCTCCTCGCCGAGGATCATCCGGTAGAGCCGGGCGTGCCGCGCCTCGCGCCGGTAGTCGAGCTCCTCGCGCAGGCGCGCGCCGACCTCCTCGGCGATCTCGCGGGTGTCGATCGCCGGGCGGAAGCGGCGGTGCACCGAGAGCACCATGGCGAACTGCTGCAGGTCGGCCTCGACCGCCGATTCCATGTCCGGGTACTGCAGCTTGACGGCGAGCGGCGTGCCGTCGAGCGCCACCGCGCGGTGCACCTGGCCGAGCGAGGCGGCGGCGGCCGGCGTCTTGTCGAACGAGGCGAAGCGCTTCTCCCAGCCGATGCCGAGCTCGGCGGTCATCCGCCGCTTGACGAAGGCCCAGCCCATCGGCGGGGCGTTCGCCTGGAGGCCGGCGAGCGCCTCGGCGTATTCCGGCGGCACCGCCTCGGGAATGGTCGAGAGGAGCTGCGCCACCTTCATCAAGGGGCCCTTCAGCCCGCCGAGCACGGCGGTGATCTCGGCGGCGTTCTTCTCGGAGTCGAGCTCTCGGCCGAACATCCGCGCCGCCAGCATCTTGGCGGCGACGCCGGACACGTCGGTGCCGACGCGGGCATAGCGCGCCGCGCGCGCCGTGAAGCGGTTGCGCTCGTCGTCGGCCATGGCGTCTCGCTCGGTCACGGGCCTCGGGAAGACACCCGGCATATGGACCGCGCGGCGAGCCCTGCCAAGGGCGCCGGCTGCGACATGGGCGTCCATGACAGCGCAGGCCTCCATGAAAAGGCCGCGCGGCCGTGCGGAGCTTCGCGGACGACCGCCAGACGTCGAGACGCACGGGCCGACATGCATCTCCTCCTCCCGGCCCCGGCCACCCCGCAAGGCCGCGCCGACGCCATGACGGCGCACGGCCGCCATCCACGCCGCGAGCCCTGGTCGGCGGGGCTTCCCGCCTCGGTGCTCCTGCACCTTCCCCTGATCGCGGCACTGGCGCTGCTGCCGGGTGCCCGGATGGCGGCGCCGCCGCCGATCGCCGGCATCGTCGTCGAGCTCGTCTCGCCGCGGCAGTACGAGGCGGCCGCGCCGGTCGAGGCGCCTACTCCGCCCGAGGGGGCCGACGAGGCGCCGGCCGCCCCCGCGCCGGCACCCGCAAGCGCACCCGAGCCGCAGGCGGCCACGGCGCCGCCGGTCGTCGCCCCCGCCCCGCCGCCGGCGGCCGCCCCGCCCGCCGCGCCGGGGATGGTGCGGGCGACGGCGATGCTGTCGGGAGCGGCGCTCGCCGACCCGCGCAGCCGCGAGGCGCGCGCCGCGCTCGCCGGCATGGACGGCGACGAGCGGCTGATCCAGCTCTGCAACGTCGAGGCGATGAGCCAATTGCACGCCTGGCGCGCCGACCTCGATCCGGACCAGGTCGTCGCCTACGCGACGGCCGACCTCGCGGTCGCCGGCGGCACGGTGTCGGCGGAGGGCGCGGCCTTCCGCGACCACGGCCGCTGGTTCCGGATGACCTACCGGTGCGAGGCCGCCGCCGACCCGCCCGCCGTCGCGGCGTTCGAGTTCGCGGTCGGCGAGGCGATCCCGCCGGAGGCGTGGGAGGACTACAACCTCCCAGGCAGCCCCGCGGACGCGGACTGAGGCTGTGCCGCCGCTCGTCGGCCACCTATTCCGCGTCGGCGCCCGCCACCGCCCCCAGCGCTGCGGCGAGGTGGTCGCGGTGGGCGGTGAGGCCCTTGTAGGCGAGCTGGGCGGGGTCGAGGCCGAGAAGCTGGGTCCTAAGCCCGGCGGCGAGGCGGGCGCCCTCGGGGTGGGCCGCGAACTGCGCCAGCGGGTCGACGTGGGTGCGGATGGTGAAGAGGATGTCGCCCGTCGCCGGCAGGCGCCGCAGAGTCTGCCGCTCGACGCGCACGAAGGTCGCGGCCAGGAGGTCGGCCGTCGAGCCCGACCAGGCGCGCGGCCGCTGCTTCGGCTCGGGATGGTGCAGGTCGTCGTCCGGATAGATCGACCAGTTGAGCCGCCATGCCGGCAGGTCTGGCTTCAGGTTGTCGAAGATGCGCGCCATCATCCGGCCGAGCCGCTCCGGGTAGCCCGGCACCGCGGCGTGGATGCCGTCGAGGTCCTGGCCGAACTTCTCGGCGAGCGACCACGAGGACGGGAAGCACAGCACCGCGGCCGCGAGGCGCCAGCCGGTCGGCCCGTGCCGCATCAGCACGAGGTCCTCCTGCACGAGCCGGGCGGCGTGGACGAGCGGCGCTTCGCCGTCGCCGGCGAGCGGCACCGTCCGGCCCGCCGACACGATCTCCAGGCCGTCGCCCGCCCGGCGCCAGAGGGCGGGAAAGCGGGCCGGCAGGTGGTCGGCCAGCAGCGCCAGCGCCTCCGCCTGTCCGGCCTCGCTGCCCGCCTCGGCGCGGAAGACGCGGTCGCGGTCGGCGCAAAGGAGCGCGTCCTTCTCCGCGAGGTCGCGGGCGAGGCGGTCGTCCGGCTCGACCCAGTGGGCGAGATCGAGCGCCGCGAGCCCGATCGAGAACGGCTTGTGGGCGCCCGCGTAGGGCGCGTGCACGAATTCGCCCATGGCCGCCCGCCTCAGACCCGCGCCGCCTTCGGCGTCGTCAGCCACTGCACGGCGAGCGCCGCGAGGATCGCGATCGGCGTCAGGAAGTCGGTGTAGAGGATCGGGCCGGCATTGCCGGCCGCCTCGTTGCCGGTCCGGGCGATCTCGACGAGGTGGACGACGCCGGCGCCGCCGAGGAAGCCGAGCGCCATCAGGCCGAGGGCGGCGCGGAAGGCCGCCGGGCCGACCCAGAAGCCGACCACGCCGGCGAGGCCGATGGCGAGGTTCGCCATGCCGACCTCGGTCTGGAACGGGCTCGGCGCCCAGCCGATCGCCGCCGCCGCCCGCTCCGGGAAGAAGACGTGGCCGAGGAAGCCCCAGAGGCCCATCAGCCCGAGCGGCACCAGGGAGACCCAACGCGCGAAGCGGTCGGCGATGCGGCCGAGGGTGATCGGCCGCGGGCCCCGCCCGAGGTCGAAGCCGGTGCCCACGAGCACCGCGACCCAGGCGATGATCGGCACCAGGAAGACCTGGCTGGCGACGTGGTCCATGTCCTGCCCCCTCCCCGACGTCAGTCCCTACCGATGCTAGCGCTCCTCGAGCCCCTCGAGCTCGTCGATCAGCCGCGCGATGACGCCGAGGCCCTTCTGCCAGAAGCCCGGATCGCGCGCGTCGAGGCCGAACGGCGCCAAGAGCTCGGAATGATGGCGCGTGCCGCCGGCCTCGAGGAGCGCGAAGTAGCGCTCCTGGAAGCCCTCGGCCGCGCCCTCGTAGACCGCGTAGAGCGAGTTCACCAGGCAGTCGCCGAAGGCGTAGGCGTAGACGTAGAACGGCGCGTGGATGAAGTGCGAGATGTAGCACCAGAACGTCTCGTAGCCCTCGCCGAGGCGGATCGCCGGGCCGAGGCTCTCGCGCTGCACCTCCATCCACAATTCGCACAGCCGCTCGGCGGTGAGCTCGCCCTCGCGCCGCTCGAGGTGGACCCGCCGCTCAAACGAGTAGAAGGCGATCTGCCGGACGACGGTGTTCAGCATGTCCTCGACCTTCGAGGCCAGCATCACCTTGCGCTGCTGCGGCGTCGCCGCCGCGTCGAGCAGCGAGCGGAAGGTCAGCATCTCGCCGAACACGCTCGCGGTCTCCGCGAGCGTCAGCGGCGTCGGCGCCATCAGCGCGCCGTGCGGCGCGGCCAGCACCTGGTGGACGCCGTGGCCGAGCTCGTGGGCGAGCGTCATCACGTCGCGCACGCGGCCCTGGTAGTTGAGCAGCACGTAGGGGTGGACGCTCGGCACCGTCGGGTGGGCGAAGGCGCCCGGCGACTTGCCCGGGCGGACCGGCGCGTCGATCCACGGGTTGTCGAAGAAGCGGCGGGCGATCTCGGCCATGCGCGGCGAGAAGCGGCCGTAGGCGCCGAGCACGGTGTCGCGCGCGTCGTCCCAGCCGACGAGGCGATCGTCGGCGTCGGGCAGCGGCGCGTTGCGGTCCCAGTGGTCGAGCGCGTCCTTGCCCATCCAGCGGGCCTTCATCGCATAGTAGCGGTGCGACAGCTGCGGGAAGTCGGCGCGGACGGCGGCGACGAGGGCATCGACCACCTCGCGCTCGACGCGGTTGGCGAGGTGGCGCGCGTCGGCGACGTCCTCGAAGCCGCGCCAGCGGTCGGAGATCTCCTTGTCCTTGGCGAGCACGTTCATGACGAGCGTGAAGGTGCGCAGGTTCGCCTTGAAGACCTTCGCCAGCCCCTCGGCGGCCGCCTTGCGGCGGGCCTCCTTCGGGTCCTGCAGCCGGTTGAGCGCCGCCTCAAGGGTCAGCGTCTCGCCGTCGACGTCGACGGTGACGCCGGCCACCGTCTCGTCGAACAGCCGGTTCCAGGCGGCCCGCCCGGTGACCGACTTCTCGTGGAACAGCTCCTCGACGCGTGGCTCGAGCTGGTAGGGCTTCTCGCGGCGGACGTCGTCGAACCACGGCCTGAAGTGGCCGAGCGCCGGCACCGCCGCCATCGCGGCGTCGAGGGCCGCCTCGTCGAGCGCGTTGATCTCGAGGGCGAGGAACAGGAGGTGCGAGCTCGCGGTCGTCAGGCGCTCCTGCACGTCGCCGTAGAACTTCGCCCGCTTGGGGTCGGTGTTGTCGCCCGCATAGACGAGGCCGGCATAGGAATAGAGCCGGCCGACGAGCTCCTCGAGCCCCTCGTAGCGGCGGACGATCGCCGCGATCGCCTCGCCGCCGCCGGAGCCGGCGAGCAGGCCCGCGAGCGTGCCCTTGACGTCGGCCTCGAAGACCCGCGCCTCGGCGAGGGCGCGGTCGAGGTCGGCCTTCACCTCGGCGGAGTCGATGCCGGGATAGAGGTCGTCGAGGTTCCACGACGGCAGGCCCTCGACCTCCTCCGCAACGGCGCCGGCGCGCGCGCTGGCGTGGACGGTTCGGGGATCGATCGGTGCGCGACTCATGGCGGGTCCTTCCGGGGGAGGCCGGGCGCGGGGCCCGGCATCGGCTTTGGTCGAGAGTTAGTGCGTCGAGGGCAAGCTGTCACGGGCGAGTGTGGTTCCCGCGGCTTGTGCCGGGGCGGCGATTCACGGTCCATTCACCCGGGCCGGTGTCGAGTGCGCCGACGATTCGGACGCTGGAGCGCGCGGGCATGAGGGGGCAGACGGTCCGGACGGGGGCGATGCGGCGGGCGCTCGGCGCCCTCGCGGTCGCGGGATTGTCGGCCCTCGCCGCCCCGCCGGCCGGCGCCGGGCTGCCGCCGGACATCGGCGGCGACGGCCTCGTCGCCCGCGCGGTCGTCGAGCCGACGCCGCCGGCGGCGGCGCTGCCGGCGGCGCTCGCGACCCGCCTCGTCGGCCTGATCGCCGTCTCGTCCGACGATCCGGTCGTCGACGGCCTCGTCGCCTTCTACGGCGGGCGCGACAACCAGCCGGTCTGGTACGAGGGCGGCAGGCCGACCGCGGCCGCCGCCGCGGCGCTCGCCCGCATCGCGCGGGCGGACGAGGACGGGCTCGACCCTGCCGCCTACCCGCGCCCGGCCGCCGACTTCGGCAGCCGCGGACCGGAGCCCGCCGAGCGGCTCGCCGCGGCGGAGGTGGCGGTGTCGCTCGCCGTCGCCCGCTTCGCCCGCGAGGCGCAGGCCGGGCGGATCGCGCCGCGGCGCATCTCGCCGCTGATCACCCTGAAGCCCGAGGCGCCGGACACCGTGGCGGTGCTGCGGCGCGTGTCGTCGGCGACCGACGTCGCCGCCGCCCTCGACGGCTTCAACCCGCCGCACGCGGCGTTCGAGCGCCTGAAGGCGGCCCTCGCCACGGCGCGACGGGAGGCCGAGGCACCGGCGGACGCGCCCGAGCCGGTGCCGGCCGGCCCGGCCCTGAAGCCCGGCGCCGCCGACCCGCGGGTCGAGATCCTGCGCCGCCGCCTGGCGCTGCCGGCCGGCGTGGAGCCCACCCTCTACGACGAGACGGTGCAGGCGGCCGTGCGCGCCTTCCAGGCCGCGAACGGGCTCGCGGCCGACGGCGTGCTCGGCGCGCAGACCGTGCGGGTGCTGAACGGCGACCCGCGCCGGCCGGCCGACCGGGCCGCGGTGATCCTCGCCAACATGGAGCGCTGGCGCTGGATGCCGCGCGATCTCGGCCGGGCGCACGTCTTCGTCGACATCGCCGGCTTCACCGCGGCGGTCGTCCGCGACGGCGCCGTCGGCTACCGCACCCGCGTCGTCGTCGGGACGCCGACCACGCCGACGCCGGTGTTCTCCGACGCGATCCGCTTCGTCGTCGTCAATCCCTACTGGAACGTGCCGCTGTCGATCGCCTCGAAGGAGATGCTGCCGGCGATCCGCGCCAACCCGTCGGGCTATTTCTCGAAGCGCAACTACGAGGTCGTCGTCGACGGCGAGGTGGTGAGCCCGGCGGCGGTCGCCTGGAACGAGGCGACAATCCGTCGCGTCCGCATCCGCCAGCGGCCGGGCACCGACAACGCCCTCGGATCGATCAAGTTCATGTTCCCGAACGAGCACGCGGTCTACCTTCACGACACCCCGTCGAAGGCGCTGTTCGAGCGCAACCGGCGCGACTTCAGCCACGGCTGCGTGCGCGTGCAGGACCCGATCCGATTCGCGGAATCCCTGCTCGCGGAGGACCCGAGCCTGACCGCGCGGCGCATCGAGCGCTCGATCGGCGGACGCGAGGTGCGCTTCGACCTGAAGACCCCGGTGCCGGTGCATCTCGCCTACTTCACCGTCGTCGCGGGGCCCGACGGCCGGCTCGATCTGCGCACCGACATCTACGGCCTCGACCAACGGATGATCCGGGCCCTCGCGCTTCGCCCTTGATCGTTGCCGAACCGACACGTGGACAAAAATCCACACTCGGGTTCCCATCCGGCTGCCGATGCGGTAAACGCTCGTTAACGGGTTCGGGCGTATCCCTATTCCAGAGGCGTCCCGACGCGGTGTGCGCGTTGGCTGGAGACGGTTGCGGATAGTGCCACAGATCGAACGTTTTGCGCCCAAGGCCCTCGCGATCAAAGCGATCGCCTTGGCTGTCGGCCTCGTCAGCTCGGCCGTCCTGGCGACAGCGCCGGCCGCCGCGGAGGATCGCACCCTCGATCTCTACTACGTGCACACCGGCGAGCGCGCGCAGATCACCTTCAAGAGGAACGGCCGCTATGACCCGGCGGCGCTGAAGCGGCTCAACGTCATGCTGCGCGACTGGCGCCGCAACGAGCCGACGCGGATGGACCCCGCCCTGTTCGACCTCGTGTGGGAGGTCTACAAGGCGAGCGGCGCCCGCAGGCCGATCACCGTGACCTCCGCCTACCGGTCGCCGACGACCAACAACATGCTGCGCCGGCGCTCGCGCGGCGTCGCCAAGAACAGCCAGCACACCTACGGCCGGGCGATGGACTTCTTCATCCCCGACATTCCGACCGCCAAGCTGCGCGCCATCGCGCTGCGCAAGCAGCACGGCGGCGTCGGCTACTACCCGACCTCGCGCACCCCGTTCGTCCACCTCGACGTCGGCAGCGTCCGCCACTGGCCGCGGATGAACCGCGCCCAGCTGCTGGCGGTGTTCCCGAACGGCCGCACGCTGCACGTGCCCTCGGACGGCAAGCCGCTGCCCGGCTACGAGCAGGCGATGGCCGACTACATGAACTACAAGCGCGGCCGCGGCGGCAGCGGCGGCATGAGCGATTCGGAAGCGGCGGCGATGGTCCAGTACGCGGCCTCGTTCTCCAGCGACCGCGACAACCGCATGCGGCCGGTCTCCGGCGCCAACAAGAACCTGTTCGCCGCGCTGTTCGGCGGCGGTGCCGACGAAGAGGAAGACGGCGCCGAGGTGTCCGGCGGCGCGAGCGCCGCGGCTGCCGGCGGCGGCGACGACGACGACGCCGGGCCGGCGATCCCGGCCGCGGCCGCCCCGAAGGCGACGGCCGTCGCCAGCGCGCCCTCCTCGCTGCCGGGCGTCGCGGCCGCCGAGCCGGAAGCGCCGGCCGCCGCGGCCCCGGTCCCGGCGGCGCCCGCCACGGCCACGATCGCCCCGCCGGCACCGCTGCCGGCCCCCGAGGCGGTGCCGACCCCGGCCGAGACGGCCCCGGCGGCCCAGCCCGAGGCGCTCGTCGCCGCGGTCGCCGCCCCGCCGCGGAAGCCCGCCGACGCCCCCGAGCCGACCGCCGCCGAGATCGCCACCTCGACCCTGCTCGCCAGCGTGCGCGTGCCGATGCGCGCCCCCGACCGCCCGGACAGCACCCTGCTCATCGCCTCGGCGATGCCGCCGGCGAAGCCGCCGGAGCTCGTCGCCCGCGCGATCATCGGCAACGCGCCGCCGCCGGTGCTCGGCTACGCCGCCGACGGCGCGCTGCCGCCGCAGCCGGGCGCGCCGGTCGACGTGCTCGCCGAGACCGCCCGCACGGTCATGCGCGGCAGCGTCGCCAGCCAGGCCACCGCGCGCAGCGGCTCGCGGTCGATGGCGCTCGCCTCGGCGTCGGGCAACGAGCTCGACGACGACATGCCGATCGGGGCGAGCGGGCTCGGCCTCGTGCCGGCCTCGCTCACCGCGGCCGCCGACGAGGATCCCTTCGCCGACCAACTGCAGGCACCGGAGCGCTCGGACCCGCGGCTCCTCTCGGCCGACGTGACGGTGCGGATGATGGTGTTCTGCGACCTCGTGGCGCCGAACGCCCGGATGATGCCGGCGCTCATCGCCGGGGTCGACCTGCCGGGCGACGACCGCCTCGACGACCGCGCCGCCACCGGCCCGCAGTCGGATCGCTTCGGCAATCCGGCCGGCGACGTGATGATGACGGCCTCGCTGCGCTGACGCAGCGGCCCCGGTCGGCGACCTCGACGATCGACGCGATGCCTGGTAATGCGATGCCCGGTGACGCGGTGGCCGACGACGAGATGGCCGACGACGTGTCTGCCGGCCCGGCCCGGTAGCGCTCAGGCGCCGCCCGGCGCCAGCGTTTCGAGGAAGCGGACCGGCGCGCCGGCGCCCGCCTCGACCAGCTCTCCCTCCCAGGCGACCCGCCGCCCGCGCACGATGGTGCCGACCGGCCAGCCGGTGACCGTGCGGCCGTCGTAGGGCGTCCAGCCCGCCCGCGAGGCGATCCAGCCGTTCTCGATGCGCTGCCGCCGGGCGAGGTCGACGACGGTGAAGTCGGCGTCGTAGCCGACGGCGATCCGCCCCTTGCAGGCGATGCCGAAGATCCGCGCCGGCCCGGCGCTCGTAAGGTCGACGAAGCGGGCGAGCGAGAGCCGCCCCGCCGCGACGTGGTCGAGCATGATCGGGACCAGCGTCTGCACCCCGGTCATGCCGGACGGCGAATCGGGATAGGGCTTCGCCTTCTCCTCGAGGGTGTGCGGCGCGTGATCCGAGCCGAGCACGTCGACGACGCCCTGGTCGAGCCCCCGCCACAGCGCCGCGCGGTGCCCGGCGTGGCGCACCGGTGGGTTCATCTGCAAGAGGGTGCCGAGCCGGGCGCCGTCCTCGTCGACGGCGAGCGTCAGGTGGTGCGGCGTCGCCTCGACGGTTGCGACGTCCTTATGCGCGGCGAGGTAGGCCATCTCCTCGGCGGTCGAGACGTGCAGGACGTGCACGCGCGCGCCGGTCTCGCGCGCCAGCGAGACGAGACGGCGGGTCGCCATGAGCGCCGCCGTCTCGTCGCGCCACACCGGGTGGCTCGCCGGATCGCCGGCGACGCGCAGCCCCTTGCGGGCCTCGAGCCGCGCCTCGTCCTCGGCATGCACGGCGACACGGCGGCGGACCGCGGCGAGGATGCGCCGCAGCGGCGCGTCGTCGGCGACGAGCAGGTCGCCGGTCGAGGAGCCCATGAACACCTTGATGCCGGCGGCGCCCGGCAGGCGCTCGAGCTCGGCGAGGTCGGCGACGGTCTCGGCGGTGCCGCCGACCCAGAAGGCGAAGTCGCAGTGCATGCGCCCGGTGGCCCGGGCGATCTTGTCGGCGAGGGCGCTGGCAGAGGTGGTCAGCGGCTTGGTGTTCGGCATCTCGAAGACGGCGGTGACGCCGCCGAGAACGGCGGCGCGGGAGCCGGTCTCGAGGTCTTCCTTGTGCTCGAGGCCCGGCTCGCGGAAGTGCACCTGGCTGTCGATGACGCCGGGCAGCACGGTGAGGCCGGTGCAGTCGACGACGGCGCCGGTGGCCGCCCGCGGGATCGATCCGATGGCGGCGATGCGGCCGCCGGTGACGCCGACGTCGGCGTCGACGAGGCCGCCGGGCGTCGCCACGGCGCCGCCGGCGAGCACGAGATCGAACGTTTCGGCGGCCATCGCACCCTCCACATTGGTCGGGTCGGCATAGCGCGACCGGCCGATCGGGTCGAGCCCGAACGGAAGGCCTTTCACGATCGCCCGCGGCCCCCTATATTCGACCCGCCGGCGCAAGCCGGCTATGGCGATAAACGGACGACGTAATAAACCCATCGGACCCGGGGGCGGTACCCGGCGCCTCCACCCGAGCCCATCGTGGGCGGTTCCCAGCGCGGAGCCGCCGGGTGGGCTCCGGCGGGGGCGAAATAGGATCGACGAGGGCGTAAAGGTCGAACTTTTGCCCGGCATGGTTCCGCCGTTATCGGGCCGATTCTATAGTTGCCAATGACAACTATGCCGAGGCTCGCCTGGCCGCGTAATGCGGTCCGGTAACCTCATTCAAGCCCTTGCGGGGTCGCACTCGTAAGGCGGGGTTCGGAGGCACCTGGCAACAGAAGCCTCCACTTCCCTTTCCCGCCGCAGCGTTCCATGGTGGCTCGACCGTGGTAGACAGGGTTCGCTGCGCCGGATGGCTCCACGGTGGTGCCGCCTCCCCGGCCCATCGGAGCCGAGCCGCAACGTCGATGGTCGGCGCCGCGAACGGACGGCGGGACGGCCGGCGTTTCAACCGACGGACCAGAGAGCGACGATGGCCGAAGATCTGATCCGCTACGACGTGCTCGTTCAGGAGGCGCTGCGCGGCGTCGTCCGCAAGGTGCTGACCGAGGTGGCCCAGGCGGGGCTGCCGGGCGACCACCACATCTTCATCTCGTTCGACCCGGCGGCGCCGGGCGTGCGGATCTCCTCCAGGCTGAAGCAGAAGTACCCGGAGGAGATGACGATCGTCCTGCAGCACCAGTTCTGGGATCTCAACGTCGGCGAGCAGGGCTTCGAGGTCGGGCTGTCGTTCGGTGGCGCGCCGGAGCGGCTCGTCGTGCCCTACACGGCGATCAAGGGCTTCTTCGACCCGTCGGTGCAGTTCGGCCTTCAGTTCGAGCCGGCCCAGGCCGAAGCCGAGCCGGCCGAGGCGAGCGCCGCGGCGGCCGAGACGACCCCGCCGCCGCAGATCGCCGCCGAGCCGCCCAAGACCCTCGTGCCGGCCGGGTCGGACGAGGGCGGCGCCGCCGTCGTCTCGCTCGACGCCTTCCGCAAGCGGACCTGACGGCGAAGCCGCCGCCGGGGGACGCCGCCGATGGCCGAGCTCGTCAACCTCCGCACCGTCCGCAAGCGCCGCGCCCGCGCCGAGCGCGAGGCGGCCGCTGCCGAGGCCCGCTCCCTGCACGGCCGCACCAAGGCCGAGAAGGATCTCGAGCGGGCGCGCGCCGCCAAGGCCGCACGCGACCTCGAGGCGCACCGGCGCGACGAGCCGCCGGACCGCGGCTGACCGACGGAGGACCGCCGCGGCGATGCAGAAGCGGTCCCTGACCCTCGGCGGCCACCGCACCAGCCTGGCGCTCGAGCCGGCGTTCTGGTCGGCGCTCGCCGCGCTCGCCGCGGAACGCGGCCTGCCGCTCGCCCACCTCGTCGCCGAGATCGACCGCGGCCGCGGCGACGAGGGCCTCGCCTCGGCGGTCCGCGTTCACCTCCTCGAGCATTTCCGCCATGCGGGCCCGGGCGCGCCGGCGCGCTCCGGTTGAACCAATCCCGCCGACGCGCGTTGCCCCCGGGAGGCCAGCGCAGGCCTCGAACGACACGGGAGGCTTGCGAGATGTTCGGGTGGGCTTTGACGTTTCTGGTGGTCGCGCTGATCGCGGCGGTGCTCGGCTTCGGCGGGATCGCCGGCGCGGCCGCCGAGATCGCCAAGATCGTGTTCGTGGTGGCGCTGATCGTGTTCGCCATCTCCCTGATCTACGGGCTCATCACCGGCCGGCGCCCGCCGGCGGTGTGACGGCGCGGCGGGCGATCAGGCGGCGCCGAGCCGCAGGATCGCCTGGCCGGCGGGCGGCGTTAGGATCACCTCCGCGCCGAGCTGGCGGCCGAACGCATCGATGAGACGGCCCGAGAGATCGTCGTAGCTCGGCGACTTCGGGCCGCTCAGGGACAGGACCAGGGTCTCGCCGACGGTCGTCAGCGAGATCTGCACCACCGCCCCGTCGGCCGCCGAGGCCGCCATGAAGGGGCGCACGACCTCGGTGAGGAGGAGCGCCAGCGGAATCGCCGTGTCGAGGTCGAGGCCCGGCGCCTCGTCGGGCATGGCGAGCCACAGCCGCCGCTCGGCCACGCCCGCCCCGTGCCGCATCCGCTCGACCACCTCGGTGACCAGCGCCGCGCTCGGCACCTTGCCCACCTCGCCGCTGGCGTAGGCGAGGCGATAGGCGATCGACATCGCGTGGACGCGGTCCTGCTGCGTGCGCAGCGTGCGCACCTCGGCCGGCGTCGCGTCGCGCGCCTCAAGGCTGAGCAGGCTGGCGATGAGCTGGAAATTGTTCTTCACCCGGTGATGCAGCTCGCGCAGCAGCGCGGACTTCTCGGCGAGCGCGGCGCGCAGCTCGTTGGAGCGGCCCTCGACGCGATCGGCCATCTCGTCGAAGCAGGTGGCGAGGGCGCGCATCTCCTGCGGGGCGGAGGCGAGCCGGCCGACGCGCACCGACTGGCGCCCAGCGCCGTAGAGCGCCGCGACGCGGTTGATCCGCCCGACCCAGCGCACGACCAGCCGGTCGATGCCCCACCAGGCGACGGCGACGGCGATGGCGAGGAAGGCGAGCGGCAGGCCGGCCGCAAGGGCGAGGTCGCGCCGGGCGGCCGCCTGCAAGGCGTCGAGCGGCGCGGTGGCGACGGCCGTGAGGCTCGTCATGCCGATCCGCTCGGCAGCGACGAACATCCAGCGCCCGTCGGGCAGGCGCATGTCGAGCCGGCGCGTGCGGGCGACGTCGACCGTCTCGGCGAGCGTGCCGACGGCGCCGACGAGGCGGAGGTCGCCGGCGATCGACACGACCGTGCCTCCGGGCCCGACGACCGCCGCCGTCTCGCCCGGCGAGAGCTCGATCTCGCCGAGGCGGCCGGCCTCGGAGCGGGCGGCGAGCTCCACCGCCACGGTGAGGTCGCCAGCGATCGGCAGCGGCAGGACGAACCGTCCCGCCGGCCGTGGGCGATCGAGGGTCGCGGAGCAGAGGACCTCCTCGCCGCGCAGGATGCGCACGCCGACGATGTCCGGATCGACCGGGGCGAGGAGCGAGGAAAGCCTGCCGCAGGCGGCCGCGTCGAGCGGCTCCTGCCCGAAGCCGGCCGCGACGGCATCGACGGTGCCGGACAGGCGCGCGACCGCCACCGCCTCGCGCGCCGCCGCGAGCGCGGCGATGCGCTCGATGCCGCGCTTCGCCTCGGCGACCTTCTCCTCGCTGACGGCGAGCCCGGAGGCGAGGGCGAGCACGAAGATCGGCAGGTTGGCGACGACCAGCAGGAGCACCAGCCAGACGGCGAGACGGCGCGACCGTTTGGGCGGGGGAGCGCTGCCGGTCACGACACTCCCGCCGCGGCAGCATCGAAGGCGGCGTGCGGCTCGTCCATGGCGGAGAGCGCCGTCTCGTCCTCGATGCCGAGGATCTCGGACAGGCGGCGCCGCCCCCGATTGACCCGGCTCTTGACCGTTCCGACCGCGCAGCCGGCGATCGCCGCGGCCTCCTCATAGGAGAAGCCCGAGGCGCCGACGAGGATCAGCGCCTCGCGCTGGTCGGCCGGCAGCTCGCCGAGCGCCGTGCGGAAGTCCTCGAAGTCCATGTGGCCCGCCTGCTCGCCGCGCACCGACAACCGGCTCGCGAAGACGCCGTCGACGTCCTCGACCTCCCGTCGCCGCTTGCGCAGCTCGGAAAAGTAGACATTCCGCAGGATGGTGAAAAGCCACGCGCGCAGGTTGGTGCCGACCGAGAAGGAATCGAGGTTCGTCCACGCCTTCACGAGGGTCTCCTGCACCAGGTCGTCGGCGAGCGCCGGCTGGCCGCAGAGCGAGACCGCGAAGGCGCGGAGATTGGGAATGGTGGCGACCAGGGCGTCGCGGAGGGCGTCCTGCTGTCCGGTCATGCCTTGTCTCCGCCGGCACCCCCGGAGGGCTCCTTCCGGTCGAGCTTGGCCAAGAGGTCGAGAAACCGATCCGGCACCGGCTCGTTGAGCACGTCGTCGTACATGGCCTTGAGGCGACGGCCGATGGCGTTCTCCACCTCGCCGCCAAGGCGCGCGGCCGCGCCGGCCTTCCGGTCCGCCGCCTGCTCCGGCCCGCCTGCGGGTCCGCCGGTCGAGGCCGCGCCCAGCGCATCCCGCGATTCACTCATGCCGTCGTCCTTCACGCCCACGCTCAAATCCCCCGATCTGGTCCGCGAGCCCGGCCACCGGACGGGCCACGCGGACCGCACGGCCGACGACGTCCCGCCGTTCGTGCGCTATCCTAAACGTCGGCCCGCGACTTAGGTTCCGCGCACGGCAATCGGCCAATCGAGAAAAAACCCATCCGCGAGCGCGTGACGCGGGAACCAGTGTGGGGGCAGCATCGTTAACAAGCGTTCGAACGTGCTGAACAAGGGAAGACGGATGTCAATTTCGGCCGCGATCGCTCCCCATCTCCCCTACCTTCGGCGCTTCGCCAGGATTTTGTCCGGCAGCCAGTCGTCGGGGGACGCCTACGTCGTGGCGACGCTCGAGTCGCTGATCGCCGATCCGGACGGCTTCGACCGCTCGCTGCAGCCGAAGCTCGCGCTCTACCGCCAGTTCCTCGCCATCTGGTCCACCGTCAACGTCGGCGAGCGGCCGATAGACGACGGCGAACACCAGGCCTCGATCGAGGCGCTGACGCCGCTGCCGCGGCAGGCCTTCCTGCTGGCGACCGTCGAGGGCTTCGACGTCGGCGACATCGGGCTGGTGCTCGGCGTCGACGAGGCCGAGGTGACGGCGCTCCTCGACACCGCCGGCCGCGAGATCGCCGACCAGATCGCCACCGACGTGCTGATCATCGAGGACGAGCCGATCATCGCGATGGACATCGAGAGCCTCGCCGAGCAGCTCGGCCACCGTGTCACCGGCATCGCGCGCACCCACCGCGAGGCGATCGCGATGGCCGAGCGCTCGAAGCCCGGCCTGGTGCTCGCCGACGTGCAGCTCGCCGACGGCAGCTCGGGCCTCGACGCGGTCAACGAGATCCTCACCGGCTACGACGTGCCGGTGATCTTCGTCACCGCCTATCCCGAGCGGCTCCTCACCGGCGAGCGCCCGGAGCCGACCTTCCTGATCACCAAGCCGTTCCAAGCGGAGACGCTGAAGGCGGTGATCAGCCAGGCGCTGTTCTTCAACGCGCGCGCCCGCCGGCCGGACGTCCTCGCCGCCCAGGCCTGACGCACGGCCGCCTCGCCGCAAGCCTCTCCGATATCCGGCGGCGCCCGCCCGCCACGACCCTGCCGCGGCCTACGCGGCGGGGCGCGGCCGGCCGCGCGGAAGTCCGCGGTCGTTCGCCGGCGCACGATCTCGGGAACCGCGCCGCCGCCACGGCGTTCTATCGGCTGACAGGCAGCGACTTCGCGAGGACGCGAGTGTTGCGCAGCAGCATGGAGCGGCGCCGACGTGCCGTAGGATCCGAGTGACCATCGTGACCAATTCCCGGGGCGACCGCCGATCCGAGCCGCGCGGCGCCTCGCTCTCCGCCGCCCTTCTCGCCGGCGTCGTGATCACCCTCTCGGTGGTCGTCGCCGTCCTCGGCTGGAACCACTATCGCCCCGCGGCGCCGCCCGATCCCAAGATCGTCATCATGGCCGCCGAGCCGGGCGGGCACGGGCCGTCGACGGAGACGGCCGGCGTGCGCTGACACCGTCCGCGCCGGACCGAGGAACGAACGCCGCGCGGGCATGCCAGCGCGGCGTTCGTCGTTTTCGGCCGGGCCCGGCCCGGTCGCCGAAGCAGGCCGGAAGATCCGAGCCGAGCAAATCGTCACCCGCCACCGGAACCGGCCTGTTGTCGCGGCGTTTACTATGTGCATCCACGGCGGTGAAAACCGGTCGGATGCTCCGGGCGGCATGAGATCGACGATCTGGATGCGCCCGCGACCCGTAACGAAAAGGTGATCCCCGTGGCCGAGACGACGAGCGTGCTGGACATCAAGCCCTCCCTGGAAAAGGTCGGCACGGGCCTTCAGCAGTCCGAGCGGCGCGACATTGCCCAGGACCTTTCGCAGATCCTCGCGGATTCCTATCTCTTGGTGATCAAGTCGCACGTCTACCATTGGAATGTGGTGGGCCCGCTGTTCCGCTCGATCCACGAGATGACCGAGCAGCACTACGAGGAGATCTTCGAGGCCTGCGACGAACTGGCGGAGCGCATCCGCGCGCTCGGCTTCCCGGCCCCGATGTCGAAGAACGGCGTTCTCGCCGACGGCACCGTGACGCTCGGCCCGCTCGCCCCGTCGGCGCACGAGATGGTCGAGGACCTCGTCAAGGACCACGAGTCGCTGTGCCGCAAGATGCGCAGGGTGGCGGAGTCGGCCGACGAAGCCGGCGATCTCGTCACCGCCGACCTGCTGACGCAGCGCCTCGCCTACCACGAGAAGGTCGCCTGGATGCTCCGGGCGGTCATCGCCGCCTGAGGCGGCGAGGAAGTTCGCCGCCGCCGATCCGGCGCGCGGCGAAGGGAATGGAGGATGTCATGACGCACGAGACGAAGACCACGGCTCTGGTTGCGACGACCCTCGGGATGGCGACGCTGGCGGCCGCCGTCGCCGTGTTCGCCGCGACGGCCTCCCATGCGGAGAGCCCGAAGATTCTGGACCGCCTCTCCGACGCCGCCCCCGGCCTCGTCGAGCCGCGCCTGCCGCAGCCGAAGCCGGAACTGACCGAGATCCGCGGCACCGACGGCGCCGTCGTCTACCGCCACGACCCGGCGGCCGGCGAGACCGTGCTCGCCAAGGGCTTCAACCTGCCGGTCGACGGCGTGCCGGTGCCGGTGGCGCGGCGCGAGGCCCTGCTCGGCAGCGCCATCGCGGTCGCGGTGCCGCTGTCGCGGCCGCTGCCGACGACGACGCTCGCCGCCGTCGCGTTGCCGCCGGAGAGGCCGGCCTGGGCGACCGACGACGTTGCCCTGCCGCTGCCGAAGCCGGCGCCGGAGATCCGTCTGTCGTCGGTCTCCTTCGACAGACGCCCCGCGGCGGAGTGACGCCGACGGCCGGCCCGCTTCCCCTCGCGGGTCGGCCGTATTCACCCGCGCCCCGGGTGGTGCTATAGCCACCGCGCCGCAGCGGGACTGCGGCGCAACCCGTGGACAGCGTCCGAATGCCTCCAGACCGCGCCGGCCCGACCGGCGCTGAGACCAAGCACGGCGCCCATGGCGCCGCCGCGGCTCACCCGAAGGCGGGATTCTGGGGGCTCACCCTCGGCAGCGTCGGCGTCGTCTATGGCGACATCGGCACGAGCCCGCTCTACGCCTTTCGCGAGGCGCTCGCCGCGGCGGACGCCGACGGGGTCATCACGCCGCAGGAGGTCTACGGCGTCCTGTCGCTGATCCTGTGGGCGCTCATCCTCATCGTCACGGTCAAGTACGTGCTGATCCTGCTGCGCGCCGACAACAACGGCGAGGGCGGGACGCTGTCGCTGATGGCGCTCGCCCGCTCGGCGCTCGGCCGCGGCGCGATGTCGATCTTCGTGCTCGGAGTGATCGGCGCGGCGCTCTTCTACGGCGACGCGATCATCACGCCGGCGATCTCGGTGCTCTCGGCCGTCGAGGGCCTGGAGATCATCGAGCCCGACCTCAAGGCCTTCGTCGTTCCGCTGACGCTCGCGATCATCGTCGTGCTGTTCCTGGTGCAGAGCCACGGCACCGCGCGCATGGCACGCTATTTCGGCCCGATCACCGCCGTCTGGTTCGTCGCGATGGCGGTCGCCGGCCTCCACAACATCGGCGACGACCCGGCGGTCTTCCGTGCCTTCAATCCCTGGTATGCGGTCGACTTCCTCGCACATCACGGCACCGCGGGCCTCGTCGCGCTCGGCGCCGTGTTCCTCGCCGTGACCGGCGCGGAGGCGCTCTACGCCGACCTCGGCCACTTCGGCCGCCGGCCGATCCAGACCGCCTGGCTCGGCCTCGTGCTGCCGGCGCTCGCCCTCAACTATCTCGGCCAGGGGGCGCTGGTGCTCTCGCACCCGGAGGCCGCCGGCAACCCGTTCTTCCTGCTGGTGCCCGGCTGGGCGCTGCTGCCGATGGTGGTCCTCGCCACCATGGCGACGGTGATCGCCAGCCAGGCGGTGATCACCGGCGCCTTCTCGCTCAGCCGGCAGGCGATCCAGCTCGGCCTCCTGCCGCGGCTCGACATCCGCCACACCTCGGAGGCGCTCGCCGGGCAGATCTACATGCCGCAGGTCAACGGCATGCTGATGGTCGGCGTCATCGTCCTCGTCGTGCTGTTCGGCACCTCGCAGGCGCTCGCCTCCGCCTACGGCATCGCGGTGACCGGCACGATGGTGGTGACGGCGCTGATGGCCTTCGCCGTCATCTGGCGGGTCTGGCGCTGGCCGCTCGCCGCGGCGCTCGCGATCATGCTGCCGTTCCTCGCCATCGACCTCGCCTTCCTGTCGGCGAACCTGCTCAAGGTGCTCGACGGCGGCTGGGTGCCGCTCGCGATCGGCGCAAGCCTGATCGTCGTGATGGCGACCTGGAAGCGCGGCACCAAGCTCCTCATCGACAAGACGCGCCGCGTCGAGGTGCCGCTCGCCGGGCTCGTCGAATCGCTCGAGCGCCGCCCGCCGACGCGGGTGAGCGGCACGGCGGTGTTCTTGACGAGCGACCCGGACTTCGCGCCGACCGCCCTCTTGCACAACCTCAAGCACAACAAGGTGCTGCACGAGGAGAACGTGATCCTCACCATCGCCTACGCCGACCGGCCGCGCGTGCGGCCCGAGGAGCGAGTGACGATGGAGCGGCTCAGCGAGCACTTCGCGCGGGTGCGCATGACCTTCGGCTACATGGACAGCCCGAACGTGCCGCGCGCGCTGCAGATCTGCCGCAAGCTCGGCTGGAAGTTCGAAATCCTGAAGACCTCGTTCTTCCTGTCGCGCCGCTCGCTCAGGCCGTCGCCGAAGTCGGGGATGCCGCTCTGGCAGGACCGGCTGTTCATCGCCCTCGCCCGCAACGCGAGCGACGCGACCGACTTCTTCCAGATCCCGACCGACCGGGTCGTCGAGGTGGGCACGCAGGTTTCGGTCTGAAGCGGTCCGGACGACCGCGCGTCAGCACTCCGGCAGGCTGACGGCGAGGCCGCCGAGCGAGGTCTCCTTGTATTTGGAGGCCATGTCGCGGCCGGTCTCGCGCATCGTCGCGATCACCTTGTCGAGCGAGACGAAGTGCGTGCCGTCGCCCTTCAGCGCCAGCGAGGCGGCGTTAACGGCGCTGATCGCGCCGAAGGCGTTGCGCTCGATGCACGGCACCTGGACGAGGCCGCCGATCGGGTCGCAGGTGAGCCCGAGGTGGTGCTCCATGCCGATCTCGGCGGCGTTCTCGATCTGCTCGTTGGAGCCGCCGAGCGCCGCGCAGAGGCCGGCCGCCGCCATCGAGCAGGCGACGCCGACCTCGCCCTGGCAGCCGACCTCGGCGCCGGAGATCGAGGCGTTCATCTTGAACAGGCCGCCGATCGCCGTCGCAGTCAGGAGGAAGAGGCGCGACCCGGCAGGCCCGGCGCCCGGACAGTGGTCGCGCCAGTAGCGCAGCGTCGCCGGCACGACGCCGGCGGCGCCGTTGGTCGGCGCGGTGACGACGCGGCCGCCGGCGGCATTCTCCTCGTTGACCGCGATGGCGTAGAGGCTGACCCAGTCCATGATCTCGTGCGCCGCGCGGGCGTTCGAGCTGCGGTCGGCCTCGAGCCTGGCATGGATGCCGCGCGCCCGCCGGCGGACGTGGAGGCCGCCGGGGAGCTCGCCCTCCGTCGCCATGCCGCGGTCGACGCAGGCCATCATCACCGCCTCGACGCGGGCGAGGTGCTCCTCGATCTCGCGCTCCGGCCTGAGCGCCTGCTCGTTGGCGGCGACGATCTCGGCGATCGGCAGGCCCGAGGCGGCGCCCGCGGCGAGCAGCTCGCGGGCGCTGCGGAATGGGAACGGCACCGCGACGGTCGAGGCCGGCACCACGCCGACCTCGGCCTCCGGCACCACGAAGCCGCCGCCGACCGAGCACCAGCGCTCGTGCGCCAGCACCGCCCCGGCGCCGTCGAAGGCCGTGAAGGCGAGGGTATTGGGGTGGCGCGGTGTCTCGCCGGCGCCGTCGAAGACGACGTCGCGCGCCGGATCGAACGCGACGGTGCGGCGGCCGGCAAGGTCGAGGGTCTTGTCGGTGCACGCCGTCAGGAAGGCGGCCTCGGCCGCGTCGGGGTCGACGGTCGCGGGTTCCATCCCGGCGAGGCCGAGGATCACCGCCTTGTCGGTGCCATGGCCCTTGCCGGTCCAGGCGAGCGAGCCGAAGAGGTCGGCGCGCACCCGCACTGTGCGCCCGAGCAGCCCGCCGGCCGAGAGGTCGGCCACGAACGCTCGTGCCGCCTTCATCGGCCCGACGGTGTGCGACGACGACGGGCCGATGCCGATCTTGAACAGCTCGAAGACGGAGATCATCGGGTGGACCCTTCCCCCCGTCCCTCCCCTGCCAGGGGGAGGGACAGACTGCCGAAGGCAGTCAGGGTGGGGCCCGTCCCAGGTGTCGACCCTGATCGACTGGCCCCCACCTGCCTTCGCTTCGCGAAGGCTGTCCTCCCCCCTGGCAGGGGGAGGACGATCAGACGAACTCCCGCCTCGCCTCGTCGAGAGACTGCCAGACATAGGCGGCAAACGACCGCCAGACCTCGATCCGGAAGGTCTCCGGCGCGGTCCTGAAGAGCACGATCTCGGCCTTGGCGAGGACCGTCCGCGCCGCCATGCCGGCCGGGAAAGCCTCGGGCGAGAGGTCGAGCGGGCAGCCGGCGTTGATCACCGTCGCCGCCGCCGGGCCGGAGACCTCGATCGCCACCTGCCGCTGGCCGACGTCAACGAGGGAATGCGGCACCGCCGCCGTCTCCGCCTCGATCGCCGCGGCGATCGGGCCCGCGTCCGCGCCGGGGGCGACGAGGAGCCATTCGTCCGGCCCGAGCCAGGCGGCGAGCCGGCCGTCCGCCTCGGCGAACCGGCACGCCGCGCGCGGCAACCCGACGCCGAAGGCGCGCCCGGCCGGCTCGATCGCGCCCTCGCGGCCGCGGAAGACGAAGCGGGCGGCCGCCGGCAGCGACGTCATGTCGGCGGCGGCGACCCGCCGGGATGACGCGGCGAGGCCGGCGAGCGCGTCGGCGCGGCCCTCTGCGATCTCAACCATCGAGGCGCGCTCCTTCCGGATCGTAGAACACCGGCGGCGCCACGGTGACCGCGATCACCCCGCCGGGCATCGGCACGTGGAGGCGCTCGCCGTGGCGGGCGCGGCCGTTCTCCAGCATCGCAAGCGCGATCGAGCGGTCGGCGACCGCGCTGAAATAGGACGAGGTGACGTGGCCGATCATCGTCATCGGCACCGGCTCGGCCGGGTCGGCGACGATCTGGGCGCCCTCCTCCAGCACCGTGCGCGGGTCGGCGGTGAGGAGCCCGACGAGCTGCTTGCGACCGGGGCCGGCCATCTCGGGGCGGGCGATCGAGCGCTTGCCGACGAAGTCCGGCTTCGTCTTGCCGACCGCCCAACCGAGGCCGACGTCGTCCGGCGTCGCGGTGCCGTCGGTCTCCTGGCCGACGATGATGAAACCCTTCTCGGCCCTCAGAACGTGCATCGCCTCGGTGCCGTAGGGCGTGATGCCGTGCGGCCGACCGGCGGCGGCGATCGCCTCCCAGACGGCGCGGCCGTGGTCGGCCGGCACGTTGACCTCGAAGCCGAGCTCGCCGGTGAAGCTGACCCGGAAGAGCCTGGTCGGCACCCCGCAGATCCGTCCCTCGCGCACGCTCATGTGCGGCATCGCCTCCTTCGAGAGATCGATGCCCTCGACGAGCGGCGCCAGCACGTCGCGGGCGCGCGGGCCCTGCACGGCGATCACCGCCCACGCCTCGGTGGTGGAGGTAAGCCAGACGTCGAGCTCCGGCCACTCGGTCTGCAGGTAGTCCTCCATCATGTGGAGGACGCGCGGCGCGCCGCCGGTGGTGGTCGTGACGTGGAAGCGGTCGGGCGCCATGCGGCCGACGACGCCGTCGTCCATCACGAAGCCGTCCTCGCGCAACATCACGCCGTAGCGCAGCCGGCCGGGCTCGAGCTTCGTCCACGGGTTGGTGTACATGCGGTTCATGAACTCGGCCGCGTCCGGCCCGACCACCTCGATCTTGCCGAGCGTCGAGGCGTCGAAGAGGCCGACGGCGCGGCGCACCGCCAGGCACTCGCGGGCGACGGCGGCGTGCATGTCCTCGCCGGGGCGCGGGAAGTAGCGGGCGCGCTTCCACAGCCCGACGTCCTCGAAGACCGCGCCCTCGGCCGCCGCCCAGTCGTGCATCGGCGTGGTGCGGACGGGATCGAACAGGTCGCCGCGCGCGGCGCCGGCGAAGGCGCCGAAGGTCACCGGCGTGTAGGGCGGGCGGAAGGTGGTGAGCCCGACCGCCGGGATCGGCTTCGCCACGGCTTCGGAGACGATCGCGAGGGCGTTGAGGTTCGAGGTCTTGCCCTGGTCGGTCGCCATGCCCGTGGTGGTGTAGCGCTTGACGTGCTCGATCGAGACGAAGCCCTCGCGGGTGGCGAGGGTGACGTCCTTGGCGGTGACGTCGTTCTGGAAGTCGACGAACGCCTTGGCGAAGGCGGGATTGCGGCCGTGCGGCGCCGCCCCGACGAAGCCGCCGGCGGCCGCGGGGGCACCGGTGACGGTGAAGGACTTGCTCTCCCCCTCGGCCCGAGCGCCGCCACGGGCTCCCCGCGCCGCCTGCTCGCCGGCGGCGTAGCCCTCGGCCAGCGCCTCGGCGAGGCCGAAGGTGCCGTTGCAGGCCCCGGCCGAGCGCTCGCGGGCGAAGGACGTGCCCGGCACGAAGGCCTTCAGCCCCTCGTCGAAGGCGAGCTTGCCGCGCGACTGCGAGAAGAGATGCACCGACGGGGTGAAGCCGCCGGACATCAGGACGGTGTCGCAGTCGATCGCCTCGGGTGCGGCGACGCGGCCGTCGGCGGCCACCGTCGCGAGGAGCGCCTGCCGCACCCGGAGCCGGCCGCGCGTGCCGGCGAGCGTGGTCGAGGTGCGCACCTGCAGGCCGGCGGCGCGCACCGCCGCGGGCAGCGGCCCGTCGGCGACCGGGCGGAGATCGGCGATGGCGGCGATCTCGACGCCGGCGCGGGCGAGGTCGAGGGCGGCGGCATAGGCGGCGTCGTGCGCGGTGAAGACGACGGCGCGGCGGCCGACCTTGACGCCCCAGCGGTTGAGGTAGGTGCGCGCCGCATCGGCGAGCAGGATGCCCGGGCGGTCGTTCTCGGGAAACACCATCGGCCGCTCGATCGCGCCGGCGGCGATGACGACCTCCGTCGCCCTGACCTGCCACAGCCGCTCGCGCGGCAGCGCCGGGTCGGGCGCCGCGAGATGGTCGGTGACGCGCTCGGCGAGGCCGACGAGGTTGTGCGGATACCAGCCGAACGCCGTCGTGCGCGGCAGGAGCGTCACCCGGTCGCTGGCCCCGAGGCTCCGGAGCGCCTCGCCGAGCCAGGCGGCGGCCGGGCTGCCGTCGATGGTGGCGGCGGGCTCGGCGAGGAGCGATCCGCCCATCTCCGCCTGCTCGTCGCAGAGGATGACGCGGGCGCCCGCCGCGGCGGCGGCGAGGGCGGCGGCGAGGCCGGCCGGGCCGGCGCCGACGACGAGCACGTCGCAATGGGCGTAGCGCTGGACGTAGCGGTCGGCGTCGGCGGCGCGCGGCGCCCGGCCGAGGCCGGCGGCGGCGCGGATGACGGGCTCGTAGACGGATTTCCAGAACGCCGCCGGCCACTTGAAGGTCTTGTAGTAGAACCCGGCCGGCAGCAGCGGCGCGACGAGGTCGTTGACCGCGCCGACGTCGAAGGCGAGCGTCGGCATGCGGTTCTGGCTCACCGCGACGAGACCGTCGTGCAGCTCGACCTGCGTCGCCCGGAGGTTCGGCGTGTAGTGCGCCTCGTCGCGGCCGACGCCGACGAGGGCGTTCGGCTCGTCCGACCCGGCGGCGAGGACGCCGCGCGGGCGGTGGTACTTGAACGAGCGGCCGACGAGATGGACGCCGTTGGCGAGGAGCGCCGAGGCGAGCGTGTCGCCGGCGAGCCCGCGGCAGGGCTTGCCGTCGAAGGTGAAGCGGACCGACCGCGAGCGGTCGACCCGCCCGCCGGCGGGCGTGCGGAAGGGCTGTGCCGGCGCGGTCATCGGGCGTGGCCCTCGGTGGCGGGGGGGAAACTGGAAGCCGCGATGGCCGCGCCGCGCCTCGTCCTCCCCCCTGGCAGGGGGAGGACAGCCGCGCCGTCGGGCGCGGCAGGTGGGGGCCCGTCAATCCGGGTCGAGGCTCTGATCGACTGGACCCACCCTGCCGGCTTCGCCGGCTGTCCCTCCCCCTGGCAGGGAAGGGACGAGATCGCCGCCCCTCTCATCGCGACGCCTCCTCGACCTGCGCCGCGAGCTCCGGCGCGGAGAGGTCGGGCTTCGGCTCGCCGGCCTTGTAGGTCACGACGAACTTGTCCGTGACGGTGTGGCGGACCGCGTTGAAGAAGCGGCCGCAGCCGTGGATGTGGCGCCAGCGCTCGACGTGGAGGCCCTTCGGGTTCGAGCGGGCGTAGAGGAACTCGGTCCAGCCGTCGTCGTCGACGGCGCCGGGCGTCCGCGCGAGGTGCGCCTCGCCGGCGTAGCGGAACTCCAGCTCCGGGCGGTCCATGCCGCAATAGGGGCAGCGGATCAGCAGCATAGGGTGCCTCAGTGCGCGACGGCGGCAGCCGCCGCCTCGTCGATCAGCCGGCCCGCCTTGAAGCGGTCGAGGGCGAACGGCGCGGCGATCGGGTGCGGCTCGCCGCGGGCGATGGTGTGGGCGAAGACGTGGCCGGAGCCCGGCGTCGCCTTGAAGCCGCCGGTGCCCCAGCCGCAGTTGACGAAGAGGCCGTCGACCGGCGTCCGGCCGATGATCGGCGAGCGGTCGGGCGTGACGTCGACGATGCCGCCCCAGTTCCGCAGCATCTTCATGCGGCGGACAGTCGGGACGAGCTCGCAGATCGCGTCGAGGGTGTGGGTGGCGATGTGCAGCCCGCCGGTCTGCGAATAGGAGGTGTAGGCGTCGGTGCCGGCGCCGATGACGAGCTCGCCCTTGTCGGACTGGCTGATGTAGGCGTGGATGGTGTTCGACATCACGACGCACGGGAAGATCGGCTTCACCGGCTCGGAGACGAGGGCCTGCAGGGGATAGCTCTCGAGCGGCATGCGGACGCCCGCCATCGCCATGACGACGCTGGTGTGGCCGGCGGCGGCGACGCCGACCTTCCTGGCGCCGATGACGCCGCGCGTCGTCTCGACCGCCTCGACGGCGCCGCCGGGGCCGCGGCGGATGCCGGTGACCTCGCAGTTCTGGATGATGTCGACGCCGAGCGCGTCGGCCGCCCGCGCGTAGCCCCAGGCGACGGCGTCGTGGCGGGCGGTGCCGCCGCGCCGCTGCAGGGTGCCGCCGACGATCGGGTAGCGCACGTTCCGCGAGATGTTGAGCGGCGGGCAGAAGGCCTTGCACTCCTCTGGCGTCAGCCATTCGCTGTCGACGCCGTTCAGCCGGTTGGCGTGCAGGTGGCGCTTGAAGGACTGCACGTCGTGCACGGTGTGGGCGAGCATCATCACGCCGCGCGGCGAGTACATGACGTTGTAGTCGAGCGCCTGCGACAGCCCCTCCCACAGCTTGACGGCGTGGTCGTAGAGAGCGGCCGATTCGTCGAACAGGTAGTTCGAGCGGATGATCGTGGTGTTGCGGCCGGTGTTGCCGCCGCCGAGCCAGCCCCTCTCGATCACCGCGACGTTGCGCACCCCGTGCTCGCTCGCGAGGTAGAAGGCGGTGGCGAGGCCGTGCCCGCCGGCGCCGACGATGACGACGTCGTAGGCCGCCTTCGGCTCGGGCGAGCGCCACTGCGGCGTCCAGCCCTTGTGGCCCCGGAAGGCCTGGGCCAAGAGCGACAGCGCGGAGAACTTCTGCATGGCGGCTCCGATCGGCACGCGGGCGACCGGATCATCGGCCCTCGCGGGCCCGCGGGCGAGGACGCAGTCGGCGGCGGCCTTGTACGGAAGCGACATCGGCGGGCGACACGGGGCCGGCCGTTGCGGCGCACGCGGGCGGCGGGATAGTCTTCGCCGCCCCTCCCCGGCCGCGGCGCACCGTCCGCGCCAGTCGAAAGGTTGTCGCCATGACGACGCGAAGCTCCCACCCGGCGCGCCGCGCCGCCGCCGTCGCGATCGCGGCCGTGGCGGCCTTCGCGGTCGTGGCGCCGGCCGCGGCGCAGCAGGGGCCGCTCACCGCCGACCAGCCCGCAGACGCCCGCCAGGACCCGACGACGCGGGTCGCCGTCGAGCGGCTCAAGGCGATGTCGGACTATCTCGGCGCCCAGAAGGGCTTCTCGGTCGAGATCGATACGATGTTCGACGAGCCGCTGCCGAGCGGCATCGCGGTCAAGCGGATCACCGTCTACAAGATCAAGCTGAAGCGGCCGGACAAGCTCTACTTCGAGACGGTGCTCGACGACGGCTCCTCGCGGCTCGCCTGGTTCAACGGCAAGCGCCTGGTGGTGGCGAGCCCGGAGGAGAAGTCCTACCTCGAGATCCCGGCCAACAGCACTGTCGACGAGTTGATCACCTCGGCCGCGTCGGCCGGGCTCGGCCTGCCGGTGGCCGACTTCTTCCGCAGCGACGCCTTCGGCGCGCTGGCGCCGACGCTGATCTCCGGCGCCGACCTCGGCGAGCGGCAGATCGGCGACGGCACGGTGCGCCAGATCGCCTTCGAGAGCTTCGGCTCGAACTGGCAGCTGTGGCTGAAGACCGGCGGCAAGCCGCTGCCCGAGCGGCTCGTCTCGGTCTATGTGCGCCGGCTCGGCGACCCGGAATTTTTGGCGATGTTCGACGACTGGTCGCTCGAGGTGCCGCCCGACTCCGCCTTCGAGCCGGTGCTCGCCGCCGACTGGAAGAAGGTCGAGCCGGTGCCGCCGCCCGCGCAGCCGCAGTAGCGGCCGTGACGGGGCCGACGCGGCGCGCCCTCCTCGGGTCCGCCGCGGCGCTGGCGTTCGCACGGCCCGCGCTCGCCGCCGGCGGCGATCTCGCCGACCTCGAGCCGGCCGTCGCCGAGATGATCGACGAGCGGCGGGTGCCATCGCTCAGCCTCGCCGTCATCGACGGCGCGGCGATCGCGACGCTGGCGGTCGGCCGGTCCGGCCGCGCGGACGGCGAGGCGGTGACGCCGCGGACGCTCTACCAGGCGGCCTCGATCAGCAAGACCGCGGCAGCGGCGACCGTGCTCGCGGTGGCGCAGACCGGCGTCGTCGACCTCGATGCCGACGTGCGCTCCTACCTGACGCGGTGGCGGCTGCCGCCCTCGCCGCTGCTCGACGGCGGCGCACCGGTGAGTTTCCGGCGGCTGCTCGGGATGACGGCCGGCATCGGCGTGCCCGGCTTCGCCGGCTACGGGCCGGGCGAGGCGGTGCCGGACCTCGTGCAGATCCTCGACGGGACCCCGCCGGCGACCTCGCCGCCGGTGACCGTGGTCGCGCCGCCCGGCCGCCAGTTCCTCTATTCCGGCGGCGGCTACGAGATCGCCGAGGCGGCGCTCGAGGACGCGACGCGGCAGTCGTTCGCGACGCTGTTCCGCGGCCTCGTGCAGGCGCCGTGCGACCTCGGCGACAGCCTGATGGAGCAGCCGCTGCCGGGGTCGCAGGCGGCGGCGGCCGCGGTCGGCCACCGCGAGGACGGCACGCCGCTCGACGGCGGGGCGCGAACCATGCCCGAGCTCGCCGCCGCCGGCCTGTGGTCGACGCCGCGCGACCTCGCGCTGCTGCTGGCGGCGCTGTCGGATTCGTGGCGCGGCACCCGGCGGCCGCTGCTCGACGGGCCGCGCATCCGCGCGATGTTCGCCCCCGTCGACGGCTTCTCCTACGGCCTCGGCGGCGCCGTCGCCGGCACGGGCGAGGTGCTGACGCTGCAGAAGCGCGGCCAGAACATCGGCTTCCAGAGCTATCTCGCGCTCTATCCGGCGACCGGCCAGGGGGCGGTGATGATGACGAACGGCGACCGCGGCAACGAGATCGCCGCGGTGCTGATGCCGGCGCTCGCCGCCCGCTACGGCTGGCCGGCGTTCCCCGGCATCATCGACTGACGCCGGGCGGCCGGCCGCCGGGAGCTTCTCCACCGTCGCCGCGCGGGGGCTGCGCTGACCGGTCGTGCGAACGCAAAACAACCATCGCTCGAACGGGATGCGCGCGGCCGCGCGACGACGGGGAAGCTCGGGCCTCAGTGCCCGGTGGCGGCCTCGTCGGTCGCCGCCGCGGCTGCCGGCGCAGCCTGGCCGCGGCGCGGCTTCGGCTGCCGCCAGGCGATCAGGCGGTAGAACATCGGGATGAAGAAGATGGCGATCAGCGTGGCCGCCAGCATGCCGCCGATGACGCCGGTGCCGATCGAGTGGCGGCTCGCCGAGCCGGCGCCGGTCGAGATCGCGAGCGGCACGCAGCCGAGGATGAAGGCCGCCGACGTCATGATGATCGGGCGGAAGCGCAGCCGGGCGGCGGCGAGCGCCGCCTCGCCGGCCGACAGGCCCTCCGCCCGCTTCATGATCGCGAACTCGACGATCAGGATGGCGTTCTTGGCGGCGAGGCCGATGAGGGTGACGAGGCCGATCTGGAAATAGACGTCGTTGTCGAGGCCACGCATGTAGATCGCGGCGAGGGCGCCGACGAGCGCGAACGGCACCGCGAGCAGCACGGCGAGCGGCAGCGACCAACGCTCGTACTGCGCCGCGAGGATGAGGAACACCATCACGATGGCGAACAGGAAGGCCTGGCTGCCGGAGCCCGACGACACGCTCTCCTGGTAGGCCGAGGTGATCCAGCCGAGCTCGTACTCGGTGCCGAGCGTCTCGTCGGCGACCTGCTGCATGGCGGCGAGCGCCTGACCGGACGAGTAGCCCGGCGCCGGCTCGCCCATCACCTTGGCGGCGGGGAAGACGTTGAAGCGCGAGACGGTGTCCGGCCCGATCGTCCGGTGCACGGTGACGAGCGCGTCGATCGGGATCATGCTGCCGCTGTCGGAGCGGACGAACACCTGCTTCAGGTCCTCCGGCCGCTCGCGGAAGGCCGCCTCGGCCTGCAGGTTGACACGGTAGTTGCGGCCGTAGAGCGTGAAGTCGTTGACGTAGAGGCTGCCGAACGTCGCCTGCATCGCCTCGAAGATCGAGGCGATCGGCACGCCGAGGGCCTTCGCCTTCTCGCGGTCGACGTCGAGCCGGTACTGCGGCACGGAGACGCTGAAGGTGGTGTTGAGGCTCGTCAGCTCCGGCCGCTTGCCGGCCGCCGCGAGGAGCTCGCCGACCTTCGCCGCGAGCGCCACCGAGCCGGCGCCGCCGCGATCCTGCACGTAGCCCTCGAAGCCGCCGGTGGTCGACATGCCGGAGATCGGCGGCGGGTTGAAGGCGAGCACGAAGGCGTCGCGGATCGTCGAGCCGATGCCCATCGCCTGGAAGGCGAGCGACTGCGAATCCTGGCCCGGCCCCATGCGCTGCGACCAGTCGGTGAGCGGAATGAAGGCGACGCCGGCGTTCGACTTCAGGCCGAAGGTGAGGATATCGAAGCCCGCGAAGGAGATGATGTCCTGCGTCGTCGGCAGCTTCTGCATGTCCTCGGAGAAGGTCGTCATGACCTTCTCGGTGCGCTCCAGCGAGGCGGCCGGCGGCAGGAACGCGGCGGCGATGATGAAGCCCTGGTCCTCGTTCGGCACCAGCGACGACGGCACCCGCTCGAACAGGTAGTAGCCGGCGCCGAGCATGGCGGCGAACAGCACGATGCCGATCGCCCAACGCTTGATGAAGAAGGCGACGCCGGCCGCATAGAGGTTCGTGGCGCCGTCGAAGAGGCGGTTGAACCAGCGGAAGGGCGCCAGCGGCGGCCGGTCGCTGTGGTGCAGGACGAGGGCGCAGAGCGCCGGCGTCAAGGTGAGGGCGACGATGCCGGAGATCGTCACCGAGACGGCGATGGTGACGGCGAACTGCTTGTACATCTCGCCGGCGAGGCCGCCCATGAAGGCGACCGGAATGAACACCGCGTCGAGCACGAGCACGATCGCGATGACCGGGCCGCTCACCTCGCTCATCGCCTTGACGGCGGCGGCGTGCGCCGGAAGCTTCTCCGTCGACATGATGCGCTCGACGTTCTCGAGCACGACGATGGCGTCGTCGACGACGATGCCGATGGCGAGCACGAGCCCGAACAGCGTCAAGAGGTTGATCGAGAATCCGAGCACGTACATGCCCGCGAAGGTGCCGATGATCGACACCGGCACGGCGAGCAGCGGGATCAGCGTCGCCCGCACCTTCTGCAGGAACAGGAAGACGACGAGCACGACGAGGACCATCGCCTCGATGAAGGTCTTGATCACCTCCTCGATCGAGATCTGGACGAACTTCGTCGTGTCGTAAGGCATCGCCCAGGCGATGCCGCTCGGGAACCGCTCGGCGAGCTCGGCCATGCGCACCCGCACCGCCTCGATGGCGTCGAGGGCGTTGGCGCCCGGCTGCAGGAAGATGCCGATGCCGATCGTCGGCTTGCCGTTGTAGGTCGCCTCGAAGCCGTAATCGATGGCGCCGAGCTCGACGCGCGCCACGTCCTTGACCCGGAGCGTCGCGCCGTTCTCGTCGGACCGCAGGATGATGTTCTCGAACGCCTCGACGTCCGGCAGGCGGCCGGTGGTCGTCACCGTGTAGGTGAACGCCCGCCCGCCGGGCGACGGCTCCTCGTTGAAGCGGCCGGCGGCGAACTGCGAGTTCTGCTCGCGGATCGCCGAGGTGACGTCGCTCGGCGTCAGCTTGTACTGCGCGAGCTTGTCCGGCCGGAGCCAGATCCGCATCGAGTAGTCCTTGGCGCCGAAGATCGACGCCTCGCCGACACCCTGCACGCGCTTCAGCTCGTCGACGACGTTGAGGAGCGCGTAGTTGGAGATGAAGATCGGGTCGTAGACGCCGTCCTCCGAATACATCGTGATGACGGAGAGGATGGCGCTCGACTGCTTCTTGACCGTGACGCCGGTCTGCTGCACCTCGGCCGGCAGCACCGCCAGCGCCTGCTGGACGCGGTTGTTGACGTTGATCGCCGCCTGGTCGGGATCGGTGCCGATCTCGAAGGTGACGGTCAACGACATCACGCCGTTCGCGGCGCTCGTCGACTGCATGTACATCATGTTGTCGACGCCGTTGATCTGCTGCTCGAGCGGCGCGGCGACGGTCTCGGCGACGGTCTCCGGGCTGGCGCCGGCGTAGGTCGCCGTCACGCTCACTTCCGGCGGCACGATGTCCGGATACTGCGCGATCGGCAGCGCCCGCATCGACACGAGGCCGGCGATCACGATGATGAGCGACAGAACCGCCGCGAAGACCGGGCGGTCGATGAAGAAGCGCGAGTTCACCGGGTCACCTCGGTCTCGGCGCCGGCCTCCGCCTCGGCCTTCTTGATCGGCTGCGCGGCGTCGCCGCCGACGCTCGGCGCGGCGCCCGTGCCGTCCGACACCGGCGGGGCGTCGAGCGTCACCTTGGAGCCCGGCCGGACCTTGATCACGCCCTCGGTGATCACCCGGTCGCCGTCCTTGAGGCCGCTCTGCACGAGCCAGCCGCCCTTGACCTCGCGGCCGAGCACGACCGGGCGGATCTGCGCGGTCGCCTCCTGGTCGACGACGTAGACGAACGGGCCCTGCGGGCCCTGCATGACGGCCGCCTGCGGCAGCACCAGCGCGTCGTGCAGCGTCACGCCGTTGACGATCGCCCGCACGAACTGGCCGGGCAGCAGCTTGCGGTCGGGGTTCGGCACGGTGGCGCGGGCGCGGATGGTGCCGGTCTGCTGGTCGATGATCGCGTCGGTGAAGGTGACCGAGCCGTCCTTCTCGTAGAACGAGCCGTCGCCGAACTGGATGTGCACCTTGAGCTTGCCGTCGGCCGGCGGCGAGGCCTTGCCGGAGGCGATGAGCGCGCGGATCTGCGCCAACTCGCGGTCGGTGAACGAGAAGTTCACGTAGGCCGGGTCGAGCTGGGTGATCTTCGTCAGGAGGCTGTTGTCGGAGTTCGGCCCGACGAGGCTGCCCTCGTCGACGGCGTCGAGGCTGGTGATGCCGGCGAGCGGGGCGGTGACGCGCGTGTAGCCGAGCTCGAGCTTCGCAGTCTTGACCGCCGCCTCGGCGGCGGCGACCTGCGCCTTGGCCAGGGCGACGTTGGCGGTCGCGTCGTCGAGGGTCTTCTCGGTGCCGACCTTGCGGTTGAACAGCTGCTCGGCGCGCTCGAGGTCCTTCTCGTAGCGCGACAGCGTCGCCTGCTCCTGCTGCAGGAGCGCCTCCGAGCGGGCGAGCGCCGCCTCGTAGGAGGCCGGGTCGATGAGATAGAGAAGCTCGCCCTCCTTGACCTCGGCGCCCTCCTGATAGTTGCGGTTGAGCAGGATGCCGGCGACGCGCGCCCGGACCTCGACGTCGCGGAAGGCAGAGATGCGGCCCGCGTATTCGAAGCTGAGCGGCACGTCGGCCGCCTCGATCACCAGGGTGGTGACGGCCGGCGGCGGCGGCGCGCCGCCGCCCTGCGCGAGCGACGGCCCGGCGGCCCCCGCGAGGCTGGTCGCGAGACCGATCACGGCCGCCACTCGCGAGGCGCGCGAAAGCACGATGGACGTCATGGCCGGCCCTTCGGTGACAGCAAGCGAATCGGCCGGTGCCGCCCGAGGAGGGGAGGTCGACGGGGAACCGGCAAAGCGGGTTGCACGTTACATACATTCATGTACGTATGTAAAGCCTCGACGAAGTCACGTAAGAAGGCCTCCACGAGAACGCCACTCATCCCGGGAGGACGGCGGCCGAATGGCGCGCAGGACGAAGCTCGAAGCCGGCCAAACCCGCAGCCGCATCCTCGATGCGGCGGAAGTGCTGTTCTTCGAGAAGGGCGTCGCGCGGACATCGCTCGAGGAGATCGCCGCAGCCGCCGAGGTGACGCGCGGCGCGGTCTACTGGCATTTCCGCAACAAGTCCGACCTCTTTCTCGCCCTGCACGAGCGCGTGCGGTTGCCGCAGGAGGAGCTGATGGCCCGCGCGGTGGCCGAGCGCCACCCGGATCCGCTCGGCGTGATCGAGGAGGGGGCCCTTGCGGCGCTCACGCTGATCGCCTCCGACGAGCGGCGCCAGCGGGTGTTCTCGATCTTCCTGTTCCGCTGCGAATATGTCGCCGAGATGGAGGACGCGCTCACCCGTCAGCGCGAGGTCGACCACCAGTTCCGCTGCTCGCTGATCGAGGCCTTCGACCTCGCCCGCCAGAACGGCCAGCTCGATGCCCGCTGGCGGCCGGAGGACGCGGCGCTGGCGATGAAGAGCCTGATCTCCGGGCTCCTCGCCGATTTCCTGCGCAACCCCGAGCAGCGCGACCTTTCCGCGGAGGCCGCCGCAGCGGTGCCGCCGCTGTTCCGCGCCTTCCGCGGCGACGGGCAGGCGGCCGCCGCGGCCGCGCCCTCGCCGGCCGCGCCCGTGCCGGTCGCGACCGACGCCTGACAGGCGCGAGGCCGGCCCTTCGGCGACCTGCTAGGATTGGATCGGCGAGCCGATTCGCCCACCCTGCCCCCTCGAGCCCGATGGACGCGCGCGCCGTGAACCCGAAGACCAAGATCGTCGACGCGGGCGTCGGCAACCGCATCTCGCTGCCGGAGACCTACCGCGGCGCCATCAAGATCGACCTGACGGCGTCGAACTGCGTCATCGAGATCGGCACGAGCCCGAAGCTCGGCCTCAACATCGTGATGGGGGGCGACGGCTCGGTGCTCAAGATCGGCGAGAGCACGACCTTCGGCGACATCCGCCTGTTCATGCACGAGGCGGGATCGGTGACGATCGGGCGTGACTGCATGTTCTCGGGCGACATCTGGCTCAGCAACTCCGACCTGCACAGCCTCGTCGATGCCGACACCGGCGAGCGCTTCAACTGGCCGGAGGACGTGGTGATCGGCGACCACGTATGGATCGGCCGCGGCGTCACCATCACCAAGGGCTCGCGGATCGGCGACGGCGCCGTCATCGGCGCCCGATCGGTGGTGACCGGCGAGATCGAGCCCTACAGCCTGGCGGTCGGCGTGCCCGCCCGCGTCATCCGCCGCAACGTCACCTGGGACCGCAAGCGCCTCGAGCCCGGCCAGCGGTCGAGGCACCGCCGCGGCGGCCGCGGCTCAGACGAATAGCGTCCCCTCGGCGACCAGCACCGCCGACCCGCCGATCCGCACCGCGTGCAGCGCGCCCGCCGCGACCTCGATCTCGAGGCGGATCGACGACGGCCGGCCCATCTCGACGCCCTGCTCGATCGGCAGCACGTGGCGGCCGTCGCTCGGCGCGTCGAAGCGGTGGACGACGCCGGCGAAGGCGGCCGCCGCCGAGCCGGTCGCCGGGTCCTCGCCGATGCCCATGTCCGGCGCGAACATCCGCGCGTGGAAGGCGGCGTCGTGGCGCACGCAGTCGCGGCAGTAGACGAAGGCCGAGCTCGGCCGGTCGCCGCCGAAGGCATTCGCCCACAGGCCCGGCACCGGCGCTGCCCTCGCCACGGCGTCGAGCCCGTGCACCGGCACGAAGGCGAACGGCACGCCCGCCTCGAACGCGCACGGCACGTGGTTCTCGAAGCCGACCTCGCGCGGCAAGAGGCCGAGCGCCGCCGCCGCGGCGTCCTTGTCGATCGGCGCGGCCAGCATCTGCGGCCGGCGCGGCAGGTCGAACTCCGCCTCGCCCGGCCGGCCCGAACGCAGCGTCACGCCGCAGCGGATCGGCCCGACCTCCTCCTCGAGCACGATCACCGCCTCCTGCTCGCCGGCCGCGTCGCCGAAGCGGTCGGCGGCGAGGAGGATCGCGGCGCCGACGGTCGGATGGCCGGCGAAGGGCAGCTCGCGCGCCGGGGTGAAGATGCGCACGCGGGCGGTGTGGCCGGGCCGGGCGGCCGGCAGCACGAACACCGTCTCGGACAGGTTGAACTCGCGCGCGATCGCCTGCATCGCCGCGTCGTCGAGCCCGGCGGCGTCGCGCACGACCGCGAGCGGGTTGCCGGAGAGCGCCGTCTCGGTGAACACGTCGAGGATCGCATAGGAGCGGGCCATCGGGGATCTCGCGGGTCTGGCTCTCAGAGCCGGGTCAACAGGTCGGCGACGATCGCGCGGGTGTAGCCCGGCATGTCGACGCCGTCGAGACGGTCGCCGTGGCGGACGGCGACGGCGCCGGCGAGCTCGGGCTCGGCCTCGGCGGCGTTGAAGGCATCGATCCGAGCGATGAGCGCGGCCGCCGTCTCGGACATCCGCAGCACCTGGACGATCGCCAGGAATGGCCCGTCGGCGACGACGAGGAAGCGCGGATCGACGGCGGCCTCCGCCGCGACGAGCCCCGTCTCCTCCGCCGTCTCGCGGGCGATCGAGCCGGCGATGTCAATCGTTCCGTCCGGCCGGAGGTCGGCCTCGTCCGGCGTGCCGCCGACGAACTTCACGACGCCGGGGAAGGCGGTGTGCGCACCCATGCGGCCGAGGATCACGGCGCCGTCAGACGAAACGATGGCCGCCGCGCCGAACAGGTTGGCGCCGGGACTCTCCGCGCCGCCGTCCTCGACGAGGGCCATGAGCGCGGAGAACCGCGCCCGATGGCCCAGCGCGACCAGCCGGTCGCCGTCGACGGCGATGCCGGAGAACAGCAGGATCGGCCCATCGTAGAGCGCGGGCTTCGCGGCCACCGTGCGCCGCCAGCCCTCGGCGATCGCCGCGGCGGCCCGCTCGGCGAACGGCAGCGGACCGTCGACGAGGCGGATGTCGAGGTGCGCCACCGAGACGACCGGCCCGGGCACCACCGGATCGCTCATGAGCGCGCCGCGGACGGCCGGGCGCACCTCACGGCAGCTTGACCTCGGCCCGCTTGCCGGCGACGACGGTGAACGGCACCTCGGTCTTGGAACCGTCCTCGCGATGGCCAACGGCCACGTAGTCGCCGGCGGCGAGCTCCGCCTCGAGCTTCGCGTCATACGCATAGGTGACGACCGTCTTGTCGCCATAGATGTCCTCGGCGCCGCCGAAGATCTCGATGAAGGTCACGCCGTCGCCCCCCACCCGCGCGAGGCCGGCGTTCACCACCACGACGACCGACGAGGTGTCGCCCGCCGTCACCGTGATCGGCATCTCGGCGCGCGCCTGCCCGAGATAGGCGACGATGCGGTAGCTGCCGGGCGGCACGACGAAGCGGGCCTCCGGATCGTAGGTGTAGTCGACGGTCTCGGCCGCGTCGCCCTCGCCGCGGACGATGTCGATCTTGATGTTCTTGGTCGCCTTCGGGCCGCCCGGCGCGAACAGCGCCGACGCCGTGGCGACGCCCGCCTCGACCACGATGTCGTATTCCGCGGTCTGGCCGGCCGTCACCTCGACCGGGAGTTCCGTCGCCGCCTGGCCGATCGCCGCCCGCAGGGTCTGGGTACCGGCCGGGACGACGGCGACGAGCTCGCCGTCGTAACGCGTGTCCGTGTCGCCAGCACTGGTCGTCAGCTGCCAGGTGATGTCGATCACCGGCTCCGCGTCGCCCTCGCGGCGATAGCCGCGCGCGACGATGGTGCCGGCATCGAGGACGGCCTCGATCCTTGCGGTCTCGCCCTCGACGATCGTCACCGGCACGTCGACGCCGGCGAGCTGCATCCGGGCACGCACCACGTAGGCGCCGGGCGGCAGGTCGATCCCCGCCTTGCCGTCGTAGAAGGTTCCGACGCCTTCGTCGCTCGCCGTGCCGTCCGGGGCCGCGCGATAGACGTCGTAGGAGACGCCCTCCGCGATCGGCGTTCCGCCGGCGACCAGGCGCGCCTCGGCGACGAGCGAGACGGCCGGCTTCTCCTCGGCCGGCGGCGGCTCCGGCGCGGCTGCCGGCTCGGCCGCCACGGGCGGGACGGGCGCCTGGACGACGGCGACCGTCGCATCGAGGGCGGCGCCAAGGTCGCCGGCGTTCTTGGCGTCGATGTAACGGCCGCCGGTCTTCTCGGCGAGGCAGGCGAGCTGCGCGCGCGCCGCGTCGCTCTTGAGGTCGAAACCGACCGTGTGGACGGTGAGGCCGACGCCGAGCGCCGCGAGCTCCTCGGCGACGGCGCACGGATCGAGGCCGCAGGTCTCCTCGCCGTCGGAGACGAGGATGACGGTCGCCGGCCCCTCGGTGAACTTCAGCGCCTCGGCGGCCTGGCGCACCGCCGCGGTCATCGGCGTCTTGCCCTTCGGCGTGATGCCGGCGACCGAGCCCTTGAACGCCGCCACGTCGACCGGGCCCGGCTCGCGCACGACCTCGATGTCGGCGCAGTCGCCCTTGCTGCGGTGGCCGTAGACGACGAGGCCGAGCGCATTCTCCGGCCGCCAGTTGCCGAGGATCTCCGAGACCGTGTCCTTGGCGATGGCGATCTTGGCGCGGCCGTCGACCTGGCCCCACATCGAGCCCGACGCGTCGAGCACGAGGATGGCCTTCACGGGCTCGGCCGCGGCGGGCGGAACGGCCGCCCACGAGACGAGAAGCCCCAGCCCTGCGGCCGCCGCGCGTCGCGCCGATCGTCCCTTCGCCATGTCGCCCTCGCCTCGTGTTCCCTCGGCGGGCGACGATGCCAAACCCGCGGCGGCCTGCCAACCACTTCCGGCACGACCGCCGGACGGTGCGCGGGCGGCGGATGAGCGATCCGCCGCCCGTTTCTCCACCATTGCGGCCGATATCGGCCCCCGCCGGGGCGTGGTAGGACTCCTTGGTTCCCCGCGGCGGGGGGACCAACAACAATCGGGGAAGCGCTCCATGCGAGCCGTGCTCTTGCATCCTGTCGCCAAGCTCACAGTCCTCGGCGGCCGCCTCCTGGGCGTCGCGATCCTCGCCCTCGCCGCGCTGACGGCGGCGGCCTCGCCGGGATCGTTCGCGCTCGCCGACGACGCCGGCGCCACCGCGCCCTCGGCGCGGCCCGACTACCGCGAGCCGGTGGTGCTGGCGAGCAAGGACGGCGTGCTCGAGGTGAGGCTCACCGCCCGCCAGGGCCGGGCGAGCCTCGACACGGTGGCCGACCCGGTCGAGGACTTCCTGCTCTTCGGCTACGAGGTGATCCGCGGCACCGCCTCCGACGGGAAGATGTCGGGCCGCGACCTCTACCCCGCGCCGACGCTCAACGTGTTTCCCGGCGAGCGGCTGATCGTCCACATCGAGAACGGGCTCTCGGACCTCAGCATCGGCGACTATTTCAGCCCGCGCTACACGGCGAAGGGCGGCACGGTTCCGATCTATCCGGAGCAGATGACGTCGTCGCCGTTCAACCTGCACGTCCACGGCATCCACGTCAGCCCGAAGGGCAATGCCGACAACGTGCTGATCTTCATTCCGCCCGGACTGTCGAACACCTACACCTACGACATCCCGAAGAGCATGCCGCACGGCGCCTACTGGTACCACAGCCACCTGCACACCCTGACGACGGCGCAGGTCTATACGGGGCTCGTCGGCCTGCTCGCGATCGGCCGCCTCGACGGCAACCTGCCGGCCGTCACCGAGAACCAGATCCCGATCCGGAACATGGTCCTCCAGTACAATTTCGTCTTCGATCGCGACGGCGGCCTCGCCAAGCTGAACAACCCGAACTGGCCGCAGTACGTCAGCACCTTCACCCCGCCGAAGGCGGGCGAGCTCGAGACCGGCACCTACCGCCCGCTGCTGGCGCCGGTGAACTTCAACGAGTCGAAGCCCGGCGAAACGTACTCCACCGTCTGGTACACGGGGCCGCTGTCGATCAACAACAACCGCGGCACCTTCCAGTTCGTGCCGAGCAACCTGCAGCGCTTCACCGCGCACGGCGGCATGGCCGAGCGGGACGTGCCGGAGAACCCGGCGCTGCCCGACGAGAAGCGCGACGTGCAGTTCACGGTCAACGGCCAGTTCCAGCCGGTCGTCAAGAGCAAGGCCGGGCAGACCGAGATCTGGGTGCTCTCGAACGTCAGCGACTTCGCCTACATGAGCGTGCAGCTGACCGAGACGGCGACCGGACGGCACCCGAAGATCGCCATCGTCGGCCAGGACGGCAATCCCTATGCCGCCGTCCACCATCCACCCTTCTCGGACGGCACCCGCATCGTGATCTCGCCGGCGAGCCGCTACGCCATCGCCGTCACCATCCCCGCGGAGGGCGAGCTGGTGCTCGAGATGCCGCCGCTCGGCGGCGGCGCGCGGACGATCACCGCGCCGGGCGTGCTCTACACCAACGACGGCACCGAGAACCCGCCGGCGATCCTCGGCAGCCTCAGCGTGAAGCCCTCCGCCGTCAGCTACGCCGACGGCTTCTTCGTCTTCCCGACGCAGGTGCTGGCGCGCGCCGTGCCGGCGGAGGGTGGCGGCAAGACCGTGCCGTTCGTGGAGGGCCAGTCGCTCGGCGCCTACACTTCGTTCACCGAATTGAGCGGCGCCACGCCCGACGTGAAGCGGCGGATCGTCATCGGCGGCGGCTTCCTCAACAACCTCGCCAGCAACGCCGACCCGAAGGCCTTCGTCTACTCCTTCGACGGCGCCGCCTTCCCGAACATGCCGCTGATCCAGCCGCGGCTCAACTCGGTCGAGGAGTGGACGTTCGTCAACAACAACAACGACGAACACCCGATCCACGTGCACGTCAACGATTTCCAGGTGACGGAATACTTCGACCCGACGACCGGGCTCAGGACCGGTCCGGACATGTTTGGCGTCGACAACGCCAACGTGCCGGCGCCGACGATGCAGATCGACGAGAGCGTGGTCCAGCCGGGACTCCTGTCGATGCGCACCCGCTTCGAGGACTACATCGGCCTCTTCGTGATGCACTGCCACCGCCTCAACCACGAGGACAACGGGCTGATGGCGCTGGTCAACGTCATCCCGGCGGTCTCGACCTACGCGGTCGCCGTGCCCGGCGCGCCCGGAGAGCCGGCGGAGGTGCGCGTCTACGACGGCGCCGGCGACCGGCTCGTCGCGACGCTCGTTCCCTTCCCGGGCTTCGAGGGCGCGGTCAGCGCCGCCATGGGCGACATCGACGACGACGGCGTGCTCGACCTCGTGGTCGGCGCCGGCACCGGCCACGCGCCGGAGGTCGTCGCCTATGCCGGCAAGGCCAAGGACGGAAAGCCCGCCTTCTCGGCCGAGCTCGTGCGCTTCCTCGCCTTCCCGCCCGGGGCGACGGGCGGGGTCCGCGTGGCGGCCGCCGAGATCGACGGCAAGCCCGGCGACAACATCGTCGTCGGCTCGGGGCCGGGCGTTCCGAGCGAGGTGAAGGTGTTCGGCGCGCCGCTGCGGGGCGTTCCCGGCATCGCGCCGGCGCCGTTCGCGACCTTCGCCCCCTACCCGGGCGATGCCTCCGGCGTCGAGGTCGCCACCGGCGTCGTCGACTTCGCGACGGGCCGCAACAGCATCGTCACGGCACCGGGCGCAGGCCGGCCGACGGAGGTCAAGGTGTTCGTCTTCTCCCTGTTGGCGCCCATTGCGGGTGGCGACGACCCCGAGCCGGCGGGCGCCGGCGAGCCCGACCCGGACCAGACGATCTGCCGCGGGGCCGGGCAGCGCGCCGGCGGCGCGGTCCGACCGCTGATGACGGCGTCGTTCGCGCCGTTCGGCGACGACTACCGCGGCGGCGTGTCGCTCGCCACCGGCTGGCTCGCGGGATCGCTCGGCGGCGCCGAGCGCATCGTCGTCGGCCGGCTCGACGGCCCCGGCACGGTCAAGGTGTTCTCGAGCGGCTCGGCGCTCGACGGCGGGCCGGCGATGTATCTGCACGACCCCTCGAAGCACGACCACGGCGCCGACTTCCGCGAGGTCGCGCGCTTCGAGCCGTTCGCCGGCGCCACCGGCGGGACGCACGTCGCGACCACGAGCACCGTCTACGGCGCCGATCTGCTGGTGAGCGGCGTCGGGGCGGACGGCCCGCGCGTCGCCAAGTACGAGCTCGTACGGCCGGGCGCCGAGGCGACGACGCTCGAGGCGGTGCGCCTCGGCGAGGTCGCGTCCCTCGCCGGCCCGCGGCCGGCGATGCTGGGCGGCGACTGACCGGCCTGCGATCGACGGAACGGTACCGGCCGAGGGTCAGCGGCCGGCCTCGGCGCGCTGGCTCTCGGCGAGCCGCCGGTACTGCACGCGGTTCATCACCAGCGTGCCGACGACGACGATCAGCGAGACGACGAGGATGATGATCGTCGCGAGCGCGTTGATGTCCGGGGTGAGGCCGAGCCGCACCTTGGAGAAGATCACCATCGGCAGCGTCGAGGCGCCGGGGCCGGAGGTGAAGGTGGCGATGACGAGGTCGTCGAGCGACAGGGTGAAGGCGAGCAGCCAGCCCGACACCATCGCCGGGGCGAGCAGCGGCAACGTCACGTCGAACAGCACCCTGAGCGGCCGCGAGCCGAGGTCCATCGCCGCCTCCTCGAGGCTCTCGTCGATCAGCGCCAGGCGCGACTGCACGACGACCGCCACATAGGCCATCGAGAACGTGACGTGGGCGATGGTGATCGTCATCATGCCGCGCCCCGGCGGCCAGCCGGTCGCCTGCTCCAGGGCGACGAAGAGGAGCAGCAGCGACAGCCCGGTGATCACCTCCGGCATGACGAGCGGCGCCGTGACCATGCCGGAGAACAGCAGCCGGCCGCGGAAGCGGCCGAAGCGGGCGAGCGCGATGCCGGCCATCGTGCCGAGGATCGTCGCCAGCGTCGCCGACACCGCGGCGATCTCGAGGCTGAGGAGGGCGGCGTCGATGACGAGCCGGTTGTGCAGGAGCTCGCCGTACCAGCGCACCGAGAAGCCGCCCCACACGGTGGCGAGCCGCGAGGCGTTGAACGAATAGAACATCATCAGGAGGATCGGCCCGTACAGGAACACGAGCCCGGCGGCGAGCCACACCGTGAGGAAGGCCGACCGCCCCTGCCTCATCGCCCCGCCTCCGCCTGCCGCATCTGGAAGTGCTGGAACATGAGGATCGGCGCGACGAGCAGGATCAGCAGCACCACCGCCACCGCCGAGGCGACCGGCCAGTCGCGGTTGGCGTAGAACTCGTCGAACAGCACCCGGCCGATCATCGGGCTCGACGGATTGCCGAGCAGCGCCGGGATCACGTACTCGCCGGTCGCCGGGATGAAGACGAGCAGGCAGCCGGCGATGATGCCCGGCACCGACAGTGGCAGCGTGATGTCGACGAACACCCGCCAGCGCCGCGAGCCGAGGTCCATCGCCGCCTCGACGAGGCTCAGGTCCATTTTCTCGAGGTTGACGTAGATTGGCAGGATCATGAAGCAGACGTAGGAATAGACGATGCCGAGATAGACGGCGAAGTCTGTGTTCATCATCTCGATCGGCTGGTCGATGATGCCGAGGCCGGTGAGGACGTTGTTGATGAGGCCCTGCTTGTTGAGGATGCCCATCCAGGCGTAGATCCTGAGCAGGAACGACGTCCAGAACGGCAGGATGACGAGGAGCAGCAGGACGTTGCGGGCGCCGGCCGAGGAGCGTGCGATCGCATAGGCGATCGGATAGGCGACGATCAGGCATAGCACCGTCGAGATCGCCGCGATCTTCAGCGCGTTGAGGTAGCCGTAGACGTAGAGCGGATCGTCGATGAGATAGTGGAAGTTCGAGAAGTAGAGCTGGATCGCCAGCGCGCCGTCCGCCGTCCACTGCCACAGCGGCGTGTAGGGCGGCTGGGCGACCTCGGAGAACGCGAAGGCGATCTTCAGGATGATGAGGAACGGCGCCAGGAAGAACAGCAGGAGCCAGAGATAGGGCACGCCGACGACGATGGCGCGCCAGGCGTCGGCGACGGCGTAGGCGAGCCGGGTGAGCGGCGGCAGGCGGGCGGGGTGATCGGGGGCGCTCATGGGCGGGCGCCGCCTCGCCGCAGCGCCACGTTCGCGGCTCCCCCCACCTCCGCCCTTCCCTGCCCCATCCGCCTCACTCCGTCAGCACCAGCGCGGCCCTCGGCGCCCACGACAGCCAGACCTCGTCGTCCCAGTCGACCTGGCGCTCGTCGTCACGGGCGCGGCGGACGTTCTGGTGGCTGACGAGGACGATACGGCCGGAGGCGAGGCGGACGCGGTAGAGCGAGCGGTCGCCGAAATAGCCGAGGTCGAGCACCTGGCCCGGCGTCGCGTTGGCGACCTCCTCGCCCGGCCGGTCGCGACTGATGAGGATCTTCTCGGGCCGGACCGCGACGGAGACCGGCGTGCCGAGCAGGGCGCCCGGATGGTCGACGGCGAGCGGGCAGCCGACCTCCTCGCAGGTGACGGTGACGCGGCCGTTGTCGACCGCCGTCACCACCCCGTCGAACAGGTTGATCGAGCCGATGAAGTCGGCGGTGAAGCGGCAGTTCGGATACTCGTAGATGTCGGTCGGCGTGCCGACCTGCATGATCGAGCCGCGGTCCATGACGGCGATGCGCGTCGACAGCGTCATCGCCTCCTCCTGGTCGTGGGTGACGATGACGAAGGTGACGCCGACCTTCGCCTGGATGTTCATGAGCTCGAACTGCGTCTGCTCGCGAAGCTTCTTGTCGAGGGCGCCGAGCGGCTCGTCGAGGAGGAGCAGCTTCGGCTTCTTGGCGAGCGAGCGGGCGAGGGCGACGCGCTGGCGCTGGCCGCCGGAGAGCTGGTGCGGCTTGCGCTTCGAAAACGTCTCGAGCTTGACGAGCGACAGCATCTCCTCGACGCGGTCGCGCCGCTCGGCACGGGTCATCGCCAAATGCTTCAGGCCGTAGCCGACATTGTCCTCGACGCTCATGTGCGGGAAGAGCGCGTACGACTGGAACATCATGTTGACCGGCCGGTCGTAGGGCGGCGTCTCCGTCACGTCCTGGCCATCGATCTTGATGCGGCCGGAGGTCGGCGTCTCGAAGCCGGCGAGCATCCTGAGAAGCGTGGTCTTGCCGCAGCCGGAGCCGCCGAGCAGGCAGAACAGCTCCTGCCGGTAGATCTTCAGCGACACCTCGTTGACGGCGATGAAGTCGCCGAACTTCTTGATGACGCGGTCGATCTCGACGAACGGCGGCGCCTTCGGATCGAGCCACGGCTTGTCGCGGTAGTCGGGGAAGACCTGGGGCGAGGTCATCGGCAGGCGGACCGACGGGGGACGGCGGCGGGCGAGACGCCCACCGCCCTCTCGACACCGAAGCGACATCGCCCGGACCGCTTGTCCCCCATGCTGCGCCCTCCCCCTCGCGTGCGCCTCACATGCCGGTCTTGATCTTGCTCCAGGCGCGCGTGCGGGCGCGCTCGGCCGCCTGCGGCAGTTCCGTCAGGGTGAACAGCTTCGCCTGCGTCGCGGCGTCCGGATAGATCGCCGGGTCGTCGAGGATCTCCTTGGAGACGAACTCCTTCGACGGCGTCACAGCGTTCGCGTAGTAGGTGAAGTTCGTCGCCGCGGCGATCACCTCCGGGCGCAGCATGTAGTTGATGAAGGTGAGCGCGTTCTCCGGGTGCGGCGCATCGGCCGGGATCAGCCAGGTGTCGAACCACGCCGCGACGCCGGTCTTCGGCACGAAATACTGGAGGTCGATCTCAACGCCGGCGTCGGCGGCGCGCGTCGACGCCGTCGCGTAGTCGCCCGACCAGGTCACCGCCAGGCAGAGCTCCTTGTTCGGCAGCGCGTTCAGGTAGTTCGCGGAATCGAACGTCTTGATGTACTGGCGGATCGGCTTGAACAGCTCGACCACCGCCTCATAGTCGGCCGGATCGGCGGAATTCGGGTCCTTGCCGAGATAGGCGAGCGCCATCGGCACCATGTCGGTCGGCTCGTCGAGCACCGAGATGCCGCAGTCGGCGAGCTTCGAGGCGTATTCCGGCTTGAACAGGATGTCGAGCGTATCGAGCGGCGCGCCCTCGCCCAGGCGCTCCTTCACCATGTCCATGTTGAAGGTGAGCCCGACCGTGCCCCACATGTACGGCACGCCGTACTTGTTGTCGGGATCGTAGCCGGTCAGCACCTTCATGATCGTGGGATCGAGGTTGCCGTAGTTGGTGAGCTTCGCCTTGTCGAGCGGCTGGAACACGCCGGCCTTGATCAGGCGGGGGATCTTGGTCGCCGAGTGGTCAACGACGTCGTAGCCGGACCGGCCGGCGAGCATCTTGGTGTCGACGGTCTCGGTCGAGTCATAGGTGTCGTAGACGACCTTGATGCCGGTTTCCTTCTCGAAGTCGGCGATCGTCGTCTCGCCGATGTAGTCGACCCAGTTGTAGATGTTGAGGACCTTCTCCTCCTCGGCGACGGCGCCGGAGGCGAGGACGGGCAGGGCGGCGAACCCCAGGGCGAGACGCCACAACGGCGGGCGGATGGTGGTCATGATCGGATCTCCCCTCTGGAGCCGGTTTCGGCCCGGTTTCACGTCCCTCGGTCGCCCCGTCGCCCAGGATGCCGGGCCTAGGATGCCGGCCGCCGGCGGCCCGCACCGGCGTCAGCCGTGGCCTATCGTACCGTCGATCCCGCGCTTGACGAGTCCCTGGGCGATGATGAGCCGCTGAATCTCGCTCGTCCCCTCCCAGATGCGGTCGACCCGGAGCTCCCGCGACAGCCGCTCGGCGACGTTCTCGCGCATGTAGCCGCGGCCGCCGAAGATCTGCACCGCCCGGTCGGCGACGCGGCCGGCGGCCTCCGAGGCGAACAGCTTGGCGATCGAGCAGCGGGCGTGCAGCGCTTTGAGGTCGAGGCCGGCGTCGTGAGCCGCCGCCGCCTCGTAGGTGATGAGCCGCGCCGCCTGCAGGTCGACCAGGCTGTCGGCCAGCATCGCCTGCACGAGCTGCTGCTCGGCGATCGCGACGCCGCCGACGACGCGGCCGCGGGCGAACGCCGTCGCCTCCTCGATGAGGCGCTCCATCGCGCCGCAGGCGCGCGCCGCGATCATCAGCCGCTCGCGGCGGAACCAGGCGTAGGTGAAGCCCATCCCCTCGCCCTCGCCGCCGATGCGGTCCGTCGCCGGCACGCGCACGCCCTCGAAGGCGAGGATCGGGTGGTGATGGCGGAAGGTGTGAGTGTAGGCGGGCGTCCGCACGGTGGTGACGCCCGGCGCATTGGCCGGCACGAAGAACAGCACGTGGCTGCCGGCCGCCGGCCCGTCGGCGAGCTTCGCCTGGAAGACGAGCGTGTCGGCGAGGTTGGCGCTCGTCACGTGCCACTTGACGCCGTCGAGAATGTAGCCGTCGCCGTCGCGGCGGGCGGTGGCGACGATGTCGTCGACGGCCGAGCCCGCCCCCTCCTCGGTGATGGCGTAGGCGAGGTGCCGCTCGCCGCGCATCAGGGGCAGGATGTAGCGGGCGACCTGGTCGGCCGAGCAGGCCTCGAACATCCAGCCCTGCGCCTCGGCGTAGCACCAGCCAAGGGCGTTGGTCGCCCGGCCGATCGGCTCGGTGGCCGCCACCTGGTCGAGCACCGGCAGGCCGAGGCCGCCGTGCTTCGGCGGCGCGTCGAGCCGCGACAGGCCGATCTCGATCGCCATCCGCTCGTGGCGCGCCACGACCTCGGGCGGAATCTCGCCGTCGTTCAGCTCCGCCTCGACCTCGTAGGGCAGGATTTCGGTGTCGACGAAGCGGCGGACCCTCTCCCGCCAGTCGCGCGCGCTCGGCGGGAGGAGGAAGCTCATGGCGTGGGTCCCGCCTCGAGCCGCGGCGGCGGAGCGGCGAGGCGCGGCCCGACCGTCGTGAAGTGCTCGGGAAACACCGTCGCCAGGTGGACGTGCACGCAGGCGAGCGCCTGCTCGCGGCGAAAATCCTTCGGCGCCATCATCAGGTTGAGCCACAGCCCCTCGAGCAGGCAGACGAGGGCGCGGGCGAGCGCCGGCGTGTCTTGGCCGGGCGCGGCGAGGCGGCCGACGAGGTCGACCACCGTCGACTGGTATTCCTCGTCGTTGGCGCTGCACAGCTCGCGATAGGTCGGCCGCGACTTCGCCTCGCCCCAGAAGGCGCACCAGGCGGCGAGCTTCTTGGTGGTGCAGACCTTGCGGTCGAAGTCGGCCGAGGCGAGCGCCCACAGGCGCGCGGCGGGGTCCGGCCCGGCGGCGCGGACGGCGCCGCGCCAATGGCCGCGATACTCGTCGGCGAGGTGGCGCAGCGTCTCGACGAGGAGCTTCTCCTTCGTCTCGAAATGGAAGTTGACGATGCCGCGCGACAGGCCGGCGCCGCTCGCGACGTCGGCGAGGGTGGTCGCCTCGTAGCCGCGCTTGGCGAGCGATTCGATCGTCGCCTCGATCAGTTCCTGACGGGTCTGCGCTTTGGCGGAGCGGCGGGCGACGGGCGGCTTGGCGGGCACCTTGGCGGGCACCGACTTCGCCGGGCTCACGCCGCACCAGCCGAGGTGCGGCGCACGGAAGGAATGCGCACGGAAGGTCTCCGCGCCGATGGTCTCGGCGCGGACGTCTTGCTCTGAGGGCGAGCGCACTCGGGCATGGACGACGACATGCTCTCCAGCGGGGTCTCCGCGCAGCGACCGCCCGGGCGCGACGGCAGCCCTCGACGGGCCGCCGACCGGCCGCCGATCGAGATCGACGCTATCGAGCATCGGGTGTTCCACGGGGTCAAGCCCACCCTTGCGTCACGCACAGTTTCCGCACGCCGGCACGCTTCGAAAGCATAGCCGATTTCCGCCGCCGCGCAACGATTTTGAACGATCGTACAGCAAGCAGTTGACTGAACATTCGTCCAATAGACTGGACATTCAATAGCGCCCCGTGCCAGGATGCGGGCCAAGATGGAAGCCTGTGGAGGCGCCGACGGCGCCTTCGAACCGAACATCGGAGGCGCCCCATGGGACGCTCGCAAGCCGAACGCTCGCTCACCCGCTCCAACGCCCATTTCCGGAAGGCCGTCGGCAAGCTGCCGCTCGGCGTCGCCTCGAACTTCCGCTACTGGGGCGAGGACCGCACGATCTACATCCGCGAGGGACGCGGCGGACGCATCACCGACATCGACGACAACACCTACGTCGACTACCGGCTCGGCTACGGGCCGGCGATCCTCGGCTACGCCGACCCGCGCGTCGACGAGGCGGCGCGGCGCGGCATCGAGGTGGGCGGCGTGTTCGCGCTGTCGACCGAGCTCGAGTACACGGTGGCGAGCCGCATCTCGAAGATGGTGCCGGCAGCCGAGCTCGTCCGCTTCTCGAACTCCGGCACCGAAGCGGTGATGGCGGCGCTCCGCCTCGCCCGCGCCCACACCGGCCGCTCCGGCTACGTGCTGCTCGAGGGCGGCTACCACGGCCTCTTCGACGCCGCGCTGTGGACGCTCGGCATGGAGGCCTGGGACCCCGAGAACCCCGAGATCGACCCGTCGGTGGTGCCCTACTCCAAGGGCGTGCCCGAGCTCGTGCGCCAGCTCCTGTTCGTCGCGCCGATGAACGACGCGAACCGCCTCGAGGACCTGTTCCGGCGCAAGGCCAACGACATCGCCGCGATGATCATGGAGCCGATCCAGGGCAATTGCTGCGGCATCACCGCCGACGCCGAGTACGTGCGGGCGGCCCGCGCGCTCTGCGACCGCTACGGCGTGGTGCTGATCATCGACGAGGTGAAGTCCGGCTTCCGCGTCGCCCGCGGCGGCGTGCAGGAGCTGATGGGCGTCAAGGCCGACCTCTGCACCTTCGCCAAGGCGATGGGCAACGGCTACCCGATCGCCGCCATCGGCGGGCGCGAGGACATCATGCGGCACTTCGGCCGCGGCGTCGCCCACGGTGGCACCTACACCGCCCACTCGGTGGCGCTCGCCGCCGCCGACAGGACGCTCGAGATCATCGACGAGACGCCGGCGCTCGAGACCATCGCCGCCTACGGCCGCCGCCTGCAGGCCGGCATGACGCGCATCCTCAAGGCGCGCGGCATCGTCCACGCCTTCGCCGGGCACCCGTCGATGGGCGGGCTGTTCTTCGCCGAGAAGGCGCCGGCCACCTATCGCGACTGGAAGAGCTCGGACTACACGTTCTACGATGCGATGGCGCAGCATCTGCACGACGAGGGCGTGCTCTGCGAGCCGGACTCGCGCGAGCCGTGGTTCATCTGCGAGGCGCACGACGAGGCCTGCCTCGCCGACACGCTGCGGGGCTTCGAGCGCGCGGTGGACCGGACCATCGACGAGCTCGCCCGCGGCGAGCGCAAGGCCGCGGGACACTGAGGCGGCGGGCCGGCGCCGGGAGGGTGGGACGGATGTCGGATCCTCGACGGGGCGTTTCGGGTGCGTCGCGCTTCGCCGGCGGCGTCTCGGACGTGGCGGCAGTGTCTCGGCTCGCCGGAGGTGTCTCGCCCGCGGCGCCCCCCCACCCTGCCCTCCCCCGATCGGCCCGCCCATGACCACCGGACCCGCCAAGACCTCCCCCTCCAAGACCTGGGACGCCGTCGTCGTCGGTGCCGGGCACAACGGGCTCGTGACGGCGGGCTATCTCGCCAAGGCCGGGCTCGACGTCGTCGTGGTGGAGAAGAACGACTGGGTCGGCGGGGCGGCGACGAGCCGCTCGCTGCACCCGGGCTTCCTCTATTCGAACTGCTCCTACGTCTGCAGCCTGCTCCGCCCGGAGATCATGCGCGACCTCGAGCTGCCGCGCTTCGGGCTGCAGGTGATCCCCTACGAGGGCGGCGCAGTGTTCACCCGCGACGGCGACATCCTCGCCACCTACCGCGACCACGACGCCCACCGCCGCGAAATCGCCCGCCATTCGGCGCGCGACGCCGAGGCCTACGAGCGCTACTCCGCCGAGGTGGTGCGGCAGTGCCGCTTCATCCGGCCGTTCCTGATGCGCACGCCGCCCGACCCGACCTCGCTGAAGCCGCGCGACGTGGCCGAGATGCTCTTCCTCGGCAAGAAGTTCCACGACCTCACCGAGACGGAGATGGCCGACACCATCCGCTTCTGGACGATGTCGATCGCGGAGTTCCTCGACGAGTATTTCGAGACCGACGTCGTCAAGGCGAGCTTCTGCATCTCCGGCATCATCGGTACCGCCCTCGGCCCGCTGTCACCCGGCACCGCCTACGTGCTGCTGCACCACTACATGGGCGAGGTCGACGGGGCGATCGGCGCCTGGGGCTTCGCCCGCGGCGGCATGGGGGCGATCTCGAACGCCCTCGCCGCCTCCTTCCAGGCCTCGGGCGGGACGATCCGCACCGGCGCCGCGGTGGAGCGGGTGCTCCTCGCCGACGGCCGGGCGACCGGCGTGGTGCTGGCCTCCGGCGAGGAGGTGCGCGGCCGCCTCGTCGTCTCCAACCTCGACGTCAAGCGGACCTTCCTGACGCTCTTCGACGAGGCCGCCCTCCCCGCGCCGTTCGTCAAGCGCGTCAAGCACTTCAAGATTCGCGGCTCGTCCGGCAAGGTGAACATCGCCCTCGACGGGCTGCCCGACTTCCCGGCCCTGCCGAAGGGCTCGCCGTCGATCCGCGGCGACCTCCATTTCACCGACTCGGTGGAGCGGATGGAGCGCGCCTACGACGACTGGAAGGCCGGCCGCTGGTCGGCCGACCCGTTCCTCGACATGATGATCCCGACCACCATCGACCCGACGATGACGCCGCCGGGCAAGCACTTCATGAGCTGCTTCGTGCAGTACTGCCCGCCGAAGATCGCCGGCGGCGAGTGGACCGACGCCGACCGCGACGGCTTCGCCAAGACGGTGGTCGACCAGATCGCGGAATATTCGCCGAACTTCAAGGACCTGATCCTGCACATGGAGGTTCGCACGCCGCGCGAGATCGAGGCCGAGGTGGGGCTGACCGAGGGCAACATCTTCCAGGGCGAGCTCACCTTCGACCAGTTGTTGTTCAACCGGCCGGTGCCGGGCTACGCGCAGTACCGCGGGCCGATGGCGGGGATGTACATGTGCGGATCCTCCACCCATCCGGGCGGCGGCGTCATGGGCGCCCCCGGCCGCAACGCCGCGGCGGAGATCCTGCGCGACCTGAAGAAGCCGGCGACCGGCATGAGCGACGCCTATGCCGTCCTCTGACACCCGCAGCTACGACGCGATCGTGGTCGGCGGCGGCCACAACGGCCTCGCCTGCGCCGGCCTCCTGGCGAAGGCCGGGCGGCGGACCCTCGTCGTCGAGGCGGCCGACACGGTCGGCGGGGCGGCGCGGACGGTCGAGTTCGCGCCGGGCTTCCGCGTCTCGCACGTCGCCCACCTCCTCACCCACCTGCACCCGGAGATCGTGCGCCGGCTGGAGCTCGGCCGGCACGGCCTCGCCTATGCCGCGACGCGCATTCCGACGACGGCGCTCGCCGCCGACGGCCGGCCGCTCCGCCTCGAGGGAGCGTTCGGCGAGCGCCTCGGCGTCGGCGCCTCGGAGATCGACCGCGCCCACTGGGCGGCGCTGCGCACGGTGCTCCTCCGCTACGCCGGGGTGCTGAAGCCGTTCCTCGCCGAGATCCCGCCGCGGCTGAAGAACGGCCGCGCGGCCGACCTCCTGACGCTCGGCAAGCTCGGTCTCGGCATCCGCCGGCTTGGCCGCGACGACATGCGCGAGTTCCTGCGCATGCTGCTGATGAACGTCGCCGACGTGCTCGAGGAGGAGCTCACCGACGACCGGTTGAAGGGCGCCGTTGCCTTCGACGCGGTGCAGGGCACCAACCTCGGCCCGCGCTCGCCGAACTCGCTGATGACGCTCTACTACCGCCTCGCCGGCGAGGCGGACGGCGTGCCGGCCGGGCTCGCCCTGCCGAAGGGCGGCATGGGCGCCGTCGCCGCCGCACTCGCCGCCGCCGCCCGGGCCGCCGGGGCCGACATCCGCACCGGTGCCGCCGTGGCGTCGATCCTCGTCGAGAACGACCGCGCCGCCGGCGTCGTGCTCGCCTCGGGCGAGGAGATCCGCGCGCCGGTCGTCGCCTCGGCGATGAACCCGGCGACGACGCTCCTCGGCCTCCTCGGCGCGCGCCACCTCGACACCGGCCTCGTGCGGCGGCTCGGCAACATCCGCATGAAGGGCACCGTCGCCAAGGTCCACCTGGCGCTCGACGCCGCGCCCGCCTTCATCGGCGTCGACGGAGCCGGGCTCGGCGGCCGCCTCCTGATCGCCCCGTCGATCGGCGCGGTCGAAGGCGCCTTCGACGCCTCGAAGTACGGCGAACTGCCGGCCGAACCGGTGATGGAGATCACCGTGCCCTCGGCGACGGACCCCGACCTCGCGCCGGCCGGCAAGCACGTCGTCTCGATCAACGCGATCTTCGCGCCGGCGGCGCTGAAGGAGGGCTGGGAGAGCGGCCGGGCGGCGCTGCTCGCCCGCGTGCTCGCGGCGCTCGACCGCCACGCGCCCGGCCTGTCGGCGACCGTCGTCGCCTCCGAGGTGCTGTCGCCGGCCGACCTCGAGGCGCGCTACCGGATGCCGGGCGGCCACTGGCACCACGGCGAGCTCGCCGTCGACCAGATGCTGATGCTGCGGCCGGCGCCCGGCCTCGCCCAGTACGAGACGCCGATGGCCGGGCTCTATCTCGCCGGCGCCGGCAGCCATCCGGGCGGCGGCGTCTCCGGCGCGCCGGCGCTGAACGCCGCCCGCCGCATCCTCGCCGCGGGGAGATGACGATGCGCCATCCCTTGCCGCGCGACCACTTCGCGACGCCGTTGAAGCAGACGCCGTTCCACCCGCGCATCGCCGCGCTGATGCAGGCCGAGGCCTGGTACGGCTGGAGCGGCTGGCTCTCCGCGCAGGTCGTGCGCGACGAGGAGATCGAGTACTTCGCGATCCGCAACGCCGCGACGCTGTTCGACGTCTCGCCGATCGTGAAGTACCGGGTCGAGGGTACGGAGGCCGTCGCCTATCTCGACCGCCTGCTCGTCACCCGGGTCGACACCCAGCCGGTCGGGCGGGCCCAGTACACCGCGTGGTGCGACGACGAGGGCAAGATCCTCGACGACGGCCTCTTGTTCCGGCACGGCCCGGCGTCGTTCGTGCTGTGCGCGCAGGAGCGCCACCTCGACTGGCTGCTCGCCTCGGCCGTCGGCTTCGACGTCGCGGTCGAGGAGATCACCGAGCGGCTCGCCGGCCTCGCCTTGCAGGGGCCGACCTCGTTCGCGGTGCTCGCGGAGTCCGGGCTCGGCGAGGTGGCGGCGACGCTGAAGCCGCAGCAGTTTCGCCCGGTCGAAATTCCGGGCGTCGGCCCGGTGACGCTGTCGCGCACCGGCTTCACGGGCGACCTCGGCTACGAGGTCTTCCTGGCGCCCGAGCAGGCGCTGCCCACCTGGGACCTCATGTGGGAGGCTGGACAGCGGCACGGCATCACCGCGATCGGCGCCGGCGCGCTCGAGCTCGCCCGGCTCGAGGCCGGGCACGTGCTCTCCGGCTCGGAGTTCCTGCCGGCGGCGGACGCGATCCGCGCCGATCGCCGCCGATCGCCGTTCGAGATCGGGCTCGCCTGGATGGTGGCGCTCGACAAGCCGTGCCACTTCAACGGCCGCCGCGCCCTCCTCGCCGAGAAGCGGAACAACTCCTCGAAGCACTGCCTCGTGGGGCTCGAGATCGACGGCAACGTGCCGGCCGAGCACGCCTTCGTCTACCACCGCGGCAAGCGCGAGGTGGGCCACGTGACCGTCGCCGCCTGGTCGCCGACGACGAAGCGTAACATCGCCCTCGCCTCGCTCGAGCGGCCCTACGGCGACACCGTGACCGGCGACCTGTGGGTCGAGATCTACGCCTTGCGCGAGCTCGTCTACACGAAGACGATGGTGCGCGCCCGTATCGTCGAGCGGCCGTTCTTCAAGCCGGCCCGGCGCGCCGCGACGCCGCCGGGACAGACCTGACCCGCGCATTTCGCCCGGAGGAAATCGTGCCGCAGTTCGTGATCATCGCGCGCGACGGGCGGGACGCCGAGGCGCTCGCCCGCCGGCTCGCCGCCCGGCCCGCCCACTTCGAGGGCATCGGGCCGATGGTCGCGCGCGGGGAGATCCTGGTCGGCGGCGCGATGCTCGACGGCGAGGGCAGGATGACCGGCTCGGTGGTGATCGTCGAGTTCGACAGCCGCGCCGACCTCGACGCCTGGCTGGCGCGCGAGCCCTACGTCACCGGCGACGTGTGGCGCGAGGTCGAGGTGCTGCCGCTCCGCACGGCGGTGCCCGACGCGTTCAAGCCGAAGGGCTGAGGCCGATGGCCGTCTCGCCCGGCGCGCGCGCCCACCCTGCCCTCGTCCACCCCCACCGCCTGGACCCCCTCCTCCGCCCCCGCTCGCTCGCCATCGTCGGTGCGAGCGCACGGCCGGGGAGCGTCGGCAACCTCATGCTGCGGCAGGTGCGGCAGGGCGGCTTCGGCGGCGCCGTCTACGCGGTCAACCCGCGCCATCGCGAGATCGACGGCGTCGCGACCTTCCCGGCCCTCGCCGCGCTGCCGGAGACGGTCGAGCACGTCGCTTTCGCGATCGGCGACGACCAGATCGAGACGGAGCTCGCCACCGCCATCGCGCACGGCGCGCGGGCGGCGACCATCGTCTCGCCGCTCGACCGGCCGGGCGACGCCGAGCCGCGCCTCAAGGACCGCATCCGCGACCGCGCCCGCGAGGCGGGTCTGGTGCTCTGCGGCGGCAACGGCATGGGCTTCTACAACTTCCACGACCGGCTGTGGCTCTGCGGCTTCGCCACGAGGCCCGACCACCGGCCCGGCGGCACGGCGCTCCTCACCCACTCCGGCTCGCTGTTCACGGCGATCGTCGACGGCGAGGCGCGCATCGACTACGGCCTCGCGGTGTCGACCGGCCAGGAGCTCACCACCACCCTCGCCGACTACATGGACTTTTGCCTCGACCAGCCGTGGACGCGGACGATCGGCCTCTTCATAGAGACGGCGCGCGACCCGGCCGGCTTTGAGGCGGCGCTCGCGAAGGCGAACGCGCAGGGCGTGCCGGTGGTGGCGCTGAAGGTCGGCCGCACCGAGACGAGCGCCCGCCTCGCCGTCAGCCACTCCGGTGCCATCGCCGGCGACCACGCCGCCTACCGGGCGCTGTTCGAGCGCCACGGCGTCGCCGAGGTGCGCTCGATCGACGAGATGGCGGCGACGCTGATGGTGCTCGACGCGGCCCACGACTGCGGGCCGGGCGGGCTCGCGACGAGCCACGATTCCGGCGGCGAGCGCGGCCTCGCCGCCGACCTCGCGGCGGATGCGGGCGTCGCCTTCGCCCGGCTGTCGAAGACGGCGCGGGCGGCGCTCGCCGCCTGCCTCGACCACGGCCTCGAGCCGGTGAACCCGCTCGACCACTGGGGCACGGGCAAGAATTACCCGGATGATTTCATCGAGAGCTTCCGTCTCATCGCCCAGGACGCCGACACCGCCATCGCCGCGCTGGTGCTCGACCGCTGGGTCGACGGCGAGGTGATGCCGCACTACCGCACCGCCGCCGAGATCGCCCGCAACGCCTCGGGCAAGCCGGTGTTCATCGTCTCCAACCACCGCGGCACCGGCGACGACGGCACGGCGCTCGCGGCGACGCGGGCCGGCATTCCGGTGATCGACGGCGTGCCGACCTTCCTCGCCGCGGTGCGCCACGCCTTCGCCTGGCGCGACTTCAAGGCGCAGGCGGCGATGCGGCCGGCCGCGCCGGACCCCGCGGTCGTCACCCGCTGGCGCGATCGTCTCGCCGGGCCCGACGCCCCCGACGAGGCGGCGGCGCTGGCGATGCTCGCCGACTTCGGGCTCGCGACGGTGCCCTCGATCGTGGTCGAGGACGCCGCGGCGGCCGCCGCGGCGGCGGCGCGCATCGGCTATGCGGTGGTGATGAAGACGGCGATGCCGGGCATCACCCACAAGTCGGACGTCGGCGGCGTGCGGCTCGACCTCGCCGACGCGGCGGCGGTGAACGGCGCCTACGCCGACCTCGCGGCCCGGCTCGGACCGCGCGCCGTCGTCGCGCCGATGGTGGCGGGCGCCAGGGTCGAGATGCTGTTCGGGATGACGCGCGACGCCGACTTCGGACCGATCGTGCTCGTGGGCTTCGGCGGCATCCATGCCGAGGTGCTGCGCGACGTCGTCGTCGCCAAGCCACCCTTCGACGCCGCCGAGGCGCGCCGGCTGATCGACCGGCTGCGGCTCCGGCCGCTGCTCGACGGCGTCCGCGGCGCCCTGCCCGCCGACCTCGGCGCACTCGCCGCCGCGCTCGCCCGCTTCTCGGAGATGACGACGGCGGTCGGCGACCTCGTCGACGCGATCGACGTCAACCCGGTGCTCGCCCGCCCCGATGGTGCCGTCGCCGTCGACGCGCTGGTGGTGCCGCGCCGACCCGGCTGAGCGCCGATCGGCGCCGACGCCGGATCTCGGGCTCAGGTCCGCGGCTGCGCGAAGATCCCGTTCAGCTCGCCGAAGGTGGCGGCCTCCGAGGCGAAGTCGAAGGTGCCGCGATCGCGGATCTCCGTGGCGGCGCGCAGGAAGGCGCCGAGGGCGGCGCGGGCGAGGGCCGCGCCGACGCTGACCCGCCGCACGCCGAGCGCCGCGAGGTCGGCGACCGAGAGGCCGCTGCCGGCGACCCCGGCGAGCACGTTGACCGGCCGGTCGACGGCGCGCACCAGCGCCGCGATATCGTCCGGCTTCGTCAGCCCGGGCGCGTAGACGACGTCGGCGCCGGCGTTGGCGAAGGCACGCAGCCGCCGGATCGTCTCGTCGAGATCGGGCCGGCCGTGCAGGTAGCCCTCCGCCCGCGCCGTCAGGGTGAACGGAAAATCGAGGCTGCGCGCCGCGGCCGCCGCCGCCGCGACCCGCGCGACCGCCGCATCGAAGCCGTAGATCGGCTCGGCCGAGCGGCCCGTCGCGTCCTCGATCGAGCCGCCGACGAGGCCCGCCTCGGCCGCGAGGCGGATCGTCTCCGCCACCGTCTCCGGCGCGTCGCCGAAGCCGTTCTCGAGGTCGGCGGAGACCGGCAGGTCGGTCGCCGCGACGATCGCCCGGGCGTTCGCCAGCGTCTCGGCGCGACCGGCGGCGCCGTCCGGCCGGGCGAGCGAGAAGGCGAGGCCGGCGCTCGTCGTCGCCAGCGCCGCGAAGCCGAGATGCTCGAGCAGCCGGGCACTGCCGGCGTCCCACGGATTGGGAATGACGAAGATCCCCGGCCCGGCGTGCAACCGCTGGAACGCATGGGCCTTTTGCAGCTGGGACGTCATGGCCGGCTCCGTTTTCTCTCGGGCGAGCAATTTCTCTCTGGCGAGATTGTTCACTTTATGTTCCAGCACAGTCAAGACCGGCGACGGTCCACGCAGGAAGACACACCGCGGGGGTCGTGGAGAAGGTCGGCGCCCCCATTATTCCGCGGCGCTCGGCGTCGCCTCGACGTGTGGGCCGGCGTCGCCGAGCGGCACCGGCAGGGCCTCGAAATAGTCCTGGTGGACGCGGGCGAGCCGGGCGGCCTCCTCGGCGTCGCCGCTCGCCATCGCGTCGACGATCGGCTGGTGGCTCTCCGCCACCGCGTGGAGATCGAGCCCACGCGTCAGCATGGTGATGGTCGTCCGCGTCTCGATCGAAAGCGAGGTCCAGATCGACTGCAGGAGCTGGTTGCGCGAGGAGACGAGCACCGCGCGGTGGAAGGCGACGCTCTCCTCGCCGAGCGCCTCGGCGTCGCCGGCGGCGGCGGCCGCGCGCATGGCGTCGACCCGGGCCTGCAGGTCGGCGACGTCGCCCCTGCGGAAGCGCGTGGCGAGGCGGGTCGCGGCCTCCTCGAGCGAGCCGCGCACGACGTAGATCTCGCGCAGGCTCTCGACGGTGTTCTCGGCGACGTAGGTGCCTCGGCGCGGCACGTTGACGACGAGGCCGGTCGCCTCGAGCTCGCGGAACGCCTCGCGCACCGGCCCCTGGCTGGTGCGGAACTCGGCGGCGATCTTCATCTCGAGCAGGCGCTGGCCGGGGGCGTAGCGGCCGGACAGGATGCCGCGCAGAAGCGCCGTCTTGATGACGTGGCGCAGCGGCACCGACACCGGTCCCTCGTCGTCGTCCGTTCTCGCCATCCCCGCTCCCGCGGCCGCGCTCGCCGCGGCCTTCCGTCTCGCCGACCCGCATCACGCGGGTCGAATCGCGCTGTTCGATCAAGTCCGTAGCGCCAGCTTCCTAGCCGACGGCACGCCTGCTTGACAATCGCCCGATCGTTTATCGATAATCGACAATAACGAATGATAAGGCGCCCGCAAAGACGGGTGCCGGGAGGAGGGAAAAGCCATGCTCGCGGCCGTTCGCGCGCCGGAGACGCTCGTCGACGTCTTCCAGGCCCTCACCAGCGACCCCGATGCCGTGCTCGTCGCCGGCGGCACCATCGCCGTGCCAGACCTGACGCTCGGGACCGGCCGCCGCACCACCGCCGTCGCGCTGTCGCGGCTGCACGCCGGCCTCGACGCGATCGCCGTCGACGGCGACGTCGTGACGCTCGGCGCGATGACGCGGCTCTCGGCGCTCGAGCGCGACCGGCGGCTCGCCGTGCTCGCCCCGGTTCTCGCAGCCATCGGCTCGCCGACGCTGCGCAACAGCGCCACCGTCGGCGGCAACTTCTTCGTCGCCGGGCCCTACGGCGACCTCGCGGTGGCGCTCGTCGCCCTCGGCGCCACCTGCACCATCGTCGGCCCGGACGGCGAGGCGATCCGCCCGGCCGAGGCGGTCGCCGCCGACGGCCTGGCACGCGGCAGCGTGCTCGCCGCGGTGTCGTTCCGCCTGCCCGCGCCGGGCTCCTTCCGCTTCCGCAAGGCGGCGCGGCGGCGCCTGAACTCCGCGTCGATCGCGACCGTCGCCGCCGTGGTGGTGGAGGCGAACGGCGTCGTCGAGAGCGCCCGCATCGCCCTCGGCGGCGTCGCCCCACGCCCCTGCCGCGCGCCCTCGGCCGAGGCGGCGCTGGTCGGCCGGCCGCTCGATACGGCGAGCGCCGAGGCCGCCGGCGTCGCCGCGCGCGCCGACGCCGCCCCGTTCACCGACGCCTACGCCTCCGCCTGGTACCGCGACCGGGTGCTGCCGGTGCACGTCCGCCGCGCCCTCCTCGGCGCGTAAACGGGCGGGCCGCCTGCGACGAGAACAACAATCGGGAGGTTCCCAATGAAGCAGAGCCCCACCAAGCCGAGCGTCGTTTCCCTCGAGGTCAACGGGTCGCCCGCCCACGTGATGGTGGCGCCGGGCGCCACGCTGCTCGCGGCGCTGCGCGACGGCCTCGGCCTCAACGGCACGCGCAAGGGCTGCGAGAGCGGCACCTGCGGCGCCTGCACCGTGCACCTCGACGGCGAGGCGACGATGGCGTGCCTCTGCCTCGTCGAGACCCTCGACGACGCGCGCGTCGACACGATCGAGGGGCTCGCCACCTCCCCCGAGGCGCTGCACCCGATCCAGGAGGCGTTCCTCGAGAAGTTCGCCACCCAGTGCGGGTTCTGTACCGCCGGGATGATCATGGCGGCCGCCGCGCTCCTCGCCCGCGAGCCGAACCCGTCGCGCGAGGACGTGATCGTCGCGATCTCCGGCAACGTCTGCCGCTGCACCGGCTACGAGGCGATCATCGAGGCGATCCTCCACGCCGCCGCCGTCATGCGCCGCGCCGGCGTCAGCCGCGCCGCCTGAGCGCGGGCGAGAGGAGACGAGCCGTGGAAGAGCTTCTGACCAGCCACTTCGCCGACGAGCGGGGCGACCCGCTGATGGTCGTCGGCACCACCGTGCCGCGCGCCGACGCGCGCGGCCACGTGACCGGCCGCACCCAGTTCTACGAGGACGTGACGTTCCCCGGCATGCTGCACCTCAAGATGGTGCGCTCGACGCGGCACCACGCGCTGATCAGGGCCGTCGACACCGCCCCGGCGATGGCGGTGCCCGGCGTCGTGCGCGTGCTGACGCACAAGGACGTGCCGGCGAACTGGTACACGATCCTCCGGCTCATCGGCGTCGAGCCGAACGACGAGCCGGTGCTGCCGGAGGACCGCGTGCTGTTCCTCGGCGAGCAGATCTGCGCGGTGCTGGCCGAGACGCCGGCGGCCGCCGCCGAGGGCGCCGCGGCGGTCGTCGTCGACTATGAGGACCTGCCGGCGGTGTTCGACGTCGAGGAGGCCTTGAGGCCCGAGACGCCGGCGATCAAGCCGCACGGCAAGAACCACTTCGTCTACGAGGGCCACCACTGCCGCCGCATCCGCTTCGGCGACGTGGAGAAGGGGTTCGCGGCGGCCGACCGCATCTTCGAGCACCGCTACCAGTCCTCGCCGATCGAGCACGCGCCGACCGAGACCACCGGCTGCATCGTCAAGCCGGAGGGGTCGGGGCGCTTCACCGTCCATTCGAACACCCAGGCGCTGTTCTTCACCCTCGACAACATGGCGCTGATCCTCGGGCTGCCGTTCGGCAAGCTCCGGCTCGTCGGCGGCACCGTCGGCGGCGGCTTCGGCGGCAAGGTCGACGTCATCGTCGAGCCGATCGCGACGCTCGCCGCCATGCTCACCGGACGGCCGGTGAAGTACGCCTACACGCGGGCGGAGGAGATGCAGGTGTCGTCGCCGCGGGCGGCGGAGCGGATCTATATCCGCGACGGCGTCATGAACGACGGGCGCATCGTCGCGCGAAAGGTGACGCTCTACGTCGACGCCGGCGCCTATTCGCGCCACACCCCCTACGGCACCACCAAGGCGGCGGCGCACATGCCGGGCCCCTACTCGATCCCGAACGTCCACGTCGACGCGCACTGCGTCTACACTAACCGCACGCCCTCCTCGGCGATGCGTGGCTTCGGCGTGACGATCGGCGACTTCGCGCTCGAGGTGCAGATGGACCGCATCGCCGAGGCGCTCGGCATCGATCCGTTCGAGCTGCGCCTGATCAACGCCTACCGCGACGGGGATACCAAGGCGCACCGCAAGACGGTCGAGGGCGCCGCCCTCATCGAGGTGGTGCAGGAGGCGGCCCGGATCACCGGGCGCGGACTGCCGCGGCGCTTCCAGGCGATGTCGTCGCTCACCAGGGAGACCGCGCATGGCTAGGCTCAGGGGCCGGGGCATGGCCTCGGTCAACTATCCGACCGGCATGAACCTCGGCGGCGACCCGTCGCAGGCGCTGATCCACGCGACCACCACCGGCAACTTCGTCATCACGCTGTCGAGCGTCGACCTCGGCCAGGGGCTGAAGACGATCATGGGCCAGATCGCCGCCGAGACGCTGGGCATCCCCTACGACAACGTCATGGTCGACACCGCTGACACCGACACCGGCCCGCACTGCATGGGCACCTTCGCGAGCCGCGCCACCCACCGCGTCGGCAACGCAGTGATCATGGCCGCCCGCGAGGCGCGGGAAGTCATGATGCAGGTCGCCGCCGACGAGCTCGAGGTCGATGCCGAGGACCTGACGGGCGACGGCAAGGGCCGCATCCACGTCAAGGGCTCGCCGGAGAAGGGCATCGGCCTCGTCGACCTGGCGCTCGCCGCCCACTTCAAGCACGGCCGCACGATCTCCGGCCGCGGCATCTTCATGAAGCCGAAGAGCGACGTCGACCCAGAGACCGGGGCGATGGACCCGGACTCGGCGCAGGCGCACGCCTGCACGGTGGCCGAGGTCGAGGTCGACGACGAGACCGGCGAGGTATCGGTCCTGAAGCTCACCAACGTCTACGAGGTCGGCCGGGCGATGAACCCGGCGATGGTGCACCAGCAGATCGTCGGCGGCGCCTGGATGGGCATCAGCCACGCCCTCTACGAGACGACCGAGCCCTACTACCCCGACCGCGCGCACGGCCCGCTCGACTTCGCCGAATACCTGATGCCGGGTCCGGGCGACCTCGCCGAGATGCGCTCGGCGGTGATCGAGCGGCCGGCGAAGAACGGCCCCTACGGCGCCAAGGGCATCGGCGAGATGACGGCGAACTCGCCGATCCCGGCGATCGCCAACGCGATCTACGACGCCTGCGGCGTGCGCTGCGACGAGATGCCGATCACGCCCGAGAAGGTGCTGCGGGGCCTCGACGCGCTCCGCGGGCGGGCGGGGTGAGGGCGCCCCCGCGACGCCTCGTCCGCAGCCCCCTTCCCACCGTCGCGTGGCGCAGCCGAGCGGCCTTTGCCGCGCACGCCACCCCTCCGTCCCGTCTGCCCCAGCAACCAGGAACACACCCATGTACAAGGTCGTCTCGCTGATGAAGCGCAAGGAGGGCATGGCCTTCGCGGACTTCAAGAAATGGATCCTCGAGGAGCACGTCGTCTTCGCCCGCAAGATGCCGGGGTTGAAGCACTTCACCGTCAACGTGCTGCGCGAGGCGAACGATGAGCTGCCGTTCGACTGCGTCAACGAGCTCGTCTTCGACAGCGCCGAGGCGCGTGCCGCGGCGATGGCGAGCGAGGAGGGCAAGGCCTCGGGCGCTGACGCCGCCGCCCACTGCTCGACGCGCTTCCATCTGCCCTGCGAGGAGAAGGTTCATTTCTGAGCCGCCCTCCCCTCTCCTCACGGTCGAGGCGGTCGCCGACCGCCTCGCCGGCGCCGCCTATCTCGCCGACGAGGCGCTGGCGACGGCGGTGGTGCTCGCCCTCGAGCTCGGCCGGCCGCTGCTGCTCGAAGGCGCGCCCGGCGTCGGCAAGACCGAGGTCGCCAAGGCGCTGGCGACCGCCCTCGGGCGGCGTTGCCTGCGGCTCCAGTGCTACGAGGGCATCGACGCGCGCGAAGCGCTCTACGAGTGGAACCACCCGCGCCAGCTGATCGCCATCCAGGCGGCCGCCGCGGCCGGCGGCGGCACGCCCGATATCTACGGCGACGACTTCCTGGTCGAGCGGCCGCTGCTCGCCGCGGTGCGCGACCCGGCCGGCGTGGTGCTGCTGATCGACGAGATCGACCGGGCGGACGACGCCTTCGAGGCGCTGCTGCTCGAATTCCTGTCCGACTTCCAGATCTCGATCCCCGAGCGCGGCACCGTCGCCGCCGCCGAGCCGGTCGTCGTGGTGCTCACCTCGAACCGCACGCGCGAGCTGCACGACGCGCTCCGGCGGCGCTGCCTGTTCCACTGGATCGACTACCCGGACCCGGCGCGCGAGGCGGCGATCGTGCGCCTCAAGGCGCCGGGGCTCGCGGACGCCGCGGCGCGGCGCCTCGCCGAGGCGGTGGCGGCGATCCGCGCGCTGCCCCTCGCGAAGCGCCCCGGCATTTCTGAGACGATCGACTGGGCACGCGGCGCGGCGGCGCTCGAAGCCCGCGGCGCCGCCTGGCCGGAGGCGCTGAAGCGCTCGCTCGGCCTCCTCGTCAAGGACCAGGACGACCTCGCCGTCCTCGCCCGTTCCGACGTGCTGGAGACGCTGTCGTGAGCCTCGCCGGGCACCGCCTCGCCGCCTTCGCGGGCGCGCTCCGCCGCGCCGGCGTCGCCGTCGACAGCGGCCGGGCGATCGACTTCCTCACCGCCATCGACCGCCTGCCGCCCGCCGACGCCACGGCGCTCCGCCGCCTCGCCCGGCTCGTCTTCGTGCGCCGCATCGAGGACGGGCCGGCCTTCGAGGCGGCGTTCGACGCCTGGTTCCTCGACCGCGCCCCGATCGTCCGCGATCCCGACGCCGAGGAGGAGCGGACCGACGACAGCCGCGCCGAGGCGAGCGACCGCCCGCCGGAGGTCGCCGACGGCGAGGGCGGCGGCAAGGACGCGAGCGCCGACGAGCGGCTCGACCGGCGCCCCCTCGCGGCCGACCGGCGCGAGCGGGCTGCCCTCGCCCACCTCGCCGCCGCCGCCCGCGCCGGCATGCCCCTCCTCGCGAGCCGGCGCCGCCGGCCGTCGCGCCGGGGCGACGCCATCGATCTCGCGCGCACGGCCGCGGCGGCACGGCGGACCTTCGGCGTGCCGATCGAGCTCGTCCATGCGCGGCGGCCGCCGAAGTGGCGCCGGCTGCTCGTTTTGATCGACGTCTCCGGCTCGCTCAAGGCGCACTCGGAGACCTTCCTCAAGGCGGCGCACGCGCTCCTGCACGCCGGGCCGCCGGCCGAGGCGTTCTCCTTCGGCACCCGGCTCACCCGGCTCTCGCCGGCGCTCGGCCGCCGCGACGCGGGCGAGGCGCTGGCCGAGCTCGCCGACCTCGTCCGCGACATCGACGGCGGCACGCGCATCGGGCCGGCGCTCGCAGCCCTCCTCGCCGAGCCGCGCCACCAGGCGCGCATCCGCGGCGCGGTGACGGTGATCGTCTCCGACGGGCTCGAGCGCGGCGATCCCGAGCCGATGCGCCGCGCCGTCGAGCGGCTGGCACGAACGAGCTACCGCCTCGTCTGGCTGTCGCCGCTCGCCGCCCGGCCGGACTACGTGCCGGCGACGCGGGCGATGCGCCTCGCCACTCCCGCGATCGACCTCCTGGAGGATTCGTCCTCCCTCGCCGCCTTCGCCCGCGCCTTCGCGGCGCTGCCAGCGCTGGATCGGGCGCCGCGCGGCCGGGCGTTCCGCATCTCGGACCTCGACGGGAGAGCCGCATGATCGAGATCGTCGACGGCCACCACCACATCTGGCGACGGGCCGACCTGCCGTGGCTGAACGGGCCGATGGTGCCGCGCATCTTCGGGCCCTACGAACCGATCCGCCGCGACTACCCGATCGAGGAGTTCCTCGCCGACCTCGCACCGGCGGGCGTCGCCGCCTCCGTCTACGTGCAGACCAACTGGGCGAAGGAGCGCGCCGTCGACGAGGTCGCCTGGGTCGAGGAGACGGCGGAGCGTACCGGCTGGCCGCATGCCATCGTCGGCTATGTCGACCTCACGCGCGACGACGCCGTCGAGACGATGCGCGCCCAGGCGCGCTTCCCGCGCATGCGCGGGGTCCGGATGCAGCTCCACTGGCACGACAAGCCGCAGTACCGCTTCGCCCCGAGCGCCGACCAGATCTCCGACCCGACGGTCGGGCGCAACGTCGCCCGGCTCGCCGACTTCGGCTTCACCTTCGATCTGCAGGTGTTCGCGCCGCAGATGGCGGCCGCCGCGGCGCTCGCCGCGAGGACGCCGGCGGTCACCTTCGTGCTGCAGCACTGCGGCATGCCGGAGGACTGGACGCCACGCGGCCGGGCGGCTTGGCGGGACGGCATGGCGCGCCTCGCCGAGCGGCCGAACGTCGCCGTGAAGCTCTCGGCGCTCGGCACCTTCGTGCACCGCCTCGACGAGGCGCTGATCGCCGAGATCGTCGGCGAGACGCACGCACTGTTCGGCGCCGACCGCTGCCTGTTCGGCTCCAACTTCCCGATCGAGAAGCTGTGGACGAGCTACACCGCCCTCGTCGCGACCTACCGGCGGGTGCTCGCGGCCTATCCCGTCTACGACCAGCGCCAGATGCTGCGCGACACGGCGATCAGGGTCTATCGGCCGAGCGCCTGAGGGTCGGCGATCTCGGCGGCGGCGATGATCCGGTCGCGCCCCGTCTCCTTGGCGGCATAGAGCGCCTCGTCGGCGGCGGCCGTCGCCTGGTCGAGGCTGGTGCCGGGCGCCAGGGCGGCGATGCCGATGCTGGCGGTGACGGCGGCCACGCCGCCGCCGTCGTCGATCGCCACCGGCACGCCCGAGACGGCGGCGAGAATGCGCTCGGCGGTCGCACGGTGCGCCTCCATCCGTCCGTCGGTGACCAGCACGACGAACTCGTCGCCGCCCCAGCGGCCGACGATGTCGCCCTCGCGCACCGTCGCGACCATCCGCCGGGCCACCTCCGCCAGCACGCGGTCGCCGGCGACGTGGCCGTGCTCGTCGTTGACCGACTTCAAGAGATCGACGTCGAGGAGGAGCAGCGCGAACCGCCGGCCGGGCGCTGCCGCGCGCAGCGCCTCGACGGCGGCGATGAAGCCGCGTCGGTTGCGGATGTCGGTCACCGCGTCGACCTCGGCGAGCCGGCGGAGCTCCGCCGTCCGCTCGGCGACCCTGTCCTCGAGCTCGCGCGTGTTGCGGCCGACGGCCGCCGCCATGTCGGCGAAGGCGCGGGCGAGACGGCCGATCTCGTCCGGGCTCGCGTCGATGGGAGCGACCGAGAAGTCGCCGGCGCGGACCCGGCTCACCGCCGTCTCGAAGCGCGCCAGACGGTCGAGCACGAGGCGCTTGAGCAGCAGGGTGACGAGCGCCACCGTGGCGAGCAGCATCACCGCGAACAGGATGGCGATCGGATCGAAGGCGCGCCGGTCGATGATCCGGTCAATATCCATCAAGGTGACGCTGAACCAGCCGATCTCGCCGAGGAAGCCGACGCCGGCGAGCACCCGGCGGCCGTCGATGTGGACGAACTCGGTGCCGATCGGCGCCCCGCCCGCCGCCACGGCGTCCATCAGCGCGGCGAGCGACCGGCGCTCGCTCTCCCGATCGAGCAGCCGGAAGATCGTCTTCTTCGACTTCGTGTCCTTGGTCAGGCTGTGGAAGTCGACCATCTGCGGGTCGCGGTGCGCCTGGATGGCGCCGGCGCGATCGACGAAGATGCTCTCGACGCCCGGCTGGGGAATGTCCACGACCTCGCGAATGAAGTCGCCGAGGTCGATGCCGGTGCCGACGATGCCGAGCACCGTGCCGCCGTCGCGGATCACGCAGTTGATCCACACCTTGGTGACGGCGAGGTTGTCGTCGTGGTCGACGTTGAGGCGGCAGCCGGGCGGTCCGGCGACGGTCTCGAAGTACCAGCCGTCGCGGGGATTGCCGCGCTCGAGGGTGTAGCGCAAGGGATCGGCCGTGTAGCTGCCGGCCTTGTCGTTGAAGTAGTAGTCGCCCGACGCGTCGATGACGAAGAAGTAGCTGCCGTCCTTGAACGCCAGGCGATAGCGCTCGAGCTCGGCGAGGCCGCGCGCCCGCTTCTCGGCGGACGCCTCGTCGCGCGCCCAGGCGATGACGGCGGGCGAGCGCGACAGGGTCTCGGCGAGCGAGGCCTCGCGGAAGAGCGCCTCGAGGCCGCGATAGCGGTCGAACAACACCTGCTTCTCGGCGAACAGGGCACCGAGCCGGGCGACGGCGGTGTTGACCATCCAGTCGAAGGCGACATAGGCGGGCACGGCGACCGCGACGAAGACGGCGACGGTCAGGAAGAGGACGCGGGTCCGAAGGCTCGAGGCGAAGGACTTCCGCAGGCCAGTGACGTTCATCGCAACTCCGCGCCGGCCTGCCCTCGGCCGGCGAGGACGTCGCACCCGTTCCGCACCCGGGCATCCGGCCCCGGCACGTCCGGCCCCCGCCGACATGCATCACCCCCTCCTCGAACGAATAGCAGGCCGGCGACCGTGCGGCCAGGGGACGGAACCGGCTCCGGGCGGGCCGGTTCCGCCCCGGCCCGGCGAGCGCCGGCGGATCGTTCCGGCGCGGCGCTTTCCGTCGGCAAAATAGAACGCTAACAATTGGCGGTCGGACGCGTCCGAGGCGGAGGCGGGGGAACGGCGAGGACGCAACACAAGCAGCTCGACCAATGGGAGGATGCCGTGACACCTCGAGTGGATCGTGCCAAATCGCGTGTCGTCGCAGGACTGGTCGTAGGAGGGCTCGCCGCGGCGTGCCTCGTCGGAACCTCGATCAGCGCATCGGCGGAAGTGGCCCGCTCGGCCACCCGCAACGGGAACTTCACGTTCGCCACCCCGACCGTCCTCGTGCCGCTGAACAACAACGACAAGACGAAGCTCGGCTTCCGCTTCCGCGACACCCCCGAGGGCTGGCGGATCATCACCTACTCGGCCGAGTGCGCGGTGGCCGGGACGGCGACCGCGTGGATCGACATCGACATCATCGTCGACGGCAACGTCATCCCGCCGACGGACAGCAGCTCGGACGCCTTCTGCTCGGGGAACCATACGGCGGGCTTCGACGGCTGGGCGACCCAGTCGATCACCGTCGCGGTGCAGCTCGGCCAGGGCAACCACAGGATCCAGATCCGCGGCCGGCTGAACGGCGGCGCGACCGGCGGCTGGCTCAGCGATTCGAGCCTCGTGATCTACGACTAGCGTGATCTGCGACTGGACGCTTGCCCGCCGCCGGCGGGTGGCGCGCCCGATTCAGCACCGTCCCGGCGGTACGCCGCCGGGACGAAGGATGTCCGTGGCCCGGCTCGAGGTGACGACGACGGCCGGCGGCATCACCCGGCGGCGGCGGCCCGCTTCGCCTCGTACATCAGGAGGTCCGCCCGCCGGGCCGTCGCCTCCAGGCGCTCGCCCGGAAGGGCGGTGGCGACGCCGACCGAGATCGCCAGCGGCGCGCCGGAATAGAACTTGTTGTTCAGGTCGATCAGCTTCTGCATCTCGTCGATCATCGCGAGGCCGGCGTCCTCGCCGATTCCCGGCAGCAGGATCGCGAACTCGTCGCCGCCGATGCGCGCGGCATGGGCGACCCTGTCGCAGAGCTTGGCGAGCACCTCGCCGGCGCGTCGCAGCAGCGCATCGCCCGCCGCGTGGCCGAACTGGTCGTTGGTCGACTTCAGATTGTCGACGTCGGCGACAATGATGGTGACCGGGAACGGCCCCTTGCGCTCGAGGCGGTTCAGCTCGTCGACGTAGAAGGAGCGATTGTAGAGCTTTGTCAGGACGTCGTGCTTGCCGAGATACTCGAGATAGGCCTCCGCCTTCTTGCGGGCGGTGATGTCGGTCAGCGCGACGAGCACCAGCGACCAGTCCTTCTCGTGGCCGGGGAACACCGAAAACTGCAGGTGCAGGTGGATCAGGTCGCCGTCCAGCCGATAGTTCACCACCTCGCGCCGCTGGAACAGCGCGCCCTCCCACAGGTCGACGAGCTGCTCGCGGAAGCTGCGCTGCATGTCGTCGCGGAACACGTCGCCGAGCCGGAGGACCAGCGTGTCCTTGTCGGGCGCCCCGAACAGCTCGAGCGTATGGCGGTTCACGTCGATGACGCGGATCTCCATCATGCAGCGCGCGACGAACTCCGGGTGCACGTCGGTGAAGGTCCGGAAATCGACGATGCCGCGATCGCGCAGCTCGTCGATGAGCACCTTGATGCCGGAAAAGTCCTCGACCCAGAGCGAGACCGGCGAGTGCTCGAAGAGGCCGAGGGCGTAGCGCTCGGCGGAGGCGGCCCACCGCCGGGCGCTCTCGAGCTCGGTGACGTCCTCGGTGACGACGAGCACCGCGTCCCAGCTCCGCTCGTGGCCCGGAAGCAGGCGCCCTTTCAGCTGGATGTCGAGCCGACGCCCCGACAGCGTGTAGTTGACGGCACGGCTGCCGAACACCGCTTCGCCGTCCCACAGCGCCGCGAGCTCCTCGACGTGGGCGGCGAACATGTCGTTGCGGAAGACCCGGTCGAGGTTGGCCACGAGGTGGTCGAGGTCGTCCGCCTCGTAGAGGACCAGGGCGCAGCGGTTGACCCGCACCAGGCGGATGCACGCGGAGCAGGCCGCGACGCGGGCGCGGTCGACGGCGAGATAGTCCCTGAGCGACTGGACGCCCTCGCGCCGGAGCGCCTCGAAATGCGCCTTGAGCGCGCTGTAGTCCTCGAGCCACAGCGGAACCGGGGCGAGCTCGAAGAGGTCGAGGTCGTCGATGAAGGGCGCCGACGCGCCGAACATGCTCTCAGGCATTGGGCCCCCCGCGGGCTATGGATCGGCCGCCGCCGAGCCGGCGAATCGCCGCCGGCCGGGGACCACCCGCACCTCGAACCCGCCGACTGTCCTTGCGCGCCCGCAATCGGGGCGACGACCACGGCCACCGGCGAGGAGCGCAATGCGAACATACGCCGAACACTCCTCCGGGCTCAATGGCCCCACCCCACGACATTTGTCGACGGCGCGCCGCGTTTCGGCTTGTTCTCGCCGAGGCAAAGGGCTAGGAAATCGGCCGTCGGAGCGTAGCGCAGCCTGGTAGCGCACTTGCATGGGGTGCACTTGGCGCACCCAAAAATACTTCGACAAATCAACCTGTTGAAACTTTCCGCCGTCGATCTCGGGACTTTTCTCGGGACTTCGTGACGCGCTCCATCGCAGCGAGGACGTCGCTCGTCAAGGCGTGGCTGTACTTAGCCGTGGTCGTGATGTCGCGGTGGCCCGCCAGCTGTTGGGCGATCCGCAGGTTGCCGGTCGCGCGCAGCACGCGGGTCAAGGCCGTGTGGCGGTTGTCGTGCCAGCGATAGTCGGCGATCCCGGCCGCCTCGAGCGCGTTCGTCCAGACGCGTCGCAGCCCCGCCTTGGTGATCGGCAGGCGATCCCCGAGCTTCCGGCGCCCGCGCGCCTGGTGCACGACGTAGGTGAACACCCGCGTCTCGTGATGGCCGCGGCAGCGACCGAGGATCTCTCGGATTGCCGAGGAGATCGGCAGCACGTGCGGCTCCCCGCCCTTCATGATGATGCGGATGACCCCCTGCCCTTCGTCGATCTGCGACCACGTCAGCTGCAGGGCGTTGGCCTGGCGCACGCCGGCGGCGATGGCGAATTCGAGCAGCGGGAGATAGTCGGGCCGGATCGCCGCGAAAAGGCGATCCTCCTCGTCGGTCGTCAGTTCGCGGACGCGCTCGCGCGGCTCGGCCATGCGATGGGCCGACCAGTTCGGCGGGCGCGGGATCGCGACGCCCCATGTGCGGGCGGCCCGGCCGAAGATGCGGGCAAGAGGCTCTACGACCGTACGGTTGACCGTGGCGGGTCCGGCGCCGCCGGCGCGGCGCTTGGCGACGAGCTCGGCCATATCGGCATCGGAGACGTCCGCCAGCCTCGACGTGCCGAAGTGGTCGACGAAGCGCTCGATCGCCTTCCAGGTGGTCGCGCTGTTGACGTGGTGCTCGCCGACCTCGGCCCAATAGCGGCCGCAGGCGACGTCAACGGTCATGTCGGACAAGCCGGCGGCAGCCTTCGCCTTGTCCTCCGCGACGACGCGGCGGGCCTTCTCGCGTTCGGCTCGCTCTACTCGTTCCGCTTCTCGGCGGCTCGTCGCGCCCGTAGTTCCGTGAAAGCGACGACCGTCGAGCTGGAAGTCGAAGTGCCAGAACGGGCTCGTCTTGTGCTTGTAGACCGACACTGCGGCATCTCCCGGCGCCGGCGGCGGGCGTAGAACGCGGCGACGTCGATCAGGGTGAAGTGTCGCCGCGGCCGCTTCAAGCCCTCACCCATCGCAACGTAGCTGATCTCGCCGTCCTGCACGAGGCGGCGCAGCGTTCCGACGTCGACGCCCATCAGCCGGGCGAGCTCGGCGATCGACAGCGACGCGCGCTGTTCGAACGCCCTGCGGATGGGCTCCGGGACTTCGTCAACGTCAGGGCGAAGCCGGGTCATTGCCTGCGCACCCTGACGTGCGCCATGGGGACATCGGCCGATGGGCCGTTGGGATCGGTCCCGAAACCGTGCTCGCGGAGCCACGCCTTGCTCTCGCGAACCATCTGCTTGGTCGACCCGGGCCACTTGAGGCGCGCCTTGTGGATACTCGCCAGGGGTACCAGCGGATGGATGACCGAGGCTCGCATCTCCGGCGTCAGGAGAGCGAGGGCGCCCTCGGTCGTCGGATTGCGAAGCACGGCCTTCGCCTGGGGAGACAAGCCGAACGGCATCGTTGGGCGGGCGCCGGTCAGCACGACCCGACCTCCGCCTCGACGATCTTCGAACCGGGCGCCTGCCGCAGGTACGCCAGCACCGACTTGAGGACCGGGATGCCCCAGTCCATGACCAGATTGTCGTCAAGGACGGACTCGATCGCGGCGGCCGCGCCGGCCCTCGTCGTCGTCTCCGGCGTCTCGTCCCTCAGTTCGCGGAGCGGCGGGCCGTAGGTCGCTTCGGCGGCCTTCTGCTCATCCTCGATGTCGTTGAGGAGATCGCTCGGCGTCTCGCCATAGCGCCGATTGCCGTCGATCCAGCGCTCGATGAGGGTGAGCATCGGGTCCGGCGCGACGGGGAGCGCCCCGACCGCCGGAGGAACCGCCAGGAGGTCCGCGATGAGGCTGTTCGCAATGCGGAGGTCCGTCGTGTTCTGGTCAACGACCAGATCGACCGGGTCGTCATGGTAGCACCACTGGATCGCCCGGGCCTTGATGCGAAGCCCTTCGATCGTCGATGCCGGGATCGCTACAATCTGATCGATGATCGCGTGCGTGCTCGCATAGGTAGCATCGAGCGCTACATCTTCGTCTTCGTACTGGCCCGCGTTGTAGGCCGCCTCGATGGCCTTCTCGGCGGCAATCGCGTCTTCGAGCTCGCCGCCGAGATGCTTCAGCTCCACGTCGGACTGCTTGAGGTAGTCGAGAGCGCTGCCGAGGAACGATCGGTGCCACGGTTCAACGAGGGAGTAGCCAATCTCGGACAATATCAGCTCGATCGCGGCCAAGGCACCTTGGTAGCTGGCCGTGCGCGGGGTGTGCGCCACTATGTCGGCGAGGATCGGCCGCCACGTCGCTTCGGCCAGCTCGTTCGCAGCCGTATCATCGAAGCTATCGGCGTCCTCGCCGAAGGCGGCGTAGAAGCGCTCGAGCGCGCCCTTCCATCGGACGATGGTATCGAGCATGGGATCGGCGCTCGGCTCCATCGGGCTGAGAACGCCGAATGTCGTCGGCGTCACGTCGCGGGCATACTCCACCCGTTCGCTCGCATGGTGTCCCATGGCGCGTTCCTTTCGGAGGTTGGTGCTGTTGCTGGCGCCGCTAGTGTCGCGGCAGGTTCGTCCTCAGAAACTCGATGCCGGCGGGCGTGACTTCGACGCGGCTGCTCGGAACCTGTCGGCCGTCGGGGTACTGCAGGATCACTGGCACGTTGACGAGGAAGCCGGCCGCGACCTGTTCGCTGGCCGCGACGTCCGTGTACTCGTCGCCGGCGGCGTCGCGGCCGCGCCAGTCGACCTTGATGACCTCGCTCGGCACGTTCGGCTCTCCTACATTCGTTATCGAAGAGTTAATTCTCTACGTTATAGTCTGTCAATACCCTAAATTATGCCGCCCACCCCTGTCGCTCTTGCGAATCATTCGTTCTTGCTTTGTTCCAGTTCCGGAGTCAGCCTGAACGAAAGCAAGGGGGACAGGGCCGTGGCGTTGATCACCTACTTCGTCGTGCAGCCGTTCGAACGAAGCCCGCGGGGCGTGGTCTATGCGGCCCCGGCGTGCCAGGCACAGAGCGAGGACCATGCGGTGCGGCTGGCGGAGCGCCTGGCGGCCCGCCACGGCGGGGCGATCGCCTTCTGCCGAACCGGCGACCCCGAGCTCGGCGACTATGACGACGCGGAGATCCTGCGCGTGTGCGGCGAGGTTCCCCGCGACACCCTGGACGCGGCCCGCGCCGCCTGACCGAGGAGAGAACGATGAGAGGCGAGACCCCCACCATCAAGGCATCCGTTGCCGGGCGGCAGACCGTCTACGTGGTCCAGCCCTTCGAGATGCGGCAGCAAGGACGACGGACCGGGCTTGCACCGGCGTCGCCGATCCCGGCGCGCGACAGCAGCCATGCGAAGCTGCTACTCGAGCGGACCGCGCATCGAACTGGCATCGTGGGCGTGGTGGCGTTCTCTCGCACGGGCGACCCGGCGACCGGCGACTATGACGACGCCATCATCATCGGCCAGGTCGGGCAGGTTCCGGAGGAGTTGGCTTGAGGCTGTTCGGACTGATCCTCGCCGCGGCGCTGACGCTGGCGACCGCGGCTAGCGCCGAGAATGCCATCCGCGTCACCGACGGCGACACGATCCGGATCGGGGATGAGCGCATCCGCATCATGGGGATCGACGCCGCGGAGATGAACTGCCGGTGTGCTCGGGAGTGCCGGCTCGCCCGGAAGGCGACGGACCGTCTCCGCGATCTGCTGGCGGTCGGCTACGTCACGATCGAGCGGAAGGGCCGGGATCGCTACCGGCGCACGCTGGCGATCGTGCGCGTTGGCGGGAGGGACGTCGGCGAGGTCATGATCGCCGAGGGCTTGGTCCGCCGCTACAACGGACGGACCAAGCGGGCGCCGTGGTGCTAGCTTGACATTTCCGTCTAAATATGATTGACCGAAAAATCAAATGGCGATCAAATATGATTGCCCCCATAAGCCATTAATTTTAATGAGGAAATCCGCCACCTCTGCAAGGCACGCACTCTTGAATCAAGCTCCCTATGCCCAATAGGGGACATAGTAGCCAGTTCGAGGGTTCCAGGATTCCGACTGTCGGATCAGGCGAGCTTCGGTGGCATGGTTGATTAGCCTCGAGATCGCAGCCGAGTTGCGATCTAGAACGCCTAGCCGGTGGCGAAGGGTGGAATTTGTCATGGGCGAGTTCTCGACAAACCGCAGCACGCAATGCTGATAGCACGCCCTTAGCTTTTCATCGCGATCCATTTTCGCAAATGGCTTTTTCGAGAAGAGCGTCACCTTCGTATTTCCGCAGTCAACCCTAATACTTGGGGCCGGGAGGTGAAATTGCTCAACTGCGCTTACGATCTTATCGACGCCGCTCCCGCGCTCCTCGCAAATCCGCATTCTCCTGAGAAGCGACGCAACGTTCTCATTTCTTGAACGGGGAGGCATGTCGATGAATCTATCAACGGCGATAAGCGGCTCACCAGGATTTGTAAACTCGATTCGATCGCGGAAAACTTCTATAGTTGGACCTGCACCCGCTATCGAAAAATCTTGGTGGATTAACGCATTCGCCGCAAGCTCCCTAATCGCAATTGGGGGATACGATTTCTTATCCTCCCTCATTGCACCGCTGTACTCTTCCGTCTTTGGTAGAATAGACTCCATGTGACTGACTAATCCACGAAATCCAACTGCATATCCACGCGCCCCTTCAATTTCGCCGATCGCTTCTGTGCGGCTTCTTCCTGCATATTGGACAACGCGAATTGCTTTCCGCTTCACGCTTGGAAAATCAGAGAGGTGTCGAGCTAGCAGGATGGCAGCAATATTTCTAATATTCCACATTCCCCCAGGAGTTCTATCGATCAATCCATCGGCCTCAAGTACCTCCAAGACTCTATCTGAATTCTTGGGTGCGGAAGATTGGAGGAGACTGAAGTAAGCCTCACAGTCGAGGAGCTTTACAACGTTGCCGCCACCCACATTTGTATCAGCTGCCGCACGCTCCCATACGAATGGCTTTAAAGCTCTGATCAGCTCGACTTCGCGTTGCGGGTAGTCGGATAGCTTGGGAGTTCCGCTTCCTACTCGTATGTATGCAATATGATTGAATTTGGTCGGGGCATCCATCGCCGCAGGAATTTCAAGGACGACGACTGCTCGCCCTGACATCGTCACTGAACGGAAATGAAAGCTAATCGATGGCTGCAGACAGCTTGCCAGCCACACTGTCAAAAGTTGTCCGCCCTTCTTCTCTTCTTTCGGCTTAAATGTTGTTCCTACGATTTCACCGGTATCGTCGGCAACACCCCATACTATGTAACCACAGGCGCGCCCAGCAATTGCGGCAGAATTTGAGACAGCCGAAACCAGCACGCCAATACGCTGTGGGTCGCAGTTGTTAACCTTAAATTCTGCCGTTTCACTTTCCCTATTGTCGATTATATCAAGAATGACACTTTCAATTGTTTGGTTTTCCATGGCGCTAAATGTCTAGGGGCGACGCTCGGCCCAGCGTCGTTCTATTTGTGGCGGATGAGCGGGGCCGCAGCAATAGCTGTGAGATTGAGCGAGCAGCATTTCTTCCCGTCGATCTACCTCCCACGCCCCCCACTTCCCGATGGCGGACCGGCCGGTCAAAGCTGCCTTGGTTCACCGCTAAGGCGCTACCCATTGCACGCGCACCCCGGCCCGCTCCGACATGCCCGATCCCTCGCAATGCAGGAGTTTCCGCACGCCTTGCCCTTGCCGCACACCTTGCAGCACGCCGCAGCGATCACCGGAGCGCCAGGAACCGGCGTCATCGGCGGCGCGCCCGGCGCGGCGAGCCCCAGCAAGAGCGCAAGTGCGAGTAGCTTCATGGGCCCCTCCCCATTCGTGGTTGAGGGAAAGATAGCCGGGTTCGGCCGAGAGTCCAGGCTGTCGGATAGGTGGAGATGGCTCACTGCGTGAGCCACTCGGCCTCGATCGCTAAGATCAGGGGCCCTTCCCGACGAGAAGTCGGCTGGAACCCACCACGCTCCCTACTTTATGAGATTGGAGAAAAACAAATATACAGCAATTCCTAGACCGATACCTACAAACCTAAAGAGTTGTGCAAAAACAAAATGCCAAGCGAAAGACCAGAACCCAGGCTCATCAAATTCGTTCAGATATACATTCTTAACATCATCGACGGCATATTTCCGTGCAGCCTCCCAATTGATTTCAATGCTCTCCTCACCAATCCCATTTTCCTGCATCATTCGCTCGGCGAACTTTCTCGATGTTAGGTGGTCCAGCCACAGACTGCGCTGGAGATCCGCCAACTCTGCCGAGATCGCGGTCGCTACAACGCGCAAGGTCGCCACAATCGTAGCTGTGCCCAGAAGGATAAGTACAGCATAGTTAGTCGGCAGAACGATAAACGCCCACAGCAGAAAAATACAACCCACGAGCCATGCCCAGATTGCAAGACTCAAAATCTGGCGATTTCGCTCCTTCAAGTGAATGACTGTCACAGCGATTGCCCCTCTACCGCCTCGCGTACTTCCCGACGACCCGATGGCACACCGGCCAGTCGACGCGGTGCTCCTCGAACTCGAGGTGGGGGTTGAACTGCTCGAGCTTCCAGACGCGGTCGTTCCAGCCGAGCACGTTCTTGATGATCGCCTCCGCCTGCCCGTCCGGCGGGGTGTGGTAGAGCACGTGCACCTCGTCACGGGCCGGCGGCAGGCCGGGATGGACGAGGGCCATGTCGCCGTGGCGGTAGGCCTTGGCGAGCGAATCCCCGACGATCAGGATCGCATAGGCGCCGCGGACGCCTTCGAGGACCGACGGCCACTTCACGTGCTCGACGGCGTCGAAGGTGACGATCATGTGGCCGTTGCCGCCCTCGGCCGCGGCGTAGACCGGGAAGCCGCCGGGCCCGACGAGCTTCTCGCCCGGGATGATCTCCGGGCGGAAGGCCCCGAGCGACTGGAGGTCAGGATCCAACTCCCCAAGGCTGACCCCGAGAGCCCGCGCAATCTGCGGCAGATGCTTGCTCTGCGCCGTCTGCCCGCTCTCGATCTTCGCGATGGTGGCCTGACTGACCCCGACGCGACGGGCGAGCGCGCTCTGGCTCAAACCAGCCCGTTCCCGGTGCTCGGCAATTTTCGTCCCGACGCTCATGGGTGCCTCCATATCACAAAAGTTATAGGAGCCATCTATTCCTTTAGTTGTTGACAAATCATTACCAAGGGTATCGACTGCGGCTCATGCAGACGGACCCGATCTCACGAGCCATCAAGTTCTGTGGCAGCCAGGGCAAGCTCGCGGCCGCCGCGGGCGTGTCGCAGCCGGCGATCTCGAAGGCCTGTCGAACCGGCAGGGTATCGGTAGAGCTCGCGCATCGCATTTCGCGGGCGACTCAGGGGCGTGTCCCGGTCGAGGATCTTCGCCCCGACTTCTTCCCGCCGAGGGCCGGCGCCGATGGTACATTCCTCGCCCCCGCAGCCCCCGCCCCTCGCGCGCATCCCGCTCCTAGCGCACAGCGCACGTGCACGCACGTAGCGGGCGCGTCGGGCGCGTGCGCGTGCGTGGCCGGCGGATCGGAGGCGGCCGATGGCTGACCCCGTCCACCTTGAAACCCGAACCGAACGCGCCTGGGCCGAGTACTGCGCCGCCGCCGAGCGGGCGCAGCGGACCCGCGACATCGCCGATGGCGTCGAGGCAGGCCGCGCATGGTCTCGCTTCGTCCTCGAATTCACCCCCGCCTCCGAACGGCCAACACTTCAAGGTGGTCAATGAGCGTGCATCCGTTGCGCCCTATCGAGATCCCGGAAGCCGTCATCGAGCTTGAGCGCAGGGTGCTCGGCGTGCTCATCGGGCACCCCGACGAGTTGGCCGCCTGCGAAGATCTGGACGCCGCCGATTTCGCCATCGCCGAGCACGGCATCATCTTCCGCGAGATCGCCGATGCGGTGCGCTCCGGCCGCGGGATCGAGCCGCGCCTCATTGCCGCCTCGGTCGGTGTGCGGACGATCGCCGACCTGACGCCGAACCAGTACCTGCTTCGGATCATGGCCGATGCGCCAGGCTCGATGATCGAGTTTCCGACGCACGTGCGATCGGTCCGCGATGCCGCCGACCGGCGCCGGATCATCGATGCTGCGCAGACCGCCATTTCCCGCGTGCAGGCGGCGTCGTGGAGCGTCGCGCCGGCCACCATCGCATCCGAGGTGATCGGCGCGCTCGACGGCATCGTGAGCGCGCGGGCGAGCCCGCAGACACGCCGATCGACCCTCGGCGCCGCCGCCGATGCCGCGCTCGCCGACATCAACGAGCGCCGCGCCGCCGGCCGGCAGCTCGTCGGCTGCACATGGGGGCTCCGCGAGATGGACCGGGCGACGCTCGGCATGGCTCGCGGCGACTACATCGTCCTTGCGGGCCGGCCAAGCATGGGCAAGTCGGCGGTGGCGCTGTCGGCCGCGCTGGCCGCAGCCCGATCCGGCGTCGGCGTGGCCTATTTCTCTGCGGAGATGACCAGCGAGCAGCTGGCGCTTCGGGCGCTCACCGACGCATCGTGGATCAACGACAGCCCGATCGCCTATTCCGAGGCACACCGCGCCGCGATCGATGACCGCCAGATGATGCGCCTCCTCGAGGCGTCTCCGAAGCTCGCGGGGATGCCGCTCGTCGTCGATCCCCAACCCGGCCTCACCGTCGCGCAGATCTCGACCCGCGCCCGCCGCATCGCCCGCGAAATGGAGCAGGCCGGGCACACCCTCGGGCTCGTCGTCATCGACCACATGGGGCTCGTTCGATCCTCGAACCGCTATGCCGGCAACGTCGTCCAGGAGACCAAGGAGACGTCGAACGCGCTCAAGCCGCTCGCCAAGGACCTGGGCGTTGCGGTGCTCGCGCTCTGCCAGCTGAACCGATCGACGGAGACCCGCGAGGACAAGCGGCCGAGCCTCGCCGATCTGCGATGGTCCGGGTCGATCGAAGAGGACGCGGACACGGTCGTGGGCGTGTTCCGAGAGGCCTACCACCTCGAGCGCAAGGCGACGCTGACCGATGACGAGGTCGTGCGCCTCGACCGCGCCCGCAACACGATCGAACTGCTCATCCTGAAGCAGCGCATGGGACCGACGAAGACGGTGGTGGCGTTCGCCGACATCGCTTCGAACGTCGTCCGCGACTTGGAGAGGTACTAGGCCGTGCGGGACTACGGGAAGGTCGCGCCGTCCTTCTGGACAGGCGACACCGGGCGCCGGCTGCGGTCCGATCCCGATGCGCAGCGTATCGCCCTCTACCTCATGACCGGCCCGCACTCGACGATGTCGGGGGTGTTCTACTGCCCCGCCATGTACATCGCGCATGAGGTCGGATTGACCTTGGAAGGGGCTTCGGAGGGGCTTCGAAGGCTCTCGGAAGCTGGATTTTGCGTCTACGACGAGGCGTCGGAGTGGGTCTTCGTCGTCGAGATGGCTCGATACCAGATCGGCGATGCGCTGAGCCCGTCCGACAACCGCGTGAAGGGCATCCGCGCGGAGGTGCCGAAGATGCCGGAAGGCGTGATCCGACAAGCGTTTATCGACCGGTACGGCACCGCCTTCAACCTCGGCGAGGTGGCGTCGGTATCCCGTCTCCGAGCAAGGGGCTTTGAAGGGGCTTCCGAGCCCCTCCGAAGCCAGGAGCAGGAGAAGGAGCAGAAAAGAGAAGAGGTAGAGGCTGCGTCTGGCGACGCATCCGCCCATCCCGACGAAGCTCCGCCGACCAGTCCCCCTCCCCGGTCGACCAAACGCGGCGGCCGCCTTCCCGACGACTGGCAGCCGTCACCCGAGAACCTCGCCTACGCCGAGGCGCAGGGCTTCACGGCCACCGAGACGGGGCGGATGGCCGAGAGGTTCCGGAACCACTTCCACTCCGCGGCCGGCCAGAAGGGCGTCAAGCTCGACTGGGGCGCGACCTGGCGGAACTGGGTGCTCTCCGATGCCGACCGGCATGGACGATCACCGCCGGCGCCGTCGGCGGCGTCCACAGCGAACCGCGAGATGGCCGAGTTGCGCAAGCTCGATCCGCCGGACTGGCCGCCGGGGATTGCCCCATGCGAGTTCGTCCGCCGGAGCTACGTCGCCGGGAAGTGGCTCGGAGCGTGGGGGCCGGAGCCGGACAGCAGCGGGTGCCGCCTCACGGCCGAACAGCGGCGCGACATGCTCGTCAGCCGGTTCGGTCCGGACGAAGCCCGGCGCCACGTGCCGGGTTTGTTCGCGGCAGCAGCGTAGGAGGCCGGACATGGCCAGGAAGACGGCAACCGAACGGGCGGCGGCGGCGAAGAAGCTGGTGGATCGGCACTCGGCCGCGGTGCAGCGCGCCAGGGTGGATCTCGCGAAGGCCGAGGCGGCCGGAGACGATGCGGCCATCGCCGAGGCGCGGGCGAAGGTCGCCAAGGCCACCCGGTGGCGGCTGGCAGCGCGGGAGCGGGTCGCGCGCTATGCGCCGATCGCGACGCTCGACGGCATCGGCGCCCGCGTCGAGGCGAAGGCTGCTGCCGCGGCGCCGATCGCGCGCGCTGCCGACGAAGCTGCAGCGAAGGCCGAGCGCCAGCGCGAGCGCGCCAAGGCGCCGAAGCCCATCAGCAGCGCCAGCATCGTCGTGATGGTGCCCTCGCCGTGGTCCAAGAACCTCGACAGCGCCGAGATGCGGGTATCGAACCCGATCAAGCAGCTCGCCCGCCGCGGCGACATCGACAAGCGCCAGGCGCGCGCTGCGGCGTGGTTCAGATCCGTCGTCGAGGCTGCTGAGGCCGGCGGCGTCGGCTGCATCGATTACTCAGCCATCCGCGTCGATACCTCGACCCGAGGCGGCGCGCCGATCATGGATGACGTGCTCTCGGCCATGGAAGATCACAAGCGCGCCGCGCAGGCACTCGGCCTCATCGGCTACAGGATCGTCCGGGCGGTGGTCTACGAAGGGCGGACCTGCGCGGAGGTCTCGGCAACGTGGCCGACTGCAACAGTGGTGAACGGATCTCCGGACCGGCAGACGCGCGAGTTCATCGGCCGCGCGCTGCGCGAAGGTCTATCGCTTCTCGACCGCGAGTTTTGCCAGCCGCTCGACCCGACGCGGAACTACGTCGAGCGTCGCATGTCGACGGCTTGACTTTGCGGGATCATCGGGGCATCTTGCCTATGCGTGAGCAGTGTGCCTGATGCGCCTAAGTCGCCGACTTTCCAGCCCCGCCCGGCACCCGAGCGGGGCTTTCGATTCAGAGATCGACGCGGCCGTTCCAAGGGGAGGCACCCCCGATCGGGATGGTAAGAGCCGATGCCCGGCCGCCGCGTTGTCGAGCTTCTTGGGACGTCTGCCGTGTTCGATCCGGTCAGGCCGACCGGTTAGAGGGCCACTCCCAACTCCGGGCAACTCCGCTCAAGTCCGTAAGCCTGCCGTGGCCTGAGAACGACGCTTGCGATATACCGATGGAAGGCTCGCTTCCGGCGAATTTCCGCCGCGGAGCGCCGACCATGGGGGCTCAATGCGTCGACTTCTTCAGGCCGCTCTGGCGGTCGCTATCCTAGCCACGTCGGCGCCCGCGCTTGCGGACATCGAAATTCACAAGAACTTCAAGCAAGCCGATCCGGACGACTTGCGCGGCATGCGCGTCCTCTCCGGCGAATGGAGCGTGAGAAAGGACATCGGGGCTTTCCCGACCAGCGCGCCCGCGGGTCGCCCGGCGGCGATCTCGCTCGGCGACTTCAACGTCAAGTTTTTCGATCTCGTCTCTCGCTTCACGTTCGACACCTCCGCCGACGAGATCGGCGTCATCATCGGCGACCCGAACGGCGAGGGAACGCGGCCGAGCTACTATGTCAGCCTGAAATTCTATCGTTTCGGCCGCGAAACCGGTGTCCTCACGTCCGTCGGTACGGTCCCGACCGGCTTCCTGGAAGGCGCAAACCGCTCTCCTCCGATGAACGTCGGTCCCGCACAACCGGTGCCCCCTGGGCAGGAGGTCATCATACGCATCAAGGGGCCGGACCAATGGGACAGCTTCTCCATCTACGGCCCCGGCCTGAGTGTCGGCTTCGACCGCTCGATGACACAGCCGATGGGGAAGCTCACCTTCTTCTCGTTCCGGAACGATCCGCGAACGCCGTTCGGGATCGCGCGTTTCGACCTCACCGGCTCGGGCCCCCCGGTCACCCGGAGCCACAAGAACCCGAGGCTCCGTCGGCATATCCTCGGGCTGATGGAGTGACGAAGGATGCGTCTCGGATATTGGCAAGGCTCTGGTCCGCGTGATTGTTGCGCGGCCTAGCAGACTAGAGGCCGGCAGCCCTGGCATAGCACCTCCTCTTGGTTGAGGGGATCGTACCAGACATTGCTTCCGGTGGAAGCTCGAGGGCCTAGGTCTCGGTGATCGCGTGCAGCTTCAGTCGAAGGAAGGCCGCTATCTCCTTCGCCTCGTGAATTGTCGTTCCATCTGGCAGATCGAACCCGATCGTCCGCTGGAATGTGGCGAGTGTGTCGCCAGAGAGCGGCTCAAGCACGATGAACGGCCGACCCGACGGATACTCAGACACTCGCCAGTGGGTTGTGGCCTGTTTCGTCATCGGCCTTCCTCCATCGCGGGGCCGCTGATGAGGGGACTGCTGCGGCGCCTTGATCGACAGGAGCGTGATGCGTGGCGAAAGGCAACCGCCATCGAGAAGCACAGGCATTAGCCACTCAGGCGCCGCGTCCTTCGTCCCGCACCCGCGGCTACAACGCCCGATGGGAGAAGTCCCGCCTCACCTACCTCGCCCATCACCCACTCTGCACCAAGTGCGAGGCCTCCGGCCACGTGACGCCGGCTACCGTCGTCGACCACATCATCCCGCACCGAGGCGACCAGGCGCTGTTCTGGGATACCGCCAACTGGCAGTCGCTCTGCAAAGACCACCACGACAGCACGAAGCAGCGGGAAGAGCGGCGCGGCTACGTCGCCGGCAGTGATGCCGCCGGCCGGCCACTCGATCCTGCGCATCCATGGAATCGGGGGGCACCATGACGAAGGTCACCACGACCGAGGTTCACGAGCGCCGGCACCGCCGGATCATCGACCGCGACGAACTGCTCTCGCTCGTCTCCTCTACGGTCTGCAACGAGCTCGGCCTCGGCATCAAGGCGGTGGTCGACGTGGTCGAGGACCTGCTCCCCTCCGCGGCTCCCTCCCCTGCCAAGCCCGGCCCCGGGGGTGGGTCGAAACTCTAAGGCGATCGGGTCCCGGACCGGCGGGTCACCTCCGTTCGCACCGAGATGAGTTTCAGACGGAAAAGTTGAGGGCACCCCGGAGGGGTGAAGCGCATGAACGTTGTCGAGGGGGCGGGTGAGATCGTGCCGGAGCCGGACTGGTCCTCGCTGCTCAACGACGTGCTCGAGATCGCCGCCGCGCAGGAGCACTGGCGCCGGGTCGTCTCCGAACTTCGCGACCGCGATCTGCTAGCGCCGGCGAACGCCCATGCGATGCAGCGGCTCGTCTGCGCCTACCTGATCTTCGACCGCGCCTCGCGAGAGGTCGCCGAGCACGGCGCCGTGACGAAGCCGCGGCGGGGCAACAGCAAGGCCATCGCGCGGGTCAGCCCGCACTTCACGGTGATGCGCGAGGCCGGCAGCGATGCGGCGGTGATCGAGGCCGAGCTCGGCCTGTCGCCGCGGCGGCGCGGTGCGGTGACCAAGGTGGAACGTGCCAAGAAAGCGCCGCGCGCCGCTGACCGCTTCCTCCGCTCGGTATCCTGACGACCCGACGACGGCCTATGCCGTCGCGGTGGCGAGCGGGCGCCGGCCGGATGGTGAGGCTGCAGGCGAGATCGAGATCGCCGCTGCGCGCCGACACCTGAGGGATCTGGACACGGGGGGCGATCGCGGCCTGCGGTGGGAGCCGGACAGGGCCGAGCATGCGCTCGCGTTTCCGCCGGTGATGCTGACGATCACGGAAGGCGCGAAGGTCGGACTGCCGTTCAGTCTGCTGCCCTGGCATGTCTTCGTCGTCGGCTCGCTGTTCGGCTGGCGGAAGACAAGCGGGCGGATGCGCTTCCGCTCGGCATGGCTGGAGACCGGCAAGGGCCAGGCGAAGTCGCCGCTGATGGCGGCGATCGGCCTCTACATGACCGGCTTCTACGGCGTGCAACGGGCGAAGGCCTTCGCGATCGGGCAGGACAAGCAGACGGCCAACGTCCTTTTCAAGGATGCCGTAGCCATGTGCCGGGCGCGGATCCCCGATCCGGATCCGGAGGTCGAAGACACTCTCGTCAGCCTCGGCCACGTCCTGATCCGAGGTGAAGGCGACAACGCCTGGAAGATCGAGTTCCCGGCGACGGACGCGCTGTTTCAGTCCCTCGCCAACGGGGAGTCGCCGTCGGGTCCGAAGCCGACCCTGGTTGCGGCCGACGAGATCCACGAATTCAAGAACAGCACGTCCATCGAGATCTGGAAGAACGCCATCGCCAAGATGCCCGGCGATGCGCTGATGCTGCTCGGGACGAACACGCCGGCGTCGACACAAATCGTCGGCACCGAGTACTCGGAGTTCTATCAGAAGGTCGCCCTCGGCGAGATCGAGGACGACGAGGCCTTCGCCTTCGTCGCCCGCATCGACAAAGCCGACCGGGAGACCGTCTTCGACAACCCGGCGTGCTGGTCGAAGTCGCTGCCGGCGCTCGGCGTCACGTTCCCCCGAGAGAACATCGAGGGGATGGTGAAGACGGCGAAGTCGCTGCTGTCGACCTCGCTGTCCGTGAAGCGGCTCTACTTCGGCGTGCCGATAGGCTCGACCGACTTCTGGATCGCCGAGGAGGCTTGGTCCGCCGTCCAAGGCAAGGTCGACGTCGCCTCGCTCAAGGGGCGTCCCTGTTGGCTCTCGCTCGACCTGTCGAAGAAGAACGACCTGACGGCCCTCACGGCAGTGTGGATCGGCGAGGACGGGCGCCTCTACGCGAAGACCTGGTACTGGACGACGAAGGATGGCCTGGCCGACCGATCGAAGGCCGACCTCGTGCCCTATGATCAGTGGGCCGAGAAGGGCTTCATCGCTCCGGTGCCAGGCGCCGTCATCGACAAGACGTTCGTGGCGGCCGAGGTGCAGCGGCTCGTCGCCGAGCACGACGTCCAGTTCCTCGCCTTCGACCCTGCCGGGATGGCCGACTTCATCGCCGCTTGCGAGGAGATCGGCTTCCCTGTCTGGCGTTGGAAGGGGCCGGGTGAACCCGAGGGGCAAGGACTGAAGATGGTTGCCCACACACAGGGCAAGCAGGTCCGCTTCGAAGATCGCCAGCTGACGATGCCGCGCTCGATCGAGCGCCTCGAGGACGCAATCCTGACGAGGACGATCACAGTCGACTCCTCTCCGGTGACCTATTCGTGCGCTGCCAACGCCCAGATCGACAGCGACGGGCAGGACAACCGAGCCTTCGACAAGAAGCGCTCGCGCGGCCGGATTGATGGCGTCGTCACGCTGGCGATGGGGGTCGGGGCGGCAATGACGGACTTCAGCGAAAGCCTGCCGGCCTCGTCGCCGTGGGACGATCCGGAGTTCTCGCTGATGGAGGCCACCGAATGAAGTTCCTCGGCCTCGACATTCGCCGCGAGACCAGGTCGTCGATCGAGGACCCGCGCGTCCCGGTGAGCGCCGAGAACTTCCTGCAGTTCTTCGGCCTTGGCTCCGCGAACTTGCCGAACGTCACGATCGACAGCGCGCTCGCGGTGCCGGCCGTGTGGGCCGCGGTCGCCTTCCTGTCGCGGACGCTCGCGAGCCTTCCGCTCCATGCCTTCCGCAACACGAAGGAGGGACCTGTCCGGATCAGCGGCAAGCTCGAAACGGTGGTGCACGAGAACCCGAACGACGAACAGGATGGGTTCAAATTCCGCGCCTACTTCTGGCAGCAGGTGTTCACTGGCGGCCGCGGCTTGGCCTGGATCGAGCGCACGCCGACGGGCGTGGAGGCGCTCTGGCCGATGGATCCGAAGCGGGTCCAGATCAAGCGCTCCGGCGGCCGGACAACCTATCGGTTCGACAGCAAGGAATACCCCGCAGCCGACGTCATCGACGTGCCGTTCATGCTGCGGGCCGACGGCCTGCGCCATTACGGCCCGATCGCGATGGCCGCGAAGGCGATCCAGCTCGCGCTCGCGATGAACGACTATGCGAGCACGTTCTTTGCCGGCGGCGGCGTTCCCCCGCTCGCGCTCTCCGGACCGCTACCGCAGGGGCCCGAGGCACTGAAGCGCGCCATGGCGGACATTCACCGGGCGATCGACGCGGCGAAGAGGAGCGACAAGCCGATCTTCCCCATGCCGCCCGGGCACGAGCTCAAGCAGGTCGGCTACGACCCCGAAAAGGGCCAGATGACCGAGGCGCGGCGGTTTCAGGTCGAGGAGATCGCGCGGACCTACCAGCTGCCGCCGGTGTTCCTGCAGGATCTCAGCCGGGCGACGTTCTCGAATGCCGAGCAGCAGGATCTGCACCTCGTCAAGCACTTGATCGGTCAGTGGGCGCAGGCGCTCGAAGGCGAGATGAACCTCAAGCTGTTCGGTCGGTTCAACAGCGGCCGGTTCGTCGAGCACAACCTCGACGGCCTGATGCGCGGCGACTTCAAGTCCCGGATCGAGGGCATCGTCCGCGGCGTGCAGGGCGGGTTGCTCACCCCGAACGAAGGCCGCGCGCTGGAGAACCGGCCGAAGCACGCCAATCCGGCGGCCGACGAACTGTTCGTCCAGGGGGCGACGGTCGTGCTCGGCACGGCGCCCGCGAGTTCCTCCGCCGCCGGCTCGCCGCCGGGCAGCCCTTCCGACGAGGATGGACCGAAGCCATGACGACGAAGCCCGAGGCCGAAAAGCGCTCGCTGCTGTTCCCGGTCGAGCACCGCGAGGATGGCGCCAAGGTCACCGTGGCGGGCTATGCCGCCGTCTTCGGAACGGTCGCCGACATCGGGGGGGCGTTCCGAGAGGTGATCGAGAGGGGCGCCTTCACCGAGACGCTGAAGACGGCGGACGTCCGCGCCTATTTCGGACACGACCGGACGCGGCTTCTCGGCCGTTCCTCGTCGGGCACGCTGCGGCTCAAGGAAGACGCGAAGGGCCTCGCGGTCGAGATCGACCTCCCTGACACCTCGTCGGGGCGCGACGTGCGCGAGCTCATCGCGCGCGGCGACCTCACCGGCATGTCGTTCGGCTTCATGGTCACCCGACAGGAGTGGGACGAGACCGGCGATGTGTCGACGCGGACGATCAAGGAAGTCGAGCTCTTCGAGGTCTCGATCGTCTCGGAGCCCGCCTATGACGGGACGTCGATCGCCCTGCGCTCGCTCGACGAGGCGCGGCGGGAACGGCGCCAGCACAACTTCAACGCCGCGGCCCGGCGCCTGCGGCTGAAGGCTGACCTGGACCTGAGGGTCCGGAGTAAAGCGTAAGGCGCTCGCCTTCGCCCAATCCCATCAACGGCCCGCTTCGGCGGGCTTCTTCATGGAGATGAGCATGAGCGCGAAGCTCAAGGAACTGCGTGAGCGCCAGGCGAAGATCGTCGCCGAGGCCCGCGAGCGGCTCGACCTGATCAGCGCGACGACCGACGAGGCGCGCGCGAAGGAGCTCGAGGGTCAGCACGACGCCGCGATGGCCGAGCACGACCGCATCGAGCGCCAGATCGAGCGCGAGGAGCGTGTCGCCGCGATGGAGGCGAAGGCCGCCGAGCAGCGCGCCAAGAACCGGCCGGCCGGGTCGGACGGCGAGGCGGGCGGCCAGGACGAGGGCGCCAAGCCCGAATACCGGGCGGTGTTCGCCAAGGTGATCTGCGGTGTCGACATCTCCGAGCTCGAGCCCGAGGAGCGGGCGGTTCTCCGCCAGGGCACGGCGAAGTTCGAGGCGCGCGCCCAGACGGCCGGCACCACGACCGCCGGCGGCTTCACCGTGCCGACCACGCTCGCGGACTTCATCATCCTCTCGATGAAGGCGTGGGGGCCGATGTACGACGAGGCCATCTGCACCCCGATCAACACCGCGAGCGGCAACTCGATGAAGGTGCCGACGGTCAACGATACCGCGTCCACTGCCGAGGCGCACACCGAGGCGACCGCGCTCACCGACGACGGCGGCAAGGACGTCGTCTTCGGGCAGAAGTCGCTCGACGCCTACGCCTTCGACACCGAGTTCATCCGGTGGTCGTGGGAACTGGACATGGACTCCATCTTCAGCATGGAGACCCTGCTGGGCGCGCTGCTCGGCGAGCGGCTGGGGCGCATCGCGAATTCCCAGCTGACGACCGGCACCGGCTCGTCGGCGCCGAACGGGATCGTCACGGCGTCGACGCTCGGCAAGACGGCCGCGGCGACAGCGGCGATCACGTGGGACGAGATCATCGACCTCGAGCACTCGGTCGATCCCGCCTATCGGGCGTCGCCGAAGGCCCGGTACATGTTCAACGACACGACGCTGAACGCGGTCCGGAAGCTGAAGGACGGCCAGGGCAACTATCTGTGGCAGCAGGGCGATGTGCAGAAGGGCATCCCCGGCAGCTTCAACGGCCGGCCCTACAGCATCAACCAGGCGATGGATTCGCTCGCCGCGGCGAAGAAGGTCATGCTGTTCGGCGACTTCTCGAAGTACTTCGTCCGCAAGGTCGGCTCGCCGATCATCGGCGTGCTTCGCGAGCGCTTCTGGCCCGACATGGGCATCGCGGGCCTCATCCGCTTCGACGGCGAGCTCGGCGACACGGCCGCCGTGAAGCACCTCATCACCGCCGCTTCGTAACGCCTCGTCGGGGTGACGCTCCGGGCGGCCTTCGGGCCGCCCGGCCTCACCATGGAGATCGACATGAAGATCAGGATGCTGGTGAGCCTCGCCGGCGGCGACTTCGTGCTGTCGCCCGGTGACGAGACGGACCGCTTCGGTGACGCCGAGGCCGGGCGCCTCGTCGAGGCCGGCTACGCGGTGCCGGTCCGTGACGCCGAGGATGCCGAGACCGCGACGCGCGATCCGGCGCCGGAAACGACGACCAAGCCCCGCGTCCGGAAGCCGCGCGGATGACCCTCGTCCTCGTCACCCCGCCGGCGGTCGAGCCGCTCACGGCCGCAGATGTGCGGTCGCGGCTCGGCTTGCCGGACAGCGTTTCGGACGCGGTTCTTGGCGCGCTGATCACATCGGCTCGGCAGGAGATCGACGGTTCGGCGGGGTGGCTCGGCCGGGCGCTCATCAATCAGACGTGGGATCTGCTGCTCGACGGGTTCCCGTGCGAGATTCGGTTGCCGCTGCCGCCCTATCAGTCGGTGAGCGAGATCGGCATCACGGACGCCGAGGGCGAGGAGACGATCGTCGCGCCGTCGGCCTATCGCGTGCTGCCCGGCACCCCGGCTCGGATCATTCCGGCCCGCGCCGCCGGCGGATGGCCGTCCGGGGCGTCCGGCCAGCAGTCGGTGCGGGTTCGCTTCGTCGCGGGATATGGCGCCGCCGGCACCGACGTTCCCGAGCCCATCCGTCAGGCGATCGTGCTTCGGGTCGGCTACCTCCGCTCGCTGCTGCGGCCCGACGCCCTGCTGCGGCGCGAAGAGGTCACCGGCGTTGGGTCGTGGGACTGGACGACGTCGGACGTCGTCGGCATCTCCTACGATCGGGCGTGCTCGCTCTTGCTCGCACCGTTCCGGATCTTCTGATGCCCGCCGCGCGCGCGCTCGCGACCTATCGGCGGATGATCGAGGCCTTCGGCGAGACCGTCACGCTGCGCCGCCTCAACCCGTCACCCGAGCAGGCGACCGAGGTGACGATGCGGGCGCGGGTGACCAGCTACGATCCCGTCGATCTCGTCGAGGGGGTGCAGCAGGGCGAGCGGCTCGTCGTGCTCATGGCCGAGGACATCGGCTCGTTCCCGGTGCCGATCGAGATGAACGGCCGGGACCGCATCGTCATCCGCGGCGCAGTGACGACGCCGGTCGCGGTCGACGATTCGATGCGGCGGATCGGCGGCGTGCTCATCGCCTATGGCGTCCGGGTGATCGGGTGATGGCAGTCAGGTCGAGCCGGTCACCGGATCGCGCCATCTTCGCCTTGATCGACGATGAGTTGTCGCCGGAGGCGCAGAGCCGGTCGCTGGCGGCCGCGGCGCGAGAGGCGATCGACGAGGCGGCCTCGCAGAACGCGCGCGCCCTCGGGCGGGTGCCGCCGCACGAGACCACCGTCGACGGCCGCCTCGGCGCGCCGCTCGACAGCGTCTCGCCGCGGGGTGTGATCGTCGCCGAGTTCGACCTCTTCGAGGACATGCTGCAGTGGATCGGGCGGGCGCTCGTCGAGGCGTCGCCGACCCTCACCGGTCGCTACGCGCGCTCGCACGTCTTCACGGTGGACGGCGTCGAGATCGCGGCCGGCGCACCGCTGCCCGGCCGTTTCGAGGAGGCGGCCTTCGTGAACCTTCAGCCCTACGCGCGGAAGATCGAGCGGGGGCAGTCGGACCAGGCGCCCGACGGCGTCTATCAGGCCGTCGCCGTGATGGCCGCGAAGCGGTTCGGGAACCTCGCCCGGATCCGCTTCAGCTACCGCGCCCCGCTCTTCGGCGCGGTCGACGAATGGGCCGGCAAGACCGGCATGAAATCGCGATCGAAGGGCGCGCGACGGGCCGAGTGGCTGCGCCGGCAGCCGGCGATCGTCGTGACGCCGAGGTGACCGATGGCTGACAAGGCGGTCGTCGAGACGATCGAAGCGTTTCTCGCCCTCAACTGGGAGGCAACGCCGATCATCGGGACGAACACGGCTGGCACGGCGCCGACGGACGGCTCGCCGTTCCTGCGCGTCGAATACCCCTTCGCGCGCTCCGAACAGGTGACGGTCGGGGCGCCCGGGCAGAACCTCTTCCGCGAAGAGGGCGCCTTCCGGGTCGTTGTCATGGTGACCCGCGGCAGCGGCGACGACCAGGCACTCACCTGGGCCTCGACGATCGCCGCGCTGTTCCGCGGCAAGCTCATCGGCGCCGTCGAGACCTTCGCGCCGACCGTGTTCCCCGGCGGCCTCGAGGGCAACGGCAACTTCGCCGGTGCCGCCGTCGTCGTGCCCTACACGTTCGACCTCTTCGGCTGATCACCACTCACCAAGCAAAGGAGGGCCGCCATGGCCACCCCTTCGGGCGCGGCGACGCGCTTCGCCTACGTGCCGGAAGTGACGCCCGGCACGACCCCGGCCACGCCGGCCTTCCAGACCATGCGAGTGACCGGCGGCGGGCTCCGGCCGAACAAGACGACCGGCGTTTCGGAAGAGATCCAGCCGGACCGCAACGTCCGCGACGAGTTCCAGCTCTTCATGGCCGCCTCGGCGACCTATCCCTTCGAGCTCTCCTACGGGTCGATGGACGCGCTCTTCGCGGGGGCGGCCTTCGGCACGTGGGCGACGAACGTGCTGAAGAACGGCATCACGCGGCAGTACTTCACCTTCGAGGAGGCGATCTCGGCGCTCGCCTCGCCGTCGTTCGTGCGCGGCCCGATGGGCATGGTCGACATGCTGTCGCTCGACATCACCGCGCAGCAGAAGATCACCGGCAGCCTCACGGTGAAGGCCCAGACGATCGCCGTCGCGTCCTCGGCGATCTCGGGGGCGACCTACACGGCCGCCAACACCAAGGGCGTGATGACCGCCGCCGCGAGCTTCGGCGGGCTGTCGATCGCCGATCTCGCGCCGGCGCCGAAGCTCCGGCGCCTCACCCTGCAGATCCGCAACAACCTCGCCGACGTGCCCTATCTCGGCTCGATGGTCGGCGACGAGTACGCCGATGGCGACTGCGACGTGACCGGCGAGTTCGAGGCGCTGTTCGACGGCATCGACCTCTACCAGAAGGTGCTCGATCACGGCGGCGGCGCGATCTCGGCCACGATCGGCCAGACCGCGAACGAGAAATACACGATCCTCCTGCCGAATTCCGTCTTCCTCGACGGCGCGCATCAGATCGGCGGCAAGAACCAGAAGGTGATGATGCGGGTTCCCTTCCGCGCGAAATACGACGCGACGGAAGCGTGCTCGATCAAGATCACCCGGGCGGTGGCGTGATGCGCGACGTCATCATCACGACGGCGTTCGACTACTACCCCGACGGCAAGGTGCGCGAAGCGTTCGCCGTCGGTCGGCGCCTTCCGGTCGACGACGACCTCGCCGGCCAATGGGTGGCGAAGGGTCTCGCCCGCTACGCCGACGCGGTGGCCGAGGGTGTGGCGGACGAGGTTTCGGCTCCGAAGAAGAAGGGCACGCGGGAATGAAGCTCTCGAAGATCAGGTACGACGTCGACAAGGCCGAAGGCGGCGCGTGGGTCGATGTCCCGGGGACGCACTTCGCCGGCGTCTCGCTCAAGGTCCGCAGCCGCGGCACGGTCGAGTATCGCCGGCGTCAGCGTCAGCTCGAGGCGGGCGTCGCGCGGCGGATCGGCACGATGCTCGATCCGGAGGACGAGGACCGGATCGACGCCACGCTGCTGCATGAGCTCGTCCTCCTCGACTGGGCGGGCCTCGAGGAAGACGACGGAACGGCAATCCCCTACTCGCCGGAGCGGGCGAAGGCGCTGCTGTTCGACCCGTGCCTCGCCGCGTTCCGCTCGATTGTGCGGCTCGCCGCCGATATCCAGAACGAGCGCGGCCGGGCCGATCTCGCGGCCGACGTGGGAAACTGACCGCCGTCCTCGAATGGCACCTGGCGTGGGGCGAGCACGAAGAGTGGCTCCGTGCCGTCGCCAGCGAGGACGGCGACCCCGACGACGAGATCGCCGCCAAGCCGACGCTCCCCGATCACCTGACGGTCGAGTGGGGGGCGTTCTGGGAGCTCGGCACCGACCGGGCGTCCGGCCTCAAAGGCTCCGGTCCCATCCCCTTCACGGCGATCGACCGGTGGGCCGAACGGCACGGCATCGACGACGCGGAAGAGTTCGACCGGTTCGTGGCGTTGATCAGGGCCTTGGACCGGGTGCTGCTCGACCACTGGGCCGAACGCCGCAAGGCGGCAGAGGACGCAAAACGCTGACATGGCGACGCTCGACACCATCCGCAGGGTAACCGTGCAGGCCGCCGGCGCCGGCGACGTCGAGCGGCTGCGCGACGCCTTGCTCGACCTGGCCGACGCCGAGACCCGGGTCGGCGCGGCGGGCGAGGCGATGGGGCGCTCGACCGAGGGCACGGACCGGCGGATGCTGTCCGCCCTCCGCAGCTTCGAGGGATTGGAGCGGCGGGTCGATCCCCTGGCGCGCGGTATGCGGGACGTCGCGCGCGACCTCGGCATTGTCGCGACGGCGATGAACCAGGGCGCCGCCAGCGCCGAGCGGACCGGCACCGTGGTCGACGCTCTGCGGCAGAAGCTGCAGGGCCTCGGCACGGCCGGTGCATCCGTGGTGGACCAGACCGCCTTGAACCGGCTGCTCGGCGTGAGCGATGCGGTCGGAAAGTCCGCGTCGGAAGCCGCGTCGACCTTCGACACCGAACTGTCCCGCCTCGACGATATCGCTCGCCTGCGCGGCGCGGAAGCGGGCGCCGCGTTCCGCGACGGGCTCAACAGCCGACTGGGCATCGGCCAGCCGGGCGCGGCGGCCTCCGGAGCGACTTTCCAGGCGCTCGACGAGGAGATGCGGCGCGTCGAGATGATCGAAGGCGCCCGGTCCGCCCAGTTCGCCGTGTCGTCGCAGCAGGACGTCAATGACCTGTTCGGCATCGGTCGAGCCGGGGGCTCGGCGCGAGCCTCGGCCGCGGTGTTCGAGGATAGCATCCGCGAGGCGGAGGCGATGTCGGCTTCGGCCGCCCGCCTGCGGTCCGAGATCGACCCTGTCGGCGCCGCGTTCGACCGGATGAACGCCGCGCTCCTCGAGTATCAGCGGCTCGCCAGCGCCGGCGCAATCTCGACGGAAGAGCTCGGCCTCGCGCAGGGGCTGGCGCGGCGGCGCTTCGACGAGGAGGCGGCCGGAATCCGGGCGGTCGGCAAGGCCGGCCAGATGTCGACCGGCCATCTCGTCGGCATGCAGTACCAGTTGAACGACGTCGCCGTGTCGCTCGCCTCCGGGCAGAGCCCGTTCGTCGTGATGATGCAGCAGGGCATGCAGCTGTCGCAGATGTTCGCGCCCGGCACGTCGCTCGCGACGGCCGGCACGAACATTGCCGCCGGCTTCATGTCGATGCTGACGCCGATCAACCTGGCGGTCGTGGGCGTCGCCGCGCTCGCCGGCGGCGTCGGCTATCTGTGGTCGGCCTGGAAATCCGACGCGCCGACCATCGAGGACGCGCTCGAAAACCACACGAAGCTCATCCGCGAGCTTCGGGATGCCTATGGCGACGCGCAGGCCGCCGTCGAGGACTATGGCGGCCGGTCCCGCGAGGTGCTGCGCTTCCTCGTCGACGAGGAGGCCACGGCGCTGCGCCAGCAGAGTCAGCGCGGCGTCATCGGCCTCT
>Ga0255338_1000449_pt1 | contig 136477 bp, 111 predicted proteins | sample MeOH1_35cm_T4_19_FD_203715 | JGI IMG/M metagenome (GOLD analysis project Ga0255338, IMG submission 203715) | Sandy soil microbial communities from University of British Columbia, Vancouver, Canada - MeOH1_35cm_T4_195 | ecosystem: Engineered > Artificial ecosystem > Sand microcosm >... | reverse complement strand
CCAAGCTCAAGCAATGGCGACGCATCGCGACCCGTTATGACAAGCTGGCCGCAAACTTCCTCGGTTTCGTCAAACTCGCCAGCATCATGCTTTGGCTCAAATAATTAATTCGTCACTACAACCTAGACCTTGCCGTCTTCGATCACGCTCGCGGGCGCCAGCAGCGCTTGTTGCGCCCTGCGGGTGACGATGTTCACCTCCAGCGTCAGGCCCAGCGGCAGCGCCACCGCGCCGTCCGTCACGATGCGGGCGCGGAAGGCGCGCTGCTCGGGATCGCCGCCCGGCGTCACCTCGCGCACATGACCGCGTAGCACGCGGCCGGGCCAGGCGTCGCTCGCCATCAATGCTTCCTGGCCGGGCTGGATGCGGGCGACGTCGCGTTCGTCTATGGTCGCGGTGACCCAGATGCGAGAAGGATCGCCCAGCGTCATGAGGACGCGGCCGGGGCTGGCGAGATCACCGGGCTCCACATCCCGACGCAAGACCACGCCGTCGATGCCCGACCGCACGATAATCTGGTCGAGCCGGGCGCGGGTGCTTTCTTCCGCGGCGCTGGCACTGTCGGCGGCGGCGATCGCTGAATCCCGCGCGGCGCGGGTGACCCAGCCCTTGGCGAAGAGTGTGAGCGCGCGCTGCTCATCCTGCTGCGCGACGCGGCGTTGGGCCGCCGCCTGTTGCAGCGCGTGACGCTGTTCCTCGTCATCGAGGAGGATCAGCGGCTGGCCGCGTGCGACGCCCTGGGCTTCGTCCGCTAATACCTGACGCACCGGAGCGGTGAGGCGGGCCGAGACCGATACTGGCTGCTGCGCCTCAACAAAGCCGGTGGCATAGACCAACTCGACGGCTTGACCGACGCGAACGCGCGCAAGCTCCACCTCCGACGCCCTGCCCGCGAGCAGCCACCAGGCGCCGCCGCGACCAGCGCGAGCGGCAACAGCCAAAGCGCGATGCGTTTCATGATCTGTCTATAGCATCACGCGAAGATCATTGCCTGCCCGTATCGATTTGCGTGCCTCTATTTCTATCCGACCGGAATCTGACGCGGCTTGCTTGCTTCCGTGGCGAGCCGGGGGACGATGACCTTCAGCAGGCCCTTCTCCAAATGGGCGCTGGCCTTGTCCGCATCCGCTTCGAACGGCAGGGCAACGCGGCGCAGATAACTTCCCCGGCTGCGCTCGATCAGATGATAATTTTTCTTCTCATCCTTTTCTTCGCGATCTTCCTTATGCTCGGCCTTGATGGTGAGGACATCGTCCTGCACGTCGAGCGACACATCCTTTTCATCAAAGCCCGGCAGTTCGGCGGTCAGTTCAAGGCCTTTGTCCGTTTCCGCGATATCGACGCGGGGAAGGTTGAAGCCCCTGCTGCCGCTATCGCCGCTGGTGAGCCAGCCACGGCCGAGATCGTCGCTGAGGCGATCCATTTCCTTGCGCAGATCGGCAAAGGGATCAAAGCCGGTGCGGAACAGATTGCTGCGTCCAAAGGGGATGAGTGAACGGAAATCGGTCATTGGTCCTTCTCCTGCTTTTGTGAAACTGGCGGTTTGCCGGGATGGTGCATCATCTGATGCTGTTGTCTGTGTTCGGCTGAGTCATGCATCGCGCGGCAATGCTCCATAGCTCCGGGCATCGGATGCTCCTGCCGCGTGGGCATGGTGCCGGGCTGCATCATGTGTCCGCCTGCCGGATCGTGCATTGGCAGTCCGTCGCAGGCGCAACTGAGGGCGGCGGGGCGCGGGGCGGTGCGGTCTGCGCCGACGCTCCGGCAACGAGTAACAGGTTGAGGAGAGCAGTGTTGGCGAACTGGCGGCGCATGGGCAATTATCCTTGAAAGACTCTGCATCAAATTGTCGCCCGAAGCAGGAGGCCACGCCATAAGTAGAGTCACGCAGACACTGTCGGCGGCACAAGGACCGCTGCGCCCTGAACCCTGCCTTCGCGCAGGCTTTGCAGCGCCTGATTGGCTTGCGCGAGGGGGAAGCTTTGGCTGACGGTGTGCAGTTCCATGCCGCCCACCAGCTCGAAAAAGGAGGTGCCGTCTTCCCGCGTCAGGTTGGCGACCGAGAGGATCTGCCTTTCCTGCCACAGATCAGCATAGGGGAAGGAGGGGATGTCGCTCATGTGGATGCCCGCGCATATGACGCGGCCGCCCTTTCTGACTGCCCGTAGAGCTTGAGGTACGAGTTCTCCGGCCGGTGCGAAGATCAGGGCAGCGTCAAGAAGCGCAGGCGGCGTTTCAGAAGAACCACCCGCCCAGGCGCAGCCGAGCGAACGGGCGAAGTCCTGCCCTGCCGTGTCGCCGTCCCGAGTGAAGGCATATACCGTGCGCTGCTGTTGCCGGGCGACCTGCGCCAATATGTGCGCGGCGGCGCCAAAGCCATAAAGGCCTATGAAGCTTGCCGGACCGGCCAGCCGCAATGCTCTCCACCCGATCAGGCCCGCACAGAGGAGGGGGGCAGTTTCCACATCCGAAAAGTGATCCGGCGGGCCGAAGCAATATCGCGCATCGGCTGTCGCATGGCTCGCATAGCCGCCGTCCCGCGTGGCTCCGGTGAAGAGCGGGGCGTCGCACAGATTTTCCCGCCCGGCGAGGCAATAGGGGCAAATGCCGCATGTATGCTCCAGCCAGGGAACGCCGACACGCTGACCGATGGCGAAGCCCTCAACGCCGCTGCCCAGTGCCGCGACCCGGCCCACGATCTCATGGCCTGGTATGATGGGATAGCGTGCCGGGATTTCCCCGTCGAGGACATGCAAGTCGGTCCGGCAGACGCCGCAGGCGGCGACTTTGATCAGCAGTTCGCCGGGTCCGGGATCAGGGACGACACGCTCGATCCGCACGAGTGCAGCGCCCGGCGCGGGGATCTGCATCGCCACCATCTGCTTCACGATGCGCTGGCCGCCGACCGCTGGGAAAAGCCGAACAGCATGAGCATCACGCCTTGCGATAGGAGATCTATGGCGAGCACCATCCCCAGCAGCCAGAGGCTGATCCATGGCCACGACACCGCCACCAGCAGGGCGGCTACGATGCTGATGACGCCGGACAGGATCATCCACGCCCTGCCTTCGCGGTGCCGGAATGCCAGGATGAGCCGGGCTATGCCTGAGGCCGCCAAGGTCAGGCCGATGAAGACCGTAAGGACGCTGGCGCCAAGCAGGGGATCGATGATCAGGATGCTGGCCGTGATGAGGTAGAGCAGCGCGGCAAGGCCCCACAGGACGCCGGACGAGAAGCGCCGGACGCTGAAGGCGTGGAACAGCTGGAATATCCCGCCCGCGAACATGGCCGCTCCTACGATATAGGTGGCGAGGATCGTCGCGAGGAGCAGGTTGACGCTGGCAAGGATGCCGAGCAACGCGAGAGCGGCTCCGATGCCTACGAAGATGCGCCATAGCTGCTGCCCCGGTAGGGATACTCCCGGTTCCAAGGCCATTTTCAAGTCCATGATCGCCCTCCTCAAGATGCGAGAATCGCGAGTCTAGCGCTGGAGGCGGCGGGATGATGTTCGTGAATCTACGAATAGGATGGCTTGGATCGCAGCGCGATCATCCCGGTGATAATCCTTCAAGGAGCGTTGCCATGAAAGCGTTGATCTATGACGGGCCCGGGCAGAAGCATCTGGGCGAGCGGGAAAAGCCAAAGATCAAGGATCTTGGCGACGCCATCGTCCGCGTCACGCACACAACGATATGCGGCACCGACCTCCACATATTGAAGGGCGATGTGCCCAGTTGCGAGCCGGGGCGGGCATTCGGGCATGAGGGCGTGGGCGTTGTGGAGGCGATCGGATCGGCGGTCTCGAATTTCAAGCCGGGTGATCATGTGCTGATGTCCTGCATCACCTCATGCGGGCGGTGCGACTATTGCCGCCGGGGCATTTATTCCCATTGCGTGAGCGGCGGATGGCTGTTGGGCAATGTCATCGATGGCACGCAGGCGGAATATGTGCGCATCCCTCATGCCGACACCAGCCTTTATCCGGTTCCGGCAGGAACGGACGAGGAAGCGCTGGTGATGCTGAGCGACATATTGCCGACCGGGTTCGAATGCGGCGTTCTGAATGGCAAGGTCGCGCCAGGGAGCAGCGTGGCCATCGTGGGCGCGGGCCCGATCGGGCTGGCGACTTTGCTGACGGCGCAATTCTACTCGCCCGGCCAGATAATCATGATCGATCTCGACGCCAACCGGTTGGCCGTGGCGGAACGGTTCGGAGCGACCCGGACGATCGACAGCCGGTCGGAAGACGCGGTGGCAGTGGTCAAGTCGTTGACCGACGGCAGGGGCGTGGATACGGCCATCGAAGCTGTCGGCGTGCCTGCGACATTCGAACTGTGCGAAGACCTCGTCGCGCCGGGCGGCGTCATCGCCAATATCGGTGTGCATGGTGTGAAGGCCGACCTGCATCTGGAACGGCTCTGGTCGCATAACATCACGATCACCACCCGGCTGGTGGACACGTCTACGACCTCGATGCTGCTGAAGACGGTCGCGAGCGGGAAGGTCGACGCGAAGAAGCTTGTTACGCATCGCTTCACGCTAGATGGCATCATAGAGGCCTACGATGTCTTTGGCCGGGCGGCGGAGACGCAGGCGCTCAAGGTCCTGATTACGCCCTGATCCGCCGCGCCGATCCTATCGCATCGCCACCCGCTTGAGCGCTTCGGCGCAGAGGAGGTAGGCGGCGACCAGCACCGCCGTCACCATGAGGATGCCGGGCGGAGGGACGGAGAAGCCCAATGTCGGCGCAAACGGTAGGAAGGGCAAGGCGACCGCCGTGACAAGGCACAGCCCGGCGCTTGTCACCAGCAGCCGGTGAGGCCGCTGCCGCCACAAGGGCGCGGACGTGCGGATGATGAAGACAACCAATATCTGCGTCGCCATGGATTCGACGAACCAGACCGTGCGGAATATGGGCACATCGACATGGAAAAGGGCAATGAGTGCCGCAAAGGTCGCGATGTCGAACAGGGATGACAGCGGCCCCATGATGAGAGTGAAGCGAACGAGGCCCCGCATGTCCCACCCACGCGGCGCGGAAAGGTCGCCGCCTTCTGCCCGGTCGAACGGTATGCCGGTCTGCGACAGATCATAAAGCATGTTGTTGAGCAGGATCTGGACGGGCGTCAGCGGAAGGAAGGGCAGGAACAGGGACGCCAGCGCCATCGTCAACATGTTGCCGAAGTTCGAACTGGTCCCCATGCGGATATATTTGAGGATATTGGCATAGGTGCGGCGTCCCTCCGCCACGCCATCCGCCAGCACGGCAAGATCTGGCGCGAGCAGGATCATGTCCGCCGCTTCGCGCGCGACATCGGTCGCGCCATCGACCGACAGGCCGACATCGGCCGCCCGAATGGCGGGTGCGTCGTTTATGCCGTCTCCCAGAAATCCGACGATATGGCCGCGTGCTTGCAGCGCCCGCACGATCCGCAGCTTCTGGTCGGGGGTGATGCGGGCGAAGAGGCTGGTGTCGGCTGCGCGGACGGCCAGAGCCTCATCATCGAGTGCTGCAATCTCCTCCCCGGTCAGGAGCATCGCGTCCGGCTTTCCGAGTGCGGTCATCAGGTGCCGGACAGCGGCGGCGGAGTCGCCGGAAATGACCTTTGTCCTCACCCCCGCCGTCTCCAGCCGCGCGATGGCGGCGGCGGCGGAGGCCTTGGGCGGATCGAGGAAGAGGCAGAAACCTGCGAAGACCAGATGTTCGTCATCGTCCGTTTCGATACGATCGCGGCCGGGCGCTGCTTTCCATGCGATGCCCAGCAGACGCAATCCTTGTGCGGCATTGTCATCGTGCAACTGGTCGAGGCGTGCCTTGAGGGCGGCGTCGAGCGGGATGATGGTTCCGTCTGCCGCCTGCGCCTGATCGCACAGGTCCAGGATCGTTTCAGGCGCGCCCTTCACGATCTCGACCCTTTCGCCTTGCCGCTCAGCCAGCACCGATACGCGCCGCCTTTCGAAGTCGAAGGGCCGTTCGTCCAGTTTCTGCCAGCCAGTCAGCGGATGATGGCCGGTATGCGCGAGCAGGGCGTCGTCCAGCGGACTGCGCAGGCCGCTTTCGAAGCGGGCGTTGACGGCTGCGAGTTCGAAGACGTGCTCGCTGTCCACCCCGTCGATCCCTGGGTGGCCGGTCATCATGATCCGCGCTTCGGTGAGGGTACCGGTCTTGTCGGTGCACAATATGTCCATTTCGCCAAGATCGTGGATCGCCGAGAGCCGCTTCACCACTACCTTTGCCGCCGCCATGCGCTGGGCCCCGCGCGCCAGGCCGATGGTCATGATCATCGGCAGCAGTTCGGGCGTCAGGCCGACCGCAAGGGCCATGGCGAAAAGGAAGGATTCGACCGGCGGCCGTCCGAGGGCGAGATGGGCGAGGATCACGAAGAGGACAAGGAAGATCGTCATTCGCACGATCAGCATGCCCAGCCGGTGAATCCCGCGTTCGAAAGCGGTGGGAGGCTGTTCATCGCCCAGCGACCGGGCGATGCCCCCGAAATGGGTGCGGTCGCCCGTCTGCACGACGAGCATGGTCGCGCTGCCGCCGATCATCGAACTGCCGTGCAGCAGGAGGTTGGGTGCCTCGGCCAGGGCGGCGCCGGGGTCGATGACTGGAGATTTTTCCACGGGGAAGGGCTCGCCGGTGAGGGCGGCCTGGTTGACCTGCGCGGCGTTGGCGGACAGCACCAGCCCATCGGCGGGCACCAGGTCTCCGGCGGCAAGCATCACCACATCGCCCGGCACCACAACTCGTACCGGCAGCGTGGCGACTGCTCCGTCGCGCTGCACGCGCGCGGTGAGAGCGATCGCCTCACGCAGCGCCGCCGCTGTCGCTTCCGCGCGGCGTTCCTGCACTGTGTCGAGGATGGTGGAGAGGAGGACCATGGCGACGATCAGCAGGAAGCTGACCATGTCGCCGGTCACGCCCGCAACCGCCGCAGCCGCAAGCAGCATCAGGACGAGCGGATTGCCAAGCCTGCGCGCCAGATCGGCTATGAGGCGGCGGCGCGCCTTTTGAAAGAGGATGTTGGGACCGGTCGCTTCGAGCCTGCGGGCGGCCTCGGCAGAGGACAATCCATCTGCGCTCGCGTCAAGGGCAGCGAGAGTCCGGCCGACCGGCAGGCGCCAATATTCGTTGGACAGCTCGGTTCCCTGATCATTCGCCGCCGTGAAGGGCTCGTGCCGGAGCGGCAAGGAGATGCTGAAATCCATCGCGGCTCCAGACGGGTTAAGGATGGGCATGGAATGGATGATCAGGATCGGATGGCGAATCCGTTAAGCTACGTAACTGTCCGAAGTTCGCTCCCTATGCCGTGACCGTAAGTTTTCGGCTCGATAGGCGATGACCAAGGGCGGAGGCTGATATGGCGTCAGCGGGATGGCGAAGCTGGTTTCTGGCGATCCTGATCGCAGCCGGGCTGATTGCCGCGGTCGCTCATTGGGGGGAGGTCGAGCGCTTCGCAGCGCTGCTCCGTCAGGCGGAGCCGGGTTGGATCGGGCTTGCCGTCATGCTTCAGCTCACCACCTATTGCAGTGTGGCGGGCGGGTGGTCGGTGGTGCTGCGCCGCGCCGGAACGCCGCAGCCGATGCGGCCGCTGGTGCGGATCGCCTTGACCAAGCTGTTTGCCGATCAGGTTTTGCCCAGCGCGGGCATGGGAGGCAATATCCTGCTGGTGGATCAGCTGCGCGGGCTAGGCGTGCCCAAGGGGACGGCGGTGGCCGCCCTGCTGCTGTCGATGATCGGCTTTTACGCAGCCTATGCCTGTTTCGCCCTCGTCACGCTGATCCTGCTTTGGCTGCATGATCGCGCTACGCCGCTGATGGCGGGAGTGGTCACCACCTTCCTGCTGGTGGCCTTCGCCATCCCCGCTCTTGCCCTCTGGCTGCGGAGCCGGGGAAGCAGGCCTTTGCCTGACCGGATCGAACATATCGACTTTGTGCGGAGGCTGCTGGAAACGGTGGCGCAGGCGCCGTCAGCCCTTTTACGGGACAGGCAACTCGCGACCATGGTCGCGGCGTGCAACGCGATGATCTTCCTGGCGGATGCTGGGACGCTTTTCGCCTGCTTGCACAGCCTTGGTGAGCAGGCCGCGTTCGGCACCGCGTTCATCGCGCTGATCATGGCTTCGGTGGTTGCGACGCTGGGGCCGATCCCGCTGGGGCTGGGCAGTTTCGAAGCGACTTCGGTGGCGACGCTTCATCTGCTGGGGGTCGAGCTGGAGGCCGCATTCGCGGCAACCATGCTGCTGCGCCTCTTCACGCTGTGGCTGCCGCTCATACCTGGCATGGTGATGATCCGTGGCGTTGCCAAGAGGCGTCCTGCGCAGCGATAGCGCCGCGAAGGCTGTCAGCTGGCATGAGCCGCCAAGCCTTTCCTGGCGATCCGGACGGTGGGATCATCGGGGTCCGCGATGGTGACAAAGCCAAGTTCCCTTTCCATGCGCAGAGCCGCGTCGTGATCTGCGGACTCGATAGACTCGATCGTCTCGATCCCCTCCGCCTTCGCATAGCGCAGGACATGTTCGAACAAGGTCCAGCTGAGGCCCTTGCCCTTCATGTCGGTGCGGGTGCTGAGTGCGATCTCCGCGCGGGTGCGATCAGGATCGGTCGCGAGCATGGCGATGGCGAGGAGGTTGCCCTCCTCTCCGAAGGCGACGAAGCTGATTGTGCGGACATAATCCACTCGCGTCATCATTACGATCTGCTCGCGGCTGACCTTTGCTACGCCCGACATGAAGCGGAAGCGCAGGTCTTCGGGCGAGACATGGTCGAAAAAGGCCGCGACCGCTGGCTCGTCGTCAGGGCGCACTGGCCGTACATGGAAGCGAACGCCCTGCTCCGTGACGAGGTCGGACGCCCATCCTTCTGGCGGCGCGCGCAGGACTAGGCGGGATGCCGTTGCCGCTTCTGCGCTGACCCGCGCCCGCGCATCAAGCGCGATCACGCCTGCCGCGCTCACGACCAGGGGGTTGATGTCGAGTTCCAGCAGGTCGGGAAGGTCGACCGCCATAGCCGACACGGCGTCCAGCACATCAGCGACGCTTTCGACATCGCCTGCCGGGACGTTCCGATATCCGGCGAGCATCCGGGACATAAGCGTTCGCGCAATCAGGGCGCGCGCCTGTGCATGGTCGATGGGCAGGAGGTCGATGGCCTTGTCGTTGAGAAGTTCAGCGGCGACGCCGCCCGCGCCAGCCATGATCATGGGTCCGAAAACCGGATCCGCGCTGAGGCCCACGATCATCTCCCTGCCGTCTTTCACCCTTATCATGTCCTCGACGGCGAACCCCTTGAGACGTGCTTGCGGGAAGTCGCGGCCGATGCGCCGCTCCATCTCCCGCGCGGCGGCAACGGCAGCCTCGGCATCGGGCAGGTCGAGCGCGACGCCGCCCACATCCGATTTGTGCGGTAGGTCGCGCGAGACGATCTTCACCACATAGGGGGGGCTCAGCCAACAGCAGGCTTCTTCCACGGCGTCCGCCGAAGCGGCAAAGCGCGTAGGCGCGACGGGGATGCGATAGGCCTCTAGCAGCTTCTTCACTTGGATTTCCGAAAGCGTGGTGCATCCGTCCGCCTGCGCACTGGAGATGATGGCGCGGGCGGCGGTTCGGTCTGCCTGCACCTCGCGCGACTGGGCGGGCGCTTCTGTCAGGCTCTCGCGAAGGCGGCGGGCCTGCGCCAGATAGCCGAAGGCGCGCACGGCGTCGTCCGGGGTTGAAAAGACCGGGATGCCCGCCGCCGTGAAAACAGGCCTTACCGCATCGCTGTTGGTGTCACCGAGCCAGCAAGCCAGGACAGGCTTGCGGATGCGGTCATGCGTTGCCGCCGCGACCTCGCGGCAGATAGCCAGCGCCGTTTCTTTCGCTTCGCTGCGTGCGGTAGGGCAGTTCATGAGCAGCATCGCGTCGCTCCCGCTGTCGCGCAGGATGGCTCGTACAGCAGCGGCATAGCGGTCTGCGTCCGCGTCGCCCAATATATCGACGGGGTTGGCGCGCGGCTGACCTGCGGGCGTTACCTCGGCAAGGGCGGCGATCGTTTCGGTGGTCAATGTGGCGAGCTGCCCATTTGCCTGCGCCAAGGCATCGACCGCCAATATGCCGGCGCCGCCGCCATTGGTCAGGATCGCCAGCCGGTTGCCGGGGACCGGCTCGCAGGCGCAGAGGATCTCGGCGGCGTCGAACAGTGCTGTGAGGCTGTCCACCAGCAGGATGCCGGCGCGTTCAAAGGCGGCTTGATACACGTCATAAGAGCCGATCATCGCCCCCGTGTGGGACAGGGTCGCTTGCGCGGCGAGCTGGCTCTTCCCCGCCTTGATCGCGATGATGGGTTTATGGAGCGCGGCGGCGCGGGCAGCGGCCATGAACTCGGCTACCTCGGTCACGCCCTCCACATAGAGCAGGATCGCGTGGGTGTGGGGATCGGCCGCAAGAAGGTCAACCAGGTCGCCAAGATTTACATCGGTCATGTCGCCTGCGGAAATGATGCCGGAAAAGCCTACCCCCCGGCTTTGTGCCCAATCGAGCACGGCGGTGATAAGCGCGCCGCTTTGCGAGATGAGGCCAAGATTGCCCGGCAGCGCAGAGGTGCAGGCGAAGGTGGCGTTGATCCGCGCATGGGGCGCCATGATGCCAAGGCAATTGGGACCGACGATCCGCACGTCGTGCCGCCGGGCCGCATCCCTGATCGCTTGATGGAATGCGGTGGCAACGTGAAGGCCCGCCGACAGGATGACGGCGCAGAGCGTGCCGAGGCTTCCCAGCGCGTCGATGATGCCCGCCACGGTCGGTTCGGGCGTCATGATGATCGCAAGTTCGGGCGCGGCGGGCAGGTCGGCGATGCTGGCCACCCATGTCGTGCCTGGTCGCGACACCGGGTGCGGATTGACGACATGGATGCCGCCTTCGAACCCGCCTGCGAGCAGATTGTCGAGGACGAGCGCACCGACGGTGCCCTGCTCCTGCGACCCTCCGATCAGGGCGATAGTCCTGGCGTGAAGAAGCGGCGACAGATTGCGAATGGTCATGGCTTTTCTCGTCCTTGGCTGGGATCGCGCGAATGCGGAGCGATCCTAGGAAGGGCGGTGTCCATGGCGATATTCGTAAATGCCGCAGGGCGTCTGGGCGCGGTTCATGAGAAGCTACTTACGGGAATTTGCGAATAGGGCTGCGACGCGCAGTTCCTAAAATGGCCTCCATCAGCGGAGGAGGCGAACATGCAGCGTTCAGGCCACACGGAAGGTCGTGCTTCAAGGCATGATCCTGTCCCGGAGACGGTCCATGATCTGCGCAACCTCTTCGCTGTCATCACCTCGATCGGGCACCTGCTTGATAAGCATCAAGACGGGCCAGCGCGGGAAACCATGCTGCGCGGGCTGGAGGCGGCGGCGGTGCGGGGCAATGAGCTGACGTCCCGGCTGCTTGCAAGGCAAGCGTGCGGAGAACGGGTGCTGGTGGATGTGGGGGCGCAGGTCGCCCATGCCGCGCCCATGCTGCAAGCTATGGTGAAGCAGCCGGCGTCATTGGAGATAGACGCGCAGATGGCTTTGCCCGTCACGCGTGTGAGCGCCGACCCGGCCGAATTGGAAGCGGTGATGCTGGAACTGGCGGCCAACGCGGTCAGGGCGGGGGCACGGCATGTCCGGGTCCGCTGCCGCAGGATCGGCGATTGGATCTGGCTGATGATTGCGGACGATGGCCCGGGCTTGCCGACGAACGGTGCTGCTCGACCGCAACTCAATACGGGGAATGAAAGCCGTGGGAACGGCTTGCAGCGAGTTCGCAGGGCGATCCGCGGCATGAGGGGCAGGTTATTCATTCGCGGCGGTGTCGGCGCAGGCGCTGGCACGGTAGTCGCCATGCTTTTGCCGGTGGCGTTCCCAGCCGCCAGCAAATCACGCGTCCGACATTCGGGCGCGTCACCCACAAACAAGGAGAGTTGCGATGAAGACCGATGGACAGTTGCAGCATGACGTCATGGACGAGCTTGAATGGGACCCCAGCGTCGATCATGCGGATATCGGCGTGGCGGTGAATGACGGGGTGGTGACCCTGTCTGGCTATGTGTCCAATTATCTGGAGAAGATGGCGGCTGAAAAGGCGGCTCGGCGTGTCAGCGGGGTCAAGGCGATCGCCGAGGAGATCCAGGTGCGCTTCAAGTCCGAACCCAAGACGGCGGACCATGAAATTGCCAAGCGCATCCTCGACATGTTTTCGTGGAACGTCTCCATCCCGCACGAGAAGATCAATGTGAAGGTGGAGAAGGGCTGGGTCACGCTGTCGGGCGTTGTCGATGCCTATTATCAGAGCGATGAGGCGCGAAGGGCAGCCGCCAGGGTTTCCGGCGTGACCGGCGTCAGCAACCTTATCGAGGTGAAGAAGCTGCCCGTCAGCGCTGACATTAGGGAACGGATCGCCGCCGCCTTCAAGCGTCAGGCGGATCTCGACGCTGCCGGCGTTACGATCGCGACGGTTGGGAACACGGTACGCCTCGGCGGACGGGTGAAGGCCTGGCACGAACGCGGCGTCGCGGAGCGGGCGGCCTGGGCAGCGCCCGGCGTGACCAAGGTCGAGGACAATATCGTCGTATCAACATTCTGACCCGGTCTCCCGGCGGGCGCCATTGCCTGCCGGGGTGCTCCATTGCGGGTCGGTCCCTGACGCTATTTCATTGGAGGAGCATATGTCCGTCATAGATCGCGTGCGCCAATCCGCAGACGCCATGTTTCAGGCAGCCATGACCATCGGACTGATGATCGCCATCGCGGCGATGATCCTGGCCCGAATGCCGGGATGACATCCGTTGGATAGCGAACATCTTATCATGAGGAAATCGACATGAAGAACGTGCTCTTGCTCGTCCATGATGATGCTGGTCAGGAGGCGCGGCTCCAGGCTGCGCTGGACCTGACCAGATGCCTGTCTGGCCACCTGACCTGCCTCGACGTCGTGCAGATCCCGGTGCTGGCAGGCGGCGAATATTATCCAGACGCCGAACTGATGCTGCTCCAAGATGCGCGGAAGCGGGAAGACGTCAATGCCGGACGGATCCGGGCGCGGCTTCAGGCGGAAGATGTGGCCTAGAACTGGGTTGACCAAACGGGCTATATTGCTCCGCTGCTGCAGGACAGCGCGGCATTGGCGGACATCATTGTCCTCAATACGTCGCTCGCCGATCGCATGATGCCCGACATGATCCCGATCGTGTCAAATGCGGTGCTGAAATCCGGGAAGCCGATATTGGCGGTTCCCGACGATAGCCGGGGCATCGATTTTGGCGGCCATGTCCTTGCCGCCTGGGACGGATCGAGGCCGGCCGGCGAAGCGCTGCGGGCGGCGGCGCCGCTGCTGGCCAGCGCGCAGGGCGTGACGATCATCGAGATGGGCGAAGTGAGCGGCGAGCTTGCCGAAGATGCAGCGGCTTATCTTTCCCGGCATGGCGTGCACCCGCGTGTGGAGCATCTGGACGAGCCGGAAGCGGGTGTCGCGGCGGGATTGCTGGCCGAGATTGACAAGCGGCGGCCCGCTTTCTGCATCATGGGCGCCTATGGACATTCGTGGTTGCGCAAGAGCCTGTTCGGCGGAATCACCCGGATCATGCTGGGGGAAGCGAATGTCCCGTTGTTCCTGGCTCACTGGGTGCAGGGCGGGGAGGTTGTCCAACCTAAAGGCGTAGGTCATGGAGTCGTTTGGGTAGTGTAATGACCATCCGGGATTACACGGACATGACTTAAATATCATCCTTGCTATATCAAAGACTTATGAGGACATCGGTAAGTCGTGTGTTGCAATTCGGCCAATGATGTTAGGGTGCGCAGGGCCTTGTCAGGCTGACGTCAAAATCCCGCATAGGGTGAGGCCATGCCGTCATGGAAAACAGCGCGTCTGCAACCTTACGTCCTCGCCATTGTGGGGATTGCTTTAGTAGCGGCGGTCCGGCTGCTTCTTGATCCGTGGCTGAACGATCGGTCGGCTTATCTGCCCTATGTCATCGCGATCGTGGGCATCGCGCTCTGGCTGGGGGAGGGACCGGCGATCCTCGCTACCCTGCTGAGCGTCGCGGCAGGGGTGACGATCACGCATCGGTCGATGCTGCAGAACCGCGACCTGATCGAGATCGCGCTGTTCGTCGTGATCGCTGCCGGCATCATCCTGATGAGCCGCCTTGTCCGCCGGTCGAACCAGCGGCTGAAGGTGGCAGAAGTCGCCGCCGAACATCGCGGCGTGGCGAGCGAGCAACTGGCGGTGGAACTCAACCTGTTGATCGATGGCGCGCAGGGGTTGGCGATCTACATGCTGGACCCGGCTGGGCGGGTGACGATCTGGAACCGGGGCGCCGAGCGGCTGAAGGGCTGGACCGAGCAGGAGGTGCTGGGCAAGCCGTCTTCCCTATTCTATCCCTGCGAAGCCGTTGCGGTGGGCAAGCCCGAGGCGGATATCGAGCGCGCCCGCGCAGAAGGACGGTTCGAGGAAGAGGATTGGCGCGTCCGCAAGGATGGATCCGAGTTCCTGGCGGCGGTCAGCTGGACCGCGCTTCATGACAAGGATGGCGCGCTGCGCGGCTTTGCCAAGATCGTGTCCGACATCACCGAAAAACGGTCGGCCGAAGACCAGCTGCGCGCCCATGAAAGCCAGCTGCGCGCGATCCTGTCGACCGTGCCCGACGCGATGGTGGTGATCGACGAGGCGGGCACGATGCTGTCGTTCAGCGCGGCGGCGGAAGCGCAGTTCGGCTATGTTGAGGACGAGGTGCTGGGGCGGAACGTACGCATGTTGATGCCGTCTCCTGACCGCGAACGGCATGACAGCTACATCCAGCGCTATCTGGAAACCGGGGAAAAGCGCATCATCGGCAAGGGCAGGGTCGTGGCGGGCCAGCGGGCCGACGGATCCATGTTCCCCATGGAATTGTATATCGGTGAGGCGATGCGGGGGAATGAGCGCATCTTCACCGGCTTCATCCGCGACCTGACCGAAAGGCGGGCGGTCGAAGATCATATGGCGACGTTGCAGGCCGAGCTGATCCATGTGACGCGGGTGAGCGCCATGGGGACGATGGCATCGACGTTGGCGCATGAACTCAACCAGCCGATCGCAGCTGTCGCCAATTATGTCGCGGCGGTGCGCGACCAGATGGCACAGCCCCAGGAAAGCGAGTGGCCGATGATGCGCGAAGCCTTGGTAGAGGCCGCGAGCGAAGCCTTAAGGGCCGGGCAGATCGTCCGCAGGCTGCGCGAGTTCGTGTCGCGGGGCGAAGTGGAAAAGACGATCGAGAGCCTGCCCGAACTGGTGCAGGAGGCGTCTGCGCTGGGACTGGCCGGCGCGCGGGGAATGGGGATCGACGTGCAGTTCGACATCGATCCGCTGGCGTCGCCCGTGCTGGTCGACAGGGTCCAGATCCAGCAAGTGCTGATCAACCTGATCCGCAATGCGTGCGAGGCGATGGCGGACAGCGCGGTCAAGCAGCTGACCATCGCCACGCGCGCGGCCAAGGACGATCTGGTCGAAGTCATCGTGTCGGACACCGGCTGCGGCATTGCACCGGGGGTGGCGCGACAGCTTTTCACCGCATTCGTCAGCACCAAGCCCAACGGTATGGGCCTTGGCCTTTCCATATGCCGCACCATCGTCGAGGTGAATGGCGGCAAGATCTGGATGGAAAGTCGCAAGGGAAAAGGCACCGATTTCCACTTCACTCTCATTCGAGCGCAAGCCGAGGAGGCATATGACCGGCAAGAAATTCGTTCACATCATCGATGATGAGGATTCCATCCGGCGGTCGGCGGGCTATATGCTCAAGACGTCGGGCTATAGCGTGGAGACATGGGCGTCGGGAACCGCCTTCCTGAAAGAGGCGAGATCGGCCGAGGAAGGCTGCATCCTGCTGGATGTGCGAATGCCCGACATTGACGGGCTGGAAGTCCAGCGCATCCTGACGGAGCGCGGGATTGCCATGCCGGTCATCATCATGACCGGCCATGGAGACATATCGATAGCGGTTCAGGCGATGAAGGCTGGCGCGGTCGATTTCCTGGAAAAACCGTTCGAAAAGGCGGTCCTGATCGACGCGATCGAGCGGGCGTTCGACCGGGTGCATTCTGCTCAAGATGCGGCGGCGGATGCGGCGCGCGCGAACCTGATCATCGGGGCGCTGACGGGGCGGGAGCGGGAAGTGCTGGAGGGGCTGGCGCAAGGATTGCCCAACAAGACGATCGCCTATGACCTTGGCATATCATCCCGGACGGTCGAGGTGCATCGCGCCAACCTGATGGCGAAGCTGCATGTTCATAGCCTATCGGACGCGCTGCGCATCGCCTTCGCAGCGGGCATGGGCCACAAGGACCTGACTGCGATCAATACGTAAAGACTTGCGCGCACTCGCCATGGCACCATTTTCCCATGTTGCTCACGCCAGCGGCGCAAGGCGTCCGAAAATTGTTCAGCCATCCGATCTCCATCGCCCTCTTGGATGACGACGCCGGGGCGAGGCGGTCGATGCAGTTGCTGTTGCAAGGGCGGGGTTTTCAGGTGCGCTCCTTTGCCGATCCCGATGCGTTCATCGCCGATGTGAAAATGAACAACCCGGCCTGTCTGGTCACGGATTATCGGATGGCGGGGTGCAATGGCGTGGAAGTGCTGGACAGGCTGCGCGCGTCGGGATGGGGCGGCCCCGCGATACTGGTCACCGCCTATGGTTCGGCCGAATTGCTGCAAACGGCGATGGCGCACGGTTTCGATGCCGTGATCGACAAGCCTTGCAAGGATTCGGCGCTGATAAACGCCATCAGGGATGCGACGATGGGTCGAGCAGGGAGCTGACAGGTGCCGTCATGAAGAACGCGGGGGAAAAGCAGGCAGCCGCGCGGCCTTTCGCCGCCATGGACCTGTTATCGCCCCGCGAACGCGAAGTGCTGGCCGCGGTGGCAAGCGGCCATACCAACCGGGAAACCGGCAAGCTGCTGGGCATCAGCCACAGGACGGTGGAGGTCCATCGCGCCCGGTTGATGCGGAAGCTGGATGTGCAGTCCGTGGCCCAGCTCGTTACCCTTTATGTTCTTCACGGCCAGTCGCATGCCGGTCATGGCGGCAGGCCGCCATATTGAGGCGGATCGCCTGTCCGGCTGGCCGGGCGCAGTCGGTCCCGGCGCGGGAGCACCTCGTATAATCCCCAATGTTGCTGCGTATGGATTGTGGGATCATGGCGGCCGGGCCCCGGAATTGCGGCCCCTCGATCTTCAGCGATTTCTTGCGAGTAAGATGATGACTGAGGCAGGAACAGCCCGCCATTCGACCATGGAAGCGTCCGACGAGTTGGTGCAGATGCTGCGCCGCCATGCCGAGCCGCTGCCTTCCCCCGACGAGGTGGAGAGCTTCGGTAGCTTCTTCGACCGTTTCGGGGATGCGCGCGTCGTCCTGCTGGGCGAGGCGAGCCATGGCACGTCGGAATTCTACCGCGCGCGGGCGGCGATCACGCGGCGGCTGATCGAGCGGCATGGCTTTACGCTGGTCGCGGTGGAGGCGGATTGGCCCGACGCGGCGCGCATCGACGATTATGTCCGGCATCAGGCGCCGCGTCCCAGGAAAGGCGATGTGTTCGTACGCTTTCCGACATGGATGTGGCGCAATCAGGAAGTGCTGGCCTTTGCCGACTGGCTGCGCGGGCATAATCAGGGGCTGGAGGAACAGCGGCAGGCGTCCTTCCATGGGTTGGACGTCTATTCTTTAAGCGAATCCATCCATGCCGTGCTGGCCTATCTGGACAAGGTCGATCCGCAGGAGGCGGAGCAGGCCCGCCGCCGATATGGGTGCCTGACGCCATGGCAGGACGAACCGGCCCAATATGGCCGCACCGTCATGATGTCGGGCGGCAATGGGTGCGAGGATGGCGTCGTGGCGCAGCTTCGCGAGCTGCTCGACCAGCGGCTGGAATTGCTTAAACAGGATGGCGAGGCGTGGTTCGACGCCTATCAGAATGCACGCATCGTGCGGGCTGCGGAACGCTATTACCGGGCCATGTATCGCAGCTCGACGGAGAGCTGGAATCTGCGCGACCGGCATATGTTCGAGACGCTGCAAAGCCTGATGGCGCATCGCGGCAGTGGCACGAAGGCGGTCATCTGGGCGCATAACAGCCATATCGGCAATGCCGCCGCCACGGCGATGGGGTGGCAGGGCGAGTTCAACATCGGTCAGCTGTGCCGCCTTGCCCATGGCGACGATGCGGTGTCGATCGGGTTCGGCACGGACACGGGTCTGGTCGCAGCGGCGAGCGATTGGGGCAGCGCGATGGAGATCAAGACGGTGCGACCGGCGCGGCCCGACAGCTATGAGCATGCATTCCGCCGAACGGGCGTGGCGCGCAGCCTGACCGACTGGCGCGGGCGGGACAAGGCGGCATTGCGCGACGCGCTGAGCCAACCGCTGCTGGAACGCGCCATAGGCGTCATCTACCGGCCCGAGACCGAGCGGCTCAGCCATTATTTCGAGGCCGTAATGGCGGAGCAGTTCGATGCATGGGTGTGGTTCGCGCAGACCACGGCGGTCGAGCCGCTGGGTGCCGAACGGCCCCATGGCGCGCCGGAAACCTGGCCTTTTGGATTGTGATCATGACAGAGCTTATCGCGAACAGACATGATGTGGTGATTGGGCAGCATCGGCTGTCCGGATTTCTGGACGTGCCGGATAATGCCACCGGGCTGGTGATATTCGCCCATGGCAGCGGCAGCGGGCGGCACTCCCCACGCAACCAGCATGTGGCGGCGGGCCTGAACCGTGTCGGCATGGCGACGTTGCTGGTCGACCTGCTGACGCCGGAGGAGGAACGGGACCGCCGCAATGTGTTCGACGTGCGCCTGCTCGCCGGGCGGCTGCGCGAAGCGGCGGAATGGGCGGAGGAGGTGCCGCAGCTTGGGGCCTTGCCGCTCGGCTATTTCGGCGCGAGCACGGGCGCGGCTGCGGCGATTATCGCGGCGTCCATGCCGGGCGATCGCGCCACCGCCATCGTGTCGCGCGGCGGACGGCCCGACCTTGCGGGCGCGGCGGCATTGGGGGGTGTGACGGTTCCCACACTGATGATCGTCGGTAGCCTGGACGAGGATGTGCTGGGCCTCAACCATGACGCACGGGTGCTGATGACCGCGCCATCGGAACTGGTGGTGGTGCCGGGCGCAAGCCACCTGTTCGAGGAGCTGGGGACGCTGGATCAGGTGATCGGGCTTGCGGCGCGCTGGTTCACCTCTCACCTGAAAGGAGCGGCGGGATGAAGCTGCAATCGGTGCTGTTCCACGATCGCCGCGATGCGGGCGTGCATCTGGCGAAGGTGCTGTCGCATCTTGCCGCGAGTCATCCTTTGGTGCTGGCGCTGCCGCGGGGCGGTGTGCCGGTCGCTTTCGAGGTGGCTAAGGCGCTCAAGGCGGACCTCGATCTGCTCTTCGTGCGCAAGCTGGTCGCGCCGGGATATGAAGAACTGGGCATCGGTGCGGTGGTCGATGGAGCCGACCCGCAGCTTGTCCTCAACGAGGATGTCGTGCGGCAATTGGGGCCAACGCCCGAATATATCCGGACCGAAATGCGCAGGCAGTTGGCCGAGATCGACCGGCGGCGGCGGGCCTATCTGGGCGACCGGGAGCCGATTGCGGTGGCAGGGCGCACTGTGATCATCGTCGATGACGGGATCGCCACCGGCGGCACGGTGAAGGCGGCGCTGAAGGGAGTGGGCAAGGCGCACCCGGCGCGGCTGATATTGGCGGTGCCGGCGGCTCCGGCCGAGGTGATCGCGGGGCTGAGGGCGGAATGTGATGAGGTGATATGCCTTTACGAGCCCTATCCCTTTTACGCGGTAGGTGCGCATTATGTCGTCTTTGATCAGACGAGCGACGAGGAAGTGGTGAGGCTGCTCAGCGAGGCGCGAGAATTGCGGAACGGGCAGTCGGCTTGATGGCTGTCAGCGCAGTTCGTGCTGCATGACGCCGTTCAGGATGACCCAAAGCCACTCGACGCCGATCAGGTGCACGACGAGGATGGCGAGGACCAGCGCTTCGGCAACGGTGGCGATGATGAGCCGGTAGCGCATGAGGCGCGCCGCATCAGGGGGTGGTGCGGCTGGTGACGACCGCCGATCCGTTGGGCTGAATCTGGATCAGGTGATAGGCCTGGTCCTCGCATTGCGCGCGCCAGATGACGGAGGGCGGCGGCGCGTCGGGCATGGGGTTGCTGCTCACGATGGTCTGGCACGGCAGGCCTGCATCGCGGATGGCGCGGAAGAAGACGGCGTCGCGGGCCTGCTTGGGCAGCGCGGCGACCTGCGTGGCGTAATTGACGCCCGATGCATTGGTGTCGGCGGCGGGAGCGTCCGCCTTCTGGGCGGGCTTGCATGCGACCGCCAGCAGCGCCGTCGCCAGTATAGCCATTGTCCGCATCGCATCTTGTCCTTTCCTCATCAGCATCTTCCTTTTCCCGTGGCGGCCGCGCGCGACCAATGGGGACATATACTTATACCGGCGGCAAAGAGGGGCGGATAGCTTTCTCCCAAAGAGGATCATCACCCTGACGATGAACCCGGCGCAGGCGACCAGGAATGCGCCGATTTCCATCGGGGAATAGCGGTGGGCGGCAATGTCGCGGATGATCGCCGACACTTCGTCATCCTGAAGCGTGTCGCCGTCGATATTTCGCCGGCGCGGACATTGATGTCCTCGCCGGAGATGCGCACCCTCTGGGCTCCGTCGAGGATGACGCGGCCGAGCGATCCCTTTGCCTGGAAGCCGACGAACAGGACAGTGGAATCCCGGCGGAACAGATTATGTTTCAGGTGATGGCGGATGCGCCCGGCTTCGCACATGCCGGACGCGGCCATGATGATCGCGCCGGACATGGTATTGAGGCGGATCGATTCCGCCACATCCTCGACATAATGGATGGACGGGTGGCGGAAGATATTTTCGCCGCCGGTGTCCTCCAGTTCCGACGCATGGGCGGCGAAAACCTTGGTCGCGCGACTGGCGAGGGGGGAGTCGACGAAGATCGGGACGTTGGGAATGCGGTTGGCGTCGGCCAGCTTGGCGAGGTCCAGCAGCAGTTCCTGCGTGCGTTCAAGCGCGAAGCTGGGGATGATGAGGTTACCGCCGCGCGACAGGGCGTCCTTGATCTCCGCCTCCAGCTGGGAGCGGCGCTGTTCGATGGTGAACTTTTCCCGCGCGCGGTCGCCATAGGTGGCTTCGCAGACCACATGGTCGAGGCCCGATGGCGATTGCGGGTCGGGGTGGAAGGCCTTGTTGATCGGGCCAAGATCGCCGGAGAGGAGGAGGCGCATGCCCGCCGCCTCAATCTCGACCGAAGCCGCGCCCAGTATGTGGCCCGCATTCCAGAAGCGTGCGCGAAAGCCGGGGGCAGGGTCGAACCAGTCGCACAGCGGTGTCGGGCGGGTCAGCCGCCAGGCGTTGAGTGCGTTTTCTTCGGTATAGAGCGGCTTGAACAGGCTTTCGCCCGCACGGTCGCGGCGGCGGTTGCGGCGATCGGCTTCGCTTTCCTGAATGCGTCCGGCGTCGGCGAGCATATATTCGAGCAGGTCTGACGTCGCAGGCGTGCACCAGACCGGCTTGTCGAACCCTTGAGCCGCCAGCTTGGGGAGCAGGCCGCAATGGTCGATATGGGCGTGGGTGAGGACAACCGCGTCGATCTTGCCGGGATCGAAGCCGAATGCGCCATGGTTCAGCGTTTCGAGCGTGCGCGATCCCTGGAAGAGGCCGCAGTCCACGAGGATGGCCCGATCGGCCAGCCGCAATTCCATGCAGGAGCCGGTGACGGTGCCTGCCGCGCCGTGGAATGTGAGGGTTAAGGCAGCGCTCAAGCCGTTTCTCTCAATCATCGTGTTTCGGCCATCATCATGAGGGTAACGGGCAGGGGAGGCAGTCCGTAGTTATACTGATGGGCGGCGGGGCATCCGTATCTTTCCTAATGTCGCGAGGTGGCACGCTTCCGCAAAATCAAGGCATGAGCAGCCAAGCATCAACGAAGCCGCCCCTTCCGGTCAAGGATGACGTGATCCTCTGGTTCGACGCAATCGGGCGGGACGATGTAGGACGGGTCGGCGGGAAGAATGCCTCGCTTGGCGAGATGGTTTCCATGCTGGGCGGCGCTGGCATCGCCGTGCCGCCGGGATTTGCGACCACGGCGTCGGCCTATCGCGCGCTGGTGGAACATAACCGGATCGGGGATCGGCTGGCCGGCATCGTGGTGCAGTATCGGAGCGGCGCGATGCCGCTGCATGAGGCAGGCGAGGGCGCGCGGCGGCTGTTCCTGGATGCGGAGTTGCCGACGTCGGTCGCTGAACCGATCCTGGCGGCGTATCGGGATTTGTCGCGCAAGGCTGGCAAGCGTGAGGCGGCGGTGGCGGTGCGGTCGAGCGCGACGGCGGAGGATTTACCGGATGCGAGTTTCGCGGGGCAGCAGGAAAGCTTCCTGAATGTCGTGGGGGAACGCGCGCTGATCGAGGCGTGCCGCCGCTGTTTTGCCTCGTTATTCACCGACCGTGCGATCTCCTATCGCGAGGCGAAGGGGTTCGACCATCTGCAGATCGCGCTGTCGATCGGGATACAGTTGATGGTGCGGTCGGACCTTGCCGGGTCGGGCGTCATGTTCTCGATCGACACGGAGACGGGCTTCCCGCGCGTCGCGGTGATCAGCGCGGCCTGGGGGCTGGGCGAGACGGTGGTGCAGGGTCGGGTCGATCCGGACAGCTATATGGTGTTCAAGCCCTTCCTATCGGACGGACGGTTGAAGCCGATCGTCGAAAAGCGGGTCGGGTCGAAGGCGCAGAAGCTGGTCTATGCCAGCGGCGGCAGCGCCCGGACGGAGCTGGTGGAATGCAGCCGTCATGAGCGCGAGCATCACGTGCTGGAGGATGAGGAGATATTGGAGCTGGCCCGCTGGGCCGTGCTGATCGAGCGGCATTATGGCTGCGCGATGGACATGGAATGGGCCAAGGATGGGGAGAGCGGCAAGCTGTTCCTTGTGCAGGCGCGGCCCGAAACGGTACATGGTTCGCGATCCGCGACGGCGCTGAAGAGCTGGCGGCTGACGAGCAAGGCGCCTGCGCCTATCGTCACGGGGGCAGCGGTAGGTGATGCGATCGCCTCTGGCGCGGCCTGCGTCATTCGCAGCACCGATGATATTGCTGACTTCGTTGATGGCGCGATCCTGGTGACCGACAACACCGATCCGGACTGGGTGCCCGTGATGCGACGCGCGGCCGGGATCGTGACGGACCATGGGGGGCCGACCAGCCATGCAGCGATCGTCAGCCGCGAACTGGGCGTGCCCGCCATCGTCGGCGCAGGGGACGCCACCAGCCGCCTCAGCCCCGGACAGGACATCACCCTGTCCTGCGCGGAAGGGGACCGGGGGCATGTCTATTCCGGCTGCCTGCCCTTTGTTTCAGAGGAGGTTGATACCGCCAGCCTGCCCGCCGCACGTACGGAGCTGATGCTGAACGTCGCAAGTCCGGCCAGCGCCTTCCGCTGGTGGCGGCTGCCCTCGCGCGGCGTGGGGCTTGCGCGGATGGAGTTCATCATCAGCAACCTCATCCGCGTGCATCCGATGGCGCTCGCCCATCCCGATCAGGTGGCCGATGCGGCGGAGCGGAGGGAGATTGAAATACTCACGCGCGGCTACGACCATCCGCGCGACTATTTCATCGAGACGCTGGGTCGGGGCATTGCGAAGATCGCCGCCGCGCACCATCCTCATCCGGTGATCGTGCGCCTGTCCGACTTCAAGACCAATGAATATGCACACCTGCTGGGCGGCGCGGCGTTCGAGCCGCATGAGGAAAATCCGATGCTCGGATTCCGGGGCGCGTCGCGCTATTATCATGAGCGCTATCGCGACGGCTTCGCGCTGGAATGCCGCGCGATCCGTTTCGTGCGGGAGGCGATTGGCTTTGAAAATGTGGTCGTGATGATCCCCTTCTGCCGGACGCTTGGCGAGGCGGACAGGGTCATTACGGAAATGTCGCGCCACGGGCTAATGCGGGGCGAGCGGGGATTGCAGCTCTTCATGATGGCGGAGATTCCCGCCAATGTGGTGCTGGCGGAACAGTTCGCGGCGCGGTTCGATGGTTTTTCGATTGGCTCCAATGATCTGACGCAGTTGGTTCTTGGCGTAGATCGCGATTCAGACTTGCTCGCGCCGCTGTTTGATGAGCGCGATCCTGCGGTGATGCAGATGATCGCCGATTTGATCGCCCGCGCGCGCAAGGCGGGGGTGAAGGTCGGCATATGCGGACAGGCGCCGAGCAATTATCCGGAGTTCGCCGAATTTCTGGTGCGCGAAGGGATCGACAGCATTTCCCTGAACCCCGACAGCTTCGTCGCCACACTGAAATGCGTGGCCGAGGCGGAAGCCAGGCCCGCTGTTCCTGCGGCCTGAGATCGCCGGTGCTGGCGCTGAATTAACGGGCCTTTCCGCTTCGCAAGCGCGGGAGAGGCTGGCGGCGGAGGGGCCGAACGAACTGCCTCGGCCAGCGCGGCGCACGCCGTTCCGCATCGCGCTGGAGGTGCTGCGCGAACCCATGTTTGCCATGCTGCTGGCGGCGGATGGTCTGTATCTGCTGCTGGGCGACAAGGCCGAGGCGTTTATCCTGCTGGGGTTCGCGGGCTTGTCCATCGTCATCACCATCGTTCAGGAGGCGCGCACGGAACGGACGCTGGAAGCGTTGCGCGACCTGTCCGCCCCGCGCGCGCTGGTGATACGTGATGGGGAGGCGCTGCGCATAGCGGGCCGCGAAGTGGTGACGGGCGACATATTGGTGCTGGATGCCGGGGACCGGATTGCGGGCGACGCGCTGCTGCTGGAGACGCAGGCGCTGGAGGCCGATGAATCCCTGCTGACGGGGGAAGCGGTGCCTGTCCGGAAGCGGGCGGCGGGGCCAACCGATCAGGAACAGGCCGAGCCGCAGTTATCGCGCCCACCGGCCCCTGACCCGACATTCTGCAATCGGCCAATCCTGGGTGCCCGAAATCGAAAAGCGGCCCTTCCGCACTTGGCAATCAAAAATTGGGCGCTGAACGGCCGGGATGGGTCGGAGTTGGAAAGCGTTGTAAATTGGGCCTAGCTTGCGGATTGCTATATCCGGTCGGTTGCGCACTTGTTGCCCATCGCCTAGCAGATGGCGGGTTGTTGGAATGCAAGAGGGTGTAAAGTGGAGATCGCGGACCGCGATAGCCGGGGCGAGCTGTGGAGCTGGAGGAGAATCTGGCTCGTAAGCGATGTGGACCGGCGGCGCTTCTGATGCGGCATCCGCTTTCCTATATTCCGCGGCGATACCGCATAATGATGCGTCGGCATGGGCCGGAAGCTTTGATCTGGCGCCGCCGTATCGCGATATTGGGCGGCGCGGTCGTGATCGGCCTTATTGCACTTCTGTTCGCCGCTCTCGCCGACAAGGCGAATGACCTTTTTCAAGAGATGATCCGCTTGCGCTGGTGGTTGCCACTGATTCTCACGCCTGCGGGATTTGCAGCTTTAGTCTGGCTCACCCTGCGCTTCGCGCCCGAAGCAAGGGGATCGGGCATACCACAGGTGATGGCGGCAGCGCGCGATCCGGCCAGGGGGCTGGAACGTCTGGCGTCCACTCGTACCGCCGTGGCCAAATTCTTCCTGACTATCGGCACATTGCTGTTCGGCGCATCAGTGGGGCGTGAAGGTCCCACGGTTCAGATTGCCGCGACCATCATGGGTCATGCCCATCGGTGGATGCGCATTCCGCTTCGGTCGTCGGTCTATATAGCGGGTGGCGCCGCGGGCGTGGCGGCTGCTTTCAACACACCGCTCGCGGGCGTCGCCTTCGCGATCGAGGAATTGGCGGCGGCCTATGAGCAGCGCATGACCCTGCTGGTCATGGCGGCCGTGCTGATTGCCGGTATGGTCAGCCTGGGCCTTGCTGGCGATTATGTCTATTTTGGCGAAATGCGCCAGACGCTGAGCGTAAGCCAGGCGCTGCTCGCGACCCCTGCCGCCGGTTTGATCGGCGGCTTGGCCGGCGGTTGCTTCTCCCGGCTGATGCTCTCGACTGGAAGAACGTCGTTTCGGCCGGTTGCGTTGTTGCGATCCAGGCCGGTCCTGTTTGCGGCGATATGCGGCATGACGGTGGCGATCCTTGGCGTCGCGACGGGACTGACCTGGGGAACGGGATACCAGACTGCCCATGATGTCATCGCCGGGCACGATGTGCCGCTCTGGTTCGGAGCAGCCAAGTTCATGGCGACGCTCGCCACAGCGGTATCGAGCCTCCCCGGTGGTATATTCGCGCCGTCTCTATCCGTCGGGGCCGGTATCGGCGATGTCCTTCGCGGCATCTTTCCGGACTATCCACCAGGCGCAGTCGTTCTGCTAGGCATGGTCGCCTATTTCACGGGGGTGGTGCGCGCGCCTTTGACGGCTGTCATCATCATATCGGAAGCCACCGCCAGCCGGGGCCTCATGATCCCGCTGCTTGGCGCAGCCCTGATGGGTGATTTTGCGGCCCAGCAAGTAAGCAAGGAGAAGCTCTACCATGGGCTGGCGCAGCGCTTCTTGCCGGGGGCGCCATCCCGATAAAATGGGATTCTATCATCTAATGCGCAGCAGCTTCAAATCAGTTAGCCGACGGTCCGGACCTGCACGTCAAAGATTTGGTGCTGAACGACCGATTTGGGTCGGGATCAGAAAGCAGGTTGCGGCGCAATGCCACTTGCCGCTTGGACAGTCTCCTTAGAACCTTCTTCCGAGGGCGAGAGTAAGCTGCCCGTAATCGTAGATGCCGGTTCGAAGCGGCGTGTTGCTATATTGCGCGGCCGCCTTGATGAACCAGCCCCGGCGGATCGGACTGGTGATCTCAGCGGCAGCAAAACGCGACTGCGTCCAATCGGTCACGGCATCCCGTTGCCCGCCAAGGCCCGCGGCCAGCATGTACCGCCATCCGCCTGAATAACGCCGCATCTGGAGTACCGGTAGCACCTGCAGGTAATATTTCGGCGAATAATAATCGAACTCGCGTGGTCGCGTGCTGTGGTAATAGCGCGATCGCAGCTGAAAGCTCAGGCCCCAATCGGATTTGATCGAGTGGGTGAACGTGCCCCGGGCATGCAGGCGGACGTTCTTGCCGGTGAATTCCTGGACGCCGCCGACCAGAGTCAAGCCATTGCCCTGATCGATGGGGACGTCGATAGCCGCTCCAAAGAAGGTGAAGTAAATGCCTTCATCCACTCCCCGGACCGTCTCGACGACGTCACGCTCCACGAAATATTCCTGCCGAAACTTCGCATTATTGTGGATGCTCGCAGAGCCCAGCACTGTATGGCCATCGGTGCCGATCTGACTGGTCCACGCCCAGTCCCGACCCTTATCGGCATAGCGCAGGAATGCGCGCTCGCGCGCCCGCGTGCGCTGGCCCAATGGCTTGTACCATGCTTCTTCATAGCGAACGCCGAGGAGCTGTTCGTCACTCTTGTACCGAAGATCCAGGTTCACTCCGGCGCGATACACTTCTGTGTCATCCGCATCGGTTGAAGCGAACATATCGGTCGAGATTGCGTGCTGGAAACCTGGCTCCGCGGCATCCTGAGCGAGAGCTGGCGCTCCGCAGCAAATGGCGAAAGCCGTGGCGAGGGTGAGCCTGCTCAATTTCATTTGGTATCCCACGTCTTACGCATTCCCAACAATTCAACAAAATAGCCCCACACGCACACAGGCTGCATCAGCAAGCTGTAGGCCAAGGCGTAGAAAAGGAACCCACCGCGATTTCGACGCACCTTCATGTTTTCGGTTTTGAAGACATCCTTCTGGATACGAAAAATGACAGTGTTCCAGAGTGCGGCCAGCGGGAGGACTGCGATCGTCAGCGGCCCTGCTATCCAGAAGATCCCGAAGGGCGCTGCCGCAACGCCAGGGATGAAGACGAAGGTGTAGATCAGATCCAGCGGCAGGAACAGAACGTTCCACCAGATGAACAGGGTCGTCATGCGGGGCCTGAACAGAAGGGGCCAATGGAGCTTGAACGCCTCCATCAGTCCTCGGGACCAGCGCTTGCGCTGTAGCGCGAATTGCCGGAATTTCTCAGGGGCATTGGTGAAGGCGAAGGCGTTGGCTGCATAACCGATGCGATAGCCGCGCATCAGCATCGCCCAGGACACAACAATATCCTCTCCGACGCGCTCGGGCCACCCCCCGACCTCTTCCAAGGCTTTGCGACGATAAAGTGAGAACGCGCCCTGTGCCACCAGCGTACCGTGATACATCCCTTGCATCCGCTTGACCGCAGCGATGCCGTGGAAATAGTCCCATTCCTGCGCACGCGTGAGCAGGTTCACTCGAGAGTTTCGGACCATAACCGCTCCGGCCACGGCCTGCGTATCAGCAGGATCTGACAGCAACCGCCTGACGATGTTGGTCAGCCCGTCCTTGCGGACCCAGGAGTCACCATCGACCGTAACGATGAGATCGTGCCGTGCCGCAAGAAGACCATCGTTCAGAACGGCGGACTTTCCCCGATTCTTGTCGAAATCCATCAGCCGGAAGGAGGCATTGGCTGGCAGCGCTAATTTGCTTAATTCATCGCGCACGATCCCTGCGGTATTGTCGGTCGAACCATCGTTCAGGATGATAACCTGAAAGGGACCAGCATAGTCTTGACGCGCCAGGCTCGTCAGCGTGTCGGCGATCCCGGCTTCCTCATTGTAGGCAGCGACCAATACAGTCAGACCAGGAAAGTTGGTTACGGGCGAAAGAGCCGGCTTCCTGTCGAGCAACAGGGTGGAAATCAGGAAGGCATTCATGAAACCGGGCACGTAAGCGATGAACGTGATCGCGATCACCGCCACCACCCAACCCGCCACCATGGCGAGATCGCTCAGCCAATGCTGCGAAAGCCAGACGCTTAATCCCGTCCAGAGCGCCGCAATCGCGATCGAAAGAGCGAACTTCGCTTCGACCGTGAGATAGAAGCGCCTCCATTCCCCCGCTGCTCTCGCGGTGACGGGACTATCCGCCGCGGGCGCATCATCGCCACCACCGTCATAAGCGCGTCCTCCCGACTGCCAGGAGGACCATGCCACCGGACTCTGCTAAGGACGCCCGAGGGTGTCATTTCTATCTAGCAGAGGGGTGTCATTTCTATCCGGCGCTTACAATAAATTTACTCGATAATAAGGATTATGTTAATAGATGCCGTAATGGGCCGGCGTCTCCAAGGCTAGGCAGTTGGGTGGCTGTCCCTCAAAATGATAGTGTTGGAAACGAGGTCCGAGGGATCGGCCTCAAGCATCGATGACAACCGGCTTGCGTTCGTAAAAAGCTGTTCCCGAGCTATGCATCCTTTGGCGGTGAAGTCAGCCGGAGCAGTTCGGTCGCGTCATCCTTCGCATCGAGGTTCAGTACCAAATCTTGCGCTTTGCCAATTGTCTCGGTCGACCAAGGCTTGATCGCCGCCCGCGCACAGTCATCAAACTTGCGGAATATATCGTCCCAGCTCATCGGATTCTCCACACTGCCGGGGATATCGGTGCCGACGCGCTCGAACCTGCGGCCATCGTTCGTCACGATCTCCACGCGGCCAGGCGGGAGCTCCAGCTTCCAGTCCAGGCTGGAATCGACAATCGGAAGTATTTTCTGGGCGGCCGCAAGAACGCGTGCGTCGTGGATGCCTTCCTGGGTAAAGCTCGCCAAGCGCATGTCACGCTTCACCGCTGCAACGGACACGAGGAATGGTAGGCTGAACTTTGCATCGACCAAGGTCTGCGGAGCTCGGCGCGTCTCGATGGGCTCGCACATGAGTCGATGATAATCACCGACGAAAACCCGGATTTCGGCAATGTCCTCGAGCGAAAGATCGTTCTCCGTTACCAATCCGATCGTGGCATGGATGTGGCTGTGCGCCGTGCCGACGGCCGGCCATCGCTTGTAGAGTGTCTGCCCACCAGTGTAATTTTCGCCTAGTCCATCCAGGATCTTGTCCCGGTCATAGCGGCCCTGGAAATATTGGTTCATGATGCCGAACGGGCCTTCGAACGCCGCCGGAAGCCCGGAAATGCCGCGTTCGGCAAGGATGGCCGAGAGCACCGCCCCCTTGGCGGGGAACCCCGCATAGAGTGCCCGCAAATCGCCGCCGGTAGAATTCACGACCTCGGCAAGCCCGCTGCACTGCATACTCGCGATGCCGATCGCATTGGCGACCTGCTCGCGTGAAAGTCCGAGCAATTTGGCGCCGGCAGCAGCGGCGCCGAAGACGCCCATTACTGTCGAGAACATCCAGTCCTTCTGCCAATCGACATGTTGGCGGAAGCGATTGAAAAAATCCTGCCCTGCGGCTACCGCGCTGATCATCTGTTTGCCAGAGACGCCCCCCACCCGTTCGGAGATTGCGAAGACTGCTGGCAGGAGCGAGCTGGCAGAATGCTGACCCCAGGGCGTCTGATCGTCATAATCGAGGCAATGGGCCATCGCTCCGTTGGCGAAGGCAGCCATGACCGCGGGCACCTTGCCGCCAAAGGCAATGAGACTGCTTTCACCCTTACCGCTGGTCTCCTGGACCATATCGACGATCGCATGGACGGCCGGCTCTTTGCCGCTGGCGGCCAGGCAGACGCCGAAAGTGTCGAGGATGCTCTTCTTCGCGCCATCGATAGCTTCGGGCGAGAGCTTCTCGTAGCGGGTGTCAAAAAAGAAGTCGGCTACGTCGAACGATAGATCTCTGTCGGGCACTTACTGCCTCCCCGGTCAATTGATAACATTCTATTCCCGCGCGCTCACGCGCACGAAGATGCGAACTAGATCAGGCCCTACCGGCGAAGAGTTGCTCGGCGAGCGGAACTCCCTCGAAGATGGGCCGCGTCGGCACATATTCCAGGCCGATAGAACCGCCATAGCCACGTAGCGCAGCGAAGAAGGCGTCGAAATCGATCTCGCCAGTCCCCGGTTCATGCCGGCCGGGGAAATCGGCGAGCTGGATATGCACCACACGGTCGCCATGAGAGCGCAGGAATTCGACAGGGTCTTCTGCGTTCACACTGGCATGATAGATATCGAGGATGACGCCGACATCGTCATGATCGACCTCTTCGATGGCCTCTATCACCCGGTCCAGTCGATTCATGAAGTAGCCGCGAAAATCGGTAGAGTTGACCGCCTCGATGACGACACGCAGGCCCTCTGCGCGCAGGCGATCAGCGCCCTCGCGCAGGTTGTTGCAATAGGTCGCGAAAGCGAGCTCCTCAGACACCTCCTCCGCCTTGGGACCAGCAAAAAGGTGCACATTGCGACACCAGATAGTCTTGGCATAAGCAATCACTGTGTCGATCGACCGGTCAAACTGGTCTTTGAGCGACGGGGTCAGCGAGAAACCCGGCTCGCCGCCCTTATAATTACAGGCGGGCGCACCGATCGAGATTTGCCGCAGCCCGTTATCGGCAAGCATGCTCGCATAATCGCTCGCTGGCACCGCGTAGGGAAACGGGAGTTCGACGGCATCGAACCCCAGTTTCCGCGCCGCGACGAAACGCTCGGCCAAAGGCAGCGAACCCAGAATATAGTCGAGATGGATCGAGGTGATCATGACCCGTATACGCCGTGCTGGTGTGCCGCCCGATCGGTCACAGGAGAGCCGTACTCTGCAGGACAGTCTTGGTGCTGAGATAGGCTTCCAGACTGGAAGGCCCCCCTTCCCGGCCGATGCCACTGTCCTTCACGCCGCCGAAGGGCGTGTCGGCGTCCGGCGTGCCGAAATGATTGATCGAGAGAACGCCGCATTCAAGTTCGCGGCTAATGCGCTCGGCATCGTGCAGCGAGTCGGTGAAGGCGTAGGCGGCCAAGCCCACCGAAACGCTGTTCGCAATCGCCAGCGCGGTGTCGAGATCGGCCACAGAAACACAGGCAGCGATCGGGTTGAACGGCTCCTCGCGCATGGCTTCAGCGTCCAGTGGCACGTCAGCGAGGATAGTCGGCTCGAAATAATAACCGCGCTCACCGATCCGCTTGCCACCGGTCACGATGCGCGCGCCGTGCGTCTGAGCGTCGGCCACCATGGCCTGAGCCGCGGCAAGCCGGCGATTGTTCGCCAGCGGCCCCATCTGGACGCCGGAGACAAAGCCATCACCCACGCGGTACGACCCGAAGTGCTTGGCGAAGGACGCAATGAATTCGTCATAGACGCTCTCATGGATGATGAAACGCGAAGCGGATGCGCAGATCTGTCCGCCTGCACGGCCCTTCGCTTCGGCGGCAAGTTCGCCGATCTTGGTCGCATTCACGTTTGCGCCAATGATGACGGGGGCATTTCCACCCAGTTCCATCAGCACTGGCTTCATGGCCTGCGCGGCGAGTTCAGTCAGGTGCTTGCCCACACCTGTCGAACCGGTGAAGGTCACCAGGCGCGTGATCGGCGAGGCGATCAGCGTCGAGGAGATATGCCCCGGATTGCCGAAGACGAGATTGAGCACACCCGCAGGAAGCCCCGCATCCTCGAAGCACTTCACCAAAGCGACGGCCGTGCCCGGGGTCTCGTTGGCCGCCTTGAGGATGACCGAGCAGCCCGCCGCAAGTGCAGCGCTCGTTTTGCGCGCTGCCGAGCTCATCGGCACGTTCCACGGCGTGATCGCCACGACCGGTCCGATCGGCTGACGATAGATGATCTTCTGCATTTGAGGCTCGCTCGGCACGACCAGGCCAAACATGCGCAGCGCCTGCGCAGCGTCCCACTCGTAAAAATTGCCGCAGCGCGAGATTTCCGCTTCGGCATCAGCGAGATGCTTGCCGTGCTCGAGTGTCAGTATCTTGGCGATCTCCGGCGTGCGCTCGCGCAGGATGGCAACCGCTTGCCGAATGATGCGCACGCGCTCTTGCGGAGCGGTGTCGCGCCAGACCTTGAAGCCCCGATCAGCCGCCTGAAGCGCACGCTCAAGATCCTCGGCACTCGCATTTGGCACAGGCCCCAGCGAATTCTCTGTGCTGGGGTTGAGGACGTCCGCCCAAGGCTCCCTGTCATAGATCCACTCTCCATCTATGAAGAGCCCGATACGGGGATAGAGCAGGCTTTCAAACTGTTCTGAGGGGCGCTCATCAATCTCAATCATGTCAGACCTCATTCATTCAAGCCCGACGATAGGGCGCCGAGCAACATAGCTTCAGTCGGATGCGACGATCGTCGCGTCCGTCGCGGCGCGCAACGCCGTCTCATTGATTCCATCGGCGAGTTCGACAATCTTGAGACCGCCCGGTACGACGTCGAGTACGCCCAGGTTCGTGATGGTCCGGCTGACTACCCCCTGCCCCGCCAGCGGCAGCGTGCAGCCCTTGAGGATCTTCTATTCCCCTGCCTTGTTGGTAGAGGCCGAAGCCGCCAGCAGCAATCGTCATTCCATCGAACAGCAGCCCATCGAGCGCCGCCGAGGCGTCCAGGTATATTTTTCTCATGCGAGCCTCTTCGCGCGCGTAATGACTGCGCCGTGCAAAGTTACTGCCAGTGGCATGCCCGTCCTACCTCGACCTGTGCGGTGAACAGCGCCCCATGCCGCTTCTTGGCGATCTGGTCGGGGATCGTGCCGACATAAGTGCTGCAGAACAAAGTCCGGCCATCGTCCCCGCCCAGGCAACAGGCAATAGCGCTGCCTTCGAACTGGATCTTGTCAGTAATCTCCCCGCCATCGAGGACTCGGATGACCTCACCCGTATTGAAACAGGATGCCCAGATCGCGCCTTCCGCATCAGCGCAGATGCCGTCGGGCTGGCGGCCGTCGAGGTCAGCATAGAGTCGCCGATTAGACAGCGTACCGTCGGCCGCCCGGTCAAAGGCCGTAAGCCTGCCGACCCACGTCTCTGCGACTACGAACGTTCGTCCATCATTGATGATCGCCGAACCATTAGGAAATTCCAGACCCGTTGCAACGATGCGGATAGTGCCGTCGGTATCGACCATATGCAGATCGGTGGGCACCTGGTCGGCACCGCCATGAATATCGTAGCCGAAATTACCAACGTATAGCCGCCCTTCATCGTCGATCGAAAAGTCATTGAGATGATGCGGGGTTGCACCGCCCAGATCAGCGAACAGCTCCAGCGCGCCATCGATGATCTTCATGATCTTGCGATCAAAGGAGGAAACAATGATCGGCGTTCCATCCGCGAGGAAGCCAAGGCTGTTCGGCACCGGTGGCAGATCGTCGATCAGTACCGATTTCTCCCCGTCTAGATCGACATGATACAGCTTCTGATCGAATACGTCGGGAACCCAGAGCGTTCCCTGATGCCAGCGTGGGGCTTCAAGAAAAATGAAGTCGTCGGCAAGCTTGGTCGGAATTATGGTTCTCACCTTATCCTCTCCCTCGAACCGTCAAGTGAACGCTTGTTCGGGGAACCCGATCAGCGCCTTCACTTCAAGATATTCCTCCAACCCGAAGACCCCCATCTCACGGCCATTGCCCGACTGCCCATAACCACCCATCGGGGCTGCCGGGGTCGCCGTGGCGCCGTTGAGCGATACGCGTCCGGCCTTGATGCGCCGTCCCATGGCAAGTCCGCGCTTGGGATCGCCGGCGAAGACGAAGCCGCCAAGACCGTAAGGCGTGCCATTGGCGATTTCTGCAGCCTCATCCTCGGTGTCGTAGGCGATGACCGCCAGCACCGGCCCGAAGATCTCTTCCTGCGCGATGCGGTCCTGGGGTCCCACATCGGCAAAGACGGTCGGGCGGATGTAGAAGCCGGTATCGATGCCATCGGGACGGTCGGGACCACCGCAAACAAGGCGTCCGCCATCTTCGAGGCCGATCCGGATGTACTTCCGGATGCTCTCGAACTGCGAGCGGTTAATGACCGGCCCGATATCCGTTGCCGGGTCGAGGGGGTCACCGACCCTGATCTTTTCGACCTCACCCCGCAAATGATCGAGGAATGGCTCAACCTGGTCGCGCTGCACGAGGATCCGGGTTGGCGCATGGCAGGACTGGCCCGAATTGCCGAACCCACGCGCGACATTCCATTTTGCTGCCGCCGCCAGGTCCGCATCGGGTAGGACGACGTTGGCCGACTTGCCACCAAGCTCCTGGGTTACGCGCTTCACCGTATCGGCCGCATTCTTAGCGACTTGGATGCCCGCACGCGTCGAGCCAGTGATGGAAACCATATCGATATCGGGGTGGGTACACAGCGCGGTGCCAACCGTGGTCCCCTGCCCCACGATCAGATTGAATACGCCTTTGGGCACGCCAGCGGCATGAAGCGCCTCGGCGAAGATGATCGCACAAGTCGGTGTGAACTCGCTTGGCTTGAGCACCACGGTACAACCGGCCGCCAAAGCCGAGGAGACCTTGGTGCAAAGAAGCTGGACCGGCCAGTTCCAAGCCGTGATCAGGCCGCACACCCCGATCGCCTCGCGGCGGATGATGTTTCCTTCAAGTTCCTCCTCGAACTTAAATTCTCTCAGCGTCTTGATCGCCTGTTTCAGGGAGGCGATGCCTGCATTGAAATTGGTCTTATTGCTCACCGGTGAACCCATCTCCTGGGTGACGGCCGCGGACAGTTCACCTTCGCGAAGCTGGATTTCATTGATGATCCGCTCAAGCAGAGCGACCCTTTCCTCCTTTGGTGTGGCGCTGAACTTGGGAAGAGCCCGGCGCGCAGCCTTTACAGCGCGGTCGACATCCGCCTCGGTGCCGCGGGCGACTGTGGCGAAGGGCTGCTCGGTCGCCGGGTTGATCAATTCGATCCTGTCGTCGCCCGTCGCATCGACCCATTCGCCATCAATGTAGAATTGTCCATAATGCTTCATCTGAATTTGCTCCTGCCCTTGCCGGGCGCGACGATGATTTGGGCGGCTTGTGGCCGGCTCAGCTACTGTGCGTGTAGCCGCCGTCGCAAGCGATGGTCTGGCCGGTGATGAACGATGCGGCCGGGGTTACAAGGAACATGATGAGTCCGACCAGGTCGGTTGGAACCATGCCGCGAGGGATGCACTGAAGCGAAGCATTTCGCTGCCGCACCTCGGCTGTGGGATTGACCGCACGGTCGACTTCGGTGGCGACGCTGCCCGGCCGTATGCAGTTGACGGTTATACCCTCGGCTCCGAGTTCGCGTGCCATCGAATTCGTCATACCAATGACCGCCGATTTCGACGTCACATAGTGAAGATAGTTAGGCGTCCCTCTCGGTACCGAGTCGGATGAGATGTTGATGATGCGGCCAAAGCGGGCCTCGCGCATCGTCTGCGTCACACCGCAGACGGTGAGATAGGTTCCCGTGATATTGACGGACATGACCCGCTCCCATTCAGCGAGGGGGATCTCGTAGAACGGACGCTTTTCCAGCGTCGCGAAGATAGAAGCATTGTTGACCAGCGCATCGATCCGCCCCTGCCGGCTGAGAATTTGCGCCACCATAGCATCCACCGATGCCTTGTCGGCTACATCCACGCGAACTGCCAGCGCGCGGCCACCGACCGCTTCGATCTCGGCGACCACGCCCTCTGCTGTCGTCAGATTGATGTCGGCCACAACAGGAACAGCTCCAGCGGCGGCGAACTGACGGGCAAGCTCTCGACCGATTCCCTGCCCCGCTCCGGTAATGAGGACGACCTTGCCCGCAACCGAGAAGTCACGCGCGTCCGCCGGTACTCCAGAATCTTGCGGCGCATGAGTAGCTGGGCCTTCAGTCATTTGATCCTCACCATCTTCAATCGTTGAACATACCCAGAGGCAAAGATTAACCGCCGGGACCACCGCATCCGGCAAGCGCCCAAATTCAAGCGCGCGGACACGGCAGGGCCATCGGAATCTACACGCGATCCAGCCTCGCCATGGGTGTCATGACGACCTAGTGCAGATGTAGCATAATGTCAATTAATGGGATTTATTTTGACGCATCATTGACTCGGAGCGACCCGTGCTCATTAATCCTCCCGTGCAATCGAGCATGATCGCATCTGGCCTCGGAAACGGCATCCACCGCGAAAAAATCGACCGCAAACCGGGAAAAGTGAGTGAATTGGCGGATGAGGCGAACGAAAGTTAACTCGCACAAATCAAGACGGACGAGGCAGCAGCGCGCTCCATGCCAAGGGCGGCGGAAAGATTACATATTGACACAATCTCATATAGCGGGATATTTCTCTCACGAAAAGTGTCACTCTGCGTGACAAGCTGGGGAGACGGATCGAACCAATCAATCGATTTCGACGATCGTCGTCATCTGGGTCTACCGGCTGAAGACGACGCGCGCTCAAACCTGATGGTGTCGTCTCGGTGAGAACCGCCATAATGGCCGACTAGAGCATTTTCCAAGCAGACGGAATCGGCTGCTGGCTCGGAAAATGCGGTAAACCAAAAGCTTAGAGCAGCCGAACCGATGCAATCGGATCGGAATCTGCTCTAGAAGATTTTAAAGAATTCCAGTTTTAGAGGAGTAGGAAATGGTGCACGCACAGACTGGCAAGTTCAACGGCAAGGTCGCCTTCGTCACTGGTGGGGGCAGTGGCATCGGACGCGCAACAGCGCTCGCTTTTGCGCAAGCCGGCGCGAGTGTCGCGGTCGTCGATATCTCGGAAGCCGCGCTGAACGAAACGGTTCAGGCTATCGCGTCGTTTGGCGGGCAAGCGCTCGGAATCAAAGCCGACGTCACGAAGAGCGAGGACATTCGGGCAGCGCTGGCTCAGACCGTCGAGAAGCTCGGCGGCTTGGACGCCGCGTTCAACAATGCGGGCATCGAACAACCTCTGAACAAGATCGTCGATATCCCCGAGGATGTCTGGCACCGCACTATTGGCGTCAATTTGACCAGCGTCTTTCTGGGTATGAAATATCAGCTGGAGATCATGCTCAAGAACGGCAAGGGCGGCACCATCGTCAACACCTCTTCCGGCGCGGGCGTGCTGGCCATCCAGGGGCAGTCGGCCTATTGCGCCTCCAAATTCGGTGTTGTGGCGCTGAGCAAGGCCGCTGCAATCGAATATGCCGCGACCGGCATTCGCATCAACGCCATTTGCCCCGGCATCATCGATACGCCGATGATCGCGCGTTACACGCTCGACACCCAGGAAGGCCGCGCCCGAATGATCGCGCAGGAGCCCGTGGGTCGTATGGGGCGGCCGGAAGAAATCGCGAGCACCGTATTGTGGCTGTCGTCGGAAGAGAGCGCGTTCATGACGGGCCATGCGCTGGTCATGGACGGCGGCCAGACTTCGGGGATCTGATAAGGACAGCCGCACCGGTTCACGCCGGTGCGGCGAAACTGCGTGCGGTGAGGCGCTCCAACCTCCCTTCGATCGCCATCCGGCCTCCGACCAAGCTGCCCATAAGCGAACCGACAGTCGAATATCAGCTGAGCGAAACCAATGAGCCGTGATCTTTGTAGGAAAAACTCGCGAGGGGGCATTACCCCCGGCGTGCCGAAGGGTGTTCGTCACCGAACCGAAAGCGAGTAAGAGATAGTCGTAGCGAAGTTCGTGTGCGCCGATGATCTCCTTGCATGACGCATCAACTACGCCGGCAAGCCGGACCTTCTTGCAGCGGCGATCGATGCCCGCAAGCGTACCATGAAAATAGCGGTAACCCCATCTGTGACAGTGGCTGCGGTAACCGACTTCATCCATGCTGGCATCGAGCGATCCGGCTGCCACTTCGTGCAAGAGTGGTTTCCAGATGTGGGGGCGATTGCGATCCACCAAAATGATGTCATGCATCTTGCGCCCGAACCTGGCGCCCTGGCGGCGGGCCCGTCCGAGCCCGGCCGCCCCCCGCCGACGATGACGATCTGGGGCTTTTGCACCCCGCCCCCCTATCCCGCTTTACCCGCGATCGGCTTACGAAATGGCCTAACCGATCCGCTTCATCGGAAAATGCTGAGCATGATCGAGCCAGCCGTCCGTGAGCTGAAGATAGTCATTGATATGAGGCGCAACGCAATGGGCGTTGAAATCATCAAGGTTCACCCATCGCTCGACGAAGGCGAACCGGCCCTCACTATTCAGATCGATATGAAGATCATATTGCAGGCAACCCTGCTCCGCGCGCACCGGCTCGATCAAATCCTCGAGCGCTTTGCGCACCTTGGCTTCAAATCCGGGCTTCGCCACGGTGATCGCAACGCAAGCGACCTCACCATTGTCCGCTATCGAAACAGCCTGCGTCATCGAAATTCTCCTTGATCGGAACGAGCTCTCCGCTCGCCTTGATATGTTGAACCGCCCACCCGGCATGCGACGCGGGCGGGCAGTTGGGCCGGCGGACGTGATGCCGATCAATCCGGATCGGTCATGGCCTTGAGGCCGAGGACGTAGCCCTCGGTGCCTAGCAGCGCCGAGAGCTGGAAGACCTCCATGATTTGGTCTCGGGTCGCCCCGTATCGCAGCGCATTCTGGATGTGCATGCGCATGCCAGGCTCATAGGTATGCGTGATCGAGCAGTCGATCGCGATGTACATGAGTTCGCGCTCGGCCGGGGTGAGAGAACCGCTCCGCCAAGGTTCCATGCAGGCGTTGATGAAGGACGCGAAATATTCCGGCATCCAGGAACCGATCGTATCGCGCATCGCGGTCCAATAGCCGCGCGAGCGGACGAAATCCTCCTTGATCGCCAGTATGTCGGATCGCATGTCGGGCATCTGCGTCTGATCGCCATGACCCGCCTTTTCCAGTTCATCCATGAGGATCGGAATGCCGATGTAGAGCGGATGATTGGCGAGCGGAATGATGGTCACGAGCACATCGATTACGTCGGTCTCGCTCGCCCCCGCAGCGATCGCCCTTTGCGTATGCCGCTTGATCGCGTCGCCGTTGAGCGAACTCGACGACGCATGAAGCGCCAGCATCACGAGTTCCTTCATCCGCAGTGTCAGGTGCGGAGATTGATAAACCGCACCCCAGAAGCCGTCGACAGCCTTGAAGAAGCTCTCGCCTCGGCCCTTGACTGCTTCAGGGCCTCCTGGACCGGAAAACTGGGTGGCCAGCCTGCTAAGATTATCCATAAACTCGGTTCCCATTTCTCTCATCACGTTCACGCATCCCGCACGGGCAAATGCGCTTTAGGCGGTAAACTCATAAGTGTCGCGCTCGAGCCATTTATGAGTTTACGGCCTAGTCTGCTTGTTCTGCGCCCTCGCCGGATGCTAGAAAGGCTTCGCGGCTGGGATAGCGACGCACCGGACGTTCACCGTCCCAATCTCGGGTCAGATTCTGTATCCGGCTGAAATAGGCTTGGCGCGACTGGGTCCACGGTACGATCTCGACCATCACGCCGATATGCGGCGGCGCCTCATAGTAAACGACGTTTCGCGCGCCATCGTCAGTGTACATCGAGAGCATTTCGCCAAAGCCAAGCTGTTCCAGCTCACTGCAGGCACCCTCAAAATCCGCCGGCCAGAAGGCGATGTGCTGCAGGCCCTCACGTCCGCTATCGAGAAAGTCCTTGAACGGAGACGGCTCCTCGTTTGTCTGATGGACGATCTCGATCTGGACGTCACCGACATAGGAGAAGGCGAGCGAGGAATCCATTCCGGTTTCCTGGCCGCGATAGACCACGCGCCTCCCCGCCACTGAATTGTCGATCACCACGAAGGGTCCGACCTTCATGACCTCCGTCCAGAACCGCAAACTTTCGTCGAGATCCTTGACCGCGAAGGCAATCTGCATCCGCCTTCCGAGCATGGGCGGCAACAGGCCGTCGATATCCAAAGCTGTCACTCTCTTTCTCCCAGGCTTCACGGCTGAACACGCCCGATTTGGCGTATCCCGCCACGCGCCGATTATTTCTTGCTACGCACCTCGACATTCACCAGCTCTTCCAGCAGGGTCACCACGACGGGATGATAATTGGCGGACCGTCCCTTGGCCTGGGCGGCCTGGTACATCTGGTCGGCCATTGCGCCGTACATCAGCGGCACTTTGAGTTCCTTGCCAAGGTCAAGCGCCAGCGCCAGATCCTTGCGCATGAAGTCCACCGAGAAGAGGTCATTCTCGCCAAAGTCGCCCTTGAGCACATGTTGCTGGTATTGCTTGCGCATCGCGTGATTGGAGCCGACGCCGTGGACGATAGCGTCCACCAGTTTGTCGGGATCGATACCGGCCTTGACGCCCAGGACCAGCGCCTCGGCGTTGGCAGTAGTGCAGATTGCGAGCAGCAGATTATTGATGATCTTGACCACTTCGCCGGCGCCGACACCACCCACATGACGAATTTCACCGAGGCAGCTGAGGACGGGCCGGCATTTCTCCACGACGTCATCCTCACCGCCGACAACAAGCGCCAGCTCACCTGACAGGGCAAGATGCGGGCCGCCGTTCATAGGCGCGCCCACCACATCGATCTGCTTCTCCGCGAGAAGCTCCGCGATCCTCTGAGTCGTCGAGGGCGCGCTCGTGCTCATGTTGACGAATATCGAACCGGGCCGAGCACCTTCGATGACACCGTTCTCACCCAGCGCCACCTTTTCGACTTGGTGGCTGTATGGCAGGAACACAAGAATGATGTCGCTTTTGGCGGCCAGGTCGGCGGGCGAGCTTGCCGGCGTACAGGAAGTCAGAGCCTGTATCTGCTCTTCCCGGACGTCGAACACCGCGACATCAAAACCCTTTTCGACCAAGCGCCTGGCCGCACCGCTACCCATCGCGCCTAGGCCGATGATTCCGACTTTCTGACTCACCCATTCCTCCAATAATTATGACAATGCACAGCGACCCGCGCTTGCTTCAGTGATGGCCACCACCGTCGACCGTCACCGCAGTGCCGGACATATAAGACGCCCGCTCCGAGGCGACGAAAGTAACGACGTCCGCGATTTCCTCCGGTCGCGCCAGCCGACCGAATGGAAAATCGGCGACCAGTTCACGCCACCGGTCTTCGTCGCCGAGCTGATCCTTTGCGCGCGCTTTCCAGCGTACTATCTGCCGGTCGGTCTCGGAGGCCCCGGGATTGATCGCGACCACACGCACATTGGACTCGACGCTTTCGAGGCCGAGCGCGCGGGTAAACGCCAGGAGCGCCGCATTACCGCTCGCGACCGCGATATGATTGCCGCGGGGGCGTTCACCGGCGGTGCCGACAATGTTGATGATGACGCCGTGACGCGTGGCCGTCATCTCGCGATACACCTCGCGCGCGAGGTTGATATAGCCGAACACCTTGAGGTCCCAGGCTTGGCGCCAGCGCGCTTCATCGATTTCCAGCACCGTACCGCCCGGCACATCGCCCGCATTGTTTATGAGGATATCGATAACACCCGCTGCGCTGGCTACCGTCTGGCAGGCCTCCGGCCCGCGCATATCCATCTCGAGCACGTCGATGGTCAGACCGGGATCCAATTTCTGCAATTCGACCTTGAGCGCATCGAGCCGCTCAAGGTCGCGCGCAACCAGGAAAAGATTGCATCCTTCCTTTGCAAGCGAACGCGCAACAGCGGCACCGATACCCTTGGATGCGCCGGTTACCAGCGCACGCTTGCCCTTGAGACCCAAATCCATTGTCTACTCCGTTTCGTGTCGCCCGTGACGCGACCCTTCACATTCCAGTTTCGATGAGAGAGCCCACGTCGGCACTTTCGGGCAACGACCAGCACTGAGCGAGCAAATGCGCGGTGCGAGACTCACCAAGTACAGTTACGGCCTGTTCACTAAATTTGCGCGAAATCTGCCCGTCGGACATCGGCTGCTCAGTGCTGCCGACGCAATGATCGATCGCGATCCTGTATGCGCGCCCCGTATTCGTCATTATCGCAACGTCGGCCGCATCATTCCTTAGGGAACCGTCCTCGATGACGTCTATGCGACGTCTCAAAGCTAGTACCTGCGCATTCTGGATCATCTCCATACTGCCCTCCGCGAGGCCGGCCCGTCCCGTTTGCAAGGCAACTGCCACCCAATGATGAAGGCTGACTTTGGCCTCAAGGCTGTCTTTGGGTTCCGGGTGCCAGCCAAACCTGATCGCCTGCGTGCTAACCGTCAAAGTGATCCGTTCGACATTCGAAAGGTCGAGATTATGGGCCGTGCGAAGCTGGAGCACTCCGTCAAGCGCGGGGTGGATTACCATGCCACACGGAAAGGGCTTGTAGGTAAGATTAAGGAACTCGAAGTTCGTACCCAGATCATTCGTCAGGCTCTCCGGACAAGCCTGATGTGCAAAGAGCGTGAGGAAGCCGAAACGGTCCTCCAGCGCATCGTCAGGACCGGTAAACCCCTTTGCTGCCATCAACGCCGCGCGCAAACCCGTATGGGCAGCGTGACCGAAGATGAGAGAAGCAGCCATAGATCCATGCGTGGCACGCGTTCCAGCCGCCTGCGATAGCGCGATCCCGATAGCGCTCTTTAGAGCGCGCCTATCGAGCTTCAGCAGCTTGCCGGCCGCGAGCGCGGTCGCCATCCCGCATACAATGCCCGTCTGCGACCAGCCCATTTCGCCCTTCGCGGGTTCTAGCGCGACAGCCTTCGTCAGTCGGCAAGCCACTTCGATCCCTGCGACGAAAGCGGAAAGGAACGCAGTTCCATCGACCACCTCCCGTTGCGCCAGCACAATCAAGGCGCTGATGATTGGCCCCGCCGGGTGCAGCATCGCATCGCTGTAAGTGTCGTCAAAGGAATAGGCAGCGCCAGCGAGTGCATTGATCAGCGAAGCCGTCAACCCATCGGCTCTCATTCCCCTGCCAAGCAATATGGCTGTCGGCGGACCTGCGAACTCGATCAGGGCTTCATGCGCGACGTCGACGAGTCGGTGCTGCGCCCCGCCAAGCATACAACCTATGCAATTCACCCAGGCACGAACTGCTTCCTCCTGGACCGACCGATCCAAGGCGACGTAGTCCGGCTCGTCGATAAACTCGATAAGCCGACTCGTGATCCCTGCGCAGGAGACCCCGTCCGCCACCTTTTCAGCTCCTTTCCAAGAATCGTCGGCTACACATGCGCTGTTGCGATTTCGTTCGTTATATTCGTTATAAAAGCGGCGGCCAAGTCGCCCGATATGAATGAAATTGCACAGTATGAGATTTATCGTCAACCATTATCGTCCTCGACGTTCGCGTTTTCACCGCGACCTTCGGATAGCGAAGCACCCCAAGTGGCGTGCATTTCGCGGATTTTCCGATGTTTTTCGCTTCAATTCCGGCAAGCCACATAAAACCAGCCAGTTAGAATAGCTAGCCACAAGGTCCGTTCTTATATTGACAAAATCCCGCAATTCGGGAATTGACAGACAATAACACCCGCGCCGTCGGGAATCACGGAGGGGTTTCTTAGTTCGGCTATGCCGGATAGATCACCGGGGCCCGTGGCGCTATTTTGCGAAGGAAACTGGCGTGAGCAATCCAACAATCCTGACCTGTGCAGTCACCGGCGGCGACGACGTGGCGAGTAAATTCCCGCAGGTTCCAGTCACACCTCGCCAGATTGCCGACGCAATCATAGAAGCAGCCAATGCAGGGGCCGCGATTGCCCATGTTCACGTCCGCAATCCCGAGACGGGCAAACCCAGCTTGGAACTGGGCTATTACACCGAAGTCGTTGAACTGGTTCGAGCTTCAACGGTAGATGTGATCCTCAATCTCACCACCGGTCCTGGTGCGCGCTTCATTCCAAGCATCGAAAAGGACAACACCGTCGGCGAAGGATCAAATCTCCGCACGCCGGCAGAGCGCGTCCAGCATATCGTTGCTCTCAAGCCGGAAATTTGCAGCCTTGACATGGGGTCATTAAACTTCGGCAAGGGTGCTCTGATCAACGTGCCAGCGCAGATCGAGGTAATTGCCGCCGGCATTCGTGAGGCGGGAGTTCTTCCGGAACTCGAGATCTTCGAACCGGGTCACCTGGCGCTCGCGTTGAAGATGATCAAGGATGGCACGGTTCGCGCCGACTCTATCTTCCAGTTTGCTCTCGGTATCCCTTGGGGGGCGCCAGCCACGCCTGAGATGGTCTCATACTTCAAGACGGCCGTGCCGCATGATGCTGTCTGGGCCGCGTTCGGCGTTGGACGGGCCGAGTTCCCGATGGTCGCTCAATCCTTCTTGCTCGGCGGCCACGTCCGCGTTGGCCTCGAGGATAATCTTTATATTGAGAAAGGCGTGCAGGCTACGTCCAACGGTCAATTGGTCGAAAAGGCAATAAATATTGTCCGCGTTCTGGGCGGCGAAATCGCAACGCCTGCGCAGGCCCGCGAGATTCTAGGGCTGACAAAGCAGTGACTGTCGCTCCTTTCAAGGCAGCCTGCGTTCAGATCACGCCCGGCAATGACCTCGAAAAGAATCTCAGGGAAGTGGAGCGGATGATCGGCGCTGCAGCTGCGGATGGGGCGCAATTCGTCGCCTTACCCGAGTTCGCCACCTTTCTCGACCGCGACAGTCGCTCGATGCGCAGTTCGGCCACCAGTGAGGCTGGCAGTGCAGCGCTCGTGCTCTTGCGCGAGCAGGCTGCCACACATGGAGTCTGGCTGCTCATCGGGAGTCTGGTAATCCTGTGGGAAGACGATGAGCGACATCGGCTCGCCAATCGTTCCTTTCTGATCGCTCCGGACGGCGCGATAATCGGCACTTATAACAAGATCCACCTGTTCGATGCCCTCCTCGAGGATGGGCGTATCGTCGGAGAATCCCGTCACTATAAAGGTGGTAGCGAGGCCATCGTGGTAGACACGCCGATCGGACGGATCGGCATGTCGATCTGCTATGACGTGCGCTTCCCGCACCTGTATAGGGCTCTGGCCCGGGCCGGTGCCGATATTCTCGTCGTTCCTTCGGCCTTTACGGCTGAGACTGGGGCCGCGCACTGGGATGCGCTACTGCGCGCTCGCGCGATCGAGACGGGTTGCTATGTTCTTGCACCCGCGACGACTGGCATACATCCGGGTGACTGGCATACCTATGGCCATGCGCGGATAGTTGACCCGTGGGGTGCCGTAGTCGCCGAGTGCGGCGAGGAGAGCGGGACATTTTGTGCCGCATCGATCGACATCGAGAAGAGCCGCAAAGCGCGTGCCCGTATTCCCAGCCTCACCACTAACCCGGAATTTTCGCTGCCGCCCGCTGCAGCGGTGGTTTGAAGAGAGGACAAGACAATGTCGACCAGCGAAATGAATCCACCGGAACTCGTGTCTCATATCGTTCATGCTTCGGAGATGGACTGGCAGACCACGGCGTTCGAGGGAATCGAAATGAAGCTGCTCTATAACGATGACCAGGGACGCTCGACGCTCCTGTTCAAGCTTGCGCCGGGAGCGATCGTACCCCTTCACGAACATACCGCTCTTGAACAGACCTATGTGCTCGAGGGATCGCTCGAAGACGAAGATGGCGCCTGCACGGCGGGCAATTATGTCTGGCGACCCGGCGGCAACCGGCATATCGCACACGCACCCAACGGTGCCGTCATTTTGTCGATCTTCCTCAAGCCGAACATATTCGACGCGGGCAATCGCTTCTTCACCGAAGAGTAACCGGCACATGATTGGGTGCGTGCCGATCGAGACGATCGGGTTCATCTCGGTGACATGTGATTCAGGCGACGATGGGCCGCGTGTTACTGTGTCTTCCTGGCGTGAATGGGCGTAAGCGCCGACGGAACGTGGCCTTGTCGGCATCACCGGAATAGGAAAGCTCGCAGCCTTCAAGGAGGCGGGAGCATGGACAGCGAGCAGTCAAACGAGCCTCGTATAAGTGGTCACGGGGATGGCGGAGCGCTTGTACGGGTGGAGCGGCGTCGCCACTGGAGCGATCGTCACGGAGATACGCCCAGAAGTGCCCGGTCCGACTGCCATCGCCATTGCCCAGCAGCGTGACCGGCGTGTCGTCACCGTGGATCTTGGCGGCTTCTCGGATATAGGCGAACAGCCGCTCGCCCACCCATTTACACAGAGGCGAGAGAGCGCCTCGGTATTGCATCCTGTCGAATCATGTCGGCAGCTTTCACGCCGATCATGATCGTGGGTGCATTGGTGTTGCCGGAGGTGACAAACGGCATGATCGAGGCATCGACGACACGCAGCCGCCCCAGTCCCCACACCCGCAGGCGTTCGTCAACTACCGCCAGTTCGTCGCGTCCCATCTTGCAGGTGCTCGTATGATGCTGCGCCGAGTTGCCCGTTTCTTCCATGTAGCGGTAGATATCATCCTCGGTCTTGACCTGAGGACCGGGCACTTCCTCGGCGACCACCCGAGATTTGATCGGTTCGGTCGACATGATCTGCCGGATCTTCTGGATGCCCGCGATCATGGTCTCGGCATCATAGGACGTCGTCAGGAAATTCGGCGTCATGAGCGGCTTGTCAGAAGCCTTAGCCGATGCGAGCGTCACTGCGCCCGTGGCAGTCGGCCGTAGCTGGAAGACCGAGACCCCCAGTCCCGGGAAGCTCTCGACCCGCACTTCGCCGTTGGGGAAATAGTTGAATGTCATCGGCCGGAAGCTGATCTGGAGATCCGCATAGCTTTCTTCCGGCTTGGCCTTGATGAAGGCCGCCACCTGCGAGGATCCCAACGCCAGGAAACCCTTGTGGGTCATAAGATATTTGAAGCCTTCCCAATATTTGCGAAGGCCGGTGATGTTGGCGTTGTATGAGCTGTCAGGGGTCGCCCGCCAGCCGGTATGCACATAGAAATGGTCCTGCAGATTCTTGCCCACGCCGGGCAGTTCGTGACGGACCTCGATGCCATGCTTACGCAACTCGTCCGCCGGTCCCACACCCGAGACCATGAGGAGCTGAGGCGATTTGAGCGAGCCTGCCGACAGGATCACCTCGCGTGCAGCATGAATGACCTTGCGCTGCCCCTTGTGCAGGATTTCCACGCCAACAGCTTCGCGGCCTTCGAGGAGAATGCGTTCAACGGGGCTGTCTGTCTGTACGGTCAGGTTGGGCCGGCTCAGCACGGGCTCGACGAAGGCATTATACGCCGAGTGGCGCCTTCCGTGACGAATGGTGTGCTGCATGAAGCCGACGCCATCATGGACTTCGCCGTTCATATCTTCGGTCAGCGGGATCTGCAGATGCGTCGCCGCTTCGATAAAGTCTTCGCTACTCTGCATCTTGATCACAGGATCACTGATCCAGAGCGGGCCGCCCGTGCCGCGATAGGCCGGATCCCCGCCACGCTCGAAATGCTCCATCTGCTTGAAATAGGGTAGCACATCGTCATAGCCCCAACCTGGGCAGCCACGATCGCGCCAGCCGTCGAAATCGCCTGGATGGCCGCGAATGAAAATCATCCCGTTGATCGAGCTGGACCCGCCCAGCGTCTTTCCCCGCGGCCAGTACATGCGACGATCCTTGAGCATCGTCATCGGCTCGGTGTAGAAGTTCCAGTTCCGCAGCTTGTTGAAATAGAGCTTCGCCATGCCGGCCGGCGTACGCACCCAGAACTTGTTCGCATGTGGCCCTGCCTCGAGCATCAGGACCTTGTTGTCGGGATCATCGGAGAGGCCGCGTGCCAGGGCACAACCGGCCGATCCGCCGCCGATGATGATATAGTCGTAGGCTTCCATGACGGAGCTCATCCTCCATTCTTCGGATTTTCCGGAACGCGCGCATTCGATGCGGCGATCACGCACGCATGAATGGCCCCCTCTGGCTATTCGGTTGCTTCGGCATCACCCTGGCGAGCGATCATCATCGACCGGACATCGATGCCGGCCTGTTCACCCATATATTGGATGAGCAGCATGCTATCTTGGTCGAGGTAGCCGCCGTCGGCGGCCTCCTTGAGCGTCTCGAGCAAGCGAGGCGCGACCCAGAGCGGAACGCCGAGCGCATCGGCTTCCTCCTTAAGCAGCGTCTGATCCTTGATGCTGATTGCCAGGCGCCCGTTGAACTTGAATGTGCCCGAGAGAATGGCATCCGGCACCTTGTCGGTGGTCGTGTAGTTGCGCCCCGAGCTAACGTTGATGAGATCGATCAGTATCTTGGGATCGAGGCCTGCCTTGAGAGCGAGCACCAGCCCCTCGAACGTCGCGATGCGGCCAGCAGCCGAAAGATGGTTGTTCACCAGCTTTGCGATTTGCGCCTGACCCGCGCTCTGCCCGATATAGAAAATGCTCTTCGCCATGATTTCAAAGGCTGGCAGCGCCCGAGCATAATCGGCCTGCGGCCCGGAAACCATGGTAACGAGTGTTCCTGCCCGGGCCCCCGGGGGGCCACCGCTCACGGGCGCATCGAGGAAGCCAATTCTGGGTGCGAGACCATCAGCGATAGTCCGGGCCACTTGGAGTCCGATCGTCGAGGTATCGATATAAGTCTGCACCTTCGTGCCATGGACGACGCCCCGTTCACCGAGCGCGACATCGAGGCAAATGGCCGTGGAAGGAAGGCAGGAGAAAACTATTTCCGACTTGTCGGCTACATCTTTCGGTGATGCCGCAACCGTTGCCCCGCGCGTGGCGAAAGACGCAACATTGGCGGGATCGATGTCGTAGACGGTCAGGGCAGCGCCGCTGCCCTGGATGCGTTCCGCTATGGGCGCGCCCATGCTTCCCAACCCGATGAAACCGATTCCCTCGTATGACATTCTCTGCCTTTCGTCGCCCTATCGGCGGGGCGACCCTCTCCAGAAAGTAATAATCCGTGCGCAAAGTCGCGGCGACGACCGAATGATGATCGCAACGAATCTCAAATAGTGCAAGTTTAATTTCCAAGGCCGGCAACCAGACTGTCCTTTTCCCGGTAAACGAACCTAATCTGAGGCCCGAGACGCCTCTCAGCCTCGCACGACCTCGCAATGGCAGCATGAGGCGGACATGCTCGACGTTTCCAGCATGTCGATCGATCACCAACGCGAGATTCGTCAAAGCACCCGAAAAATTGGGCTTAATGCGGTTAGAATTCGACGAATCTTTGATGCGCGCGCCGGCGTGCGAGTATGGGCGTGCAGTATATTTCCGCTGCATCTGCGTTCCATCACCAGCCCGCTCGATCTGTCATAGCCGCACCCCGGTGTTGACTATTATCCTAAATAGCGGGATATTAGGATCCTCCACCCGCCAAGGCGCCGCCCGAACGGGCATCATCAAATATCCGGAATCCAAACATGTCGCTGACCGCTGACCTTGGGACGTTCCTTGAGAATGTCCGTTTCGAAGCCCTGCCTCTTGGGACGCAATCGCTTGCTCGCGATGCCTACACCGATACCATCGGTGTGATCATGGCCGGAATAGGTGAGCCAGTGGTCAAGATTCTCTATGACGAACTATCGGAAGGCTCGCATCCTGCAGAGGCGCGAGCATGCCTGTCGCAGTTCGCAACCTCCGCCTCTGACGCAGCTCTTCTGTCCGGTACGGCAGGTCACGCGCTTGACTATGACGACCAGGCCCTTACCGGTCATCCGAGCACGATTCTCGTCCCGGCCCTGCTCGCGGAGGGCGACCATCTCGGATCATCGGGCAAGGACCTCATAACCGCCTATGTCGCGGGCTATGAAGTCTGGGCCGAACTCGTCCGACGCGCGCGTAATTATCATGCCAAGGGGTGGCATCCGACATCGGTCTTCGGTTCCGTCAGCGCCGCGGCCGGGGTTGCCGTGCTGCGCAAACTCCCCGCCGAGCAGGCGTCGGTTGCGCTTGCACTTGCTGCCAGCCATGCGGGCGGCCTCGCCGTGAATTTCGGAACGATGACCAAGCCCTATCATGCCGGCATGGCGGCGCGGAACGGTCTTCTCTCGGCACGCCTCGCGAGTCGCGGGATGACCGCATCGAAGGTCGCGCTCGAACATCGTCGGGGCTTTCTCACGGCCTTCTCCGCCGAGAATCATGCCGACTGGGATTCACCCTCCGACCTGGGCAAGGACTGGCACCTGCTCAGCCATCGGCTGTGCGTGAAGCGCTATCCCACCTGCTACTTCATGCACCGCTCTTTCGATGCGACCGTCAAGTTGCTCGACGCGCGGGGCGTAAAGCCCGAGGATGTAGCGGGCGTGACCGTCACCATGGGGCGCGGCCAGACGGCGGTTCTCGTAAACGAGCGACCGCAGACAGGCCTCGAGGCCAAATTCAGCGAGCATTTCGCGATGGCGGCGGCGGTCATCCTGCGCCGTATGGGGATCGACGAGCTCAGCGACGGCGTCGTGCAGCGGCCCGAAATCCAGGCCTTCTTTCCCAAGGTCGAACTGATCGGGGTGGACGAGTATGACAGCCGTGACCCCGCGCACTCTCCGTCTGAGCGCGTCATCGTGACGCTGAATGACGGCACGACCCTGGACACCGGCGACATTACGACGGTACGCGGCCATGCCTTCGATCCGCTTCCCACTGAAGAGTTGTGGGAGAAATTCCGCGACTGTACCAAGCGGACACACAGCGAAGCCGATGCGCGGACCTTGTTCGATCGCTCGCAGGCTCTGGCGGACCTCGCCTCGCCGCGCGACCTGCCAACCTCCCATCTCGACTTTGCGTCCTTGCGGGGCGCCTGACCCTTCATGTGGAAGATTGCGAAGGCCCGGAGCAACAACCCCGGGCCTGACGTCGTCCACCCGCGCAATCACATGGGGACGGATTATCCGACAGCGCGCGGCAGAAGGTCCATCCCGGGTATCGCGTTGGCTGTCCGCGTCGTGATTTCGCGTGCGGCCCTCTTCACAGCGATGATCAACCGGTTGACGTCCACATCGCTTAGCTCTTCGCGCGCGAGAGCAATCCCAACGCTGCCGAGGATAACATTTTCGCTGTTGTAGACGGGAGCGGCAATCCCGACGACCCCTGCGTTGAATTCACCATATGTCATAGCATGGCCATCTTTACGAATTTGCGCCAGTGCCTCCCGAAATTCAGTCCAACTTTCTCCGAGATTAGCCTTTGCCACCTCATCTTCATTTCGGCTATAGATGCTTCTCAGCCGATGATTGGGCAGGTAGGCAAGGATAACTTTGGATATCGCACCGCGAAATAGTGATCTTCGTTGGCCACGACTGAAGAGATGATCCGGACTCAAGGGGGCGAGTTGTTCGCGGATACAGAGTACCGAATTGCGATAGAGCATGCAGAGCAGTGCTGAATGGCCTGTGGCATCCACCAGTTGCTCAAGCACACCTTTGCCAGCCTGCAGCAGCGGATCGCTGCTACGAATCTGGAGATCAAGCTCGATGATACGCGGGCCGAGGACGTAATACCCATTACCGATAGCGCTCAAGAGGCCAGCATTGTTCAGGGCCTTTATGTAGCGATACCCAGTGGAACGTGACGTTTCCAGGGCAAGGATAATATCGTTTGTAGACCAGATCGGGCGATCGGCGACGAAGAGATCAAGAATCCCAAGCATCTTCGTGAGGCTGTTCGAGGACTCCCTCCCCTCGCCAACAACCTGCGCGGCGCCCTCCCCATCATCTTCCTGTGGTTTCTTTCTTGCTCTCGCCATCTGCTAGTTCACCTGACTGTGCTGCGGCGTATCGCCGGATGCGTCCCCGTTGTATTATCGCGCCAAGCGCATGGCAATGGATGAAACAAATTATTGATTTCAATATGTATTTTTTATCCCGTCTCTCTACCATCTTTTAAAAGCGCACTGTCGAGGGCCTTTTCGGAAAAAATAGAGCACATTTCCTCTCGCCCGGCCCGACCATAACCCTCCCATAAACAGGGGATGGAGCGAATGACCCCGTTTCGTAAATTGTACCAAACTGTGAGACTTTCCACAAAAAGAATCTAAAATCCCACCATTTCGGCGTTTACGACTGCCGGCGTACCGCAAGTCCGTGCGCGTCAACAATCTAGAATTTGGCCAAAATTTTGGCAATCAGGCCAGTTCCTCACCGCTTCGGACGCGAACCAAGCGCCGGGAACAAGCCATCAGGCTTAATATTGTCCCGAAATATGAGATTTTTGAAATTTCAAATTGACTCTAGCCGGATTAAGATTGATAAAATCCCATAATGCCGCATTATCGGCAGCGTCGAGCCCCGCAACCGGGCCAATTTGGGGAGGATAATTATGAGAGGGTTACACACATCCGTCTGCGCACTCGCGCTCATAGCCGCTACGAGCGCCGGAGTTCCAGCGCTCGCTCAAGAAGCGACATCTGCAGGCGCACCGCAAGAGCAGAATGCCGGGGCTCAAGGCCTCCAAGACATCGTCGTGACTGCACAGCGCCGGTCTGAACGCCTTCAAAAAGTTCCGATCGCCGTCACGGCCGTCACGCCGGAAACGATGCAAACGCTCGGTCTCAAGGACATTTCCTCCATCCAGATCGTGACGCCCGGCCTCTCGATCTCCAGTGATTTCAATTATGCGCAAACTTTCATCCGAGGCGTCGGCGCAAACTTCTCGAACCCGGGCGTGGAAAACCCCGTCGCTGTCTATATGGACGGCGCCTATCTCGAACGTTCGAAGGGCGGCAACCTGGATGTGACGGACATCGCCTCACTGCAGGTCCTCAAAGGCCCGCAAGGAACATTGTGGGGTCGAAACGCCACAGGTGGCGCCATCCTCGTCAACACGGCTGACCCCGAACATCATCTCGGCGCCCGTCTGATGGGTGAAATCGGCAGCTTGGGCCGTCGCTCGATCGAAGGAATGCTCAACGTGCCGTTGAGCGACTCAGTCGCCTTGCGGGTTTCCGGACGGTACAGGCACGATGACGGCTATCTGCGCAACCTGCCCGACGATTATATGTACGGCTGGAGCACCAACAAGCAGGTGCGTGCCAAGCTGCTCTTCGAGCCAAGCAGCAATTTTTCGGCCATTGGCGAATTCCAGTATACGAAGAACGAGTCTGCCACGATCGCTGGTTCGCAGTTCTTGCCGGCCGGATTTTGCCTCGGCTGTAGCCAGACGGGCTACACCTATCCCCTCGATCCCTACACCACGGCGGTCAATCGGGTGAACGGGGGTCCTCAGGTCCTGAATTCGGACTATTTCTACAATTTGAAGCTTCGGTATGATGCAGGCCCAATCACGCTCACCAGCGTTACGGCTTACGATGATTTCAATGACGTCAATTACTGGGATTCGGACTACACGACGGTGAGAGATCCTGCCCAAGGCGCCCTGCACTTCCGGATTCCATCGTCGAACAAGACCTTCACTCAAAGCTTTAACGCAACCACGGATTTCGGTGGGGCCTTGGAGGCGCAGGCCGGCGTAGACTATCTGAACGACCGTTCGACCTATGCACTCTATAACGTCGCCCCCGTTCTGGTCGCGCCATATCCGCCCGCAAACCTCGCATACGTCAAGACCGAGAGCATTTCGCCCTATGTCGAGGCCAACTTCAAGCCGATCGACGGCCTCACTCTGACTGCCGGTGGGCGGTATACGAAGGATGTCCGTCATGGCCGCCGCGCGGGCGAACCCAATCAGCGCTATAGCGAGGACGGCTTCTCGCCGCGCTTCGTGATCGCGTACGATTTCGGTCATCTGAACGCCTATGTCTCCTACAACAAGGGCTTCAAGTCGGGTGGCTTCTCGACACCGGCGATCCCGATGCAGGCATTTCTTCCCGAGACGCTTCACGGCTATGAGGCTGGCCTGAAATTCGTATCGGCAGATCGGCGTCTGCGCGCAAACATCGCGGGATTCGTTTACAACTATAAGCAGGTGCAGACGGTCGCGATCGATCAAAACAGCAGCAATGTCGGAATCACGCAGAATCCGGACGCCAAGATTCACGGTGTTGATTTTGACTTCAACTGGGAGCCCAATGACGTTCTGAAGCTCTTTGGTGGCGGCTCCTTCCTGCACTCGGAATATCGGAATTACAGGAACGCCGGCGTGCAGGTTCCGGTCTATGACGCAGCCGGGAATCCGGCGGGGCTGACGACAGGAACGGTGGACCTGTCGGGCACTCGCCTCCCGCACGCCCCCTCTTTCTCGGCCTTCCTGGGCGTGACATTGACGCACGAACTATGGTCGGGCTGGACGGGTCAACTGACGGGCCTGGTCAATCACTCCAGTTCGTTCGATTTCTTCCCGGATGGCGGCGGGCCTCTGCATGCTGACGTTCAGCCCGCCTACACGGTGGCGAGGATCAGTGGGTCGATCAAGCCGAACGACGGCCCGTACGAAATCGGGTTCTATGTCGAGAATCTGACCGACGAGCTGTACTATACGCAGCGCTTTACTGCTGCGCCGTTCGGCGCTGCTCAGATCGCGGCGCGCCCGCGCACCTATGGTCTGCGCTTCACGGTAACATATTGAAGACATTATTGCCTAACCACCTACTCCGGCGACCGTGCACGCGGTCGCTGGACTTTGTGATGTTGGCATTTAGCCGGGTGATACCGTCATAGCGGGCACCAATTGCAGTGTGAACTTGAATTCAGAGAGCGCGAGCAGGAGATAGCGATGCCCGGACATGAAACGACACACGCGACGGATAGCATCGCCAGCGTAAATCATGACAGTGCCGCGCGTGACGAGGGCTTTCAAAATTTCACGCGCATGCAGATCGCAGCGGTCATGCTGATTGGCGTTCTGACGAGTCTGGTGGTGGTGCTACAACCTCTGCTTCTAGGCCCATTCGCAGCAGAGGGGCGACTTACGCTTAGCGAAATGGGACAGACCGCGATGCTTGAAGCACTCGGCATGGCAATTGCGGTCGCTGGGGGGGGAGCCCTGTTCACCCCACGCAAGCTGCGCACCATTATCGTTGCAGCTGTCGTCACTTCGGTGATCGCCAATGGTGTAACAACCTTTGTTCAGCACGAACTCGTTCTTGCAGCGAGGTTTGTAAATGGTCTGAGCGTAGGCGTGCTTTTGTGGGTGTGGACCGGTTTGGTGACGCGCGTCGCGCTCCCCGCCCGCCCTCTGGCCTTTTTCCTTGTCCTGCAGACATCGGGTGCCCTTGCAGTCTCATGGCTGCTGTCGACTTTCGTGATGCCTTACATCGGCGCACCCGGCGGCTATGCCTGCCTTGCCGGTGCCAGCGCACTCGGGATATTTTTGGCGGGGTACGCACCCTCGGAATATTGTCTGCTCCCGTCTAACAACACGGTCCGCTTTCAACTACCGGGGGGCATCGGCTTCTTCGGTTTGCTTGCGGTCCTCGTTCACCAAGCTGGCATAATGGCGTTCTGGGTTTATGTCCTGCCACTCGGTCGTGAGAAAGGCCTAACAGAGGCGTTCGTCGCATCCGCGGTTACCGCCTCTCTGGTCGCGCAGATCGCGGGGGGCATGTGCGCGACCATATTTGCTCGCTTGCATGCCAAGACAGCTCTATACGCCAGCGTCGCTGCGAGCCTCGTGGGTCTCTATCTCGTTGGTACCGCGAATGACCAGTGGACCTTCGTAGGCGGCGTGGTCATTATCGTCTTTTTCTGGATGTTCGCCCCGGCTTACCAGATGCCCTATCTTTTGGAGGTCGACCCTTCGCGGCGCGCCGGTATGCAAATGATAACCGCGCAATTGCTCGGCCTTTCTGCGGGTCCCGCGATTGCTTCGCTGTTTGTCCTCGCCGGTCATGTCGGCCCCGCGCTTGCCGTAAGTGGCAGCCTCTATCTGATCGCTGCTATCTTAATCCTAGTCACCACGAGCTTGCGCCGGACAAGCCCCGCTCGTATCGACATCCATCGGAAGGCACGTCCGAACGGCTCAGCCACCTATTAGCCGTCAACTGAATCCTGGGCAGGAAAAGCCTGCTGCGTCGTTCAGACGCAGCGTGCAATAAAAGTAGGGCAAGACTGGATTCGGAATGGCGCCGGTTCCGCCGAGGATAATAAGAACGTCGCCGGAAAGAACATCTCCGCCGTGAGCCATATCTTTCCAGCTACACCCTTACGACAATCTTGCCGAATTGTCGGCCGCTTTCGAGATAGCGATGTGCCGCGACGATCTCGGTGAAATCGAACACTCGGTCGAGCGCGGGCGTCAGCTTCCCCGAACGTACCGCCTCACTGATGAAGGCGACCGCACGGGCGAGGCTTTCGTCGTCCAGGAAGAGGTCTTTTCTTGGAGTCCAGCCCTTCAAAGTCAACATCTTCCTGATGTAGGTTGCGAGTGGAAAACTGGCCTGATCTCCTCCACTAGCGCCGAAAACATAGATCAGGCCATTGACAGCGGCCATCTGCATCAGAGTGGCCAGGAAATCCCCGCCGACGGAATCGAATATCACACGAATGCCACTGCCGTCGGTGATCCTCATGATTTCTTCGACCGCGTCGACTTCCCTATACGCAACGACATGTCTGGCGCCAGCATCCAGCAACTTTTGCTGCTTCTCCCGGGTTCGTGTGAAAGCGACGGGCACCGCGCCCTTCAGGTTGAGGAGTTGGATGGCCGCTATCCCGACGCTGCTGGAGGCCGCCGTGACGACGACATGTTCGCCCGGTATGATCCCCGCATCGTCCGAAATGGCGCTATAGAGCGTCAGGAACATTGCCCAGATCGACGCGCCCTGTTCGAAGGAAAGACCTTCCGGCTGCCTGATAATCGCACGACCCGGAACGACCGCCATCTCCCCATAAGTCGCATATCGGCTGATGTCGAAAACCGGAAGGACGTTGACAGCGTCGCCTACTTTCACATGGGCAATGTCCTTCCCCACTGCGGCGACGATGCCTGCGGCTTCATAGCCCAGGCTGGCTGGCAACGATGGATTTCCGAACGAGGGATCGCGGCGGCGTAACGCATCGGTGTAGTTGAGCCCTAGCGCCTTGACGCGGACCAGGACTTCGTCGCTTTTCGGCGCGGGACATTCGACTTCGACGATCTCCAAGACTTCGGGGCCGCCAAACGCGCGAAACTGAATGGATCGAGGCATGGGTGAAATTTCCTTGTTCCACTGGAATGAAGTGTCATGCGGATAGAGTCGCGTGACCGAATACATCAGTCCTCGCCAGGCGAGCTCCCACTGATGATTAACTGGAGTAGGAGGGATCGCTTCGATCACGGCGACCGTTCAACTGTGTCTCCGGCACCCAGTGACCGGTCACGATATCGACGCGGTCGGAATCGACGGCCATTATGCGGCTCGCAATGCGCCATTTACCCTCGCGCCTTTCGAAGCGATCGATATAGCGTCCGTGAGCGACGCGGTCCGTATCGGGCTGACCATTCTGTCCGGCGAGCCGGTGGGATGCGCGCACATAACTCTCCGCCCATGCCGCATCGCCGTCGACCTCGATCAGTTGATTGCCGATGAAATGCGTGGTGGAAATGTAAGGCGCCCGACCCGACCGGCAATATTCGATAAAGTCTTCGATCCCACCCTCATATCCGCCACTGAGAGCGGCATCTGAATGAAAACAGGAACGGAGAAGATCCAGGTCCATCCGGTCCACACCGCGGCATACGCGCGCCACGATTTTCCGGATTTCCAACTCGTCCAGAATATGCTGCAAAGATGAGTTCATCACGATATCCAATTCCTTTGCGCCTGCGTTACCAGTGACGCCGCGGCATCACCGGCTGGCTGATCGAAGGTGCGCGGAGGCGAAGGTGGTCAGCAGACCCACCAGGCCGGCCGCCGCCATAAAGACGAGCACGGCCTTGACCGTAAGGTTCTCCATGATCATCCCGCCCACAAGCGGAGCCACGATCGCGCTGACCGACATCCAGAAACGTGCGGCGCCGGCGCCAGATCCACGGAGGGCGGTCGGATATCTCTCCGTAGAGATGAGCAAAATGGTCTGCATGACAAACATGTTCACTAGCACGGTCAGGAAGGCCAGCCCTCCCCCGACCAGTATCGGCACATCTCCGAGAAACGACCATAGTGTCAGAAGCAGGACGGCCAATCCGGCAAATCCCGCGATCAGGCTGATTTCCCGCGAAATGCGATCTATAAATAGCAGGCCGCCAATCGCAGCGACGGTCGGCCCGAGGTAACTGACGCTGCTCAAGAACAATGCCGCCTCAAGCGAGATCGTGTAGGATTTCAGAAAGAATATCGGCAGCCAGCCGAGCAGGCTCACGGAGATCGTTCCACAGCTCACCGCCATCACCCAGATGCACAAGGTCATGCGAGCAAGATCCTTTGACATGAGATCCCGCCACCCGGCTGATCTTCGTTCCTCGACCGGCGCTCCGGACAGTTCCGGAACAGGAAGCTCTCCGAGAATAGCCGCCCGTTCCTCGATAGTTGAAACAATCCTTTCCGCCTCGGCCTTTCTCCCCTCGCAATCAAGCCAGCGGGGCGATTCAGGAAGTTTCCAGCTTAAAATGAAGAACGGAACCGAGATTATTGCTCCGATATAAAATATCCACTGCACCCCCAACAGTGGAATGATCTGACTTGCCATAATCGCAGCAGTCGATGCGGCGCAGCCATTTATTACATTAAGTCCAAATATCAGGCGCCCCCTGAAGGAAGTCGCCGCTATTTCTGAAATATAGGTGATGGTCAGCACCAGAACGCCGCCCATGGCGACGCCCTGAAGAGTGCGAAACAACAGGAACCATGAATAATCGTTTGACCAGGCGACCAGAAATCCTAGCAGGATTACGGCCCCGGTGGCCCAGCGAAGAAGATTAAGACGGCCGTTGAGGTCGCTCAGCCAGCCGCACAGCGCCGCGCCGACCATCTGCCCGGCATAGGTCATCGATATGAGAAGGCCAGCTTGAACTGTCGACAGCGACCAACGCTCTATGAGCACCGGCAGAGCGAAGGACAGCGCGAGACTATCGACGGTCTCCGCACTGAGAGCGATTCCCACGATGCCGACGGCACGCCAATGCCACGGCATCAGCGGTATCCGCTCCAGGCGGGGTCCGATCAATGATTGGGGAATTGACTGCATTACCCTCGCCCGTTGCTAGAATTTATAGCCAATTTCAATCCCATAGGTTCGCGGATCGGCATAGATACCCTTCGGTCCCTGAGGCCCCACGCTTGCGTCGGACAGATAATGCCTGTCGGTCAGGTTGTTGCCATACACGGCCACGGACAAGCCGGTTGAAGGGAGATCATAGGACATGCGCGCGCCGAGCAAGGCATAGGCCTTTTGTCGCATCCCGCTCATAAGCGGGTCGATCACGAAATCGAACTCATAGGACGATTTGTACGACAGCGTAGCGGAGGTGCTGAGCCGCCCACTCCCGACATCGAACGCATATTGACCGCTCACATAACCGGCGAACTTGGGCGTATAGAGCATTTGACGGCCAGCAGCATCGAACGCGGCAGCCACCGTGCCAAGTCCGTTGCCCGGAGTGGGGGTGCTGATACGGAACACACGCGCCGATGCCGGATAGCGATCATATTTGGCGTCCAGATATGTAAAGCCGCCCGAAAGTGTCAGGTCACTGACGGGTTTCACCTGTAGATTGGCCTGGAAGCCCTTAATTGTTGATTGCGCTGCGTTGTCCGTCAGAATTGTTAGCGTTCCGTTCGGCAGCGTTCCCGTACGGCTGACCTGAAGATCATCGTAAGCGTAATAGAACGCCGACGAGCTGATACGGACATGCCTGTCCGCCAGATCCGCCTTCCACCCGATTTCGTAACTGTCGAGTATCTCCGGCCGCAGAGTGGGCTGGCCGATGGCCGGGAAGCTGAACCCGCCGCCCTTAATGCCGCGAGCGTAGGAGGCATAAACCATCCCGTCGTCGGAATATTGCCACTGCAGCACCGCGCGCGGCGTGAATTGCGAAAAGCTGGTCTTTGCGAAAAAGGGCGTGTTGCCGAAAATGTTGGGCAAGGTGGGGTTAGGCGTGACCGACAGATCCTTTTTCTCATGGGTGTAGCGCCCGCCGAGGATAAGGCTCAATCTGTCCGTAATGTCATAGGTTGCCTGACCGAATGCCGAGGCGCTGGTCGTGTCCACGTTATGAACCCCGGCGGATACCAGTACCGGTGACTGGATCTGCACCTCGATGAATCCCTTTTCCTTCAGGTAATAGCCGCCCAGCAGCCAGTGGAAAGGACCATCGGAATTGGAGACGGCCTGCAGTTCCTGCGTCCACACGTCGCGGCGCATATGATAGTCGTAAGTGTCCGACGAAACGACGCTGGTGGCGTCCGTGTCAGTCGCTATGTGACTGACCGGCCGCGCGTAAGTCGTGATGGATGACAGCTTCACGGCGTCCAGATCCGCGTCAAGGCGGAATGCCACCGAAGGCTCGTGCTGACGCGAGTTTCTATTGTTCGCGGTCGCCGCTTCATCCCACCGCCTTCCGGTTGTCCCGCCCCCGGCGATCAACGGATTGAGGTCGTAGGGCGGCAGCAGCACGGCACCATAGCTGAAGCTTCCCTTTTCGCGCCAGTAATCCACGCTGAGATTGGCCGACACTGCAGGGCTTATCTCCAGCGCGAAGCTGCCGCGAAATGCCAGGAAGTCATCGTCACGCAACTGCCTCAGACCGGTGGGATTGACGTTTTTCACGTATCCGTCGTGCGCGCTGTACAAGGCACTGAAGCGCGTCGAGAGGGCGGGGCCCACCGGGATGTTCAAGGTGCCGCGCAGTTCCTTCGTATCATAGTTTCCATAGGAAGCGGTGGCATTGCCTTCGAAGAGGTCGGTCGGCTTGTTCGTGATAACCCTGACCGCGCCCCCGGTCGCGTTACGGCCAAACAGAACGCCCTGCGGCCCTTCGACAACCTCGATGCGCTGCACGTCGAAGAGCCGTACCAACGCAGCATTGGTCTGCCCTTCCCAACGATCGTCAACGTACGTCGCCACCGAGGATTCCAGCCCCGGAGGAGCAAGTCGGCTGCCGACGCCGCGAATGAAAACCCCCAGCGAACCGTTGGAACTATTCGTCACCATGCTGGGCGTGACCGCGGCGAGCTGCTGGGTGTTGACGACACCGGCGTTGGTCAGCGCGGCCGCATCGAGCGCGGTAACGGCCAGCGGGACTTTCTGCAGACTTTCCGACCGGCGTTGTGCAGTGACGACAATATCACCAAAAGTATAACCCGACGCCTCGTCTTCAGCGCTTTTATCCGCCTGAGCATAGGCTGGCGCTTCAAAAGTGACGAGTAGGGCGACCGCGTAGAGATATTGTGCCTTCATGATGATTATCCTCTCCCAATTTTTTATCTATTTGCCTGTGTTCAGTTCAGTCTGAAAATACCTTCGCGACATTGACGAACGCCTTGAAGCAGGTGTCGTGAACGGAATCCTGTGAAATGCTGGCGGCATGCGGCGACAGCAGCAGGTGCGGCGCGGTGCGCAGCGGACTGTCAGCCGGAAGCGGCTCGATGGCGAAGGTGTCTATTCCGGCGCCGGCCAGCTTGCCTTCGGTGAGGGCGCGGGCCAGCGCGACTTCATCGACCAAGCCGCCCCGCGACACATTGACCAGGATCGCGCCTGGCTTCATCGCCTGGATGCGAGCCGCGTCGATCAGGCCAGCCGTTTCCGGCGTGAGCGGCGTGTGAAAGCTGAGAACATCTGCCTGTGCAATGATATCGTCCAGCGGTCGGCGCTCTATCCCACAATCGGCAAAGACCGCGTCACTGACATGAGGATCATAGCCCCAAAGGGTGAAGCCGAATGCCGACAGCTTGCGTGCGGTCATGGCGCCGATCCGCCCAAGGCCGATCAGGCCAACGGTCATTTTTGTCGTCCGCCGGATCGGTGCGCCGATCCGCATCCCCTGAAACTCGCCGTCGCGAACCGCCCTGTCATAATGAGGCAGCCGGCGGATGAGCGCGAGGATCATCGCGACCGCATGCGTGCTCACTTCCTCGACGCCGCCGTCAGGGACATTTGCGACGACGATGCCCGAGGCCCTTGCGGCCTCGAGATCGATATTGTCGAGGCCGATCCCAAAGCGGCTGATGACCTTGCACCTGCTCAGCGATGCGATGACATTCGCAGTGAACGGCTCCTTGACGGTGAGGATGCCGTCCGCATCTGCGCAAACCCGAATGAGATCCTCTTCGGTCTCGCAATGCTCGCAGACGAAATCCACATCGAGTCCGTTGAACACGGACGTGAACTCGTCGAGCACGGGAATGATGTTGTCGGTTTTGACGACCTTGATCACTGGGCGGTCTCCATTTTGAGGCGCAGTTCGCTAATGTCCTTGAATGCCGTCGCCAGGCCGCGCTGGATGAAGAGCGTGTCGCTGGGCGCGATGATGAAGGTCATGCCCCGGTCGATCGCGGGCCGTACTTCGGCCGTGTCGAACAGGAACTGGCCGACCGCAATGCCCTTTGCCTTGCACGTGTCGACGATTTTCGCGATGGCGGCTTCCAATCTGGGCCGGCCCTCCGGGGTGAATGCGCCCAGCGAAAGCGACAGATCTCCCGGACCGATAATGATGGCGTCGAAACCGGGGACATCCACGATTTTCTCAAGGTTTGCGAGACCGTCGGCGGTCTCGATCATCAGTGCGAGCACCAGATTGTCATTCGCGCTTTCCACATATTGAAACAGGCGCTGGCCATAGGCTGTGGCGCGGCTTGGGCCGCAGCCGCGCCGGCCAACCGGAGGAAAACGGAACGCGGATACGGCCGCCTGCGCCTGTTCGACAGTCTCGATACGAGGCGCGATTATGCCGGCCGCTCCCGCATCGAGTGCTGAAGCGATCCAGTCGCTCTCATGTGTAGGCACGCGGATCAGAGTAGGCTTGCCGACGGCATCACCGGCGCGCACCAGTTCTTCGAGTTGATGCCGGCCGACGGGTGTATGCTCTGCATCGACGCCGATAAAATCCAGATCGGCGTTCCCTATCATCTCCACCATCTGAGGAATGGCGATACCCAGAAACGTCCCGATAATCGGCAGATTACTTCGAAGTCTTTCGCGCATATTGTTCATGTTCGATCCTCGATAAATTTGTTTTTCGATGTCATCCAAAATTGATCCCAAGAATATTCGTCAGGAAAAGGCTAATTCGTTCCTTCGCCCGGCATGTATTGTGAGCAAGAGGGCGGCGATGCAGCCGATCACAGCCACCAGCCAGAGAAGAGCGATGGTCATTGGAATGCCGAAGGCGCCCGAAACTGCGCCTGTCGCCAGCGGCCCGGTAACGGCGCTGATGCCCAGCCCCGCCGAACAGGTTCATATACATCGAAGAAATCAAGGCACCGCCTTGGCTGGGCGTAAGCGACCAGGTTTTCATCGGAACCGGAAGCGCGAACGCCGCCGCAAGCGAGTCGATCGCTTCTGCAATCTGCGCTGCGCCAACAATCCTCAGGACCCGCCAATGCCAGCCCAGCAATGGAATGCGATCGAGCCGCGCCTCGATGATTATTGCGTTCACCGGCGGCCCCCCGGTGGAGACCATCCACCTTGCTTCGCATCCAATTGAATGCCGACCGACGTCCACTGGCTCGCTCTCCGAATCGCCAGTCTTTCCGCTGGCACCATCTTTATGCATAATGCCATACATTTTGTCAATAAATGTCATACATTAATGGCTAGTCGAAGCATGTCTTGTGTTTCCGCGGCGCATTGCTATCATCTCATGCATTGAAATAGATGACAAAACAGGGTCTCGGGCTCGGGTTTGATGGAGATGACGCAAAAAATGTCTGACAAGGTGGCGCAGTGTCTGACAACGGGCGATGACTCACAAAACGAGTCGCTCCCCGGCTTCAAGCGTAAGGGGGAGGTGGTCGTAGATTTGGCAGACCGCCTGAAGGGAGCCATCCTCATTGGTGAATTCGCAGCAGGCGAGGTTCTTACCGAAGCGAAGATCATAAAGGCCTTCGGATGTTCACGAACCTCGTCTCGTGAGGCATTGGGGCTGTTGCTGTTATCTGGACTCGCGGTAAAAACGCCGAACCAGAGCTACCGGGTCGCTTCGCTTGACGAGCGTGATTTGTACGAATTGACGTCGATGCGCTTGATGATGGAACTCCTTGCGGCTTCCATTGCTTTTGGCCGTCCTGCATTTCTTGCAGGGATGGCCGATGCCCTTGATGAGATGCGCCTGGCGGCCGAGCGCGACGATCTCGCCGGGGCATATCGAGCCGATCGCAATTTTCACAAGGCTATTGTAAGAGCCGCGAAACATCGCCGTCTTGAACATGCTTACGCCCTGATATCCGATCAGGTCCAATTTGCTCATCTCAAATTGGGTTACCGACGCCGGACAATTCCCCAGATTATCGAGGAACATCAACCTCTCTTCGAAACTGCGGCTAACGGCACGATCGACGCCTTTCTTAATGAACTCACGATGCATGTTCAGGGGAGTCTGGGGGCAGCGCTTTCGCCCGGTGAATCCCGGTTGACGCCCTATTTTGTCGCACAGGTTCGCGAGGCACCCCCATCCGCCGCGAAACCGGATATAGCCACGGCGCTGCATGGCGGGTCATCCATCGAAAGCAAGGTGGACAAACCGGCTTTGACGAGTTTGCTGGGATGGTGAACGCGGCAATACAAGATCCTGCCATGATCCGTGGGCTTCTCGAGACGCAAGGCATTCGAATTGCATGGTTCAGCCTTGGCTCTGCGCCCCTTATCGAAATTGCCGGCCAAAGCTTCAACGTGGGTTTGATCGACCTCCAGCACGGATTATGGGACCGGCAAGGCGCTCATCTTGCTATCGGCGTGCTCGACGTACCAAGCATTGTCCGGTCTGCAGATTCCAGCCACGCGCGCATTGGTGAAGCGTTGGACAGTGGAGCGGCCGGTGTGCTTGTGCCCGCCATAGAGAATGCAGACCAGGCACGCGCAATCGTGAATGCCAGCCTTTATCCAAGTGCAGGCAGTCGGTCCGGCGGAGGCGTGCAACCGCTCAGCCGCGGGTTCGACCAATATTATCGGCGCTGTCGCGAACCCGTTATCGGCGCCATGATCGAAAGTGTGGAAGCGGCGCGCAATGCCGAAGCAATAGCCAGGGTACCCGGCATTGACTTTCTCTTCATCGGCACCGGCAATCTAGCGCTTTCCCTGGGTTGCTTCCCGCAGGTCGACGACCGCCTGGAAAAGGAATGCCGCGCTATTTTCGAGGCCTGTCGTCGTGCCGAAAAGCCTTGCGGTATCTTCACGGGTTCGGCGGCATGGGCACGGCAAAAACTCATCGAAGGCTATCGCGCGGTGGTTGTCGCGGACGACGTCAGCATCGTACGCCAGGGTTTTGCTGCGGCAGGGCAAGAAGCGGTGCATCCCGCGTTCGAGCATAGCCCTCTCAGGGGAGGCGACGCGGAATAGCGCCGATGGCCCACCCGGACGATATGCCTTGCGACCAGGGGGGCGGTATCGGCTTGGCGCGAGCTCTCGCAGTGCCTGACCACGTTGGCGCCGAGTGGCTCGGCACCGCCACGGTGCATCGCCTCGATTCCGAGTTCCAGATCGCGTCGCGGTCATGTCGACCGCCTCCCTTCGGCAGAGTTCGGCCTCATCCTGAGCGCCCGCATCGAGGTTTGGGCTTCATCTCCATGTTCCAAGCCGCCAGCGAGGAGTGACTCTGCCTCCGCCGCCCAGAGCGGAGCAGCAGTCCGCGACAGTCCTCATTACCAGTGGGACAGATTAAAATCGGGACGTCCCGCCATTTTAGTACCTGCTGATATGAGAAAAAATGAACATGGGCAAAATAGAAACGATTAAAATCAGCCGATGCGAATTGTTCGAACGCATTTGGTCCAATCCGGATCGACCGAACCTCACAATCCAGAACACGATGCGCCGGATCGTCGAGAAGTATCTGACCGTCTTGGGCGGGCTGAAGCAGGAAGAGATCGTCGCACTTTTTGAAGGGCGCGATGCCCAGATCTGTCAGGTGGCGTGATCCGGATCAAAGCTGGCGACGCCATCCCGGATTTCCACATGGTCGCGATGCGCAACGGCTTGAAGTTCGTCGCGCCGCAGAAGCGCATGCGCGAGGGACACCGGAACGTGTCGATCGACACGGACGATTATAGGTCCGGTAGGCGCCGCCAAATAGCCGCGCATGAACAAGCAACGGCCAGAGCCGATAAATGGGCTGACGCTCCGGCCATCCTTCGTCCAGTCCACAGGCTTCGTAAAAGGCCACAGGGGGATTGTCGAACAGGCTGAGCATCGCCAGATCGACCTCCCGGTGGCCATAATAGGCCGCGGGATCGATCAGGCCGGAAACATGGTCCCGATCCACAAGGATATTGCCGCCCCCCAGGTCGCCATGCAACAGCGCTGCCGGAGGATGTGCTGGCAACAGATCGCCCAGCCGTTACTTTTGAAAGCCGGCGAGAATTTTCCAAATTTGTCGGCGCCCCCAAATTTGTCGGTACCCGATGCCGGCAGAAACCCGCATGGTGCCACGCTCGCATCAGCGAGCATATGCACGGCGGGGCCCCAGCATATACAATGGATAGATCATCCTCTGCTAAATCGGCAGTCCCACATAATTCTCTGCAATCGTCTTCTTCGCCGCGACGGACGAAGCGATATAATCCAGATCCGCAAGCTGCATCCGGCGATCGAACGCGTCCATATCGGGGAAACGGTGCATCAGCCGCGTCAACTGCCAGGAAAAACGCTCCGCCTCCCAGATCCGTGCCAGCGCGCGCTCAGAATAGCCCGCGATCGCGTCCGCATCGCCGTGCTTGAACCAGCCGATCAGCGCCTCCGACAGATAATAGACGTCCGAGGCCGCCAGATTGAGACCCTTTGCCCCGGTCGGCGGCACGATATGCGCACTGTCGCCCGCCAGCATCAACCGCCCATGCCGCATCGGTTCAAACACGAAGGAGCGCAGCGGCGCGATCGACTTTTCCAGCGCCCGCCCACGCGTGATCCGCGCGCCCGCTTCAGGCCCTAGCCGGACGGCCAATTCATCCCACAACCGATCGTCCGGCCAATCCTCGACCTTCTCGTCCAGCGGCACCTGGATGTAATAGCGGCTGCGCGTCTTCGACCGCATCGATGCCAGCGCGAAGCCGCGCTCATGATTGGCGTAGACCAGTTCATGATTGCAGGGCGGGACATCGGCCAGGATACCCAGCCAGCCGAAGGGATAAATCTTCTCCAACGCCCCTCCGACCGACGCCGGGAAAGCCTGCCGCGAAGGCCCATGGAACCCGTCGCAACCGCAAATGAACGCCGCGTCGATCCGCTGCGGCGCGCCGTCCTTCATATAGGTGAGGTGAGGTGCGTCGCTCTCCACATCATGCAACGCGACATCGCTTGCCTCGTAGATGACCTGCAGCCCGCGCCTGGGCGCCGCATCCATCAGGTCACGCGTCAGCTCCGTCTGGCCATAGACCATCACCTGTCGGCCGGTCAGCGCCTCGATATCGATGCGGATCAGCCGCTCGCCATCGGCCAGGTAAAATCCGTCATGCGGCAACCCCTCGCGATGCATCCGTTCGCCCAGGCCCAGCCGGTCCATCAGGTCGATGGTCGTGCGTTCCAGCACGCCTGCGCGGATACGCCCCAGCACATAGTCGGCCGAAGCGCGCTCGACGACGACCACCTCCAACCCTTCGGCGCGGAGCAGATGGCCCAGCAACAATCCCGCGGGGCCTGCGCCGACAATGGCGACTTGCGCTTTCATGGGGATTTCCTCTCCAGCTATCAACGGTCTGCTTCATGCCGCAAACGCCGCTTGCCGGACATGGCCGGACCCGCCTATAATTTGGATGATCCAACAGCTTGCTGGCGCCGATGACTGCTCCTGTCCCTATCTTCTACCTTTACGGAGAGCCCCAGCGTGGCGTTTCGGAAGGCTTTGTCCATGTCGAAAGCCTGGACGATCGCTCGCGCCCCAGCGAATGGACGATCCAGCCGCACGTCCATCGAGATCTCAACCACATCATCCTGATAGCCGAGGGCGGCGGGTCCATGCGCGCAGATGGCGACAGCGTCGTTTTCGATGCGCCCTGCCTGCTGCTGGTTCCGGCCGGCATCATCCATGGCTTCACCTGGCACCGGGACTCGCGCGGCTGGGTAACGACGATCGCGGACAGCTATCTTCAGCATCTGCTGGATCGCGACGGGGACCTTCAACCGCTGTTCCGCACACCCCGCGCCGTCCCGCTGCCGCCGGGTGACATTTCCGAAGTGGAATTGCGCATCGAACGGCTGGCGCAGGAGCTGGCCTGGGCCGTCCCCGGCCAGCGCGCCGCGGTAGAGGCGCTGCTGCTCTGGCTGATGGTCCAGGCGCTCCGTCGTGGCGCGCTGACCGGGGACGGCACCATCGCCGGCGGGCGGCAGGCCCGTCTCGTCGCCCGCCTGCGCGAGCGGATAGAACAGCGTTTCCGCGAGCGCGAGCGCGTCGCCGACCATGCCCGCGCGCTCGGCGTCAGCGAAACGGCGCTGCGCCATGCCTGCGCCCGCGTGGCCGGCCTCTCGCCCGCCGCGATGCTCGACGAGCGCGCCCTGCTCGAAGCGCGCCGCCTGCTGCTCTATTCCAACCTCTCGGTCGCGGAGGTTGCCTATGCGATAGGCTTCGACGATCCCGCCTATTTCTCACGCTTCTTCGCTCGCCATGCCGGCCGATCCCCGCGCGGCTGGCGCGCCGACAAGGGCCGCGCTATCAGCGCTTCATGAGCGAGGAGATCCGCCATATCCTCGACCGGCTGCGTGCCCCTGCCGACAATGTGGTCGCGCGCGCCCGGCGCATGGTCGAAGCCCATGTGCCCGAGGAACGGCGCGGCCCCGGCTGGGACCGCCACTGGCGCGAACTGGAAGCCTATCTGGAACTGCCCGGCCGTTGGTCCGGTGAGAAGGAACGCGAAGAATGACCGCTGAAAAGAGCATCGACCTGCTCGTCGCCGGCTGCTGCGCGATCATGGCCGCAGCAAGCATCACTGGCGCAAGGTGATCGGCCCGATCCGCCTCTACAACCGGGCCACGCATCCTTTACGGGAGATCGCGATCTGGATGACCTGCGGATGCGGCATCCGCTGCTCACCGCATAAAATCCGCCCCATTCGCATGAGGAGGATCGAAGGCGGTGAAGGGGAAAGAGACAAGCGCCGCACATTTCTCTTACGTCAGGCTTACGACCTGTTGAACGGAGTTTTCATAAACGAGCATTGCGCGAAATATGAGGTCGAGCCGATTTGCAGTTTTCTGCCGATTATTCGACCATCAACTGGACCGGACCGATCAGGCCGGATGGACGCAGGGGCGCATCGGGCTTGTAAGTCGGCGCAGTGGTAAAGCTGATCTTTTCCGCCCCCAGCTGCTGGTCGCCGATCAGCCGGTTGACCCAAAGATTGGCGACCTTGACCTCCAGCTCATTCTTCCCCGCCTTGACGAACTTGCCAATGTCAAGCCGATAGGGTGCGAACCAACTGGTGCCAGCGAGCTGCCCGTTGACGCGCACTTCCGCTACATCGCCAATCTTGCCCAGGTCGATCCATAGCGGGGCGCCGGCTTTCGCCCCCTTGGGTAGAGCGAAGTGCGTGCTGTAGGTCGCCGCGCCGGAGAAATAGCGCACTCCCTTGTCGGCGTTACTTTCCAGCGGCGTCAACGTCGGCATCTCGATCTTGGCAGGTGCACCACGACCGAGTTGAAAGCTGACCGTCCAGGGGCTGGCGATCGTGGCAACCTGCCGCATCGACTTCGCGGCGACAGTTGCGAAAGGCACTTTGGCAGGATTGCGGAACAGGATGAAGAAGGCATCCTCCGCGCTGACATCGAGCGGGATCACGGTGTCGGCTCCCTCGGTACGGAAGGAGACAGGTGCGACCGTGCCGTCGATAGCGCGCCAGATTTCCGGCTGCTTGCCCGTCACACGGAAGCGCACCTCGATAAGGCCAGCTTTAGCGGTACGATTGTTGACGAAATAGAGGTCGCCATTGGCCAATTTGCGATGAACGAAACGGTAATCCGCGTCCGATGCGCCTTGCGTGATGCGGAAATCCGGCCCGATGCCGGTGCTGGCGAGTGCGGCCTCTGCGTCACTGCTCGCGATCACCTTGCCCTTGCCAACCGCTGCATTGCTCCAGAGTCTTTCGGTCAACGCCTTGAAGGCCGCCATGTCGTCCTGAAGGCCGGGCGTGCGTTCAGGGGCGCTGCCGATCACGGTTGCGCCGGCCCCTACCAGCGCGGCAATGCGTCGCAGCGTCGCCAGCGTCATGACCCGGCTCGAAGCGCCCAGATAAAGCGCCCGATACCGCGCATTGCCGGCCACCAGTTCACCATTCTCCACGCTCATTCGGTTGGCGAGGATGTCGGCATTGACGAAATCATAAGCGTAGCGCGTCGGCAGGTCGGCAGGCACGCCATGTTCGAACAGCGACGTGATCGGCGCATCCTCGCCATAGAAATAGGCAAGGTCGGCATGATCGCGGCCCTGCTGGAGCAGGTAGCCGGTGCGGGACATATAATCGACCCAGGGCTTGGCCATCTCCGCCCAGCTTTCATGCCGGTTGAAATATTGACCGAAGATCATGAGGCTGAGACCCGGCAGCTTGTCATCGACCGGCTGATGAACCGAGGTATGGACGATCGGCCGGTTGACGCCCGACGCGAACTCCAGGTCGATGACGCGTTTCAGGTCCGACGGCGAGAAGGCCCAGGGCGAAAAGGCGGAGGTCATGGACTCTGCCGACACGACATTCTGGCCATAGATATGCGCAACAGATGCAGCGCCCTTCATGTCCCCGATCAGGGTCGGGCGCGGGCTGGCCCCGCGATTATAGGTCCAGAGCGCCGCCATCGGCACATCCGCATGGGACCGCATGGACAGGTCATCACCCAGCACCGGGCGGCCATTTTCCAGCGCCTCGCCATAGACGGTCATGCCGTTTTCATGCGCGACCTTGGCCACCGTACCATAATGGGCGTCGGCCAGCAGGTCTGCCAGGGTCTGGCGATAGTCGTGGAGGAAGGCGTCGCTGCGTGCGGCCGACCCCACCAACGCGCCGGTCAGCGTGGGGAGGAAGGGCACCGGATCATAGCCGCGCCGCGCTTTGAATTCCTCCACCATGCGCGGGGTCCAGTTGGATGCACCCACCTCAATACTGTCGGTCAGCAGAGCGCTTATGCCCCTCTTGCCGACCCAGTCCGCACCCACCGTGTCGCGATACATGCCAAGATAGGTTTCGAGATAGCGGCGAACGGCAGCCGCATCATATTTGTCGACTTCCAGACCGGTGGCTTCGGACGTCGCGGGATGGTTGGTCTTGCCGGTCAGCGAATAGCCCATGCGGATGATGCGCCAGTCGCTGCCCTTGGGCGCGGTCCAATCGAGCGTGCCGTCGGCGCGCAGGCGGTCGGTCAGGTCGACGACCTTCGCCGGGTTGATCGCGGAGACAGGCGACACGGCAGTGTCACTCAGCGCATTATAATCAGGGACGATCGCATAGCCGGCCTTGGCTTCATATTGGTCGATCTTCGCTTCGGCCGAGAGGCGCAGGTCGCCAATACCAAGCGTCGCGCTGTCGGGACGGGCGAACACGTCCAGCATGATCGCGCCGGGCGCGCCGTCGCCCAGGCCCGGCGACTTGGGCGCGTCATTGGTCGAGAGGGTCAGGCGGAAACGCTGCGCGGTGATCGGCGCGAAACCAATGGTCGATGCGACCTCCGTCAGGGCGAAGTGGCCGACCGGCTGCCAGCCTTGCGTGGTTTCCACTTCCAGCGTCGGGCGATAGGCGGGATCGCCGAAGGGCGGGCGCGCATGGGGCACGAACAGGCTGGCCGAACGGACGGTGACAGGTTTGCCATAATCCAGGATCAACGCGCCGGGGTTGGCGGCGTCGCCTTTGGCCACCTGCGTCACCGTTTCAAGGTCATTGTCGAGCAAAGGCGTGGCGGCGAGCGCGGCGCCATCGGCCTGAGTTACGCGCGGCTGCGGCAATGGCGTCGCGACGACTGGATAAGCGAGCACCCGGGCGTCGGCATAGAAGCTGGGGAGCGGCCCGCTTTCCGCGCCGACGGCCAGCGGATCGCTGAACTTCGCGCTCTGGAACGGACCGGTGATGGAGGGCGGCGCTTGCAGCGCGCCCCTGAGCCGCTGCCCGCCGCGCAGGTCGGTCTGACTCCAGACCAGCTTCTTCATCGCATCTTGCGGCTTGACCCAGGGACCACCCGTCTCGCTCCAGCCCGGCGAGGCAGCGATGGCGAATTCCAGCCCCTTTGCATCGGCGGTCTGCACGGCATGGCGGAAGGCATCCTTCCAACCGTCGGTCATGTAGGTCAGCCGCTGTGACACGATCTGCGGCGTCTGGAGATTGGCGTCAAAATTCTGGACGCCGCCGATCCCTATGCGCGCCATCCAGTCGAGATCCTTGTCGATCCCTTCCTTGGTCACATTGCCGTTCATCCAGTGCCACCAGACGCGCGGGCGTGCCGACTGGGGCGGGTTGCGAAAGCCATCGGCCAACTCATCCGCCAGCGCCGGCGCGGCAAGGAAGGTGCAGGCCAGCAGGACGGCAAGGCGAAGGGCGCGGGATGTCATCAGGGGCGATCCTCTTTCATCAAACGGGGCGGACGGACGGCAAAAGCCGGAGCAGCGCCAGGGTGGCGACCAGCACACCAAGCGCGCTGCCATAGGCAATCTTGATCGTCAGGGCCGTGCCCCAGCCAACAGCCGGAAAGGTGGCAGCGCCGATCGAAAAGGCGAGCGATCCGCCCGGAACTCCCCCGGCCAGGGCAAACAATGCGGCACGGATCAGGACGGGCTGCAGCGCCGGCGCATTGCCCAGCCGCTGTCGCGCGATCAGCGCCGGGACTAGCGCGCTCATCGGCGCGACGGCCGGTGCAGCTATCAGCAGCGCGGCGGCAAGAGCGAAGCGCTTCATGGCGAGCCCTCCCTTACAGCGCGTTGCGGCGGGCGATCGCACCATAGACGCCAGCGCTGAGCTTGGGCGTCCGGGCGAAAGTCACCGGATCGATGCTGTGCAGGCCGAATTTGGGCTTGTAGCCGAAGATCCATTCGAAATTGTCGAGCAGCGACCAGTGGCAATAGCCCTGCACCGGCACGCCGTCGTCTATCGCTGCCTTGAGGCCGGCGAGCGCTTCGGGAATGAATTTCGCGCGGATCGCGTCATCCTCGGTACCGACGCCATGTTCGGACACCAGGATCGGCACGCCGGTCGCTTCATGCGCATAGCGGACCGCGCCGCCGAGCGAGGGCGCCCAGACTTCAGTGCCCGACCAGTTGACGGTCGATCCCTTGGGCGCGGGCAGGCGGCCTTTGTCGCCCCAGAGCGCGCGCTCATAATTTTGCACGCCGATGAAATCGTCGCCCTTCGCGGCATTCAGCCATTCGCCATAGAGTTCGCCGCGCATCCGGTCGCGGACAGACGCCTTGCCCACGGCCTGGTCGTCCATCATGGCGAGCGAGATGCCGACCGGCAGATCGGACCGCACCGCCTTGATCGCGGCCTTGCCCGCATGATGCGCGGCTAGCAGCCCCTTCTGGAGCGCCGGCAGGTCTTCGACGCCCGCGACATTGGCGCTGACGAATTTGGGAACGCCCAGCCGCCTCGCCGCGGTTTCCAGCGTCGACTTCTGGATGTCCCACAGTTGCGGCGGCAGCATGGGCTTCAGGAGCAACAGGATATTGGGTTCGTTGAAGGTGATGGCGCTGTGGATGCCCTGCCCCAGCGCGCGGGTCGCCTTGTCGCAATAGCGGGCGAAAAGCTGCGCGCTTTCCGGATTGGTCCAGCCGCCTTGCGCGCTGAACCAGCGCGGCGCGGTGAAGTGGCTGTAGGTGACGACGGGCGCCATGCCACGCGCACGGCAACCATCGATCACCGCCTTGTAATGGCCAAGCATTGCCTGGCTGAACCGGCCCTTTTCCGGCTCGATCCGGGCCCATTCGATGCCGAAGCGATAGCAGTTGAGGCCCATCGTCTTCGCAAGATCGAGGTCGGTTTCCCATAGCGCGAAACTGTTGCAGGCATCGCCCGAAGGCTGGGTGAAGACGGTCGGCTGCTGGTTTTCAAGAAACCAGAGGTCGCTGGCGATATTGTTACCCTCGATCTGGTGCGGCGCGGTCGCCGCGCCCCAGAGAAAGCCTTTGGGAAAGGCCGGAGCAGCGTTCTTGCGCGTGGCAAAGGCCGGGGCCGCCATCAAGGCGGCGGCGGTGGCCAGAAGGGTTCTGCGATCCAGCATGTCTCGTCTCTCTTATGATTGTCAGGCGGTCGTTTCGCGCACGAAGGCGCAGGTTTCTTCGGCAAGCCGCCGGTCAGCGGTGCCCAGATGCATAGCCAAGCTGTAGTGATTATGGCCCGAATGGATGAAGGCGCGCGGCATCGTGCCGTGGCGATCGAACCGATCCCGCATCAGACCCAGAAATTCGGCCTGGAAACGGGGCGGATCGAACTCGGCGCAGGCGAGCAGCAGCGGCAGGCTGGTGGATGCGACTGCCTCCAACGGCATCCGGTCGGGATAGAGCGCCCGATCGCCATAATAGAGCGTGTCACGCTCATCGAGCGGCGTGTAGCCATAGATGCCCGAAAGCAGAACGGCGGCGCGAATATCGCTGTCGCCGGCCAGCTTCAGATAGCCCGCCACATGGACCGACCCCGCCGACGTGCCCATCAGCACGATCCGATCGGGATCGCCGCCATGCCGCCCAGCATTGGCCTTGAGCCAAGCAACCACCGATGCGACGTCCTCTGCCCCGGCCGGCCAGACATTGTCGGGCGCGAGCCGATAGTTGATGACGACGCCCAGGAATCCCGCGCGCGCGGCCATGCGGGCGACATTGGCGTTGGGCCAGGCATCCGCCCCGCCCTTGTCCCCCTTCAGGAAGCCGCCGCCATGGATGAAAACGAGGATCGGCGCGAGGCCATCGCCCTGCGGCTGGTAGAGATCGAGCCGATGCCGCTCATGTGGGCCATAGCAGACGTCTGCCGCCGTCACCGGCACCTGCGCCAGCAGCGCCGACTGTTCGGCATTGAACATCGCATAGCATTGGGCAAGTATGTTCGGGCCAAGTTCGGTGCCCAGCGCCGCGATCGAATGTCTGATATCGGTCTCCTGCATAGCACTGTTCCCTTTTCCCAATGGAGGCGGAAGGCACCGAAGCGCCCTCCCCTCCGCCCATCGCTCAAAAGCGGCCTTCGAGCGAGACGCCGAAGGTACGCTCGGCTTCGCGGGTCCGCCAGTTCACATAGCCGCCATCCGAGAAAGGCAGACCCAGGATCGCGGAATTGAAATCGACCTTGAACAGATTGCGGACGAACCCGCCGATCCGCCAGGCGCCATCGGCATCGCCCAGGCCGATATTGAGGTTGACCACCTCATAAGCAGGCTGAATCGTGTTCTTATCGCCCACCGCATTCTGCGTCTTGCTGCGGAAGGACAGGTTGGCCGACGCATCAAAGGTCAGATTTTCGGTGACTGGCTTTTCCCAATTCGCGCCGACCACAACGCTATATTTGGGCGATCCGGGCAACACCTGCCCTTTCGCCTGATAGAGCGGCGTAGCAACTGTCGATCCGGGCGCGTTGCACGCCGTTGCCGACGTGCCGGCCAACACAAACACGCTCGGGCAGGCGGTCAGATAGTCGGTGAACTTCGCATCGGAGTAGGTCATCGATGCGTTGACCGAGAAACTCTTGCTCGGCCGTGCCACCATCTCGACTTCAAAGCCCTTGACCTCCGCGCCGCCGGCATTTTCGGTCAGGAATTCCTGACCGTTGAACACCGATGTCTGCAGATCCTTATATTTGTCCCAGAATCCATTGATATTGAGGGTCAATGTGCGATCCAGGAACTGCATCTTAGCGCCGGCCGTCAGATCCTTGACCGTCTGCGGCGCGACCGTGCTCTTCGTCCCGCTCAGGCCCGAGAAAGTGACGGTCGGCCCCAAATAGCCGCGCGCGAAGGTAGCGTAGAACAACAGGTCGCGATCCGGCTTATATTCCAGGCCGAAACGCCCCGAAACGTCCGTCTTCTTGGCAGTGCCCGTTTGCAGGTCGCGCGGGGCGTAGGGAACCGTGCCGGATGGCGTGAAGCCGTTGGACGGCATCGGCGGAACGAACGGATCCAGATCCGGATCGACATAGGAATAGTTGATGGCCTTCACCTTATCGCGGGTCAGGCGCCCACCGCCGATCAGGCTGAACGTGTCGGTGATGTGATATTTGCCGTCGAAGAAGAGCGCCGCGCTATCCGATGTGGTGCGCGTGACGTTGTAGCCGGCCGTGATCGATACGGTCGGGAAGGTCGAATAGGGCAAGGCCGGACGCAGGATCGCGCTCTGACCTCCCCCCAGACCGGTCTTCTGCCGCGACAGATAGAGACCGGCTATATATTCAAGCGGCTGGCCCGACGGCGAGGTCAGGCGCAATTCCTGCGAATAGAAGCGCTTCGTCTCGCCCTTCGATTTGGCGAAGAATTTCTCATAGGGCAGGCCATCGATCGCATAAGTGAACGGCGCTTCGTTGAATTCACGATAGGCGGTGATCGACGACAGCGTGAAGTCGCCCAGTTCCAGATCCGCCTGCAGCGATGCGCCGTAATTTTCGACGTCATAATAGCCCTGGCCGTCCTCGATCGACACGTCGTTATGCAGGCCGGGGGTCACGCCCAGACCGGCAAGGTCGACAAAGGGCAGCCCGGCGATACCGCCAGGCGCCGTCTGGGCGGCCGCCAGCTTGTTGAGCGTCCAGGTCTGGCCCGGTCCCTTCTGTTTCTGGCGCGAATAATCGCCGATCAGGTAAAGGGAAAAACCGTCCGTCGGTTCGATCAGCAACTTGGCACGGGTGCCGTAGAAATGCTGGCCACCCCATTCTTCATTGCGGACCGTGTTCTTGATGAAACCATCATAGGCGCGATCGAAGGCATAGACGTTCAGCGCCGCCTTCTCGCCGATCGGAATATTTACCGCGCCGTGGATGTCGCGCTCGTTCAGCGAACCATAGGATGCGAAGGCATTGCCGTTAAAGGCGCCCAGTGCCGGCTTCTTGGTCGTGATGTTGATGACGCCGGACGAGGCGTTCTTGCCGAACTGGGTACCCTGTGGCCCCTTGAGCACTTCGATCCGCTCCAGATCGCCCAGGCTGTTCACCGGGCTGCCGAAGCCGACGACGACATTGTCGACCACCAGGCCGACCGGCGCTTCAGACGCGCTGGTGAAGCCGCCCAGCGTACCTACGCCACGGACACGGAAGCCAGCGTCATTGGGGGTGGTACCGAACTGCACGCCCGAAAATGTGTAGGCGATGTTGGTCAGATCCTTGAACCCGGTCGCTGCCAGTTGATCGGCGCTGATCGCCGACACGGCAAGCGGTACGTCCTGCAACCGTTCGGCGCGGCGGGTGGCGGTGACGACGATATCGATGCCGTTGGACGCGGCATCCGCGCTTTCCTGGGGCGCGGCGTCCTGAGCCATGGCGGGCGCGGCGAGTGCGAAGACACCCGCGCTGGCCAGCGCAGCGATCGAAATGAAGTTACGCATGATTACTCCTCCCCTTCTTATGATTGGGTCGATTGGGCTTATTGTTCGTCGATGATGCGGTTGGTGAGCGTGCCGACAGTGCCGATGCTGATTTCGACCTGGTCGCCGGCCTTCATGTAGAGCGGGGGGGTGCGCTTATCACCGACACCGCCGGGCGTGCCGGTGGCGATGACGTCCCCGGGGCTGAGCGGCGTGAAGGCCGACACATATTCGATCACGGTCGGGATATCCCAGATCATGTCGCTGACCGGCTGATCCTGCAGCAGTTCACCATTGAGGCGGGTCTGGACGCGCAAGAGATTGAGGTCTTCAATTTCGTCCGCCGTCACCAGCGCGGGGCCGAAACCGCCCGTGCCGGGGAAGGTCTTTCCCGGCGTGAACTGGATGTTGTGGCGCTGCCAGTCGCGCGCGCTGCCATCGTTGAAGGCGGAATAGCCTGCGACATAGTTCCAGGCGTTGGCCGCCGCGACCTTGTGCGCGGGCTTGCCGATGACGACCGCCAGTTCGCCCTCATAGTCGAAACGCTCGGTCACGGCGGGCTTCACCATCGGCTGGCCGTCAGCGACTAGGCTGTCGGCATAGCGCACGAAGATCGCCGGGTGCGCCTTCTGCTCACGTCCGGTTTCCTTGACATGTTCGGCATAGTTGAGGCCGACGCAGAGGATCTTGGCGGGATCGGGGATCACCGGCAGCAGCACGACGTCCACGGCGGCGAAGCGCGCGCCATCGACCAGCGCGGGCAGGCTGTCATCGGCCAGCGCCGCCTTCAGGCTGGGCGTCGCGTCGGTCGCCAGCTCGACGATCGTCTCGCCATCAAGGCGGCCGAAGCTGGGGGTGCCGTCGGGGCGGCGGAAGCTGACATAACGCATTAGTGATTTTCCCCTTTCAGGACGTCCAGCGGCTGAGGCTCCCAGTCGCGGCGATGGCGGAACTTCTCCTCGGCGGCGCGCAGGCCGCCGAAATCCTTGGTCGAAATGCCCCACTGGTCGATCCGGCCCTCGGGCCAGGTCCAATCCTCAGGCGCGCCGGGCTGATAATCGTCGGGCACCTTGTTCACCGCGGTCGAAAATTCGATGACGGGGCCGAAGGGGGCGATGAAATAGGCGAAGACATTGGCGCCCGGACCATGGCGCCCTGGCCCCCAGGCCGGCGCCATGTCCTGATCGCGCAGCCGACCGATGCCGCGCATCACCGCGTCCATATCCTCCATCTCGAATGCGATGTGGTTCAGGGATGCGAAGCCCGCGCGGGCGAAGGCGGTCGAATGGTGCGAGTCATTGCAGCGCACGAAGACCATGCCCTTGGTCCGGTCCGATACGCGGAAGCCCAGCGCGTCCTCGACCAGATGGCCGGTCGCCTCGGCGTCAGCGCTGTTGAAGACGACATGGGTCAGCTTGACCGGCATGTCGGCACCTTCGATCGGCGCCACCTCCGCCGCGTCGACCAGGAAGCGGAGCAGTTCACCCTCGGTCAGTTCGACAATGAGGCCATGACCGCCGCCCAGATCGTCGGAGGTAACGGGCGCGGCCAGCAGGCCGGCGCCGGTGACGCTGCGCTTCAACTGCTCCAGCCGATCGGCGGTGCAGACGAAGGTGGTCGAGCGGACATAGGGCTGTGTCGACTCTTCCAGTGCGACCAGATAGGGGAAGCTGCCCGATCCGCGCAGATAATGGATATTGCCGACGACCTCGGCCGGGGCCATGCCCCAGATGTCGGTCAGGAAAGCGGCGGCCTCCGCCGCGCCCGGCAGCGCCAGTTCGATGCTACGCAACTTCATGTCACATCTCCATGGGAAAGGCCGGCGGACAGGATGCCAGCAATGGCGCAGGCTTCGTCGCACTCGCCGGTATCGCCGCTGATCCCCACGGCGCCGATCACTTCTCCAGCCCTTGGGCCCTCCGTTTCGCGGATCAGGACGCCGCCGGGGGACAGAGCGAGCCGGCCGGTGGCGGCCGCCACACTCTGAAAGAAGACAGGGTTGGAGGCGGCACGCGCGGCCAGCGCCCGCGTATCCGCCCCCATCCCCAACGCGCCCGAGGCTTTGGCCTTCGCGATGTCGAAACGGAACAGACTGGCGCCGTCCTCACGCACCGTGGCGACGGGATGAGCGCCGGCATCCAGCACCACCACGGCCAGCGGCTGCGCGCCATCGACGCGGCCCCTGGCCAGGGCCGCGTCGATGATGGTCCGCGCCTGGACGAGAGTGAGACTCATGCACCAATCTCCCGAGGGGCGGCACCGGCGATCAGGGCATTGCGTCGGACGATCAGATCGCCGGCCTTGCCGGTGCCGAAGACATAATGGTCAGGGCGAACCAGCACGGACTCAGCATTGCGCTCGACCAGCCATGCGGCAATCGCGCCGCCATCCGCCAGTTGGGCGAGGTCAATGACGGTCACATCGCCACCTTCGATTGCGGTCCGGGTGAAGAGGCGCCAGCCACTGCCCATCACATCGTCGAGCAGGCTGTCACCGACGCGCGGCTGGATGAAGCGCTCGCCTGCGCCCGCCGTGCCGGCCGCGACGATACCCGCGGCGATGGCAGGAATCAGGTCGGCGGCGGTGCCGTGCTGCGCGCCCTTGGCGGCTTCGCGCATCTCGGCGTCACGCTCTGCCGCCGCTTCGGGATCGAGCATACAGATATAGCGACCCGCGCTCACGGCAGCGGAGATGACGGCGCGGACATGGGGATCACGCTCAGGCTGGTAAGTATCGAGTAGCGCGTCGGGCGCCTGTCCCTTCAGCACCAGGTCCAGCTTCCACGCCAGATTGGCGACGTCGCGCAAGCCATGGCACATGCCCTGGCCAAAAAAGGGCGGCGTCTGGTGCGCGGCATCGCCGGCCAGAAAGACGCCGCCCTGCCGCCACCGCTCGGCGATCAGACCATGGAAACGATAGGTGGCCGCGCGCACCACCTTGTGCGGCACCCCGGAGAGATAGGGTTCGACAAGGGCTGCGACAGACTGTGGCTCCATCATCGCCTGGTCGTCCTCGCCCGGCAGCAACATGAATTCCCAGCGGCGGTGATTGCCGCGGCCCGGCACAATGGTCGCCGGCCGTTTGGGGTCGCACATCATGACCGACAGCTTCTGCAGGTCGGCGGCTTCCGGCACGCCCCACAGGTCGGGAAAGCGGACCGGGCCATCGACTTCGGCGTCGACCACCAGCCAGGGCTCCTCGAAATCGAGATCGTCCAGCTTGATGCCCAGCGCCCTGCGCACGGCACTGCGCGCACCGTCACAGGCGATGACGTAGCGAGCCTGCTCGCTGCGGCCGCCGGACAGGCGCAGTGTGACGCTGTCCGCGTCCTGTTCCAGCCCTTCAAATGCGACACCGAGTTCGACATTTATATTCGGATATGCGGTCAGCGCGTCGCGAAGATGATCCTCCAGTTCGGGCTGGTAGAAGAAATAGTCGTTCGACCAGCTGAACGGACGCGGACGGCCGACCGTGCCCATGTAGCGGATGACCCCATGGTCAGCGCCGACATGCAAATGTCCCTCGGTATCGCGCATGGTCGTGGCGACGCGGTCGATGACGCCGGCCGACTGGAACAGACGCATCATCTCATGATCCAGATGCACCGCGCGGGGCAACGGATAGGGGCGCGCTTCCTGCTCGATCACCAGGACCGAGGCGCCGGATTTTCCAAGGAGATTGGCCGCAATGGCCCCCACCGGCCCACAGCCGATGATCGCAACGTCGAACATGGAAGCGTCTTTCCGGTCAGGCGGTCACGGTCTGCTGCGCAGACGATTTGTGCATCCGCCCGCCCAGCATGATCATCTTGATATTATCGACATCCTGCAGCAGCCGGACGTCCTGCGTCGGATCGCCGTCGATCAGCAGCAGGTCGGCCAGATAGCCCGGCTTCACCTGTCCAACTTGCTGTCCCATAAGCTGTCCACCCAACATGGTGGCGGCGCTCAGAGCCTCGGCCGGGGTGAAGCCATAAAGATCAACGAAATGCTCCAGGTCGCGGGCGTTGCGGCCATGGGGGTTGAAGGGGAAGCCATAGTCGCCGCCCGGCAGAACACGCACGCCCCGCGCCTTCAGCTTGGGCACCAGCGCCTTTTCCAGTTCCAGCCGCTCGGCGCCGCTGGCCTTCATCGAGCTCATGTCGATATGAGGCGGGGGCGATGCCTCCAGCGCGGCAACCGAGACGCCGGGGCCGGGGGCATAGAAAATCTCGTCCTTCTTTGCCGCCATCGCGTCGATCGCGGCATCGTCCGCAAAGGAGCAATGATAGAGAATGCGCGCGCCCGCTTCGAGCGCGAGATTGATGGCGCGCGGCGTATAGGCATGGGTGGCGATCCAAAGGCCAGCCTCTTTCGCCGCCTCGCCCGCCGCCTGCATTTCCTCGTCGGTGTAGAGAATGTCCTGCGACGATCCGGGCTTGAGCGCATCTTCACCGGAAATGACCAGCTTCAGCGACTTGACGCCTTCGGCCGCGCAATAGGCGACGAAGGCGCGCATCGCTTCAGGACCGCGACCGTTGAACACGTCGCCGGTCTCGACGCCCTCATCCCCTTCCGGGCTGCGCTCCAGCGTCGAGGGAATCAGGCGCGGCCCGGGGGTTTCGCCCGCTTCGATGGCGCGAGCCAGTTCAGGCTCAATCCGGTCGCCCAGCGCACCGGCAGAATAGAGGCTGGTATAGCCATGGTCGAGCAGCACGCGGGCATTGCGCCAGGCGGCGACCTTCAACTCTTCGGCCGGCAGGATGAACTGGTGATAGATTTTCTCGACCGAACTGCCCCAGGTCAGATGGGTGTGGGCATCGACCATGCCGGGCATCAGCGTACCGCCCTGGCCGTCGATCACGCTATCGGCTTGAGCATCGGTATCTGCCGGCAAAAGGGCCGCAATGCGATCGCCCGCGATCAGGACGGCGCCAGCGGCCAGGGCGCTGCCCGTTCCGTCGAATATCCGAACATTACGGATAAGCTGTCGCACCTGAAGTCTCTCCTGCCGTCACTGTGGGGGCGTTATGGACCGCAGTGGATGGAAAGAAAAATAATGATTTTTTGATATGTCATAGTGTGGAGCTATGGATGAGCGTGTCGAATAATTCCGTGCCTAGGCGCGACAAACGACCGACCGCCAATCTGCGCACGCCGATGCTGCGGGCGAATTGCGCTTCCTCGATCGTGATGGCGCGCAGCACGCCGATCGACAATTCGGCCGAGGCGACCTGCATCGGCAGGATCGTGACGCGCTGACTGCCGCGCACCATCGCCTTGGTGGTGAGCAAGGAGTCGCAGCGGATGATATCCTGCGGCACAGGGATATCGGCGGCCATGAACAGCGCATCGACCTGTCGGCGAAAGGCGCCCCGCGCCTCGGGCTGCACCCAACGCATATGCGCCGTGTCGCGCAGGGAAAGGCGCGCAGGGAGGTGGTCATTCTGCTTGCCGACGATCAGGGCGAAGGGATCGCGCGAGAAAGTCCGCTCCTCAATTCCTTCCGGCGGCTGTTCGATGCCCGTGGTGACGAAGGCCAGTTCGATCTCGCCGCGATGCAGCATGGCGGCCAGATCATGGTCCGGCCGCTCCACCACATGCAGGGCGAAACGGCCGATCCGCGCCTCCATGCGGCGCACGGCGTCGGGTAACAGGCTGACCAGCGCGCCAGGCGTGCCGCCCACGCGCAGCGGCCCAGCAACACCGGCGCTGGCCAATTTCACCTCGACCTGCACATCGGCCATCAGGCTATCGATCGCCTCCGCCCGGCGCAACAGCGCTTCGCCTTCGGGCGTCAACCGGATGCCGCTGCGCGAACGTTCGAACAGCGACACTCCGCCCAGCGACTGTTCCAGCTGCGCGATCGCATTGGAGACGGACGGTTGGGAGATGTTGAGCGCCCGCGCGCCTCCACTGATGCTGTTGGCGCGGCAGACCGCAAGAAATGTGCGAATGGCGCGCGGATCGATCATATCGCGTTGGTCCGTCGATAATTGGCAGTGACAAGCCCCTTATTCACGCGCATTTTTTCCTCTTCAACGCCGGAGCTGTTGCCGTAGATCCATGGGGGGAGAATGCCCGGAAGGACGCTGAAACGCGGTGAGCATTAGCAAGAATTCCTTTGCCGCTTCTCAAACCATCATTAGCTCCCCATCAAGCTCATCTGTGGAACCCCGAAAGGTGAACAACATTATCACGATTCATCGCACATTTAGAAAATGGTCTGGCGCCTTCGTAAAAAGGCGCGGGAAGCGGGCTGCCCATTCGCCGGGATCGTAAAGTATCGGCTTGAAACAACGGCCGCTTCGGTCGGAAGCCATCGCTCAGGATGCGCACATGAACGACGGGCTTGTCCCCAGCTGGGTGGTTTCTGCCAGTCGGTCATGGCGTGCCCGTGAATGGCCGCTTCTGAGCGCTACGACCGGCACATCAAGCGGCCGGAAGTGGCGCGCAGCCGGAAAATTGGTTCTGGCTCCCCGCTGAGAATCGGCACGGAAGCGGCTCCCCGCCTTCAAGCATCGTAAACGTATAAATTAGCTGACGAACAAAGTATCTTGGCGGGGTCCTGATCGGCGCGGAATGGAACCCCATGGTATATGTTCTGCCTTCAACATCAGACACTTGACCGAAATCTCTCAGGGGCCTGCTTTCCAGCCGATCCACACTTCGCTGGCGGGCAGGCCGATCCCGCCATGGCGCGCCACGAAGCGGGCATAGCAGTCACAATCAACCGCCAGAGCCTTGATGCTGGCGGGGGCCCGCGCCTCCAAGCCCTTCCGGAAGGCGAGCGCGTCCAGAACGGTGCCCTCCCCCGTCAATTCCTCGAGCAAGGCAACAAGCTGGCCGGCGCGATCCTGCGCAGACCCGGAGCGTCGGCGAGGCAGCTTAGCCTCGCCTGGCGCGAGGACGGTCACGATCTCCCCGGAGACCGCAGCTTTTGGCGCAGGAAAGCGCTGTGCCTGCGCCGACGTTCGCACGGCTGATTTCATGCTCATAGCCAGGAATATAGCGGCCAAAACGCCTTTGTCACTATCGATAAGATCCCATTATCGATAGTGGGCTATCCGAACTTTTTTGGCATCATCCGCACAAACATCGAATTCAAACGTCTAAGGATTTGTTCGTGTAAATACATTGTCGCCGTAACGCGATTGAATACGAGCGGCGACGCTTTGGCTATACTGAAGCCGTCGCCACCCAATTGGACTATGGTAGAGACCAATGGCGGACCAATAATTGCGCGAAGCGCTCAGCCCTGAGAGGAAAATCCACTTCGATGCCGCGACATTATAGCAAGCATCATGAATGAGCCAGTATCGGACATCCAAAGGGGGATGACCTGTGATCGCGGCAATCCGTTCGACCCAGAAGCTGTTAACCTGCATTGGCCCGAGATCATGCGTGCCATTGCTGTTGGCAATTTCGGCGCCGATCCAGCCCGCTTCCTGATCGCGCAGTCCCCAAAGCGTGCGCTCCAGCCATAGACGACCGCCGGATACTTGCCGAATGCATCGAGCAATCCGCGCTTCGCCGGCGCTTATTGGCAAAGCTCGAGCATCCGCGGTGCACAAAAAGAGTCCAAGCATCAGACAAGATGATGTCAACCCGCATGCGACTGCTCTGTGCATCAGCCTAGCGTTCATGGCCGTCCCCTTGCTCTCGTAATTGTTGATACGATGGATTTTTGTGCAAGGGATTTGGCGCATGAACCGGAGATCCTCGATCATTTTTCCTATGCAGTAACGACGACATCCATCGATCGAGTTGCTCCACCGCAGATTGTGCGCGCGCCGCGAGTTTGGCGGCCAACCCGTCTGGAGTGGACAAATTGGACGAACGGCGGAGCCGCGCCTGCTCCATCCGGGCTTTGCGCGCTTCCCGCTCGATCAATTGCTCCTCTCGCAGTCGATCCAGTCGTTCGCGGTGCCTGGTTGCGCGGGTTTTCACATAATCCTTGTCCAGACGCCCCAATCCTTCGAGCGACGATGTCTTTGCGCCTGAATATTGTTCGAGTTTCCTGATCAAACGGTCAGTCCCCTCGGTCCATAGTTTGACTCCGAACCGGGCACGCGTTATTGCCGTATAATAGTTCTGTCCGGTGACTAGGCCCGATCCTACCGGTGCCAATATATAGACGCGATCATAGGTTTTCGACTGCGCCGAATAGACCGTTTCCGCATAGCCATGATCCCAGTTCTTGTGCCGTGACAGATCGATATCCTGCGTTGTCCCATCGCGATCCCATAATATCGTCGCGACATTACCGACCAGAGATTTGACCGTCCCGCGATCGGCGTTCCGGATTTCCAGATCGTGATTGACGAGACGCCATTGAATCCGATCGCCGTTCGCCAGATCGCGCATCTCCTCCTTAAACACATTGACCTGTGAGGCGCGGGTCAGTCTTGGATCCCAACGGGTCACCCGCTCACTCTCATCGGTCAACCGGACAATTTGCCGGCCATTGGCGTCCCGGGAAATGCCAAGGACGCGATACTGGATATCACGCAAAACGCCGACCTTGGCATTGTCGCGTGAAAAAATCACCACCTGTCCGCTGGAGTAGAAGCGGGCAAAATGCTTTTCTTGCCCTGTTATCCCGGACGGCGCCAGAACCGCGAAGCGCGCTTCATCCTGCGCGATGGTGCCTTCGGCTTTCAAAGCCTCCCGGATATTGCTGTTCACGATCAGGCGGGTGGCATTTTCCAGCACCAATATGTTGGTTTTCTTACGACTCTCAGGATGGAGCCGCGTCCATTCAGCGACAAGCCCTTCCGCCAGCTTTTCGGTCGCTTCCCCGCTTATGACCTTGTCGAGCGCGGCAACGGAGGCGTCATAATTCCCCAATCGGGCCTGCGTCACCGCGGCTTTCATGGTGCGCGTTTCCTGGCGAACCGATTCCTTGAGCTCGGCTGTGGGGAGACCCAGACGCTGCATAAGCCAGAAGGCCTTGCCCTGCTCGATCGCCCCCGTCTGGCTATTGTCGCCCAACAAGATCAGGCGCACGCCTGTGTGACGGCTGATCTCCACCATCCGGAGTGCCTGCCGGTTGCCAAGCTGGCCCGCCTCATCGAGAATCAGGACATGCCGATCGTCCAGGTCGCGCCCGCCGCCCGCGATGAGGCTGGCGACGGTTCGGGATTCGATCTGCGCGGAATGGCCAAGATTGGCGGCAGCCGATGAGGTCGGCGCAAGCGCGATCAGTTTCACATCATTCCCCGCCGCTTTATTGAGTACCTTGACCAGCATCGACTTCCCCGCACCGGCTACCCCGTGGACGCCCAGCACGCGATCCTTGCTTGCGCCTATATGGACAAGGGCTGTTTCCTGACCCGGATTGAGGCCGTCCACACGGGCGAAAGTCCTCAGGAGATCCTCGGACGCGATCGGTGGTGCATCGTTGAGCGCCAGGGCAAGATGGTCCGACAGGGCCAGTTCCAAACGTGCCGTCCGGCGCGATGTTCGCCCCCGGGTGTGGATGGAATCGCCCGTCTTCTGCCTGGTTTCGAGGAGCTTGGCCCGTGTCTGATGGGCATTCGCAAGCGGGCGAATATCCTCCAGGCGGACCTCGCCGACATGGGAGGCGAGGCCAATACGCAGAAGCCGCCCAAGATTGTTGACGGCTTCCCTGCCCTCGCCCTGGCGCAGACCGAAGAGCATGGCGCGGGCCGATGTCGCGGGATCAACGGCAATCGCGCGCTCCCCTTTCTCCCTCGCTGCCATCCGGATGTCGTCGACCGCTTTCTCGTGCCCGCCAAGGCGCCTCGACCAGTCACCATGAAGCGCGTCGAGGGATCGCTTCTCCTTGGGCCCGCGTGTCTCGTAAAAGGAAATGCGCCGCGCTGCCTGACCAGACAGGCCATGCTCCTTCGCATGGGCATCTATCTGTTCCGCCCGCTGCGACATGGCCTTGATAAGATCGCCCGGTACATTCGCAATCTCGAACATGCCCCGCTGCGGATCAAAAGCCACCTCATAACCAAGTTCTTTCAGATGATGGGCCAGTTCGTTGCGATAGACCTGCCCCGCGACCATCTGCTCAGCAAACATCGCCCGGGTTTCAAGACTGGACACGCGTTCGCCATCGGCGCGGTTGGTCATGTTCATGACCACGACATGGGTGTGGAGATGCGGGTCGAGTTCGCGCGAGGCATGTTCGGTAAAGCGGGCGTAGATCAACCGCCCGGTCGTCTCATGGACAATATCGCCATCTTTGCGATGGCGCAGCGTTGCATGCTCTTCCAGATAAGTGAGAGCGACCGTCACCGCCCGTTCATGCGCGGCAATGATCCGCCCGTCGCCCGCGACCAGGGCCATAATCGACACCGATTTTGGCGCATTCACGGCAAAATCCCATCCGGGCTGATGCTGGATCTTACCTCCGCTGCGCCGACGACCCAGTTGCTGATCTGCGACCCTCCCGTCGAGCAATGCCTGGAAGGTGGCGGGATCGACTTGCCCTTCCAGTCCAAGTTCCGCAGCGATCCCGCCTCCCCATTGGGAATGCTCGTCGGCGCCTTTCGTATAATAATCGCCGGTGGCGTAATAGCGGGCGAGATTGGCGGGGGTTCCCTTGAGACGGCGAGGATGGATCATGCCGGCCTCGCGTCGCTTCGGGCACCATTGCGGCGCCCATGCTGGGTCAGACGGATCCCCGAAGGCTTGCCATAAAGGACAAGCGGTTGCGTGGGTGGCCGTATCTTCGACGCCCTGCCTGCGGCGTTGACGCCGCCTTCGTCGTCAGGGCCAGCTGGACCGCTGACGTCACCGTCACTGTTCTCTTGTCCAATTTTCGAGTCGGACCTGGACGGCGCGGCAGGCGTCCGTTGCCGCCGTGGCGGCTTTCCCCTTATCGGCACAGCCGCGATCGGGGTTTCATCGCTTTCTCCGGCTGGAACAGAAAGCCGCACGGGTAACGCCGTCCGCTCCTCGAACGCCGCAGTGGCGGACGGCACTTTATTATAGCTGTCGACGAACCGGACCACCGGCAGGCTTCGACCGAACCGCAAATAGCCAGCCAGATTGGGAAGGTTGGTGACCTCCGTGTGCATGACAAGCGGCCGGGTCACCTGCATGCGTGACAGGTTCACCCCGTCCCGCATATCGTTGACGCCATAGGACATGCCTTCATTGGCCTCCACCTGCTCGACCTGTCCGAGATTTTCGCTCACATGTTTCGCTGTGGGCGTGTCATTCGCCCGTAACGCCACCCAGGTCGAGCAGTAGCCGGTGATCGCGGCGGCATCCTGAATACCATAGGTCGCCTCCAGTTGCGGATAACTTTGGTAGCCGATGATACCGCAGCCGCCATATTTGCGCGCGCGGGCGAGAAAGTCGGAAAGCGAAGGGAGTTTCTGGAGCGAGGGAAGCTCGTCTATCACGCAATAGAGACGGCGAGCGCGGTCCGGCGCCAGACTCATGATTGCACTGATCGCGATATCAAGCCAGACAGTGATGAGGGGGCGAAGCGACGGAAGCTGATCGGCCTTCACCGAGATGAACAGCCAGCTGTCATCCTCCTCATTGGCAACCCAGTCGCGGATCGAAAGGCCATCGGCAGTGTCATCGAGATAGGAGAAGCTGCGCATGACTGACGCGAGTTCGGCCTGGATGCCGGCGGAGGTCCGCTCCCCTTCCGTAGAGATGAAGGCAGACGCATCAGTCCCCGCGGCGAAGTCGGCAAGGTCCTTCAGCTTGGACCGCAACAGGGTATCGAGCAGAATGGACATCAGGGTCCGTTCCTGCCGCGCCAGCTTGCGCATGACGGCAACCAGCGTACCGCGCGCCGCCTTTGCCCAGAAGGGATCGCCGGTCTTGTCGGGAATCGTCGACTCCGCGATCTGGTCATAATGATAGTCGCGCGGGACATCGACCCAGGGCGACCAGCCGTCACTGCGCGCGTCCAGCGGATTCAAAAGAACATCGATCCCGGGCCGGTAGAATTTCTCGACGAAGGTGCCGGCGGTGTCATAGACGATGGCCCGGCGCCGGGCGGTGCGGATGCCATCGAGCATCTTAACGATGATGTTGGTCTTGCCCGTCCCGGGCGCACCGCAGATCAGGATATGCTCCGGTTCGAACGCGTCGGGAACATTGACGCCGCCGATCTCGAAGCTGCCCCGTTTCTGCCACCAGAGCGCGCGGCGTACCTGCCGGACGGTACCGAACCGCGCCCCACGCAGGAACTGATTGGAGCCGAGCCCCCTCCCCGTCCGGGTAAAGTAGAACCAGGCCCAGAACAGCATGGCGAGGGCAAACACCCCCGACAGCGCAGCCCCATGGAGCAGATAGGTTTCGAACGCTCCCAGCGTCCGGTGCGCGAGACCGGACCCCAGAAGCGCGTTGGGCGTCGTCCAATAGGACGCACCGGACGGCGTCTTGAACAATATGGGTGTGGCGTTGCCGGGCACCGTGTCGCCCATGATGACCGCCTGGGCAATCTTCAGGAGAACGAACCGCTCATAGTCCGTGGATTTCTCCAGCGCATACCAGATGATGCCGCCGATCCAGATGACCAGCCCCGCAAGGCAGGTCTGGTAGAAGACCTGGGTAGTCATGCGAACATTGTGAACAATGGCCTGACCGCCTCGCGTCCAGGAACCCAAAGTGTCGTGCCGGAAGATGCTCATGGCCGGTCCTGCTCGGGATCGAGCAGCCCCCTTTCCCGGAGCAGGCGGCGGGCATCCATAAGCCCCGCATCCAGAAGCTCCGGCGCCCGTGTCCCCACCGATTTGGCGAGGATCGCCAGCGTCTGGATGGCGGTCGCATGCAGTTCGTCAAAGCGGGCATGATAGCCGGACGGGTCTTCGCCCTCGTAGCGCGCGAAGACATCCCGGAGATAGGCCGATGGCGTGGTGCCGCTGCGGCGCGCCTGGCCGATCAGATGATCGTGGAGCGCGTCGTCGAGACGGATGGTAATTCGGGCCATGCACAGATCCTGTTCTGCGCCGGCACGGGATAAAGCCTACCTTGGATATCAGATTAGTCGCTTTATCTCAATAAGTTATGTAGTCAGCCATGTCTGACAAAAGGTGACATGGAAGATCAATGAGTTAAGATCATTCGCATGGAAGACATGTCATACGCGTCATACATGTAGAGACATTTCCGTCATACGGATATTCACGAATCAAGCCATTCTATTCGTTAGAAATTATCGCCCGCAGCACCCGTGCGTACGGTGCATTACAACTTACGCCCTTCGGGGCGTGCGTCGATACCAACGCACGAGCTTGCCTCGTGCGCTAGATTGACGTCCGAAAGGAGGGCAAACCGCTGATCTGGAAGGGACATTTCCACGCCCCGAAGGATCGGCAATGACCGGGCCAGAAGCCCGGTCGAGCCGTTCAAATCCATGCCGCCCATAAAACCCCGCGTGTCCTGGGGTTTTCCCCGGCCACGCTCCTCCCGGCTCCGAAAGGGGCCGCGATTTATGGAGCAACGACGCCATGAAACGCGCCGAAACAATAGACCTCAATACCATCAATCCCGCATCCATCGCCCTGCCTCCACAGGGGGAAAAAATGATCCACGACAGTGAAGCGAAAGGGCTTTTCCTACGCCTCCGCGCCAGCGGCGCCCGCACTTGGATCGTAAAGGAAAAGGTCGGCGGCAAAACCACCTCGCGCACGTTGGGACAGGTCGCCCTCATACCCCTCGCCACCGCCCGCCATATGGTTGCAGCGCAACCCCTCTTCCCCCACAACGATACCAACGCGCCACCTTCCGCGCCCCTATTCAGTTCGCAAGCTCGTATCTGCGAAGTGATGCCGCACTTCCTCGCAATGGGTAAAACCGGACGATGGAAGGCCAGCACGGTCCGCAACATGCGGGCAGCGGCGGACACGCATATTCTGCCACTGCTTGGGCTGAAAAAGGTCCGCGACCTCAAACCGGAAGAGGTGGCGCGCTGGCAGATGGACGTCGCCGCCAAGAGCAGCGCCGTGCGCATGGCGCTCTCCACGCTTTCCGGCTTGATGCTTTACGCAGAAGACCATGGCCTTCGCGATCCCGGTTGCAATCCGTGCCGGGGGCTTCGGAAGAAGCAGAGGAGCAATCGCGGGCAACCCCTCCCGACTGCCACTGTGCGCCGCCTGTGGGCGGCCCTCGACAGGCTGCACAATGTCATGCCCAATGCCTGCGACGCGGTGCGCTTGCTTCTCCTCACCGGCGCACGACGTAGCGAGATATTGTCCCTTGAATGGGATCGCATCATCGGTCCCCGCGCTGTGCTGGAAGATTCCAAGACCGGACCTCGGACGATCTGGCTCAACACCCCTGCCCGCACGGTCCTTGAAACCCGACGGAAGACGGCTACCGGCAAGTATGTGTTTCCCGCCGCAAGGATCGACGGGCCGATGAGGGTTCTGGACCATGCTTGGTCAATGATCCGCAAAGAGGCTGTGCTTGGCGCGCTTCGCGTGCATGATCTTCGTCACCATTTCGCTTCTGTCGCGGTGTCGAACGGGATCGACCTACGGCTGGTCGGCCAGCTTCTGGGCCATCAGGATATAGATTCCACGCTTGGCTATGCCCATCTCACAACGGCCGCTCTCGCAAGGTCGGCAACGCGAATATCTGGTCGATTGGATCGTTCGCTGCGTGGTGAGCATTCGAACGCCAAGACGCCAAGGCGTACCCCCCGCAAAGCTCCTGCGCCTGCTTCGGCCAATTCAGCGACGGAGGCGGCCCATGGCTAACCTCCTCCTTCCACTGACGGACGCGATTTGTCACAGAGCCAAACCCGAAATGAAGGAATACGCGCTTCGCGATCAGCGTCAGCCGGGCCTTGCACTTCGTGTCCAGCCCAGCGGCGCGCGAAGCTGGACTATGCGGACCCGTATCAAGGAAAACGCGGCCCGCCATTTCCTTGGCAATTTCCCTGACGTGTCGGTCAAAGCCGCTCGCCAGATAGCCAATGCGCTGCTTGCCGGGGATGCCGATGCACCACCTGTCAGGTCCCTCGCTCCGCTCTTCGCAGCGTTTCAGGCTGAGCATGAACGGCGCGCCGGAGCCTTCTACAAACCGCAAGGATTGCGCGCCTATCAAACCTATGTGCGATGCGAACTGCTGCCCGCCTTTGGCGGCAAACGGCTCGATGCCATCTCCCGCCAAGATGTTGCTCACTGGTTTGAAGGATATAGCCTGAGACGGCCCGGCGGCGCTAATCGCGCTTTGGGCATCCTTGGCGCTATGCTGGGTCGGGCTAAGGCATGGGGTTATATGCCGGATGGTTGGCGAAACCCGGTGTCGGGCATCAGAATGAACCGGCGCAGGATCGTCGGCACCTTCCTGAGCGATACGGAAATGGCCCGGCTCGGTGCCGCACTGGACGAAAAAATAGCCGAAGGCTGCAACGCCGCTGCCCTCCTCCGCTTCCTGACATTGACGGGATGCAGGGTTAGTGAAGCGGTCGATCTGGAATGGCAGGACGTTTTACCGGATCGGCTGCGGCTTAGGGATAGCAAGACGGGTCCACGCGATGTCCCATTGGGTTCGCCAGTTCGAGGTTTCCTTAAATCGCACCGGGCTGTTCTAACTCGTCGCGGCCTCGGTCGCCTCCGGCATGTATTCCCCATGTTCGGGGGGCAGCGATACGAAGGGGTGCGCTCGGTCTGGCACGTTGTTCGACGGCAGGCAACGCTGCCGCCAGCGCTGCGAATCCATGATTTGCGGCACAGCTTTGCCAGCCATGCGGTTATGTCAGGTGAAACGCTGTTCGTGACATCTCGTTTGCTGGGCCACAGCCGCATTCAAATGACGGCACGTTATGCTCATCTGGCTGACGGCGCGATGCTCGCGGCTGCGGAGAAGATTGGGGTAATCATCGCCCGCAGTTGTGCCATCAAGCGATCCGAACTGACCGTCATCACACGCGCTCTGTCCACAGCTACGGACACGACGCGATTGGAGAAAGTCGAGGCACCTCTTTCCGCAGAACATGACGACGAAGGAAGCCGCCATGAGTGAGGACGATGCGCAAGAAAACGAGCGGCTCAAAGCCATTTTGCAAGCGCTCCCGGATCGAACCTACAGAATTTTCTATCTCAATATGGTGGAGAAAATGAGCCACATTGAAATAGCGAAGCAAGAATGGATGTTCGTCTGGCAGGTCCGGTGGCATATGCGCCGCGCCATCCGAGCTATTATGAAGACGAGGTAGATTCCCATAATCGCCTTGCCATCGCTTAGCGCTTGGCAAGGCGACATTTTCCAGCGATCTTGAGCAGCGATATGAAGACCCTTGACGATCCCGATGTGAAACTGCCGGAGCCGAAACGCCGCGAGCTTGCTCACGTCGTGGAGGTCATTCAAGCAGGCTTTGCCCGCGCCATCCGTCACCGGACGATGGAGCGGTTCCGCAACGGCAAGATACTCAAGGTCATCCTTTTCGGGAGCTATGCGCGCGGCGATTGGGTTGAAGACCCCATCGGGCGCTATTTCTCAGATTATGACATTCTTGTAGTTGTCGATCATGAGGATTTGACAGACATATCGGAATTTTGGTCCGCAACCGAAGAACGCTTGCTTAGTGATCTCTCCGAAGGAAAAGCGCTGCGTACGCCGGTCAGCCTTATCTACCACAGTCTTGATGATGTGAATGAGAAGCTTCGCCTTGGCCGCTATTTCTTCATGGATATCCTCGGTGACGGAATTTCGCTTTTTGAGGAGCCTGACTACCCCTTTGCCGATGCTAAGCGGCTAACACACGGCGAGGCTTTACAGGAAACCCGTGATTATTTCGAAGAATGGTTTGAGAGCGCCTCGAAATTCAAGAGGGCGTCCGATTTTCTGATTACTGACGGCGCTCCGAAAGAGGCAGCTTTCAATCTCCATCAAGCCACCGAACGGCTTTACCACTGCGTCTTTCTCGTCCGTACGCTCTACAGCCCTAAAACCCACAATCTGAACCGCCTTCGGGCTTTGACAGAACAACTGGAGCCTACGCTGCGCGCGGTATGGCCGACTAACGAACGTGTCCAGAAGCGCGCCTATAACTTATTGCGCGAAGCCTACATAAAAGCCCGATATTCTCGCGAGTACGAAATCTCTCCAGAAGAACTCGATTGGCTGAGCGAACGAGTGAGCGTATTGCAAGAACTGGTTCGCACCCTATGCCTAGCCCGTATAACCGAGCTTGAAGGCCGCCAGAGCGCTGCTTGAACGAAAATTTACTCGACGGTCTCAGCGTCACTTTCTGATTTCGTGCCCTGAGATGCAAGGCGCACGATTGAATCGGAATCTCCAATAATAAGCCAATCGTGCAAAGCGGCGACGTAATCAGCATCGGCTTTACTGACACTGTACTCATGATCGGCGTTGTTACGAATTTGATTAAGTTTAACCAGCCATGCAGTCTTATCTTCCTTCTTCGCGCTCTCATTGCCTTTGATCGTAAAGCGCTTCTGGAATAGCGAACTCCATTGAGAGCCATGCATCATGATCTCTCGAATATGAATGAGGTTGAGGCAGTCCCAAGGGGTCTTTTCCTCATCTTCATTCTCAATGTTGCGGTTTTTCTTTGCGGCTTCCGTTGACAGGTACGTGTATAGCTTCTCAGACATTCCTCGCTTCAACCACATGTTACCATGCGTTTTGACAAGGGCATCTTTCAGTTCATCACGCAAATAGACTTCTATGTCTGCCACGCGAGAATAAGTCTCGACGTTGAACTGTTTGGACTCGTCGCGCCAATACTCTGCGAGACCTTCAGGAACAAAATCATCACGCTTCGTTTGCACTGCTTGCTGGAAGATCCTGCGCAATCGCGTTGGCGCGCCACTGCCGTACTTTTTGCGGAGCGAAGCACGATCTTCGTCGCTGAGATTGGCAAAATAATCTTTTAGTCCGTCAGCGTATAGTGTCGCCTTCTCAACAATTGATTCTACGGTATCCTGCAATGGCCGAATTTCGTCCTTCTTGACCATGTGATCGACGATATCGCCAAACAACATAATCAATGCGGTAACGCCATCGTTTATCGTTAGAAGCGCGCCATCTTTAGGGGAACGAAACCATTCCTCCTCGTAGTCAGTCGCAAAATACGTGAAATAACCAAAAAGAATATCCTTCATCCTATCAAGCGTTTTTGAGCTATTTCCTGTATTGAAATGCCCTTGCTCCTTGACAGAATCTTTTGTGAATTTTCCAAAGAACTTTGTTTGATTCAATCCGCGCAAAATCGCTTCAAGCGTAATAACTTTAAATTCGGTTCTCTGATCCTCTCCCACCAGAACACGATTATATAATGGTGATGAGATGTCCTCCCCAAGCTCCTGCGCAAGCTGCTTCTTGATCCCCTCGGATCGGTCACTCAGATTTTTTGAATCCCACTTAAGATCCGCATCAAGAGTGTGCTTGAGATTCTTCGACACTGCTTTTTGGTTCTCATTGATCTCCATGAAGAGACGAAGTTGCTCATCACGTTCAAGGTCAACGAACGCTACAACGGGTATGCTATTATTCGCAGCAAAATCGCTCTCGCTGTAGGCGTAAAGCCGATGCTGGCCGTCGATCACATAGAGCGAACGATATCGCGCGGGTAGATGAAGCACCCCTGCCTTTGTACGCGAGCCTGAAATCGAGTTTGCGGCGGGATCAAAACGAAGACTTTTTCCTAGGCTCTCAATGTTGATTACAACCGAGTTCGGAAAATATCCGCCGTTATTAATGAATTTTCTAATAGAAGAGAGTCGCGGTTTCTTTATCAGCCGCTGATAGGTCGGAAGCACACGGATGGATTTGGAGCGGTGAAGAACATAGCCAAGCTTGAGAAGGCGTTCTGGCTCTATGGAGAACGAGTAATATTCAAGACCTCCCATCGACCCTCCAATCGCGTAAACGCGATTTTCAATCTCGGGAATATCCTGATTCTGAAATAGATCAGCTTGAAACTGGAATCGAGCAGCGCTTCCTAAATGCTCGACAAGCTCTGTGTAATATTCAAAATCAGCATCTGAAAAGTGATGGATTCCGAATGATTTCAATCGATCTAAGTCGGCAGGCTTTAACGTATAATTCCGCGTCGCGAGAACATATGTTATCTTAAGGTCTGGCTTACCGAAGCGCTCACGGATCTCCCGATGAAGGCCCGCCTTCTTTCCTCCAAGGGACTCGATTTCGGTCTTGAAATTGGCCGGCTTCGGAGCAGGGCCGGCCGTGCTCTTGCATTCAAAAATGACCGCGCATTCGTCGTCAACTGCGAGGACGTCGATCTGTTGCGTGGCACCGGATCCGGCATCGTACTGAATTTTGCAATGCCTGTCCTTAGAAAGGTACTTGAAGCCCATTCGCGACAGCAGGACCCAAACGTCGTCTTCAAAAGCTTCGTCGTGCGGCTTGTCCTTGCCAAGCTTGACAGCACGCTTCAACGTATCGTCCAAAACGTACCAACCGTCTTCGGGCGTGCTGGAAAACTCGGAGCGCCGTACCTTACGCTCCTGATGCTTCTTCTTCCTAACCTTGATAATTGAGCGCTGGTCCTCGCGATCCGCCATCACTTCTGAAAACGTCTCGTCGTTCAGAATCGCCATCACAAACCTCAAGATTAGTAAAAATATATTCCGACACAGCGCCTCTATTGGCCTTCTTCCCGCCGATCAAACTCGCTCGGGAAACCTCAATTCGCTGATCGCCATTGTCAAATATATCTTTGATGGCGACGTGGGCAGCATTTGTCAGAATATACTTTGCCCCCAAAGATCGAACATCGTCTATGTATTCAGCAAGACGGTGCTGATCTTCAATCGAAAAAAGCGACTGATTATATTTTATAAATCCATTATTATTGTGCGACACCGTATATGGCGGGTCAATGAACACCAAGTCTCCGCGCCTAATATTCTTCAATGTCGAATTGAAATCCATAGATTCCAATGTGACACCTGAAAGAGAGCGCGCGCAAGCACGGAGCGTATCAGCATCTAGGAAGGGCTTGGTTCGTGAACCATAGGGAACATTATAGACGCCCTTAAGATTAACTCGGTAAATTCCATTATACGATGTCTGATTGAGATAAATGAAAATTGCAGCTTTGCGGATCGCGCACTCGGTCGTTTCACCTCGCAATAAGTAATAAAATTCGGATGTATTCGAAAACGTCCGCATAATGTTGATAACGTCTTCGACACTGTCGCGAAGGGCTTGATAGGTTTCTATCAATTCTTTATTAAAATCAGACAGGTATGCTTGGTGTCCGCTGCCGACGGAAAAAAAGAAAGCCCCGCCACCAAGAAACGGTTCGTGGTAGTTTTCAAATTTAAGCGCGCCAAAGAGATCCGCTATCCTGCGGACGAGCCAATTTTTGCCGCCAGCCCACCGCAAAAATGGTCGCGCTTGAATTGCAGAATCCTGTAACAGCGAACTTCCTCCTTTTTTGTCCCTTATCAATGGGAAGCGGCCTTTCAAAATGGATTTGACATTAAGGCGTCATTTTCGACTATCTTTTCGTCAAGAGCTAACCAATTGGCCTTGCTTTGGGTCTCGACTTGCCGCAAAATGTGTCCTGACAGCGGTTTTGAAATTCGGATAAGCCGCTGTTATTACGCCCTTTATGGGCAGCACGGGTGCGTACGGTGAATTGCCCGTGCGCGCGGTGCATTATCGCACCTGCACTTCGGAAATTGGTGATCTGCGCTTAGCCTTCGGGCGAGAAGCTCAGAACGCTCGTGTGAGCGCACGTTCACTTGATCCCGTGCGCGTCTAGCCAGACCAATGTCGCGGGCCAGTTATGTTTGACCGCTTGGTTGCGCACCGTACCATCATCATCCTTCACCTTCGGGTCCGCCCCCGCACGCAACAGCAGCACTGCCACCCGGTCATCATCCACCGACAGGATCGGCGTCGTACCGTCCTCGTCGCGCGCATTGGGATTGGCCCCTGCCTCCAGCAATATCGCCGCCACGTCAGGATCGTTGCAACCCATCAATGGGGTCCAGCCCAGCATATCGTCCCGCCCTTCCAGCGGCACGCCCAGAGCCACCAATGTGCGCGCCATGTCCGCCCGGACCTCCCGGCTCACATCGGAGCAAGGCCCCCAGCTTTGACGCATCGCGTTCAAGGCATTGCTACCTTTGCCCGTCGCCTTGGGGTCCGCCCCTGCAGCAACCAAGGCCTTGGCGATCAAAGTGCTGCACCCGGCACCAGTGGCCAGCGCCTTACCCAGTTCCGCCTTAGTCATGGCCGCGACCGCGCCCCGCCGCACCATCTGATCGAACAGCTCGCCGTCACCGACATCGGCAGCATAGCCGACAATCGCCACGCCGATCGGTCGCATTGTCTTCCTGCTATTGTTCGGCGCTACATTGACCGGCATGGACAGGTCCAGCCCTTCACCGATTGCCGCCGATATCAAGGCACGGACATCGGCTCGGTTGCGCGCGACATGACTGAGGCGGGTCGCCGCCAGAACCATCTCCGCCGCCGTTTCGGACCGAAAATCGAAGCCTTCCGCCTTCAGCAACGCCACAGTCTCGCCATCGCCACGCACCCAGCGCGCCGTACCCGCGACCTCATCCACTGCTTTTTCCAGTTCGGTCACGCTGGCCGGCATCCCAACGCGCTCTCCAACATAATCGGTCACTCGTTTCGTCACGCCACCGATCCGCAACGTCAGCGAATAATAGGGGTTGTCGGTCACCTGCGCCTGATATTCGTCCTTCAGTCCCATGAAATGGGCGGCGCGGAAGCGGGCGATCAGGTCAGTGACAGCTTTGGGGTCGATCCGCGCCTCATGCACGCCCGGCCACAACAGATTGTTGCCCATGAAGGCGCTATGCACCTCCGCCGCGGTCCCGTCGAAATTCTTCTGATCGCTCGAGAAGCGGACCGCGCCGTCGCCCCGGATCGCCACCTGATAGGCGGGACAGGAACCGAAACAAGCGCTCCGCTCCAGCATGATCTCAACCTCGCTCGGCGCGCCTTCCGGGAAAGGCACATTCTTATCCGGCACGATCTCAGGCATCCGGTAGTTAATCTTGACCCTGCCGACCGCTTCGATCGGCTGCCCCTCGAATATTTGGGGACGAAACGTCCACGCACGCACCGCCGCCAATCCGGGCACCGGGTCCAGTTTGTAGCGATTGTCCAGAACCTCGGCTTTCACCACCTTGCCGTCGATGCCCACCGTCACCAGCACCGGCAGTTCGGCAAAGCCCGACGCATCGGTCGCGAACACGCTATCGGCGCCCGAAACGCGCTCCGACGCCAGGTCATAAATGCCGACTTGGCGCACAACCTGCGACGAAGCCATGCATCCCTGCAATGCGAGCGCCGCCGCCACCCACCGCCCGATCATAACCGCCCGCATTGGCATCCTCCCCCGATTCCAAGAGGATGGATGCCGCACGTTACAAGGTGAAACAAGCCGATTATGGACCGGGCCAAGGTGGCATGCAGCCAATATGCTGCTTGGCGGCCCTATAACAGACCATCTGCTTCTCAGCCCTCCGCGTCGTTCCCTCATCTGATTCGTTGCGGACAGAACCGGACGAGTTGAACTGGGCTACTCGCGATACCCCGTCGCACAGCGCACCTACTGGAATGAGTGGTTAGCGGGCCCGCGCGTTTCAAGTGTAAACTTAGGATAGCTGTCGTTTCGAAAGAAAACGGCATCCTCGAAGGTGAAGCTGCTTCTGGGCTTGGCTGCTTTGCACGTAGAAGTTAGGATCACCTATGATTCATGGCTACGACACCAAAAAGTTTCTCTTTCTAAGTGATAGCGATAGTGATGCAGCCAGAAGCCGCTTAGCCGTTGCAGGCATTCCATATATTAAAAAGCGGCTAGAATCGGGATCTGCGAACTGGGAAAAAATCGTCGAGATCATCGATGAAGAGCATCTTCTCGGGGTTCTTGTAAAACTGTCTAATACCACAATGGAGAGGTTGCTTCACCCCGAATATACGGAAGTCCATGAGGAGCTTCTGACACGAATTAGACATCTTCCTCATATCATTTTCGTACATTCTTCTTTCTTCGGTCTAGCGTTGGAACAGAGCACTGGAGTTGAAGAAGAAGATGACAGCTGGTTTGGTTCTAACGGCTACTTCTATCCTCTTGAAGAGGAGGAGCGCAGGGCTGTTATGGATCTATTCGATCGCTATGAGCTGAATGTCGTTCCTTATCGCCGCAACGTCGAATTAAGCCTCTTGGCTGGCGAATTTGTCGAAGGCCACCAGAGTAATCTCATTTTTCGATTCTATGTACCATCCGGTAAAATTTATGCCGAACAGACAACCGATCTGCTTAGCTTGTTTCATGACTATCTCACTCGATCTCTTAATATGCAGGTGCGGCAATCAACTCACTCCACTGCAACCGGGACAATATACGAGTTTTTCGGGGACGGAAGCATGTCTCAGGACGATGTAACTTCAAGATTCTCGAACTTCACCAAAGTTATGGACTTGTGTGTCGTAGACCCTACTTCGGCTGAGCGCCTGCTGGTCGAGCAGGGAGCTGACGCGCAATTGGTCGGACGTCTCGTGACCGACTACTCGAAAAAGCTTCGTCGGATCACGAGCGATATTCGACAGGAGCGCGAGCGCAAGGTTTTGGATATTCGCCACCGCTTAGAGAGTGAGCTGATCGAAGTTGTGTCAGATGCCGAGCTGAGCACAATTCGCCTTCTCGTGGAGCAGGTGATCCCCAGCCGTGAGGGCGTCACAGAGGTTATGGGCCTTGGGACATCGCAGCTCGGTTATGCCGCTGCAAACAACGTGATCCTGAACATTAGGCCCCAGTTCATCAATCAGGTTACGGGCGTCGTGGCGCAGGAGGTTTACGGCAATCAGAACATTGGTCCAGAGCCAACGCAGCTTCTCGAATTGATCCGAGAAAGCGGCGCATCGAACGCTGTCGAACTTCAGTCGGCGGTGTATGAATTAGAGGATGGCAACAGCTCGCCAGAAAAGCGCCTTAGCGCTGCTCGGCGGCTGCAAGCATTCCTTGCCAAGGTTGGCGCCAAAGCAGGCGAGAAGCTCCTCGACGCTGGCATCAGCGCTCTCCAAGCCTACGTACAGGCGAAGCTTGGGATAGGTGGCTAATAAGCGAACTGGTGGAATGGCTGGTTTCCGGAAAGGAAAATCATCCCTGGAACGTCGACAAATAGTCGGAAGCCGATGGGCCGCTTCGTCGCGAATCACCTTGACTATGAGCTCGAATTGACTGAAAAATGTGTCCTGAGGGGTAATGACAAATGATCATAACCTCTTGAAATACCGCCCTTTATGGGCAGCACGGGTGCGTACGGTGAATTCCCCGTGCGCAGGGTGCATTACCTTTTCCCTACTTGAAACCAGCGCTCCTTCAATGCGTCCCAGGCAACTCATCACCGGCAAGCGGAATCCGATCCGGCACCTGTGCGAGGATTGCAAGCGCCATAGCCGGATTAGCGCGTTCGGCACGGAGCCGGATATCTGCGGTTGCCCTTAATTCGCCTACCCGCTCCGCGATCAACGACGACAGGAACTGGTTGAGCGACGTGCCGTTCAATTCCGCCAGATGCTTTGCCTCTGCCATAACATGATCCGGCAACCGCAAAGGATAATTGCTCATTTCACCTCTCCTCGTTCGAGCCGTAAAAACAACTCACCGGGCTTGATGACGTCCACCCGGTACAAGTCTCGTGCTGGCGCAAAGTCCCGTACGTTCATCGTAACGATGGCATCTGCCCCAGCTTGGACCGCGCACTCCAGAACCATATCGTCGGCTGGATCGCTGAGCGTCGGGCGAAGCTTGGTCCTGATCGGCATAATCCGCCGCGCCTGGCCAACCACGGCATCTAGCACCTGATCCAATTCCATCTTGGATGCCCAACTCGCCTCGCGCATCGCCGCACGATTAAGCACAGCCTCATACTCCAACACCAGTGCGACGGACACCGCATAGGGGAGTTCGCCTCTCAACGCGCTTTGGATGATCCGATACGACGCTCCCGACCGCGACCAAAGAGCGGCGACAAGGATGTTCGTATCGAGCACATACATGACGTCATATATAACGTCACTTCCCGCGCGGCGCAATATATATCTAGATGCCGCTGCGATGGCCGCCTGAAGGACCCCATAACGTCCCGTATCAATGGGACGATTGCTCCAGAGACGTGTTCGATATGATAGCCTGAAATTCGGCGCTGATCTCGGGATGACGGCGTTCGAGATAGGCCGTGATCCGCTCATTAGCCAATAACTTGCCGAGATATCGGGAAGCGACAACGAGATGCAGGACGTCATCGCCGAGGCCATCTTCTACGGCCTTCATATCGCGACTTAGGTTTTCCATCTCCCTTTCCATCCGTGCCATTTGCTCGGGTGTCAGACCGCCCACCCGCCTTTTACGGTTGGGCTTAGTTAGATCATCTTCGCTCGTCGCCGCCAGCAACGCCTTGGCATAGGATTGGGAAAAATTGTTCAGCGATACCATCAGTTCGGCCGCCTCAAACTGCCGTGCCGCCTTCATCTTTTTCAGCACCTCGAAAGTTTGGATGCTGATGCTCCGCTCCGCAAGCAGGCTCGCGACCTCCGCCGTGATGCCCGTCAAAAGGTTTCGCCGCCGTCGAACGACATTGACATCCGCGCCGAAGGCGCGCGCGATTTTCTCTTCGGACGCCCCGCGCCTGACCGCGCGGTCAATCATGTAATGCTCCTGCACGGTCGCCAGCCGGTTCACCCGCTTGTTGTAGGTAAACGCCTCATCATCGTCTGCAACGATGCACCGCACCTTCTTATCCCCGCGCTTCTGAAGGGCATAGTAGCGAAGGTGGCCGTCCACCAACAGGCAGGGCTCGTCGCGCTTCTGCTTGGCGACAACAAGAGGCTCGGCAAGACCCACTGTATTGATTGAGGCAACAATGCGCCCGAAGCGCTTCGATCCCTCAATTTGAGGCGTAAGCTGCCGAAGTGGCAGGATGTCGGATAATTCCAGCTCAATCACCCTGGCATCAAACGCGATTCTGACTTTTCCTGTCATTATCAGGCCTCCGAGATGCCGATACGCTCTGCCAAAGGAAGCGGGATTGAACCCATCGATTCCGCACGAAGCAGCGTAACAAAATGTTCGTCTGACAGTAGTTTCTTCAGGGCGTTGACGACGAACAGTAGCCGACTTTGCGCGAGACTGGCTTTCTTCACCAGCAGCTTCTGGCGTTGAACTTCCTTCTGATAGACGCGCACAAGGGATGCCGCCGTCGGCTTGAGACCGTTATGTACAACGCCTTTGGCCGACTTCATCGATTTACCAATCTGCGACCGCTCATCCAGAACTCTGCGAATCGTCACGATCTGCGAAATTGAAACCAGGCCTTGTTCGTAAGCCTCCGTCAGGGCACCCTGCGTGTTCGCATCCGTGGCCATGACAATCGCGTATGCTACGGAATGCGGTATTATTCCGCGTTCGACCGCATTGAGGAGGCGATCTTCGCCTCGATCCAGCATCGTACAGATTGTCGAGACGTGCTCGTTGCTGAAGCCGATCTTATCAGCGACTTGCTGCACTGTGTATCCACGGTCCCGAAGCGCGCCAACCTCTCGGACAAGTTCGAGTGGGCTATGGTTTCGCCGAGCCATGTTTTCTACAAGGCTGAGTATGTAGCAGTCTTCTTGGGATGCTTCGATCACGATGGCTGGAATGCGATCCTGTTCCAGTTCGATAAATGCTTCGAGTCGACCTTGACCGCAAACCAGCGAAAACCTTCCCTCGGGCGCTACTGTTACGGTTATCGGCTTCTTGAGGCCTACCTTTGAAATGCTATCGACCAGTTCGTCGAAGACGCGCTTGTTGCGTTTGCGGGGGTTGAGAATATCGATTACAGCAATGGTGATGTCAGGCTCCAGGCCAGTGTCGAGACGAATTTTCCAGCGATGAGAACCAGAGGCGGACGCAAAGCAGCGGGATAGGACGAGAGAAACTGTGAATTCGCCGTTCACCCGTAGTAGATCAGTCGCCGGGTCGATAACGACGGCTCCCCCGACTCTTTCGATTTCGGACACGGTGTTGCCGACAATCTGAGGATGCAAGAGCCGCAGCGTGCGGTTGGTCTCCAAATATCGATAATCGCGCCCGGAATCGTACCCAATCAGAGAGTACGCCTTTACCAGACTTCCAAAGCGGTATCGATATGCGGATGACGATGGCATATCTTCATCTTCATCGATAACGAAGCCAGACAGCGCACCCTTCCGAACCCGAAAATCCTGAAGCATCGTGAGCAACTGCTCATCGGTAAATCGGCGCGAGCGCTCGGCAATAATGTGCTGAGCGGCTTCAAAGAAATCGGGCTCGACAATCGGCTGGAAGGCGCCGTCACATCGCACCCACATATCCGGCGGATTAAAAACCCGAACCTTCTTCAATTTAAATGAGACGCGATTGTACACGTTGTTTCCTATGTATTTTTCATTGGTCAGTATCTGATGGATAATGCCACGCGTCCAACCGCGATCTAGACCCGTATCTACGCCCTCTTCATTCAACATCAGCGCGATATCGCGTTCCGACCTCCTCTGAAGCACAAACATACGGTATATGCGCCGGACGGTTTCCAATTCTTCCGCTGGCCCCGGCATCAAGATGACACGGTCCGTCTGCAAGCTCTTGTGCTGGCCCATCTCAAGCAGTGCCTTCAGCGTACCATGTTCATCCACAAGGTGCCTTCGCAACCCGTATCCGGCCGGGCCACCTTGGCGATAGCCAAGGGTAATGAGGCGACATTGCCCGGCAAAAACTTTGGTCGATAACTCCCGGCTGTATTCACCAGCCATGACGCGCTTGACGCTTTTAATTAGGGTGGCGCTGAGGCTGCCGTCGTTCTCGAACTGCTCTGCGCAATAGTGAACAGTTATTCCACTCTGACGGCAGATGAACTCGTAGTAAGCGCTTTCGTCCGCATCCTGAAACCGACCCCACCGGCTGATGTCGTACACGAGGATGACATCAAAATCAGCATCCCCTGACCGAACGTCTTCGATCATCCTTCGGAGCGAATCTCTCCCCGCGATGTTAAGACCGCTGCGACCTTCATCGGCATAGGTTCGCACGATATCCATATCTCGTCGCGCAGCATATGCCGCGATCACTTCGGCTTGATTTTCGGTCGAGTATTTCTGAAGGTCAGTGGACATGCGCACATATTGCGCAGCCCGATACCGCTTCTTCGAACTATCTTCCGGTTTCATCATACTGACCTCAATCCGCAATCAATCCGAGCTATCGGGAGCTGGATACGATGGAGGACTGCGGCATGTCGCTGTCAGGAATGGACCGAAAACTTCCACACCCCGCGCCACCTACCGAGCGCGATCTCGCATCAGAGATCGCCGCTGCCCTCCGTCGGGAATATGGCGACCTTCCGGCGACCGTGAAACAGATAGCCCGCTTGGCGAATGCCAAAGAGCGAACGGTCAAAAACTGGCTGGCGGCGAACAACGGTCCCAGTGGCGACAAGCTCGTCGCGCTGATGCGGCACTCAGACCAGGTGCTGGAGGTCGTGCTCCGGATGAGTGGTCGTCAAGAGCTGCTCCGGTCATCTGCGGTAGGAGACGTTTTCGCCAAGATGCAGGCTTCACTCCGCACGATGGAGGAGCTTTTCAACCAGAATGCGAGTTGAATTTGAGATGAGAGATAGCCGGACGACTGACGTTCGTTTCATCGTCGCGAGCGTTTGGTTTCAGCTTTTTCTGCGCCCTGAAACGGATCAAAATAGCGAATCACTTCTTGACGATTCGGCGAAAATCACTCAAAAATGTGTCCTGAGAGGCGATGATCAATCATCACAACCTCTTGATTTTAAGCCATTTATTGGCAGCACGGGTGCGTACGGTGAATGCTCGTGCGCTAAGTGTATTACGTCGCCTTCGCCAATCCGGGGCGATTGGCCAACTCAAGCATGGCAGCTGGGCGATCATAACTCAAGATAGCAGTCATCCCGAAAAATCCTCCAGCGCAAAAGGCGGCTGACTCTCAGCCAGCCGCCTCCATAAATTACCGCCACTCTCCTCGATCTGCGGCCAGGAAATTATCCCGGCGTTCGGCCAAGGCTTCAAATTTTCCGAAAGCAGCTGTCCCCAGGCCGTCCCAGAAACCAGCCATAGCTTCGCTCAGCTGCGACGCCGCCTTGTTGATGGCTGTATTCTGCGAGGTACCAGTATCATAGCTCAGCGCAACATCGCTGAACGAGCCGATGATGCCGTTCGTTCGGGTAAAGGAGCCGGTATTGACGGTGATGTTCTCACCCCATTCCCAGCTCTGATTGACGGCCTCGCCCGTGAGGTCAATCGATGCAACGCCAGCCTTTTGAAGGGACAGGATTTCCTTCTTATCCACCCGGCCATTGCCATTCTTGTCGCGCCAGACCTTGAACTGTGCGAACTGGTCATCGGCTGACGAGAAGATGCCGTCACCGTTGCTGTCGAACGCCCGCAGGCCGTCCAGATCTGACTTGGCACCTTCCTTGTCGCTGGTGAAGCTGAGTTCCCCTGCATTCGTGACGGTCCCGTTGCCGTCGCGGTCGATGAACAGGAAACCATCGTCCTTGCCGATCCAGCCGGTCTGGTTCTTGGCTCCATCGCCATCCCAGTCGAAGCCGACGTTCGTCCGTTTGTTATCGACAAGGGTTACGCCGTTGCCATTGAGGTCCAATATGATCGGCGACGAAATTCCAGCTTGAATGCCGCCTTGAAACTCCGCGACCTCAATGCCCGAAAGGGAATCCGTGCCTTCGTCGCCGTTGGAGGAGGGGGCATTGTCGGTGATTGTCACTGTGCCGTTGACGGTCGCAATGCCGAAGCTCGATTGCAGACCCTCGTAGACCGCCACATCGGCAGAACCAGTCCCACCTACCAGAAGATCGTCACCAACGCCGCCGATCAGCCTGTCTGTGCCTGCGCCGCCATCCAAGGTGTCGTTGCCGTAAGAACCCATGAGGAGGTCATCGTCGTCCCCACCGTTCAGCACATCATCGAGGTCATGCCCATAAAGCTGATCGTTGCCTGCTCCTCCATTCAGCGTGTCGGGAAGCGCATAGCCGACTGAGTGAAGCTCATCGTCACCATCGCCGCCATTGATCACGTCCTGAAGCATCGTGCCCCATAGAGCATCGTTGCCGCTGGTTCCATTTATTGGCGGTGAGAATATGTCGCCCACCAATTGATCTATCGAGAAGGTCCCCTCGGTGGCAAATTCGATGGCACCCAATCCATAACCATAGCCTCCCGCAGGAAATTGATCGACCACGGTCATCGTCGCTCCGGTGGCGGTCACAGTCACGATAAGGTTCGATCCATCCCGTTCCATCGTGACATCGCCGCTATCAAGCCCCACCAGCTTCAGCGTTGCGCCATTCTGGATACCGATGAAAGTGTCATGGCCGTCGTTCGCTCCGAACAAGATGGTGTCGGAACCCCAAAAGCCATAAATTGTATCGTCACCACCCTTGCCTTCGATGGTCGCGCTGTAGTCTGTACCATAGAGCACATCATTGCCCGATGTACCGACAAGGTTGGCATTGTCCCTTATAGCCTGCCGGTCCCAGGTGACGGAGCCGTCGAAAAGAATTTCCTCAATCCCGTTCGTATCCCAATAGGGATCGGCGAACTGGCCGACCACGCGGATCACATCCCCGGTACTCACGACACGGATGAGCAAATCGCCTGCGTCGTTCATGCCGCCCGCTCGTGTCAGGACGATGTCTTCGGGATCGAGCCAACTGAGGTCGAGAACGTCATGGTTCACATCCTGAACGGTGCCTTCAACGATCACATCGTTCCCGTCACCTGAAGAGATCAGATAGGTGTCGTCGCCGCTGCCGCCTTCGAGTATATCATTCCCCGCGCCACCATCCAGCACATCATCGCCGCCAAGGCCAAAAAGGTGATTGGCACGTGCATTGCCTTGGACAATATCCGCAGAGGAGGTGCCAAGCGCCGGAACGTCGAGCGTGGACATAGTGACAGAGTCGCCGACGAACTCGATATTCTCAATATCGACCAGTTCGTCCACCCCGTCCGTACCGGCCAGCGCCTTGACCGTGAGGCCGCCCGTCGCATTCAGATAGACCATATAGTCAGAGGAATTGCCCGCATAGCGGGCGGTGTCGGTTCCATCTCCGCCGTTGATGAGATCGTCACCCGCACCACCGAGCAAGATATCGTTGCCCGCAAGGCCGAATAGATGGTCATTGCGTGAAGTGCCGGAAATCAGGCTATCATTGCCGCTTGTTCCAAAACCCCCTGCTAGGTCGCCGAGGGCATAGGACTGGTCTTCAGCAATGGAATAAACCTGTTCGACACTGATCAGCTTGGTCTTGCCCTCCAGGCCGGAGTGCGATGTCGCGAGTACAGATCCATCTTCCTGCCAGTGGAAATCGAAGCCGGAAATCTGCCCGAAGACCGTAAGCGTGTCATCTCCATCACCGCCGTCGAACGTGTCATCCCCTCCCGACGCCTGATAATCGTCATTGCCTGTCCCGCCAGCAACGGAGTCATTGCCGGAACCGCCTTCCAAATTATCATCGCCGCTGGTGCCTTCGACTTCACCGCCGTTCGACCCTGCGGTCGCCGTCTGATGATCGCTGAGCGCCGTGTTATATTGCGATACGCTGCCAATCTGGAAATGGCCATTCGTCCAAGCACCGCCCCACCACATTTGCTCATCGGTGAAATAGATGGACGGCAGCGTGATGCTGTAGAGCTGAGGTTTATCGACCCTGTATACGTCATCCTCGCCCCATTCGCCCACTAGGAGGGTTTCCTCGTCAGGAGCCACCAATGACCCTGTGACATTTCCCAAATAAATTGAATCGCCCGTGGCATTCACAACAATCGCCAAGTTGCCAGAGGCCACGATGTACGTGTCGGCGTCAGGATTCCACTCACTTGCATCAACCCAAGAGGAAACGCTGGTGACATCCCAAACGAACGTCACATCCTTGATCGAAAGGTCTTCGAAGACTATCGCATCGACCCCCCACCCTAAACCGGTATTCTGTTCGGTAGTCAGAACGTTAAGGTAAGAATGGAGGTCAATTCCGGGAGTGAGATTATCATATCCGTTCCCCAGAAGAACATCATTGCCATCACCCGATTTGAAGGTGAAATAGACGCCCTCTTCGGGCGACGAAAGCTGCCTTCCGCCAAAGGCATCGAGGTAATCATGGGCATGGTTAGCACGAGCGTCGATAACGTCGTTGCCTTCACCGCCTATGAGCTTGGCTGTCTCGATCTCCTTGGAGATGACGAGCATGTCGTCGCCGTCGCCGCCATCAAGAATATTGCTGTTCGCGGAGGCGAAGAGGCGGTCGGCACCGCCGCCGCCGGACAGTTCATTTTCTCCGTCTGCACCGACCAGAATGTCATTATAGCCTCCGCCGATGATGATGTCGTCGCCTGAACCGCCATCGACATAAGCCGAGCCGCCTGTGGCTGTTATTTGATCGTCGCCATCGCCGCCATCTATTCTCTTGGAACCGGATGAATTATCGGTGATGTCATCACCGTATGATGAGCCAATGATTTTAGTATGGAAATTCTCAAGATGAATAATGCCATTCGTAACTTTGCTTTGAATCGTACCAGCGCCTATGTCGAGCGATAAAGGTCCGCCAGCCGCAAAGTTAATAATATCATCTGTGGCTCCGTTTCCAGCATTTATTGTCAGATTAGTGCCTGCCGCAATGTCGCCAACAAAGACAAAATTATCTCGCAGATCGGTTCCGATAACTTTTTCAATCGAATGCAACGTATTAGTGCCGAATCCTGTTTCAACCGTAAGGGATGATGCATTTCCGTCAAACTTTAATGCAATGCGCTTGGTAGAAGCAGAATAATCCACTGTGTCCGTATCGTTATAAAACGGTTGACCGCTTTCGTCTCCACCCCAGAAATCGTCGTTGCCTCCTGAGGCCAAAAATATGTCGTTATCAGCCCCGCCATAGGCTAAATCATTGCTTGCAGTGCCATGGATCAAGTCATCGCCTGCTCCCCCAACGAAGATAGCGCCTGTTGTGCTATCGGAGGTGAGGTCATTTGACTGGGTTCCATCGTAAACAATTTTTCGCCCATTTCTTGATGTCTCAAAAACACCATTGGCACGCATCGCCTCAACATATGGGATAATGTTAGCACCTATAACAGCAACAGCTGCGGCCTCTGTTCCATCCCATGAGGCAATTCTACCAACGTCAGCGGTATAATCGGAACCAGAATAGCTAAATACTGGACTTGTGCCGACGTAATTCATTAAAACTTGGCGGCCTATCTCGGATGCATCTATCGTAGGTTGCAAGTAATTTTCATTCAAGATTTGCGACGCGCCGGTAGATACGAAGTCAAAATTATCATTTTCTGGGATAATGGACACATTATTCATGCTCAGATTACCGGTCGAGGAAACGACAAACTCGGTGCTGTCACTTAAACTAAATCCTACATGTCCGAAAATATAGGCCCTATCCATGTAGTTATTATTTCCGATATCGACGGTTGCCTGAAGAAAGCCGAACCTAAATGGCGCGTCACCATAGATAGATTTCAGGTTTTCCACAGTATAAGTTCCAGGGGATAGAGTAATGGTCCCTGTAAAAAAATCCTTTACAAAAGCAGCACGAGCGGGAACCGCATATTTCCCGTAGGTATTCATGTAGCTTTCGGTATCAATATTAATTGATGCTCCACTCGCACCGTATGCGATATTCCGCAATCGTTGAGTCAATAAAATGGGTGTATCATTTGAACCATAGAGAAATTGGCGAGTAATATTGTCAGCCGTTACCGGTTCAGTCATTCGATCCTCCATCCCCATTTGGTGCTCTGGAATTGAGATTCGGATATATTCTTCTCGGTGTGATCCATCTCTGTTGGGCATTCACCGAAATTCACATATCGAACAGTTAGAGATTTTGTGTCGTCGGTCTTCTTGTAAATAAGAGCCAAACTAACCTGAGATTCCATTGGAATTTTAAGTGGATCACCTGAATAGTTTTTGGGTTCCTGAACAAAACAGCAAGAAGGATTTTTTTCGCGAAATTCGGTGGCATTGGCGTATCTAATAATATGAGGCAATGGCCCTTGCGTTTCCTTAGCCAAACGGGAAATAGCTAGATCTGCAAGATCATGCACAGATACATGACCATTTATGCGACAATTCTTATCTTTAATTTCGCTACAAGCAGTCATCGTTGATAGAATTGTAAAGCATGAAATTAGATGAGATTTTGGGATCATACCAAACGAATATTTAATATTTACATTCTTTGGCATGGTATAGCCTTCCCATAGATGATGCGAGGAATCCATTCTATTGCCTTGATAGAGATTTTCTCCTTATTTTTCATTATTTCTCTCGTCCTGCTTCCTCGACAGTCTGGTCAATTGGGCTAATCAGATAGCTAATAATGCTACGGTGCCCTGTCTTTATGTCAGCCGTTGCATTCATGCCCGCATTGAGCCGTATATCACTGGCACCGTTGTTTTTGGTGAGATCGAGATGAATGCGAGCGGGATAGACGAGACCGAGCTTCTCATCCTCGACTGCGTCCGATCCGATGCTCTCCACATATCCTAGGATGGTGCCATATCGGGTGAACGGGAAGGCCTCCAGCTTGACGGCTACGGACTGGTCTTCCTTCACGAAGCCTACATCCTTATTGAGAATTTTGACCTCTGCTACCAACGAGCCGCCCTCAGGAACCACCACCATGATCGGCTTGGCCGCTTCCACGACGCCACCAATAGTATGAACGGATAGCTGGGTGATCGTCCCATCTACAGGCGCAGTCAGGCGCTGCAAGCTACTGCGCTGACGGCTCTTGGTCAGTTCCTCCTGACGCAGCCGCGCATCTGCTTCCGCCTTGGCCAAGTCCGTCAATATACGGGCGTGCGCTTCGGCCTTGCTTTGGGCCATGGTGCTGGAGGCACTGGAGGATTGCGCCTCAGCCTTGCGCGCGGTTTCCAGCGCGGCTTCACGATCCCGGATGGTTGCGAACCGCTGCCGCCGCATCTCGATCACCTTGAGCTTAGCGGCATAGCCTTTGGTCAGCAGCCCTTCATAGGCATCAAGCTGCTGATCGAGGAGGGGGATCGTCTCGGTGAGTTTGGCGGCCTGCACCAATGCTTCCGAGCGCGCCGCCCTCGCAGCTTGCAAATCCGCTGACCGTCCTGACGCGGATGCCTCTATCGCAGCTAGTTCCGCCGCCGCCAAGGCTCGCTGCGTGGCAACGAGTTGTGGCGTGGTTCCCTGCGGCGGCGAAAAGGCGAGACCCTTGCCGTCGAGCGCCGACAACACCGCCTTGGCGCGGGCGACATCGAACAACGCGGTTTGCAGTGCCGCTTTCGCCTGGACAGTTTCGGCGGTCGAAACGGTCGGGTCGAGTTCGACCAGCACCTGCCCCTTGCGGACGAACTGACCGTTGCGAACGTAAATAGCGCGGACGATCCCTGCCTCCGCCGGCTGAACCAGCTTCACATTGTCTGCCGGGATCAGGCGCCCCGGCGCCGAGGCCACCACATCGACTTTCCCAAAGGTCAGCCAGAGGATCGTGAGGACAAGCCCGACAAGCAGAACCCATGTGGTCGCCCGCGCTGTTGGCGATACAGGCTGTTCGACAATTTCCAGCGCTGCGGGCAAGAAGGTGACGTCATCGACCTTGGTTAGGCTTTTGGCACGCCGCTTCTCATCTGCGAGCGCGGCGCGGACCACATCCCAATGCTGTGCGATGCTGCTCACGCCACGCCCTCGCTGACGCCCATCTGACGGCTGTGCAGGCTGGCATAACGACTGCCTTGGCGCAGCAGTTCATCATGGGTTCCGACTTCAACGATGCGCCCCTTTTCCAGCGTCATGATTCGGTCACACTGCCGCGGGAATATCGGCTTCCACGCTCACCCATTGGTGAAGTGCAATCAAATCCTCGATCGCCAATGCCGACAGTTGCACATCATAGGTCATGCCTTGGCGATCGAGGCCCTAACCTGTGCAAATGCCTTGTCGAGCGGCATGGGGGGACGGGGATCAGCTAGGGCTTCCGCAACCCGGACGCGCACCAGTTCATCCAATACAGCCTCTTCGCGATCCAGCGCGCGCAAACCCGCTCGCATCACTTCGCTCATGGAAGCATATCGGCCAGACGCCAGATGGCGCTCGGCGTGCGATGACATTTCGCCAAGCGTTACCGTGATTGCCTTCGCAGCCATGCCTACCTCCGTTCCAATATGATTTTATCATATCGCATCTTCGGTGCGGATGCTAGTGGCTGGTCAGCGGCAATGCGCCCGAGTTGGGTGCCAGGAACGGGAAAGCGGACCAGCGGCAGCTCGGAGTGAAAAATCAGCAGTTGAATGACGACAAAGGGTCGTCGTTTGTTCGGCGCCCGCAGTAAGATAAGGACAGCCCCAGACGCTCAAACGGTAATGCGGTATCCAACCCGCGCATCAGAGCTTGATCACCGACGTCCTTCAGGTCCTGCCTCCACCTGTGCGCGTTCATCGAACCCATCCGCCGGCAGCGGCGGCCGCTGGTGCTCGCCTAAAACATTGACAGCGGACATCAGGGCGTAGGGTCGTCCTCAGTCGCTCTGCGGACATACATGGGGTAATCGCGGGAGCGGTCACCCATTCGGCAGGATTTCAGCCCCAGAGGGTGGTTGTTCCCGGCTATGATGAAGGACGGGCTCTCGATTGGTGACCGGGCCCAGCATCAGGGAGAACAACCATGGGTGAGTATATCGGGCTGGATGTGTCGTTGAAAGAGACCGCAGTAGCCATTCGGCGCGATGGCAAGCGTATTTGGCGTGGGAAATGCGCCTCGGATCCGCAGCTTCTTTCAGCATTGATCCGCAAGCATGCCCCTACAGCCGAGCGGGTCGTCTTCGAGACCGGGCCTCTTTCAGTCTGGTTTTTTCATGCTCTCACTGCGGAAGGGATACCGGCAATCTGTATTGACGCCCGCCACGCCAAGGCTGCGCTCGACATGGCAGCCAACAAAACCGACGCCAATGACGCCGACGGGCTCGCGCATCTGGCAGAGGTCGGCTTCTTCCGCGAGGTCCGTGTAAAGGGCTTCGACAGCATGCGCTCGCGGACTGTTGTCGCGGCTCGAACGAAACTCGTGCGGACGACGCTGGACGTGGCGAACCAGGTCCGGGGGCTGATGAAGACATTTGGCCTCATCGTTCCGCGTAGCATGGGTGGGAAGTTCGAAGCGAATGTTCGTTCCTTGCTCGCTGACGACGCCGACCTCTCGCGGATTATCCTGCCCTTGCTCGAAGCCTGGCGGAACCTGCGCTTCCAGGCGGCCAGGTTGACACAGCAGCTCCTCGCCGAAGCGCGCAGAAACCAGCAATGTCAGTTGTTGATGTCGATTCCGAGCGTTGGCGCGATCACAGCCACTGCCTATCTGACTGCCGTTGAGGATCCGGAGAACTTTAAGCGATCACGCTCGGTGGGTGCCTGGCTGGGACTGACGACGCGGCGATATCAATCGGGCGAGGTTGACTATGATGGCCATATCTCCCGAAGAGGTGACGCCCATTTGCGGTCGCTCCTCTACGAAGCCGCGGTGGTGATCCTGACCCGCAGTCAGGCCGACAGTGCCCTGCGCAACTGGGGCATGAAACTTCGCGAGAAGATCGGCTTCAAACGCTCTGCTATCGCTGTTGCCCGCAAGCTCGCTGTCATTATGCATGCGATGCTCCGGTCCGGTGAACTCTTTAACAGGGAGACGGCGTCCGCCTAAATCACCGGCTCTGCAGCGCCAAAGGCGCGAAGAGGCGTCCCTGCCGGGGCGGAGGCTGATCCATTCCGTTAAGACCGTTGCACCTCGAGTTCGCTCGGATCGTGCGAGACATACATTGGAAGGATTGTCCCGCGAAGCCCCATGATGCGGCGACCCATGTCGACCGCGTAGACGACCATGCTCCCGGCAAACCACCTCCCGCATCAAAAAGGCGCTTGCAAATCCCGCTATTAGACGACGGTCTTATGGGTCAGCGGCGGGCCCCGCTTTTTCCGAAGGAGGTCGGGCGATACGGATGACCTCCGCGCCATGATCGGCAAGCATCATGGCCGCGAAGGGGACGGGGCCGATCCCTTCGATCTCGATGATACGGACGCCTTGCAGGGGACCGGGCATATTGTTCTCCGAAAATTGCAGCTGGATCAGATCTTCTCACGATCGACATGGGAGGAGGGATCGGTGGTGGTGATGTGCCGACCGATGATGAGCTTCATGATCTCGGAACTGCCGCCGAATATTCTCCTTGGGAACCACCACATCATTGAAGGTAAGTTCGGCCGTGTCCTGACCGATCAATCTTGCATTTTTGCGAATTAATTTACTCAAAATTCACCATCTCTTCTTAGGCCGAATTCACAGATTGGGGCTGGTCAACAGGGGCGAGTAATGGCGACTGCTAAACGGCAGAACCCTCGGTTTAGCCGGGGGAATGGGTATCTATATTCTGTCGGAATAGCTGTTGCGATTGGCTTGGCGGTGCCCTCTGTAGGCACGGCCCAAACAGCACCCATAACACCGCCGACGCGCAGCGATCTGGAGCCAGCACCCGAGGCCAAGGCTGTCTCGCGTCCGCGATTGACGGTTGATGACAATATTGAACATGCGCCCTGCGCGCTGGAAGATCCGGCCTATTCCTCGATCAAGATCAGGATCAGCACGGCCAGCTTCCATAATCTGGGTCCGGTGGACGCCAGCGAGCTGAAGGACAGCTACGCCGATTTCATCGGCACCGAACAGCCGATCAGCGTCGTGTGTCGCATCCGCGACGCCGCCGCGACCAGATTGCGCAAATTGGGCTATATCGCGGCAGTTCAGGTCCCCGCACAGCGCATCGAAAATGGCGCGGTGAATTTCGAGATACTCTATGCCAGGGTCACATCGATCCGCGTCGTCGGCAAGGTTGGCCGTAATGAGAGGCTGATCGAGAGCTACCTGTCGAAACTGGCCGAAGGGCAGTTGTTCAACCGATTCCAGGCCGAACGCTACCTGCTGCTGGCCCGCGACATTCCGGGCTATCAGGTGCGCCTTTCGCTCAAGCCCGCAGGCACCGGGGCAGGCGAGATGATCGGCGAAGTGCGGATCGACTACACGCCGGTCACGGTCGATTTCAACGCGCAAAATTATGCCGGTCCCAACACCGGCCGCTATGGTGGCCAGTTGCGGGCAGTGTTCAACGGCCTTACGGGCATGGGCGACCGCACCACGCTCTCCTTCTATTCGACGGCGCAGGTCCATGAGCAGAATATCCTGCAGGCGGGTCATGAAATGGCGCTGGGCGGCAATGGTCTGCGGATCGGCGGACGCCTGACATATGCCTGGACGCGGCCCGATCTGGGACCCGCGGTCCCCAATGTCTCGGCGCGCACGCTGTTCGCCAATGTCGAGGCGATCTACCCATTTGTTCGCAAACAGGCGGTCACCATCCGCGCCGCCGCGGGATTGGACTTCGTCAACCAGACAGTTGATTTCGGCGGGCTCCCCCTTAGCGAGGATCGGCTGCGGGTGGGATATGTGCGGCTCGATCTGGATGCGATCGACCTCAAGGGCATGGGGCCGGGTGGTTCGATCCTCTGGAAGATCGACGGATCGCTGGAGGCGCGCAAAGGCCTCTCGATCTTCAGCGCCAGCCCCGATTGCATCCGTCAGCAGGCGACCTGCCTTGCGACGGGGTTCGTTGCGCCCAGCCTGCCCGGCGGTGATCCCAATGCGTCGGTCTTCCGCTTCAACGCCGATGTCGAACTGCATCCGCTGCGCCGCTTTGCCGTGATAGTCTCGCCGCGCGCGCAGGTCAGTTCCGCCGGCCTCTTCTCCTTCGAGCGCTTCTCGATGGGCAATTATACGATCGGGCGCGGCTTCGATCCGGGCACGGTGACGGGTGACGACGGCGTCGGCGTCCAGACCGAGCTGCGCTATGAGGGCTTCCGGCTCAATCCCCGCAGCAAGCTGGAATTCCAGCCCTATCTGTTCCTCGACAATGGCTGGACATGGGACCGGTCGTCGGTGACGGGTGGAGCGCAAAAGCTGCATTCGCTGGGCGGTGGCATCAGAAGCCGCATCGGCGGCCGGGCGCGGCTCGACCTCGGCATCGCTTTCCCGCTCACGACCCTGCCCGGCGAGACGGGGCGCCGCGATCCGCGCTTCCTTGCCACATATTCGATGAATCTTCTGCCCTGGAGCACCCGTTGATGCGCCCCCGTTCGACTCTCTCCCTGCTGCGTAACGCTTCGCTTGTCGCGATGCTCGCAGCCATGCCGCAGGTGGCGCGGGCGCAGGCCTTCCAAGGCATCGGAACGGTCGATTTTGGCAGTGCGACGATCGATTCCACAACCATCGGCGTGGACAACATCACCGTCAATAGCGCGCACGCGACGATCAGCTGGACGCCCACCGACACTGCGAGCGGCGGCGGCGCGATCAATTTCCTTGCCAGCGGCGACACGGTCAACTTTGCGGCCAATGGCAGCCTGGGCGGCAATTATGTTGTGCTGAACCGCATCATACCCACCGACCAGACACGCGCGGTCCGGCTCGACGGCAATATCAACAGCGATGCGGCAGGCAGCGTCTGGTTCTACAGCCCCGGCGGGCTGCTGGTCGGCAGCACGGCACGGATCAATGTCGGCAGCCTGCTGCTGACCACCGGCGATCCGGTGGTCGACGCCATGGGCGATTTCATGCCTACTGCCGGCCAGTTCAGTATCGCCGGGCAGGCGGGCAGCACATCGGCGGTGGTGGTCGAGGCCGGGGCCGAGGTCCGCGCCGAAACCGTTGGGCAGAATAATTATATCGTCGCCATCGCGCCGCGTATCCAGCAGGATGGGCTGCTCAGCGCGCGCGGATCGGTGGCACTTGTCGCGGCGGAAAGCGCCGACTTCGCGATAGATAATAGCGGCCTGTTCAACATCAGCATCACAGCCGGGAGCGAGGTTTCGACCGGCACATTCACCCATACAGGTTCGACCGGCGGTCCCGATGCCGCCGGGGCGGGCGAGACACGCCGCGTCTATATGATGGCGGTCCCCAAGAATAACGCGATCACGATGGCGATCGAATCCAGTGGTTCGATCGGCTTCGACGTTGCGGGTGCGGCCAGTCTGGACGGTAACGCCATCGTGCTGTCGGCCGGACGCAATATCGCCGACAGCGGCACGGGCAATCCGATCGCCGTTGGAGCCGCAGGCGCGGGCACGGCGGACATCAGCATTGCCCGGGGCAGCTACACATCGAACAGCTATGTCAGCGCGGTCGGCAATGTCACCGTCACCGACACAAGCCTTGGCGGTACGCCCGATATCGTTTTTGCGTCCAATCTTTCTATCCATGCCGACAACGCAGCCAGGTTGCGTGCCGAACAAGGGACGATTTCGGTGGGTGGCGACCTGATGCTGGAGGCGGATGCGGGCAGCACGTCCGCAGGCATGGCCTCGCTTGAGGCGGGGCTGGCCGGGACCGCCGTCAATATTGGCGGCAATCTTCTCGTCTCCGCCAGCGAGATCGGCACGACAAGCCCATCTACCTCCGGTGGCATCGCCCAACTGTTGAGCGACGGCGGCTTTGTCACGGTCGGCGGATCGGCGATCGTTGCCGCCAACGCCGTGGGGTATGACACGAGCTTCGGCAGCGGCGGCACAGCCTTTGGCGGCGGTGCGAGGGTGACGGTCGGCGGGGGCGGCGGGCTGCTCGTCTCGGGCGGTTCGCTGACGGTGGACGCGTCCGCCAAGGGTGGGCTTGGCGGGGATTCCTCCGGCTTCTATGGCGGCGATGCCTATGGCGGGGCCGCGAAGGTCGAAACCACTGGCGGCTCGATCACCGTAGCTGGTGCGCTTGCTATCAACGGGAGCGCCATCGCAGGCGATGCCGGGACCACGACCGGCGTGGGTGGCGCAGCCCTGGCTGGTTCGGCCGAACTGCTGGTCCAGGGCGCGGTCGCGACCGGCGGGCTTGTGCTGGACGCCAGCGCACGCGGCGGCAGCGGCAGCATCGGCGGCAGTGCAACTGCCAGTTCCTTTAGCGTGGTCCCGGTTCCCGGCAGCGTTCTCACGGCATCGGGCGCATCCCTTTTCGACGCATCGGCCCTCGGCGGGAACGGGGCCGTGGCGTCCGGCGGCTATGCGATTGCGGGCAATATTTCTACTGGCGTCGGCAACAGCGCTACGACCATGGACCTGCAATCGAGCGTCGGGTTCAACGCCTCGGCCATCGGCGGCAACAGCGCGAGCGGCCCCGGCGCCGATGCAACGAGCGGAAAGATTCTGGTCGCTGCCGATGCCGGGACGCTCAAACTGGCCAGCGCGGGCGGATCGCTGGCCTTCGACAGCAGCGTTCAGGCGGGAACCGGCTCCTTGAGCGGCGTTGCCCGGAACGGCTTCACACTGATCCGCGCCGCAGCGGGCGCCACGACCGGCCTCGGCACGTCGACAGGCAACTCGCCGGGCGACATCGCCATCAGCGCGCCGATCACGAGCGGCGGCAACAGCCAGATCAGGATCCAGGCCGCAGGCTCGATCGACGCGGCGGGCGTGATCTCCGGCAGCGGCGCAAATGTCCTGCTGACCCTACAGGCGGATTCGGACGGAAATGCCGTGGGAACGGTCACGGCGCAATCCGGCCTGTTCAATCTCACCGGCGCGGGCAGTCAGATCGATATCTACTATAACTCGGCCAGTTTCGGCACGCCCACGGATTTCTCCACCAGCCTGGTCGCGGGTAACCTGACCGCCTACCAACTCGTCAACAGCCTCGCCGACCTTCAGGCCATCAACAATTTCCTTGGCCAGAGCTTTGCGCTCGGACGCGACATCGATGCGACGGCAACCGCCGGATGGAACAGTGGCGCGGGCTTTGTGCCGCTGGGCACGGGATCGGTCTATTCCGGCAATTTCGATGGCCTGGGACATGTCATCACCAACCTGACCGTCAACAATCTGGGCGGAACGCCGACTGGTCTTTTCGCCATGATTGGCGGTCCGGCCTACCAACCGGCCATTGCGATCCGCAATGTCGGTCTGATCAACGCCAAGATCATCGGCGGCGACAGTGTCGGCGGCCTCATCGGCGCGACCGCCAATTGCGGTTTCTGCGGCGCGGTCAAACTGTCCAACAGCTTCGTGACCGGAACCGTGACCGGTCAGAGCAATGTCGGCGGCCTGATCGGCGGCACCGGCATGAACACTTATGTCGACGGTTCCCATTCGACCGCAGCCGTGACTGGCAGCGGCAACCGCATCGGCGGCCTGATCGGCGGCGCCTATCATGCCGCCGTGACCCGCTCCTTCGCGACGGGCGATGTCACCGCGGCGAACAACAGCACCGAAGTCGGCGGCCTGATCGGCTGGCATGATTATGGCAGTATCGACCAATCCTATGCCAGCGGCAATGTCGTGGCGGGAACGGGCGCGCAATTTGTCGGCGGATTGACCGGCACCAACTGGGTTTCGGTCAACCGCTCCTACGCGCTGGGCGACGTGATCGCCGGGTCCGGCAGCGACAGCGTGGGCGGTTTGGTGGGGCAGAATATCGGTCCAGGCTATGGCTCCATCAGCGCCAGCTATTCGACCGGGGCCGTCATCGCGCCCGGCAGCGGCAATGTCGGCGGCTTCGTCGGCAACAATGCCGGCGGGGGTATCGCCAACAGCTATTGGGACGACTTCACCAGCGGCCTGGCGGCCGGTTTTGGCGCCGACACCGGTATGATCACCAACCTGCTGTCCGTCACGGGCGACCCCAACCAGTCGGGGGCGAGTAACTATGCCTTCGGTGCCATGGCTTATGGCAATCTGAACCCCAATGACTGGATCTGGGTCGATGACGCGACCCGGCCGATCGGCATCTGGGAACAGCCCCGTTTCCAGTCCGGCGGCGCGTCGATCGGCAGCATCCATCAGATGCAGCTCGTCAGCCTCGCGCTCGACGGCAATTACCGGCTGTCCCATGATATCGACGCGACCGAAACCGCGCGCCTGAGCGGCGTGTGGGGCATGGGCGGTTTCATCCCGCTGGGTACCGAACCCTCATTTACCGGCATTTTCGATGGCGCGGGCCATGTCATTTCCGGCCTCAGCTTCAACCAGCCCTCCACAAGCGAGATCGGCCTGTTCCGTTACAATGATGGCACGATTCGCAACCTTGGCCTAGCCAATGTCAACATATTGGGCGGTCAAGGCTGGGTCGGCGCTCTGGCCGCCAGCAATGCGGGGACGATCACAGGCTCCTTCGCGACCGGCTTCATCAACTCCGGCGGGTCGGACACGGGCGGCCTGGTCGGCGTGAACCAGGTCACGGGGATCATCGACAATAGCTGGTCCGGCGTAACCGTCAGCGGCACCAACTATGCCGGCGGCATTGCCGGTTCCAATGACGGCACGATTGCCTTTACCTTCGCCAATGGCGCCGTTACTGGCCCCGGCGCAGGTGGCCTTGTCGGCGCCAACTCGCCATCCGGTTCGATCCTCAACAGCTATTGGGACGGTGAAGCGTCAGGCGTGTCGGTGGGCTGCTCCATAGATGGCGGATCGGGTTGCGCGAACGCCGTCATGCTGACCACCGCCCAGTCGAGACTCGCCTCCAGCTTTGCAGGCTGGTCGCTCGACACGACGGGCAGCAACGCCGCGATCTGGCGCAGCTATGACGGGCTGTCGACCCCGTTGCTGAAATCCTTCCTGCGGCCACTCACCGTCGGACCGACGGATGCGACATTCGCATATGACGGCACCGTGCCCGTCCTCGACGTCATTCCAGTCGGCACGGACCTCAGCCATATATTCGGCACTGCGGGCATCAGCGGGATCAGCCGCAACGCAGGCAGCCATTCCGTCAGTTATGCAGGCGGCCTTTCGTCCGACCAGCTTGGCTATAATATCATCGCCGCCTCCCCGGCGACCCTGACGATCACGCCGGCTTCGCTTGTCCTCAGTGCCTCGGCCGATGCGCGCAGCTATGACGGCTCGCCCGTATCGGTCGGATCGGTGGGCATCGCCGGCCTACAAGCGGGCGACAGCGTAAGCAGCCTAAGCCAATCCTTCGACAGCGCGAATGCAGGCTCGCGCACTCTGACAGTCGACACCGGCTACGCGATCAACGACGGCAATGGCGGCAACAACTACACCGTTTCGTTCAACACGGCCTCGGGCACCATCGCACCGGTAGCGCTGACCATTGCCGCCAACAACGATGCTCTGACCTATAATGCCGCCGCCTATTCCGGTGGCAACGGCGTGACCTATAGTGGGTTCGTCAACGGCGAAACCCAAGCGGTCCTGGGCGGCGCGCTCAGCTATGCGGGAAGTGCGCAGGGCGCGATCAATGTCGGAAGCTATGCCATCACGCCGGGCGGCCTGACCTCCGGCAACTACACCATCAGCTATGTCGACGGATCGCTCTCAATCTCTCCGGCAGCGCTTCTTTTGAGCGCCTCGCCTGATGCGCGGTCCTATGATGCGACGACCGGTTCGACCGCAGCCGTCGGCATTACCGGTCTTCAGGGCACCGACAGCATCATCGGTCTTGCCCAGTCCTTCGACAGCGCCAACGCTGGCTCGCGCACCCTGACGGTCGACACCGGCTACACGATCAACGACGGCAATGGCGGCGCGAACTATGCCGTGACACTCACCAATGCCAGCGGCAGCATCACGCCTGCTGCCGCGACGATCACCTACACCGCCAACCCGACAAGCAGCGCTTATGGTGATGCGCCGGGCGTCCTGACTGGCACGGAAAGCGCCAGCGGACTGTTCGGTTCGGACAGTCTGGCGACGGTAACGACTGGCACCGCACTCTATTCCACCTCTGTCAATGGGCTGAGCGGGGTCGGCAGCTATGCCGTCACCGGATCGGGGCTGACCGGCAATTCGGCAAATTATAGCTTCTCCTTTGTACAGGCCCCAGCGAACGCCACCGCTTATTCGGTCGTTGCCCGTGCGATCACCATCACCGGCGACTTTCTCAACCGGCTCTATGGCGATGCCAATCCGGCGCTCACCTATACGGTCGGCGGCGCGGGGCTGGTCAATGGCGACACGCTGACCGGCTCGCTCGCCACCACCGCCAACGGACTGTCCGGGGTGGGTTCCTATGCCGTGACGCAGGGAACGCTTGCCGCTTCGCCCAATTATGCGCTGACCTATGTCAATGGATCGCTGGGCGTCACGCCCCGGCCGCTCATCATCAATGCTGATCCCGCAAGCCGCCTGCAATCGGATCCCAATCCGACTCTGACCTATACGGTCGGCGGTAATGGCCTGGTGAATGGCGACGGTCTGTCCGGCGCGTTGGCCACCAGCGCGACGCTCGCCTCGCCCGCGGGCGTCTATCCCATCACGCAGGGGACGCTGGCGGCTTCCGCCAACTATGCGGTGACCTTCAACGGCAATGACCTGACCGTCCTTCCCTGCAACGCAGCCAATGCCTGTGCGGGATCGACCGTGCCCACAATCGCAAACCAGCTGAACAGTTCGGTGCAGCAGCAGGAGCAGAGCGCAACTTCGCCAACCGAAGAGGAACAGAAGGAACAGGCCGCGGCCGAAGGCACGGGCAATCCCAAGGTGGTGGTCAACAGCGTGATCGACACCAGGGACGTCAGCCAGCCGCCGCCTGTGGACGAGCCGGTTTCAGGGACCGGCAATTCCTCCCTCTGGATTCCGGGAGACCTATGATGAAGCGTATCGCTCCATGGCTCGCGATGGTGGCATTCGCCCTTGCCCATGCTCCCGCCCTTGCATCGCCCGCCGCCGTTTCGGCCTCCGACAGCTTTCGCGTCGGCGATCGCGGCGTCTTGTGCACCGCGCAGCGGCGCAGCGAGGACGGCCAGTTCACCTCGATGTTCGACCGGGCCTATGATGTGGTCTGCCGCGATGCGGCAACGCCGGTCGCGCGTCTCTATGCGCTCAAGGTCCGCGCGGGAGATCCGGCGGAGGGTCGGGTCGGTGGCCCCGACAAGGACCTGTCCTGCGCCAATCCGGCGGCCACGACCATTGATGAGCTTGGCGGGGTCAGGAAAGCCGAGTGCCGCAATGGCGCCGGCCTCAACTACACCATCTACAGCCTGAAACGTGGCAACCAGCAGCTCATCGCCCAGGGTCTGTCGGCCTATGACAGCGCCCTGCAGGTCGGGCTGCGCGCGCTCGCGGCGGATCGCCCCGTCGGCGGTGAAATCTCGGTGGCGACCACCAACTCCGGCGATCCTGCTGCCTTTGCGCGGGTGCAGGCGGCCAGCCTCGATCCGGCTCAGGCACTGGCCGCCGGCTATGAGCGCAATATCGAGGGCAGCTACGCCGAAGCATCGGAATTTTTCGAGGCACTGGTCGGCCGGGTCCGCATCCATAACAGCGACACCGGCAAGGGCGCCGAATATTACGCCAATGCCGCCATGCAGCAGTCGAACCTCGGCAACGCGGCCGAGGCCGATCGCCTGTTCACCGATGCAGCCAGGGTTGCGGACGGATCGGACCCGTTGTTCAGCCGCCTGTTTCGCAACCTGAAGGCCATGCATAGGCTCAATCAGCGCGATGCCGACGGCGCCCTCGCCACGCTCGACACTGCGGTTCCGGTCATGGCCGAGGCGGCGGGATCAAGCGAACGGCTGAACGCAGGCTTCATCGACAGGAAATTGTCGCAGCGGCTTCAGGTCGATGACGGCGCCATGACCAGGTTGGGCGGAGGGGCGACGCATCTGACCGAAGGCGAACGGGCCACGTTGCTCGATGCCCAGTCGGATTATCTGCGCGGCGTCGCTCTGCGTTTGAAGCATGAGTCCGATGCGGCGAGGACCGCATTCACGCGGGTGATGGCTGCCTATGCATCGGTGCGTGGCGGCGCGGTGCGATCGATGCAATGGATGATCGCCAGCGTCTCCACCGAACTGGCGCAATTGGCGGAGGCGGAGGGTAAAGGCAGTGTTGCCGAAAGCCATCTGCGCGATGCGTTGCGCATCTATGAGGCCGATTATCCGGAAACGGCAACCCTTTTGGGCGCCAGGGCGAGGCTGGCTGGGCTGCAGGCAAGGCATGGCGCGATGGATGATGCCATTCCCGCCTATCGCCAGCTGGTGCGCGACGCGGCACGGATTCCAGGTGGCAGCGAAGCCTTGCGCGCGCTCATCAAACCCTATTTCGATGCGCTCACCGCGAAGGGCGATGCTCAGTCAGCGAGGGATTTCTTCGTGGCCAGTCAGGCGATGGTGCGCCCCGGCGTCGCCCAGACACAGGCGGTATTCGCGCGGGAACTGTCTGGCGGCAGCGACGAAGCATCGAGCCTTTTTCGCCAGTCGATCAGCCTGACCCGCGACATCGTCGTCACGGATGGGGAAATCGGCCGTCTCAGCGCCATTGAAACGCGCACGCCGCAGGAGGACGAAGCGCTTGCCGCGGCGCAAGCGCATCGTCAGCAGGCCGGTACGGATCAGACAGCTCTGCTGGCCCGGCTTGCCGCATTCCCCAAATTTCGGGTCATGGCCAATTCGGCCCTCGAACTGGACGGGATGCAGGCCGCGCTCAAGGCCGACGAAGCCTATTACAAGCTGCTGATCGTTGACGAGCTGGCCTATGGCATCCTGGTGCGCCCGGACAGCGCCCGGATTTTCAGGATACGGGCCACCCGCGACGAACTGGAAAAACTGACCAATAGCATCCGCGATTCCATCGTGATCGAGGAATCGAACCAATTGACCACCAATCCGTTCGACCTCTCCGCGTCCCATAGAATGTACGAGCTTCTGTTCGGCGCAGTGGCGGGAGAGATCCCATCAATCAGGCATCTGGTGTTCGAGCCCGACGGTCCGCTTCTCAAACTTCCCGCCAATGTGCTGGTGATGGATCAGGTAAGTGTCGATGCCTATGCCAAGCGCCAGAAGGAGAAGAATCCGGACGAATTCGATTTTACTGGAACCGCCTGGCTTGGTCGCGACCGCATTATCTCCACCGCCGTCTCGGCTCAATCCTTTGTCGACGTCCGCCGACTGCCGGCCTCGCGCGCCACGCGGCATTATCTGGGCATGGGCCAGAACATGCCGACGGCCAGGCTGGAGTGGGCGCCGCACAGTGACGAGGGACGCGATCCCTGCGACTGGGCGCTGTCGCTCTGGAACAAGCCGATCTCCTCGGCTGAACTCAAGCTCGCCTCGCGACTTCTGGGTGGGGCCGGCAATGAGGTGGTGACCGAAGAGGGCTTCTCCGACACTGCCCTGCGCGAACGGGAAGATCTGAAGGATTTCCGCATCATTCAGTTCGCGACGCACGGTCTGGTCACCGCCCCGCATCCCGGTTGCCCAGCCCGCCCCGCGCTGGTGACCTCCTATGGCAAGCATGAATCCGACGGGCTCCTGAGCTTCAAGGAAATCTTCGACCTCCATCTGGATGCCGATACGGTGATCCTCTCGGCCTGCGACACGGCCGGCGCCGCGACGGCGGCAGCGACGCGCGAAGCCGGCATCGGCACTGGCGGCAATTTTGCGTTGGACGGGCTGGTGCGGGCCTTTGTCGGCGCCGGGGCGCGATCAGTCATTGCCAGCCACTGGCCGGTGCCCGACGACTATGATGCGACCAAAAAGCTGATGTCGCTGATCTACGAGGACAGCGCCACGCGTCCGGTCGGGGAATCCATGCGGCTTTCGCAGAACCGGCTGATGGACGATCCGCTGACATCCCACCCCTATTACTGGGCGGCCTTCGCCATTGTCGGTGACGCTGCCAAGCCGCTGTCGAGCGGCATGACCGATCGGTTCGCCGATGCGGAAAAGGCCGCACAGCAGAAGGAAGCACGGTAATGAGCGATACCCAGGAAAAAGCAGCCCGGGGCTTTGCCAGTAGGCTGGGCAAGCTGGCGACGCAGATCGGCCGGGGCCGGATCACTCTCTCGCTGGTAGGGCTGGTCCTGGCAGTGCTGGTCGCCCGGTTCAGCTGGAACCTGCCGTTCACCGTCGATGCGGAACATGCCCTGTTTGACGCGCGCGTCATCGCCACCGCGCCGACCGTGGAGCAGGACAATCGTGTCGTCATGGTCCCCTACACGGATGAGACTCTCATCAGGACCGGCAAGCGTTCGCCGCTGGACCGCACGACTTTGGCCAAGGCGCTGGCCCGGATCGACAGCATGGGGGCCAAGGGGATCGGCATCGATATCCTGATCGACCAGCCGCAGAGCGACGATGCCTTGCTCATCAAGACCTTCCAGTCGATGAAGACGCCGACTTTCCTCGCTCATGCCTCGATCGACACGGCGAGCGACAAGATCCTCTACGAGCAGCAGCAGTTTCTGGAAAATTTCCAGAAGGAAATCGCCAAAGGCGGCAATGTCCACCCGACCAGCATCGTCATCCAGACCGATTCCGACAATGTCATGCGCAAATGGGCCGACATCATCCCCGGCGCCCCGCCGCGCATGCCCAATGCGCTCAATCCCGGCGACAAGGCCTTCGCCCATTATACCGGCAGCCTGGCCTATCGTCGCCCGGCGCTGAAGGATCAGCCGATCTTCGCCGCCATTCCTATCGACACCTTTGCCAATGACGACCTGTTCCAGTCGCCGGAGGCGGCGGCGATGTTCGCGCAACAGATCAAGGGCAAATATGTCCTCATCGGCGGCAATATTCAGGATATAGATATTTTCCAGACGCCGCTGACCCGCGGCGCGGGCAAGGATGAAGCGAAGAATATCTGGGGTATGGAGCTGTTCGCCCATATGCTCGCCCAGATGATGGACGGCCGGTTGCTGAAGCCGGTACCGAACGCCGTGCTGTGGCTGGCCGCCTTCGCATCCGTGCTCGCTGGTGCCTTTACCGCCGCCTTCAACCGCAAGCCGCTTGTGTCCGGTTCGCTGCTGGCGGTCCAGATCGCGGCGCTGGGCGGCATCCCGTTCCTGCTCGCTGCCAATGACATCGAAACCTATGGCCTTCCCGCATTCGGGTGGATCGTCGGCTGGCTGGCCGCCTTCATCATTGCCGGTTCGGCGGCGCGGGCACTGAGCGCCGAGCAGCGCCGGTTCGCACAGGGCGCGCTGGGCAAATATCTGCCTGCCGACATTGCCGCAGAGATCATGAAGGACCCGGATTCCCTTCAGCTCGGCGGACAGAAGCGCGAGATATTCGTGATCTTCTCCGACCTTGAGGGCTTCACCAAATTGAGCCACGCCATCGAACCGGAAATGGTGGCAAGGCTGCTCAACCGCTACCTCGACATGCTGAGCGACGTTGTTCTCGCCCATGGCGGGACCATTGACAAGTTCGTCGGCGACGCCGTCGTGGCCTTCTGGGGCGCGCCGATCAGCCGCCCGGACGATGGCGAACGCGCGGTCAAGGCGGCGCTCGCCATGCATGCCGCCGGAGAGGAATTTCGCAGGACCGTACCCGAAGGTGTGCCGCCGATCGGCATGACTCGTGTCGGCCTTCACCATGGCGAAGCGATCGTCGGCAATTTCGGCGGCGAAGGACGCATCCAGTACACTGCGCTGGGTGACAGCATGAACACCGCGGCGCGCCTTGAATCCGCGAACAAGCAGACCAAGTCCGCCGTCCTTGTCAGCGAGAGCGCGAAGGACCGCTCCGGTCTCGATATCTTCCGGCCGATGGGCAATGTCGTGCTGCGCGGCCGGGCTTCGTCGATCGGCATTTTTGAGCCGGTGCCCGACATGCCCGAGGCGGAGCGCAAGCAGTTTTGCGATGTCGCGAGCAAGGCCATTGGCGGCTGTGCCGATGCGCTGAACGCGCTTGAAAAGAAATCGGAAACCATAGCGGATGACAAGGCCTTAACGCAGTTGATTTACCGACTGAGGAACCAGGAAAGAGGAGGGTATTTTGTTCTCGACTAAGAAGTTGACGGCACTTGCGGGCGCAGTGGTCGCCCTTGCCGCCGCCGATGCGGCTCTTGCGGGAACCATGGTGATCCGTTCAACCGGCCCTTCGGCCGCCTCCTATCCCGTGGGCAAGACCCTCGCGGCGGACGCGAAGCTGACGCTCAAGCCCGGCGATCTGATTACTGTGCTCGACGCCAGCGGCACGCACGTCCTGAAGGGGCCGGGCCAGATCGCGGTTGCCGGTTCGGGCGCGGCGACGGGTTCGGGCTTTACCGCCTTGCTCGCCAATGCCGGGGCGCGCCAGTCGCGTACCGGGGCCACCCGCAGCGCCGTTGGGGGCGGTCCTGCCCGCAGCCCTAATGTCTGGTATGTGGATGCCTCGCGCGGCGGGGCGCAATGTCTGGCCGACACCAGCCTCACCGCAATCTGGCGTCCGGACAATGGCATGGAGGGTTCGGTCACCTTGACCCGCGAGGGCGACGGCAAGAGCGCGGTCGTGGATTTCCGCGCGGGCCAATCGGTTCGCGCTTGGCCGGTTGATGAACTGCCCGTTGCCGACGGTGCGCGTTTCAAAATCGCGCTGACCGGCGCGGCAGCGCCGGTCACGATCAAGGTCACCATGGTGAGCCCGGCCAATAGCGAACTGGAAGGGGTCGCATCGGCATTGCTGGCCAAGGGCTGTAGCAACCAGATCGACGTCCTGGTCGAAGGTTCGAAGCAGGAAACGACGCCGGCGCTGGCCGCAAACTGATGCGTACCGGCCGGGTGGGGGCCCGGCCGGCGCAAAGCACTTGGGTAGGGGCAACTGGTGCTGATAGCGCAAATTACCGACATTCATCTCGGCTTCGATCCAGGCAATCCGGGCGAATTGAACCGGCAGCGCCTGAACATGGTGCTTGACCGTTTGACGACCGGGCCAAACCGGCCGGACCTTCTGCTGGTTACGGGCGATCTCACCGACAAGGGCGACCCGGAAAGCTACGCCCGCCTGGCAGAGGCGCTAGCGCCCTGTCCGTTTCCGGTGCATCTGTGCGTCGGCAATCACGACCTTCGCGACGCGTTTCGGGCGCAGTTCCCGCATGTTCCCGATGCCTTCGGCTTCATTCAATATGCGATCGATCTCGACGGCCTGCGTATCCTGGTCCTCGATACGCTTGAGGAAGGCCGTCATGGTGGAGCGTTCTGCGCAACCCGTGCGACCTGGCTGCGCGCCAGACTGGCGGAAAAGCCGGATGTGCCCACCATCATTGCCATGCACCACCCGCCCACCGAGATGGGGATTGATTGGATGGACACCGTCTCCCAGGAACCCTGGGTCGCCCGCTTCGCTCAGGCTATCTGGGGCGCCGATCAGGTGAAGGCGATTGTCTGCGGTCATGTCCACCGGCCGATCATGACGCTCTGGCAGGGGCGGCAGCTGACCGTCTGCGCCTCATCCTCTCCCGAAGTCGCGCTGGATTTCCGTCCGATCGATCCCGATGCGACCGATGGGCGGGCGATGATCGTCGCCGAGGCGCCGGGACTAGCGTTTCACCGCTGGGACGGCGAACGGCTGATCACCCATTTTGACGTGGGTGGTAAACGCCAGGTTCTGGCGCAATATGATACAAAGATGCAGGAGCTGGTCCGGCACTTGCTTGAAGAGCGTCCTATGGAAACCGGGGGGACGAAAAATCTGACTGTCAGTAGCTGGCGCCGAAAAATTCGGTACTGAATGGCTGAAAGGGGTCGACAGTTCAGGGAATGAAATAAGCACGGCGCCGGACCGCTCACCGTTGGAGGCGGACCAGCGTCTCATCGAGAGCCGAGAGAAAGCGCGAACGATCCGCCTTCGCAAACGGTACCGGTCCACCGATGCTATCGCCGATCGCGCCTGCTCGCAGATCTGCCATGATGGCCCGGACCGCAACCGCGTTGCCGATAGACGCTTTTGTAAAGGGCTTTCCCGTCGGCGCGATCACGGCCCCGCACCCCGATTTCAAACATCGGTCAGCCAGCAAAATGTCGGCGGTTATGACGACGGAATGTGCCTCCACATGCTCCACGATCCAGTCATCCGCCGCGTCGAATCCATCGCTCACCACCACGCGTGAGATGAGCGGATGTGCCGGCACCCGAATGGGGCTGTTGCTGACGATGACGACGGGCACGTTATGTCGCCACGCGACCTTGTAGGTTTCTTCCTTAACCGGGCAGGCGTCAGCATCGATGAGGATCTGGGGCATTTGAAAAATGTAGAGGCGTTCGCTTGAAAAAGGGAGAGCCTTCTTCCCGTGAGATAAAGATCGTCTTGGCACCGATTGCAGCGCTGTATCACGTCCAGCCCGGCGTCAGCCGTCGGGCGAAGATTTTGGACCGAGAATATCTGTAAGGCGTCGGCACCGGTGCATGGTTTGACGCCCGTGCCTGCTATCGCTACTCGCGGCGCGATGATCGCTCTACTGTCCCCTGCCAAGACGCTCGATTTCCAGAGCGCACTGCCCCCTCTGACGGCGTCGAGACCGCACTTCGCCGCGGAAGCGCGGGGTCTCGCGCAATCGGCCGCGGGCCTGACGGAGGAGCGGTTGGGAAAGTTGATGCATATCTCCCCGCGCCTCGCCAAGCTCAATGCAGAGCGCTTCCGTGACTTCGCCGACCTGCCCGAGCGACCGGCGCTGTTCGCCTTTGCTGGTGACGTCTATACGGGTTTCGAGGTCAATACGCTGGACGACGCGGGCGTCGCGTTTGCGCAGAACCATGTGCGGATGTTGTCGGGCCTCTATGGTCTGCTCCGACCGCTTGATGCCATCCGGCCGTATCGACTGGAAATGGGCACGCGTTGGGCGCCTGGCCATAAGCGGCTGACCGATTGGTGGGGCGACCGTATCGCCCAACTGCTGCTCGCGCAGCTTGCGGAAGAAGGATCGGGCGTCGTGCTCAATCTCGCGAGCCAGGAATATTTCGCTGCCGTCGAGGGCAAGCTGGCGGGGAGGCGGGTGATCGAGGTCGAGTTTCGCGAGCCTGGTCCGAATGGCCCGCGTTTCGTGAGCTTCAATGCCAAGCGTGCCCGCGGTATGATGGCCCGCTGGCTCTGTGAGCATCATGTCACGGATGTGGAAGCGATGCGCGGCTTCGACAGCGACGGATATCGCTTCGACCCGGACGAGAGCGAAGCTGATCGCTGGCGGTTCACCCGTACATGAGCGGGGATGGCAAGATCGCGCCGATGTGGTCGACGCTGCGGCGGCATGGGCGCGGTATAGGAATAGGATCTCGTTCGGTTGCGATCATCGCATTTCTCTTTCATCCCTGACCCTTGGCAGCTAAATTCGCTCCTCCTGTCCGCGGGGGGCAGGACGGCCCCGACATCTGGTTCCCAAACCTGTCGGGGCCGCGTCCCTCCGGACCCATGCTTTCCATCAGGCCGAACATTTGCTTGGCGCCCCTGGAGATCGAAGCGGAAAAATGACGGTTGAGTTGGGACAACGACCGAAATGTCCTTATGGGCGTCACAAATCTGCCTGTCTAGAATTGGCCACTCGAGGTGCGTAGTTTGATAGTGGCCCTTCCGAACCTGGGGATCGCAAATTGGCCTCTGGGCGGCAAAGAAGGGTCGGAATTTTCTGCGATCAGAAGCCCAGTTCACCCAGGCAAATCCCTGCCTGTTGCACATAGGCGCGCCCAAATAGCCGCACATGAACCAGCAGCGGCCAGAGCCGATAAATGGGCTGACGCTCCCGCCATCCTTCGTCCAGACCGCAGGCTTCGTAAAAGGCGATAGGCGGATTGTCGAACAGGCTGAGCATCGCCAGATCGACCTCTCGGTGGCCATAATAGGCCGCGGGATCGATCAGGCCGGAAATATGATCCCCGTTGACGAGGATATTGCCGCCCCACAGATCGCCATGCAACAGCGCTGCCGGAGGATGTGCTGGCAACAGATCGCCAAGCCGGTCCGCCAGTCGCGCGATCCGGTCTGCCAGATGCCGATCAACATGGGGAAGATGGCAGCGCAGCCGATTGTTCGCCCAAAATTCGACCCAGCTGTTATTCCACCCATTGGAGATGGCAACATTCCCGAAGGCGTAATCACCGTCCCAGCCATAAGCGGTAGCGGTCGGCATATGGAGATCATCGAGAATCTCGGCGAGATGAGCCCACGCCCGCGCCACGCGTCCAGCGGCGGGCAAATCCTGCAGGATCAGCAATTCGCCCTCTATGCCAAGGACGGATGGCGTCGGCACGCCTCTCGCCCTCAATGCTTCGAGCATATGTGCTTCCGCAACAACCAAAGCGCCCGTCTTGGCGATAGCATATCTGCCGTCAGCAAGCGCAAGACGGCTGACGGACGTCAGGCGGCCGCCAGATATCTGCGTCACGCTATCGACGCGCGTTCCAAGCAAATGCCCCGCACGCACAAATATTGACCTCAAACTGTGCCCCCTGTTTTCCGTGCCACGAGGATAGGCAATGTCGATGGGGGCCGATAGACGGTCCCGAAATTATAGCCCTCCCCTCCTCAATTCAGCGCCTTGCGCCTTCACTGAATTCGGAGCATGATTATCGACGTGGCGAGCAGACCCTTTGCGGGTGTGCCAATGAATGATAGCGATGATAGCCCTCCCAGACCGCGGCTATGGGCGATTAAATATCCGATCGCAGCAATCCGCCTGACTTTCCGGGCCGTCGAAACGCCCGACCCTTCCCCCATTTTGTCCCTTGCTATCGACCTGCAAAGTGTCGAGCATGGCTGACGGCAACCGTCGGCGTACCGACGATCCGGGCAGTTCGGGGAAGCATCACCAATCAAGCGCCCCGACAGAAACCGATCTCGACCCGCGCCTGATCGCACTGGTCCGGCTGCTGGCGCGCCAGGCAGCGAGGCGTGCCTATGCTGAACTGCTGGGGGAGCATGAAGGGTCAGGCTCCTGAAGTTGGAGATATGTTGTGAAAGTCGCCATTTACGCCCGCTATTCCTCTGACAACCGGCGGGAGGCGTCGATCGCCGATCAGTTGCGCATTTGCCGGCTGCATGCCGAAAAGCAGGGGTGGCTGATCGCCGAAGAATATACCGATCATGCGATCTCAGGCGCCTCGCTCCTCCGCCCCGGCATACAGGCATTGATCGGTGACGCAGCGCGCGGCGCTTTCCAGATCGTGCTGACAGAAGCCATGGACCGCCTCTCCCGCGACCAGGAGGATATCGCGGGCCTGTTCAAGCGGATGAACTATGCCGATGTGAAAATCATCACCCTGTCCGAAGGGGAGGTGACCCATCTTCATGTCGGCTTGAAGGGCACGATGAATGCCCTGTTCCTCAAGGATCTCCCCGACAAGGTAAGGCGTGGACTACGCGGCCGCGTGGAACTTGGCAAATCAGGCGGCGGCAACAGCTACGGATATGACGTCGTGCGGAAGCTCAACGCTTCGGGCGAACTGGAACCCGGCGACCATATGATCAACGAAGTGGAAGCAGGGGTCATTCACCGGATCTTCCGTGATTTCATAACCGGCAAGTCGGCCAAGAAGATCGCTTTCGAACTCAACAAGGCAGGGATTGAGGCACCGACGGGCGGTCATTGGGGCGCCAGCACCATCAACGGCAATGCGAGACGCGGCACCGGGATTCTCAACAACGAGCTGTATATCGGCCGGCTGGTCTGGAACCGCCAGCGCTTCATCAAAGACCCTGACACGGGAAAGCGGCAGGCGTGACCAAATCCGGAATCCGAATGGATCATCCAGGAGGTGCCGGAGTTGCGTCTCATTACGGACGAGCTTTGGAATCAGGCCAAGCAAAGACAGCAAGTGTTGAAACTGCCGGAGCGAGATGAGAGGACGGTTGCCAGCTTTCGGGAGAAAAGACGGCAAAAGCACCTGCTCTCGGGACTCGTTCGCTGCGGTGTGTGCGGTGGCGTTTATACGGCAGGGTCCGGGTACATCGCTTGGATGCTCAACGGCGAAAGGCAAAGGCACCTGCAACAACAAGCACAGTATCCGGCGTGACAAGCTTGAAACGCTCGTGCTTGATGCGCTTCGCAATGAATTGATGGACCCGCGCCTGTTTGCCGAGTTCTGCGAGGAGTTCACGCGCGAGGTTAACCGGATCCGTGGAGAGGCAGGCGGCGCCATTGCTTCCGCCAGGGCGGAGATCAAGAAGATCGATCGTGATCTGGAGATGCTGGTCAACCTGATTTTGCGCGGCGGCGCAGCCGACAAGATCAACGCCAAGATGCTCGCCCTGGAAGCCCGCAAAAAGGAGCTGGAGGAAAGCCTGCGTCAGGCGGAGACCCCTCCCCCACTGCTGCATCCGAATATGGCGCTGCATTACCGCAAGCAGCTCGACCAGCTCTACCTGGCGCTCAACGGCATGGATGAGGGGCTGAAGCTTCAGGCGCGGGAGATCATCCACTCGATGCTGGAGTGCATCGTCGTGATGCCCGATGGCGAGCAGACGAAGATCAATATCCGCGGCGATCTGGCCGCAATCCTGTCGATCTGCCAGGAGCGTAAAGGCCGCCCCAAAGGGGATGATAAATGTAGTTTCAGTTGGTTGCGTCGGAACGCAAAAAGCCCGCCGGGGAGGCGGGCTTGAAGCGTGATATTGTTTGTGGATGGGTTTATTTTGACAAAGCGCGAGCTTCAATGCCTGGCGACGCCCTACTCTTCCGGGGCTTGAGCCACAGTA
>Ga0255338_1000448_pt1 | contig 136501 bp, 120 predicted proteins | sample MeOH1_35cm_T4_19_FD_203715 | JGI IMG/M metagenome (GOLD analysis project Ga0255338, IMG submission 203715) | Sandy soil microbial communities from University of British Columbia, Vancouver, Canada - MeOH1_35cm_T4_195 | ecosystem: Engineered > Artificial ecosystem > Sand microcosm >... | reverse complement strand
CGTGACCCATGGCGATTTCTCGGTGGCGTTCGTGGTGGTGGCGCTGGTGAGCCTGGTCAGCCTGTTCTTCTTCCTGCGGCTGCCCAAGGATGCCGGCGCGCAACTGACCGGGCCGAAGCCGGAACACACCGACCCGCGCAGCGACGTGGCGACGGAGCCGTAGGGTTTCCGGGAGGCCTCAGCCGGGCGAGGCCGCCTCGTCCGCATCGCCGGGGGCCGGCTCGGCTGCATCCGCCAGCGCCCGCCCCCTGAAGCCGGTGGCCAGCACGTAGAGCTCGGCCGAATCGGCGCGGCTGGCGGCGGGCTTGATGTGCCGGATCTGGGCGAAGTCGCGCTTGAGGTCGCCGAGCAGCGTGCCCTCGGTGCCCCCCTGGATCACCTTGGCCAGGAATGTCCCGCCCGGCGCCAGCACCTGCCGGGCGAACTCGGCGGCAAGTTCCACGAGGCCGACGATGCGCAGGTGGTCGGTCTTCTTGTGACCGGTGGTGTTGGCCGCCATGTCGGACATGACGAGGTCGGCCTGGCCGCCCAGCATCTCCATCAGGCGCCCGGGGGCTTCGGGGGTAAGGAAGTCCATCTGGGCGAAGGTCACGCCGGGAATCGGGTCGATCTCCAGGAGGTCGATGGCGACGATCTTGCCCTGCCCTTCCTCAAGCCCGATCTTCTTCGCCGCCACCTGGCTCCAGCCGCCGGGGGCGGCGCCCAGGTCGACGATGCGCAGGCCGCGCCTGAGGATCTTGGCCTTCTCGTCCAGCTCGATGAGCTTGAAGGCGGCGCGCGAGCGCCAGCCCTCCCGCTGCGCGCGGGCCACATAGGGATCGTTGAGCTGGCGTTGCAGCCATTTCTGCGACGAGGTGGTGCGGCCGCGCGACTTCTTCACGCGCACCTTCAGGGGCCGGCCGTCGGGCCCGCGGGGAGAAGTTGTCACGCGCCGCCACCCTCGCGCGGATCGCCACTGCGCGGATCGCCGCCGCCGGCAGGCTCGCGCCGGGTTCGGCGCCATGCGCCGTCGGCCCGCATCAGTTGCACCAGCATGCCCTCGCGCAGGCCGCGATCGGCGACTCTCAATCGGTCGGTGGGAAACACGCGGCGTACCGCCTCCATGATGGCGCAGCCGGCCAGCACCAGGTCCGCCCGCTGCGCGCCGATGCACGGATTGGCTACCCGCTCCTCGAACGACATGTCCATGAGCCGGTCCACCACCCGTTCAATATGTGCCGCGCCGAGCCACGCCCCGTCCACCCGCGTGCGGTCGTAGCGGTCGAGGCCGAGATGGATGCCGGCCACCGTGGTCACCGTGCCCGAGGTGCCGAGCAGGTGCAGGCGCGCCGGCGCGCGCACGCCCCAGCTCTGGCGCACGCCGTCGAGCATGCCGCACACCTCATCCACCATGGCCCGGAACACCGCCGAAGAGACCTTCACCCCGCCATGCCGCTCGGACAGGGACACCACGCCCACCGGCAGCGAGACCCAGGAGCGGATGCGTGCCCGCGGCGGCCCGTCGTCCCCCGCCGGGCGGCGGCCGAGCCACACCACCTCGGTGGAGCCGCCGCCGATGTCGAACAGCACCGCCCCGTCGCAGGTGGGGTCCACCAGCGGCGCACAGCCGGCCGCGGCCAAGCCGGCCTCGGTGCGGCGGTCCACCACTTCGAGGGCAAGGCCGGTGTGCGCCTCCACCCGGGTGCAGAAATCCTCGCCGTTGACCGCCGACCGGCAGGCCTCGGTGGCGACGATGCGGGCGCGGGAGACGCCCCGCATCTCCATCTTCGCCGCGCAGATCTCCAGCGCGGCCACCGCCCGGTCCATGGCGGCATCGCACAGGCGGCCCGACGCGCCGAGGCCCTCGCCGAGGCGCACGATGCGCGAGAAGGCATCCACCACGCGGAAACTGCGCGCGGTCGGCCGGGCGACGAGCAGGCGGCAATTGTTGGTGCCGAGGTCGATGGCGGCGTAGACCGGGCCACAATGGGAGCCGAACGGCGCCGTCGCGCCGTCGCGCCGCACCGGCGATCCCGACTGGACGCCAGCGGCCGGATAAGCGCTTGCCGCCGGCTGGACGCTCGCCGCCGGCAGGACATTCGGCGCCGGTGGGACCGCCGCGCGGCGCCCCTCCGCCCCGCCTTCCGTAGCGTTACGCTCACGGCAAGACGGCTCCGGGCCTGACGCGGGCCCGTGCGTCTCGTCCCTCATGTCCATCCCCTCGCCACATGGCGGTCCATGCGCTCCCGTCGGTCCGCATGGCGCGCGGCCGACTGCGCCTTGCCGCCAGTGTAACAGGGTAGGCCGCGTGCGCAATGGCGCGGCCTGCCCGCGGAGCAGGCAGGCCGCTTAAATGCACAGGACCGACGCCGGGTGGGCGGGGCCGGCGGCCGGCCGCTCATTCCGCCGCGGCGCGGCCCTTGAGGTCGAGGGTGAGGCCGGCTGCGAGGGCGTCGGAGCGGAAAGCCTTCACCGCGTCCAGCGAGAGTTCCGCCGCCGTCCTGGAGCCCAGCGCCGGCAGCTTCTTCAGCACGTCGGCGGGGGCGGTAATGATCTGGCAGCCCATCTGGTCCGCCTCGATCACGTTCCACACCTCGCGGGTGGAGGCCCAGATGACCTCCACGTTCGGCGTCTGGCGCGACAGGTCCACCGCCCGCGATATGGCGGGCTTGTAGTCGATGCCGAGGTCAGCGAGGCGGCCGGCGAAGACCGAGATGATGGAGGGCGCGCCGCCGGCGAGGGCCTTCACCCCCTCCTCCACCTGCGGCACGTCGAAGATGGCGGTGAGGTTCACCTTCACCCCGTCGCTCACGAGGTCCCGCACCAGTTCATAGAGCGTCTCGCCCCTGGTGGTGGAGACCGGCAGCTTGACGTGCACATGCTCGCCCCAGGTGGCGATGACGCGGGCCTGGGCGCGCATTTCCGGAATTTCGTCGGAAAACACCTCGAACGAGATGTGACGGTCCGGCACGGCGGCCACCAGGTCCCGGGCATAGGCCTCGTAATCGGTCACGCCGGCCTTGCGCAGCAGGGAGGGATTGGTGGTGAAGCCGGCGATGTGAGGCTGCTTCGCCATCTCCACGATCTGTGCCTTGTCGGCACCGTCGGTGAAGAGCTTCACCTTGAGATCGCTGAGCTTCACGGACATGACTGGCTCCCTTCTCGCCGGATCCGGCCGCACCCCGCCCCCCGACCGGGGGCCGCCGAGGCCTGCAGCCTAAAGCGCGCCACCGGATGCACGCCCGGCGGCGCGGATCACGCATGCACCGGCCATCCGCGCACGGCAAGGGGAAAATCCGGCCGGACCCGCGCCGCCGCCGGGCGGTCCCGCCGCCGCCGGCTTTACGCTTTGTTCACCATGACCGCACGCGGGCCGTCGCTGGCAACTTCCGGGAAAGGTGCCCGGCCTAATTTGGCTTTCGCCGGGGTCCCGGACTTCAGAAGTGTGACGGCGTGAAGAGGCGGGGATGATCTCGACCGACATGGTGGAGCGCATGGCGCGCGCGATGCATGCATTCTCCCGGCAGCGTTATCCGCTGCTGGAAGCATGGGACAACCTTTCTCCGGAACGGCGCGCCTACCAGCGCCAGCTTGCGGCCCACGCGCTCCAGGCCCTTACCCCGCACGACGTGATCGAGATCACCTCCCACGCGGCGCCGCAGATCGTCGCCATCCCGGTGGAGCCCGGCCCGTGGGCGCTGGCCGAATTGCAGGAAGCGGCCATCTCCGACAACGGCACCGCCGTGGACGCCCGTCGCCGCTACCGGTCCTTCCTCGCCACGGCCTCCCTGCCGCTGGCGACGCGCCACGCCGAAGGCGAACAGGGCCACTGAGCCTCCCAGGGCCGCGACACCCAGAGCGGCGCATGCGCTCCGAACGCGCGGCGGAACGGGGTCCGGCTCACTCCGCCGCGAGGACGACCGGCCCCGCCCCGCCGCACCCGGTGCGCGAGAGATAGCGCCGGCACTGCTGCTCCCGGTCGTAGCCGAGCAGCGTTCCCAGCATGAAGTCCTCTTCCGGCGTCAGCGTGTTGAGCGGGCGCGTGACGATGGCCCGCGCCACCGCCACGAAGGCGGAGCGGCCGAAGAAGAGGTTCACCTTGGCCGGGCTCACCTGCTGCACGAAATGGTCGACGCCCTGGTTCTCGAGGCGCACCGCCACCAGGGCCAGCTCCTCGCGGCTGATGGTCATGAGGAACAGGGCGCGCACGCCCCGTCCATATTCATAGACGTGGTGATGGAACAGCCGCAGCACGCCCGAGGCCGGTTGCCCGAGCGCGCCGAGCGCCGCGTGGGGCGTGCGCGCCTCGCCGTTCACAGCAGCTTGCTCAACCATGCCGCCACCCTCTTTTCGGTCATGCCCGACTGCGTGTCCTGATCGAGGGCGAGGCCGACGAACTGGCCCTCCCGCTCGGCGGTGGAGCCCACATAATCGTAGCCGGCGGTCTCGGTGAAGCCGACCACCACGGCGCCGAGCTCGGACACCTCGTCAAAGAGGATGCCCATGGCGTCGACGAAGGAGGTGGGATAGGCGGACTGGTCGCCGGTGCCGAACAGGGCCACCTTCTTGCCCTTCAGCCGGGCGCCGCGCAGCTTGTCGATATTCTCTTCCCAGTCGGTCTGCAGCGTGCCGTCGCCGTAGGTGGGCGAGCCGAGGATGAGCAGGTCGCAATTCTCGAAATCGGCCTGGGACGCCGCCTTGATGTCGACGGAACGGCCCTGGCACTTCTTGGAGATCTTGGAGGCAACGCCCTTGGTGGCTCCGCCGTCGGAGCCGAAAATGACAGTGACGATCATGTCCTCATCTCTTTTTTGAAGAATTCAAATTCAAAACTCGGCACCCCTGATTCAAACAGAGGCGAACAACCCATCAACAAAACAATTGATATCTGGAACAGTGACAGAGGCAACACAGGACTTCAACGGATTGATGGAAGCCGAAGCCTCTGGTATAGATCAATGCAGTCAAGCTGGAAGCACCCAAGAATAATTACAATTCGAATATTCCGCTCGCATCGGCTGAGGTGCGGACGGAGGCATGGTGCCAAGGCGGCGCATGAGTGCCATCGCCCTGAGCCGACGCACCGCCGGGAATTTTCCCGCGCTACGGCGGCCGGCCTTGGCCTCGGGGCCCGGCCCGCTCCCGGTCATCCGCCTCCGCGTCAGCCCGCGTGACTTCTCACGGCCGCACCGCTTGGACGCCCCTGTCAGACGCGGGCATGGCAGGTGCGGGACGGCGCTCACTCCGGCAGTCGCCTCCGCTCCCCTGTCACCGCACAACCCGACCTTACAAATAAAAAGCCCCGGAGCGGCAAAAGCCGTTCCGGGGCGGAGACGCGAACGACGAGAATCAGTTCTTGGTCTTGTCCACCAGGGCCTTGGCCTTGATCCAGGGCATCATGGCGCGCAGCTTCTCGCCGACTTCCTCGATGGGATGGGCGTTGGCGCGGGCGCGGGTGGCCTTGAACGAGGCCTGGTTGACCTTGTTCTCCAGCATCCAGTCGCGGGTGAACTTGCCGGACTGGATGTCGTTCAGCACCCGCTTCATCTCGGCCTTGGTCTCGGCGGTGATGATGCGCGGGCCGGTGACGTATTCACCGTACTCGGCGGTGTTGGAGATGGAGTAGTTCATGTTGGCGATGCCGCCCTCATAGATGAGGTCGACGATCAGCTTCACCTCGTGCAGGCACTCGAAATAGGCCATCTCCGGGGCGTAGCCGGCTTCCACCAGGGTCTCGAAGCCGGCGCGGATCAGCTCCACGAGGCCGCCGCAGAGCACCACCTGCTCGCCGAACAGGTCGGTCTCGCACTCTTCCTTGAAGGTGGTCTCGATGATGCCGGCGCGGCCGCCGCCGATGGCCGAGGCATAGGAGAGGCCGAGGTCATGGGCGTTGCCCGAGGCGTCCTGGGCGATGGCGATGAGGGTCGGCACGCCGCCGCCGCGCTGGTACTCGGAGCGTACGGTGTGGCCGGGGCCCTTGGGCGCCACCATCAGCACGTCGAGGTCGGGGCGCGGCTCGATCAGGTTGAAGTGCACGTTGAGGCCGTGGGCGAACAGCAGCGCCGCGCCGTGCTTCATGTTGTCGGCGAGGCTCTCGCGGTAGATGTCGCCCTGCAGCTCGTCGGGGGTGAGCATCATCACCACGTCGGCCCACTTGGCGGCGTCGGCCGGGCTCATCACCTTGAAGCCCTCGGCCTCGGCCTTCTTGGCGGTGGCGGAGCCGGGACGCAGGGCGACCACGACATCCTTCACACCCGAGTCGCGCATGTTGAGCGCATGGGCGTGGCCCTGGCTGCCATAGCCGACGACGGCGACCTTCTTGCCCTTGATCAGGTTCAGGTCGGCATCGCGATCGTAGTAAACGCGCATCGTTTTCTCCTTGTGGGCGTTGTCTTGAATGTCGGTGTGATCCGCGCCGGGCGTCCCTTTGCACCGGATTGCGGGAAATGGGAACAGCCGTTCGCGCCGGACGGCGGCTTTCCCGCCCTGCCCCGGCGCGAGGCGCTGCCTCAAATGATGAACGGGAACATTCCGTCCTACATGGCCTCCGGCCCGCGGGAGATGGCCACCACGCCGGTGCGCGCCACTTCCACCAGGCCGAGGGGCTCCATGAGCCAGGCGAACTGGTCGATCTTGTCGGACTTGCCTGTGATCTCGAACACGAAGCTCTCGCGCGTGGCGTCGATGACGCGGGCGCGGAAGGCCTCGGCCAGCCGCAGCGCCTCGCCGCGGGCCTCGCCCACGCCGCGCACCTTCACCATGGCGAGCTCGCGCTCCAGCGAAGCGGCCTCCACCGTGAGGTCGCGCACCCGGTGCACCGGCACCAGGCGGTCGAGCTGGTTCTTGATCTGCTCGATCACCATGGGCGTGCCGGTGGTGACGATGGTGATGCGCGAGAGGTGTCCCTCGTGGCTCACCTCGGACACGGTCAGGCTGTCGATGTTGTAGCCGCGGCCGGAGAACAGGCCGATGACGCGGGCGAGCACGCCCGGCTCGTTGTCGACCAGGACGGAGAGGGTATGGCGCTCGATGGGCTCGGGAGGCTGGGACATGATGGTCTCGGATGGAGAAGGACGGCGGGGCGCCGGGAAGAGACTCCCTCTCCCCTTGCGAGAGAGGGCTGGGGTGAGGGGTATGTCGCGGTCCGTCAGACGCCGGGGTTTGATCCCGGCGTCCTCCCCCCTCACCCCCCGGCCCCTCTCCCGCCCGAACTCGGCTGTTGGCGAGTTCGGGAGGTGAAAGTCGAAGTCGGCAACAGCCGACTTCGAGGGGAGAGGGGGGAGCACGAAAGGGAGAGGCGCGGAGCGCGGAAGCAGTCCGCCGCCTCACACCAGCATCTTGCCCTCGTCGGTGATCGCGTCGTCGAGATCCACGGCCATGTCGCCAAGGATCATCTCGTTGTGGGCGCGGCCCGAGGGGATCATGGGGAAGCAGTTCTCCTGCTGGTCCACGATGCAGTCGAAGATCACCGGCCGCTTGATGTTGATCATCTCCTGGATCGCCCCGTCGAGGTCGGCCGGCTTGTCGCAGCGGATACCGACGCCGCCATAGGCGTCGGCGAGCTTCACGAAGTCGGGCAGCGCCTCCGAATAGGAGTGGGAATAGCGCCCGCCGTGCAGCAGCTCCTGCCACTGGCGCACCATGCCCATGTACTTGTTGTTCAGGATGAAGATCTTCACCGGCAGGTCGAACTGCACCGCCGTGGACATCTCCTGCATGTTCATGAGGATGGAGGCCTCGCCGGCGATGTCGATGCACAGCGCGCCCGGGTGGGCCTTCTGGGCGCCGATGGCGGCGGGCAGGCCGTAGCCCATGGTGCCGAGGCCGCCGGAGGTCATCCAGCGGTTCGGCTCCTCGAAGCGGAAGAACTGCGCCGCCCACATCTGGTGCTGGCCCACTTCCGTGGAGATGTAGACGTCCTTGTCCTTGGTCGCCGCATAGAGGCGCTCGATGGCGAACTGCGGCTTGATGATCTCGTCCGAGGCGCGATAGGCGAGGCAGTTGCGCGCGCGCCAGCGCTCGATCTGCGCCCACCAGTCATCGAGCGCGGGCTTGTCGATCCTGAGGTCGCGGCCCTTCCAGGCCGCGACGAGATCGGCGAGCACCCGGCCGCAATCGCCGATGATGGGCAGGTCCACCTTCACATTCTTGTTGATGGAGGAGGGATCGATGTCGATGTGGATCTTCTTCGAGCCCGGCGCGAAGGCGTCGAGGCGGCCGGTGATGCGGTCATCGAAGCGCGCGCCGATGCACACCATCACGTCGCAGCCGTGCATGGCCATGTTGGCCTCGTAGGTGCCGTGCATGCCCAGCATGCCGAGCCACTGCCGGCTCGCCGCCGGGAAGGCGCCGAGGCCCATGAGCGTCGAGGTCACCGGCACGCCGGTGAGGCGCGCCAGCTCGCGCAGGAGCCGGCTCGCCTCGGGCCCGGCATTGATGACGCCGCCGCCGGTATAGAAGATCGGCCGCTTCGCCGCGGCGATCATCTCCACCGCCGCGGCGATCTGCGGCGCCTCGGCATTGAGCTTGGGCCGGTAGGTCTTGTGCTGGATGTTCTCCCGGCCGACATAGGTGCCGGTGGCGAACTGCACGTCCTTGGGAATGTCGACCACCACCGGGCCGGGGCGGCCGTTCTGGGCGACGTAGAAGGCCTCGTGCAGCACCCGGGCGAGGTCGTTCACGTCGCGCACCAGGTAATTGTGCTTGGTGCACGGCCGGGTGATGCCCACCGTGTCGCATTCCTGGAACGCATCGTTGCCGATGAGGTGGGTCGCCACCTGCCCGGTGATGCACACCACCGGGATCGAGTCCATCAGCGCGTCGGTCAGCCCGGTGACGGCGTTGGTGGCGCCGGGGCCGGAGGTGACGAGCACGACGCCCACCTGGCCGGAGGAGCGGGCATAGCCCTCCGCCGCGTGCACGGCGGCCTGCTCGTGGCGCACCAGGATGTGCTCGATGGCGTTCTGGTGGAACAGGGCGTCATAGATGGGCAGCACCGCCCCGCCCGGATAGCCGAAGATGTGCTCCACGCCCTGGTCGGCGAAGGCCTGGATCACCATTTCGGCGCCGGTCATCTGCTTGGTCATGGTCTCGAACTCCCGCGGGGCGCCTTGCAGCCCCGATCGGCCCTCAAGGCCGGCATTGCATTCCAGAACGGTGAAAGGCCCTTAGAAACGACGAAGGGGCCCGAAGGCCCCCCAAACGCGCGCCACCTCGTTCGATTGAGCCCTCAGGCTGAACCGAAAGTGGCGCGCCCACCTACGAGAAGAATAACGATCTTGCGCATGGCCGCGCCATCCCTTCCAAAAGTTGCGCGAAACTACCGGCGCGGAACCCGCTCGTCAAGCGCCCTCGCGGGCGATTGAATCCTGATTGCGCCGGCCGCCCCAAGCTGGCGGCCTCAAGCGGGCGGACGCCGCCGCGATTTCGACACTCCGTTAGGGAATGTATGAGAACTTCACGCAGCGCCGCCGTGATATTGCCCTATCTTGGGGCTCTCTATATCAACGTCAACGTTCCGCTGGGGCGGTCGAGGAGGGGCACAGCCGCATGAAGACTCTGACGCTCGTGATGTCGGCCGCATGTGTTGCGACAGCGCTTGCCGCCGGCGCCGCCCGTGCCGACTGCCAGAGCGACGCCGCCTCGATCCGCCAGGAGATCGACGAGAAGGGCAAGACGTTGCAGGCCGCCATCAAGAAGAAGGCCGACCCGATGACCCTGTGCCCGTTGTTCAAGGCCTATACGGCGGTCGAGGCGAAATGGGTCAAGTTCCTGGGCGATAACAAGGATTGGTGCCAGATCCCGGCCCAGGTGGTGGAGCAGGCCTCCACCGGCAGCAAGAAGACCATCGAGGTCCGCAACAACGTCTGCAATGCGGCCGCCAACGGCGGTGGTGCCGCCGGTCCCGTCAAGCTGCCGCCGCAGGGCTCCCTCTCCAGCGCCCTCGGGGTCACCACCGGCTACAGTATCGGCCAGTCGAAGAATAGCGTCTTCGACACGCTCAACGGCAACGCGCTGAAGTGAGGCCGATCGATTGAGTTTCAGCCAAGGGTCCATGGGCCCAACTGTCGCAGATGCCCCCCGGGGCAACTGGGTGGACCGGTTTGCGCCGGCGCGGATGCGCCCGTTCCTGCACCTCGCGCGCCTGGATCGCCCCATCGGCTCCTGGCTGCTGCTCCTGCCCTGCTGGTGGTCCACGGCGCTCGCCGCCATCGCCGACGACCGGCCCTATCCCGACCCCGTCCTTCTGGTGCTTTTCGCCGTCGGCGCCGTCGCCATGCGCGGCGCGGGCTGCACCTGGAACGACATCCTCGATCGCAAGATCGACCGGCAGGTGGCGCGCACCCGTGAGCGGCCGGTGGCGAGCGGCGCCGTCAGCGTGCCGGCAGCCCTGGCCTTCCTGGTGTTTCAGGCGCTGATCGGCCTCGCCGTCCTGCTCAGCCTGCCGCATTTCGCCATCGTCACCGGCCTCGCCTCCCTCGGCGTGGTCGCCATCTACCCGCTGATGAAGCGCATTTCCTCGGTGCCGCAGCTCACCCTGGGCATCGCCTTTTCCTGGGGCGCGCTCATGGGCTGGGCGAGCGTCATGGAGACCATCTCCGACCCCGCTCTGCTGCTGTTCGCCGGCTGCGTGCTGTGGGTGTTCGCCTACGACACCATCTATGCCCACCAGGACAAGGAGGACGACGCCATCGTCGGCGTGCGCTCCACCGCCCTCCTGTTCGGCCGCAGCACCGGCCTCGTGGTGGCCCTGAGCTACGCGGTGGTGGTGATCCTGTTCGCCATGGCCTTCCTGTCGGTGCCGACCGGCTTCTTCTCCGCCCTCGGCCTGGTGGGCTTCGCCCTGCACCTCACCGGGCAGGTGCGACGGCTCGACATCGACGACCCGGCCCGCTGCCTCGCCGTCTTCAAGTCGAACCGCGATGCCGGCCTCATTCTTTTCGCCGGGCTTGCTCTCGACAGCCTCGTCCCCAACACGCTGGCACCGCTTCTGCCGTAAGGGTCGGCCCGGCATCCGGCGAAGACCGATTGCCGCAGCGCAACATGCGCACGCTTGCCTCCGGCGGCGCGCCCGCCTATCTGGCAGGCGCATGAGCATCGAGCCCACCCGCCCTCCGGTCGGGGCGCATCCCGCGCCGACCGATACGCTCGCCCGCCAGCTCGCCGAGACGGTGACGGAAGCGGGAGCGATGGCGCTCGCCATGTTCCGCGCCGGCGTGAAGTCCTGGACCAAGGCCCATGATTCCCCGGTGACCGAGGCCGACATGGCGGTGGACCGGTTCCTGAACGAACGCCTTTCCGCGCTCGCGCCCGAAGCCGCATGGCTGTCCGAGGAGAGCGCGGACGGCCCGGCCCGCCTCGCCGCGCGGCGGCTGTGGGTGGTGGACCCCATCGACGGGACCCGCGCCTTCATGGCCGGCGGGGCCGACTGGGCGGTCTCGGTCGCCCTGGTGCAGGACGGCCGCCCGGTCCTGGCGGCGCTGTTCGCCCCTGCGAGCGACGAGCTGTTCACCGCCGTGGCCGGAGGTGGCGCCACGCGCAACGGCGCGCCGCTGCATGCGGGAACCCGCGCCACGCTGGAAGGCGCCGCCGCCGCGGGGCCGGCCGCCGACCTCGACGCCCTGTCCCGCATGGCCGAGGTGCGGCGGCTGCCGCGCACCCGGTCCCTCGCCTTGCGCATCGCTCGGGTGGCGACGGGGGAGATCGACATCGCCTTTTCCGGCGGCAACAGCAGCGACTGGGACCTTGCCGCCGCGGATCTCGTGGTGCACGAGGCGGCGGCGCGGCTGACGACGCGCGAGGGCGCGCTCCTGCGCTACAACGCCCCGGTGCCGCGCCACGCGCCGCTGATCTGCGCCGGAACAACCCTTTATCCGGCGGCGCTCGACGCCGCCCGCACCGCTTTCAAACGCAACTGACCTTTTGGGGACACCATGACCGAGACCAGCGCCCGCAAGCAATTGCCTCATCTCGTATTCGGCGGCGAGCTCACGTCCATCGACGGCGCCGAGTTCAAGGACCTTTCCAAGCTCGACATCGTCGGCATCTACCCCGATTATGCCAGCGCCGCGGCGGCCTGGAAGGGGAAGGCGCAGCAGACCGTGGACAACGCCATGATGCGCTACTTCGTGGTTCACCTGCACCGCCTGCTGGATCCCGAAACCGGTAAGGTGCAGGGCGACTGAGGCTCCCGCGCCCGCGGCGACAGAAAGAAAAAGAAAGCGAGCAGACCCGAAGATGTGGCGGCGACTGAGGACAAACCGCGCCTTCCAGGTGGCGGCAGGCACGACGTTTGCGTCCTATTTCAAGTTCGTGGCGCACACCACGCGGTTCGTGATCGAGCCGCCGGACATCTTCGACACCATCGACGAGCGCATGCCGGTCATCATGACGTTCTGGCACGGGCAGCATTTCCTGGCCCCGTTCGCCATGCGGCCGCACCACAAGGCCAAGGTGCTGATCTCCCGCCATGCGGATGCGCAGATCAACGCCATCGCGGCGGAAAAGCTCGGCGTGGGCACCATTCGCGGCTCGGGAGCCACCTCCCGCCGCGACTTCCACCGCAAGGGCGCGGTCTCCGCCACCTACGAGATGCTGCAGACCCTGTCCGAGGGCATCAACGTGGCGATGACCGCGGACGTGCCGAAGATCGCCCGCCGGGCCGGCCTGGGCGTCGTTACCATTGCACGGTATTCAGGACGCCCTATCATCCCGCTCGCCATGGCCACCCGAAACCGTATCACTCTCAAGAGCTGGGACCGCGCCAGCCTCAACCTGCCGTTCGGCCCGGGGGCCGCGGTGGTGGGCGAGCCGGTGTTCGTCGCCCGCGACGTGGACGAGGCTGGCCTCGCCGCCGCGCGCGACCTGCTCCAGGCGCGGCTCGAAGCAGTGACCGCCCGCGCCGAGGCGCTCGCGGCCGGGTCGAGGGGCGCATGAAGGGCCGGGCCCTGCCGCTGACCCTTCGCCTGTACCGTGGCGCCAGCTCCGCGGCTGCCCTTCTCGCCCCCGCCTGGCTGTCCTACCGCGTCCGCAAGGGCAAGGAGGATCCCTCCCGCCTCGCCGAGCGGCGCGGCCGGGCCAGCGTCGAGCGGCCGGACGGTCCGCTGGTCTGGGTGCATGGGGCGAGCGTCGGCGAGGTCATCTCGGTTCTGCCGCTGATCGAGCGGCTGGACGCGCGCGGCTTCCGCGTGCTGCTCACCTCCGGCACCCTCACCTCCAGCCGCGTGGCGGAGCGCCGGGCGCCGCCGGGGGTGATCCACCAGTTCGTGCCCCTCGACGCGCGCGGCTTCGTGGCCCGCTTCCTCGACCACTGGGCGCCGGACCTGGTGCTCATCGCCGAATCCGAGCTCTGGCCGAACCTCATCGCCGAGCTGGGCCGGCGCGGCACCGCCGTGGTGCTGGTGAATGCCCGCCTCTCCGAGCGCTCCGCCAAACGGTGGGCGCGCCTGCCGAAGAGCGCCCGCGCCCTGCTCTCGCGCATCGACCTCTGCCTCGCCCAGAGCGAGGAGGACGGCAGCCGCTTCCGCGACCTCGGCACCCCGCGGGTGGAAGTGAGCGGCAACCTCAAGTTTGACGTGCCCCCGCCCGCCGCCGATTCTGGGGAGCTCCAGACCCTCGCCCGCGCCTGCGCCAACCGGCCGATGCTGCTCGCCGCCTCCACCCACGAGGGCGAGGAGGAGGCGGTCATCGAGGCGCACGAGATGCTGGCCTCCAAGATCCCGGGCTTCCTCACCGTCATCGCTCCCCGCCATCCCGACCGCGGGGTGGATGTGGCCGCCCTGGCCCAGGCCGCCGACCTCACCACCCGCCAGCGCAGCCTGGGCGAGCTGCCGGATCGCGAGACCGACGTCTACGTGGCCGACACCATCGGCGAGCTGGGCCTGTTCTACCGCCTCGCTCCCGTCGTGTTCATGGGCGGCTCGCTGGTGGAGCATGGCGGGCAGAACCCGATCGAGCCGGCGAAACTCGGCGTCGCCGTGGTGCACGGCCCGCATGTGTGGAACTTCGGCCCCGTCTATGAGCGCCTCGACAGCGAGGAAGGCGCCTTCGAGATCGGCGACGCCCTTGGCATCGCCCGTGCCACCTACGCCCTGCTCAGGGACCAGGAGCTGCGCAGCCACACCGTCGATTCGGCCTTCGCCACGGTGACGGCGCTGGGCGGCGCGCTCGACCGGACGCTCGCCGCCATCGAGCCCTACCTCATCCAGATCCGCCTGCAGAGGCGCTGATGCGCGCCGCGCCGCGCTTCTGGTGGCGTCCGCCGGGCTTCGCCAGCGCCCTGCTCGGCCCCGTCGGCGCGCTGGTGGGCGCGGTCGCGCTGCGCCGGATGGACGCGCCGGGCGGCATGGTTGGGGCCCCGGTCATCTGCATCGGCAATCCCACCGTGGGCGGGGCGGGCAAGACCCCCACCGCCATCGCCCTCCTCGACCGCCTGGCGGCGCGCGGCGCGCGGCCCTTCGCCCTGTTGCGCGGGCATGGGGGCACGGCGCGCGGCCTGCTCCGGGTGGATCCGGCCCGGCACGGCGCGGCGGAGGTGGGCGACGAGGCGCTGCTGCTCGCCCGCCATGCCCCGACCATCGTTGCCGGCGACGACCGGATCGGCGGCGCCCGCCTCGCCGTTGCCGAGGGGGCGAGCCACATCGTCATGGACGACGGCTTCCAGAACCCCTCCCTCCACAAGGACACCGCCCTGCTGGTGGTGGACGGCGCGGTCGGGGTCGGCAACGGCCGGGTCACCCCCGCCGGCCCGCTGCGGGCGCCCCTCGCCCCCCAGCTCGCCCGCGCCGATGCGGTGCTGGTGGTCGGGGACGGCGCCGCCGGGGAAACCGTGGCGCAGGCGGCGCGCCGGGCCGGGGTAAAAGTGCTGCGCGGGCGCCTCGCCCCCGATCCGCGGGCCGTCGCGGCCTTGCGGGACGCCCCGCTGCTGGCCTTCGCCGGCATCGGGCGACCGGAGAAATTCTTCGCGACGCTGGCGGCGGAAGGGCTGGCGCTGGCCGGCTGCCGCGCCTTCCCCGACCATCATCCCTTCCGGATCGGGGAAATCGAGGCCCTCGTGGCGGAAGCGGCGCGGCTGAAGGCGCGGCTGGTGACCACGGAGAAGGACATGGCGCGTCTGTCCGGAGCGGGCTTCGCCGCATGGCGCGGCGCCATCGCCGCCCTGCCCGTCACGCTCCGGCTGGACACGCCGGAGGCCCTCGACACGCTTATCGCCGGGGCCGAAGCACGGTGCGCAGAGCGCAGGGGAAAAGGCTCATAGCGGGGGAATGCCCCCCGGCAGCGGGCGCACCGCTGAAGTCGGATTTGGCAGGCGGGGACATTCGGCCCAGCGCCCGGGCTTCAGCCGGCGGAGCGCTCGCGCACGCGGGTCAGCACCGCTTCCGGGTCCAGATAGGCCTCCTGCAGGTCCACGCTCCAGTAGCGCAACTCGTCGAGAGGGATGGTCTGGCCGGTTACCGCGCAGCGCACGAAGCTGCCGGGCCGCAGGATGCGGAATTCCCCGTCAAGGTAGCGGACTTCTGCCTCGCCATGGGGCTCGGAGAAGCGTTCAAAACGATTCATCACCGGGGTCGAAATCCTGCTTGGTGTCGCAGACAAGATAATCCCTTATCCCGCAATGCGAAAGGGGCGCCGTCACGGATCGAACAGGGTCGGCCCCGTCTCGGCCTTGCGCGCTCGCCGCGCCGGCGGCTTGGGACGGGGTGCTCCTCCCGCCGGCAGAAGGTCCGGCGCGCGCCCCACGGTGACGCCCACTCGGCCGTCGGCAAACTCCAGATCGAGCGCCGATCCCGGCACGGCGGCGGCGGCGCTGCGCACCGGCTGGCCGGCGACGTCGCGCACCAGGGCGAAGCCGCGGCTGAGCACGCCGTGATAGGACAGGGCCTCCAGCAACTGCCCCGCGGCCTTGAGCCGCGCGGCGCGCCGCTCCGCCGCGACGGCGAAGGCCCGCCCGAGCCGGTCGCCGAGCCCCTCCACCCGCTCCTGCCCGCGTACGACGCGCGCCTTCAGCGCCTCCGGCGACAGCCGGGCGCGGATCGCCACGAGGCTCAGCCGGTGCGCGCCCGCATTGGCCTTCAGCGCCCGCGGCAGCCGCTCGCCGGCCACGTCGAGGCGCTGGCGCGGAACGGCGAACAGGCTCTCCGCCGATGGCAGGAGGCGCGCGAGCGCCCTCAGGTCCGCCTTGCGCCGATCCAACAGCCGCAGCGGCGCGGCGACGAGGCGGGCGCCCAGGTCCTCCACCGTGGCGACGAGGTCGGCCCGCACCGGCACCACCATCTCGGCGGCGGCGGTGGGGGTGGGTGCGCGCACGTCGGCGGCGAAATCGATGAGGGTGACGTCGGTCTCGTGCCCCACCGCCGCCACCAGGGGAATGGCGCTCTCCGCCGCCGCGCGCACCACCGCCTCGTCGGAAAATCCGAGCAGGTCTTCCAGCGCGCCGCCGCCGCGCGCCACCACGATTACGTCCGGCCGGGGAATCGCACCGCCTTCCGGCATGGCGTTGAAGCCGCGGATGGCCGCCGCCACCTCCGCCGCCGAGGTTTCCCCCTGCACCCGCACCGGCCACACCAGCACCCGGCGCGGAAAGCGGTCCGCCAGGCGGTGGAGGATGTCGCGGATCACCGCGCCGGTGGGCGAGGTGATCACGCCGACCACCAGCGGCAGGAACGGCAGGGGCACCTTGCGGGCGGGATCGAACAGGCCTTCGGCGGCGAGTCGGCGCTTCCTCTCTTCCAGCATGGCCATGATGGCGCCGGCGCCGGCGAACTCCAGCGCCTCGATCACGATCTGGTAGCCGGACTTGCCCGGATAGGTGGTGAGACGCCCCACCGCCACAACCTCCAGCCCCTCCTCCGGCCTGAGGCGCAGGCGCTGGAAGGTGCCTTTCCAGATGACGGCATCGAGCCGCGCCCCGGCATCCTTCAGCGAGAAATAGGCATGGCCCGACGAATGCGGCCCGCGATAGCCGGAGATTTCACCGCGTACGCGCACGTGGCCGTAGGCGTCCTCCACCGTGCGGCGGAGCGCCGCCGAAAGCTCGGAAACGCTCCATTCGGGCGCATTGGCGCGGGGTTCTGCGACATCCACCATCGAATCGCGGTCCAGCCTGCTCATGAAAACAGCATAACGGGAAGAGGGCCCATGCGGCGAGCGCAGAGCCGAAGCCCTTGTTTGCGCGGCCCCGAGCCGATAGGCGATTGGGACAAGATACGACGGGGAGGCCGCATGAACATCCTGCTGCTCGGTTCCGGGGGCCGCGAGCATGCGCTCGCGTGGAAGCTGGCGCAGAGCCCGAGCCTGGGCCAGTTCTACGCCATACCCGGCAATCCCGGCATCGCCGAGCATGCCGACCTGATCGAGGGCATTCCGCTCTCCGCCCACGACACCATCGTGAAATGGTGCCGCGACCACACCATCGACTTCGTCGTGGTGGGCCCCGAGGCGCCCCTCGTGGCCGGGCTGGTGGACCGGCTGGAGGCCGCCGGCATCCCCGCATTCGGCCCGACCGCGGCCGCCGCCCGCCTTGAGGGCTCCAAGCTCTTCACCAAGGAATTGTGCCGCGCCCACGGCATTCCCACCGCCGCCTTCGCCCGCTTCACCAGCCCGGCCGAGGCCGCCGCCTATGTGCGCGCCGAGGGCGCGCCCATCGTGGTGAAGGCCGACGGCCTCATGGCCGGCAAGGGCGTGGTGGTGGCGCTTTCGGTCGAGGACGCGCTGGAAGCGGTGGAGCAGGTGTTCGCCGGTGGCGGCACCGAGGTGCTGATCGAGGAGTTCATGGAGGGGGAGGAGGCGAGCCTCTTCGCCCTGGTGGACGGCGAGACGGTGGTGCCCTTCGGCAGCGCCCAGGACCACAAGCGCGCCTTCGACGGCGACCTCGGCCCCAACACCGGCGGCATGGGCGCCTATTCGCCGGCCCCGGTGCTGACGGCGGAGCTGGAGCGCCGGGCGATCGAGGAGATTCTCGTCCCCACCGCCCGCGCCATGGTCAGCGCCGGCACGCCCTATCGCGGCGTGCTCTATGCCGGCCTCATGCTCACCGCCGCCGGGCCGAAGCTGGTGGAATACAATTGCCGCTTCGGCGATCCCGAATGCCAGGTGCTGATGCCGCGCTTCGCCGGCGACCTGCTGGAGGTGCTTCTCGCCACCGCCACCGGCCGCCTCGCGCAGGTGACGCCGCTGTGGTCCACGGACGCCGCCCTTACCGTGGTCTATGCCTCCCGCGGCTATCCCGGCCCGCACCAGACCGGCAGCGCCATCGGCGGCCTGGAGCAGGCGGGCGAGGTGGAGGGCGCGCTGGTGTTCCAGGCCGGCACGCGGCGCAAGGGTTCCGGCCTCGTCTCCAACGGCGGGCGGGTGCTGAACGTGACCGCCACCGGCCCCTCCCTCGCCGCCGCCCGCGAGCGCGCGTACGCGGCGCTGGCGTGCATCGACTGGCCGGACGGCTTCTACCGCACCGACATCGGCTGGCGCGCCCTGGGGCCCGGCGCCTGATGTCCGCCCGCGCAAGGCCCCCTTTGCCGCGCCTGGAGGACTTCCCGGTCAAGGCGGTGGACACCATCCGCTACGGCGACACCGACAAGCTCGGCCACGTGAACAACGCGGTGTTCTCCACCTTCCTGGAAACCGGGCGCACCCGGGTCCTGCTCGATGCCGGCCGGCCGATCGCGCCGGCGGGCGCCGGCTTCGTCATCGCCCGTCTCGTGCTCGACTACATCGCCGAGATGCACTGGCCGGGACAGGTGGAGATCGGCACCGGGGTGACGGCGATCGGGCGGTCCTCGGTGACCATGCGGCAGGCCCTGTTCCAGAACGGCGCCTGCACCGCCACGGCGGAAACCGTGATCGTGTTGTTCGACATGGCGCACCGCCGCCCCCTGCCCCTGCCGGAGGCGAGTCGCGCGCTGCTCGGCGAACTCCTCCCCCGCACCGGGTCCTGATCCGCCGACGACGCTGAACCCGGGCCTTCGGCGGGCACGATCCCGCAGGCCCGCGTTGCCAGCGGGTCGGCCCCTGCTCTAGAAGGGAGGGGAAACTCCCTAGGACGTGCCGTGCGCCTCCTGCCCCTCGCCTTCACGCTTCTCGTCGCCACCATGCTCGGGCTCGGCGTCACGTGGTTTTCCGTGACCCATTCGCGCGGGCTCGACGTGGTGCGCTCCGGCGCATGGGAAGGCTGGCCGCGCGCCGGCACGGTGAAGGCCGACCCCTATGCCCGCGCCGCCTTCGCCCGCTCGGGCGAGCTGCCGCTGGAGCTGGCGGACGGCCTGCTGTTCCTCGCCACCACCGATGACGGGGGCGCGCCGCTGGACGGGCGCTGCGAGACACGCATCGTCGGCATGCTGCCGCAGGCACGGCTGTGGACCCTCACCGTGATGGATCAGGACGGCCAGCTCATCGCCAACGATGCGGGCCGCTACGGCTTCACCAGCGCGGAGACGGTCTATCGCGACGACGGGGCCATCGACATCCGCCTCTCACCCCGCGCCCGCCCGGGCAACTGGCTGCCCACCGGCGCCCGGCCGCGGCTGAAGGTGGCGCTGCGCCTCTACGACGCGCCGTTTTCCTTTACCTCCGGCGCCGCCGATGCGGGCGGCCTGCCGCGCATCAGTCGGGAGGCCTGCCTGTGACCGCCCTCGACGAGCTGCGCGAGGAGGCCGCCGGCCTTGGCGTCCGGCTGCGCCGGCTGGCGGTGCGGATCCCCCGGCCGCACATCCACCTGTCGCGCCCGCGCATCGGCTCGCCGCTGGGGCTGCTGCTGCCGGCCGCCTTCACCCTGGTGCTGGCGGCCATCGCCCACATCGTCTCCATCCTGGCCATGCCGGCGCTGGCCGAGCGCAACGCCTATGCGCGCCTGTCCGAGCGCACCGACGCCAACGTGCTGGTGCTGCTGCCGGACCCGACCCCGCGCGAGACCGCACTGCCGATGATGGACCCGGCTTTCATCTCCGCCGTCTGCCTCTACGACCTCTCCGAGGGCGCGCTGAAAGTGCGGGTGCCGGCGACGGCGGATTATACCTCCGTCTCGTTCTACACGGCGGAGGGACTCGCCTTCTATGCGCTGAGCGACCAGGCGGCGGGCAAGGTCATCGAGCTTGATCTGATGACGGCGAGCCAAAAGGCCGCTCTGCCGGAAGACGAGGAAATCACCGCCGCCGACCGCCTCGTCATCGAATCCCCGGCGCTGGAGGGCATCGTGGCGGTGCGGGCCTTCGTGCGCGAGCGGGGCATGCGCGAGCTGGTGCGCAAGCAGCTGGAGGCCGCGAGCTGCTCGGTCGGCGGCTGAGATCCGCCTCCATTCCATGGTTTAAAGGGCGATTCACCGAGCAAATTGAACCAATTGGCTCGGATCGCGCTCTAGAGCACGCGCCGACCGGCTTGCATCGCAAGCTGGTCGGATAACGCGTCCTCTTTCTTATAGTTAGAGGGCGATTCACCGAGCAAATTGACCCAATTTGCTCGGATCGCGCTCTAGCGGATCATGAAGCCGATGGCGAGCGCGTTGGCGATGTCGATGAAGAAGGCCGAGACCAGCGGCAGGATGATGAAGGCGAGCGGCGCCGGCCCGTGGGTGCGCGTCACCGCCGTCATGTTGGCGATGGCGGTGGGCGTCGCCCCGAGGCTGATGCCGGTGAAGCCGGCGGAGAGCACCGCCGCCTGGTAGTTGCGGCCCATGGCCGGGAACACCACGAACAGGATGAAGGCCACCGCCACCAGCGTCTGCAGCCCGAGCACCAAAGCCAGCGCCGGCCCGAGGCCGCCCAGCGTCCACAGCTGCATGCTCATCAGCGACATGGCGAGGAAGATCTTCAGCGACAGGTCCGAGATCAGCGCCAGCGCCGACGTGCGCGCCGGCCAGGCCATGCGCGGCATGGCGTGGGGCAGCGTGTTGGTGAGCACGATGGCCACCAGCAGGCACACCACGAACAGCGGCAGCTTGATGCCGGTCATCTCCACCACCCCTTCCAGCGAATAGGCAATGAGGATGACCACGTTGAGCACCAGCAGCGCGCTCAGGATGTTGCGATAGGTGACCTTGCCCGCCTCGGGTCCCACGTCGTTGTCGGGCAGGCCGACCATGGGCGGCAGCAGCTCCTCGCTGCTCAGCTTGAAGCGGTTGATGAGGATGCCGGCCACCGGACCGCCCACGAGGCTGGCGATGACCAGGCCCAGGGTGGCGCTGGCGATGCCCACCTCCAGCGCGTTGGGCAGGCCGAAGCGCTCCGAGATCAGCGGCGCCCAGGCGATGGTGGTGCCGTGGCCGCCGATGAGCGACACCGAGCCGAGCAGCGGCGCGATGCCCTTGGGCAGGCCGAGGGCGGCGGCGCTGCCCACCGCCACCACGTTCTGCACGGCAAGGTAGACCACCGTCAGCAGCAGCAGGATCAGCAGCGGCCGCCCGCCGGTGGCGAGGTCCGACAGCCGCGCGTTGAGGCCGATGCCGGTGAAGAAGTAGAGCAGCAGCATGTCGCGTGCCGCAAGGTCGAAGGAGATGGGGAGGCCCAGGGCGCGATAGGCGAAGAGGGTCGCGAGCGCCGCGAGGATGCCGCCGGTGACCGCCTCCGGAATGTTCCAGCGGCGCAGCGGCGCGATCACGCCGTTGAGCCCCGCGCCGATGAAGTACACCACGATTGCGAGGGTGAACGTGATGAAGCCCGAAACCTGGAAGGTGGCCGGCATGTCCCCCCGCTGTGCGTGCTGGTGGTCGGATAACGTTTGATCTAGAGCATTTTCGCCGGTCCTTGAAACGCGAAAATGCGCCCGATCCCGATCCTCGCGGCGATCCCGATCCTCGCGGCGAGGCCGGCGGCGATGAGCCTGCCCCGTCAGAAGCTGCCGACCAGGGAGCCGAGCACGATCACCGCGGCGAGGGCGATGAGCGCGCCCACCACCGCCGCCATGACGATGTCGAGATAGCCTTCCTTGTGGGTGACGCCGCACACCGACAGCAGCGTCACCACCGCGCCGTTGTGGGGCAGGCTGTCGAGGGTGCCCGAGCCGATCACCGCCACCCGGTGCATGAGGGCGGGGTCCATGCCGATCTCATGGGCGATCTTCATGTAGGTGGGCCCCAGGGCGTCGAGGGCGATGGTGAGGCCGCCCGAGGCCGAGCCGGTGAGCGCCGCGAGGATGTTGGTGGCCACCGCCAGCGACACCAGCGGCCCGCCGCCGATGCCGAGCACCCAGTTGCGCACGTCGGCGAAGGCGGGAAGCGCGGCGACGATGGCGCCGAAGCCGACCAGGCTCGCCACCGACAGGATCGGCAGCACCGAGGCGTTGGCGCCCGCCGTCATGGTGGCGCGCAGCTCCGGCACGCTGCGGAAGTTGATGGCGATCACCGTGACGATGGCGGCGGCCAGCGCCACGATCACCGACCACACGCCGCCCACCGCCGACAGGCCGATGCTGCCCCATTCCGGCTGCGCCAGGAACGAGGTGTCCATGCGCGGCAGGATGGCGAAGGACATGAGCAGGTTGACAACGATCACCACGACGATGGGCAGGGCCGCAAGCAGGATGGGCGGGTTCTTTTGCGCCGCCTCGCTGCGGTGGATCTCCGCCGGGTCGAACGGGCCGGCGGTGGTGGCCCGCTCGCGCACGATGGGATCGTCCGCCGCCTCCTCCGCCGATTCGTCGGCCGGCGCGGTGAAGGCGCCGAAGCCCTCGCCCAGCGCCCGCGCCGCCGTCTCCCGCCGCTTCAGCCACCACATGCCGAAGGCCAGCATGATCAACGAGGCAATGATGCCCAGCCCCGGCGCCGCGAACGGCGTGGTGCCGAAGAACGGCATGGGAATGGCGTTCTGGATGGACGGCGTGCCGGGCATGGCCGACATGGTGAAGGTGGAGGTACCGAGCGCGATGGCCGCCGGCATCAGCCGACGCGGCACCCCGGCCGAGCGGAACAGGGCGACGCCCATGGGCGCGAGCACGAAGAAGGCGACGAACAGGCTCACGCCGCCATAGGTGACGATGGCGCCCGCCAGCACCACGGCGAGGATGGCCCGCTGGGCGCCGAGCTTCACCGTCATGAAATTGGCGATGGAGGTGACCGAGCCGGAATCCTCCATCAGCTTGCCGAACAGCGCGCCGAGCAGGAACAGGGGGAAGAACTGCGCGACGAAGTCCGCCGCGTTGCGCATGAAGGTCTGGGTCCAGCTCGCCAGCAGCGGCTCGCCGGAGAAGGCGGCGGCGATGAGGCCCGCGATCGGCGCCAGGATCAGGATCGAGGAGCCGCGGAAGGCGAGGTAGATGAGGATGGAGAGGCCGACGAGGATGCCGATCAGACCCATGGCTCACACTCCTTCCAGCAGCACGTCGAGGTCCACCGTCGACTCGATCCCGAGCCGGTCGCCGAAACGTTCGAGGAATTCGTCGCCCGCCTTGCGGCCCTCCGCCTTGAGCATGCTCAGGAAGTCCCATTCGGCATTGAGCTTGGAGGAATAGCCGAGGTTCGCCATCAGCCGGTTGGGCACCATGTGGATGCGCATCTTCGCCCATTCGGCGCCCTCGGAATTGCCGGGGTCCGCCACCTTGCGCAGCAGCGCGATCATGCGCAGCTCCTTGAGCAGCACCGAGTTGAACGACACCTCGTTGAGGCGGTTCATGATCTCGGCCGCCGAGCGCGGCGTGCCCGGCCGCTCCACCGGATTGATGGGGATGAGGATGGTGTCGTCGGAGCTCAGCTCCCGCACCAGCGGCGTCATGGTGGGGTTGCCGGAATAGCCGCCGTCCCAATAGGCCTCGCCGTCGATCTCGATGGCCTGGAACATGGTGGGCAGGCAGGCGGAGGCGAGCAGCACGTCGGCCGAGATCTCGGCGTTGCGGAACACCCGCCCGCGCCCGGTGCGCACGTTGGTGGCGGTGATGAAGAGGCGGATGGGCGAGCCCTTCAGCCGCTCGAAGTCGATGTTCTCGTCGAGGATCTTCTTCAGCGGATTGATGTTGCCGGGATTGAGGTCGTACGGGGAGAACAGGCGGGACATGAGGTCCATGCCCACGAAGAGGGGCGAGTTGTCCAGCGTCCAGCGGCCCATCATGCGGTCGAGCGGGCCGCGCTGGAACGGGCTGAAGCGGGCGGCGTCGGCCACCGCGCGCCAGTAGCGGTCGAGCGCCGCGCGTGCCCCCTCCGATCCGCCGGCCGCGTAGCCGTCGGCGAGCACGGCGGCGTTCATGGCGCCGGCGGAGGTGCCGGAGATGCCGTCGATCTGGAGCCAGCTTTCCTCGAGCAGCCGGTCGAGCACGCCCCAGGTGAAGGCGCCATGGGAGCCCCCGCCCTGCAAGGCGAGGTCCACGAGGAGAGGGGAGCGGTCCATGTCACGCGTCTCCAGATCTGTCGTCCCGGCGTCGTCCGGATGGATGAGCCGTTCAAAGGCGCCTGCGCGTTCCCCGTTTCTTTTTTTGCCGCGCGTCTCAGCCGCGCGCGGTCTGGGCCGTGCCCTCCGCCGCGGCGCGCGCGGGGCGGGTCTCGGGTCCCGTATCCGGCCCGAACCACGCCACGTAGAGGGCCGGCAGGAAGATGAGGGTGAGCAGGGTGCCCACCAGCAGCCCGCCCATGATGGCGAAGGCCATGGGGCCCCAGAACACGGTGGGGGCGATGGGGATCATGCCGAGCACGGTGGACACCGCGGTGAGCATGATCGGCCGGAAGCGGATGGACGAGGCGTGCACCACCGCGTCCCACACGGTCTTTCCGGCGGCCCGGTCCGCCTCGATCTGGCCGATGAGGATGACCGCGTTCTTGGTGATCATGCCGATGAGCGCCAAGACGCCGAGGATGGCGACGAAGCCGAGCGGCCGGCCGGAGGCCAGCAGCGCCGCCACCACGCCGATGAGCCCGAGGGGGGCCACCGACAGGACGATGATCAGGCGCTGGAAGCTCTTCAGCTCGAACATCAGCACGGTGAACATGAGCAGCAGCATCACCGGCACCACCGCGACGACGGAGGCGAGGGAGGCGGCGCTCTCCTCCACCGTGCCGCCCACCGCGATGGCGTAGCCCGGCGGCAGGGTCTTGCGCAGGGCGTCGATCTTCGGCTCCAGGGCGACCACCACCCCCTCGGGCAGCACGCCGCGCACCACGTCCGCCTGCACGGTGAGGGTGGGCACCCGGTCGCGCCGCCAGATGGCGGGATAGTCCTGGCCGTACTCGAACGTGGCGATCTGCGAGAGCGGCACGGTGCGCCCGCCCGGCAGCGGCACCTGGAGGGTGGCGAGGGTGGCGAGGGAGACGCGCTCCTCGTCGGTGGCGCGGGCCACCACGTTGACGAGGTAGATGTCGTCGCGCACCTGCGTCACCGCCTGGCCGGACAGGACGGTGTTGAGCACCCCGGCGAGCTGCGCCGTGGACAGGCCGAGCAGGCGCGCCTCGTCCTGGTCCACCTTGATGCGCACCTGCCGCGCCGGCTCGATCCAGTTGTAGTTGATCTTCTCCGCCTTGGGATTGGACGCCACCACGGTGGCGAGATCGAAGGCGATGGCGCGCACCTTCTCGATGTCCGGGCCGGAGACGCGGTACTGCACCGGCCAGCCCACGGGCGGGCCCAGCTCCAGCGGGGCGATGCGCGCCACCAGCTGCGGGAAGTCCTGCGCCAGCGCCTTCTCCAGCTTCGCCCGCAGCCGGTCGCGCGCCTCGACGCCCCGCGCCACGATCACCGTCTGGGCGAAGAAGTCGTTGGGCAGCTGCACGTCGAGGGGCAGGTAGAAGCGGATGGCGCCGCGGCCCACATAGGTGGACCAGCGCGCCACGTCCGGATCGCCGTCCAGCAGCTTGTCGAACGTCTCCGCCACCTTCTCGCTGGCATAGATGGAGGCGTTCTGCGGCGAGGCGAGGTCCACCAGCAGCTCCGGCCGGTCGGACGAGGGGAAGAACTGCGACGGGATCAGCGGCAGCGCCAGCACCGACAGCACGAACAGGCCGAGGGTGACGGCGATGGTGACCCAGCGCAGCCGCAGGCACAGCACCAGGAAGGCGCGATAGATCCCCATCACCCCGGTGGGCGGGGCGTCGGGATCGGACACCTTGTCCCGCGCCGGCGCCTTCAGGATCAGCACCTGGAGCAGCGGCGCGAACAGCACCGCCACGAACCAGGACACGATGAGGGCGATGGCCACCACCGCGAACAGGGTGAAGGTGTATTCGCCCGCCGAGGAGGCGGCGAAACCCACCGGCACGAAGCCGGCCACCGTCACCAGCGTGCCGGCCAGCATGGCCGCCGCGTAGGCCTTGAAGGCGTAGGAGGCCGCCGTGATCTTGTCGTCGCCGGCGGCAAGCCGCGTGAGCGTCGCGTCGGTGGTGGTCATGGCGTCGTCCACCATGAGCGCCAGCGCGATGATGAGCGCGCCCAGCGAGATGCGCTGCATGTCGATGTGCGCGAGCTGCATGAGCGCGAACACGATGGCCAGCGTCAGCGGGATGGCCAGCGCCACGATGGCCCCGGCCCGCACCCCGAGGGCGATGAACGACACCACCAGGATGATGCCCACCGCCTGCCACAGGCTCTCCATGAATTCGGCGATGGCGCTGTTCACCGTCACCGCCTGGTCGGCCACCAGGTGCGCCTCGATGCCCACCGGCAGGTTGGCGACGAGGCGGTTCATGGTGCGGTCGATGTTCCGGCCCATGGCGAGGATGTCGCCTCCGTCGCGCATGGCGATGGCGAGGCCGATGGCGGGCTTGCCGTTCACCCGGAACATGGGCTGGGGCGGGTCCGCATGGCCGCGCCTGATGGTGGCGATGTCGGCGAGGCGGATGAGGCGGCCGCCCACCACGAAATTCACGTTGGCGACGTCCGCCTCCGAGGTGAAGGCGCCGGAGACGCGCACCGAGATGTTCTCGTTGCCGGTCTGGATCTCGCCCGCGGGGCGCACGATGTTCTGGCTCGCCAGCGCCTGGAGCACCGCCGTCCGGTCGATGCCGAGGCCGGCCAGCGCCTGCATGGAGAACTCGATGAAGATGCGCTCGTCCTGCGCGCCGAGGATCTCGATCTTGGAGACGTCGGGAATGTGCAGCAGCTCGGAACGCGCCTCCTCCACGTAGTCGCGCAGCTCGCGATGGGAGAAGCCGTCCGAGGTGAAGCCGTAGATGATGCCGAAGGTGTCGCCGAACTCGTCGTTGAAGAACGGCCCGACGATGCCCTGCGGCAGGGTGTGGCGGATGTCGCCGACGCTTTTCCTCACATGGTACCAGATGTCCGGCACCTCGGCGGCGGTGGCCGAGCCCTTCAGGTGCACGAAGATGGTGGTGGTGCCGGGCCTGGTGTAGCTCTCCAGGTAGTTGAGCTGCGGCACCTCCTGGAGCTTGCGCTCCAGGCGCTCGGTGACCTGCTTGAAGGTCTCCGAGAGGGTGGCGCCCGGCCAGTTCGCCTGCACCACCATGGTCTTGATGACGAAGGTGGGGTCCTCGGCCCGGCCGAGGCCCTTGAAGGCCATGATTCCGGCCACCACCGAGATGGCCATGAAATAGATGATGATGGAGCGGTGCTTGAGCGCCCAGGCGGAGAGGTTGAAGCCGCTCACAGCTGCGTTCCCAGAAGGCGGACCTTCTGCCCCGGATGCAGCGCCTGCACGCCGGCCGTCACCACGATCTCCGAGGGCTTCAGCCCCTCGGCCACGCTCACCGAGGCGGGCGAGAAGCGCAGCACCTCGACGTTGCGCAGCGACACCGTCTGCGCCTTCGGGTCCACCACCCACACCGCCGGCTTGTCGTTGAGCCGCGTGAGCGCGCTCGCCGGAATCTCGATCACCGGGCCGGAATCCACCACCACGCGGCCGGTCACGGTGGTGCCGAGGCGCAGGGCCTCCGGCGGATTGGCGAGGCCCACCCGCACCCGGAAGGTGCGGGTCACCGGATCGGCCTGCGGCGCCACCTCGCGCACGCGGCCGGTGGCCCTGGCCGACGGGTCGCTCGACAGGCTCACCTCCACCTCGGGATCGGCCGGCAGGCCGGCGAGGAGCTGGGCGGGGACATCGAACACGGCGTCGCGCCCGTCCTGCCGCGCCACCTCCACTACCGGCTGGCCCGCCTGCACCACCTCGCCGGGCTCGGCGCGCCGCTGGGTGACCACGCCGGCGGAATCCGCCTTCAGATCGGTGAAGCCCAGCCGGTCCTGCGCCATCTGTAGGCGCGCCTCGGCGTCCTCCACCTGGGAGCGGGCGTTGAGGAAGGCCTGCTCCGCCTGCTCGTACTGCGCGCGCGGCGTGAAGCCCCGCGCCAGCAGCTGGCGCTGGCGCTCATACTGGTTGCGCGTCTGGGCGAGGTTGGCGTTGGCGGCGGAAAGCGCCGCCTGGGCCGATCGGATGCCGTTCTGCTCGTCCTGCGGATCGAGGCGCGCCATGACCTGGCCGGGCACCACCCGGTCGCCCACGTTCACCAGGCGCTCGATGATGCGGCCGCCGATGCGGAAGCCGTAGGTGGCCTCGTTCTGCGCTTCCACCACGCCGGTGAGCGTCACCGCATCGCTCGCCGCCCGGCTGGAGGCGAGGACGGTGCGGACCGGGCGCGGCTCTGGCGCCTGAGCCTCCTGCTTCTCGCCGCATCCCGCCAGAAGAAGGGCGGCGCAGCAGGCGAGCGCCGGCACGAACCGGCGCTGCGACGCTGCAGGATGGGCGATCGGCGTGCGGGGCATCACATCGGCCACGGGGTACTCCTTGCGCTGTGCAACTGCCACCCTATAGCTGAGGCGGCGCACGGCGGCCAGAGCCGCCTCGCGCGGCCGCCGACGACGTGATCGGCGGTAGCCACATAGCTCACCCGCGCCTGCCGCCGCACGAAAGCGCTGCGGCACGACCGGGAAGGTCAAGCTCCCGCGGCGGCCGGCTCCGCCTTGTCCATGACGGCGCCGACGAGGGCGTTGATGCGGCCGAAAGCCAAGCGGCTGAGCTCGCTCGCCCGCATCATGGAATCGACGCAGCCGCCGAGATCCGGCATTAGGTAGCAAACGCACCAAGCGTTTCGCGCATAAGCGCGCATGGAAATGGTTGCTTATCGCAGGGATTTACGCATCTTTGCTATGTTCTTTCCCAGTAAGCATCATTCAGGACAGGACTAACCTCAGACAGATCGGGGCCGAGGAAGCGCGCGAGATAGCAATAGCCCACAGTTCCTGGACGCCCTTCGTCATCAATGATGTGGTAAAGACCGAAGATGTAGAGTGGCCATTCGTTCGACAACAACCGCTTAGCAAGTTCGTCCGAGATCAATTCCTTGTTAAGATCGATACTCTCATTCAGCCATTGCTGCTTCGGGCTGACGATGATTTGGCGTTCGGACGTGACCGTCGGGAACTGCGGAGAGTTAGGTGGCAGTCCACCGAACGCCCATCCCACCGGGGCGACAAAAATCGTAACAGCCGAATTTCGAAAATTTTGCAGGATCGTGTCAAAAATGAGCTTCCATCCGCCGTCAACCGGTCGGAGCCTGACGTTGGCCACCTTGGCGTTCAACCCATGAGCAACGACGAATTTGCTTGAAATAAGAGTTGGCGCGGCCTCGAAACCAGTAGTTCTAGCTTTATGCATGCAGTAGTCGTCAAAACCGTTATGCTTCTGCAACGGCTCTGGGCTGAAAAATACGCCAGTTGGGAAGGGGTCCCCGACAACATTCATTTTGAAAGCAAATTCGCTTCGATGCCGAGCGCTACCTTCGAACTCATCGGAGTATTCATACCAGCCCCAGAAATAGCAGTTCACGATTCCCTCTTTAACGTTTTTCACATCATCGAGGGAAAAAATCACTTCACCAGACTGGGTCGTGGCTCCCGGACCGAGGAACGCAGGAGCCAGAACCAAATCGTCGAAATCTTCAAAAGTGAAGTCAACGGGCAGAGTGGCCATTCGTTTGGTGGAATTGAGATGAGTTATGGTTCTATGGGCTGGAGTGTTGCCTCCATTCTTCCACAGGACGGCAACGCGCCAACCAATGGGCTTGTTCGTAGAAGTGTCGAAAATTTCGGTGACTTTGTGAGCATCCTGAAAAACGAAGGGCCGCTCGGTTATGGTCAGCGAAAGACGAGACAATCTGACTTGTTGCGCAGCGGCAATAGCCGCCCATCCAGTGAATATCAGGCTGACAATCAGAGCCGAAAATTCGAAATAGGTGACACGCAGTCCAATCCTATTGAGCCGGTTGGCCTCGGTAGTAGCTTGAACCGCGCTCCACTGGGCGCAAAGGTCAGCATCATCTTTGGACTTGGGAGCTTGGCAATTTGGTTGATATGGCTCGGAAACTATCTCGCCTTCTTTCACAGGTACTGGGAGGCGCGCGTCTCTGGCTGGTTGATATTTTTCTTGGGCATAGGGCTGCTGTTCGGAACTTTCGAGTTGATAATAGCCAGCGGCTAGGAGAGCACTGATCGAAATCAGCCCTAAAACTGCAAGGATGATGCGCCAATGGCCGCTAGACATCGCAAAAGAAATGCCGCTGTGAATTTGCCCCGAGAGAGCTTATTACGGATATTCACCTCCTTCTCGTCAACACCAATGGTTGCGAGCCTCTCCACAAGCTGTGCATAGGTGACGCCCTTTCGTTTCAACTCGGCTTTCAGGAGGTTCGCGGCCAGGGCCTCATAGTCCGTTTTTTCGACCACCATCGCCTCCGATTAAAAAGCACTGAAAACGATACGTATGGCCTTGTTTACGATGCGTCAACGTACCATATTCGTTACATTAGTAACGAAGGCGGTGCGTCGATGGCCCAACATTTCCTCCTCTCCGCCAAGGCCCGCACACTCTTCCTCAAGAGCATATATGCGGCTGGCGAGATTACGGCTTACGAGACGTTCCGCAAAATCCGCTGGCACCAGACCGAAGGCAAGCCCGTTTGCCCCCACTCCTACGCGATCCCGAGCCGCCGCAAGTTTAAGTGCGCTGCCTGCTATCACCAGTTTTCGGTCACCTCCGGCACCATCTTCGCCTCGCGCAAAATGGCGTTCGTGGACCGACTGGCGGCCGTCTGCATCGTTGTGAACGCCGCGAAGACCCTCTCCGCCCTCCAGCTCTCCCGCGATCTGGACTGCCAGCCCAAGACGGCCTTCGTTCTCCCTCACAAAATCGGCGAAGCTCTGACCTCCGAAGTCACCGACGAAACGCTTGATGGCGAAGTCGAGGTTGATGGCGCCTATTTCGGCGGCCATATCCGCCCTGAGAACCACAAGGAAGACCGTCGCGATCGTCGCCAGTCAAAGAAACACCCGAACGCGGACCGGGGCGGCGCCGGCCTCGGCCCCCACTCGCCGACCACACAAGCCGACTTTCTTCGCCCTTCGTCACGGCCAAGTCGCGAAAGCGCCGGATGCTGCGCGCAAAGAGGCGGCGGCTGCGGATTGACCGGCGTCAATGCCCCCGCGCGATGCCTCGCCTAACGAAGTACCGCGCCACTCAAGCGCGTCCCTGCGCCTTCGGCCCCGGGGACGGAAAGGAAGGAGCGCCATGACAGACATCCTCGCCACCCCCCGCCCCGGTATCGTCGAACGCCACCGCCCGGCCCGGGCAAAGATGAAGGCCGCCATCTTCGTGGAGAAGGGCCGCATCGTCCTCGACGAGAAGCCCATCCCGGAGGTGGGGCCCCTCGACACCCTCATCCGCATCACCACCACCACCATCTGCGGCACCGACGTACACATCCTCAAGGCCGAGTATCCGGTCGAGAAGGGGCTCACCATCGGCCACGAGCCGGTGGGCATCATCGAGAAGCTGGGATCGGCGGTGGAAGGCTTCACCGAGGGCCAGCGGGTGATCGCCGGCGCCATCACGCCGTCGGGCTATTCCAACGCCTGCCTGTGCGGCTGCGCCTCCCAGGACGGGCCGCGCATGAAGCACGGCTTCAAGCCCATGGGCGGCTGGCGCTTCGGCAACACCATCGACGGGGCGCAGGCGGAATACCTCATCGTCCCCGATGCCATGACCAACCTTTGCCATGTGCCCGAAGCGCTCTCCGACGAGCAGGTGCTCATGTGCCCGGACATCATGTCCACCGGATTTGCCGGCGCCGAGAGCGGCAAGGTGAAGATCGGCGACACGGTGGCCATCTTCGCCCAGGGGCCCATCGGCCTGTGCGCCACGGCCGGCGCGAAGCTCATGGGCGCGACGCGGATCATCGCCGTGGACCGGGTGGGCGAGCGCCTCAACGTCGCCCGCGCCATGGGGGCGGACGAGGTGGTGGACTTCTCCAAGGTCGATCCGGTGGACGAGATCCTGCGCCTCACCGACGGGCGGGGCGTGGACGTGGCCATCGAGGCACTGGGTCGGCAGGAGACCTTCGAGGCGGCGCTGCGGGTGCTGCGGCCCGGCGGCACCCTGTCCTCGCTGGGCGTCTATTCCAGCGACCTCAGGATCCCGCTCGACGCCTTCTCGGCCGGGCTCGGCGACAATGCCATCGTCACCTCGCTGTGCCCCGGCGGCAAGGAGCGCATGCGACGGCTGATGAGCGTGGTGGCCTCGGGCCGGGTGGATGCCCGCGCTCTTGTCACCCATCGCTTCAAGCTGGACGACATCGAGGCCGCCTACGACCTCTTCGCCAACCAGCGCGACGGCGTTCTCAAGGTGGCCGTCACGCCCTAAGCTGATGCCGCCCCGGCGACGACGCCGGGGCGGTTCCATCCCTGGATCGGCCATGACCGCGCCCCCTGACCCGAGCCGGACGCCCGCCGACCATGTGGTGGCGGATCAGAGCGCCGTCTTCGCCTTCCTCGCCGACCCCGCCACCCATGGGCTTTCCGAGCCCGTGACGCGCATCGACACCCACGGCGCCGCGGTCTTCCTCGCCGGGCCCTTCGCCTACAAGGTGAAGCGGGCGGTCTTCTTCCCGTTCATGGACTTCTCCACGCTGGAGAAGCGCCGCGCCGCCTGCGCCGCCGAGGTGGAGATCTCCGGGGCCGGGGCGCCGGGCCTCTATCTCGGCGTCGTGCCCATCGTGCGCACCGCCACCGGCCTCGCCCTGGGCGGGAACGGCGAGGCGGTGGAGCATGCGGTGAAGATGCGCCGCTTCGACACCACCCTCACCCTCGACAAGGTGGCGGAGCGCGACGAGCTTGCGCCCGACCTCGTCAAGGCGCTGGCGGCAGCCGTGGTCGCCGCCCATGCCGCCGCCCCGGTGCTACGCGGCTTCGACACCGCCTCCCGACTCGCCTCCTATCTCGCCGACAACACCAAGGAATTTGCCGCCCGGCCGGAGCTGTTCCCGCCGGAGGACGTGGCCCGGCTGGCGCGGCTGTCGGAAGACGCGCTGGCGCGCCTCACGCCCCTGCTGACGGCGCGCAGCGACGCCGGCTTCGTCCGCCGCTGCCACGGCGACATGCACCTGCGCAACATCGTGCTGCTGGACGGCAGGCCGGTGCTGTTCGACGCCATCGAGTTCAACGACGACATCGCCACCTGCGACATGCTCTACGACCTCGCCTTCCTGCTGATGGACCTGTGGCAGGAGGACCTCACCAAAGAGGCCAACGGGGTTTTCAACCGCTATCTGTGGGCGAGCGACGACGCTCAGATCGAGGGGCTCAAGGCCCTTCCCTTGTTCCTCAGCCTGCGCGCCGGTATCCGCGCCAAGGTGGAGGCGGCGGGGCTGGCGCATCTTTCGGGGGAGAAGCAGGCGCAGGGGGAGCGCCGGGTGCGCGGTGAGTTTGCGCAAGCGCTACGCTTTGCCAATGTGGAGGCGCCTCTCAGCAAGACGGTGGCATCGGCCTTAACACCCACCGTCTGGTCGAGCACAGGGCCCCGTCGTCCGACGCTCTGGGCGGTCGGCGGCCTGTCCGGCAGCGGAAAAAGCACCTGGGCCGCGAACATGGCGGCTTCGTTCGGGCTCGCGCCCGGCGCCGTGATCGTGCGCTCGGACATCGAGCGCAAGCGCCTGTTCGGCGTGGGCGAGACCGACAGGCTGCCGTCCGCGGCCTACACCCCAGAAGCCGGAGAGCGGGTCTATGAGCGCCTGCGGACGCTGGCGCGCCGGGTGCTCGCCACCGGCTACAGCGTGATCGTCGACGCGGTCCATGCCCGGCCGCACGAGCGCGACGCGATCGAAAAGGTAGCCCAGGCGGCGGGTGCGCGTTTCTACGGCGTGTGGCTGGACGCGCCGGAGGGGGAACTGGTCCGGCGCGTCGACGCCCGCACGGGCGACGCCTCCGATGCCGACGCCGCCGTGGTGCGGCACCAGCTCGCCTATGATCTCGGCGATGTCCGGTGGCACAGGACGGAGTTCATCGACCTTGCGCGGCGTTGAGTCCTAGCAGCGTGCCTGCGGCTCCGCCTTCGGATCCAGCCCCGTGACCACTGCCGGCTGGCGGTCGGGCGAGGCATGGGTCCCGGCCTGGGGCGTCGTGCCGATGTTCGAGCCGCCGGTGCCGCCGGACCAGCCGGTGGAGCCGGCCCCGCCCGGCTGGGTGCCGGAATCGGCGCCGCGGGCGGGCGGCGTGGCCGGGGTGTGCGGCGGCTGCTCGCAGGCGCCGGTCTGGACCGATTGCGGGTTGCCCTGGGCGGCGGCCGGGGCCGGAACCGATGATGCCAGAACGAACATCACCCCGCCGACAAGGCCGGTTCCAAGGATGCGCGTCCAGGTCACCGCGCCCGCCGGAACAATGACGGGAGACGCGCGCCGGGGCGCCGACATACGGGGCGCCGTCGTGAATGCGTTTAAGGCCATGGCGTTCTCCTTTCGGGAAGAGAACGTCCCTCAAAAGCGCATGGTTCCTTGCGGCTGCGCGCCGGGCCCGGATCGGGACGCGGATCAGGCGCCCACCACCACCCGCCCCGGACCTGCTTCCACCGTGCCGATGCGGGCGGCGGCGGGGTAGCCGGCGGCGATGATCTCGCCCAGCAGCCGGTCCGCCTTTTCCGCCGCGCAGGAGACGAGGAGGCCGCCGGAGGTCTGCGGATCGGTCAGGAGGTGGCGCCGCCAGTCGGGCGTGCCCTCCGGCAGGTCCACCTCGGCCCCGTAGCTCGCCCAGTTGCGGTGCGAGGCGCCGGTGATGTAGCCCTGCTGCGCCAGCGTCTCGGCTTCGGCGAGCAGCGGCAGCGCGGCCGCCGAAAGCTTGAGCGTCGCGCCCGAGCCGCGCGCCATCTCCAGCCCGTGGCCGAGGATGCCGAAGCCGGTGACGTCGGTCATGGCGTGCACGTCCTCGTCCTTCGCCAGCTCTGCGCCGACCCGGTTGAGCCTGGTCACCGAGGCGATCATCTCGTCATAGGCGGCGGCGGAGAGCGCATCCTTCTTGAAGGCGGCGGAATAGACCCCCACCCCCAGCGCTTTGGTGAGGATGAGCGCATCCCCTGGCCGGGCGGTGGAATTGCGCCGGATGCGCTCGCGCGGCGCGGCGCCGATGACCGCGAGGCCGTAGACCGGCTCCGGGCAGTCGATGGAATGGCCGCCCGCCACCGGGATGCCCGCCTCGGCGCAGATGGCGGCTCCCCCGGCGAGGATGGCGCGCACCGTGGCGGTGTCGATCTTGCCCAGCGGCATGCCGAGGATGGCCAGCGCCATCAGCGGCGTGCCGCCCATGGCGTAGACGTCGGAGATGGCATTGGTGGCGGCGATGCGGCCGAAATGGTCGGGGTCGTCCACCATGGGCATGAAGAAGTCGGTGGTGGCGATGATGGCGGTGGCGCCATCCAGGTCATAGGCGGCGGCGTCGTCTCCCGTCTCGGTGCCCACCAGCAGCCGGGCGAAGGGGCCGGTCTGCGGCTGGCCGGCGAGCAGGTCCTGCAGCACCGACGGGGCGAGCTTGCAGCCGCAACCCCCGCCGTGGGCAAGGCTGGTGAGGCGGACCGAGGGCACGTCGAGCATATGGATCACATCCCGTTTTGGTCTCGCCGGGGGCTACCCCCGTCAGTCTTGCCACGCCCCGACATGGCTGACGGGGGGCTTCGCCCCGACCGGCGAGGGAGTGTCACACCGCGATTTCGGAGGCGCGGATGACGTATTTGAAAGTGTCGGGATCCAGGCAGTCCAGCAGGCCGCCCGCGCTCACCGCCTGCGGATACATGAGAAAGCCGAGGCGCGGGCCGGCGAAGCCCGGCAAGGCCACGTCGTGCGCCGTGTTGTAGGCGAACCAGTTGCCCTCCCACGCGCCGAACAGCGCCTTGCGCGCGGCCACCACCTTGGGATCATCGAGGGCGAGCTTGCCCGGAGGCTCCTCCAGCACCACCTTGCGCACGTCCGCCGGATCCATGGGCACCCAGCCGAAGTCGGAGAGAAACACCTCGGCCCGGCAGTGCTGCGCCTTGGTGACGATCTCGGAATTGGCGCCGAGGCTCTTGTAGCCGAAGCGCGAGGGCACCACGCGCAGGCCGTAGACGTCGCGCGCCGCGATGCCCTGGGCCCGCACCAGGCCCACGAACAGGGCGTTGAGGTCGGCGCACTTGCCGCCGAGGTCGCCACTCTTCAGCAGCGCGGCGATATCGCCGATGCCGCAGCCGCGCGTCGCCGGGTTGCGATAGGTGTTCTCGACGATCCACTGGAAGATGGCGCCCACCTTGTCGAGCTCGCTCGCCTTGCCGGCGACGATCTTGTCCGAGGTCGCCTTCACGATGCCGTCGGTGGGGATGAGATCGGTGGCGGCGGTGTTGCGCGCGCGCTCCTCCGCGCTCAAAGGGGCGGGCTTGCCGGGCTTCGACAGGTCCACCGCCCAGTCGCGGGAGGTGGCGCGGCTGGTCAGCTCCACCTTGGGCGCGGCCTCGCCGTCCGCCCAGACCAGATGCAGCATGTCGGCGCCCGAATGGGCATCGCGCACCAGCTGCGCCGACCGGGCGTTGGTGGTCCAGGTGTTCTCCCCCGGCTTGAACCAGTCGGGATTGGAGAAGGACGCCACCGGCAGCCAGGCCTGCACCTTGCCCGCGGGCTTCAGGATCTCCACCGTGGTCACGATCTGATAGCTGCGCCACTTGCCCACGGTGGGGGCGAAGACCTCCTGCGCGAACGCCCCGCGTGGCAGGAAGGCGGCGGCGGACGCGAAGGCGCCGGCCTTGAGCAGGTCTCGTCTCGTGGTCATGTCACAGTTCCTCCTGGCTTCCTGTTTTGGGGGGCGCCTGCGGCGCGCCGCCGGCCGGCTTGGAGAGGGCGATGATGCGGCTGTCGGTTTCGGGGCTGTCCCAGGCCGCCTCCCCTTCCAGCGCCAATGCGAGGCGCCCCCGCGCCACCACGAAGGTGGCCGGCAGCAGGCTCACGCCCCAGGCGCGCGCGGCGGACCGGTCGACATCCATGAGAATGCGGTCCGTCCGCAGCCCTCCGGTGCCGGGCAGGTTGTCGAAGAACCGGCGCACGCGCGCCTCCACCTCCGCCACGTCCACCATCACCACCTCGACCTGCGGGGCGCGGGCGGCGAAGCGCGCGAGCGCCGGCAGCTCGCTGCGGCAGGGCTCGCACCAGGTGGCGAAGAAATGAACGACCGTCACGCCGGGCGCCGCGGCGAGGTCGAAGGGGGTCCCGTCGAGGGCCGCGAGCTGCAGCCGGGGCGCCGGCGGGGCGCCCTCCACCGCCTGGAGCGGACGCGGCGCCTGCCGCTCCGGATCGGCGGCCGCCACGCCGGGCAACCCCAGGGACAGGAGGAGAGGAAGCACCACACCCGCGCCGAGCATGCGCGCAGGCCGAAGGCGCGCGCCGGAACAACCGGGCACCGCGTGATCTTTCGTGGGGAAAGATGAGTTCAGCTTTATGCCCCGATCCTCGGGCGCCTGGCGTGTCTGCACCCGCGCAATCTGTGACACGGCCACACACCGGTCAACGCTCAATTGCGTGAACAACCGCCGCGTTTGCAGGACACACATGCGGCATTAGACGAAAGTCGCATGCCGCGGTGGAAAATTGCCTGCAGCGCACTGCGCTACACTGCAATGCAGCACGGGCGTCACGGACAAATGTCCTAAATGCACGCTCGCCTGCTCTTACGTAAATTGACATCATTCCAGTTCCAAAATACCGTCAATCAAGGCCGGAAATCCGGCATCGGGCGGCACTTGGACGACCACCCGCAATGGTCCCCGGTCGGGGCATAAGCAGTCGGAGGCTTCCTTCGATGAATATGGAGCTCTCGCGGCGCCAGTTCCTGAGAACGACGGGCGCGGGCGTGGCGGGTACGACGCTTGGAGCGATGGGCTTCGGTGCCATCGAGGAGGCCTACGCCTCCACCATCAAGCCATTCCGCCTCGTCAACACCACGGAAGTCCGCAACACCTGCACCTATTGCTCGGTGGCCTGCGGCATCCTCATCTTTGCCAAGGGCAACCTCGCCAAGGGCGAGAAGGCCCAGATCACCCATATCGAGGGTGACACCGACCACCCCACCAATCGCGGCACGCTCTGCCCGAAGGGCGCGGCCCTCCTCGACATCGTCAAGTCCGCGTCGCGCCTCACCTCCCCCATGATCCGGCGCGCGGGATCCGACAGCTTCGAGAAGATTTCCTGGAACGAGGCGCTCGACAAGATCGCCCGCGCCATGAAGGACGACCGCGACGCGAACTTCATCGCCAAGAACAAGGACGGCGTGACCGTGAACCGGTGGGTGACCACCGGCTTCCTCGCCGCCTCGGCGACGACCAACGAAACCGCCTGGTGCACGTACAAGGTCGTGCGCAGCACCGGCATGCTGGTGTTCGACAACCAGGCGCGGGTTTGACACGGCCCCACGGTGTCCAGTTTGGGCCCAACTTTTGGCCGTGGCGCGATGACCAATTCGTGGACCGACATCCGGAACACGGACCTCGTCATCATCATGGGCGGCAATGCCGCCGAGGCGCATCCGTGCGGATTTAAATGGGTGACGGAGGCGAAAGCCAACCGGGGCGCCAAGCTCATCGTCGTGGACCCGCGCTTCACGCGCTCGGCCGCGGTGGCGGACTATTACGCGCCGATCCGGCAGGGCTCGGACATCGCCTTCCTGAACGGCGTCATCAACTATTGCATCGCCAACGACAAGGTGCAGTGGGAGTATGTGAAGGCCTTCACCAACGCGACCTATGTCGTGAAGGAGGGCTTTGCCTATCAGGACGGCCTGTTCACCGGCTATGACGAGGAGAAGCGCGACTACAACCGCTCCACCTGGGACTACGAGATCGGTCCCGACGGCTTCGCGGTGGTGGACGAGACGCTGCAGAATCCGCGCTGCGTGTGGAACCTGCTGAAGCAGCACGTCGCCCTCTACACGCCGGACCTCGTCGAGCGCATCACCGGTACGCCCAAGGACAAGTTCCTGAAGGTGGCGTCGATGATCGCGGAGTGCTCGTCTCCGACGAAGACGATGACCTCCATGTATGCGCTGGGCTGGACCCAGCATTCCAAGGGGTCGCAGAACATCCGCACCATGGCGATGCTCCAGCTCATCCTGGGCAATATCGGCGTGCGCGGCGGCGGCATGAATGCGTTGCGCGGGCACTCCAACATCCAGGGGCTGACCGACGTCGGGCTCATGTCCAACATGATCCCCGGCTACCTCACCCTGCCGACGGAGCGCGAGCCCGACTTCAACGCCTACATGTCGACCCGCGGGTTCAAGCCGCTGCGGCCGAACCAGATGAGCTACTGGCAGAACTACAAGAAGTTCATGGTCAGTTTCCAGAAGGCCATGTGGGGCGCTTCCGCGACCGCCGACAACAACTGGGCGTTCGACTACCTGCCGAAACTCGACGTGCCGGCCTACGACATCCTGCGCGCCTTCGAGCTGATGAAGCAGGGCAAGATGAACGTCTATATCTGCCAGGGCTTCAACCCCCTGCAGGCGTTCCCCAACAAGGCCAAGCTCGCCGACGCGCTGTCGAAGCTCAAGCTGCTGGTGGTCATGGATCCGCTCCAGACCGAAACCGCCCGCTTCTGGGAGAATCACGGCGTCTACAATCCCGCTGACCCCGCGAAGATCCAGACCGAGGTGATCCAGCTGCCCACCACCTGCTTCGCGGAGGACGAGGGCTCCCTCGTCAATTCCGGGCGGTGGCTCCAGTGGCACTGGCCGGCCGGCTCGCCTCCGGGCGAGGCGAAGACCGACGTGGCGATCATGGCCGGCATCCACCTGCGGCTGAAGGATCTGTACCGGAAGGAAGGCGGCGCCTTCCCCGATCCGATCCTCAACCTCACCTGGACCTACAAGGACGCGCACGAGCCCACCCCGGTCGAGCTCACCAAGGAGCTCAATGGCTACGTGATCTCGGACGTGCTGGACCCGAGCGACCCCACCAAGAAGGTGCTCGAGGCCGGCAAGCAGGTGGCGACCTTCGGCGTCCTGCGCGACGACGGCTCGACCGCCTGTGGCAACTGGATCTATTCCGGCTCCTACACGGAGGCCGGCAACATGATGGCGCGCCGGGACAATTCCGATCCGGACAACACCGGCGCCTATCTGAAGTGGTCGTTCGCCTGGCCGGCGAACCGCCGCATCCTCTACAACCGCGCTTCCTGCGACATCAACGGCAAGCCGTGGGACCCCACGCGCAAGCTTCTGGAATGGGACGGGTCCAAGTGGACGGGCTACGACGTGCCCGACATCGCCCCCACCGCCAAGCCGCAGGACGTGGGCCCCTTCATCATGAACCCGGAAGGCGTCTCGCGCCTGTTCGCCCGGGGCATGATGCGGGAAGGCCCGTTCCCGGTGCACTACGAGCCGTTCGAGAGCCCGGTCGCCAACCTCGTCGCCCCGAAGATCCGGGGCAATCCGGTGGCGCGCGTGTTCAAGGACGACTTCGCCCAGTTCGCCGAGCCGGCGTCCAAGGAGTTCCCCTACGCGGCGACCTCCTATCGCCTGACCGAGCACTTTCACTACTGGACCAAGAACAACCACGTGAACGCGGTGCTCCAGCCCGAATTCTTCGTGGAGATCTCCGAGGAGCTGGCCAAGGAGAAGTCGATTGCGAATGCCGGCTGGGTGCGGGTGTGGTCGAAGCGCGGCTCGGTCTTCGCCAAGGCCTACGTGACCAAGCGCATCCGTCCGCTGACGGTGGACGGCAAGCTCGTCCACATCGTCGGCATCCCCATCCATTGGGGCTTCGTCGGCGCGGCCAAGAAGGGCTTCCCGGCCAACGTGCTCACCCCGTTCGTGGGTGACGCCAACATCGAAACGCCGGAATTCAAGGCGTTCCTGGTCAATATCGAGCCCTCAACCGGGCCGGTGGCATAGGTAAGGAGAGCATCATGTTTCCTCCGATCCCGAACCCCACCACCGCCCCGGTCGCGCCGAAGTTCGGCGACGCGGACCTCATCCGGCGCTCGGCGTCCTCGCTGAAGGTGCCGGTGGAGTTCAAGGAGCCGGTGGCCAAGCTGATCGATGTGTCCAAGTGCATCGGCTGCAAGGCCTGCCAGGCGGCGTGCCTCGAATGGAACGAGCTCCACGAGGAGATCGGCACCTTCAACGGCACCTACACCAACCCGCCGGACCTGACCCCGGCGTCGTTCACGCTGATGCGCTTCACCGAGTGGGTGAACCCCGAGACCGACAATCTCGAATGGCTCATCCGCAAGGACGGCTGCATGCATTGCGCCGATCCGGGCTGCCTGAAGGCCTGCCCGGCGCCCGGCGCCATCGTGCAGTATTCCAACGGCATCGTGGATTTCGACCACGACAAGTGCATCGGCTGCGGCTACTGCGTGAAGGGCTGCCCCTTCAACATTCCGCGCATCTCGCAGGTGGACCACAAGGCCTACAAGTGCACCCTGTGCTCCGACCGCGTGGCGGTGGGCCAGGGTCCGGCCTGCCAGAAGGCGTGCCCCACCCAGGCCATCGTGTTCGGCACCAAGACGCAGATGAAGGAATGGGCCGAGGGGCGCATCAAGGACCTGAAGTCGCGCGGCTACCAGAATGCGGGCCTCTATGATCCGCCGGGCGTGGGCGGCACCCATGTGATGTATGTGCTGCAGCACGCCGACCAGCCCTCGATCTATGCGGGCCTGCCGGACAATCCGCGCATCAGCCCCATCGTCGAGGTGTGGAAGGGCGTGACCAAATATGTGGGTCTCGGCGTCATGGGCTTTGCCGCCATCGCCGGGGCGCTCCACTATCTCGTCAACGGCGCCAACAAGGTGACGCCCGAGGACGAGGCCAACGCCGAGAAGCTGACGCAGCAGGGAGGCCGTTCATGAGCGCGCCCTATGACGTCGAGACGGGCGACGCGGTCCATCCGGGTCGCCCGGTGCAGGTGGACCGCTACACGGTCGGCGCCCGGATCAACCACTGGATCACGGCCATCAGCCTGATCCTCTTGGCCATCTCGGGCCTCGCCCTGTTCCATCCGAGCCTGTTCTTCCTCACCGGCCTGTTCGGTGGCGGGCAGATGACGCGCACCATCCATCCCTGGATCGGCGTGGTGCTGTTCTTCTCGTTCTTCGGCATGTTCCTGCGCTTCTGGAAGGCGAACCTGTGGAAGAGCGAGGACGGCACCTGGATGCGCCGCCTGCGCGACGTGATCGCCGGCCACGAGGAGAAGCTGCCCGAGCTCGGCAAGTACAATGCCGGCCAGAAGCTGGTCTTCTGGGGCATGAGCTTCCTCATCGTCGTGCTGATCGCCTCCGGCGTGGTGATCTGGAACGCCTATTTCTCCACCTTCACCAGCATCGAGCAGCAGCGCGTCGCGCTCCTGGTGCATGCGGTGGCGGCGGTGGCGATCATCTGCGTGTGGATCGTGCACGTCTATGCCGCCATCTGGGTCAAGGGCACCATCGGCGCCATGACCCGCGGCCAGGTGACCGGCGGCTGGGCCTGGCGGCACCACCGCAAGTGGTTCCGCGAGCTCGTCTCCTCGCGTAAATCGGGTACGCGGGGTACTCTCGCCGAGTGATCGGCCTTATATAGTTCGAGTCCGGCGCCCCAAGGGGAGCCGGCTCGGGTAGCACGTGACCCGTGAGGTTCGTGAGGTGGCCATGTCGCGTCTGTCCGGCCCTCCGGGGGCCGCAATCCCGGATCCGTCCGTGCTGGAGGGGGTGACCGCCCCGGCCTTCGCACACCTGCCAGACCCGACCACCCTGTTCGAACGGCGGGCCGCCCGCTTCCGGCATCTGGCCGCCGGCAACCCGCTCGGCCCCTACCTCGCCTTCCTCGGCCATGTCTGCACCGCGCAGCAGCGCGCGGCCGGTGCCGCTCCCCAGCCGGAGCCGCCGGACGCGCCGACGCTTGAGCGTGCCCACACCCACCACATGCCGCCGCTGGATCGCGCCCGCTTCACCGCGGATGCGGCCTTCGACGCGATGTTCGAGCGGCTGCTGTCCGAGGCCGCCGCCATGGACAAGCCGGCCCAGGCAGCGGCGGCGCTGGAGCGGCTGCGCGCGGCCTCCGACGTGGCGCGCGGCGAGATGGTGCGCAATGTGCTGGCCGATTCGATCCCCATGGAAGCCCTCGCCGAGCATCTCTACGTCTCGGCGGCGCTCCAGGTGCATTTCACCCGGCTGGCGGCGAGCCTCGACGCGGCCAGCCTCGTTCCGGTCGGCGATGGCGTGTGCCCCACCTGCGGCGGCCCGCCGGTGGCGAGCCTCGTGGTCGACTGGGCGGGCGCCCACGGCGCGCGCTACTGCGCCTGCTCCCTGTGCAACACCCTGTGGAACTTCGTGCGGGTGCGCTGCACCGCCTGCGGCTCCACCGGCGGCATCGGCTACCAGGAGATGGAGGGTGGCAACGGTTCGGTGAAGGCGGAGACCTGCGACGCCTGCCATTCCTACGCCAAGGTGCTCTATTTGGCGCAGGACGGCGGCCTCGACCCGGTCGCCGACGACGTGGCGAGCCTCGGCCTCGACCTCAAGCAGAAGGAGGGCCCCTACCGCCGGTCCGCCTTCAACCCGTTCCTGCTCGGCTATTGAGGAGGCATGGCATGTCCTCCCCCGCCGTGTCCCGCGCCGAGCCGCCCTCCCCTGATCTCTCCTCCCCCGTGGCCCCCGGGAGCGCGGCCGGCGACCCGTCACCGTTGCGCCACCTGCCCTCCGTGGACGCGGTGCTGAAGGAGGAGGCCGGCCTTGCCGCCGTCGCGCGCCACGGCCGCCAGTCGACCACCGCCGCCGTGCGCGCCGCCCTCGACGAGCGCCGCGCCGCCCTGCGGGCCGGCGCCGGCGGCCCGGCGGCGCCCGGCGAGATCGCCGCGGCGGCCCTCGCCCGGCTCGATGCGGCGGCCGCGCCGAGTCTCAAGCCGGTGTTCAACCTCACCGGCACGGTGCTGCACACCAATCTCGGCCGCGCCGTCTTCGCCGAGGCGGCGGTGGCGGCCGCCACCCGCGCCATGCGCAGCGCGGTAGCCCTGGAATATGACCTCGACGGCGGGCGGCGCGGCGAGCGCGACGACCACGTGCGCGACCTGATCTGCGAGCTCACCGGGGCGGAGGACGCCACCCTCGTCAACAACAATGCCGCCGCCGTGCTGCTGGTGCTCAACACCCTGGCTCTGGGCAAGCCGGCCATCGTCTCGCGCGGCGAGCTGATCGAGATCGGCGGCGCCTTCCGCATGCCGGAAATCATGCGCCGTGCCGGGGCCGAGCTGGCCGAGGTGGGCACCACCAACCGCACCCACCCCCGCGACTACCGCGAGGCGATCCGGCCCGAGACCGGCCTGATCCTGAAGGTGCACACCTCCAACTACCGGGTGGAAGGCTTCACCGCCGAGGTGGCGCCCCGCGACCTCGCCGAGATCGCCCATGCCCAGGGCGTGCCCCTGGTCAACGACCTCGGCTCCGGCACCCTGGCCGACCTCTCCCGCTACGGCCTCGTCCACGAGCCCACCGTGCGCGAGGCGGTGGCCGAGGGAGCGGACCTGGTGACCTTCTCCGGCGACAAGCTCCTGGGCGGCCCGCAGGCCGGCTTCATCGTCGGCCGGCGGGACCTGGTGGCGAAGGTGAACCGCAACCCCATGAAGCGGGCGCTGCGCGTGGACAAGGTGCGCCTCGCCGCCATTGAGGCGACACTGCGCCTCTACCGCGATCCCGACAGCCTGACACGACACCTGCCGACACTGCGCTTCCTCACCCGGACGTCGGCCGACATGTCGGCCCAGGCGGGACGGCTCGGGCCGGTGCTGGCGCGGGTGCTCGGACCTGATTTTACCGTGGCGCCCGAGCCCTGCCGCAGCCAGATCGGCTCCGGCGCCCTGCCGCTCGAGACCCTGGAAGGGGTGGGCCTCGCCATCCGTGCCCGCGACGGCAGCGGCGGCGCCCTCTCCCGCCTCGCCGATTCGCTGCGCCGGCTCCCTGTTCCCATCATCGGACGCATTGACGCGCAGGCCCTCGTGCTGGATCTGAGATGCCTCGAAGACGAGGCGGCGTTCATCGCCTCCGTCACCACTCTGGAGGGGGCGCATGAGTTGGCTTGATCGACTGAAGGGCAAGGGCGGCGCCCCGCGCGAGCCGGAACCCGAGCCGGAGGCGCAGGCGCCGAATCAGCCCTATCCCCGCCTGACCGGCTTCCGAAAGGGCGAGCCGCAGGAACCGGTCCCGCATGCGCGCGAGCCGAGGGAGCGGGAGCCGAGGGAGCGGGAAGCCCGCCATCCGGAGCTTCGCCCGCGCGAGCCCCGCATCCCGGAACCGCGTACGCCGGAACCGCGCGGCCCCGAGCCCCGCGGCCTGCCCGAGGACGACCTCGACGCCCTCCTGAACGACATCGTCAGCGGCCTCGGCACCGGCACGCCTCCGGCGGCGGAACCGACCAGCGCCACGCCCCCGGCGCGGGACCCCCCGCGCGAGGCGCGCCGTGAGCCGCCGCCCGACGAGACCCCCTCGCACCGATTCGAGGAATTGCTTCGCGAGGAACTGCTCGCGCCCGAACCGGAACCCGAGCCGGAGGCCGAGCCCGCTCCGCCCGAGGAGGTGGAGGACGCCCGCCCGCCCGAGGAGCGGATGGCCGAGGCGCTCGCCGCCGCCACCGCCGGGAATTTCGAGGCGGCCCTCGCCCTGTGGGAGCCGCTCGCCCGCAACGGCCATGCCCGCGCCCAGAACAATATCGGCGCCTGCTTCGTGGACGGGCTGGGCGTCGAGCAGGACCTCGACCTCGCCCGCCGCTGGCTCGAGCTCTCCGCCGACGGCGGCGACCCGGTGGGCCGGCGCAACCTCGCCACCCTTTACTTCAAGGGTCAGGGCATCGAGCCGGACTATCTCCGCGCGGCCGATCTCTACCGCGCCGCCGCCCGGGACGGCGATGGCCCGGCGCAGGACATGCTGAGCTGGATGCTGCTGGAGGGCGAGGTGATCCCGCCCGATCCGGTGGAGGCACGCCGCTGGGCCCTCGCCGCCGCCGAGCAAGGCATCGCCTCATCCATGACCCGCCTCGGCATGATCGCCAACAATGCCCTCGGCATGGAGCGCGATCCGGCCGAGGCCGCCCGCTGGTGGCGCAAGGGCGCCGAGGCCGGCGATGCCGACGGGCAGGCCATGCTGGGCGCGGCCTGCCACATGGGCCAGGGCGTGGCGCGCGACAGCGTCGCCGCGTTCGCATGGCTGGTGCGGGCACGCGCCGGCCACAGCGCGCTGGCCGAGAAGTTTTTCGAGCCGGTGCGCGCGAGCCTGAGTCCGGACGAAGAGGCGGCCGCCCGGCGCCGCGCGGCGCTGCCCCTGAGGGAGGCCCCCTGAGGTGATCATCGGCACGGCCGGCCACATCGACCACGGCAAGACCACGCTGGTGCGTGCGCTCACCGGTGTCGACACCGACCGGCTGAAGGAGGAGAAGGCGCGCGGCATCTCCATCGACCTCGGCTTCGCCTACCTGCCGGTGGGCGGAAGCGAGGCGAACGAGGTGCTCGGCTTCATCGACGTGCCGGGGCACGAGAAGTTCGTGCACACCATGCTGTCCGGCGCGGGCGGCACCGATTTCGCCCTGCTGGTGGTGGCGGCCGACGACGGGGTGATGCCGCAGACGCGCGAGCACCTCGCCATTCTCGATCTGCTCGGCATCGCCCACGGCCTCGTGGCCCTCACCAAGGCCGACCTCGTCGACGGCGACCGCCTGGCTGCGGCGGAAGCCGAGATCCGGGCGCTGCTCGCCCCCACGGCGCTGGCCGACGCGCCCATCCTGCCCGTCTCCGCCACCACCGGCGCGGGAGTGGAGGCGATCCGCGAGGCGCTCGCCGACGCGGCCCGTCAGCTCGGCCGGCGGGCCGCGGCCGGACGGTTCCGTCTGGCGGTGGATCGCAGCTTCACCCTTCCCGGCGCCGGGACCGTGGTGACCGGCACGGTGCTGTCGGGCAAGGTCAGCGTGGGTGACCGGGTGGTGGTGAGCCCCTCGGGCCTCGCCGCCCGCGTGCGCTCCATCCGCGCCCAGGACCGGCCGGCGGAGACCGGCGTCGCCGGCGACCGCTGCGGCCTCAACCTCGCCGGTGAGGGGGTGAGCAAGGCGGCCATCACCCGCGGCGACGTGGTGCTGGACCCGGTGCTGCACGCCCCCGCCGACCACATCGACGCCGAGCTGGCGGTGCTCGCCTCCGAGCCCCGGCCCATCGGCCAGTGGTTCCCGGTGCGCCTGCACCACGCCGCCCGCGAGGTGGGCGCGCGCGTTGTGCTTCTGGGCGATGCCATCGCGCCGGGCGGGCGCGGGCGCGTCCAGCTGGTGTTGGATGCGCCCATCGCCGCTGCCGCCGGGGACCGGTTCGTCATCCGCGACACCTCGGCCCAGCGCACGGTGGGCGGCGGCCGCTTCCTCGACCTGCGCGGCCCGGCCCGCAAGCGGCGCGCGCCGGAGCGCCTCGCCCAGCTCGACGCCCTCGCCGAGGCCGATCCGGCGACGGCGCTGCAACGCCTTCTCGCGGTGCGGCCCTTCCAGGCGGACATCGCCGTCTTCGCCCGCGACCGCGCCCTCGCCGACGACGAGATGGAAGCCATCGCCACCCGGCTCGATGTGGTGCGGCTGGCCGTGGGGGCCTCGGTGCTCGCCCTCTCGGCGGAACGCTTCGCCGCCCTCACGCGGGAGGTCATGGCCACCCTCGACGCCTTCCATGCGGACAACCCCGATCTTCCAGGCTTGGGCCGCGAGCGCCTGCGCCTGGCGATCGAGCCGCGCCTGCCGGGCCCCGCCTTCCTCGTGGCGCTCCAGAGCCTGCCCCCCGGTCTGGTGAAGCTCGAAGGCGCCTGGGTGCGGCGCGCCGGCTTCGAGGTGCGGCTCACCCCCGCCGACGAAGCCCTGTGGGCGCACATCGCCCCGCTGCTCCGCGGCGAGGAACGCTTCCGGCCGCCGCGCGTGCGCGATATCGCCGGCCTCCTCGGCGTGCCCGAGGCGGACGTGCGCCGCCTGATGAAGCTGCTCGCCCGCCTCGGCCGGGTCGACGAGGTGGCGCACGACCACTTCTTCCCGCGGCCGGTGGTGGCGGAGATGGTGGAGATCCTGCGCCGGCTCGCCGGTGCCCGCATGAAGGACGAGTTCACCGCCGCCCACTTCCGCGACGAGGTTGCAAACGGGCGCAAAGTGGCCATACAGATCCTGGAATTCTTCGATCGCCACGGCGTCACGCTGCGCCGGGGAGACCTCAGGCGAATCAATCCCTTCCGGCTGGATCTGTTTGCCGGGCCGGTGGATGACGCGCCGGCGGGTCACGGCGCGTCGGACAAACACGCGGCGAGCCCGCGGGGAAGAGAAGCGTCCCTGGTGGGGCGTCCGGACTTCAAATCCGGGAGGGGCCGCGAGCCGGTCCTTGGTGGGTTCGACTCCCACTCTCTTCCGCCAAGGTCCAGCTCCCCGAAATCCGCGCGCCCGGGCGCGCGGGAGGGCCGATGACCAGCGAGACCGAGACCACCACACCAGCGGCGGCGGCGCGCGCCGCCTTCCTCGCCCGCCTCGATGCCGACAAGCGCGCCGCGGCGGTGACCGAGGAGGACTTCCGCCGCGAGGCCGCCGCCCGCACCGAGGCCCTCGCCGCCGCCCGCGCCTATGCCTGGCGCCGCGCCGACCTCATGGCATCTTTGTGCGACGTCGTGGGCGCGGCCGAAGATGCCGAGATGGCGGCGGCCGCCGGACTGGCCGTGCTGCGCGCCCGCCTGGGCTGGGACGAGGACAGCGCCGCGCGCACGGAGGTGCTGGCCCGCTTCGCGCCGGTGGCCGTCGCCCTGTTCGAGGTGGCGGATGCAGCCGGTCCGGATGCGGCGCTGGCCGACTTCGAGCAATGGTACCTTGAGACGCGGCAGAGCCCGTTCTGGTACCTGTTCGAGCATTACCTGCCCGACACGCCCCGCGTGGATTTCTGAGCGCGCCGCCCATGGCACCGACGACCGATTTCGACCTCTGGCTCGCCGGCACGTTCCGCGCGCATGGCAGCTTCACCGCCCTGGTGGTGCTCGTGCGCATCGCCGAGCCCGCGGTAACGCCGCTCGCCTCCACCTTCCTCACCGTGGTGGGCGACGAGGTGGGCTGGGCCGACATGGCCGCCCTCTTCACCGGCGCGGGACGCGCGTGGGACGGCGCCGTCTTCTTTGCCCAGCTCGATGCGGGACCGCTGGAGAACGGCGCGGCCCGCGCCCGGCTGCGGGCGCTGGAACAGCGCATGTCCGCCGACCGGCTGGTCATCAATGAAGGCGACTTCTTCGACGCCCTTGGCCGCCGGCTGAAGGTGGAGGAGATCCCCGCCCATTGAGCGCATGCATCCCGGAGGCCGACGGGATGCGCCACGCTCATGCCGTCGGCCTCGCCACCAACCTCGGTCTTCGGTCGACGCCGGGCGGGGTTTCGCTCACCTGCCGGGCGGGCTTGAGCGCGGGCCATCACGTCAGGCACATCGGCCCCGGCGTTAGGACGTTTCTCCGTTTCACGGTATCGGGAAAACGCCCTAAGCCTTTGCGCGATCGCGTTTTCTTCACGCGAGCCGGTTTCCACCACCCTCGAAAACGCTCTATTCGATGGGAAAATCGAAATAGGTGTCCGGATAGGGCTCGCTCTTCAGGGTGAAGTGCCACCATTCCTTGTCGAACGGCTTGAAGCCGTGGCGCGCCATGAGGTCGGCGAGCAGTCGGCGGTTGGCCTTCTGGGCAGCCGACACGGCGTTGGATTGCGGCCAGGACTTCGGGCTGAACAGGTCGAAGGGCGTGCCCATGTCGAGGTCGGCGCCGGTGGCGCTGCTGAACAGGGTGAGATCGAGGGTCGACCCACGCGAATGGCCGGACCGGGCGGCGATGTAGCCCTCGGCGAACAGGTCCTTCTTGTCCACGTCCGGATAATAGGCCGCCTTGGTCCGGGTGTCGGCCAGGTCGCTCGCCCAGCGGGCGAAATGCGCCACGGCGCGGGCCGGGCGATAGCAATCGAAGATGCGCAGGCCGAGCCCCTGCTTGCGTGCGTCCGCAGCCACCCCCGCCAGCGCTTCGGCCGCCGGCCGGGTGAGGAAGCAGCGGGCCGCGCCGTAGCCGTCCACCCGCGCGCCGACAAAGTTCTGCGTTCCAAAATAGCGCACGTCGAACACGGCGTCGGGCACCACGCCGGCCACGTCGACAAACAGGTCCGGTCGGTCGGTGCGGGCATCGGCCGCCAGCGGCAATCCGGCAAGGCTCAGGGCGAGGGCAGCGGGCTTCACCAGTCGGTCCATCAGGAAGGAGGGCATGGCGGTTCGCAAGGGGGTTCGCAGCCAGCATAGGGCCGCTCCGCCCCGAGGGGAACCACCGGGACCTTCGCCATGCGCGAGTCAGCCGGCGCGCGCCGGCTCCTCGGGCCGGGCCGGAGGGTCATCCATGGGGACGGGATCGGGAAAGGGATCGCGCCGCGGCTCGCGGGAAGGATCGTCCTCCGGCAGCGGGGGAAGGTCGGGGCCCGGCTCCGGCGGCGATGGCGGCTCCTCGAAGGGATGCGGCGGCAGGATCGGGGGGTCCGGCGGCCGGAATGGATCCGGATGAAGCGGGGCCGCGACCTGGACCGCAGCGGGTGGGCCACCCGCCATCGGGGAAAGAGCGCCGGCTGCGGGCGCCATGACGCGGGCCGGTGCGTTCCCGGCCGGATGGGTCAAGCGTTCCATCCGGGCGGAACGCGGCTCCCGCCGGCATGTTCCGCCGGCGGCTCAAAGCCGCCGGCGGGCCCCATGTCCGCTGCGGCAGCCCGCGCCGCCGCATCCGCTTCAGGAGAAGAATTCGGTGATGGACTGCCAGATGCTCTTCTTCGGTGCGGCGGCCGCGCCCGCCTCGGCCGGCTTGCCGCCGGCGCTCACGGTTCCGGGCGCCGCCTGGGACTTGGCCACAGCCTCGGGCGAGAACGCCGCGGCGAAGACATCGATCTTCGCGAGGGTCACCGGCCCGGCCATGCCGTCGGCCTCCAGGCCGTTCTTCTCCTGGAACGCCGACACCGCCTTGGCGGTGCCCGCGCCGTAGGCACCGTCAGCGGTGATGCCGAGGGCGGCCTGCAGCTTCTTCACCGTCTCGCCCTTGCTGCCCACCGTCAGCAGGACCAGTTCCGGCAGGGCGAGGGCGGCGAAGGTGTCCGGCCCGGCGATGCCGTCCGCGGCAAGACCGTGCTGCTTCTGGTAGGCCTTCAGGGCCTCCTCGGTGGCGGGGCCGAACTGGCCGTCCGCATTCACCCCGAGCTTGGCCTGGAGGATTTTCACCGGCTCGCCGGCGAGCCCGCGTTTCAGTAGAGCCATTTTAGTCCCCGTTGCAGGAGGGTTGGGCCAACAGCACAGTTATAGACGCTGCCGATGACAACGGCAGCGGAACTGAACGGGGTCCAAAAAGAAAAATGCCGGGCCCGGTTAGGAGCCCGGCAAGTATCGCCGCAGAGCGGCGAACCTTCCAGAGGGGAACAGCTGACGCACCGCACAGGATGCAATCAGCGCTTGGGTAAAATGCCCGTCCGTTAGGCATTTTGCAATGGAGACTGATCGCATATCAGGCATGTGCCCAGCGCTTGGCTCGACGGCGTGACAGGCACCAGTTTACCATCGACGGTCATAAATCAGTAATTCCAGCGCTGCGCCTTGGAGATGAGAAAGTCGCGGAAGACCTGGATGCGCGCCACCGAGCGCATTTCCTGCGCATAGGTGAAATAGGCCTCCAGCTTCGGCGTCTCGCGGTCGGTGAAAAGCTGCACCAGGGAAGTGGAATCGTCGGAGAGGTAGTCGGGCAGCGTGCCGATGCCCACCCCGCGCTCCACGGCGCGCTTGAGGCCGAGCACGTTGTTCACCTCGAAGGCGGGAATGCGCGGGGTCGAGCCGTCGCGGCCGGCATGCTCCAGCCAGTTGAGCCCCTGGAAGTAGGAGGGAATCGGCCCGCCCAGCAGCAGGATGCGATGCTTGTCGAGCTCGTCCAGCGAGCGCGGGTGGCCGTGGCGCTTCAGATAATCGGCCGAGGCGTAGGCGTGGAAGTGAACGGTGAACAGCTTGCGCTGCACCAGGTCCGGCTGGACCGGCTGGCGCATGCGGATGGCCACGTCCGCCTCGCGCATGGCGAGATCCAGTTCCTCGTCTGTGAGGATGAGCTGGATGCGGATGTCGGGGAACAGGTCCACGAACTCGCCCACCCGCGCCGTCAGCCAGTGGGTGCCGAGCCCCATGGTGGTGGTCACGCGCAGGTCGCCATTGGGCTTCTCTCGGCTGTCGGTGAGCTGCGCGCGCGCCGATTCGAGCTTCAGGAACACCTCGTGGGCGGTGCGGTAGAGCAGCTCCCCCTGCTCGGTGAGGATGAGGCCGCGGGCGTGGCGGTGGAACAGGGGTACCTTCAGCTCGGCCTCGAGCGCGGAGACCTGCCGGCTCACCGCCGATTGCGACAGGCCCAGCGTCTCGCCCGCATGGGTGAACGAACCGGCTTCGGCGGCGACGTGGAAGACCTTCAGCTTGTCCCAATCCATCAGCCCCAGCCCCTCACCCGTCACCGGCCATTCTCCGCCGGGACTGCCACATGGTTCAATCGGTTAGAACGAAGAGTCCGGCGCCGCGCCTTCACACAGATGCCTCCATCGCGGAAGCACCTGCCTCCGGGACGGGGCGCGGCGGGAGGCGGGCTATTCGGCCGCCTTCGCCACGCTTTGGTGCGCCAGGAAGCGTTCCGCCTCCAGTGCGGCCATGCATCCACGGCCCGCCGCCGTGACCGCCTGGCGATAGATGTCGTCGGCCACGTCGCCCGCCGCGAACACGCCCGGAACCGACGTGGCCGTGGAATCGGGAGCGGTCCAGACGTAGCCGCTTTCCTTGAGCCTCAACTGGTCTTTCACCAGCTCTGTGGCAGGCGCATGGCCGATGGCGATGAATATGCCGTCAGCGCCGAGCTCGGTGAGGGCACCGGTCCGCACGTCGCGCAGCCTGGCGGCGGTGACCTTGGTGATGGCGTCGTCGTTCAGGCCGACCACCTCGGCGAGCTCCGCATTCCAGACCACGTTGACCTTGGGATTGGCGAACAGGCGCTCCTGCAGGATCTTTTCGGCGCGGAAGCCGTCACGGCGGTGCACCACCGTCACCTTGGAGGCGAAGTTGGTGAGGAACAGCGCTTCCTCTACCGCCGTGTTGCCGCCGCCCACCACGACCACCTCCTTGCCGCGATAGAAGAAGCCGTCGCAGGTGGCGCAGGCGGAAACGCCGAAGCCGCGATAGGCCGCCTCGCTCTCCATCCCCAGCCAGCGCGCCTGGGCACCGGTGGCGAGGATCACCACGTCGGCCACGTAGGTCGCGCCGGATTCGGTCACCATCCGGAACGGCCGATGGGAGAGATCAAGGCTCGCCACGTGGTCGGCGATGATCTTCGTGCCCATGTGCTCGGCCTGGGCGCGCATCTGCTCCATCAGCCACGGACCCTGGATCGGGTCGGCGAAGCCGGGATAATTCTCCACATCGGTGGTGATGGTGAGCTGGCCGCCGGGCTGGATGCCCTCGAAGAGCACCGGCTCCAGCATCGCGCGGGCCGCATAGATGGCCGCAGTATAGCCGGCGGGGCCAGACCCGATGATGACGACCTTCACGTTCTGGGCAGTCATAATGTCCTCGGAAAACGCTGCGTCGGGCCCTGCGCCGACGCCATGCGGCGCGCCCGGAGCCTGTCCCGCGCCAGCGCGGGAGCCATGCGCGAATGTAGGGGCTCTCCTGCACCGCCACAAGGCACCGGCTCCGCTGCCGATCGAAGCGTTCCGCCGCAGGGCCGCGCACGGCGGCGGAACGCTTCGCGGACGCACCCCGCGAAAGATTATTTCGTTGCGTTGCGGCAAACGCGCACTAAGGTGCCGCTGTCCGTTGCCCCACAGGAGCCTCGCCTTGACCGTTCGCCTCGACGCTGTCGATTGGAAGATCCTCGACGAGCTGCAGCGGGATGGGCGCATGACCAACGTGGAGCTGTCGCGCCGCGTCGGCATCTCCGCCCCGCCCTGCCTGCGCCGGGTGCGGGCGCTGGAAGAGGACGGCATCATCCTGGGCTATCGGGCGCTGCTCGAGGAAAAGCGGCTCGGCTACGACCTGATGGCCTTTGCCATGGTGCACCTCATCAGCCAGGCCGAAACGGACCTCGACGCCTTCCAGCAACGCATCGCCCAATGGCCCCTCGTGCGCAGCGCCTGGATGCTCTCCGGCGACGTGGACTTCCTGATGCTGTGCGTGGCGCCGGACCTGCGGACCTTCCAGGCCTTCGTGCTGGAGATCACCGCCGCGCCGAACGTGCGCAACGTGAAGACGGCGCTCACCCTGAAGCAGGCCAAGAACGCCCCCGTTGTGCCGCTGGAATCGGGAGTGCCGAAAGGCGCCTGAGGGCGGCTCCGCAGCGCGAAGCCCGTGCGGAGCGATGTTCCCCCCGGGCGAGCCGGGGGACCACGCCGCCACAAGAGGCGAGAAGCGGGAAAGCCGGCGCCCGGACCGTCGAGCCGGCGTATCCGGCTCAGGCCCAGCGCACCCCGACGATCTCGAACGATCGCGCGCCCTTCGGGGTCACCACCTCCACGGAAGAGCCCTTCTTCTTGCCGATGAGCGCCCGCGCCACGGGAGAGGAGATGGAGATGCGGCCGGCCTTCGCGTCAGCCTCGCTGTCGCCGACGATCTGCCAGACCTTCTCCTCCTCGGTGTCCTCGTCGACGAGAGTGACCGTGGCGCCGAATTTCACCACGTCGCCCGAAAGCTTGGACACGTCGATCACCTCGGCGCGCGACAGCTTGTCCTCCAGGTCGGCGATGCGGCCCTCGTTCAGCGACTGCTGCTCCTTGGCGGCGTGATACTCCGCATTCTCGGACAGGTCGCCATGGGCGCGCGCCTCGGAGATGGCGGCGATGATGCGCGGACGCTCCACCTGCTGACGCTGCTTCAACTCTTGCTCGAGGGCGGTGTAGCCCCCCGCCGTCATGGGAATCTTCTCCATGGGTCCTTCTTCAGACCTCCTGAAATGTCGGCGCGCCGGATTCGCCGTGAACCGGCGCATCCGACGCCTGAAACAGAGCCGCGGCCTGAAGCGCGGCGCTCCAAAACCTCGACGACCGCCCGCGCGGGGAGACATCTCCCACAACGAAGGCTCCGCCGCCCCCCTCGGCCATCCGGCGAGGGGAGACGACAACGAAAACGCCCGTGGCGGAACGAGATTCCACGCGCGCCGCGTCCAACCGGGGACGCAGAGTCAGGCGACGGAGGCTTTCCCCCGCGCCAGATCGGACGCCCCGTGCCCACCGGCACTGAAATAGCCCTGCAGCGGGCGCACCGTCAGATCGCCGCCCACATAGGCCTTGATCCCCTGCGCCGCAGCTATGGCTCCCGACAGCGTGGTGTAATACGGCACTTTCTGCAAGAGGGCCGCCCGCCGGAGCGAACGGCTGTCGGCCAGGGCCTGCGCCCCCTCGGTGGTGTTGAAGACGAGCTGCACCCCGCCGTTCTTGATGGCGTCCACGATGTGCGGCCGGCCTTCCAGCACCTTGTTGATCTTCGCGGCGGGCACGCCCTGCTCCTCCAGGAAGCGCTGGGTGCCGGAGGTGGCGATCACCTTGAAGCCGAGCTCCACCAGCATCTTCATGGTGGGCAGGATGCGGACCTTGTCGGCATCCTTCAGCGACACGAACACCGTACCGGACTTGGGCACCTTGGTGCCGCCGCCGAGCTGGCTCTTGGCGAACGCCACGCCGAAATCGGTGTCGAGGCCCATCACCTCGCCGGTGGAGCGCATCTCCGGCCCCAGCACGGTATCCACGCCGGGGAAGCGGGCGAAGGGGAACACCGCCTCCTTGATGGCGATGTGGCCGATCTTCGGCTGCACGAGATGGAAGCCGGCGAGCTTCTCCCCCGCCATCACCCGGGCCGCGATCTTGGCGATGGGCAAGCCGATGACCTTGGCCACGAAGGGCACCGTGCGCGAGGCCCGCGGATTGACCTCCAGCACGTAGATCTCGTCGCCCTTGATGGCGTACTGCACGTTCATGAGCCCGACCACGCCCAGCGCCAGCGCCATGGCGGCGGTCTGCTTCTCCAGCGCGGCGAGGATGTCGGGCGTGAGGGAATAAGGCGGCAGGGAGCAGGCGCTGTCACCCGAATGGATGCCCGCCTCCTCGATGTGCTCCATGATGCCGGCGATGAACACGTCCTTGCCGTCGCACAGGGCGTCGACGTCCACCTCGATGGCGTCGGACAGATAGCGGTCGAACAGCAGCGGGTTCTTGCCCAGAACGGTGTTGATCTGGCCGGTCTTGTCGTTGGGATAGCGGGCCTTCACCTCCTGCGGCACCAGGCCTGGGAGGGTCTCCAGCAGGTAGTCGCCGAGCTGGCTCTCCTCGCGGATGATCTGCATGGCCCGGCCGCCCAGCACGTAGGACGGGCGCACCACCATGGGGTAGCCGAGCTCGGCCGCCACCAGGCGCGCCTGCTCCACCGAATAGGAGATGCCGTTGGCCGGCTGGCGGATCTTGAGGCGATCCAGAAGGGTCTTGAAGCGGTCGCGGTCCTCCGCGAGGTCGATGGCGTCCGGCGAGGTGCCGAGGATCGGCACTTCCGCGTCTTCCAGCGCCTTGGCGAGCTTCAGCGGCGTCTGGCCGCCGAACTGCACGATGACCCCCTTCAGCGTGCCGTTGGTCTGCTCGCGGGCGATCAGCTCCAGCACGTCCTCGGCGGTGAGCGGCTCGAAATAGAGCCGGTCCGAGGTGTCGTAGTCGGTGGAGACCGTCTCCGGGTTGCAGTTGACCATGATGGCTTCATAGCCCGCGTCCTTCAGGGCGAAGGCGGCATGGCAGCAGCAATAGTCGAACTCGATGCCCTGGCCGATGCGGTTCGGCCCGCCGCCGAGGATGATCACCTTCTCCCGGCCGGAGGGTTGCGCCTCGTCGGCGAGCGTGCCGGCGAAGGGTGTCTCGTAGGTGGAGTACATGTAGGCGGTGGGCGAGGCGAACTCGGCCGCGCAGGTGTCGATGCGCTTGTAGGCGGGGCGCACGTCGAGGGCCTGGCGCCGCGTGCGCACCTGCGCCTCGGTGAGGCCGGCGAGGCTGGCGAGGCGCGCGTCGGAAAAGCCCATCGCCTTCAGCCGGCGGAAGGCGCCTTCGGTGCCCGGCAGGCCGAAGCGGCGGACCTTCGCTTCCATCTCCACGATGCCGCGGATCTCGGCGAGGAACCACGGATCGATCTTGCAGGCCGCGTGGATCTGCTCGTCGGTCAGGCCGAAGCGCATGGCCTGCGCCACGTACAGCAGGCGGTCCGGCGTGGGCGTGCCCAGCGCCGCGCGAATGGCATTCTTGTCGTCGCCCTGCCCGAGGCCCTCGATCTCGATGTCGTCGAGGCCGGTGAGGCCGGTCTCCAGCGAGCGCAGGGCCTTCTGCAGGGATTCCTGAAAGGTGCGGCCGATGGCCATGGCCTCGCCCACCGACTTCATGGCGGTGGTCAGGGTCGGCTCGGCACCGGGGAACTTCTCGAAGGCGAAGCGCGGCACCTTCGTCACCACGTAGTCGATGGTGGGTTCGAAGGAGGCCGGCGTCGCCCCGCCGGTGATGTCGTTCTCGATCTCGTCCAGCGTGTAGCCGACCGCGAGGCGGGCCGCGACCTTGGCAATGGGAAATCCCGTGGCCTTGGAGGCCAGCGCCGAGGAGCGCGACACCCGCGGGTTCATCTCGATGACGATGAGCCGGCCGTCCTCGGGATTGACCGCGAACTGCACGTTGGAGCCGCCGGTCTCCACCCCGATCTCGCGCAGCACCGCAAGCGATGCGTCGCGCATGATCTGGTATTCCTTGTCGGTCAGCGTCAGCGCCGGCGCGACAGTGATGGAATCGCCGGTGTGCACCCCCATGGGGTCGATGTTCTCGATGGAGCAGATGATGATGCAGTTGTCCGCCTTGTCGCGGACCACCTCCATCTCATACTCCTTCCAGCCGAGCACGCTCTCCTCGATCAGCACCTCGGAGGTGGGCGAGGCGTCGATGCCGCGCTCGACGATCTCGATGAACTCGGCCTTGTTGTAGGCGATGCCGCCGCCGGTGCCGCCCATGGTGAAGGACGGGCGGATGATGGCGGGCAGGCCCACCACCTCCAGCGCATCGAGCGCCTGGGAGAGGGTCTTGATCTGGCGCGAGACGGGCGTGGACAGGCCGATCTTGGTCATGGCCTCGCGGAACAATTCGCGGTCCTCGGCCTTGTCGATGGCCTCGGCGGTGGCGCCGATCATCTCCACGTCGTATTTTTCGAGCGTACCCATCTTCTTGAGCGACAGCGCGCAGTTGAGCGCGGTCTGCCCGCCCATGGTGGGCAGCAGCGCGAAGCCCTTGGAGCGGTCGCCGCGCTCCTTCTCGATGATCTTGGTGACGATCTCGGCGGTGATGGGCTCGATATAGGTGGCGTCCGCCATGTCCGGGTCGGTCATGATGGTCGCGGGATTCGAGTTGACGAGGACGACCCGGTATCCTTCCTCCTTCAGCGCCTTCACCGCCTGCGTGCCGGAATAGTCAAACTCGCAGGCCTGCCCGATCACGATGGGACCGGCGCCGATGATGAGGATGGTTTCGATATCGGTGCGTTTCGGCATTTCTGTCTGGCGCTCTCCACCGTCGCCGACCGGCCCGACAAGGCCCGGATCCGGCAGCGGGATCAGTTTCGTCGAAGCATCGGGGCGTGGATGCCGGCCGGCGCTCGCAGCCTTTCCCTATCGCGCTCCGGGCGCAAAAAAAGGGCCGCGGGTCACGCGCCCCCGAAAGGATCGAGCACCGCCGCGGACCTCGTCCGAAGCGTGCGCGCATGAAGGCGGAGCGAGTGCGAGGACATCACACCTCGAGAATTCTCTTCACCCTGCGCGCTGATGGGCTTCCTTAGACCATAATTTACGGCGACGGAAGCCGCCACCCGATCCTTCATCGCCGGAGCCGACACAGGTGCCGTCTTCCCTCGCCGGTCTGGTCCACAGATACCGCGACCTCGTCCGGCAGTTCTCCACTTTCGTCGGGGTGGGGCTCGCCGCCACCGCCGCGCATTTCGCCGCCCTCACGCTGGTGGTGGAGGAGGACCTGCTCGGCCCGGTGGCCGGCTCCGCGGTGGGCTTCGTGGTGGGCGGGATCGTGTCCTATTCCCTCAACCGCCGCTACACGTTCGAAACCACCCGCTCCCACGCCGGAGCGGTGCCGCGCTTCATGGTCATCGCCGGGGTGGCCTTCGGGCTCAACGGCCTGCTCATGGAGCTGCTGGTGCATCGGCTGGGGCTGTTCTACCTCCTTGCCCAGGCCATCACCTCCGGCCTCATCATGCTCTGGACATTCTCCGGCTACCGCCTGTGGGCGTTCGCCCACCGCCCCGGCGCGCGCCAGGCCTGAGGGATCCGACCGGTCAGGGCCTGAACGCCTGGAAGGCCATGCGCTGCTGGTTGTGGCCCACATTGGGCTGCACGCGACGCGCGACGAAGCCCGCTCCCTCCAGCAGAGCGCGCATCTCGCTTTCCTCATAGGTGGTGAGGCCCAGCTCGCCCCGCAGCCGGCGATAGGGCGAGAAGTACATCCGCGCGAGGCCGGCGAGCGCCGCCGGCAGGAATTTCTCCCGGATGGCGAGGCCGAGCAGGGCGCCGGCGTCCACCACCGCGCTCACATGCGGGGGAATCACGTCGGCAACCAGGATGCTGCCGCCCGGCGCCAGCTGCACGCGCCAGCGGCACAGCAAAGCGGACAAGGCCTCGCGCGTCAGATACTGGGCGACGGAATTGCACACGATCAGGTCGAAGCTCTCCGGCGGAAGGGCTTCCACCTCCTCGGGGGAGCGCACGCAGATGTTCGGCACCCGGGCGAACCGCTCCGCCAGCCGCGCCCGCACGGCGGGGGCCGCGTCGCTCAGCACGAGCAGGCCGCAGCGACGGGCCATGGCCTCAGCGCCGAGCGCGTCGCCGCATCCGAAATCGAGCACCCGCGCCCGCGGCCCGGGAACGAAGCGCGCCAGGTCGGCGGCGATGCGCGCATAATGCACCTGCCGGTGACGCTCGTTCACATAGATGGCGTTCTCGCCATTCCAGAACGAGATCCAGTCCGCCATCCGGCCATCTCCATCCCCCCAAGCCATGCCGCTAGGGAAGCTTGAGAGATATCCGACGTACCGGGCAACCTCAACGATAATTCACCCAGAATACGCCGACCGTCGGGTTCGCGGCGCGCACGGCCGGATCGCTGGACGCCACGCTTTTCGGCCCCGAGATCCGCGCCTGCGCCGCGCCGCCGAGGCTGGCGGGCAAGGCGAGCTGCACGCCGAGCTCGCAGCCCCCGCCGATATTGGCGAGCTTGCCGCCGCGCCAGTCCCCCACCACGCCCCCGGCGGCCCCGCCGAAGCCCTGGATGCGGAAGGGCTTGCCGTTCGCCTTCTCGAGGTCGGCGAGGCTGGCGCCGATGGAAATGCCGTTGACGCTCCAGGCGCTGGTCTCGGTGAATGCCACGCGGCGGGGAAAGGCGAGGCTGGCCGGGTCCTTCCAGGCGATCTCGAGGCTCAGGGCCGGGTCGTTGGGCAGCAGCACGATGCCGGGGGCGGTGCTGCCGTCCGGCGAGATGATGTTGCCGCTCACCACGTTGCCCTGGCCGAAGTCGGCGGCGATGTTCACCGCCGTCGTATTGGGCGCGAACGGCCCTGCGCACTGGAACTGGCGCGGCCCGGCGGTGGGCTTCGGGATGGACACGATGGTCTCGGAATAGTCGCCGAAATCGTCGGTCTGCTTGACCACGCCGGTGCCCCAACTGTCCGGGTTGCCCTGGCAGGCGGCAAGGGTCGCGGCCCCGGCGAGCGCGAGAACGAGGCGGGCGGGGAGGCGACGCGAAACCATGGCACTCTTCTCTACCGGAGGGACGCTGCGCCGGCCCGCGGCGCCGCCCGGCCGCCAGGTCCGGGCCGCCCTGCCCCCGCGGCCGGCGAAATGCCTTTCTAGAGCACGCGCCGATCCGCGCGCAATGCGGGCGAATCGGCGCGTCACAGGGCATTCATCGGCGGCGGTTTTTCTGCTCCGGTGGGCGGACGGGGGGAGATCACGGTGAACGAGATGCGGACGACACCCGCCGAGGAGCTCGGCAGATCGGTCCAGGACTATATCGACGAGGCGCCCGTCTGGCGCGATGGCACCCGCGTCGCCAGCGTCCCCATGACCGGCATGCAATGGCGCATCTGGTGGCTCGCCGCCGCCGGCAAGTTCTTCGAGGGCCTGGTGGTGTTCATGACCGGCGTGGCCCTGCCGCTCATGGCGAAGGAATTCGGCATGGACGCTTTCCAGCACGGCATCCTGAGCGCGGCGAGCCTGGCCGGCATCCTCGTCGGCGCCCTGCTGCTCGGCGGCCTCGCCGACCGCTTCGGCCGCAAGTTCATGTTCGTATTGGAGATGATGATATTCATCGTCTTCCTCGCTTTGCTCGCCGTGAGCCCCACCTATGGCTGGACGGTGACGTTCCTGTTCGGCATGGGCGTCGCCCTCGGCTGCGACTACCCCACCGCCCATCTCGTCATCTCCGAGAGCATCCCGACGCCGGCCCGCGGCCGGCTGGTGCTGAGCGCCTTCGGCTTCCAGGCGGTGGGCGCCCTCATCGGCACCCTGGTGGGCTACGTGGTGCTCTCGAACCTGTCGGAGGTCAGCGCCTGGCGCCTCATGTATGCGGCGGCCATCCTGCCGGCGGCCGCGGTGGCCCTCGGCCGGCTCTTCGTGCCCGAGAGCGCCTCCTGGCTGGTCGCCCGCGGACGGGTGGCGGAGGCTGAGCATCACGCGGAGCTGCTGCTGCGGCGCAGCCCGGCCTACCCCAAGGCTATCCACCTCGCCCGGCGGCACCGGCACCACCAGGGGCAGCAACGCCATCTGGCGGTGCTGTTCCAGGGACCCACCCTGCGCGCCACCATCCTCGCCGGCGTGCCGTGGTTCCTGCAGGACCTTGCCACCTACGGCATCGGCATCTTCACGCCCACCATCCTCGCCGCGGCGCTGGGGCATGCGGCCGTCCACGCCCAGGACCTCACCGATATCGTCGCCGACGACATGCTGGCGGCGGAGGGGGCCGCGCTCATCGACCTGCTGCTGCTGGTCGGCATCGGCACGGCGGTGGCGCTGGCCGACAGGGTGGGCCGCATCCCGCTGCAGATCCTCGGCTTTCTCGGCTGTGCCGCCGGGCTGCTGGTGGCCTCCCTGTCGACCTTCTACGACGGGCAGACGCGCATCCTCCTCGTCTTCGCCGGCTTCATGCTGTTCAACTTCATGACCAATCTCGGCCCGAACGCGCAGACCTATCTTCTGGCGGGCGAGGTCTTCCCCACCCACATCCGCGGCATGGGTGCGGGGTTCGCCGCCGCCTTCGCCAAGATCGGCGCGGTGATGACGGCGTTCCTCTTTCCCATCCTGCTGGTGGATCTGGGCACGCGCGCGCTGCTCTACCTGCTGGTGGGCGCCTCGCTCCTCGGGGCCGTCGTCACCTACCTGTTCCGCATCGAAACCACGGGCAAGAGGCTCGACGACATCGGCCTGTAAGGGCAAAGGCGGGCGCTTCCCGGCATGGGGCGGCGTCGGCCGCCGGCCGTTTCAGCCCGCCACCTTCTCCGCCACGGCGCTCCACCAGGCATCCACCGCCGGCAGGTTCGCCGGCGCGATCTCGGCGAGGTCGCCGACGAAGCCGTCCCATTCGGCGCGCACCGTGGGCGAAAGGGAGGTGAGGACGCGGAACTCCGCCGCCACGGCCGCGTGGAAGGCGCTGGTGAGCCCTCGCCCGTCGGCCTCCTGGCGACCGAACTTGGAAAGGATGACCACGGTGTCGGTCAGGTCGCCGCCTTCCGCGAGGCGGGCGGCGATCGCCCGCTCCACCCCCGCCGCCGCGGCGGCAAGGCCCGCCGGGTCGAGGCTGCACCCTGCCGCGCCCGGCCCGAGGTCCTGGTGCAGCCGGTTGGCCTCCCCGGAGACGAGGTCGAGCAGCAACACATCTTCGTGAGCGCAGCCCGGAGGCAAATGCTCGACCACGCCGAGCACGCGCACGCCGGCGGACCGCAACTGCCCCGCCGCCTCGGCGAGAAGGGACTGGATCACCTCCCGGTCCCCGCCCTGCAATGCGAGGATCATCGGCCGCTCACCCACCATCACCGCTTCCTCTGGCCCGGCTCCGTCGCCGGGGCACACGGCGAAGCTGTATCTTGCGCAACATAACACATCCTGGCGCCAAGGGGAGACGGCCGGATCGTTCGGCCTGGCCCTTCCCGCCATATGCCCCCCGCCGAACGCCCCGGAACGATGCCTCAGCGACGCCACAAGGCTGTATTATGCGCTGGCATCAAGCCGCGTGTCAGCCGGAGATGCCTGAGCCCGTGACGTCCTACCGACCGCTTTTTTCCACCCTCGTGGCGCTGAACCTTGTCGCCGGCGCGACGGTGCTCCACGCGTCCCCCGCGGCTGCGGCCAAGCGGCACCCGCAGAAGGCCACCGCGCAGACCGAGACCCAGCGGGACCCGGCGATGCTCCGCGTCGACCCGGCGACCCGCGTAGAGCAGCGGTGCAATGCCCGCGCCATGGGTGTCGTGGGCCGCGAGCAGCAGGGCATGCGGCCGGACGAGCTGGTGGCCTACGCCTTCGCCGACACCCAGCAGAAGGACGGCGCGATCAGTGCCCCCGGAGCAGCCATCCGCAGCGCCGGGCGCTGGTACCACCTCTCCTACCGTTGCCACACCGGCGCGGACGGCATGGACGTTACCGACTTCACCTACGTGCTGGGGGCCGAGGTGCCGAAGCAGGACTGGTCCGAGCACAGCCTCGTGCCCTGACACGCCGCGCCGGCTGACGCCGCCGGCAGCGCCTCGCGCGGCAGGTAGGGTCGTGCGGCGCGCCGGTCGGGGAGGAGCATACGCCGCATGCCCGGGGCGCCGCGCCCGTTCACCGCGCCCGTTCACACGGCGCCGCCTTTCCGGTAGATGAGCCAAAGTGCGTCGGTCGGTGATCGGCAGCAGGCTCGAGAGGTTTCTTGTGAACGATCCGGTGAAGCTCGTCCTTGCCTCCGGCTCCCCGCGCCGGCTCGCGCTGCTCAACCAGGCGGGGATCGAGCCGGACCTGCTGATGCCCGCCGACGTGGACGAGACTCCCGAGCGCGGCGAGCTGCCGCGCCGCCTCGCCCAGCGGCTCGCGGAGGAGAAGGGCAAGCTGGTGGCGAAGCGCGCGCAGGAGGCCGGCATGACCGCCCTCGTGCTCGCCGCCGACACGGTGGTGGCGGTAGGCCGGCGTATCCTGCCGAAGCCCGACCTCGTGGACGAGGCGGAGGGTTGCCTGCGCTTGCTGTCGGGACGCACGCATCGCGTCTACACCGGCTTGTGCCTCGTCGATGCCAAGGGGCGCAGCCACACGCGCCTGGTGGAGACGCGCGTGCGCTTCAAGCGTCTCTCCCGCGACGAGATCAACGACTACCTCGCCTGCGGCGAATGGCGCGGCAAGGCGGGCGGCTATGCCATCCAGGGGATTGCCGGCGGCTTCGTGGTGAAGCTCGTGGGATCCTACACCAATGTGGTGGGCCTGCCGTTGTCCGAAGCCGTCGGGCTGATCGCCGGCCAGGGCTACGACGTGCGCGCCGGCTGGGTCGAGCGCGCCGCATGAGCGGCCCCCAGAAGCCGGCCATCGGGGACAAGCCGGCACCCGCCAAGCCCTGCCCCATCTGCCGCAAGCCTTCGGTGGAACGCTACCGCCCCTTCTGTTCCAAGCGTTGTGCCGACGTGGACCTGAACCGCTGGCTCTCCGGCTCCTACGCCATTCCCGGCCGGCCCGAGGACGACGAGGACGGGGAAGGACAGGACGGCGAGCGCTGAGCCCGCTCCCCTGCGCCGGCTCCCGTGCCGGCGGCGCGGGCGGTCGCGCCGCTCCGGCCCCGCCTTGACGCGCCCCCCGGCGCCGCGCGAGGCTGCTTCGACGGAGCGGGCGAGGAGCACATCATGGCGGCGGCGGAACGCACGGTCGACCCTCTTCCCGCCTTCCGGACGCTGGCCTTCATCGATGGCGCCTTCGCGCCGGCCGCATCGGGGCGCACCTTCACCGCAATCAATCCCGCCACCGGCAAGCCGCTGGCCGAGGTCGCCGCCTGCGACGCGGAGGATATCGACCGCGCGGTGAAAGCCGCCCGCGCCGCCTTCGAGGATCGCCGCTGGGCCGGGCTCCGGCCGCTGGAGCGCAAGCGCATCCTCCAGCGCTTCGCGCAAGCGATCCGCGACCACGGCGACGAGCTCGCGCTCACCGAGACCCTCAACATGGGTAAGCCCGTCTCCGACGCCCGCGCCATCGACGTGCGCGCCGCGGCCGACTGCTTCGCCTATTACGGCGAGTGCTGCGACAAGGTCTATGGCGAGGTGGCGCCCACCACGGCGGACAATCTGGCGCTCGTTCTGCGCGAGCCGCTGGGCGTCGTGGGCTGCGTGACGCCGTGGAACTTTCCCATGATCATGGCCGCCTGGAAGGTCGGCCCGGCGCTGGCCATGGGCAATTCGGTGGTGCTGAAGCCGGCGGAGGAATCCCCCCTTACCGCCTTGCGCCTCGGCGAGCTGGCGCTGGAGGCCGGGGTGCCGCCCGGGGTGTTCAATGTGGTGCCGGGGCTCGGCGCCGAGGCGGGGCGCGCGCTCGGCCTGCACATGGACGTGGACGCCATTGCCTTCACCGGCTCCACCGAGGTCGGGCGCTACTTCCTGCACTATTCGTCCGACAGCAACCTGAAGCGCGTCTACCTGGAGCTCGGCGGAAAGACCGCCTTCCTCGTCGCCCATGACGCGCCGGACCTTGGCCAGGTGGCTGAGGCGGTGGCCGGCGGCATCTTCTTCAACCAGGGCGAAATGTGCACCGCCGCCTCGCGGCTGCTGGTGGACAACCGCATCCGCGACGAACTGGTGGCGCGCGTGGCGGCGCTGGCGCCGCGCTGGATGCCGGGCGACCCGCTCGACCCCGCCGCCTCCGCCGGCGCGGTGGTGAGCTTCGAGCACCAGCGGCGCATCCTCGCCGCCATCGACGAGGGTGTCGCCTCCGGCGCGCGGCTGGTCGCCGGCGGCGGCGCCGTGCGGCAGGAGAGCGGCGGCGCCTTCGTGGCCCCCACCGTGTTCGACGCGGTCGCTCCCGGCTCGGCCCTGGCGCAGAGGGAGATCTTCGGGCCGGTCCTCTCCGTCATCGGCTTCGACGGCCTGGACGAGGGCGTGCAGATCGCCAACGGCACCGTCTACGGCCTCGGTGCCGCGGTGTGGAGCGCGGACCTCGCGAGCGCTCACCGCATCGCCCGGCGCTTCAAGGCCGGCATCGTCTATGTGAACTGCTTCGACGCCGACGACATCACCACCCCCTTCGGCGGCGTGAAGCAATCCGGGTTCGGGCGCGACAAGTCCCTGCACGCATTGGAGAAATATTGCGACCTGAAGACCGTGTGGACGCGGCTGTAGAGGCTGTCGGCACCATCTCCGGGCCGATCGAGGGATCGTCGTGCCCGGCTTATCGGGCAACCGGCCTGACGGATTGGCTGCCCCTGTCGGATCTCCTCGGCGAGTCGATGGGCAGATCCGGGTCCGGCGCCTCCCCGACCCGTCAGGCCCGGTCGAGGAGCCAGACGTGCTCGATCGCCTCGTGCTTGCCTTTCAGGCCGCCGGCGAGCCACGTGCTTTCCAGGAGCGACACGCCATAGGCCGCGCCGTAGAGCGCGCGGGTCTCTTCGGGAGGCACCGAGAAGGGCGGGCCGTCCACCAGGGACTGGTCATAATCGAAGCAGAGCAGCAGTTGCGGGGCGGTGGCGGTGATATCCATGAGGTGGACGGCGTAGCGCGCGCGCATGGGTGCCGGCAGGGCCACGAGGGCGGCCCTGTCATAGATCGCATCGACGGGCCCGAGGGTTTGCCGGGACAGATCGAAAATGTCGCCCTGGAAGATGTCGAGGGCGGGGGCGCTGTAGTGCGTGAGCGGTCCGGCGGCCGAGACGACGGGCGCGATGCCAAGCTCCGCGAACAATTGCTCCACCGCAAGCGCGCTCAGCTCCGCACCGGCAACCTTAAATCCCTGGGAGAGCAGCCAGAAGATGTCCCGCGTCTTGCCGCACAGGGGCAGGAAGATGCGCGCGCCCCGGTCGAGGGACAGGCGGGGGAAATGCTTCAGCAGCAGGGCATTGGGCTTGCCTTCATGGAAGCCGATCTGGTTGTTCGCCCATCTGCTTTGCCAGAAATCCGGTTCCATTCGATACGGCCTCCCAAGGGCGCGCGCCATGGCGCGGCTTCAGGCGTCCTAGCAGATCCGGCGCTTGCTCGGCACCCGGCGCAAGGGCGCAGGGCATATGGGAACGGGTCGGCTTTCGGGATATGAAATCTTCCGGTTCCAAAGGAGCATCGCCATCGTGACGTCCGTCCCCCTGTCCAACTCCACCGCCCACTGGCGCGCGCTGGATGCGGCGCATCACCTGCACCCCTTCTCCGACACCAAGGCGCTGAACGCCGAGGGGGTGCGGGTGATCACCCGGGCCGAGGGGGTCTATGTCTATGACAGCGAGGGCAACAGGATCCTCGACGGCATGTCGGGCCTGTGGTGCTCGCAGGTGGGGCACGGGCGCAGGTCCATCGTCGACGCCATCGCCCACCAGCTCTACCAGCTCGATTATTACAACACCTTCTTCAAGACCACCCATCCGGGCGCAGCCGAGCTCGCCGCGGCCATCTCCGAGGTGGCTCCGGCGCACATGAACCGTGTCTTCTTCACCTCCGGCGGGTCGGAGGCGGTGGACACGGTGCTGCGCATGGTGCGCCACTACTGGGCGGCGCTGGGCAAGCCGGAGAAGTCCATCTTCATCTCGCGGCGCAACGGCTACCATGGCTCCACCATGGGCGGGGCCTCCCTTGGCGGAATGAAGCCCATGCATGCCCAGGGCGGCCTGCCCATCCCCGGCATCATCCACGTGCAGCAGCCCTATTGGTGGGCCGAGGGCGGCGAGATGAGCCGCGAGGACTTCGGCCTCTACGCCGCCCGGGAGGTGGCCCGCGCCATCGACGAGGCCGGGCCGGAGAACGTCGCCGCCTTCATCGGCGAACCGATCCAGGGCGCGGGCGGCGTGGTGATTCCCCCCGCCAATTACTGGCCCGAAGTGGAGAGGATCTGCCGCGAGCGCGACGTGCTCCTCGTCTGCGACGAGGTCATCTGCGGCTTCGGCCGGACCGGGCAGTGGTTCGGCGCCCAGCTCATGGGGGTGAAGCCGGACCTCATCACCTTCGCGAAGGGGGTCACCTCCGGCTATTTCCCGCTGGGCGGCGTCATCGTGGGCGACCACTTCGCCGAAGGCTTCATCGAGCACGGCGGCGACTTCAACCACGGCTTCACCTATTCGGGCCATCCCGGCGGCTGCGCGGCGGCGCTGGCCAACCTGAAGATCATGCACGAGGAAAAGCTGGTGGAGCGGGTGCGCACCGACATCGGCCCCTACCTCCAGGAGCGCTGGCTGAAGCTCGCCGACCATCCGCTCGTGGGCGAGGCGCGCATGGTGGGCCTCATCGGCGCGCTGGAGCTGACCCCCGACAAGGCGTCGCGCGCCGCCTTCGCGGCCGAGGAAGGGACGGTCGGCCTCATCTGCCGCGACTTCTCCTTCCGCGAGGGCCTCATCATGCGCGCCGTGCGCGACGGCATGATCCTCGCCCCGCCGTTCACCCTGTCCCACGAGGAGGCGGACGAGCTGGTCGCCATCGCCTGGCGGGTGCTGGACCTCACCTACGCGGAACTGCACAAGCGGGGAATGCTGGTTCCAATCCCGCGCGTCCCGATGCGCACCGCTGAAGCTTTTGAGTGAGCCGGCGGCGGCCGAAATGGAAATATCCGGCGAGTGAAAACAATCCAGGAAGTTTTACCTTCAATTCTTTCGCCGTTTTCCCGCCATTGTTGCTTGAGCTCGGCGCATGCGGTTCCTCGCCTGGGGGAACGATTGTGCTGCGCTGGGGTTTCTCCTGAGACTGAACACAACAGGAGAAATGAAATGCGCAACAAAATCCTGATCGGCTCCGTTCTGATCGGCCTCGCGGCCCCCTCCGCAGCCTTCGCCCAGGCCTCCACCGCCACCGGCGCGGTGGGCGGCGCCGCCATAGGGGCGGTGGTTGGCGGCCCTGTGGGAGCGGTCGTGGGGGGCGTCGCGGGGGCCACCGTCGGCGCGGCAGCGGAGCCGCCGCCCGAGGTGCGGACCTATGTCATGAAGGAGCGTCGCGCCTCGGTGCGGGTGGAACGCGAAGTGGTGGTTGGAGAGCCGCTCCCGCCCAACGTCGTGCTCTACGAGATCCCGAACAACGATGCGTACGAGTACACCGTGGTCAACGACCGCCGGGTCATCGTGGAGCCGAAGACCCGAAAGGTCGTCTATATCGTCCAGTGACAGCAGCGATGCATGACCTGAAATAGATGCGTCGAGGCGGTGCCGGAGTTCGGGGCCGCCTCGGTCTTAGGCGTCCCGTGGCAAACCCCCACGGGGCTCACCCCACCGGCTTCGTTTCCGCGAAGCCGGGGCAGCGGCCGACGAAGTCGTCGAACCAGGCGACCAGCTTCGGCCGATCCGCCCGCCACTTGCCCTCGAAGCGAAAATCAAACCAGCCGAGAGCGGATCCGAGCGCGATGTCGCCCACATGTATGGCGCCGGAAGCAACGGGCGGCGCCGCTTCGAAGGCGTCGAGCGCCCGCTCCATCTTCTGCGCCTGATGCTCCAGCCACTTGGGCTCGTGCCGCTCCGCCGGGCGGAAGCGGCCCTCATAGATCCGCAGGATGCCCGCATCCATCATGCCGTCGGCCAAGGCTTCCATCCGCAGGGCGGCGAAGCGTGCGGCCGGATCGGTCGGGATGATGCGGCCGCCGCCCGCCAGCTGGTCGAGGTAAGCCAGGATCACCGGCGAATCGAACAGCACCATCCCGTCTTCGGTCAGCAAGGCGGGGATCTTGCCGAGCGGGTTCTGCTGGCGCAGCGAATCATTGGGGTCGAGCGTGTCCGCCGGCTCCAGCTCGAGAGCCTGACCGAGGACCGCAGCCGCAAGGCGCACCTTGCGCACGAAAGGCGACGTGGGGGAATGGCGCAGTTTCATGGGGAGTCCCGGAGGGGCAGAGGGAAGGCGCCCCTGGATAGCGCGCAAGGCCATCGGGAAAAAGCGAAAACCGCGCCGCTCAGCCTTCGGCCGTCAACCACGACACCCGTGCCCGTCCCTTCCCGTCGCGGGAGAGCAGCGGCGCGAGGGCGTTGAGGAGCGTGCGCAGCTCCTCCGCCAGCGTGAACGGCGGATTGATGATGATGAGCCCGGAGCCCGACAGGGCATCGAGGGTGCGCACCGTGGCGAAGTCGAGCTCCACCCTGAGCGTCTTCGGCAGGCGCAGCCGCGCCACGTCCCGGCGGAACGCATCCACCGCGCGCAGGTCCTTGATGGGATACCAAAGCATGAAGATGCCGGTGGCGAAGCGCAGATGCGCGGCCTCGAGCCCCGCCACCATGCGCGGGAACTCGCCCGGCTCCTCGAACGGCGGATCCACCAGCACGACGCCCCGCCGCTCGCGCGGGGGCAAATGCGCCGACAGCGCCTGCCAGCCGTCCTGGGCGAGGATCTTGACGCGCGGGTCGTCCCCCACCCGCTTCTCCAGCTTCGCCCGCTCTTCCTTGTGCAGCTCGCAGAACAGGAAGCGGTCCTGCGGCCGCGACAGGGCCAGGGCCAGGGCCGGCGATCCGGGATAGAGCCGCCGGCCGCCCGCACGCAGGGCCCGCACCGCATCGAGATAGGGGGCGAGAAGCTCTGCCGCCGCCGGAGGCAAGGGCGCCGCGAGCACCTTCTCGATGCCGCCGTCCGCCTCCAGCGTGCGCTGGGCGCTGGCGCCGTCGAGGTCGTAGATGCCCGCTCCCGCATGGGTGTCGAGCACGCGATAGGGAGCGTCCTTCTTGCCGAGATAGGCGAGGACACGCGCGAGCGCCGCGTGCTTCATCACGTCGGCGGCGTTTCCCGCATGGAAGGCGTGGCGGTAATTCATGGGTGAAGACTGCGTCCTCAGCGGCCGCCGCGCACGGGGGGCATCACCATGCGCGACAGGCGGCAGGCGCGCCGGTCCACGTCCGGGCAGGCACGGAAGGCGAGGTCGCGGCCCATGCAGATGCGCACTTCCTTCAGCCGCCGCCGGTCGCATTCCACCGACATCATGTCCGGCGCGAGGCCGGGATTGGCGGCCCGGAACGCCGCCTCCATCTCGGCCGGCGCGATGGTGCGGTAATCGTCGAGGCGGACGAAGTCCGGCGGAATCACCACCTTCTCCCGCGCTGCCCGCACAAGATCGAAATATCCCTGCGGCGACAGGCCGGAGCAGGTGCCGTGCGTCTTCCATTCATGAATGACGAGGCCCCGGCTGGGCATTACGTCGAGCATGCTCCTGACCAGAGGGTTGGGCACATAAGGCGGCGGACGCTGGCAGTTTTGCGGAAAGCCACGCTCATATTGCGGCCACAGGCCGTGCACCACGAAGGCATATGGCCGCGCGATGCTGCACTGCGGCTCGTTCGCCGCGCGCGCCCCCCGGTCCTCGCACCAGGTGGGCGACCAGGACAAGGAGAGGACGTAGAAATCGAACTGGCCCGGCTCGTTCTGCTGCGCTGCCGCCGGCACCGCGAGCATGGACAAGGCAAGCATGGACACGGCGAGCGCGCAGGCCGAGAGCACGGCGAGGGCGGGCCCGCCGGCCGGGCGCCGCATCCGCAGCAGGCGAGAGATCACGGACCCGCCATCTTGCAGGACGGCGCGTAGGCATAGTTGCGGTCGAGCCCGACGATGCACCACTCGACGCCCCAGGTCGCGCCGATGAAGCCGCCATCCTCGATGATGGAATAGTAGATGGCGCGCTTGCGGGCATCGTTGGTGTAGATGGTGCCCTGGCAGTAGCGGCGCGGCTGGTACTGCGGCCCCCACGGGCGGAACGCGATCTCGTGGACCTTCACGAATTCGGTGATGGAGAGAGTGGAATCCCAGAACCGGCGCTCGGTCTCGGCAAAGCGGCTGGCGATGAGGTCGAGCGCCTGCTGCTCGTTGCAGGCCGGCACGACGCCCGAATAGTTCGGTCCGGACAGCCAGAAATTCAACTCAAGCAGGTTCGCCGCCTTCGTTTCCCCAACCCCGCCGAAGGCAAGGCAGGCGATCCCCGCAGCCACAACGGCGCCGGTCGCCTTCGTTCGGGAACAGGCGTTCCGCACGAGCGCCATCGCGCGCTTCGCCTTCGCCGCCGCGCCCCGTGCCCGATCCACCATGGTCCACTCCACTTTCCGGCCCCCGGATTCCGGCCCCGCCCGGTGAGGCGGACTTGCGGTGGACGATGCGGCGCCGCTTCTCCCCGGTCAAGCGCACGGCGGCCACACCTTGACAGAAAATTAACCTCACCCGGGCGCTCCGGCGCCAGACGCAGGTGAACCGGCCGCCTGCCAGCGGGCGCCGGTCGAGCGGGGCCGGGGGCGCCGCCCAATTGCGGCCCGGTGCCGCCGATTGCAGCCGCGTCGTGCTCTCGCCGGAAAATGCCGGCATGCTGCACCCGAGTCCCGCGCCGCCGCGGGCACCAGGACCACAGGCCGGGAGAGTTCATGCCGCAGTCCCGCTTCGCCCCGCCCCTGCCCGCCGCATCGGGGACCCCGGCCCTGCCCCGCTTCTCCAGCGGACGGGAGGCGGCGCTGGAATTGCGCCCCGACCAGCCGGTCTACTGCTTCCGACCGCAGGTGCTGGCCGAGGATGCGAGCGCCTTCCTGAAGGCCTTTCCGGGCAAGACCGCCTATGCGGTGAAGACCAATGGCGAGGCCATGGTGCTCGATGTGCTGGCCCGTGCCGGCATCTCGGCCTTCGACGTGGCCAGCCCCGCCGAGTTCGCCGCCGCGCGCGCCGCGGCGCCGGGGGCGGAGCTGCTCTACATGCATCCGGTGAAGGCGCAGTCGGATATCCGGCTGGCGCTGGAGCACTACCGCATCCGCGCCACCGCCCTCGACCACGAGGACGAGGTGGCCAAGATCCTGCGGATCGTGCGCGCCCTCGACCTCGACCCGGAAGACCTCACCCTTTTCGTGCGCATCGCCTCCCGGGGCGATGCCGCCTACGAACTGTCGAAGAAGTTCGGCGCGGCCCCCGGCCATGCGGCGGAGCTGCTCCAGCGCATCCACGGCCTGGGCATCGGCTGCGGCCTGTGCTTCCACGTGGGTAGCCAGGTGGAGGACCCGGACACCTACGTGCGCGCGGTGGCCACGGCGGCGGATGTGCGCGAGGCCGCCGGCGTTCCCATCCTCGCCCTCGACGTGGGCGGCGGCTTTCCTGCCGCCTACGCGCAGGACCCGCGCCGCCCGGCGCCGCTCATGCCGCCCCTCGGGGAGATCGTCTCCGGCCTGATGGGGGCGGTCGAGCGGCACGGCTTTTCCGGCACGCCGCTGGTGGCGGAGCCGGGGCGGGTCATCGTGGCCCGCGCCTTCTCGGTCATCGTGCGGGTGCTGCTGAAGAAGGGCCAGCGCCTCTACATCAATGACGGAATATGGTCCTCCCTCTCCGATTCGTGGACCGGCAAGATCCTGCTGCCGGTGCGCCACATTCCCGATCCGGCCCGCCGGCGGCGGTCGGGACGGGCCCACCAGATGGAGCCCTTCCGCATCTACGGCGCCACCTGCGACAGCGTCGACGTCTTGTCCCGCCCCTTCTACCTGCCCGAGAGCGTGGACACGGGCGACTGGATCGAGATCGGCCACATCGGCGCCTATTCCCTGTCCCTGCGCACCCGCTTCAACGGATTTTATCCAGATACCTTCGTCGAGGTGGACACGCCCTTCGAGGCAGGCGACGCCCCGGAGGGCTTCGCCGAGCCGGAGCGTCGCGGCGGAGTGGAACCTTAGGGCCAGAGACGCCTTCGGCGCCCGGCGGGAGCCGCCCAAGCTCCCGTCCGGCGGCATGCGAGGCCCCGTCAGAACCAGATCTTCTCCGCCTCGCGGCCCTTGTAGAGATCGGCGACGAATTCGCCGTAACCGTTGAAGAGCAAGGTGGGCCTGCGGTTGCCCGTGGTGATGTCCTCCTCGCTCGCCTGGCTCCAGCGGGGGTGGGGCACCTTCGGGTTCACATTGGCCCAGAAGCCGTATTCGCCGCCCTGCACCTCTTCCCAGAAGCTCACCGGCTGCTTGTCCGTGAACGAGAAGCGGACGATCCCCTTGATGGACTTGAACCCGTATTTCCACGGCGTGACAAGGCGAAGCGGCGCACCATACTGGCCCAGCGCCGGCTTGCCGTAGACACCGGTGACGAGGAAGGCGAGCTCGTTCGTCGCCTCGGCGAGGGTCAGGCCCTCCACGTAGGGCCAGGGAAAGCGGAAGTCCTTCTGGTTCGGCGCGACCTTCGGATCGAGAAAGGTCTCCATCCGCACATATTTCGCCGCCGAGGTGGGGGCGGCCAGGGCGACGAGGTCCTTCATGGGAAAGCCGGTCCAGGGCACCGCCATGGACCACGCCTCGACGCAGCGGTGGCGGTAGAGCCGCTCTTCCAGCTGCACCTTTTTCAGCAGGTCGTCGATACCGAATTCCTGGGGCTTTTCGACCAGCCCGTCGATCTTCACCAGCCATGGCCGGCGCTGGAAGCGCCCCATGGAGGGAGCGACGTTCTTGCCGTAGCTGAACTCGTAGTAATTGTTGACCACGCTGGACTTGTCCTGCGGCGTCACCGGGCGGTCCAGGGTATAGCGGGGGTTCTGCGCGGCCGGATAGAGGCCGGCGGAGGGGTCCGGCAGATCACCCACCCGCTGCGCCACGGCGGGACCTGCGACAACGCCGGCCGCGAGCAGAGCCGCGCCGGCTCCCATCAGCTCCCGCCGGGAAAAATAGAGCGCTTCGGGCGTCGCGGAGGACGAGGGCAGCTCCCATCCGCGCGTGCGACGAACATGCATGCTGTGTGGTCTCCAATCGCGCCGGCACGATCGAAGAGCACGGCCGCCGGGGCAACTCAAACGGCCGTGTGCCGGCTCAATCCCGCGTGAGGCCGAAATCCCCCCGTGAGCCCGAGGCCACCCGCGCGGCTCAGCGATGGCTCGGCGAGGACGGCTCCAAGGTCAGGGTCGCGCCGGCGAAGGACACGCTGAGACCGCTGTCGGCGGAAACGCTGAGCGGCTGGAGCGTCACCTGCCGCGTCGCATCCTGCGAGGCGAGGAGGTTGGCGGAAAAGCCGGGGCCGATGGCGAAGCCGGTGGAAAGGCCCACATACTTGCCTGTGAGCGCTCCGGCCTCCACTTGGGGGGCCGTGGCGAACACCGCCCACAGCATGCTGCCCTGGTCGGATATCCCGAAATCGAGGCCCATCCGGTCGAGGGTTCCCGCATAGTAATGGTTCACGCCCATGGAGGGGCGGAACTCGCATCGCACGCGACGGGTGGAGCCGAAGCCGTACGCGGTGGCGAACTCGCCCCGGCACTCCAGAAGACCGGCTGACACCTGCGGCATGCCTTCCGCGCCGATGGCCAAGGCCGGCAGGAGGGCTGACCCGGCAAGCGCGAGCGGCAGAAAGCGGCGCATCTCTTCCCCCTTCGCCCGAAGCGAGGCCGGGCTCCGCAATCGCGCCCGCGCCACTCTCCGAACGAATCGAGTATGCTCTGCCCTTTGGTCTTTTTGGTGAATCTTTCCGGCTGGGCCGGAAAAACCTCGCCTGCCCGATCAGTTCGGCAGGAGAATCAGCGTGAGGTCGGCGATCCCGGCCGCCACGTCCGCGCCGACCATGCCTTCCACCGACACGGTCTGCAGCGCGATCTGGTTGTTCGAGCCGCCGAGCAGCACGTTGGCCCCGGCGCCGATGGTCCAGGCCGCATCCGCCGAGACACCCACATAGCTGCCGGCAATGTCGCTGGGGACCGGATTAGCGGTGGGCGCGAACACCGCCCAGGCCAGGGTGTCGGCGGCGAGCACGCCGATGTCGATGCCGAAGCGGGCGATGGTCCCCTTGTAGCGGGACTTCACCACATAAGGCTGCACGCTGGTATTGCGGAACTCGCAGACCATCTCGCGCATGGAGCCGAGAACGAAGCCGACGGAAGGCGCCACCTTGCAGACCAGCATGCCCGACTGGACCTTGGCCGCGGACTGCGCGGCGGCCGGCGTCGTGGCAGCGGCGAGGGACAGGGCAAGAGCGGTGACGGCGGCAAAGCAAGCGCGCATGAGGTCCCCCTGAATTTCAGTGCGCGCAGACCTAAGGCGCCGAACCTCGGGACGCAACTGCCACGTTGCGGCCGTCCCGCCGCGCCCACCCGGACCATCCTCCACACATGCGGCGCGACCCGCACCGGGCCTTGAAAACGCCTGCGCCCCCAACCTTGCGGCAGGGGGCGCGGCGAGAACCTGCATGCGGCGCGAATGCCGCAGCGGAACTGACTTTTCAGGAGTGCTCCGGCTGCGGTTCGCGGCCGAATCAGCGCAGGGTCAGGCCGGAAACGCCGAGGGCGAGATTGAGGCCGGTCTGGCCCTCGAGGGACAGCGGCTGAAGCGCAAAGGTGTTCTGCGAGCCGCCGACCAGCACGTTCGCGCCGAGGCCGACGCCGATGGAGGCCGAGCCGGCGGCGCCCACATAGGTGCCACGCAGGGCGCCGGCGGGAACCTTGGCGGAGGGGGCGAACACGGCCCACACGAGCGTGCCGCGGCCGTTCACGCCGATGTCGAGGCCGACGCGGGTGACGGTGCCCTGATACGAACTGCGCTTGACCCCACGCACTGCCGGACGGAAGAGGCAGCTCATCTCGCGCACGGAGCCGATGATGAAGGCCACGTTCGGCGCCATGTTGCAGGTCAGCGTGCCGACCTGGACGCGCGACTGGGCGGACGCAGGCAGTGCACCGACGACGAGCAGGGCAGCCGCCGCGAGGCCGGCCTTGAGAACAGTCTTCATGATGTCGTTCCTCCTGTAGGAAGCGGGCGGGTTGATCCCTGCACCCGACGACAGCGAAGCCTTAGCCCAGACTTCACTGCTGCGCCAACGCTTCAATCGGGCACAAGTTCCTTTTTCGGCTGAACTGTGCCTGTTTCAGCCCAGTGAGCCGCAGAAGCGCTGAATACGACGGCACGCTTCCTCAAGGTCAGAGGTGGCGGTGGCGTAGGAGATGCGGAAGGCCGGGCCGAGGCCGAACGCCGAGCCGTGCACCACCGCGACGCCCTCCGCCTCGAGGAGCTGGGTGGCGAAATCCTCGTCGGTCTCGATCTTCACGCCCGAGGGCGTCGTCTTGCCGATGGTGCCGGCGCAGGACGGAAACACATAAAATGCCCCCTCCGGCTTGGGGCAGGTGAGGCCCTTCGTCTGGTTCAGCATGGAGACCACGAGGTCGCGGCGCTCCTTGAACACCTTGTTGTTGGCGGCGATGAAGTCCTGCGGCCCGTCGAGCGCCTCCAGCGCCGCCCACTGGGCGATGGAGGAAGGGTTGGACGTGGACTGGGACTGCAGCGTGCCCATGGCCTTGATGAGGGCCTCGGGGCCAGCCGCGTAGCCGATCCGCCAGCCGGTCATGCAATAGGTCTTCGACACGCCGTTCATGGTCAGCGTGCGGTCGTAGAGCCGCGGCTCCACCTGCGCCGGGGTGACGAACTTGAAGTCGTCATAGACGAGGTGCTCGTACATGTCGTCGGTGAGGATCCACACTTGGGGATGCTTCACCAGCACGTCGGTGAGCGCCTTCAGCTCGTCGAAAGTGTAGGCCGCGCCGGAAGGGTTGGACGGGGAATTGAAGATCAGCCACTTGGTCTTCGGCGTGATGGCCGCCTCCAGCACCTCGGGCTTGAGCTTGAAATTGTCCTCGAGCCGGGTCATGGCCGGAACCGGCTTGCCGCCGCAGAATTCCACGATGTCCGGATAGCTCACCCAGTAGGGCGCAGGGATGACCACCTCGTCGCCGGGGTCAATGGTGGCCACCAGGGCGTTGAACAGCACCTGCTTGCCGCCCGTGCCCACGGACACCTGCGAGGGCTTGTAGGTGAGGTCGTTGTCGCGCTTGAACTTGCGGCAGATGGCGGCCTTCAGCTCGGGAATGCCGTCCACGGCGGTGTACTTGGTCTCGCCCCGGCGGATGGCGGCGATGGCCGCTTCCTTGATGTTGTCGGGCGTGTCGAAGTCCGGCTCGCCGGCCGAGAGCGCGATGATGTCCCGCCCCGCCGCCTTCAGCTCCCGCGCCTTGTTGGAGATGGCGATGGTGGGGGAGGGATTGATGCGCTTCAGTGCGGACGAGATGAGGCTCATGGCCTTGAGGCTCCGGACACGCCCTGCCGCACGGGGGGCCGGCGGAGGGGCAGAACGTTGAGGAATGCTGCATCGGCAGGACGCGCGTCAGCATCGCGCACCGGCAAGGGCCGGCGCGGGCGGACACTAGTTCAGCCCTTGCGCGCAAACAAGCAAGGATCGTGAATGTGCGGGCACGCGCGCGTGATGGAACGACGGGCTGCCCCGCAGGCCTTGCGGCGAAGCCTGCGGCCCGCCACATGCGCGGCACGCGGGGCGAGGAGACGGGACAGGTGCTGACGCTCTATTCGACGCAGTCCTCGGGCAATTCCTACAAGGTGCGCCTGATGCTGGCGCGGCTCGCCCGCGCGTTCCGCCTCGTCGAGGTGGACATCTTCGCCGGCGAGAACCGCACCCCCGAATTCCTCGCCATGAACCCGGAGGGCCGGGTGCCCCTGCTCGCGGTCGGCGGGCGCATGCTCGCCGAATCGAATGCCATCCTGTTCTACCTGGCCGACGGCACGCCCTTCCTGCCCGAAGACCCGTTCGAGCGGGCGGAGACCCTGCGCTGGATGTTCTTCGAGCAGAACAGCCACGAGCCGGGGATCGCCACCGCCCGCTTCTGGCTCCGCCAGGTGCGCGGCGGGCGGGACCTGCGGACCCACGACGTGGACCGCTGGATGGAGGAAGGCTACGCCGCCCTGCGCGTCATGGAGCGGCACCTGGAGGGACGGCGCTTCTTCGTGGGCGACCGCCCGACCATCGCGGACATCGCGCTCTATGCCCATACCCACGTGGCCGAGGAAGGCGACTTCTCCCTCGCGGCCCTGCCCCATGTGCGCGCCTGGCTGGCGCGCGTGGCTGCGGAACCCGGCCACGTGGACATGGACTGGCGCCCCGCGGCGGCGGCGGCATAGGCCGGGTCTTGCCGACGCGTGCGGCCCGAACGCGCCCCCGGCGGAGCGGAACCGCGGGCAAAACAGCGGGGACGACTCGCATTTCCGTGAGCGGCTGACATCATCTTGCCATCTTCGCCTCGGGCCAAGCCGCTGTCTGGCCACGATTCTTCGGCACGTTTGCGGGCATGGGCGGAACTGATTCGCGCCCCTTGACGTTACGAAGTCACGTTCATCCCGAGCGAGATCATCATGTCCGGACACAGTGCCGTGGAAATGGGACACTTCACCCTGGGCCGCCTGGACGACCCGGGCGCAACGCGCTCCTCCGCCGATCCGGACGTGCTGGCGCGCGCGGTGCGTGCCCACAAGCTCGGCGACGCCGTCGCCCAGGCCGCCCTCACCTTCGCCCTCATGCTCGCCATCGGCGCCGTCGCCTTCGTCCTCAGCGCCGAGCACGCCGCCGCCGCTAGCCAGCTCATCGTCAACGGCGTCATGGACAATTCCGCGGTGCTGCTGGCGCTGGCGGCCATCGGCACGGCCCTGCTCGTTGCCCGGCGGGCGGCCGTGCGCGTGGCCCGGGCCCGCATCGCCCGCGGCGACGCCGCCGGGACTCATGCGACGCGCATCCGGTCCCGCTGAGCCGGCGGCGCGGCTGCGCCCGGTTCCCCTCAATCGCATCGTCCCGCCGGGTGTCGCGTCCGCGCGCATCCGTCGGGACCACAGGACCGCCGCCCAGCCGTCCCGCCTCGGTCGCCGCGCCCGGATCACCACCCTCGCTTTGCTGCTCGCCCTCCTTGCGCTGATCGCCGTCTGGGCCGTTTCCGCAGCGGCGCAGGCGCAGGAAACCCGGAGCTTCGCCGGCGAAACCATCCGCGTGGCGCCGTTTGCTGCCGGGCTGGAGCATCCCTGGAGCCTCGCCTTCCTGCCCGACCGCCGTATCCTCGTGACCGAGCGGGCGGGACGGCTGCGGGTGGTGGACGCGGCCGGCCGCATCGGCCCGCCCGTGGCGGGCGTGCCGCAGGTGGCGGCGCGCGGACAGGGCGGCCTCCTCGACGTGATCCTGGATCCGAATTTCACCACCAACCGCTTCATCTATCTCAGCTTCGCGGAACCGCGCCCGGATGGCGCGGCGACCGCGGTCGCCCGCGCCCGCCTCTCGGAGGACGCCGCGCGCCTCGCCGACCTCACGGTCATCTTCCGCCAGCAGCCGGCCCATTCGGGCGGCAACCATTTCGGCTCACGCCTCGTCTTCGCGCCGGACGGCACGCTGTTCGTCACCCTGGGCGAGCGCTTCGACCTCATGGACAAGGCGCAGGACCTGTCCACCACCCTCGGCAAGGTGGTGCGCATCGCGCCGGATGGCGGCATTCCGGCGGACAACCCCTTCCGCGACCGCCCCGGCGCGCGGCCGGAGATCTTCAGCTACGGCCATCGCAACGTGCAGGCCGCCGTCATCGAGCCCGCCACCGGCCGGCTGTGGACGGTGGAGCACGGCCCGCGCGGCGGCGACGAAGTGAACCGGCCGGAGGCGGGAAAGAACTACGGCTGGCCCGTCATCGGCTACGGCCGGCACTATTCCGGAGCGAAGATCGGTGTGGGACCCAGCAAGGAGGGCATGGAGCAGCCCCTGTTCTACTGGGACCCCTCCATCGCCCCCTCCGGGGCCGCCTTCTATTCGGCCGACCTCCTGCCGGCCTTCAAGGGCCAGCTCTTCGTGGGAGCGCTGGCCGGGCAGGCGCTGGTGGAGGTGAAGGTGCGCGACGGCGCGGTCATCGGCGAGGAACGCCTGCCCCTCGGCAAGCGCATCCGCGACGTGCGGCAGGGGCCTGACGGAGCCCTGTGGCTCGCCACCGACGACACCGGCGAGATCCTGCGCGTGGTGCCGGCCCGCGCCCGGGACTGAGCCTTCCACAAGCGCACTTTTCTTCGCCGGGCCGCCCCGTAAGATCGCCGGCGGACGCCATGAACCGCAGCCGTGCTGCGGCCGCCCGCCGGAGTTGCCATGCCTGCCACCCTCCTCGCCAGGAATGCCCTCGTGCTCGTCACCATGGACGGGGAGCGGCGGGAGATCCCCGGCGGCGGCCTCTATGCCGAGAACGGGCGGATCGTGGCGGTAGGCCGCGACGCCGAGCTGCCGCAAGGCGCCGACACCGTCATCGACCTGTCGGGCCACGTGGTGCTGCCCGGCCTCGTCAACACCCACCACCACATGGTGCAGAGCCTGACCCGGGCCGTGCCCGCGGCGCAGGACGGGGAGCTCTTCACCTGGCTGCGCACCCTCTACCCGCTGTGGGCCGGCCTGACCCCGGCGATGGTGGAGACCTCCACCCTCACCGCCATGGCCGAGCTGATCCTGTCCGGCTGCACCACCACGTCCGATCACCTCTACATCTATCCGAACGGCTGCCGGCTCGACGATTCGATCCGCGCCGCACGGCAGATCGGCATGCGCTTCCACGCCGCCCGCGGCTCCATGAGCGTCGGCGAGAGCAAGGGCGGCCTGCCACCGGACCGGGTGGTGGAGGACGAGGGCTTCGTGATGCGGGATGCCGAGCGCCTCATCGGCGCCTATCACGACCCCGCCCGCTTCTCCATGCTGCGGATCGTTCTCGCCCCGTGCTCGCCGTTCACCGTGAGCCGGGACCTCATGCGCGAGACCGCGCGCCTCGCCCGCAGCCACGACCTGACGCTCCACACCCATCTCGCCGAGAACGATTCGGATGTCCTGTTCTCCCACCAGACCCTGGGCATGAGCCCGACGGACTATGTGCGGGAGCTCGACTGGGTGGGGCCGGACGTGTGGCACGCCCACTGCGTGAAGCTGGACGAGCCGGGCATCTCCCTGTTCGCCCGCACCGGCACGGGCATCGCCCATTGCCCGTGCTCCAACATGCGCCTTGGCTCCGGCATCGCCCCGGTCCATCGCTTCCGCGCCGAGGGGATCCGGGTCGGCCTCGGCGTGGACGGCTCCGCCTCCAACGACGGGGGCCACCTGCTGGGGGAGGCCCGGCAGGCCATGCTGCTCCAGCGCGTGGCCAACGGGCCCGATGCCATGAGCGCGCGCGGCGCCCTCGAAATGGCTACCCTCGGCGGCGCGCGGGTGTTGCGGCGCGACGACATCGGCGCCCTCGCGCCCGACATGGCGGCGGACTTCGTCGCCTTCGACATGGCCGCCCTGCCCTATGCCGGCGCGCTGCACGACCCGGTGGCGGCGCTGCTGTTCTGCCAGCCGCAGCAGGTGGCCCTGAGCGTCATCAATGGAGAGGTGGTGGCGCGGGGCGGCCGGCTTCTGACCATCGATGTTGCCGCGACGGTGGCGCGGCACAACGCCATGGCCGCCGAACTGGCGCGCCAAGCCGGCGCTTGATAAGACACGCCCGCGCGGAACGGTCTGGCTTCCGGCGACCCGGATGCGAGGGGCGCGCCGGAACGGGCGCCGCCGGCACCGCGGGGGCGTAACGGAGTGGACCATGGGTAAACGCATCGTCGCGGTGCGACACAGCCCCGACTGGCTGGCCCTGACCGAGGACGACACCCGGCGCTTCCTCAGGCGCCATGGCATCGACGAAAACCTGCTGGTGGACTTCATTGCCTTGTGGGACCGCGCCTTGAAGGTGGACTACCGCACCTTCCGCCACGAGATCGCCGCGCTCTCCCGTGCCAGCTTCTCCGCCGTGCGCGGCGCCGAGGTGATGTCGCACGTGGCCCTGCGCGCCACGACGCCGGCGAAGGACGACCTCGTCGTCTTCGTGGACGACGACGACTGGCTGGCGCCAAGCCTGTTCGAGGAACTGGCCGCCGCCTGCCCGCGGCCGCTGAACGGCATCTGGTGGGGGTCGATCCTAGTGGGCCCGCAGCTTACCACCTACGAAGCCTCGCAGTACGATCCGATCATCGAGCTGCGCCCGCTCGAGCGTGTGATCTACACCAACAACTACGCCGTGACCGGCCGCGCCCTGAACTGGCACGGCTACGGCAGGCTATTCGAGCACTATCACGCCGACCGGCGCTTCGGGAAATTCTGGTGGCCGCCGAAGAAGGTGCCGAAATATCTCTCGGCCGCCTCCAAGCATCCCTGCTCGACCGTGTCGGTGCAGTTCTTCATGGCGCAGCCGCAGTTCCGCGCCGATCCGCGGCGTCACGTGGCGCGCTTCGCCGAGCAGTTGGCGGAAGCACAGATCCCCGCTGGCTACGACTGGCTGAAGGCGCCGGTGGGCCAGGTGGAGGCGCTGGTGCGCCGGGCGCTCGGGGAATAGACCCTCAGAATTTGTGGAAGATGAAGAAGGCGCCGCCGGCGATGAAGGCGAAGCCCACGAGGTGATTCCAGCCCAGCGGCTCTTTCAGGTAGAGCACTGAGAAACCGGCAAAGACAAGCAGGGTGATGACCTCCTGCATCGTCTTGAGCTGCGCCGTGGAATAGACTTCCGAGCCGAAGCGGTTGGCCGGAACGGCGAGGCAATACTCGAAAAATGCAATGCCCCAGCTTGCCACGATGGCGATGAGCAGTGGTGACGACTTGTGCTTGAGGTGGCCGTACCAGGCGAACGTCATGAAGACGTTCGAGGCGACCAGCATGACGATGGGCAGGATCTGCGGTGGCAGGAGAGACGTCAGGGAGGGCATGGGGCAGCTTCAGGACGATTAACCGGCCTGCATGATGGACCATCAGGGTCGTTGCGACCATGCGGGCCGTCCCTGTTGCTTCTCCCATGCACGCGTTTCCCCGGCGGCGTCCGTGCGGCGATCGCCACTCATGGATGCAAATTTATCACACACAATCAAAGAGGGAGATGAGCCCCCGTCTCGCGTTGACCGTGCGCGCGAATCTGTCACAACTAAAAGTTGAAATCATTGATTGGGGGCAATCATGAATAAATATCCTTTGATGGCGGCTCTTGGACTCGGCTTCGGCCTCGCCGGGTGCGCCGGCGGCGTTCCCTTCGGTGCCCGCGCCGTCTCCCCTCCGGAAACCGGAATTCGGGCCGCCTATCTCTACACGTCCTACGATCGGGCGGGATCGAACGGTCAGGGACCGGTGTCGATCGCGCTCTTGTGCGACATGCCGGCGAGCCTCTTGAAGGGCATTTCGTATCAGGATGAAAGCACCGTCGCCGACATCGACCTGCTCTCGACGTTTTCGGTCAGCGGCGGCGTATCGGGCCTCAAATTGTCGGTGGTGTCGGCGGAATTGCAGGGCTCCCTTTCGGACTATTACGAACTCAAATTGACCCGGGTCGTGAAGCGCTATGTATCTCAGGAACAGGCCAACGCCGTCTTCAGCCAGCTCGTGTCCCGGCGGGGCTGCGCCGCAGCCTATATGAGCGAACGCTCCGCCCGCGCGGTCTACCAGATCCGCGCGGTTTACCTGGGAGACGTGCATTTCGGGGTGAAGCGGGACGCGGGCTTCTCCGCCGACCTTGCGATCAAGCTGAAAGCCCTGGAGCCGAAGATCAAGGCTCAGCTCAAGCGCGCCTACAACCTCTCGTTTGACGGCAAGCAGATGGTCGGCGCAGTGGAAACGATCCCGCGGTAGGTGCATGGCGTTGCGAGCCGGGGGGGCGCGGCCCATATTCCCCCCATGGCCAAAGCATCCCGTCCCGGCAAGCTCGGAGAGCGCTCCCAGCGTCACTTCGAGCCGGCGCCCCAGCAGGCGCTTGATCCCGCGCTCGCCCAGTCCCTCGGGCTCGAGCCGGGAGCGCTCTCGCTCGATTTCGAATCGGCGGGAGCATCCGCCACCGTGCAGGCGCTCTCGCGGCTGATCGAGGAGGGACGGCCCGAGGTCAACGGCCAGACCTGGATGCCCCATCGCCCGCCCCGCCCGGAAAAGTCCGAGGGCGGCGTCCACTTCACCATGAAGAGCGACTTCGAGCCCGCGGGCGACCAGCCCCAGGCCATCGCCGAGCTGTGCGCGCAGGCTGAGGCCGGCGAGCGCGACCAGGTGCTGCTCGGCGTCACCGGCTCGGGCAAGACCTTCACCATGGCCAAGGTGATCGAGCAGCTCCAGCGCCCGGCCATCGTGCTCGCCCCCAACAAGACGCTGGCGGCGCAGCTCTACGGCGAGTTCAAGAGCTTCTTCCCCGACAATGCGGTGGAATATTTCGTCTCCTACTACGACTACTACCAGCCGGAAGCCTACGTTCCGCGCACCGATACCTATATCGAGAAGGAATCTTCCATCAACGAGCAGATCGACCGCATGCGCCATGCGGCCACCCGCTCGCTGCTGGAGCGCGACGACGTGATCATCGTCGCCTCGGTGTCGTGCATCTACGGCATCGGCTCGGTCGAGACCTATTCGGCCATGACCTTCGACATCAAGGTGGGCGAGCGCATCGACCAGCGCGCCCTGCTCGCCGACCTCGTGGCCCTGCAATACAAGCGCATCCAGTCCGACTTCGCCCGCGGCACCTTCCGGGTGCGCGGCGACAGCGTGGAGATATTCCCCGCCCACTATGAAGACCGCGCCTGGCGCGTCTCCCTGTTCGGCGACGAGGTGGAGAGCATCGCCGAGTTCGATCCGCTCACCGGGCACAAGAGCGGCGACATGAAGAGCGTGCGCGTCTACGCCGCCTCCCACTATGTCACCCCGCGCCCGACGCTGATCCAGGCCATTTCCGGCATCAAGGCCGAGCTGAAAATGCGCCTCGACGAGCTCTACAAGATGGGCCGCCTGCTGGAAGCCCAGCGGCTGGAGCAGCGCACCCGCTACGACCTGGAGATGATGGAGGCGACGGGCAGCTGCGCCGGCATCGAGAACTATTCCCGCTGGCTCACCGGCAGGAAGCCCGGCGAGCCGCCGCCCACCCTGTTCGAGTACGTGCCGGACAACGCCCTCGTCTTCATCGACGAGAGCCACGTCACCATCCCGCAGATCGGCGCCATGTATCGCGGCGACTTCCGCCGCAAGGCGACGCTGGCCGAATACGGCTTCCGCCTGCCGAGCTGCATGGACAACCGGCCGCTGCGCTTCGAGGAATGGGAGGCCATGCGGCCGCAGACCGTGCACGTCTCCGCCACCCCCGGCACCTGGGAGATGGAGAAGACCGGCGGCGTGTTCGTGGAGCAGGTCATCCGCCCCACCGGGCTCATCGACCCGCCGGTGGACGTGCGCCCGGCGCGTACCCAGGTGGACGACCTCCTCGGCGAGGTCCGCGCCGTGGCGGCCAAGGGCTACCGGACGCTGGTCACGGTGCTCACCAAGCGCATGGCCGAGGACCTCACCGAATACCTGCACGAGAACGGCATCCGCGTGCGCTACATGCATTCGGACATCGACACCATCGAGCGCATCGAGATCATCCGCGACCTGCGCCTCGGGGCGTTCGACGTGCTCATCGGCATCAACCTGCTGCGCGAGGGCCTCGACATCCCCGAATGCGGGCTGGTGGCCATCCTCGACGCGGACAAGGAAGGCTTCCTGCGCTCCGAGACCTCGCTGGTGCAGACCATCGGCCGCGCCGCCCGCAACGTGGACGGGCGGGTGATCCTCTATGCCGACCGCGTCACCGGCTCCATGGAGCGGGCCATGGCGGAGACCTCCCGCCGGCGCGAGAAGCAGGTGGCCTACAATACCGAGCACGGCATCACGCCGGAGAGCGTGAAGAAGGCCATCGGCGACATCCTCAACTCGGTCTACGAGCGCGACCACGTGCAGGTGGATGCGGGCCTTGCCGAGGAAGGCGCGGCCTTCGGGCACAATCTCAAGGCGGTCATGGCGGACCTGGAGAAGCGCATGCGCGCCGCCGCCGCCGACCTCGACTTCGAGACCGCCGCGCGCCTGCGCGACGAGATCCGCCGGCTGGAGGCCACCGAGCTTGCGGTGGCGGACGATCCCCTCGCCCGGCAGGAAGCGGTGGACGACAAGACCGGGGGCTACAGGGGCGCCCGCAAATACGGCAAGGCAGCCAACCTGCCGCCGAAGGAAGGCGCCGCCGCCCTGTTGCCGCGCGGCCGCGGCGGGGCCAAGGGCAAGTCCCGCGGCTCCGAGCCGGAGGGCATGGGCGAGGCGCAGGCGCCCTATGCGCCGCCCGAGACACGCGCCCACAAGCCCTCCCTCGACGACATGGGCCCCGGCTCCGACCGCGTCGTCCCGCTCGCGGAGGACAGCTTCCGCCCGGGTCCCCGGCCGGATCCCGGAACCAAGGGCTACCGGAAAGGCGGCCGCCGCTCGAAATGAGGAGGCGGCGTGCGGCGCCTTGTTTCATCGAGGCGGTGAAATCAGCCGCGACCGATCAAAGAGGGCGGCGAGGCGGTGACGCCGCTTCGCCGCCGGCGGCCCTTTCCATCCGGCCCACCACCAGTTCGTCGATCTCCAGGCGGACGATGCGTGCCCGTCCGATGCGCAGGCGGCCGATGGCGAGCGCGCCGATCGCCAGGGCGCCGACCGTCAGCGCCCCAACCACCAGCGCGCCAACAGCCACCGCTCCGACGGCACCGGCGCCGGCCGAGCCGGCGCCGAGCGCTCCCTTGCGCAGGACGACGTGGCGACCCCGTTGCGCCAGCCCGCCTCTCGCGGCCGGCGCGCCTTCGGCCGCGGTTCTGGAAGCATGGGCGCGAGGCTGCGGCTGTCCTGTCATGGCGACGGTCCTCATCTCGGTTGGCAAGGCGTGCCCGGGCGCTCGCGTCCTCCTGCCCATCCTCTCCGCCTGCGGCCGGGCGGGAAAACGCGTGGAGAAGCTTAGCCCCGCGCGCACCGGGCGGAACAGCGGAATCGCGGTTGCCGGGCACGCCGCCGGCGCGGTCCCCTTGCGGTCGCCGCAAAAATGGAGGAATTTGCGCGCCTCACTCGCGGGGAATGCATCAATTCACATGAATTAATCGTTCTACACCTCGCGGATGGGTCGGGTTTGACGACGGCACGCCGCGCGCGAGGATGAGGGCGACGGTTCGCGCCGGGAACAGCGAGACGGACGGGTCGATGAGTTCTGAACGGATGACGCATCTGAAGCGTCTGGAAGCCGAATCCATCTTCATCATGCGCGAGGTGGCGGCGGAGTTCCGCAACCCGGTGATGCTGTATTCCATCGGCAAGGATTCCGCCGTGATGCTGCATCTCGCGGTGAAGGCGTTCTATCCCTCGCGCCCGCCGTTTCCGCTCATGCACATCGACACCACCTGGAAATTCCAGGAGATGATCGCCTTCCGCGACGAGATGGCGAAGCGCCTCGGCTTCGACCTCATCGTCCACAAGAACGAGGACGGCCTCGCCCGGGGCATCAACCCGTTCGACCACGGCTCCTCCCTCTACACCCACGTGATGAAGACCGAGGCGCTCAAGGAGGCGCTGACGTTGCACGGCTTCGACGCGGCCTTCGGCGGCGCCCGCCGCGACGAGGAGAAGAGCCGCGCCAAGGAGCGCATCTTCTCCTTCCGTACCGCCAGTCACGGCTGGGACCCGAAGAACCAGCGGCCCGAGCTGTGGAACCTCTACAACGCCCGCGTCCGGCCGGGGGAGAGCATCCGGGTGTTCCCGCTGTCCAACTGGACCGAGCTCGACATCTGGCAATACATCCTGGCGGAGAACATCCCCATCGTGCCGCTCTATTTTGCCGCCGAGCGGCCGGTGGTGGAGCGCGACGGCCAGCTGATCATGGTGGACGACGAGCGCCTGCCGCTGAAGCCGGGCGAAACCCCCGAGCAGCGCCGGGTGCGCTTCCGCACGCTGGGCTGCTACCCGCTCACCGCCGCCATCGACAGCGACGCGGACACCCTGGAGGCCATCGTGCGGGAGATGCTGCTCGCCCGCACGTCGGAGCGCGCCGGCCGCCTCATCGACCATGACGAGGCCGCCTCCATGGAGAAGAAGAAGCGCGAGGGATATTTCTGATGAACGAGGCCCCCGCGCACAGCGCCTTCGCCGACTACCTCGCCGCCCACGAGCAGAAGAGCCTTTTGCGCTTCCTCACCTGCGGCAGCGTCGACGACGGCAAGTCCACCCTCATCGGCCGCCTGCTCTACGACACCAAGCTGCTGTTCGAGGACCAGCTGGCGACGCTGGCCTCCGATTCCCGCAAGCACGGCACCGCGGGGGAAGACCTCGACTTCGCGCTGCTGGTGGACGGCCTCGCCGCCGAGCGCGAGCAGGGCATCACCATCGACGTCGCCTACCGCTTCTTCGCCACCGACAGGCGCAAGTTCATCGTCGCCGACACCCCCGGCCACGAGCAGTACACGCGCAACATGGCGACGGGCGCCTCCAATTCCGATCTCGCCGTGATCCTGGTGGACGCGCGCAAGGGCATCCTCACCCAGACGCGCCGCCACTCCTTCATCGTCTCCCTGCTCGGGCTGAAGCACGTGGTGCTGGCGGTGAACAAGATCGACCTCGTCGACTATTCGCAGCAGGTGTTCGAGGAGATCGTCGCGGCCTACAGGGACTTCGCCCGCGACTTCGGCTTCGAGACGCTGGTTCCCATCCCGCTGTCGGCCCGCCACGGCGACAACGTGATCGAGAAGAGCACCAACACGGCGTGGTACGAGGGCCCGTCCCTGCTGCAGCACCTCGACAACGTGGAGGTGGAGAGCGAGGCGCGCGCGCGCCCGTTCCGCCTGCCGGTGCAGTGGGTGAACCGGCCGGACCTCAATTTCCGCGGCTTCTCGGGCACCATCGCCTCCGGCGTGGTGCGGGTGGGCGATGCCGTGGTGGTCGCCGGCTCCGGCGCCACGTCCGAGATCGCCTCCATCGTCACGCAGGATGGGCTCCTTGCGGAAGCCGGCGCCGGCGAGGCCGTCACGGTGACGCTGAGGGACGAGATCGACGCCTCCCGCGGCGATGTCATCGCGGCCGCCGACGCGCGTCCGGAGGTGTCGGACCAGTTCGCCGCCCATCTCATCTGGATGCACGAGGAGCCCCTGCTCCCGGGACGGCCCTATCTCATGAAGATCGGCAGCCGCACGGTCGGCGTGTCGGTGACCGAGATCAAGCACCGGGTGGACGTCAACACCTTCCAGAAGCTCGCCGCCAAGACGCTGGCGCTGAACGACGTGGCGGTGGTGAACATCGCCACCCACGATCCCATCGCCTTCGACCCCTATGCGAAGGTGCCGCAGACCGGTGCCTTCATCGTCATCGACCGCATGACCAACCAGACGGTCGGCGCCGGCATGGTGGATTTCGGCCTCAGGCGCGCCACCAACGTGCACTGGCAGGCCCTCGACGTCTCCAAGGACAGCCGCGCGGCGCTGAAGCGCCAGCGCCCGGTGGTGCTGTGGTTCACCGGCCTGTCGGGGGCGGGCAAGTCCACCATCGCCAACCTCCTGGAAAAACGCCTCAACGTGCTGGGCCGGCACACCTATCTGCTGGACGGCGACAATGTGCGGCACGGCCTCAACAAGGACCTCGGCTTCACCGACGCCGACCGGGTGGAGAACATCCGCCGCGTCGCCGAGGTGTCGCGTCTGTTCGTGGATGCCGGGCTGATCGTGCTGGTCTCCTTCATCTCCCCGTTCCGGGCGGAGCGGCAGATGGCGCGCGAGCTGATGGGCGACGGCGAGTTCGTCGAGATCTTCGTCGACACGCCGCTGGAGGTCGCCGAAGGTCGCGACGTCAAGGGCCTCTACAAGCGGGCCCGTGCCGGCCAGATCAAGAACTTCACCGGCATCGACAGTCCCTATGAGGCGCCCCTCGGTGCGGAGATCACCATCGCCGGCGGGGCGCTCTCCCCGGAGGCCGGTGCCGAGGAGGTGCTGGCCTTCCTGCTGGAGCGCGGCTACCTGACCTGACGGCCTGGGGCCGATGCCGGCACGGTGCCACCCCGTTAGGACGCAGGGACGGCTCCCCGCTCAGAGGGGAGGGGCGCCGGCTCGACGGCCTCGAAGTCCTCTGCCTCGCTGTCGGCGATGACGGGCAGATGGGCAAGGACATCCTGCCAGCGCGTGCCCGGCTTCTGTTCGAGATCCCCGAGGAATTGCACGAAGGACCGGACCGCCGGGCGCGGCGACCGGAACCAGGCGGCGCCCAGGTGGCGGGCGCAATGCTCCGAGAAGGCCTGCAGCGCCGCGTCGGGCACGAGGTGTTTCTGGGCGTCGCCGCAGGCGAACACGTCGCGCACGTGGACGAGCAGCGCCCGCAGGTCTTCCGGCGTGAGGCCATCGAGCCGCAGGACGGCGCCGGACAGCTCCGCGATGGGGCTCCCCGGCAGGCCCGCGCGCAGCGCCGGGACCCCGGCGAGGCCGCGGTGCGTGTCATAGAAGACTTCCGGCGTTCCGCCAAAGGCGATGCCGAGCCCGATCGCCGGGCGCGTCTGGTGACCCGCGTCTTGATCCGGGCGCATGTCTTCGAGCATGCGCAGGATCTGCCCGTAATTCTCGTCGCGTGCCTGCGCATCCCCCAGACCGTAGAGGCTCTCCATGTCGTCGAAGACGGCGAAAAGCCCGCCATAGCCGGCAAGCCGGACAAACGAGGCCAGGAGCTTCAGGGCGTCGGCGATGCCGCCGTCGTCGACAAGGGTGTGCGCACCCACCGCCTGCCGGGCCTGCGGCCGGGTGGAATAGCCGCCGCGCAGCCAGCGCAGCGCGGCGGCTGTAAGGAGCCCGTTCCCGTCCTCGCTGCCCTGCCAATAGGCCTTGAGGACGACCGCATAGTCATCAATGGCCGCGGGGTCCTCCACCTGTGCCCGCAACGGGGTCAGCCGCTCGTCGATCACGCGGTCCACCGTCCCGCCCTGAGCCTCGGCCTGCCTGACGCAGGCGATGAGGAAACGCTCGACCACGCTCGCAAGGGCCCCGCCCTCCGGCCGGGTGCGTGTCGCCATGTTGCGGACCGCCTGCGCAAAGAAGCGGCGGGCCTGCCCGCCGCCGGGCTGGAGGCGGCGGTCGGGCGCCAGATCGGCGTGGATGGTCACCAACCCGCGTTCTAGGGCGGCGAGGCGAACGAGGTTGAGGAGGAAGGTCTTGCCGGCGCCACGTTCACCGACGACGAAGCGCAGCGCCGCGCCGCCGCCAGCGACCCGATCGATATCCGCCAGCACCAGCGATGCCTCGGCGGCGCGCCCCGCCTGAATGTGGCGCAGCCCGAGACGCGGGACCAGGCCCGACGCCAGCGCCCGCAGGATCGCCTCCCGCTCGCGCAGGGTGAGCGGAGGCGACGGGCTCATGCCGCATGCTCCGGAATGTCCAGCTGCATGCGTGCCGGATCGAGCACGCGGATCGGGTCCTCGCCGTCGATGACGGCTTCGCCCAACGCCGCGAGCCCCCACGCGTTGATGATCTCGCAAGCTCCGTCGGGCAGCAGCCGGAGGCTGCGGGCGAGCGCCTCCACGTCCTCGCGGGGCATGCTGCCTTCGGCCAGCAGCGCCGCTAGGAACTGGCCGTGCCGACGGTCGAGCCCGGCATACGGCGGCGCGCCGTCGCCGCCGGGATCGGATGCACAGGATGCCCCGGCCGGGACCGCCTCCGCAGCGAACAGCCCGGCGAGCAGCTGCGACACCTCCACGGCATCCTGGCGGTGGCGCGCGGCGGCCTGCGGATCGTCGCTCCCGCCGGAGCGCGCCTGGGCGGCGCCGGCCATGGTCGAACCATTCGGTGCCGGGTCTTCCGCAGCGGTGACGCCGGCATACGGGTCGGCGGATGCGCCGACCGGCAGGTGCAGCGCCGCGTGGATCTGCCCGATGAGCATTTCCCCCGCGACTGACGCTTGCCCATTCGGCAGAAGCGCGCCGGTCGCCGCACGGGCCACCTGCAGCCGCAGGTTTTCCGGCAGGCTGGACAGTTTGCTCCTCGCCGCCGCCCAGCGCGGCGCATCGGCGAAAAGAAAGCCGAGATAGACAAGGAGACGCATGCGCTCCGCGGTATCCAGGCCGCTGACGTGCCGCAGCTCCGCGCTGACCGCCGCATAGGCCTCGCCGGCGGGGGGGCCGCCGGCCGGCGCGGCGAGCACCACCACCTCGCACATGCATTTCGCCGACCGGTAGGCCGGCTTTTCCCACTCCACCGGCGCCCCGCCTTCGGCCCGAAACAGGAGGACGCGTCCCTCGCCCACCGGCGCGCCGGACCCATAGCGCGGGTCCGGCTCGAAGCCGATGTCGAGGAGATCGAGCAACGTCGAGACCTGGCTGCGCTGCGCGCTCCCCAGCACGCCGTGGCCGGGGACGGGCAGTGCAAGGATGTCGAACAGCTCTGCCACGCCGAGCTGCGCCACCTTGTGCCCGTTCAGCATGACGCCCAGCCGATCCCTCATCGCCCCGACCACGGCATTCCGGTCCGGTCCCGCGAGCTCGGGCGGCAGAAGCACGACGGCCTCCGGCGTGTCACGCAGCGCAGGATTGCGCGCGAGGAGCCGGGCATAGGGCTCGAGGGCTTCGGTGCAGGCGTCGGCCAGATCGCGCAGCCCGCCGAGCGACGCGCGGACGGCCGCAATATCCGGCACCGGCGCGCCATCGACCAGGATGTCGACCCCCCCGCCGAACGCCCCGCTCGCGGCACGATAGGAGAGCTTGAGGGGGATGGGTGGCGCGGAAACCTTCAGTCCGGCGGGATAGCGCTCGGCGAAGCCGAGCGTCCAGAGGGCGACGAACGCATCAAAGCAGCGAGCGATGGACGGGCGCAGGCGCGTGTCGGGCAGCGCCAGATGCCATGTGAGCGCGTCCTCCGCCGCGAGCGGCTCGCCGTGAGCAAGCTTTCGGCCGAGACGCCGCCGGGCGAGCAGGCTGATGTCGTAGCCCGCAGCAGGCTGCGGCGACAGAGCCGGATGCTGGTCGGTTGCGTGCAGGACATCCAGCGCGTCGAGGAAGCGGCGGGCATGCCCCCTAAAGGCGCCGTGCCGCCCGTGGATTTCGAGCAGGCGCCGCACTTCATCGGCGAGCGCCCGGTGCTCCTGCCGCGCGCCTTCGATGAAGTATCTGCGTTCCAGCCCGTAGAAGAAGAGGAAGACGTAGCCGATGCCGATCTCCGGATCGCACCGCCCGCCCGCCAGCCATTCGAGATAGGTCCTGCGCTCCCGCGGCTGGATGCCGCCGTAGGACGGCCAGGGCGGCATGGCGCCGCCGGGCCGGTCGACATTCTCGCCCAGCGGCAATCGCGGATCGACCACGCAATTGTCAGGATCCCCGTGCATGGCCGTGGAGGCGGCGCCGCCCACATAGATCATGCCCGACGTGATGGTGATGCCGCCGATGCTGACCGCCTCACCCGGCGCGATCCACCGGGCGGGCTCCTTCGCGCTCCTCGCTCTCGCGGCGACCGAACTGCGCGGTTGTGCTTCGGAAGCGGGGGCGGAAACCGGCAGCGGGCGCGCAGACGCTCGGCGCGGCCTGCCCAATTTCACCCACCAGAAGATCAGCCCGGCCGCCGCCAGGCACGCCAGCAACCACCACACCGTCAACTCCCGGAACGCGCACGTTCAACCATGAGCATGACAGGAGTTGCAAAGGATGGCCAGCATCGCCCGGCCCTCGGGCGGTGCTGCGGCGGGAACCATCGCCTCATCCGATGAACGCCGTGCGCGCCTTCCGTGCCAACGCCCGGCGACGGCGGGCGACAACCCGTGGCGGCGCCGCGTCGTTGCACATCTTCGTGACCGATCGAGGCGGCGGCGCCCGACAAGACGCCGCTTTCCCCGGCATCCGGCGGGACCGCGAGGCGATCCCGGCCCCGGCGAGCGCCCTTCCCCCGCTGCGCGGGATCACTCCGCCGGCGGCCGGCGCGCGATGGTCTCCTCCAGCGTGCCGTCGGGCGCGAGATACTCGATGAGCCGCAACGTCCGTTCCCCGGTGCCGGCGAGCTTGGCGACAATGCCGCGCAGCATCTTGAAATCATGTGTCGAAAGCGGCTCGAACAGGGTGTCGTTGGCGGGCACCTGGACCCTTGTCATCTCGCCGAGCCGGCGTTCGGCCTCCTCGGTGACGGCCAGCACCACGCGGCGGCGGTCCTCCGGATTTGTGACCTTGGTGACGAGCCCGGCCGCCACCAGCTTGTTCACCTCGATGGTCACGAACGCGCCGGACAGGTGCAGGTGCTCGGCAAGCGTGTTCACGCCCAGTTCCGGCGCGCGAGCGCTGAGGCGGGCGATGGAGGTGAGGATCGTATATTGCGTGCCCGACAAGCCAATAAGCCCGCCGAGCCGGTCGCGCACCTCCTCGATGGCGGCGGCAAAGGCCAGCATGTCGTGCACGAGGTCGCGGAACTCGAGGTCTGAACCGTCGACCAGCAGAGCGGGACGAGAAGTGGTCAAGGGCAATGGCCTTCGGGGCTTTCCGGATTTCGGCTTGGGCATCGGATCTGCGCTCCCTGACGCGCGGATTCTGAGCGTTGCGTTGCCCACTCTTATCCTCGCACGGGCCTTGACGTCCATCACCTGCCTATAATAGCTTTGTTGCAAAGCTAATTGCCTTCTGGACATCGCCCCATGTCGTCATCACCGGCAGAAGCCTTCGACGTCGATGCCTTCCGGCGGACTCTCGGCGCATTCGCCACCGGCGTGGCCATCGTCGCCGCCGAGGCGGATGACGGCAGCCTCGTCGGCATGACCATGAGTTCGTTCAACTCGGTCTCCCTCGATCCGCCGCTGGTGCTGTTCTCGGTGGCGCGCTCAGCCCTCTGCCTGCCTGCGCTGAAGTCCGCGCGAGCCTTCGGCATCTCCGTGCTGGCGCAGCACCAGCAGGAGCTTTCCACCCGCTTCTCCCGCGCCCGGGGCGAGAAATGGGCGGGGGTCTCCCACCTGCGCGGCGCGCACGGCGCCCCCCTCGTGATGGACGCGGCCGCCCATCTGGAATGCGTGCCCCATGCCCTCCACGACGGGGGCGATCACGAGATCTTTATCGCCCGCGTCCTCGAACACCGGGCGCAGGCGAGCGACCCCCTCATCTTCCACGCCGGCCGCTACCGCAGCCTTTCGGCCGCGCACTGAACATCCGAAAGGACGAGCCATGATCAAGACCGGTGCCGAGCACGTTGCCAGCCTGAGGGACGGCCGCGAGATCTTCCTCGACGGCCAGAAGGTCGCCGACGCCACCACCCATCCCGCCTTCCGCCGCGCGGTGGCCTCGGTGGGCCGCATGTTCGACTTCCACAGCGCGTCGGAAAACCGCGCGCTGATGACCTTCGAGACCGACACCGGAACGCGGGCCAACCGCATCTGGCAGCTGCCGACGAGCTACGAGGAGCTCAAGATCCGCCGCCACGGGCTCGAGGCCTGGACCGAATTGCACGCCGGCTTCCTCGGCCGCGCGCCGGACCATGTCGCCTCCTGCATCTCCGGCATGTATATGGGCCTCGACCAGTTCGAGCTCTACGACCCCGCCCGGGCCCGCGCGCTCGCCGATTACTACCGCTACGCCCGCGACAACGACCTTTACCTTACCTACGTCATCATCAACCCGCAGGCCGACCGCTCGAAGAATGCGGCCGAGCAGGCCGACCCCTTCCTCTCCGCCGCCATCGTGGACGAGGACACCTCCGGCATCACCGTGCGCGGGGCGAAGATGCTGGCCACCGGCGGCATCATGGCCAACGAGGTGTTCGTCACCTGCATCCAGCCCCTGCAGAAGGGGGAGGAGCCCTATGCCCTCTCCTTCGCCATTCCCATGAATGCCAAGGGGTTGAAGATCCTTTCCCGCAAGTCGTACGAGGCGGGCGCGCCCTCGGTGTTCGACAATCCCCTGTCGAGCCGCTTCGACGAGAACGACGCGGTGCTCTATTTCGACGACGTGAAGGTGCCGTGGGACCGCATCTTCGTCGCCGGCGACATCGCCATGACAGGCAAGCAGTTCCATGCCACGCCGGCCCACGTCTACCAGAACTACCAGGCGCAGATCCGCCTCGCGGTGAAGCTGAAATTCCTGCTCGCCATCGCCCGCCGCATCACCGAGGTGAACGGCACCACGGGCTTTCCCCAGGTGCGCGAGATGCTGGGCCAGCTCGCCGCGGAAGCCGCCATGGTGGATGCCTTCGTTGCCGCCATGGAGGCGAAGGGCACCACCTATGGCCCCTATTTCATCCCCGACCGCCACACCCTCTACGCGGCGCAGACGCTGGCCCAGCAGCTCTACGGCAAGTTCATCACCACCCTGCGCGAGCTCGCCGGCGGCGGCATGATCATGCTGCCGTCCTCGGTGCACGATTTTGAGAATCCGGAGCTTGCCAGGCTCATCGGCAAGACCCAGCAGTCCCCGGCCGCCGGCGCGGAAGAAAAGGTGAAGTTCTACAAGCTCGCCTGGGACGCGGTGGGCTCGGAATTCGCCTCGCGCCACACCCAGTATGAGATGTTCTACGCGGGCGCGAGCTTCGTGGTGAAGGGCCATTCCTTCCGCACCTATGACTGGGCGGGGGCCGAGCGGCTGCTCGACGCCATGCTCTCCTCCTATTCCCTCGCCGACGAGGTCGCGCCGGCTTCCGCGGCCCGTGCGGCGGAGTGATGCACAACCACCCGTCATCCCCCGGCTTGTCCGGGGGATCCACCCGGAGGCTCGCCCTGCACCCGGCGGCCTGCGGCGCGGCGGCGGACGAGTGGATGCCCCGGACAAGCCGGAACATGACGGCGAACAAAAGGGACGAGGTCGTGAATTGAAGCCATGACTCACGGAAGCGTCCGGCAAGACGACATCCTTTTTGAAGAAAGGCACAGCAATGCCCATCAACAAGATTCACGACGAGTTCCACACCCTCGACCTCACCACCGGGTGGGAGGTGCCCCCCGGCTATCCGGAGGGCATCAAGCAGAAGATTCTGTCCGGCGCGCTGGATGAGGCGAACAAGGGCGGCTCGCGCTCGCGCCTCCTGAAGTTCGATCCCGGCGTCTTCACGACGGCCCCGTTCGTGCACGAATACTGGGAAGAGGTGTTCCTCGTCTCCGGCGACCTCACCGTGGGCAATGACGAGAAAGGCGAGGGCGGCGAGAGCTTTCCCCCCTTCACCTATGCCGTGCGTCCCCCGGGCGCGTTCCACGGCCCGTTCAAATCGGATAAAGGCTGCATCCTGTTCGAAATCCACTATTTCGACCCGGCCTGATCCCTCCCCGCCTTTCCGGACCTGCCCCATGCCCCATCCGACCCTTGCCGCCCTCGCCGATGACCTCGCCTCCGGGCGCACCACGGCGCGGGACCTCGTGGAGGCGTGCCTCGCCCGCATCGACGATCCCGCCGGCGAGGGCGGCCGCGCCTTCACCCGCGTCAATCGCGAGGGCGCGCTGAAGGCGGCGGAGGCGCAGGACGCCCTGCGGCTGGCGGGGGCGGCGCCCTCGCCCTTCGCCGGCATTCCGGTCGGCATCAAGGACCTGTTCGACATGGCCGGCGAGGTGACCACCGCCGGCTCCCGGGTGCTGAAGGACAATCCCCCGGCGCGGACGGATGCCCCGGCCGTCGCCCGCCTGAGGCGCGCCGGCTTCGTCGTCATCGGCCGCAACAGCATGACCGAGTTCGCCTATTCCGGCCTCGGCATGAACCCGCACTACGGTGATCCGCGCGCGCCCTTCGAGCGGGCCTCGGCCCCGCGCGTCTCCGGCGGCTCCTCGTCCGGCGGGGCGGTGGCGGTGGCGGACGGCATGGCCCATGCGGCGCTGGGCACCGACACCGGTGGCTCCTGCCGCATCCCCGCCGCCTTCTGCGGCCTCGTCGGCTTCAAGCCCACGGCGCACCGCGTGCCGCGTTCCGGCGCCTTCCCGCTCTCCTTCACCCTCGATTCCATCGGCCCCATGGCCCGCTCCGTGGCCTGCTGCGCCGCCCTCGATGCCATCCTTGCGGGTGCCGATGCCGCGCCCCTGGCGCCGCGCCCGGTGGCGGGACTGCGCCTGCTGGTGCCCACCACCGTGGCTCTCGACGGGCTCGACCCCGAGGTGGCCTCCGCCTTCGAGGCCGCGGTGGACCTTCTGGCCAAGGCCGGTGCGCGCATCACCTCCGCGCCCTTTCCGGAGTTCGGCGAAGTGGCGACCATCAATGCCAAGGGCGGCTTCTCGGCGGCGGAGAGCTATGCCGTCCACCGCAAGCTGCTGGCCGAGAAGCCTGAAGCCTATGACCGGCGGGTGTCCGGGCGCATCAAGCGGGGGGCGGAGCAGTCGGCGGCGGACTATGTGGACCTCATCGCCGCCCGCCGCGCTCTGGTGGAGCGGGCGGCATCGCGCCTTGCCCCGTTCGATGCGCTGGCAATGCCCACCGCCGCCATCCTGCCGCCGAAGATCGCCGACCTCGCCACCGACGACGACGCCTATGGCCGCGCCAACCTGCTGGCGCTGCGCAATCCCACCCTCATCAACATGATCGACGGCTGCGCCATCTCCCTGCCGCTCGCGGGCGCGCCGGTGGGGCTGATGCTGGCTGGCGCGCCCGGCAGCGATGCGGCGCTCCTCGCCATCGCCGCGGGAGTGGAGGCGACGCTGTCGGCCTGACCCGCGGCGCGTGGCCTCTTTTCGGGGCTTCGAGGTGTGGTGACGCGCCGCGGCCGGGGGGCTTCGGTATTAAGGTGCAGCTTGCCCCGCATGGAATGCATTTCTGTATTGTGGAAAATGCGGATTGTGCAATGCAGCAATCACGCTATCTTCGGGTCAGCTAAGCGCACCGAGACCTAGGCCGCCGGCCACACGCGTGCGTCACGAGGCTGACATGAAGAACATCCTCAAGATTGCCGGCGTGGCCGGCCTCCTTGCCACGGCCGCTGTGTCCGTGGCCGCCACCTCCTTCGCCGGCGACACGCGCCCCGCCGAGCGTCAGGCCATCCTGACCAACCTCGGCGGCAAGGCCTCCGCGGTGACCTATTGGGTCAAGGATTCCAAGGGTTACGAGGTGATCACCACCCTCGACGCCGCCGCCGAGGACGGTGCCCGCCCGGCCGTGGTGCGCGTCTCCACCGTCCTCCAGCCCGGCCAGCAGCAGGTCATCTCCCTTCCGGCCCCGGTGGGCCAGCAGGCCGCGACCCTGCGCATCAGCCGCGTCGCGGACCGCATCGAGGTGGAGAAGGTCGGCACGCCCACCTACTGAGGCGCGATGCCGCAGCGCAGCAATCAGATTTTTGCAACTCCCATCATGGCCGGCGCGATGCCGGCCATGACCGTTCTTACGGTGTCGCGACATCGATCCGGAAGGGCCCTCAGAAAGCCCCCGTCCCCTTCTCCCTCAGCTTCGGATCGCCATAGCCGCCGCCGGTGGGCGTGACGATGATCACCGCCTCTCCCGCCTCCAGCACTTTCTGGTCGCAGCCGGCGAGCACCTCGGTTGAGCCGTCGCGGCGGCGCACGAAGCCCTCGCCCAGCGCCCCCGCCTCGCCGCCGTCCACGCCGAAGGGATGCACCCGCCGGTGCGAGGAGAGCAGCGCACAATCCATCCTTTCGAGGAACCGGATGCGCCGGTAGGTGCCCGCGCCCGCCTGCCAGCGCCCCCGCCCGCCGGAGCCGGCGCGGATGTGGAAGTCCTCCAGCAGCACCGGGAAGCGCGTCTCCAGCACCTCCGGATCGGTGAGGCGGGAATTGGTCATGTGCACGTGCACCGCATCGGTCCCGTCGAAGCCGGGGCCGGCGGGGGAGCCGGAGCAGATGGTCTCGTAATACTGGTAGATGTCGTTGCCGAAGGTGAGGTTGTTCATGGTGCCCTGGGAGGCGGCCATGGCGTTCAGCGCGCCGAACAGGCAGTTGGTGACCGCCTGCGAGGTCTCCACGTTGCCCGCCACCACCGCCGCCGGATAGACGGGCGCCAGCATGGACCCCTCCGGAACCACGATGCGGATGGGCCGCAGGCATCCCGCATTCATGGGGATCTCGTCCTCCACCATCACCCGGAACACGTAGAGCACGGCGGCGCGGGTGACCGGAGCGGGGGCGTTGAAATTGGTGTCCTGCTGCGGCGAGGTGCCGGTGAAGTCCACCGTCGCCTCGCGCTTCTCCTTGTCCACCGAGATCTTCACCTTGATGAGCGTGCCCTGGTCCATCTCGTAGTGGAAGGAACAGTCGTCGAGGCGGTCGAGCACGCGGCGCACGCTTTCGGCGGCATTGTCCTGCACGTGGCCCATATAGGCCTCGACCACATCCAGGCCGAAGGTGTCGATCATCTTGAGGAGTTCACGCACACCCTTCTCGTTGGCGGCGATCTGCGCCTTGAGGTCGGCGATGTTCTGCACCGGGTTGCGCGCCGGGTAGCGGGCCGTGGTGAGGAGCTCCACCAGCTCGCTCTCGCGGAAGCGGCCCTGATCGACGAGCTTGAAGTTGTCGATATAGACGCCCTCCTCCTCGATATGGGTGGCGAGCGGGCTCATGGAGCCGGGGGCGACGCCGCCCACGTCCGCATGATGGCCGCGCGAGGCCACCCAGAACAGGATCCTTCCCCCCGCCCCGTCGAACACCGGCGTCACCACCGTGATGTCCGGCAGGTGCGTGCCGCCGTTATAGGGGGCATTCAGCGCGAACACGTCGCCGGGGCGGATGGCGCCCTCGTTCTCGCGGATCACCGTCTCCACCGAGCGGTCCATGGAGCCCAGATGCACCGGCATGTGCGGGGCATTGGCCACGAGGTCGCCCTCGGCGGAGAAGACGGCGCAGGAAAAATCGAGCCGTTCCTTGATGTTGACCGAATAAGCGGTGTTCTGCAGCGTCACCCCCATCTGCTCGGCGATGGACATGAACAGGTTGTTGAAGACCTCCAGCATCACCGGGTCCGCGTGGGTGCCCACCGCCTCGGCGCGGGCGAGGGCTTCGGTGCGGGCGAGGATCAGGTGGTTCTTCGCGTTCACCTGCGCCTGCCAGCCTTTCTCCACCACCACGGTCTGGTTGGGCTCGATGACGATGGCGGGCCCTCGCAAGAGCATGCCGGGCCTGAAGTTTTCCCGCAGCACCACCGGCGCCTCGTGCCATTCGCCGCGGGCGAAGAAGCGGGTGCGGCGCGTCTCCTGCGGCGCCGCCTCGGACAGGGGCTGGTCCGGCTCCGCGATGCCGGTGCCGCCGCCGGAGGACATCACCTCGATGGCTTCCGCCACGATGGTCTTTTCCGGCGAGACGAAGCCGAACTGGGCCCGGTGCCGGGCCTCGAACTCCGCCGTCATGTCGGCAGTGTCGGCCAGTGTCACCGGCAGTGCCGTGTCGGTTCCGGCATAGCGCAGGTGCACCCTGGCCTCGGTGGTGGCGACATGCGCCGCGATGCCCTGGCCGGCGAGCTCGCCAAGGGTCTCCTGCGCAAGCTCCTCCTTCAGGGCGCCAAGGCTCAAGGGCAGATCCGGCGACAATTCTTCGCCCACCGCCCGCGTGCGCTGGGCCCGCACCGAGGCGAGGCCCATGCCGTAGGCCGAGAGCAGGCCGGAGAAGGGATGGATGAGCACCGTGGTCATGCCCAGCGCATCGGCGACGAGGCAGGCATGCTGGCCGCCGGCGCCGCCGAAGCAGTTGAGGGCGTAGCGCGTCACGTCGTAGCCACGCTCCACCGAGATCTTCTTGATGGCGTTGGCCATGTTCTCGACCGCGATGGTGACGAAGCCGTCCGCCACCTGCTCCGGGGTGCGGCCGGCGCCGATCTCCTGCGCCAGGGTGGCGAACTTCGCGCGGACCACTTCCGCGTCCAGCGGCGCATCCTGGGCCGGGCCGAAGATCCGCGGGAAGAAGTCGGGGATCAGCTTGCCCAGCATCACGTTGGCGTCGGTCACCGCCAGCGGCCCGCCGCGACGGTAGCAGGCGGGGCCGGGGTTGGCGCCGGCGCTGTCCGGCCCCACCCGGAAGCGGGCGCCGTCGAAATGCAGGATGGAGCCGCCGCCGGCCGCCACCGTGTGGATGCGCATCATGGGCGCGCGGATGCGCACACCGGCCACCTCCGTATCGAAGGCGGTCTCCAGCTCTCCGTCATAGTGGCACACGTCGGTGGAGGTGCCGCCCATGTCGAAGCCGATGATGCGCTCGAACCCGGCGAGCGCCCCGGTCTCCGCCGCCCCCACCACGCCGCCGGCCGGGCCGGAGAGCAGGGCGTCCTTGCCCTGGAACAGGTCCGCGGCGGTCAGCCCGCCCGAGGACATCATGAACATGAGGCGGGCGGCCTCGGCCGCCCCGCCGCCCGAGAGCTCCTCGGCCACCTGCCGCACGTAGCGGCGCAGGATGGGGGAGAGATAGGCATCGGCCACCGTGGTGTCGCCGCGCCCCACCAGCTTGATGAGCGGCGAGACCTCGTGGGAGACCGACACCTGCGGGAAGCCGATCTCGCGGGCCAGCGCCGCCACCTGCCGCTCGTGCTCGGGATAGCGGTAGCCGTGCATGAACACGATGGCCACCGCCACGATGCCCTCGGCCTTGGCGACTTCAAGTTGGGAACGCACGGCATCGAGATCGGGAGCCTGCTCCACCGTGCCGTCCGCCCGCACCCGCTCGTCCACTTCGGCGACGCGCTCGAACAGCATGTCGGGGAGCACGATCTTCTTGGCGAAGATCTTCGGCCGCGCCTGGTAGCCGATCTTCAGCGCGTCCCTGAAGCCGCGCGTGGTGACGAGCAGGGTGCGATCGCCCTTGCGCTCCAGCAGGGCATTGGTGGCGACCGTGGTGCCCATCTTAACGGCAGAGACGAGGCCGGCGGGGATCGCCGCGCCGGCCGGAAGGCCAAGCAGCTCGTGGATGCCGTGCACCGCCGCGTCGCGATAAGCCTCGGGATTTTCCGAGAGCACCTTGTGGGCGACGAGGCCGCCATCGGGCCTCCTGCCGACGATATCGGTGAAGGTGCCGCCGCGGTCGATCCAGAATTCCCAGGCCGCCGCGCCCGCCGGCGCGTTGCGCTGGGTGTCGTCCCGGTCGCCCTCGATACGCGTCATCTCCCGCTCCTCCGGCCCAGTGCGTGCGACGGCGGCATCGCCTGGATGGTGCAGGCGGCGCGCGCTGGCGTGATGCTTGCTTGGAGCAGGGCAAGCTCCCCGCTCCCACCGCCGCGTCGCATCTAGAAAGGCATGTCGGTGTTTTTTCGTCAACGTATCGTTGACAATTTATCGACGTGTCCCAAGAATGCCATAAAACGCCACAGAGCGGGCGGCGCCAGCCGCGAGAGGGGACAGATGGACATGGTCAGACGCTCGCCCGCGACCGGACGCGCACCGTCGCGCCCGCCCCACGCCGCCCCGCCACCCGCCGCTCCGCCGATCGCGCGGATCACGGGGAGGCGGCCGTGATCCGCCGTGGCCTCGACGGCCTCTATCTCGTCGCCGGCTGGGCCGCCGGCCTGTTCCTGCTCGCCATCTTCGTGCTGATGATGCTGCTCTCCGTGGGCCGCATCGTCGGCTTCAACATTCCCGCCGGCGACGATTTCGTCGCCTGGTGCATGGCGGCGAGCGCCTTCCTCGGCCTCGCCCACACCTTCCGCTCCGGGGAGTTGATCCGCGTCGGCCTGGTCACCGACCATCTGCAAGGCCGGGCGAAGCAGGCGGTGGAGTTCCTCTGCCTCGTCATCGGCGTCGTCTCGGTGGGCTTCTTCGCCTGGAACGCGGTCATCCTCACCTGGGATTCCTTCCGCTTCAACGACATCTCCCAGGGCGTGGTCGCGGTGCCCCTGTGGATCCCGCAGCTCGGCTATTCGGGCGGGCTCGTCATCTTGTTCATCGCCTTCGTGGACGAGTTCGTCCACGCCCTGAGGGGCGGCGCGCCGCGCTACGAGAAGCCGCCGCCGTCGAGCGCCGAGGAAGTGGTCGAGCGCGCCATGCAGAGCGGAGTCTAGCCCCATGGAAATGATCGAGATTTCCGGGCTCCTGCTGCTCCTGCTCATGGCGCTGCTGGCCTGCGGCGTGTGGATCGCCATCGCCCTCCTGGTGGTGGGCTACGTGGGCATGCAGTTCGTCGGCGGCGGCATTCCGGCCGGGGCGGTGCTCGCCACCACCATCTGGGGCAATTCCGCCTCCTGGACGCTGGCGGCCCTGCCGCTGTTCGTGTGGATGGGCGAGATCCTGTTCCGCACCCGCCTGTCGGAGGAGATGTTCCGGGGCCTTGCCCCCTGGCTCAACTGGCTGCCCGGCCGGCTGATGCATGTGAACGTCATCGCCTGCGGCCTGTTCGGCTCGGTGTCCGGCTCCTCCGCCGCCACCTGCGCCACGGTGGCCAAGATCGCCCTGCCGGAGCTGAAGAAGCGGGGCTATGACGAGAACGTCAGCCTCGGCTCGCTGGCGGGGGCCGGCACGCTCGGCATCCTCATTCCGCCGTCCATCACCATGGTGGTCTATGCGGTGGCGGCCAACGTCTCCATCATCCAGGTGTTCCTGGCCGGCTTCCTGCCGGGCTTCCTGGTGATGGCGCTCTATAGCGGCTACATCATCGTCTGGTCGCTGCTGAACCCCGGACGCACCCCGCCCGCCGACCCGCCCCTGCCGTGGCGGGAGAAGCTGCGGGAATCGGCCAACCTCATCCCGGTCAGCCTGCTCATCATCTTCGTGTTCGCCGCTCTGCTGTTCGGCTGGGCGACAGCCACCGAATGCGCCGCCTGGGGGGTGGCCGGCTCGCTCGCCATCGCCTGGTGGCAGGGCTCGCTCACCTGGCCGGCCTTCTGGGCCTCGGTGATGGGGGCGACGCGTCTCACCTGCATGATCATGCTGATCCTCGCCGGCGCCTCCTTCATGTCCACCTCCATGGCCTATACCGGAATTCCGGTGGCCCTCGCCCAATGGGTGGACAGCCTGCATTTGTCGCCCTACGCGCTCATCGCCGCCCTAACCGTCATGTACATCGTGCTCGGCACGGCGCTGGACGGCCTGTCCATGATCGTTTTGACCACCTCGGTGGTGATCCCCATGATCAAGACCGCCGGCTTCGATCCGGTCTGGTTCGGCATCTTCCTGGTGCTGGTGGTGGAAATGGCGGAGGTCTCGCCGCCCGTCGGCTTCAACCTGTTCGTGCTGCAGACCATGTCGGGCAAGGATTCGAACACGGTGGCGCTGGCCTCGCTGCCGTTCTTCTTCCTTCTCGTTGCGGCAGTCGCCATCATCACGGTGTTTCCGCAGATCGTGATGGTGCTGCCCGAGCTTGCCTACGGAAACTGACGAGGACGGCCCGGCCGCCGATGGCGCGGGTCCGAACGTGTGATCAACCCGAAGGAGACGACGAATGTCTGGATTGATGCGCATCCTGGGCCCGGCGCTGGCGCCCGGCGCCCTTGTGTTCGCGGCCGTCGCCCTCGCCGGCCCGGCCATGGCGCAGACCAAGTGGAACCTGCCCTCCGCCTACCCGGCCGACAACCTGCACTCCGAGAACCTCGCCCAGTTCGCCAAGGACGTGGAGGCGGCGAGCGGCGGCAAGCTCGCCATCACGCTCCATCCCAACGCCTCCCTGTTCAAGGCGCCGGAGATCAAGCGCGCGGTGCAGACCGGGCAGGCCCAGGCGGGCGAGGTGCTGATCTCCCTGCACGAGAACGAGGACCCCATCTTCGGCATCGACGTCGTGCCCTTCCTCGCCACCTCCTTCGACGCCTCGAAGAAGCTGTGGGCGGCCTCCCGCCCGGCGGTGGAGAAGAAGCTCGCCACCCAGGGCCTCAAGGTGCTCTATGCCATGCCCTGGCCGCCCCAGGGCCTGTTCTCCAAGACGGCGGTGGAGAAGATCGAGGACCTGAAGGGCGCCAAGTGGCGCGCCTATAACGCCGGCACCTCGCGCATCGGCGAGGCGGTGGGCGCGCAGGCGGTCACCGTGCAGCAGGCCGAGCTCGCCCAGGCGCTGGCCACCGGCACCGTCACCGCCCTCATCACCTCCTCCGCCACCGGCACGGACGTGAAGATCTGGGAGAGCATCCCCTATTTCTACGACATCCAGGCCTGGCTGCCGAAGAACGTCGTGTTCGTGAACCAGGCCGCCTTCGACGCCCTCGACAAGTCCACCCAGGAGGCCGTGCTGAAGGCCGCCGCCGCCGCCGAGGAGCGCGGCTGGGCGCTCTCCGAGACCAAGACCAAGGCGTACATGGACCAGCTCGCCGCCAAGGGCATGAAGCTCGCGCCGCCGAGCCCGGCGCTGAAGGCCGGCTTCGAGAAGATCGGCGTCACCCTCACCGACGCCTGGCTCGCCAAGGCGGGCGCCGACGGCAAGGCGGTGATCGACGCCTACAAGAAGTAGGGTCCCGATAGCGGGGGCGGCGGCTGCCGCCGCCCCGTCTTCCCCCATGAGGATGGCGGGGCCGCGGCCCCTCTCCTGCCCGCCACGAGGCCGACGTGACTGCTCGCGACCCCAGGCATGGAACGGACAAGGCGGGGGCGAAGGCCCCGTCCGCCCCCGCCATCGTCTCGTCCGCCCATCTCGCCGACGGCGCCCTGCCGGCCCTGTCGGAGTTCGAGTTCGGCCTCAACATGCTCACCCACGCCTATGGACGCTGGATGGTGCGGTGCATGGCGGCGGCCGGGGTGCCGGACCTTTCCCCCCTCGACGTGCTGGTGCTGCACCACGTGGTCCATCGCGACCGGCCCAAGACCATCGCCGACCTCTGCCTCGTGCTCGACGTGGAGGACACCCACCTCGTCACCTACGCGGCGAAGAAGCTCCAGGCCCTGGGCCTCGTCACCGCCGGCCGGCGGGGCAAGGAAAAGACGCTCTCGGCCAGCGCCAGGGGCCAGGCGGCCTGCGCCCGCTACCGCGAGGTGCGCGAGGCGCTGCTCACCAATGCCGTGGCGGCCACCGGCATCGCGCCGGAGAAGCTGAGCGAGATCGCCGCCCTCATGCGCACCCTCTCCGGCCACTACGACCAGGCCGCGCGCGCCGCCGCCTCCCTCTGAGGACGGGCCCCGCCTTCGGGGCATGGTGTTCGGCGCGCCAGAGCGTCTATGATGGCCCATCGCCCCACGGGGCCCGGGTTCCGAGCCGGCCGTCACGGCCTTCCCGGCCAAGCCCTTCCCCGAACCGAGGATGAGAGACCCTTCCTCCGGCCGGACCGCACCGCGGCCGGGTCGGAAGGGGCTCCGAGGACGGACCGGCACAAAACGGGTCCGCCGAGGACGGATCGCTTTCCATGTGGCTCGATGACCTGCGTCCCATGCGTCGACCCACGGAAGACGGGGGCCTGAGCGAGCACGCGTTCCGCCCGTTCGGCATCGGCCGGGCCGACGCCGGGCCAGGCGAGGTGCGCGACGCGGTGGCGGCGCGCCTGCCCTTCGGCCAGCTGCGCACCTTCTCCCGCCTCGACGCCGCATCCGCGCCCGGGCCGGGCCGGCGGGTGCTGGTGGTGGCGCCCATCGCCGGCGGCTTTCCCTTCCTCATGCGCGACCTCGTGGTCGCCCTCCTCGGCATCGCGGATACCGTCGGCGTCACCGAGTGGCCGGACGCCCGCTACGTGCCGCTCGACGCCGGGCGCTTCGGCTTCGCCGAGAACTGCATGGAAACGGCGCAGATGGCCCGCGCCCTCGGCGACGGCGGGGACGAGGCCGGGCGTCAGGGTGTCCACATGGTGGGCGTGTGCCAGGGCGCGCTGCCGGCCTTCGCCGCCGCGTGCCTGCTCGCCGAGGCCGGCGAGCCGCCGGCCAGCCTCTCGCTCATGGGCGGCCCCATCGATCCCGCGCGCAACCCCACGCGGCTGTGGCGGGTGCTTCAGGAGCGCTCGCTGGAGGCGCTGGAGGCGCAGGTGATCGAGACCGTCTCGCAGGCGCTTCCCGGAGCCGGCCGGCGGATCTTCCCGGCCTGGCGGCAGGTGGATACCTTCGCCCTCTATCTGTGGCGGCAGGGCCTGTCCGGAGGGGAGCTGCCGCTGCGCCTCGCCTTCGACGACGGCGACGATCCCCTGCGCTTCCCCCTCGCCCGCCTGTGCTGGAACATGATGGACGTGGACGGCGCCTTCTTCATGGAGAACGTCGCCACCATCTTCCGCCAGAACGCCATCGCCCGCGGCACGCTGGAGGTGGGAGGACGGCCGGCGCGCGGCACCGCGCTCACCCGCACCGCCCTGCTCACCGTGGAGGGCGCGGACGACGACATTTCCGCCCCGACCCAGACCGAGGTGGCGCACGCGCTCTGCCCGAACCTGCCCGCCGGCCTGCGGCGCCGCCTCACATTGCCCGGCGCCGGGCATTTCTCCCTCTTCTACGGCCGGAAGATGCGCAGCATCATCATTCCCGCCTTGGCGGAGGTGATGGCCGCCGGCGCAGCGGCCCATGCGGCCGGCGATGCGGACGGTGGAGGCCAGCCGGCGGAATAAGGCCTCAGCGGCCCCGGCCGGGGCCCTGCATGGTGAGATGGCGGTGAAGGGTGCTGCGGTGAATGCCGAGGCGGCGGGCCGCCTCGGAGATGTTGCCGCCGCTCGCCGCCAGGGTCGCCTCGATGGCCGCGCGGGTGACGGCGCCAAGGTCCCCCGCGGCCGCCATGGTCGCTCCGCCCGACCACGCCGGCGACGGGGAAGCGCAGGCACCCGCGGCCGGAGCCGGCCGGATGTCGGCGGGCAAAGCGTCGAGGCCCAGTTCCTCCCCCGGCTCGGCCAGGGCGCGCAGCACCCGCAACACCCCCACCAGCTGGCGGAAATTGCCCGGCCAGTCGTGCCGCGCCAGCGCCGCGAGGCAGTCCGGCGAAAGGCTGGGCGCGGTCGCCTCCCCCGCCGGCGCCAGCTCCCGCCAGATGCGCGCCACCAGCGCCTCGCGGTCGGCGAGGGTGCGCAGGGCGGGCAGCGTCACCGTGTACTGGGCGATGCGGAAATAGAGGTCGGCGCGGAAGGCGCCCTGCTCCACCCGCTGCTTGAGGTCGCGGTGGGAGGCGCAGATGAGGGCGAAGTCCACCTTCACCGGCCGTCCGCCGCCCAGCGGCGTCACCTCCCGCTCCTGGAGCACGCGCAGCAGGCGGCTCTGCAGGGAGAGCGGCATGTCGCCGATCTCGTCGAGGAACAACACGCCGCCGTCCGCCTCGCGGAACAGCCCCTTGAAGCCGGCGCGGCGGGCGCCGGTGAAGGCACCTTCCTCGTAGCCGAACAGCTCCGATTCGATCAGGCCCTCGGGCACCGCCGCGCAGTTCACCGCCGCGAACGGCCGCCCGGAGCGGCTGCTCAAAAGGTGCATCTGATGCGCGAACACCTCCTTGCCGGCGCCGGTCTCGCCCTGGATCAGCACCGGCACGCCGGCCTCCAGCAGGCGCACGGCGCGGCCCAGGTCCTTTTCCGTCTGCGCATCGAAGCGCGGGCCGGCGGGCACCGCGGCCACGCTCTCGCGCCGGGCGGGACGCGCGGCGGCCGGCGCTCCCTGCCGCTCGAGGCGCAGGACGACGTCGCCGCGGGCGGTGCGCGCCCGCCGCTCCTCGCCGGCCTTGCCGAGGCTGCCCTCGAACAGGTCGCCGAAGCGATGCGCCTTGAGCGCATCCCAGCCGAGGCCGAGCAGCGCGAGGCCGGGCCGGTTGGCGGCGACGAGACGGTAATCCTCGAACACGAGGATGCCCTCGCGCGCCGTGCCCAGATAGATCGGGTCGCGATGGAAGCGCACCAGGCTGTGCCCGGGGAACGCCCCCTCGAACAGGCGGTGCTCCACCTGGTCGGCAGCGAGCTGCACCAGCGCCAGCGCATGCAGATGCGGCACGCTCGCCGGTCCGGACAGGTCGAGCAAACCGATCAGCTCGCCGAAGGGATCGTGGATGGGCGCGGCGGCGCAGGTGAGGATGCCGTGAGCCTCGGCGTAATGCTCCGCGCCGCGCACCTCCACCGGCCGGCGCTCCACCAAAGCGGTGCCGATGGCGTTGGTGCCGGTCTCGGCCTCGCTCCAGCTGACACCGGGCCGCAGCGCCACCTGGGCGGCCCGATCGGCAAAGCCGGCGGCGCCCACGGTGTCGAGCACCAGCCCGACCGGATCGGTGAGGATGGCGATGCTGTCGGACGCGCTGGCGGCCGCGTGCAGCGCCTCCAGCTCCGGACGGCAGCGGCGGCGCAGCATCTCGTGGCGCTCGCGCCGGACGGCAAGCTCCGCCTCGGTGAGCGGCTCGGCGCGCAACCGGCCGGCCACCGGCATCCCCCGCTCGGCGCAGCGCGTCCACGATCTCAGGATGGGAACCGCGAGCGCGTCCTCGGTAACCGGCGCGCCGGAAAAGAAGCGGCGCCGGGCCGCAAGAACGGCATCCGGCGGTGGTGCGGGGGCGGCGGCAATCGGCATCTCGTCCCTCGGTTCGCTACGCTCCCCGGCGCACCTGTCGCAATTTGCAACAGGTGTCGCAGCTCTTGTTGTTATGGGCGACAGTCTCGCACGAATATTCGCCCGCCGTCCACCCGACCTTCGGGCACGCCTCGGCAGCGGCGAACAAAATCATTCCCCAACAGCATCTTCCCGCACTGCAATAAAGCCGGCCGCGGGGCGCGCGAGATCTGGCACGCGGGCTGCAGACCTGGAGCACATCAGCAACGGGAGGAAAAAATGAACAAACCCGCATTTCTGTCCAGCCAGCACGTCTCGCCCTTCAAGCCGCGCTACGGCAACTATATCGGCGGCGCCTTCGTCGAGCCGGTGAACGGCCGCTATTTCGAGAACATCTCGCCCATCACCGGCAAGGTGATCTGCGAGGTGGCACGCTCCGACGAGCACGACATCGAGCGCGCGCTGGACGCCGCCCACGCGGCCAAGCGCGCCTGGGGCCGCACCTCAGCCGCCGAGCGCGCCCTCGTGCTCAACAGGATCGCCGACCGCATGGCGGAAAACCTCGACCTGATCGCCCGCGCCGAGACCTGGGACAACGGCAAGCCCATCCGCGAGACCACCGCCGCCGACATCCCGCTCGCCATCGACCATTTCCGCTATTTCGCCGCCTGCGTGCGGGCGCAGGAAGGCGCGCTCTCCGAGATCGACCACGACACCGTCGCCTACCATTATCACGAGCCCCTCGGCGTGGTCGGCCAGATCATCCCGTGGAACTTCCCCATCCTGATGGCGGTGTGGAAGCTCGCCCCGGCCCTCGCCGCCGGCAATTGCGTGGTGCTGAAGCCGGCCGAGCAGACCCCCGCCAGCATCCTTCTGGTGGCCGAACTCATCGGAGACCTCCTGCCGCCCGGCGTGCTCAACATCGTCAATGGCTTCGGCCTCGAGGCCGGCAAGCCGCTGGCCTCCTCCACCCGCATCGCCAAGATCGCCTTCACCGGCGAGACCGGCACCGGCCGCCTCATCATGGGCTATGCCAGCCAGAACCTCATTCCGGTGACGCTGGAACTGGGCGGCAAGTCGCCGAACATCTTCTTCGAGGACGTGGCGGCCCACGACGACGACTTCCTCGACAAGGCGGTGGAGGGCTTCGTCATGTTCGCCCTCAACCAGGGCGAGGTGTGCACCTGCCCGAGCCGGGCGCTGGTGCAGGAGAGCATCTTCGACAAGTTCATGGAGAAGGCGCTGGCCCGCGTCGCCGCCATCACCCAGGGCTCGCCGCTCGATCCCGCAACCATGCTCGGCGCGCAGGCCTCGTCCGAGCAGATGCACAAGATCCTGTCCTACATCGACATCGGCAAGGCCGAGGGCGCACAGGTGCTGGCCGGCGGCGCGCGCAACATGCTTGAGGGCGAGCTTGCGGATGGCTTCTACGTGAAGCCCACCGTCTTCCTCGGCACCAACAACATGCGCATCTTCCAGGAGGAGATCTTCGGACCCGTGGTGTCGGTGGCCACCTTCAAGGACGAGGAAGAGGCTCTGCACATCGCCAACGACACGCTGTTCGGCCTCGGCGCCGGGGTGTGGACCCGCGACGGCTCGCGCGCCTACCGCATGGGCCGCGAGATCGAGGCAGGGCGGGTGTGGACCAACTGCTACCACGCCTATCCGGCCCATGCGGCGTTCGGCGGCTACAAGCAGTCCGGCATCGGGCGCGAGACCCACAAGATGATGCTCGACCACTACCAGCAGACCAAGAACCTCCTGGTCAGCTATAGCCCGAAGAAGCTCGGCTTCTTCTGATCGCGACCCCCTCCCGGGGCCTCCTCCGGGGGTGGCGGGGCCGCTCCGCCCTGCCCCTCCGGCCTTTCTTCATCCCTGCAAGACGGAGGGCCGACCGCATGCGCGCAGACCGGAGATCCGTTTCCCCCGGATCTCCGGCGTCGGATGGCGGCCGGGACGCGCCTTCATTCGCGGCAGCCAACCGTTCCCCGGACCAGCGACGGCGCAGCCGGAGCGCCGATCCGGGGCCCAGGAGAGGAGTCGGCGAAGCGGGCAATACCTTGCCGGCGGTTGGAAAACGAAGCGCCTTCGGCGACTTTTTGCGCTAGGCCCCGGCTCTCCTTCCGCTGCGCTACGCACCGTTCCAGTCGGCCGGGATGCGATAGGGCGCAAGTCTGCCTTGGGACGTGAAGAACTGCGTCAGCCCTTCCCCGCCTCCACCAGCGCCAGCAGCCCGGTGAGCACGTCCACCGGCGACGGCGGGCAGCCGGGGATGCGCAAGTCCACCGGCACCACCGCGCCCACACCGTCGGCGCAGGCATAGCTCCCGGCGAAGATCCCCCCGTTGATCGCGCAATCGCCGGCCGCCACCACCCATTTCGGGCCGGGCGTCGCGTCATAGGTGCGCTTCAGCGCCTCCGCCATGTTCTTCGATACCGGCCCGGTCACCAGCAGCACGTCGGCATGGCGTGGCGAGGCGACGAAGCGGATGCCGAACCGGTCGAGGTCGTAGAAGGCATTGCCGAGCGCATGGATCTCCAGCTCGCAGCCGTTGCACGAGCCGGCATCCACCTCGCGGATGGACAGGCTGCGCCCGAGCCGCGCGCGCGCCGCCCCGTCGAGCTCGGCGGCGAGCCGCGCCACCGCGTCGTCCTCGGGAGCGCGTTCCGTGAGGGGGGCCTTAAAGAGGCCCTGGAGCAGAAGCTTGCGCATGGCGCCCCCTAGAGATCCACGCCCGAGTAGGAGCAGTTGAAGGATTTGTTGCACAAGGGGAAGTCGGCGACGATGTTGCCCTCGATGGCGGTCTCCAGCAGCGGCCACTGGAACCAGGACGGATCGCGCAGGTGGGCGCGCCGCACCCGCCCGTCGGCGCCCAGCGCAACGAAGGCCAGCACGTCGCCGCGGAAGCCTTCCACCACCGCGAGGCCCTCCCCTGCCCGCCCCTCTCCCGTGCCGTTCAGCTCGGCCAGGACCGGCCCGGCCGGCAGGGTGTCGAGCAGGCGGACGATGAGGCCGAGGCTCTCCTCCACCTCGCGGATGCGCACCCACACCCGCGCGTTCACGTCGCCCTCCGTGCGCCCCGCCACCTCGAACGGCAGGCGGTCATAGGGCGGATAGGGCAGGCTGCGCCGGGCATCGAAGGCACGGCCCGAGGCCCGGCCCACATAGCCGCCCGCGCCGAACTGGCGGACATGGTCCGGCCGGGTGAAGCCGGTGCCCACGGTGCGGTCCTGCAGCGAGGCGGTGTTGTCGTAGAGCTCCACCAGCGCCGGGAAGGCGGCGCGCGCATGCGCCACCAGCGCCCGCAGCGCGGCGACGCCTTCCGGCGCCAGATCGCACGCCACCCCGCCGGGGACCACCTTGTCCATCATCAGCCGATGGCCGAAGCCGCGGGCCGACGCGCGCAGCACCAGCTCGCGCAGCACCCCGCAATGGGCCAGCATGAGGGCGAAGGCGGCGTCGTTGCAGATGCCGCCGATGTCGCCCAGATGGTTGGCGAGGCGCTCCAGCTCCGCCATCACGGCGCGCAGCGCGTGGGCGCGCTCCGGCACCACGATGCCCCGCGCCGCCTCCACCGCGCGGCAGAAGGCGAGGGCATAGGCCACCGTGCTGTCGCCGCTCTGCCGCCCGGCGAGGCGCGCCGCCCGGGCAATGTCGGCGCCGGCCATGAGGCCCTCGATGCCCTTGTGGACGTAGCCGAGCCGCCCTTCCAGCCGCACCACCGTCTCGCCGTAGCAGGAGAAGCGGAAATGGCCGGGCTCGATGATGCCGGCATGCACCGGCCCCACCGGGATCTGGTGCAGCCCCTCCCCTTCCGCCGCGAGGAAAGGATAGGCATCCGCCGCGAGGACGACGTTGGCATCGCCCGCGGGCTCCGCGCGCACGCTCGTTCCGAGCGGATGGCGCACGCCCCAGCGGCCGTGGTCGAGCCAGGGGCGCGGGTCCGGCGCGCCCTCCGCCACCAGGCCGAACAGGTCGCGCACGGTGCGCTCCAGCCGCGCCGCCGGCGCGTGATGGCGCGCCACCGAGGGAAACGTGCCATCTGGGCAGGGGCAGGTGGCGACGGCGAGGCGGCCGCCGCCCTCTTCCCGCAGCGCCATGTGCGCCGCGCCCGCATCGCCCCACAGGCCCATCAGCACGAGGTCGCCGGCAACGAGATGACCGGTGAGGGCGGTCCATTCGGCCGCGCTCACCTCGGCGCGCGGCCAGGGGCGGCAGGGTCCGTTGCGGCCCTTCTCAAAAAGCTGGGTGAAGGCATCCATGGCGCTTCCCTATCCCAACAGCGCGGCCACGTGCCGGAACCATGCCACCAGAGGCGGCGGCAGATAGAGCCCGGCGACGAGGACCAGGGCGAGGTGCACGCCCAGGGGCACATAGCTCGCCTTCACCTTCGCCGTGCCGGGGCTGGGCGCGCCGAAGGCGATGTCGGACAGCTTCAGCATCAGCGCCCCGAAGGCGATCAGCAGCCCCGCCACCAGCAGCAGCGCCAGCAACGGCATCCTGGCGAAGGCGGAGGTGACGAGCAGGAACTCGCTCATGAACACGCCGGCCGGCGGCAGCCCGGCGATGGCGGCCACCGCCACCACCAGGAACCAGCCGAGCGCCGGGTGGGAGGTGGTGAGCCCGCGGATGTCGGCGAGCTTCTGCGTGCCCTTCACCTGGCACACATGGCCGACCGCGAAGAAGATGGCCGACTTGGTAAGGCTGTGCATGGTCATATGCAGCAGCCCGGCGAAATTGGCGAGCGGCCCGCCGATGCCGAAGGCAAACGCGATGAGGCCCATATGCTCGATGGAGGAATAGGCGAACAGGCGCTTGATGTCGCGCCGCCGGTACAGCATGAAGCCGGCCAGCAGCAGCGAGGCGAGGCCCATGGCCATCAAGAGCGGCCCCGGCGCCAGCGTGCCGGGATGCGACGCCATCAAAAGCTTGAAGCGCAGCACCGCAAACAGCGCCACGTTGAGCAGCAGGCCCGACAGCACCGCGGAGATGGGGGTCGGGCCTTCCGAGTGGGCATCCGGCAGCCAGGCGTGCAGCGGGGCAAGGCCCACCTTGGTGCCGTAGCCGAGCAGCAGGAAGACGAAGGCCACGTTGAGCAGGCCGGGGTCGAAATCCCGCGCGCGCTTCATCAGCACGCTCCAGATCATGCCGTCCGGACCCTCGCCCACCACCGGCTGGGCCACCATGTAGACGAGGATGGTGCCGAACAGCGCCAGCGCGATGCCCACCGAGCCGAGCATGAAATACTTCCACGCCGCCTCGATGGCCGCCTCGGTGCGGTAGAGCCCGACCATGAGCACGGTGGTGAGCGTCGCCACCTCGATGGCCACCCACATCACGCCCAGATTGTTGGAGAGCAGCGCCAGCGTCATGGCCGCCAGCAGCACCTGGTACATGGCATGGTAGAAGCGCAGGTGCAGCGGCGTCAGCCGGCCGGTCTCCAGCTCGTGGGCGATGTAGCTTGCGGAAAACACGCTGGTGGTGAAGGCGACGAAGGTGTTCAGCACCACGAACACGATGTTGAGGTCGTCGACGATGAGGAACGGCCCGGCGATGCGCGGCGCCGCCAGCAGCGCCAGCGCGCACAGGAAGGTGAGGCCGCAGGCGGTGACATTGAGCGCCGCCGACACCCGGTAGGACGGCACGAGCGCCAGCAGCAGCGCCGTGACCGCCGGGATGGCGAGGATGACCGGAGCCGGATCGGAAAGCAGGCCGCTCAGGAGGCCGGACACAAGGCTCATGGCCGCCCTCCCCGGAAACGGTCGAGGGCGTCCACGTCCACGGTGTCGAACCGCTCGCGGATGCGGAACAGGAAGATGCCGATGACGATGAAGGCGATGAGCACGGAAAAGGCGACGGAAATCTCCACCACCAGCGGCATGCCCTTGGCGCCGGTGGCGGCGAGGATGAGGCCGTTCTCCAGCGACATGAAACCCACCACCTGGCTCACCGCGTTGCGCCGCGTCACCATCATCAAGAGGCCGAGCAGCACCACGGACAGGGCGAAGGCGAGGTCCTCGCGGGCGAGTGCATCGGCATCGCCGCTGGTGGCCTTCAGCATCACCACCATGGACAGGGCGACCAGCGCGATGCCGGCGAGCATGGTGGGGCCGATGGAGACCACCGTCTCCACCTGCCGGTGGATGCCGAGCCGCGCCACCATGCGGTGCAGCGCCACCGGGATGATCAGCGCCTTGAAGGCCAGCGCGATCACCGCCGTCACGTAGAGGTGCGGCGCGTCCTGCGCATAGGCCTGCCACGCCACCGAGAGCGACAGCACCACCGCCTGCAGCGCGAACACGTTGAGCAGCGCATAGAGGCGGTCCTGGTAGAGCATCAGGAAGCTGATGAGCACCAGGGAGCCGGCGAACAGGTGGGCGACGTCGAAGACGAGGTTGGCGGAGATCGCGTGTTCCATGATCACAGGATCCCCGACACGAACAGCAGCAGCGTTCCGAGCAAGCCGAGCATGAGCGCCGCGCCGAGGAAGTCCGGCACGCGGAACACCCGCATCTTGGCGATGGAGGTCTCGAACACGGCGAGCAGCACCGCCCCCGCCCCGAGCTTCAGCGCATAGGTCGCCATGCCCAGCGCGAACCCGCCGATGCCCGCTCCCGCCGGCGCGAGTCCCCACGGCAGGAACACGCAGGCGACGAGGGAGAGGAAGAGGAGCAGCTTGAGCTGGGAGGCAAGCTCGATCAGCCCGAGGTGGCGCCCGGAATATTCCAGCACCATGGCCTCGTGCACCATGGTGAGCTCAAGATGGGTCGCCGGATTGTCCACCGGGATGCGCCCATTCTCCGCCACTGCCACCATCAGCAGCGCCACCAGGGCCAGCGCCAGCGACACCCGCAGCCCGACGCCCGCCAGCATCACCTGGGCGATGGTGGAGAGCTGGGTCGAATGGGCCACCAAAGCGAGGGAGAACACGATCATGATCAGCGCCGGCTCGGCAAGAGAGGAGATCATCACCTCCCGGCTCGACCCGATGCCGCCGAAGCTCGTGCCCACGTCCATGCCGGCCAGCGCCAGGAAGAAGCGGGCTGAGGCGAGCAGCGCGGTGATGGCGATGAGGTCCGCCGACCAGGAGAAAATGAGGCCGGTGGCGAAGGTGGGCACCAGCGCCGCCGCCACCCAGGTGGCGGCGAAGACGAGATAGGGCACGCAGCGGAACAGCCACGAGGCGTTCTGCGCCAGCACCGCCTCCTTGTGCATCAGCCGCGCGAGGTCGCGGTAGGGCTGGAGCACCGGGGCGCCGCGCCGGCGGGTGAGCCGCGCCTTCACCTTGCGCACCACCCCGGTGAGGAGGGGCGCCAAAGCGAGCACGAGCAGCATCTGCGTGCCCTGCACCAGGAAGTTGGCGATCAGGTCCATAGGGCGAGCACCAGGAGCAGCAGCACCAGGGCGGAGAAGACGAGGCCCAGATACTGGCGGATGGTGAGGTACTGGAGATGGTTCGCCCGCTCGGCCACCGCCCCCACCGCCTTGGTCAGCGGCACGAACAGGAAGGCCCAGGCGGGGTCGCGCGCGGTTGCGGTGAAGCGCGCCGGGGTAAGCGCGCCCGGCGGCGGCATCTCCACGCGCTCGCGCGCCGCGAACAGGGAGCGGGCGAAGACGCGGCGGATGGGCTGGGCGAAGGAGGCAGCGGAATACTGGGTCAGCGGGCTGGCATCGGGAAAGCCGCAGTCCCAGGGTGGAGCCCGCCGCACCGCGCCGGAGGCCAGATGATGGATCACATAGGCCGCCGCCAGCGCCGAGAAGGCGGTGAAGAGGAACACCAAGAGACCGTTATAGGAGCTGCGGCTCTCCGCCACCGGGATGATGGAGAGCCACGCCACCGAGCTCTGCTCCGGCATGCGGTGGCCGATGAGGCCTGATACCGCCGGCTGGAGCGCATCGATGACGAGGCCCGGCAGCAGCCCGGCGGCGACGCAGACGCCGGCCAGCGCGATCATGGCGGCGCGGGAGAAGGCGTCCACCTCCTGCGCCCCGGCGGCGCTCGGGCTGCGCGGGCGGCCGAGGAAGATGATGCCGTAGAAGCGCACGAAGCACGCCGCCGCTAGCGCCGCGGCCAGCGCCAGCAGCGCGCCGATGGCCGGCACCATCAGCCTGAGGCCCCAGGCCGGCAGGTCCGGGCTGAGCAGCACCGCCTGGAAAATCAGCCATTCGGACACGAAGCCGTTGAGCGGCGGCAAAGCCGAGATGGCGGCGCAGCCGATGAGCGCCACCACGCTCGTCACCGGCATGCGATGGATGAGGCCGCCGAGCTGGTCCATCTGCCGCGTCCCGGTGGCGGTGAGCACCGCCCCGGCGCTGAAGAACAAGAGCCCCTTCATCGCCGCGTGGTTGAGCACGTGGAACAGGGCGGCGGTGAGCGCCAGCGCCGCGGCGGCGGCAAATCCGTTGGCGCGGAAGGCGAGCGCCAGGCCGAGGGCGACGAAGACGAAGCCGATATTCTCGATGGTCGAGTAGGCGAGCGCGCGCTTGGCGTCGCTCTGGAGCAGGGCCTGGAGCACCCCGATCACCGCCGCCACCCCGCCCGCCGCCATCACCGGCAGGCCCCACCACCAGGCCGGCGGGCCGGAGAGGTCGAAGACGATGCGGATGAAGCCGTAGACCGCCACCTTGGTCATCACCCCGCTCATGAGGGCGGAGACGTGGCTGGGCGCCGCCGGGTGGGCCAGCGGCAGCCACACATGCAGCGGCACGAGGCCGGCCTTGGAGCCGGCTCCTAGCATGGCCAGCGCCAGCACCACCGCCGCGGCGACGGCGCCGGGCGGGGCGGCGCGCATGGCGTCGAAGGCATAGCCCTCCGGCGTCCCGGCGGCGAGCAGGCCGAAGGCGAGCATCAGCGCCAGCGTGCCGAACGAGGCCATGATGATGTAGACGAGGCCGGCCCGCACGTTGCCCGGCTCCTTGTCGTGCGCCACCACCAGCGCCCAGGAGGCGAGCGACATGAACTCCCAGCTGAGCAGGAAGCTGTAGGCGTCGGCCGCCAGCAGCACCAGGTTCATGCCGGCGAGGAAGGCGGGAAAGAAGGGCAGCACGCGCTGCGGCGCGTGATCGTGCCGGCCATAGCCGATGCCGTAGAGGCTCGCCGCCGCGCCGCCGAGATTGATCACGCACAGGAAGAAGGCGGAGAGCGCATCGATCCTGAGGTGCGCCCCGATCCAGGGCAGGCCGATCGGCAGGACCAGCCCGGCGGGGGCGGACGCCAGGGCGGTGAGCGCCGAGAGGCCTGCCACGCCGCTCGCGGCGAGGGCGCCGCCATAGATCAGGATGCGCCCCGCCGGCCGCCCGGCAAGGGCAACGCCCGCCACCGCGAGCAGCAGCAGGACGCCGACGGCGCCGAGCACCACGAAGAGCTGGAACGAGGCGCCGATCATGGCTGCCCCTCCGCGGCCGCGCGCCGGGCAGTTGCCCGCAGCCGCACACCGCGACCGCCGCTTTCGCTGGCCGTTCCCTCGGCGATGAGTTCCACCCCGGCCGCATCGAGCGCGCCGACGAGCTTCATCAGGGAATCCACGTTGCCACGGATGACCCCGTCGCTCGCCTCCATGCGCTGGATGGTGGGCAGGGAGAGCCCGCTCAGGCCGGCAAGGGCGCGCTGGTCAAGGCCGAGAAGGGCTCGGGCGGCGCGGAGCTGGGCGGCTGTGATCATGGCGGGATCGGTAGCGTCTGGTGCGTGATTTCTCCCCTATACTCTCTGCTTTATGAGATTTCAACATGCAATAGTGATGTTTAAAACATCATTTTGGTATGGACGCGGCGCCGACCCGGGGCCGGTCCGGGAAGACGCAGGGACGACAGCGAGAACAGGGGCAGCCCGAAGCCTTGACCGCCGTCATCGTCCGGCGCGTCCGGGCGATCCACGCCGTGGCGAGGCGGATCTCGGGCCGGTCGCAGCGCTCAAGCGGCCCGGTGGATGCCCCGGACCAGCCGGGGCATGACGAGGGACGCAAGGCCCGGCGCGACTGGGCGAGACCGGGGCGGCGACACGCCCCGCCCTTTGTCCCGCGCTCCAGGCGGCAGCACGCGCCCGCCCGGTTCGAGCCCTCGCCGGCCTCTCAATCCGGCCGCGAGAAGGTGAGGATCTCGCGCTTGCCCGCATGGTTGGCGGGGCCGACGATGCCTTCGGTCTCCATGCGCTCCATGAGGCTCGCCGCCTTGTTGTAGCCCACCTGGAGCCGGCGCTGGATGTAGGAGGTGGAGGCCTTCCTGTCGCGCATCACGATGGCGACCGCCTGCTCGTAGAGATCGCCCCCCACTTCGGCCATGCCGGAGCGGTCGAACACCGCGTCGTCCTCGTCGTCCACCTCGGCGGCCTCGTCGAGGATCACCTCGTCGAGATAATCGGGCTTGCCCTGGGCCTTGAGGAAGGCGACCACCTTCTCCACCTCGCCGTCGGACACGAACGGGCCGTGCACGCGGGTGATGCGCCCGCCGCCGGCCATGAACAGCATGTCGCCCTGCCCCAGCAGCGTCTCCGCCCCCATCTCGCCGAGGATGGTGCGGCTGTCGATCTTGCTCGTCACCTGGAACGAGATGCGGGTGGGGAAATTGGCCTTGATGGTGCCGGTGATGACGTCCACCGAGGGCCGCTGGGTGGCCATCACCAGGTGGATGCCGGCGGCGCGGGCCATCTGGGCGAGGCGCTGGATGGCGCCCTCGATCTCCTTGCCCGCCACCATCATCAGGTCGGCCATCTCGTCGACGATGACGACGATGTAGGGCAGCGGGGTCAGGTCCATCGCCTGTTCCTCGAACAGGGCCTCCCCGCTCTCCTTGTCGAAGCCCACCTGCACCTGGCGGGTGATCACCTCGCCCTTCTCCGCCGCGTCCTTCACCCGGGCGTTGAAGCCGTCGATGTTGCGCACGGCGAGGCGGCTCATCTTCTTGTAGCGCTCCTCCATCTCCTTCACCGCCCACTTGAGCGCGATGATCGCCTTCTTGGGGTCGGTGACGACGGGGGTAAGCAGATGCGGGATGCCCTCGTAGACCGAGAGCTCCAGCATCTTCGGATCGATCATGATCAGCCGGCAGGCTTCCGGCGTGTGCCGGTAGAGCAGGCTCAGGATCATGGTGTTGATGGCCACCGACTTGCCCGAGCCGGTGGTGCCCGCCACCAGCAGATGCGGCATGCGGGCGAGGTCGGCGATGATCGGCACGCCGCCGATGGTCTTGCCGAGGCACAAGCCGAGCTTGGGATGCGTCTCGGAGAACTCCTGGCTGGCCAGGAGCTCGCGCAGCCACACCGTCTCGCGCCGCCGGTTGGGCAGCTCGATGCCGATGACGTTGCGCCCCTCCACCACCGCGACGCGGGTGGACACCGCGCTCATGGAGCGGGCGATGTCCGGCGACAGGCCGATGACGCGGGAGGACTTCACGCCCGGCGCCGGTTCGAACTCGTAGAGCGTCACCACCGGGCCGGGATTGGCGTCGATCACCTCGCCGCGCACGCCGAAGTCGCGCAGCACCTGCTGGAGCATGGTGGAGGACTGGTCGAGGAACTCCTCGGAGAGCTCGAAGTCGGGCTCCACCACCGGCGGCTCGCGCAGGAGGTCGATGGGCGGAAGCTGATAGCCCTCCGGCGCATCGTCCGCACGGTCCGCGTCCGCCGCATCCACGACGCTCTCATCCACGACGCTCGCGGCGGCGACGGGAAGCGGAACGGCCGCCACGGCCGGGGCGGCGGGGGTGGCGCTTGCGGCAGCGGCGAGCCCCGGCGCCGCGGCAGCACCGAGGAAGCGCGCGGTGATCATCTGCTGGTAAGGGCGCCAGACGGCGGGCCAGGGATCATGCGACGGACCGTCGGCGGTGGCAGGCGCCGCGTCGGAGGGATCCCCAGACGGGGCGGACGACGCAGCAGCGACGGGCTCCGGCTCGTCCACATCGGAGAGCATGATCGCCTCGCCCTCGCCCTCGTCTTCGTCCTCGTCCTCGTCGTCTTCCGCCTCGTCCAGGGCATCGTCGCCCCCGGAAATCTCGTCGTCTCCGGAAGTTTCTTCGTCGTCCGCCGCGACCAGATCGAGGTCGTCCGCCTCGGCCTCGACGTCCTCCTCCGCGAGGTCGTCGCCGGCTTCGTCCTCGAACCCGGCGTGGTCTTCCACAACCTCGGCGCCGAGGTCGCCGACTTCGGCATCGGCGCCCGTTTCGGTCGTCCCGGTGGCATCATCCGCGCTGGCGTCCGGGAGGATGGCACCCGCCGCACCCGCCGACGCTGCGCTCCCGCAGGCTTGCTGATCCTGATCGGCGGCGGCCTCCGGCGGCGCCGCTGCGGCGCCCAGGAGCAGGAGCCGGCCGACCGCGAGGAGGGTCTCCGGCACATGGTCGGCCGCATCCACGGCCGGCGCCTCTTCCAACGGGGCGGCTTCGGCGGCGGCAAGGTCCGCCGGCGCCGTGGCCGTTTCCGGCTCGCCGGGCGTGATCTCGATCTCGATCAAGGCCGGCGCCGCCGGCGCATCCTCTTCGGGGACGGGAGCATCGGAAACCGGCTCCAACGGGGAATCCAGGTCGGACTCAAGGGCGCTCACGAGGGCCGCAGGGGCATCCGCCGGAGCGGCCGCCGCGCCGTCGAAGACGGCTGCCGGCGTCGCGTCCGGCAGGGAGGCGTCCGGCACGGGGACTTCCGGCGCGGGGGCTTCCACCTGCTCCGCCAGGGCCTCGGTCGCCGCGTCGGGCAGAAGGGCGACACCGGTCACCACGGACGCATCGCCGCCCCAGAGCTCAGCCGCCGCCGGCACGTCGGGCCCGGGCCACATGGCGGGCAGATGCGGCGCGCCGGACACGGCCGCGGCGGCTTCCGCCAGCGTCGCCGAATCGGGAAGCTCAATGATCCCGCTCTCGTCCGATACCTGCGGGGACGCGGTGAGGTCGTCGGCCGGATCGAGCACGAACCGCCAGCCGCGATTGGAGATCTCGCAGCTCAGCGCCGCCACCACCACATCGCGCGGCCGCAGGAAGTGGTCGGGCGTCCGGGTGAAGCGGGTATTGGCGTCGAGGGTGAACGGCCTCAGCCAGCTCGGAACGAGGTCGAGGTTGAGCCAGCTGTGGGTGGGCTCGTCCACCTCGGAGGCGGAGGCGGAGCCGGCGGGCTGGTCGTCGCCCGGCCGGTCGTAGCCCGGCCAGTCCTGGCCGTACGACGCTTCCGCGTCCGTCTCCTCCGCCATGTCGGGCGGAAATGCGTAGTGTCTCGGGGGACGGGTGTAGGAAGACATGCTGATCCACGGTCCGCAGCATAGACGCCGAGATCAGAGGCTTAGGCCAGGCACGTTAAGGGGAGGTTTGCGCCGCCGCGCACGCCTCATATGATACCTCCATCTGTGGACAATTCCGCAGGGGGCCCGCACGCGCCGAGGCCCCGGCGGGCTCAGCCCTCCGGAATGGCGCGGCGCGCCAGGAGGCGCCGCCGGGTATCCACCACCGCAGCGAGGGAGAGGGCGGCCGCGAGCGCGAACAGGGGGCCGTAGCCCAGACGGTCCGCGATCGCCCCCGCCGCGAACGAGCCCAGCAGGTAGACCACGAGCTGGGCGCAGGCGAGGATGGTGAAATCGGTGCCCGGCTGGTCCTTCGACGAGGCGGCCATGAACAGGCTGTAGAGGGCGACGATCTCCATGTAGCGGATCAGCGTCTGGAACGCCGCGGCGCCGAACAGGGCCGGCCAGCCGGTGACGAGGTCGAAGGCGTGGAGCGCGAACAGGGCGAAGCAGAGCGTGCGCAGCCCGCCCAGCAGGGTGAGCACCCGCGCGCCGCCCAGCCGCACCATCAGGTAGGCAGCCACCCCCGAGCCGATCAGTCCGGCGGTGGCCGCCGCCCCGCCGGACAAGTAGCCGACGACGTCGAGCGGCACGCCGCGATCCACGAGGTACGGCCCCTCCATGGCCTTCACCAGCCCCTCGCTCGCCCGGTAGATCAGGGCGATGACCAGCACCTCCCGCGCCTCCGGCCGCGCCCAGAAGGCGCTCAGCGAGGCGCGCGGCGCGCTCGGGGACGGCGCGACGTCGTCCTCGCGCATGGCGAAGGCGGAAACCAGCGGCACCAGAGAGAGGACCGCCATGGTCCAGATCATCGGCCCCCATCCGAAATGGTGGTAGATGACCAGGCTGCCGGTGCCGCCGATCACCACGCCCAGCGCCACCGCTCCCCCCTGGATGGCGTTGCCGAACGGCCGGTCGGCGGCGGCGAGGCGGCGGGTGGCGTAGCCGTCGGCGGCGATGTCCTGGGTGGAGATCAGGAGCGCCAGCGCCATGCCAAGGGCAAAGAAAGCCCACACGTCGGTCGGCGCGATGAGGGAGAAGGCGGCCACCACCAGCACCGTGCCGCTCTGGGTGATGAGTACCCAACCGGCGCGATGCATGCCGGGGATGGGCCGCACCCGGTCCACCCACGGCGCCCACAGGAACTTCAGCACCAGCGGCAGCATCAGCGCCGAGAGCAGGCCGATGGCGGTGCGCGACACCCCGTTCTCGCGCAGGATGGGCGGAATGGCCGCCACAAGAAGGTAGCTGGGGATGGACTGGGCGAGGTAGAGCCCCGCCAGCACCACGAACAGCCGCGCCCGCCCGCCGCGGGCGGGGACAGCCTTGGTATCGCCGAGATCGCTCGCGCTCACGGGGTGCCGGCTCCCTGCGGCGGGCCGGCGACGGCATGGCCGGAGAGGAAGGCCCGCGCCTCCCCCTCGTCCGGCGTCGCGATGAGGGGAAAGGACCACAGGCGGCGGAACACGCGGGCCATCTCCTCCCCCGCATTGGGGCGGACGATGGCGCAGGCCCGGCACAGGCGGTCGAGATGGGCGCGCGTCGCCTTGAACCACAGGGCCTGCCGCCGCTCCCCGGCCCGGCTGAGCGCCGGCCCGCCGCCGAACACCGTCATCAGCAGGAAGGGGCGGCGCAGCGCGCCGACCGCCTCCAGAGCGGCGAGGTAGTCCTCCTCGTCCTGCGCGCCGTAGGGCTTGAGGAAACGCAGCACCATCAGCGCCCCCTCCTCCTCGTCGAGCCGCACCATCAGAAGGTCGTCCGGTAGCCGATGGTGACCGTCCGCCCCCAGGCGTTCACCGGCAGGTTGCGCGTGGCGGTGGCCGAGGGGTTCTCGTAGTCCGCATCGAGCAGGTTGCTGACGGAGGCATAAGCCTGCCCGCCGCCGAACGGGTGGCTGATGGCGGCGTTGAAGGTGTAGCCGCTCTGGATCTCGTAGATGCCGGTGCCGTCGAACACGTCGCGCCCGGACCACGCCTCGGCCTCCAGCCGCAGGACCGTGCCGACCTCGAAGCGGTACTCGCCCCACAAGGTCCCGCGCACCGGGGTGGCGATGCGGTTGTTGGGCAGGAAGGCGTCGAGCTCCCCGTCCCCGTCGCTGTCCCAGCGGCCCTCCCGGAAGGTGCCGTTGGCGCCCATCTTGAACTGCGCGGTGAACTGGTACTCGGCCGTCGCCTCCACGCCGTAGATCATCTCCTTCTGCTGGGAGACCTGGTTGGTGGAGGCGATGAAGTTGGTCCCCTCCTCGGAGGTGGAGACGAAGCCCGCCAGCGACCCGCGGAACGCGCCGATGCTGCCGCGGATGCCCAGCTCGTAATTGTTGACGATCTGCGCCTCGATGCCGAGGTCGTCATAGGACAGGGTGCGCTGCTTCGGGCAGGTATAGTTGACCGGCGGCAGCGGGCCGGCGCCCAGATAGCAGCCGTAATAGAGGATCTGCGCCGCGCCCGAGGCGCCGGCCCGGCGGGTGAAGGCGCCGATGTCCGGCAGGGCAAATCCCTGGCTGAAGCCGCCATAGAGCTCGCTCGTCTCGGTGAGCTTGTAGGTGGCGCCGAGATTGAAGGTGGGCGCGGAATACTGGTACTCGCCGCCGGTCACCGGCAGGTCCGGCAGCACCGCATAGCCAAGGCCCGAGAAGCCCACGAACACCGCCGGGCGGATGAAGTCGTCCACGGTGAGGTCGAGCAGCTCGTAGCGGGCGCCGGCGCGCACCACGAGGCGATCGCCGATGGGCACCTGGAGCTGGCCGAAGCCGGCATAGTTCACCTGGGTCAGGGGGGTGAAGATCTCCTGGCCGTTGGTCAGGGTCTGCCAGGTCTTGTCGTGGCCGACGTCGGCGCCCCAGGTGAAGGTCGCGCCCTCGTAGAAGGAGACCGGCGTGTCGATGGTGAGATTAAGGCCGGTGCGCTCGGAATAAAGCTCGCTCTGGTTGAAGAGCGAGGTGGGATGGCCCAGATTTCCAGAATAATAGACAGCACCGTTGTAGTCGATATCGAAGGCGCTGTAGTTGAAGCGTTTCTTCACATCGTTGTAATAGGCGAGCAGCGTCAGGTTGCCGAGGGCGAAGGCGGTGTCGGTGTATTTCGCGGCGTAGGACTTGGTGTCCTCCAGCACCGGCTGGCCGGTGTAGAAATTACCGAAATCGGGACGGGCATAAGGCAGGGCATAGGTGGTCATCCACTGCGGGTTCTGCTGCAGGTAGACCCAGTTGGCGGAGACCTCGAAGCGCTTGGTCGGATCGAAGTTGTAGCCCAGCTTGGCGAAGAAATTGCCGCGCCCGAAGCGGTCGCCGCCGCCCTGCCCCAGCATGCCGTCGGAGGGCAGCTCGTTGCCGGCCCCGTCATAGGTGCGGTCGGCGAAAGTGCCGGTGCCGGTGAACAGGTAGTCGAAGCCGTTCTGCCCGCCGGTGACCGTGGCCGACACCTCCGGCGCCAGCGAATTGCCGGGGTCGGCGGTGAAGAAGCGCAGGGCGGTGTTGACCGAGACGGTGGGCTTGCCGTCCTGCGGCTTCTTCATGATGAAATTGACCGTGCCGCCGGTGGCTCCCGAGCCGTAGAGGCTGGAGGCGCCGGCCACCACCTCGATGCGCTCCACGGCGTTGAGATCCACCAGCGCGAGCAGGCGCGAGACGTTGCGCAGGGGCGTGTTCTGCGGCACGCCGTCGATCATCACCAGGAGGTCGCGGCCGCGGAAATTTTCCGAGGCGCCGGAGATGGTCTGCGTGGAGGGCGAATAGCCGGGAATGAGCTTCGCCAGCACCGCCGCCGCATTGTTGGTGAGTTCGAGCTGCTCCTGGATCTCCGCCTGGTCGATCACGCGCACGGTCTGCGGCACATCGGAAATGGGCCGGTCGGCGCGGGCGGCGGTGACGGTGATGGTGTCGAGGGTGACCTGGCTCTCCTCCTGCGCCACCGCCGGCGCGGCAAACGCCGCGCCGGCCAGGGACACCCCTGCCAGGGCGGCGACGATGGCCCGGTGGCTGGCCCCCCACGAGGCGGCGGAGACGGCGCGGAAGGCAGACGGACGAACCGGTGTCGAGCAAAACATGGAGGGCCCGCAGTTTTAAGTCGTTCTGAAAAGGGAGCCACACCCTTCTTTACGGAAGCAAAGTCGGAATGCGTGCCTGCTACAGCATTCATTCGGCCCTGGCGCACATCTTGTCTTGGACTGACACGAAGGGAAAATTGGACTATAGCGAATGCGTGGCATTCATCACGCCACTGTCACATAAGCGCAACTTGTTAGAAGCATTCTACTATGCGAGATGCTTTCACCCCCGCCTGGTTCGATGCGCAGAGCGCACCCAGCCTCAGGCGGCCGGCCTTGTTCGCCGAGGCGTTCCGGGCGGCGATGGCCGATCTCGACATCGAGGTGCCGCGGGCGCAGGCCTTCCAGGCCCGCATGCTGTGGGTGGCGCTGCCGGGCGCCCGGCTCGCCTCCTGCTTCGCCACCGGCGCCCGCTTCGTGCGGCGCGGCGGCGAGGACACCCCGGCCGGGGACGACGCGCGCGGCCTCATCCTGCTGCGCCCGGTGGGCGGCTCGCTGCCGGTGGAGCAATGCGGGCGCACGGTGCTGCTGAACGACCGGCAGGGCGCGCTGATCTCGCTGGCCCACCCCTTTTCCTACACCGCCGTGGACACGGTGCGGGTGGATCATCTGCTGATGCCGTCGGGCCTCGCCGGGGCGGAGGGCTGGACGCCCGGCCTCCTGCCGCTGCCCGCGACAGACGAGGCGAGCCTGCTTTTGCTGGTGCATTATGCCGGCGCGGTGCTGCAGGGGCTCATTCCGCTGCAGAATGCGCAGCACGCGGCGCTGGCCGGCGGCCACATGCGCGACCTGGCGCGGGTGGTGTTCGGCCTAGGCGCCACGCCGGTTGCGGCCACCGCCTCCCCGGCGACGGCGGGATCAGGCCGCCTCGCCGCCCTGAAGGCGGCCATTGCCCCTCATCTCGGCCGGCGCGACCTCGGCCTCGACATGGCGGCGCGGCTCCTGGGCGTGACGCCGCGCACCGTGCAGAAGCTGTTCGAGGCGGACGGCACAACCTTCTCCGCCCACGTGCTGGCCTGCCGGCTGGAAGCCGCGCGCGCCACCCTCGAGGCCCGCGACGGGCCCGGCGCCGAGCGGCGTGTGGCCGCCATCGCCTATGAGGCGGGCTTCGGCGACCTGTCCTATTTCAACCGCACCTTCCGCGCCCGCTTCGGCCTCACCCCGTCCGCCTGGCGCCGCCGCGCCGGTGGCATGGCCGGCTGAACCGGCCGCGGGTCACGGCTCGATGTCGTAGTCCGCCGGCAGGTTCACCGGGTGATAATTGCCCCCGGCGATGCGGTCGACGACGCTGTGGTGGACCAGCGGGCGCGGGCGGGTGCGGGTCAGGGCGCGCGGCTCGCCGAGGGGGAAATAGAACGGCCCGCGCGGCGTCCGGGTCTCGGCGAAGCGGCTCGCCCGCGGCAGCAGCTCGAAGAGGTGGGAGGCGCCCGTTAGCGCATCGTGCAGCGGCCCCAGCGGATCGGGCTTGGCATAGGCCGCCCCGGCCTCCGGCGGCGCGGTGGCGGTGACATAGCGGGCCACGCGGTCGGGATTGACGGCGAGGCCCTGCGCCTGCGCCTCCCGCAGCATCCACAGCAGCGGGATCTTGGCGAGGCCGGCATCGGCTTCCGGATAGCCGCCGCCCACATCCGAATGGTTGCCGGCGAACCACACCTGCTTCACGTCCTGGAGCGGCGGGGCGTCCAGCGGGGCGTAGGGATTGGGCTGGAAGGGCTGCGGCTCCTCCCAGCGGTTCAGGCGGAACATCACGCGCCGCTCGTCGATGGCGCAGGCGTGGCGCACCACCTCGACGCTGGGATTGACCCGCGTGTAGGGCAGCGTGGCAAGGCCGGGGAAGATGCCGTTGCGGCCCGGCAGGATGACGCTCGACACCGTGTCGAACAGGCCGAGGAAGTGGAGGGTGGCGCGCTTTGCCCCGGCGATGCGGCCGAAGGTGTAGACGCGCTCGAAATCCGCCCAGTCGGCCTTGCCGTTGCGCTCGGAGATTTGCTTGAGGTAGCTCAGGGCATAGCCGGCGAGGTTGAGCTGGTCAGGCGGCAGCACCCCCACCATGTGCAGCAGCGAGGCCACGATCCGCACCGAATAGGCGCCACGGCTGAAGCCGAACAGGTACAGCCGGTCGCCGGGCGCGTAGTTGGCGCAGATGTAGCCGTACATGGCGATAATGTCGCGATCGATGGCATACCCCGACGCCTGCTCGAACAGCGCCTTGCCGGCGCGCAGACGGCGCGACCACCACATGTCGCCGCCCACCGTGCCGACGCCGGAATTGTAGAACGCCCGCTGCGCCTCGCCGCGCCTGAGGCAGCGGAACAGGCGCGCCACGTGGCTGAGGTCGCGGCCGAGATGGTTCGCCGTGCCGTCGCACAGCACGACGAGGTTGCGCCCGGCGGATGCGGCGGCCGCGGTTCTGCCGGGAGCGGCTGCCGGCGCGGCTTCGGCGCCGGGCGGCGTGTTGTCCTGCGTCACCTTCCCCTCCCCGTGCGACCGAGCCCGGATCCAGTCTCAGCCAGACGTGCGGGAAAGTCGATGTCGACGCCGGGACGTCAGGCGCCGTCCCGGCGGATGGCGTCGGCAAGGAAGTCCACGAAGGCGCGGATGCGGGCGGCCAGATGCGCATGCCCCACATAGACGGCGTGGATGGGCTCGATGTCGGCGGCGTTGAAGTCTTCCAGCACGCACGTGAGGGTGCCGGCGGCGATGTCGCCGCCCACGTGGTAGCGGCCAAGCCGCGCCAGCCCCACCCCGTCGAGGGCCAGGTAACGCAGGACCACGCCGCTGTTGCCGTAAGCCGACCCCGCCACCGGCAGCGCGAACGGCTCGCCGCTGGCGGGGTCGCGGAACGGCCATTCGCCCGGTGCCCAGGGGAAATTGAAGCGCAGGCAATTGTGGCGCGCGAGGTCCGCCGGGGTCTTCGGCACGCCATGGCGCTCGAGATAAGCCGGGGACCCGACGATGACGCGCGGATTGTCCATGAGCTTGCGCGCCTTCAGGGGCGAATCCCGCAGCACGCCGGTGCGGATGGCGATGTCGGTCCGCTCGTCCACCAGATCGATGACCGTGTCGGTCAGCGACAGATCGAGCTCCACCTGCGGATAGAGCGCGAGGAATTCCGGAACCCTCGGTAACAGGCACACCTCGCCGAAGGCGACGGACGAATTGACCCGCAGGCGGCCCCGCGGCACCACCCCGGCGCCGGTGGAGATGAGGCGCTCGGTGTCGTCGATCTCGGCAAGGATGCGCCGCGCCCGCTCCAGGTAGAGGACCCCCTCTGGCGTGAGCTGGAGGGCGCGGGTGGAGCGCTGGAACAGCGGCGTGCCGAGCCGGTCCTCGAGGCGGGTGACGAGCTTGCTCACCGCGGAGGGCGACAGGCCGAGCTTGCGCCCGGCGGCCGAGAATCCCGCCGCCTCCGCCGCCGCCACGAACACCCCCATCTCGCCCGCACGGTTGTCCAAGACACCACCTATGAATTCAATTCAAAGACATTGTTACATAATGCCATCTTCAGGCGAAACACCCCCTGCCCCATCTTGGCTGCGAGCGGCACCCCGTCCGGGGGCGCCGGTTTTCACGCGTCCCGCCTTCCGCCGACGCTGCTGTTTCGAAGAAAACGGCCGCGCTTCGCGTGAAGGACGTGCGTCCAGACAAGGCGCCGGAGCGTCGACGGGCTTCACTGAAGCATGCCGCGCGCCTCCCGCCGGACAGGGGAACAGTCCATGCCCATCGCCCTCTACGCCCTCACGATCGCGGCCTATGCGATCGGCACCACCGAGTTCGTCATCGTCGGCCTCCTGCCGACCGTGGCCAAGGACCTCGGCATCACCCTGCCGCTCGCCGGCCTGATCGTCAGCGTCTACGCGCTCGGCGTCACCTTCGGCGCGCCCATCCTCACCGCCCTTACCGGCAAGGTGGCGCGCAAGCCGCTGCTGCTCGGCCTGATGGCCCTGTTCATCGCCGGAAACACGCTGGCGGCGCTGAGCCCCTCTTACGAGATGCTGCTCGGAGCGCGGGTCATCTCCGCCTTCGCCCACGGTGTCTTCTTCTCGGTGGGCTCCACCATCGCCGCCGACCTGGTGCCGGAGAACCGGCGGGCCTCCGCCATCGCCCTGATGTTCATGGGATTGACGGTGGCCATCGTGACCGGCGTGCCGCTGGGCACCTTCATCGGCCAGACCTTCGGCTGGCGCGCCACCTTCGCCGGCGTCGCGGTGCTCGGTGTGATCGCCTTCATCGCCATCGCCCTGCTGCTGCCGCGCAACATCCCCAAGGCGCCGGCCGCCTCGCTCCTCGACCAGGTGCGGGTGCTGGGCTCCGGCCGTCTGCTCCTCGCCTTCGGCATGACGGCGCTGGGTTATGGCGGCACCTTCGTCGCCTTCACCTATCTGGCCTCCATCCTGGAGACCATCACCGGCTTCGCCGCCTCGCAGGTCAGCCTCATCCTCGTCCTCTACGGCATCGCCATCGCGGCGGGGAACCTCTCCGGCGGCCGCATCGCCGACCGCGATCCGGTGAAGGCGCTGACGCTGCTGTTCGGCGCCCAGGCCGTCGTCCTCGTCGCCTTCGCCTTCACCGCCCCCTCGCCGCTGGCAACGCTGGTGACGCTGGCCGCCCTCGGCTTCCTGTCGTTCGCCAACGTGCCGGGCCTCCAGATCTATGTGGTGGAGCTTGCCAAGGTGTATCGTCCCAGCGCCGTGGACACCGCGTCCGCCCTCAACATCGCCGCCTTCAACCTGGGCATCGCCATCGGCGCATGGATCGGCGGGCTGGTGGTGGCCTCGCCGCTGGGCCTTGGCGCGACCCCCATCGTGGGCGGCATCATGGTGGCCGGCGCCCTCGGGCTCACCGTGTGGAGCGGCGCCCTCGACGGCCGCAAGAAGGCCGTCCTCTGCGAGATCTGAAGAAGGGAAACGTCATGCACACCGTCACCGCCAACGGGGCCGCCATTCCCGCCATCGGCTTCGGCACCTTTCGCGTCTCCCCCGCCGACACGCTGCGCATGGTGCCGCACGCGCTGAAACTCGGCTTCCGCCACGTGGACACGGCGCAGATCTATGGCAACGAGGCCGAGGTGGGCGCGGCGATCGCCGCCTCCGGCGTGCCGCGCGGCGATATCTTCCTCACCACCAAGGTATGGGTGACCAACTATCCCCGCGCCGCCTTCCTCGCCTCCGTGGACGAGAGCCTGAAGAAGCTCAGGACCGATCACGTGGACCTGCTGCTGCTCCACTGGCCCAACGCCGCCGTGCCGCTGGCCGAGCAGATCGGCGCGCTGAACGAGGTGAAGGACGCCGGGAAGGTGCGCCATATCGGCGTCTCCAACTTCACCACGGCGCTGATGGGAGAGGCGGTGAAGCTCTCGCGGGCGCCGCTGGTCACCAACCAGGTGGAGCTGCACCCCTATATCGACCAGTCGAAGGTGGTCGCCGCCGCCCGCGCCGCCGGCCTTTCCGTCACCGCCTATTTCATCATGGCGGACGGCAAGGTCCTGGCCGATCCGGTGCTCAGGGAGATCGCCGCGGCGCACGGCCGCTCGGTGGCGCAGGTGGTGCTGCGCTGGGTGGTGCAGCAGCCAGGCCTCGTCGCCCTGTCCAAGACGGTGAGCGAGGCGCGGGCGGCGGAGAATTTCGCCATCTTCGATTTCGCCCTGTCCGGGCAGGAAATGGCGGCGGTCTCCGCATTGGCCCGGCCGGACGGGCGCCTGGTGAGCCCCGAGGGCCTCGCGCCGGCCTGGGATTGAGATCAGCGGGGGCGGCCGTGCCGCCCCCGCCGTTCGGATGGCGTCAGACCGCCTCCCGCAGGGCCTCCGCCGGCGGCCGGCGCGCGCTCATGGTGAGCAGCTCGTAGCGCGCTACGGTCTCCCCGTTCTGGTTGAACACCTCCGCGTCCCAGCGCACCTCGCCATATTCCGGCTTGCGGCCCGGCTGCTTGTGCTTGACCGTCAGCCGCACCCGGATCGCATCCCCCGGCGACACCGGCTTCAGGAAGCGCAGGGTGTCGAGCCCGTAATTGGCGAGCAGCGGCCCCGGCGCCGGATCCACGAACAGGCCGGCGGCGAACGACAGGATGAGGTAGCCGTGGGCGACCCGGCCGGGGAAGAATGGATTGGCCTTGGCCGCCGCCTCGTCCATGTGGGCATAAAAGGTGTCGCCGGTGAAATGGGCGAAGTGCTCGATGTCCTCCAGCGAGATGGTGCGCGAGCCCGTCTCCACAGTGTCGCCGATGGAAAGCCCCTCATAGTCCCGCTTGAAGGGGTGCTCGGCGGTCACCGGCGCCGGCGCGCCCGACAGCCAGGTTCCGGTGAGGGCCGAGAGCCGCGCCGGGGAGCCCTCGATGGCCGTGCGCTGGAGATAGTGGAACACGCCCCGCAGGCCGCCCATTTCCTCGCCGCCACCGGCCCGCCCGGGCCCGCCGTGCACGAGGCCCGGCATCGGCGAGCCGTGGCCGGTGGATTCCTTGGCGCAGTCCCGGTCCAGCACCAGCAGGCGGCCGTGATAGGCGGCGATGCCGAACACCAGCTCCCGCGCCACCTCGGGATCGTAGGTGCACACCGAGGCGACGAGGCTGCCCTCGCCCTTGGCCACCAGCGCCACCGCCTCGTCGAGCCCGTCATAGGCCATGACAGTGGCCACCGGCCCGAAGGCCTCCACCCCATGGGGAGCCACCGCCGCAAGCGGCGAAGGGCAGCGCAGCAGCACCGGTGCCATGAAGGCGCCCGCCTGCGCATCCGCGCCGAGGGGCGCGACGACCTCGGGATCGCCGAAGACGATCTCCGCTTCCTTCGCGATCCGCGCCACCGCCGCGCGCGCCGCCGCCCGCTGGGCGAGGCTCGCCAGCGGACCCATGCGCACGTCCTCGCGCCGCGGATCGCCCACGCTCACGCCGGCAAGGCCCGCCTTCAGCGCGGCGATCACCGCGCCTTCCTGCGCGCGGGGCACGAGGATGCGGCGGATGGCGGTGCATTTCTGGCCCGCTTTCACCGTCATCTCGCGCACCGCCTCCTTCACGAAGAGGTCGAACTCGGGCGTGCCCTCCACCGCGTCCGGGCCGAGCACGGCGGCGTTGAGCGAATCGCGCTCGGCGATGAAGCGCACCGCGTTGCGCGAGACCGCCGGATGGTCGCGCAGCGCCTGCGATGTCTCGGCCGAGCCGGTGAAGGAGAGCACGTCCTGCCCGGCCAGATGGTCGAGGAGGTCGCCGGCGGCGCCGCAGACGAACTGCAGCGCGCCCCTTGGCAGGATGCCCGCGTCGACGATGAGCCGCACCACCGCTTCCGCCACGTAGGAGGTGGCGGTCGCCGGCTTGGTGATGACCGGCACGCCGGCGAGAATGGCGGGAGCGAGCTTCTCCAGCATGCCCCAGCAGGGGAAGTTGAAGGCGTTCACATGCACCGCCACCCCCTGGAGCGGGGTGAGGATGTGCAGGCCGATGAAGGTGCCGCCCTTGGAGAGGCCTTCCGGCCCGCCCTCCACCACGAAGCGCTCGCCCGGCAGCTCCCGCCGCCCGCGCGAGGCATAGGCGTAGAGGGTGCCGATGCCGCCGTCGATGTCGAAGAAATTGTCGCGCTTGGTCGCCCCGGTGTCGGCTGCGAGGGCGTAGAGCGCCTCCTTGTGGGCGGAGAGATGCGCCGCGAGCGCCTTCAGCAGGTCGGCGCGCTGGTGGAAGGTGAGCGCCCGCAGCGCGGGGCCGCCCACCGTCCGGGCGTGGTGCACCATGGCGCCGAGATCGAGCCCCTGCGTGGACGTGCGCGCCACGACGCGGCCGTCGATGGCACTGGGAATGTCCACAAGACCGGCAGCCGGCGCGAACCAGCGGTCGAAGGCGTAGCTGTTGAGGATCCGGGTCATTCTTGTTGTCCTCCCTGATGCCATCCGGCGAAGGTGCCGGCTTTTTCCGCCAGCTCGACGAGCCGGGGCGCTGGGTTCGATCCTGCGCCTCCGGCGGCGTGGGCGGCTTCCACTTCCTTCAGAACCGCCGCCAGTCCCATCTGGTCGGCCGCCCACATGG